>Ga0210410_10000032_pt1 | contig 257278 bp, 255 predicted proteins | sample IncBWC4MmetaG_FD_161058 | JGI IMG/M metagenome (GOLD analysis project Ga0210410, IMG submission 161058) | Forest soil microbial communities from Barre Woods Harvard Forest LTER site, Petersham, Massachusetts, United States - Inc-BW-C-4-M | ecosystem: Environmental > Terrestrial > Soil >... | reverse complement strand
CACTTCATCGATCGTCGGTACTTCGTCGGCGGCTACGCCAAAGTCCATTGTGGGCACCTCATCGATCGTGGGTACCTCGTCGATCGTCGGCACCTCATCGATCGTGGGTACCTCGTCGATCGTCGGCACCTCATCGATCGTGGGTACCTCGTCGATCGTCGGCACTTCGTCGATCGTCGGCACTTCGTCGATCGTCGGCACTTCATCGATCGTGGGTACTTCGTCGGCGGCTACGCCAAAGTCCATTGTGGGCACCTCATCGATCGTGGGTACTTCGTCGGCGGCTACGCCAAAGTCCATTGTGGGGACGTCGTCGATCGTTGGCACCTCATCGATTGTTGGCACGTCGTTTTGAGGGACGAGTCCACGCAAATATAAGGACGCCCAATTCTCCCACTCCCGCTTGTCTGGACCTGCGGATGCGATGGGCTTCTATATCTCCGTCTACCGAGTCCATAAATGCGGTACCACGTCCCTTTATGTCTCGGAGCATTGGAGTAATTCTTCTGAGATCTATTTCTGGCACATAGCAATTTCTTTCAAGTAACAGAGTCGTACCGTTTTTTTGTGCCGAGGAGTTTCTCCTCAAGGTATCAAGATACCGCTCAATGACAAGAGCTGCCCTTGGGACCTCAAAATCAGGCAGTACGAATACTCGCTTGAGGGCGACAAAGTTCCCATGACTGTCGATTCGCACGCTTTGGGATCGTCGCATTAACTCAATGGCGAGCGTAGCGGAAATCTTCACTCGCGACGATCGCACCAGGCTTCGGATGGACTGTGAGCCCCGTGTTGCGCTCAATCTTAACGGCCGACCTTCCCGGTCCAAAAACTTGGGTAGCGAAAACCACGTGGACATGACCATTCCCATATCCTCGTACGCGCGAACCAATCTTCTGTATTCACGAACGCTTCCGTGGGAGTTCTGACTTGTGTGATGGCGCCGCAGAGACTCCAAGATTATTTTCCTGGATATTCTGTTTCTACCTAAGAATGCAAACGTCGCCTCCAAAAGAGCGACGGCCCCCTGCTGATTAGCAAGATCCGAAATTGAGGGGCGCAAGTCTTTGCTCATGGTTGCTATTTCGCAACTGTACGGCCTAATTCGGCTACCAATCGCTTTCTCTTCGCCGGACGGCCTTGTCGCCGAAGATTTTTGCGATGGCCAATCGTTAGCTCGGCTTTCGATTCGGGTGTTTCGTCAATATTATCCTGAAAATAGTAAACCGTTACGCCCAGACGACACTTTGCCGACTTCTTGACGGCGGGCCGATTATGCTTAACGCCGGGGCGGCTAAATAGCGCATTGGCGCTGTTTATGAAGTTTGCTCCTTGCTCAGCGATCTCTCGGCGAATTAACGAGACCATATCCAGATCGGATTCATCCACGAGGGCTGTCCCCTCAAACAGAGGCTTGGAAGTGCATCGTAAGTTATTAGCAAGAGTATCCAGCAGATCCCTGGTTCGCTCTCCTATAACCGCAATTGCACTGGTAGTCAGGCCGGTCAAAATTGGAATTCTGGATTTGGCCTTTACCCGTTGATCAGAAAGTCTCTCTACTGCATCGATTTGCGTAAGCTCATCTAACATTGCGCGTACGGGGATTCCTCCACTATACATAGCAACTAACTGCTCAAAACTGCGTCGCTTGCCAAATATTGGCAACACGGCCGGGTCGCCATTTGCTGCTAAGAAACGAGGGTTGTCGAACCACGCCGCAAGGACCCTTCTTGTGGGGTGCTGCCCTAGGCGCTTTCTAGAGGACAAGTCATCTGAGTTGAGTATCCGAGATACTTCAGATCGCGGCAGCCCGGTAATAATCGCGACTCGAGATTTGCTGACGCGGCCATTCTCTTTACATACGCGCCTCGCAGCGGTTCGAACCGCGCGTTCTCTCATCAGCTGGCTAAACTCGTGCACGGTTACACCTGCGTCGAACATCAACTCAACCAATGGATCAACGACACGCTTCAGAGCGACGATCGTCGTCTCCTTTAGTGGATCATTAAAACGAATTTTGAGTGGCGCTGTTGATCTCGACATCTCGACCGGACGATATCATTTGTGCAAAAAATGTGACACAGAAATGAGCACTACGACGCCGCGGCGCGATAGATGGCGCCACTTAATCATCTTGCAATTGGCGGCGTTCAATCGGATAGAGCAATTAGAGGCACGACAATTGAGAGGCCGCACAATGGCTAACACCTTTCGCAGGATTCTGGAATATGCAATTCTGGTCGCAATATGCAAATATTGAGTTAATACCACCATGTCGCACTCCCTAGTCTGCTGGCGCTGCGGCGCATCTCTAGCTGAACTCAGTCTTCCGCTTCGTCGCCTCGAAGTGTGCAAGGCGTGTAATGCGGAGTTGCACGTGTGCAAGATGTGCGTTGAGTACGACACGTCGTATGCCAAGCATTGCAAGGAGCCCATCGCGGAAGAAGTGCGCAAAAAAGACGAAGCGAATTTTTGCGATTTCTTCAAGCCGAAGGCGGGCGCTTACGTTGCGAAGGACACTGCGGAGCTTGCGCGAGCGAAGTCGGCGCTCGACGATCTGTTCAAGAAGTAATGGTCTAGCACACCGGGATCGCTCATCCCTGCTTGATGGATCGAAGTGGAGCGCGCCCGAAGGCTGCACTATCGGCCGCGCTGACCGCAGCACTATGTACGGTTACGGACATTGCTTCACCGGCAGCCTCGGTCGATGCCGCTTCACAGATCTTTGCGCGGCGGCTGTTGATTGCAGCCCGGCGGACGGCCGCAATTCAGGGGATCCCCTATATCTCGGCTGCGTATACTCCCGGCTAGCCAAGAGCAAATAGCCTGCAAACGGCGGGGTTTTTCAGAAGTAGCCGGAGTACCGATGTATGGCGACTTCTCCGGATTATTTGAGGCTTGCGACGAGTTCGAGTCGCCCCTTAGCCGAGACGGCGCTGGACAGCCTGCCCGACGCCGTTGTCGTGGTGGATGCCGGCCACAAGCACTTTCCCGTCGTACTCGCGAATGCGACGGCGCATCGCTGCCTGACTCCGCAATCGGACTCCGTGAGATTGGTCGAATCATCCCTGCATCGTTGGCTGGCGGCCGCGTCGGCGTCGGTGCTCGAAGCGGCTCTGGCCTTGTCGGACCCTCCATTACCCACCAGCCGCGTGCTTGCCTGGCAATTTGCGGAGGGCGAGATATCCGTCATGACGGACATCAAGCCTTTGGATTCGGCCGCGGAGCAGCGCCTGGTCATGCTGACCTTTGCTCCGACTGGCGCCGAGCTTGGCCTGATGGTGGCGCTCGAGAATCTGCCGTTTGATCTGCTGATCCTCGATGGCGGCTTGAAAGTGACCTACGGGAATGCGGGTGCGGAGCGCTCGAGCGGGTCGGCGCCGGGCGGGCTGCTGGGCATGTCCGCAGCGGAGCTGACTCCCACGGCGGCCTTGCATCCCGACGTGTTTGCGCGCGCTTTGCATGGCAGCCACTTCCATGATGATGCGGTTGAGGTTGCGATGCCAGCGCGGCCGACGCGCTGGTTCGAAGTCGATGTGCGGCCGCTCAAGGGCGTCTCGGGGATTGCCGGCCTGGTGGTGTTGTCGATTGACGTCACGGAGCGCCGCGCGCCCACGCACTCGCAGAACAGCGGCGACCTTCGGTGGCTGGCACTCACCGAACACGCGCGCGACATCATCACGGTGGCCTCGGCGGACGGCAAATTGCAGTACGTCAGCGGCGGCGTCAGAAATTCTCTGGGCTACATCTCGGAGGAGCGGGACTCGAACGATCTGTTCGAGGGCGTGCACCCGGACGACTTCGAGGACCTGCGCGCCAAGTACCGGCAATTGGTCAATGGTGAGATCAAGGAGTATTCGCGCGAGTTTCGGGTTCGGCACAAGGACGGTTCCTACCGCTGGCTCGAGTCGAGCTATGCCAGTGCTCTCGACAATCCACTGATCGGCGGGGTGGTGATCAACTCCCGCGACATCACCGAGCGCAAACTGGCGGAGAGCCGGCTTGCCCAGCGGGAGGAGATTTTTCGGCTGGCGGCGGATGCCGTGGACGGCATCATCTATGAGTGGGATGTCGCACGCGGCCTGGTTCACCGTTCGCGGGGAGTGCTCGAAGTGTTGGGGCTCGAGCCCGAGGACCTCGAGCCGTCCATCGCGGCGTGGCGCGAGCGCATCCATCCGCGCGATTTCGAGGCGGCGAACAAGGCAATCAACCTAGGATTGCTCAACGGGCGAGGGTGGACCACCACCTATCGCATCCGCGACGTCCGGGGGCGCTACCGATCGATATTGGAGCGAGGCGTCATTCAGCGCAACGCCCGCGGCGATCCGGCGCGCGCCATCGGCTGCTGCGTCGACGTGAGCGAAATCAAGCGCGTCACGGATCTGTTGGCTGAAACGCAGCGTGCTGCCCAAATAGGCGGCTGGGAATACAGCTATGCGACGCGCGAGCTGACCTGGACCGATGAGATGTATCGCATCTATGAGACCAGCCCGGCGGAATTCACGATCACGTGGGACGCGATGCTGGCGCAATTCACCGCCGAGTCGCTGCAACGATTCCACGACGCCTGCGAGCGATCCGAATCCGCGGGGATCGAGCTTGAGCTCGAAGTCACCACCTTGAAGAATCAGCGCATCTGGGTGCGCCTCATCGGCCATCGGGAGTTCTTGGACGGGCGACCCTTGCGCGCCTTTGGTTCCGTGCAGAACGTGCAGGCGCAAAAGGTCGCGCAAATTGCTCTGGAAAGCAGCACCGGATGGCTCAAGCTGTCGATGAACATGGCGCATATGCACGCCTGGCGCTGGGACCGGACACCGGATGTGCTCGAGATTGCCATGCTCGACGGCAATAAATTGAACATGCCAAGCGCCTTTCCGGGCATGAAGAAGCTGATGACGCGCGTGCATCCCGCCGATCGAACAGCGGTGAGCAGCGCCATCGATACCGCCATTCAAGATGAGGCGGAAGTGCAGCAAGAATTTCGCCTGAGGTCCAGCCGCGGCCGCTACCGGTGGTACGCGGCCATCGCGCGTCCCCGGTTCGACGGCGCAAATCTGCCGAGCGGCCTGGTGGGCGTCATCCAAGACATCACCACGCGGCGCGACTCCGAAGCTCGCCTGCGCCGATCCGAGGAATTGCTGCGCGCCACCACCGCGAATGCCGCGGACATGCTGGTGCTGGTCGATACGGAGCTGCGCGTCCGCTTCATCAACAAGCCGGTCGGCAACATGAGCATCGAGCAAATCATCGGGTACGAGATCGGCGCCTTGTTGCCGCAGAGCGCCCGCGCCTATGTCTTGGACAAGCTGCGGCAGATCCTGGACACGGGTGAGACCGCCACCTACGAGTTCGAGTCGACCGAGGCGGACCAGCAGCGGTATTTCGAAAATCGCGCGGTACTGGTGCGCGACGCCGGCATCGGCACGGGCATTTCGATCTCAACGCGTGATATCACCGAGCGAAAGCGTCTGGAGCAGGAAATCCTCGATGTTTCCGGCCGCGAGCGGCAAAGCATCGGCCGCGATCTGCACGATGGACTGGGACAGGAGCTGACCGGCGTGGCGTTGATGCTGCGCGGCCTGGCGACCCGGGTTCAGCCGCGCTGTCCCGATGCGATGGATTCGATCAACGAAATCGTCGACCTGGTGAATCGATCCATCGAGAATGCCCGCTCGTTGGCGCGCGGCCTGCTGCCGGTGCGCGCCGAAACCGGCGGCCTGGCCTCCGCGCTGCAGGAGTTGGCCTCGCGCAGCCGCGATTTGTACGGCCTGGAAGTGAATTTCCACACGGAAGGGTGGCCGGAGCCCAATCTCGATGAAACCGACTCCAGCCACCTTTACCGCATTGCACAAGAAGCGCTGACCAATGCCGCTCGGCACGGGCACGCCACGCTAGTGGACATATTCCTCCACGCGGTCGGAAGCGCTTTCTTGCTTCGCATCACCGACAACGGCGAGGGTATCCAAGTGCCGATATCGCCTTATACTGGAATGGGGTTGAAGATCATGAGGTATCGTGCAGGTATGATTGGCGCAAGGTTCGAGATTGCTGCCGCCGAACCGCGAGGCACCGTGGTTCGCGTGACGGGGGAACTCACCGGCGGCCAAGCCACAGACGGCACGGGTCATTCAAGGAGCAGCTAAATGACGGCCGCCAGCAACACATTTGCGCGATCTTCGGCCTCATCGGGACCCAACAACGGCAAGCGCAAGGTCCGGCGTGTATTGATCGTCGATGACCATCCGATCGTTCGCCAAGGCTTGCGCCGTGTCATGGAGAACGAGGACGACCTCATTGTGTGCGGTGAAGCTGAAACAGCGCGCGATGCGCGGACCGCCATCAAGGAACTCAATCCCGATGTGGTGATCGCCGACATCAGTCTCAAGCAGGGGGATGGCATCGAGCTGGTGCGCGACGTGCGGGCCCACTATCCGCAGCTGCCGATCCTGGTGCTGTCGATGCACGATGAGACGATTTATGCGGAGCGCATGCTGTCCGCGGGCGCCAACGGCTACATCATGAAACAGGCTGCGAGCGAGCAGTTCCTCATATCGTTGCGGCGCGTTCTCGACGGCGGCATCTACGTCTCCGAAGCCGTCGGCAACAACATGATTCAGAAGTTCGCGGCCGGCGGGGCATACATATCGGCCAACCCCATCGACCGCTTGAGCAATCGCGAATTGCAGATTCTGCACATGATCGGCAAGGGCATGAGCACGCGAGAGACCGCGCATTCCCTGAACCTGAGCATCAAGACGGTCGAGTCGCATCGCCAGCGCATCAAGCGCAAACTCAACCTCTCGACGGGGACTCAGCTGGTGCAATATGCGGTGAATTGGTTCACCGATCGGGAAAGCGGCTCGATGCGCAGTGCCAAGGAATCCGCGCCGGCGGACGACAGCGCCGAGAAGTAGCGCTGCGGAGTCAGGTTTGGGGGTCCGCAGGGTCCGGGCGCGCAGGGTCCGGGCGCTCGTCGGCGCCGACATCACGCACGCTGCCCTTGAGATACATCGGCTTGCCGAAGGCGTTGCGCTCAACAGCGCCCTGCATGCGCCACCATTCGACCTGGCCACCCGGCAGCTGCACGGGGATCTTTGCGTCCAGCGGTGCTTGCAGCTCGAGATGAGCGCGGATCCCCTGCAACAACGTCGCCCAGCCGCCGGCGAGGAGATGCGGCTGTAGGTCGCCCAATTTTTTGCGGTTGACCTGCACCGGCCACTGCAACCGCCGATAGAACCATTCGCTGAACCAGGCGGTGCCGTTCATCAGATCCAATTTCCAGGTGCCGCCGCCGCTCCCCGGCGATTTGTTGGCGCCCGATGCGGAAGACTTACTGGGTTGGGGCGCCGACTCGGACATGCCCCCTTATCGGTTCTCAACCTAAGGTCTTGATGCGTTATGGGTTCAAATAGGGAGAAGCCTGACCGATCAGCCCACAGTTCCGGCAAGTGGCCGCTCTGAGCGCCAGTGCGAAGAATTACAATAACTGGCGCCCTCCTGGGTCAAGTCGATGCCTATGGCGCCGATATCCCAATTACCAAGAACGCGCGCGAGGCATTCCAAATTGTCTGAGCTGGAAACTGTGACGCCGATCACGGCCGCACCCCCGCCGGCAATTCTGCTCGCCGAGGATGATGCGGTCACGCGCATGCTCATGACCCGCTTTCTCAAGAAAGCCGGCTATGAGGTCGATGCGGTGGCGAACGGTTCCGAAGCCCTCGACAAGATGACCAAGCGCTACTACCCCATGCTGGTGACCGATTGGGAAATGCCGGAAATGGACGGCGTCGCGCTGTGCAAGGCGGTCCGCAACATGCAGCTCGACGGCTACGTCTATGCGCTGCTGCTCACCGCGCGCGACTCCAAAGAGCACATCATCGCGGGATTGGAGGCGGGCGCGGACGACTATCTGATCAAACCGGTGCACGAACCCGAATTGATCGCGCGATTGAATACGGGCCGGCGCATTTTGAACCTCGAGCATTCGCTGCGGGCTGCGAACCAGCGCAACCGCATTCTGTCGATCACGGATGCCTTGACGGGTAGTTACAATCGCCGCTATCTCATGGAGCAGCTGCCGCGGGAGCTCGAGCGCTGCCGCCGCTATGCCTATCCGCTATCGGTGCTCATGTGCGACATCGATCACTTCAAAAAGATCAACGACGTGCGAGGCCATGCGGCGGGCGACGATGTGCTGCAGCAGTTCGCGGCGCGAGCGCAGAGAACCATCCGGACCAACAGCGATTGGGTGGCGCGCTACGGCGGGGAGGAATTTCTCATCGTGCTGCCGGAAACGACGCACGAAGGCGCCGTGGTCGTCGCGGAGAAGATCCGCACGCTGATCTCTGCAACCCCGTTCGCGACCCGCACCGGGGATACCGCGGTGACGGCGAGCTTCGGCGTTGCCGCTACCGGACCGAGCGGTCCCGACATTTCGCTGCGAGTCGACGCACTCATTCGCTGCGCGGATGAGTGTCTGTACCAGAGCAAGCAGGGCGGCCGGGATCGCACCAGCAGTCACGAAATCGCCACCACGCTGGCCTTGCTCGCCCACGGATGATCAACGTCTAAAGGGCCCAGCGGCACCGTAAGGGCTCAGCCCACCGTAAAGGGCTCAGCCCACCGTAAGGGCTCAGCCCGCCTTGCGTAACTCGGCGTTGACGGCGTGCAGCTTCTCGGTCAGCTGCCGCACCAGCCCATCGATATTCTGAACCGAGTTGGCGCGCGCGGCGATCTCCAGGCTCGAAGCCGCCGCGGCCAGACCCGTGGCATGAATGTTCGCACTGGCGCCTTTCAGGGCATGGGCACGCTTGCCGATGGTCTCGAAATCGCTGGTGCGCAGCGCCGAGAGAATCTCCGCCAAGCACTTATCGCCGCTGCTGACGAAGGTCTCCACCAAGTCCCGCTCGAATTCGGCATCCCCGCCGGTGAGTTCGCGCAGGGCGTTCATGTCGACTTCCGGCCGCACGATGTCGGCCTTCAAGTAGCGGCCGAGACAATCGACCAATTGCGCGGGTTCGATGGGTTTGCCCAGATGCGCGTCCATGCCGGCGTCGATGCAGCTCTTGCGGTCCTCGGTCATGACGTTCGCGGTGAGCGCGATGATGGGCAGGCGCTTGCCGCGGCCGCTGTGACGCTCCGACTCGCGAATGTGCCGGGTGGCGGTGAATCCGTCCATGACCGGCATCTGGCAATCCATCAGCACCGCATCGAAGCTTGACTCCGCGATGCGCTCCAGGGCCTCGGCGCCATTGTTGGCGATGGTCACTTCCGCCGCCATCTTCTGCAGCAGGCGCTGCGCCACGCGCTGGTTCACCGGATTGTCCTCCACCAGCAAGATGCGATGGCCGCTGAAGGTGGGATTCCCGAGCTGCGCGGGCAGGAGCTGCGACTTGCGCGGCAAGGTGCCGGTCAGCACCTGGTCGAGCAGCCCGGTCAGGGTCGACGCGCGGATGGGCTTGAAGGCAACGGCATCCGGCCGGACCTTCCACTCAGCCGGGTCCTGCTCCGCGCCGAACAGGGAGAGCAGAACAAACGGCAGGGTGGCAAAATTTGCTCGAGCGCGCAGCTTGCCCAAGAGATCGAGTCCGCCCTTCACGGGCATGAGCTCATCGGCCAACACCAGGTCAAAACGCGGATCCCGTTCCAGTCGCGCCAACGCCTCATCGACCCCTCCCACCGTCACCGTGTCGAAGCGCGCAAGCTGCAATTTGCGGGCGAGGCTGCGGCTGCTCACGGGAAGATCGTCGACGATGAGAACGCGGCGGCCGAGCCCCACGGGGTCGCGCTCGATGAGCACCTTGACGGCATCCATCTTGACCGTGGCCCAAAAGCTCGAGCCCTGTCCTAAGCAGCTGCGCACCCCGACTTCGCCGCCCATCAATTCGGCGAGGCGCTTGACGATCGAGAGCCCCAAACCGCTGCCGCCGTAGTGGCGAGTGGTGGAGGAATCGATTTGCGTGAATGTCTTGAACAGGCGATCCACGCGGTCGGCCGGAATTCCGATGCCCGTATCCGTGACTTCGATGCGCAGCATCACGCGGCCGTGCTCGTCGATCGAGCCCGTGGCATCCAAGACCACGTGGCCTTCATGGGTGAATTTGATGGCATTTCCCATGAGGTTCATGACGATTTGGCGCAGGCGCCCCGGATCGCCGCTGGCAGTGACCGGCACGTCGATGCCGACGTTGACGATCAATTCAATGCCCTTCACGGCGGACTGCAGGGCCATGGCGGCGACCGTCTCATAGATCACGTCGCGCAGATCGAAGTCCACCCGCTCGAGCTCCAGGCGATCGGCCTCGATCTTCGAGAGATCGAGCACGTCGTTGATCAAGGAGAGCAGCGCCTGGGCGCTGCCGCGAATGATGTCGACGTATTCGCGCTGGGTGTTGTCGAGCGAGGTTTCCGCGAGCATCTGCGACATGCCGATGACGCCGTTCATGGGCGTGCGAATTTCGTGGCTGACATTGGCGAGGAAATTGCTCTTGGCGCGATTGGCGGATTCCGCCGCAAATTTCGCATCCAGCGTCGCCTGCTCGGCGAGCTTGCGATCGGTGATGAGCTGCGACGAACCGGCCACGCGCAGCGGCGTGCCATCCGCGGCGCGTTCCGACTGCGCGCGCGAGCGCAGCCACTCGTAGTGCCCGGCCTTGTGCTGCGCGCGATATTCCACGTCGTAGATCGCGCCGTGTTCGATATGATTCTGCACAATTGCGTTGACCAATTCGCGGTCTTCCGGATGAATCATCGCCCGATAGCGCTCGCGGGACTCGGTGAGTTCGCCGACGCGGTAGCCCAGCATTTCTTCAAAGTGCGGGCCGAACCAGAGCGTATCGCTCACCAGGTCGATTTCCCACAGCCCGTCCTGGGTGCCGCGCACGGCCCGCTCGAAGCGGCTTTCGATGGAGTCCAAGGCCGCCTCGGTGCGCTTCAGGTCGCTGATGTCGACGATGGCGCCCGCGATGCGCGCGACCTCGCCGGACAGCCCGCGCGACACGGTGGCCTTCTCCCCGATCCAGCGTTCGCCGCCGCCATCGAGCAGCACCCGGTATTCGCAGCGATAGGACGGCTGGTCGGGCGTGGTGTCGAGAGGAGCGCTGCGGCAGCGTGCGATGTCCTCCGGATGAACCCGCGACAGCAGGAGGTTCAAGTCGTCGAGTTTGGCCGACGGCGGAATATTCAACAGCGCATGGAAATTGTCCGAGCAGATCCGGGTATTGCGGCCGAAGTTGAAGTCGAAGGTAGCGAGGCCTGCGGCGGTCTGGGCGATGTTGAGCGACTCGGTCGCGTAGCGCAGCTTCTCTTCCAGCCCCTTGCGCTCGGTAATGTCGGTGATGGTGCCGATCGCGCGCGCAGGCTGCTCCTCGGAGTCCTTCAATATCTCACCGCGGCAGGCCAGCCAGCGCACTTCGCTGCTCGGCAGCAGGGTGCGGAATTCGGATTGGTACTTCGAGCCGGAGTCGATGACGGCGCCGAGTTCGACCACCACGGCTTCCAAGTCTTCCGGATGGATGGACGCCACCCATTCTTCGCGCGTCAATGTCAGGCTGCGGCTGGGCTGGCCAATGAGAGCGAAGAAGAGCGGGGTGCCGCTGATGGCGCCGGACACGAGGTTCAAATCAAAGATGCCGAAGCCGCCGGCGGCCTGGGCAAGTTCCAGAAAATCGGAGGAGCGGCGCAACTGCGAGTCCGGTGCTGCGACGCGGGTCAGCGCCTGAGCGCCCGCTCCGGGCGGCGCCGGCAGGGCGGGCGCGGCCGTTGCAGCAGTCCAGCCGGGGAGCATGCCTTGGGGCGCAAGCCGCTTGCAAAACAACGCGCGCAGGCCGCTCCCGGTGGCCATGACGAGGCGAGCCGCAAGCATCGGAAAACTAAGTAATTTGTCGAGCATCGGCCAACGGTAGCCCCACGCCTGGTGAATCTGCGCCCCCAAGGTCAGGTTATCGGCGGGAAAAGCACCCGCTTGAGCTATGATCGGGTCTTAAATGTCAGGGGCGTAGCGCATGCGGACGGCTCGGATTTTGGCGGGTTGGGTGGGGGGCAAAACGAGGAGCGGCGCGCGGTGACCTGGGCTCCCGAACAATTCACCGAACGCCTGCTCGCCTGGTTCGAGGTCCATGGCCGCCGCAATCTACCGTGGCAGCAGAACGCGACCCCGTATCGCGTGTGGATATCGGAAGTCATGCTGCAGCAGACCCAAGTGGCCACCGTGATTCCCTACTACGAGCGCTTCGTGGCGCGATTTCCCGATGTGCAGTCGCTCGCGGCGGCGCCGCTCGATGAGGTGCTGCATCTGTGGACGGGCTTGGGATATTACGCACGGGCGCGCAATTTGCGCGCCTGCGCGCAAGTGCTGGTCACGCGCCATGGAGGCGAATTTCCGCACGAGATCGAGGCGGTGATGGCGCTGCCCGGTATCGGACGCTCCACCGCCGGCGCCATCCTGGCGCTGTCGCGCGGGTCGCGGCACCCGATCCTGGACGGCAACGTCAAGCGCGTGCTGGCGCGAGTGTTCGGCATCGCCGGCGATCCGAACTCCGCCGCGGTAATTGAAACGCTGTGGGCGCAATCCGATGCCTGCACGCCCGCATCGAACGCCGGCGCCTACACCCAGGCCATCATGGATCTGGGCGCCACCGTGTGCACGCGCGCTCGACCCGCGTGCACGGTGTGCCCGATGAGCACCGACTGCGTCGCCGCGCTCGAGGGACGTCAAGAGGAGCTGCCCGGCCGCAAACTGAAGCGCGCGCGAGGCTCGCGCGAGGCCACGCTGCTGATCGCCGAAACCGATAGCGAAGGTTCAATCGCCGTGCTGGTCGAGCGGCGCCCGAGCCTGGGTCTGTGGGGCGGTTTGTGGTCGCCGCCGCAGTTCGAGAGCGAATTTGCCGCGCTCGATTGGTGCCGCCGGGAAATCGGCGAGTCCGAAGTCGAATCGCGATCGCTCGAGCCCATTCATCATTCATTCACGCACTTTGATTTGCTGCTCACGCCCTTGCGCGTGCGCTGCCATCCGTTCGCGGCGGTTCACGATGGCGACGACCGGCTGTGGTACGAACTCGGCAAGCCGCCGCGAGTCGGGTTGCCCCAACCCATACTCAAGCTGTTCGAGCGATTGCGCGTCGGCGATGGCGCTTAGGTTAAGATTGGCGCCATGGCACGCAAAGTGAATTGTGTTTTGTTGAAGCGCGAGGCCGAGGGCCTCGACTACCTGCCCTACCCCGGCGAACTGGGCAGGCGCATCTACGACAGCATTTCGAAAGAGGCATGGGCGCAATGGGTGGCGCATCAGACCATGCTGATCAACGAAAACCGGCTGACGCCGATCGAGCCCAAGGCGCGCGCCTTCCTGGTGGCCGAGATGGAGAAGTTTCTATTCGGCGCGGGGTCGGAGAAGCCCAAAGAATTCGTGCCGAAATAGCGGGAGCGCCGGCGCGGACAAGCGGAGGCGAGGCGGATGCCGCTGGAACTATGCCTTGATTCCGAGGGCGCGCAGCAGCTCGATTTTATCGCTCAGATTGCCCAGGACTGTCGCTGCCGGCAGCGGAGAGACTTTGGTGAGGCACGGTGTCACAGCAATGCCTTCGGCCAGCGCGCGCCTCGGGTTTTCGAGAACGTCGACGATCTCCAGCCGGAAGTTATCCTTCAGATGCTCCTCGCAGATCGCTTCGAGATTGGCGATGGCCTGAGCTGAATTAGGTCCGCCGTCCGTGATGTAAAGGACCATTTCCACAACTGTAGAGGCGCTGGGTGGAGTGGATGCCCCGCGAGCCGTTTTCTTACGGGCCATCGAGCAACTTAAGTCTTTGCGGCAATGATTCCTACTTTGTCTGACAATGCGCTCAGCGTTGGCCTTGCTCTCGCCTCATGCATTCAATTTCTATATCGCGGCGTTCCATCGTAAAACCGTCCGACCCAGTAATTCTAAGAACGCCGGCACCATCCTTGATCATTGCGCAGGCGGTATGTATGGCGGCGGCCATCGAATCACAATTCACCGGGACCGCAACGCCGATGCGAAAAATTGAATATGTCACCACGCTGGGCAACCGGTTCAGTGATACGCCGAAAACTCGCGCGGCACCTTCGATTCTAAATTCGGTTTCCGGCCATGCGTTGCGAGACGAGGCCTCGCGTTATTTGTGCAGAGCAGGCGTGGCATTTCCGTCCCGGGCTTGCGCGACGTCATAGGTGTCTCTTACAGTTTTGTAGCATCCGCAAGCGACCGCCACGAGGCCATCATGATCGAGAATTCTGATGGCGCCGCGGCGGTAGACGATGAGCTTGCGTTCTCGCAGGTCGCTCATTGCCGCGCTGACGCCGGTTCGCCGCACGCCCAGCATGAGCGCCAGAAAATCTTGCGTGATGCGAAACTCGTTGGAGCTGACGCGGTCGCGCGTCATCAGCATCCAGCGAGCCATGCGCTGTGTCACCACATGGTAGCGGTTGCACGCCGCCGTCTGCGCGATCTGGATCATCAACAGGTGGGTGAAGAGGAACACCTCTCTCTTCAACGCCGCGCTCTTGCTGAAATTGCGGCGAAAGTCCCCTGTCGCCAGGCGCATTGCCGTCCCTCCGCCTTGTACCACCGCCTTGAAAGGAGAAACCGCGACACCCAGTGCCATGGGAACCCCGATCATGCCTTCAGACCCTATGAGTCCAACCTCTGCAGCTCGGCCGGTGTCCACGGTAGTCAGCATCGAGACGAAGCAATCATAGGGAAAGTAAACGTGCCGAATCTGGCTTTGGGATTCATATAGAACCTCCCCGAATGTCAAAGTGACCGGTTCGAGGATGGGAAGCAACTCCTGGTATTCCTTGCGGGGCAAAGCGCCAAGTAGCCGATTCGGAACTGCAAATTGCTTTGCGCCAGCCATTTAAACTCACCCAGTGTGCCGTGTTTGTAACTCCTATCGGGGAGCCATGCTTCGAATTTTCAGTTCGATTGCGGTGGGATGGAATCGAACGCATCAAAGGCGCGTAAGTATAATTTAATAGAATAAAAACAAGCAATTGTGTGCGGCACCGGACACAGCAATTGGAGCTATGTACGCTAGCGCACTTAGTGTACGCACGACGAGCAGTCCCTCAGAAACCGTGACCAACCGAGTCCAATGACAGTATCTTAGGACCCATGATGCGGTACGCCGTGAGAGGGTGGAGTGAAAGTGCGTAGGTTCGGTGCGGTGCTGTGGGCGTTACTGGTCGCAGGTAACGCGAGTGTTCAGGCGGCGGTTGCGGAAGAGTTGCCAGACAAGGCCATCGCCGCCGTCGCCACAATCAACGGTACCTTGCAAGCGCCCGGATTGCGAACGAAGGTTCGCGTTCAGCGGGACCGTTGGGGCGTGGCGCATATCTACGCGAAAAACCAACATGATCTTTTCTTCGCGCAAGGACTCATTGCCGCGCAAGACCGGCTATTTCAGATGGAACTGTGGAAACGCTCCGGGCAGGGGCGGCTGGCGGAGGTTCTCGGGCCTGAAGCGGTGAAGCGCGATATCAATGCCCGCTTGCTTCGCTATCGGGGCGATTTACGAGCGGAATTCGCGAGCTACAGCCCGGACACTCTGCAGATCCTCGACGCCTTCACATCCGGCATCAACGCGTACATCGATGCAATCCAGAAACCGGGCGCACGCGGCCTGCCCATTGATTTTCAAATCGCTGGATTCAAGCCGGAATACTGGAAGCCCGAGGATTGCTTGAACCGGATGGCTGCCTATTCCATGACCGGCAACGCGGCGAGCGAGCTGCAAAACGCCGCGGTGTTGACGCTGGTGGGCGCACGCGCGGCGACGGGGCTGTTCGAATTCGATCCGGCGGTCACGCTCGATCCGGCGCCGGGAGTGGATTTTGCCGGTTTGTCGCCTGCGCTGCTCGAGAATGTGGTGAGCAGCGACCGTCGTATCCAATTTCCGCCGACAGCGCTGCATGAGAGCAATAATTGGACCATATCCGGCGCGTTGACTGCGAGTGGCAAGCCCTTGCTCGCCAACGATCCGCATCGCGTCATCGCCGAGCCCTCGCTGCGCTACATCGTGCATCTCGTCGCGCCCGGCTGGGACGTCATCGGCGCGGGCGAGCCTGCACTGCCGGGCGTGGCTGCAGGCCACAATCAGCAAATCGCCTGGGGATTTACGATCTTCGGGCTGGATCAGCAAGACTTGTATCTCGAGACCCTCGAGCCCGCGGATCGGCAGCTCTATGCCAGCCCACGTGGCTGGGCGCGAATGAAGGTCATGACGGAGACCATTCAAGTGCGCGGCGCCGAGCCGGTAGAGGTGCAGCTGAAATTTACCCGGCACGGTCCCGTGCTCTGGGAGGACGGAACACGCGCGCTTGCGTTGCGCTGGGTTGGCTCGGAGCCCGGGACGGCGGGCTATCTGGGTTCGCTCGCGCTCGATCGTGCACGCAACTGGCAGGAGTTCGAACAGGCCATGCCGCGCTGGAAGGTGCCGTCCGAAAACATAGTTTATGCCGATCGCGACGGCAACATCGGCGAGCATTCGACCGGCCTGGCGCCGCTGCGCAAAAACTGGACGGGCTTGTTGCCCGTTCCCGGGAATGGCAGCTACGAATGGAGCGGGTTCATCGCGAATGCCGAATTGCCGCATAGCTACAACCCACCAGCCGGGTTCTTGGCGACTGCAAATCATAAGATGATTCCGGGCGATTACCCATATCCTGTGGGATTTGAATGGGCTCCGCCGGCGCGCTACTTACGCATCAAGGAAGTTCTCGAGACCGCGAGGGGCAGCGGAAAAAAATTGGGCGTCGACGACATGGAGGAACTGCAGTCGGATGTGGTCTCGCTGCTCGCGCGTGAACTGCAGGGACTGTTGCGCCAAGCGGTCGCCGCGGCACCCGAGGCAGTGGCGCAACCCGCGCGATCCGCCGGCAAGGCGCTGCTCGATTGGGACTGCGCGCTAAGCGCGGATTCGCCGCAGGCGGCGCTGTTTGAACTTTGGGCGGCTGAATTGCGCAGCGCATTGACTGCGCGTGCAGTGCCTGAGGCGGCGCGGACGGCACGAGGCAAGCTGCCACTAAGTCTGGTCGTGAGCGTGCTATCGAAATCGCAGCCCGCGGTGTTTGGCGCCAAACCGGCAACGAGCCGCGATGCCATGCTCCTCGAAACGCTGCGCGTCGCGTTCGAGAAGCTCACGGCAGCGCAGGGAACGGATATGACTCACTGGTCCTGGGGAGCCTTGCACCGCGTGACGTTCCGTCATCCATTGGATCAGTCACCGGGAGCAGCCGCACTTTTCAATCGAGGACCGATACCGCGATCGGGAGACGACGACGTCGTGCAGGCGACCGGTTTTGACGAGGACTCGCTCGATCAGGTGTCGGGAGCAAGCTACCGGGAAATCTTCGACCTCGCCAACTGGGACAGGTCGGTCGGGATCAATGTCCCGGGACAAAGCGGACAGCCCGGCAGCAAGCACTATGATGATCTGCTGCCGCTCTGGAGGAAGGGGCAGTACTTCCCCTTGAACTATTCGAGAACGGCGGTCGATGCGGCGACCACCGATGTTCTGCTGCTGGTGCCTTAACAAGAGCCGCGTCGAGATTTAGGCTAGGGGCCCCAGGGGAACTGGCAAGTAATGCGCCGCCAAGATCCACGATTCGTGAGGCAATGGTGATGAAAGCTCTGCTTGTCGTTCTCGCACTTACCGCCTCAGCTTTCGCCGAGGCGCCGCCGGCGGACTTCGTCATACAAGTCCTTGAACCAACCGGCGGTAAGATTCTCCGTCCTAAAGACTGGTTCTATGCTGAGGGTCATCATGGGCCAGTATTCATGTGGACTCTTTCCCGTGAGGACACCACCGGCAACAGGCCCTACATCACAGGCGTTCGCATTCAGACATTCATGCACGTCAAGGAAGGCACAGGCCGAACCGCAAAAGAGTTCATTTCTGACTTCAAAGCCGCAAGAACGAAAGAAGCGACGCGAGTGTTGAAAACCTGCAAGGAGCAAGACCAAGGTCTTTTCGACCGCATCTGCCTGGAGACCCAGGAGGGCCGTTACCACATTCTCTATTCGCTATTCTGGGGTAGCAACGGGATGGATTTAGCGGTGATATCCACAGCCGGCACCACCAACGAGCTTTGGGGAACTTACGCCTCCACATTCGACAAGATGAGTGCCTTTGAAATTATCGACATGAAGCGTTTCAACCCCCAATAGGCGCTTCATCGCCGGCCTGAACGAAGAGAAGCGCGGTAAAGAAAACGCCGAGAGAGCCAGACTCGGTGCAGCAATAGAGGCCGTAAAAAAGGTTTGCGTCGAACTCTTGAAGCCGCCGTAAAGGGCGGTGAGTCCCTACGGTCCGACACTCCCGGCCGATACTGGCGGCTGCTTACGCCACCACCAGCTTCACATCGATGTTGCCGCGTGTTGCATTGGAGTACGGACAGACGATGTGGGCTTTCTGTACCAGGGCTTCCACCTGCTCGCGCGGCAGGCCCGGCACGCTGATCTTCAACTCGACTTCGATGCCGAAACCGGTGGGGATCTGGCCGATGCCGACGCTGCCATCGATCGAGGTCGTAGCCGGCAAGGTAACCTTCTGCTGGCCGGCGACATACTTCAGCGCGCCCAGGAAGCAGGCCGAGTAGCCGGCTGCGAACAACTGCTCGGGGTTGGTGCCAACCTGGCCGCTGCCGCCCATCTCGCGCGGAACGGTCAGCTTCACATCGAGCACATTGTCGGAGGAAACCGCGCGGCCGTCACGGCCGCCGGTGGCTTTAGCGTGGGCGCGATACATTATTTTTTCGATAGACATGACTGACTCCTGACTTCATTGAGTGGCGTTTCGGGAAATCATCCGGCACGCCACGGCGCCGGCGATTGTATTGAGAGCAATTAAATCGTGTGCGATCTACATGCTCCAAATAACTTTGTCCTGCTGCCGCGCACGGGCTGCCGCATTCAGGCGTGCTCCATCAGGCGGCTGCGCAGCCGATCGAGTTGCTGCCTAATTGCCACCAGCTCGTCGAGCGTGCAGCCGGAAGCATGGAACACCCCATGCTGAACGTCTCCCGTCTTCTGCCGCAGCTCGCGGCCGGCGCGGCTCAGGCTGACGATCACCTGGCGCTCGTCCTCGCGGGCACGGCGGCGGCTGATCAAACCCAGCGCCTCGATACGCTTGAGCAGCGGGGTCAGCGTGGCGGAGTTCAGGTACAGCCGCTCACCGATCTCCGATACGGAGACGCCATCGCGCTCCCACAGCACCAGCATCACTAGGTACTGCGGATAAGTCAGCCCCAGTTCACGCAGCAGCTTGCGATAGACCTTGGTCATTGCCAGCGAGGTCGAATACAGCGCGAAGCACAGCTGCTCGCCGAGCGGCAGCGAGCCTTTGGGCTTGGCGGAGACGTTGGCGCGCTTGGTCGACATGGACGGCATATTACATCGTGTGCTATTTAATTGCACGCAATTTAGTTACCAGCGTCGTAACTCGCTAAATCCGCAAACGTTTTGACGCGATGCGTTTGCCGGCGACACGGCGGGAAATGGCGGCGTTTGCCTTTGATTTCGCGCGCCGGCGAGCGATGCCCTTTGGCTCTTGGGCGACCGGCGGAAGGCCGTCTTGAAATTTGCCGATGGAAGCGTGAAGCGCCACGGCGAGCGCGCTTTCTCCGCTGACGAGTTCCGGCCACTTGAGTTCCACCCCGAGGCGGTGCCCCTTCCGCGTGATTTTAAGCGCATCAGGGGTGAGGGTGATCACGTAGTCGCGCCCATTGATCCTCAGTAGACGTTTCAAGGTTTTATCGAGAGGAGTCATTCCTGCATTCTAGCGCATCATGAGCGACGACTCGCGCAAGGGCAAGAAACGGGACGTTTCTGCGCGGATGTCTGGGTATCATTGCCCGGTGCGCGGGGTGAAGTGGAGGCTCGTGGGTAGCTTGCGCCCGATCGGGGGCGAAATGTCTCCGGTCATTCGGGGCACGCGAAGGTAGCGGTGGATCATGAAGGTTTTGGTAACAGGCAGCGGCGGTCATCTAGGGGAAGCGCTGATGCGGTCTCTGAGCCGCTCGGACCATGAAGCCGTGGGTCTCGACATCAAGAGTTCGGCGTTCACTCATCGAGTGGGCTCGATAATCGATCGCACCTTTGTCAGGCAGTGCATGCAAGCGGCGGACGTAGTGCTGCACGCGGCGACGTTGCACAAACCGCATATCGCCAGCCACACTCGCCAGGACTTCGTCGATACCAATATTACCGGGACATTGAATCTGCTCGAGGAGGGAGTGTCGGCCGGGATCGAAGCTTTTATCTTTACAAGTACCACGAGTGTGTTCGGTCATGCTCTGACACCGCCCGCCGGTGCGCCGGCCGCGTGGATTACCGAGGAAGTGGTGCCCATCCCCAAGAACATCTATGGCGTGACCAAGCTCGCCGCTGAGGGCTTGTGCGAGCTATTCCACCGAAAGAACGCTCTGCCGTGCATCGTTCTTCGAACTTCACGCTTTTTCCCGGAAGAAGATGACGAGAGGGCGGCGCGCGACACCTACCATGATGCGAACTTGAAGGCCAACGAGTTTCTCTACCGGCGCGCGGATATCGAAGATGTGGTCAGCGCTCACTTGCTTGCGATGCAGAAGGCACGCGCGCTCGGCTTTGGGCGGTACATCATCAGTGCCACGACGCCGTTCACCGCCGACGATCTGCGGGAGCTGCGCACGGACGCCCCCTCCGTTGTGAGGCGACGTGCGCCGGAGTTCGAGGCGGAATATCGACGACGCGGGTGGTTGTTGGCGCCGGCCATTGATCGGGTTTATGTGAATGAACTCGCGATGGCCCAATTGGGATGGCAACCCAAGTATGACTTCAAATACATCATCCAGCGGCTGCGTGATGGCGATGAGTTTCGGAGTCCTTTGGCACAAGCCGTCGGTTCAAAGGGGTACCATGCGAAATCGTTTTCCGAGGGACCGTACCCGGTATGATGGGTCTGGCATGTAAACTGGACGCTATGGCCATGAGGACCAGTAGTTTTCTCATCCTCGGCGCAATTTGTTGCCTGGCGTTCCCCGAATTCTCATCGGCAGCCGTAACGGGGTGCCCGCCGGCGGGCTATGACATTGCCGCTCTAGGCGAACTTCGGGCGAGACACTTTGATATTGCCGAGGCATCGGAACGGCAGACGTTTGCGCGAAACTTGCTGGCTTGTCTGAACGCACCTGACCCGACACTTCGCGATCGCATCGCCTATGAGGCTTATGCAACATGGCGACATAACAAGTCCCTCGATGCTGCAACTTGGCGATTTATACAGAATTCGCTGCTCGACAATGTGAATACGCGCAGGGTGGACCCGGACGGGGTTAGCAAACCGTTTGCGGTCCTCGTTCTCGCCGAAGCGGTAAAGGCGGATCGGGCGTCGCCATATTTGAGCGACGAGGAACGGCGGAAGTTGCTGACTGCAGCTGCGAAGTATCTGGTTGAGCTGCGCGATTATCGCGGCTTCGACGACGGCATCGGCTGGCGCCATGGCGTAGCCCATGCGGCGGATTTACTCGCGCAGCTTGCTTTATCGCCGAGCTTTGGCAAACCCGAGATGGATAGGATATTGGCGGCCGCCGCCGCGCAAATCGTCCCCGCCGATGCGCATTTTTACGTTTATGGCGAAAGCGATCGCCTATCGACGGTTGTCGCGGCAATCGCGTCGCGCGAGGTTTATACGGCTGAGGAATGGAGAACGTGGCTGGGGAAGGTGGCCAATCCTGCTCCATTCAAGAAATGGGATGAGGCGTTTTGGAGTCAAGCAGGACTTGCGAAGGTGCATAATACGATGAGTTTTCTGCTTGCGCTTTATGCGCAGACTGCGGTTGACAAGCGTGCCGCAGTCTCTCAGTTAGCGCCGATGGTCGCCGAGGCAATGCAGCCCCTTGGTTGAGCGCCCTCATCCGCCGCCTGGGCGCGTGCGCAGCTGCAACTCGCGACGACGATAGTCGATGATGAACACGTCGAGAAGACCGAGGGCATCCATCCCGATCAGCAGTGCCGGTTCATTGATCAGATGCCAGTGCTCAAAAATTCGCATGTCGCCGTAGGTGATTCGCGCACCCCGTATTTGTATCGAGCCGAGTTCGATGGGCGGACTCGGGAAGGATTCGGCGTCCTGAGTGGTGGTAGTGACATCAGTGACGGGACTGGAAGTACCTTTGGCGTGTCGGCGCACCAGCGAATCGCGCATGGCTTCATTGCCGATCGTCGACTGTCCGCCCGTGTCAATGATCGCTCGAACCCGCACCCCGCCGACTTGTGCATGGATCGCGAGGAGACCCGCGGACGATCGTTCGAGGGGAATGACCACAAAGTCGGCGCGCACGCGCTCGCCGCGTGAGCGGGTGATCGTGATCGAGTCGTGTTCAAAGTCGATGTAAAGGCGCTTATCGCCGAAACCCTCGGTTCCGAGCACGCCTTCGGCACCGCCCAAGGCGTCGGTGACAATCGGCAACGTCGCCGGCGTCAAGATGACATCGCCGACCGCGAAGGAATCCACATGGATCGTCGGCACAGCGAGACTCCCGGTGACGCCGCGTAACAAAACCGGTCGGGAGGAATCGGGAGGTATGCCCAGCGCGTCGGCCACCTGAGCGGTGATTGCGGAGCGGCTGGCACCGGTATCGAGTACGAGCCGAAATGGTCCACGGCCGTTGATCATGACGGGCGCCCAAATCCGCCCAATCTTGTCGCGCCGCGTCGGCGCCACAAATCGGGGTTCGGGGGCTTCGATGATAATGTCGGAAAATCGCTCGGACGCATCCGGAGGGGCGGGGATTTGCGCGCGGGCAACGACACCCACGGCCAATCCGCCCAGGGCCGGCAAGCAGCATAGGAAATCATGAAGTGCGCCGCGCGTCGAGCGTGCCATGCGTTTTCCACGCGCCATCCGGGCTTTCCGTGCGATCACCCGATGGCGAGCCGCCGTCAGAACTTGGCTGTGAAAGCGACGAACATTTGGCGACCCAGGTAGTCGTAGGTGGCGTACGAATTTGCGGGACCGCTGAATCCAGTGATATCGAGAGACGGAACGACCGGCGGATCCTTGTCGAGCACATTTTGCGCGCCGGCGCGTATATCGAGACCCTTCATGGCATGCCATACCGCCGTCAGGTCAAGATAGCTATACCCTTTGATTCGCGCGTTGTAACTATCGTAGTTTGGCGGCGCTAGATTCGAATTGCTTTCTTCCTTGCCTTGCAGCAAGGGATTGGTCGAGTTGTTGTCGAAGCTCGTGGGGCCAATGAAACGCCATTGTGCCGACAGCAATACATTCCAAGGCAAATCCCAATTGATCCGCAAATTGTGCCGCCAATGTGGATTGACCGTGCCATTCGAGCACGTGGTTCCGAACAAGCCGGCGCAATCGTAGCTCGGCGATCCGGGGTAGGGCGCGGTCGTGTCATGCAGCAGATACGCGCCGTTCAGCCCGGCGCTCATCGTGCCCCATCCGGCCGGCATCGCCCAGCGGTAGTTCATCGCCACATCGAAGCCCGAGACGATGGATAGCCCGAGGTTGAAGTCCTTCTGAAGAATATACCCACCGCTCGCAACCGAGGCCCCGGTAATTGCGCCGGCGGGCGTGCGGACAATTTGACTGCAGTAGAGGGGATTATTATCCAGCAGGCAGCCGTTGAAGATGACGGCAAACGGATAGTTTCCGATCTGGTCTTCGAGCCGGATGTGATAGTAGTCGATGCTTGCATTAAACCCGGGCAGCGCGGTGGGAGTAAACGTCAATCCAAGCGACCATGTTTTGGCTACCTCGGGGCGAAGCGCGGCATTACCCACGATCACCTGGCCACACTGACCGGACACGCACTGCGTGATGGAGTTGGCCGTCGTTCCGTTGCCGTATTGTGCGGCCGTCACACCGGTGTGCATGCATTGCACCAGGGTAGCCGTGGGTATCCCCGCGCACGGATCGGAAGTGAAAGCGTTTTCCTGCCCATACGAAGGTGCGACAAACAGTTCGATCAAATTTGGCGCTCGGACCGCGCGGTCGAACGAGAAGCGCATTCTGGCGTCCTCGATCGGCGAGTACTGAACTTCGAACTTGTAGGTGTTGGTCACGCCCGCGGTGTTGTAATTGGACCAGCGATAGCCCACATCCGTCGTCAGATCGTGAACTCCCGGCAAATCGTGGGCGACCGGCACGCGCAGCTCGGCAAAGGCTTCGTTCACATCATAGTGAACGTCAATGGGCACCAGCGCGCCGGAAAAACCCGCCAGATTGCCCGAGAGTTCCGCGCCGTCCGGAGCAAACGTCTCGGTCTCCTTGCGGTGCTCGACGCCCAAGTTCAAGGCGAGCCCCTCGTTCGCCCAAGGGGATTTGAGGTCATACTTGCCCAAATCGCCGGTCACATCGAAGTGTCCGACCTGCTCGGTATTGTTGCCGTAGGCCGTCCCTGGAGTCGAGATATAGGCAAGCTGCGCGGGGGTGACAGCGCCCGAGGTGAACAGGTTGTACGGCACGCAGCTCTTGCCTCCGTTGATGCAGGTCGGTGCTCCCGTAACAGGATCCGTCGTCACCTGCAGGGCGCTGCTGATCTTCGCGTAATCCAGATAGTTCAAGTTCGATTGGAACGTGCTCACGTAGTAGTACGAACCGTACAGGTCATAGGACCACGCGTCGAACGGGTTGCCTTTCATGCCGACGACGACGCGGTAATTGGTGTGCTCGTAAAAGGATTCACGTCCGCCCCCTTCGATGTTGCGCCGACCGATCACGAGGTCCGCGCTGTTGCCTTTGGAGCCGGGAGCCGCAGTGTCCCCGGCGATCTGGGCGGGCGTGCAGATCAAAGAGCGCTCTTGCGCGCTCAATAGCGGATTGCTGCAGTTGACGAGGTAATTGGTGTCCGCGGAGGCGGTATTGCTACCCACGAACAATCCGGACGGCGCGACCACGGCGGTGGTTCTGTCGTCCATGAAATTGAATTCCACGTAGGGCTTGACCCAGTCATTGATATCATCGTGCGCCTGGAATCCGGCCAGATATCGTTTATCTTCGCGCTGCAGATATTCGTACTTGTTGTAATTGAATTCCGCGGGCGGACTCGAACCGGCCTGCGGTCGCGGCAGGAACTGGTTGCCGACCACGCTGTAAACGACCGAGCTCGGGGCGGGAGCGAGCGCCTTGAAGCGGTTCGAATTCGAGCTGCCGAAACATTCGACGCCGGTCGCCGTGGTCGTGGCCGCTTGGCTGTTGGTTCCGAGCTGGCAACTCGAGAAGTCTCGCGCCGAACCCGCGATGGGATCCTGATCGTGGTAGACGAAGTACCCCGTCACGTTGCCGTTGCCGTCGGCGAAGTTGGTCCCCATGATGATCGACAAATCGTGTTTGTTGCCGTCACGGATACTGCCGGTCGGCACCGCGCCCGCGGTATATCCCGTATTGGGATCATCGGCCCCCAGGAGACCTTGGATGTAGCCATTGTGTTGACTGTGCAGACTGAAGCCGTACTGACCGTCGATTTGAACGCCCTGAAAATCCTTCTTCAGGATGAAATTGACGACACCCGCGATGGCGTCGGACCCGTACGTTGCCGACGCTCCGCCCGTCACCACATCGACCCGCTCCAGCAGCGGGGCGGGAATCTGATCGATGTCGGACGCCACATTCTGGTTGGCCGTGCTCGGATCACCCACTCCCAGCCGTCGACCGTTGAGCAGCACCAAGGTTCGCTGCGGACCCAACCCGCGGAGATCAACCGTCGTAAAGCCGCCTGTCGAGGTCAGCGGACTCGAGGTATTTCCGAAATCCGCGTTGGAGCTGATGATGTTCTGCGGCAGCTGATTGATAACGTCCGAGATGTCCGTATGTCCCTGAAGTTTGATTTCCTGATCAGACACGACCGTGATCGGGCTCGTCGACGTGATGTTGGCCGGTACGGGAATGCGTGAACCCGTAACAACTATTTCTTGCATCGCCACGGGTGCGGCGGCTATCGCCGGAGCGTCGGCCGCGAGCGCGTGCCCGGCGCCGCCCAGCAAGAAAAGGCTGGGGAACAGCAGGCGCAAGAAGGCGTGGACTCGATACATGGATGGTCTCCCTTTGACTTTGTCGCTTTGCGAACGCTTCCCGCGCCTCAAGGCTCCGGCGGCACCAGAAGGCCGTCGCTACCGCATTCCGCAATCACTTCACCGTATAGTGAAGTGTGCGATTACTTTACCACATGGTGTACTAATGGCAAGCGGATGACCATCGCATGCGGATGAACAAAGAAAAGAGGCTGCCAGGAGGGCAGCGATCGGGTGGAGAGGATGCGGAGCCAGGTCTCCAAGGCGCCCGGCCGATCACATTGCGCTAGGCGACCTGACCTTCGGGGCCGGTTGAAGGAACTGTCTTTCCAGCTTGTCGAGCGCGCCCGCCCAGCCTCCTTCGTGTGAAAGGCGCGAGACTTCGTCATGCAGCCGCGAGTGGACCAGGGTCAGCTCGGTCCCCTCAGAAACGGAGCGGAGCGTGATCTCCAGGCGCGACTCACCAGGGTCTTCCACGCCCCCCAGCCAGCGCCAGGTCATGGCGACTCGCTGCGGCCTGATGACTTCAAGAAATTCGCCGCTGCTCTCGTGCTCGAGGCCGTCGAGCGTGCGAAAGCGCACGCGAAAGCGACCGCCCACGCGCGCGTCGGCCTCCGCCACAAGAACCGGTCCCGTGTCGGGACCCCACCAATGTGCTATCCCTTCAGGTGTGGTAATCGCGTCGAATACGATCGACGGCCGGGCCTTTATCCGGCGCACCAACGTGAGACTCATCATCGTCTCTTGCTCCGTGCTTCCGTTTCCTTGCTTTCGGCATAGCCCACGAGGCGGTCCACGCTCTCCGACCAGAAGCGCTCGTAATGCTGCAACCATTCCATCGCTTCACGCATCGGTTGAGGTCGAAGCCTGACCGTCACCACGCGGCCGGACTTCGAGCGCGTCACAAGCCCAGCGTCGGCCAGCACATCGAGATGCTTCATTACGGCGGGGAGCTTGATTGAAAACGGCTTCGCAAGTTCGCTGACTGAGGCGCCGTCGGCGCGCTCGAGCCGCGCGAGCATCGCCCGCCGCGTCGGATCGCCGAGCGCTCCGAACGTGCGATCCAGCCGATCCTGATAGTTCGCCATTCAGGATAGTGTCTGCGGAAGTGGCGACGTTGTCAATGCGCGGCGGACTCCAAATCCGGCGGTCCCTTCTGCCGCTCAAGTGACAGGCTGGTGTAGGAAATGCCGCGCCGGACCGGCCGAACGACTACGCAAGTACGCGAGGTCTGGGTAGACTAGCCGGGGATGGCGCGGCAGCAATGACGGAGAGGGGACATGAGTTTCGTCGACGCGGTGAAAATCTGTTTTAACAAGTATGCGGAATTCAAAGGATGCGCGTCGAGGCCTGAGTTCTGGTGGTGGATTTTGTTCACCTCTGTTGCGGCGCTGGCGCTGCGATCCTTGAGCTACTACTTGTCGTCGTTGTTTTCGCTGGCGACATTGCTGCCGAGCATCGCGGTGACGGCGCGGCGTCTACACGACATCGATCGAAGCGGGTGGTGGCAGCTGCTGTATTTTCTTCCCATTGTCGGTTGGATCGTTCTCATCATCTTTTGCGTGGAGCCCACGCAATCCAATCGATACGCGTCCGAGATCTAACCCTTCTTCCAGTCCCGCCGGATCTCCCGATAACGGAAACAATCGACGAGGTGATCATTTACCATGCCAACCGCCTGCATGTGGGCATACAGGACCGTCGAACCAACGAAACTGAATCCACGACCTTTAAGGTCCTTGCTGAACGCGTCGGATGCGGGCGAAGTCGCAGGAATCTGCCGCATGACCTTCCATCGGTTAAGCTTTGGCCGTCCGTCAACGAAGCGCCAGCAATAGGAGTCGAAGCTTCCGAATTCTTCCTGGATTTTGAGGAAGGCGCGCGCGTTGCGCACGGCGGCCTCGATCTTCATGCGGTTGCGGATGATCTCGGTATTTGATACCAGCTTCTCGATTCGTCGAGCGGAAAATCGCGCGACTTTCTGCGGATCGAAGCCCTGGAAAGCGCGCCGATAACCCTCCCGCTTCCTCAGTACTATCGTCCAGCTCAACCCAGCCTGTGCACCTTCGAGCACGAGAAACTCGAAGTGCCTGCGGTCATCGTGGACTGGGACACCCCACTCGCGATCATGGTATTGGAGCATCAGCGGATCATCGACGCTGACCCACGAGCACCTCTTGGTGGTTGCGCTGCGCATGATGATCGCGGCCTTCTTTTCTTGACCAAAATGTGATATCTATTATAACGTTATGTCGAGGATTAACAACAAATTCTCGGTCGGTGTTCACATCATGACAGCACTCGGCGACCATCACGGTAAAAAGGTCACCTCAGCACATTTGACCGCCAGCGTGCGGGCACATGAGTCGCGGGTCCGCAGTGTGCTCTCGAAACTTGTGAAAGCCGGTCTAGTGATGGCATATCGCGGCCGCCATGGATTTTCTTCGTTGTCGCGGCCGGCAAATAGGATCAGCCTGCTGGAAATATACAGGGCAGTCGAGGCGCCCCCTATTTTTTCGATTCACGAGTATCCAAGGGAAAAGGCATGCCGCACGAGCTGCACGCATAAAGAGGCGATGGTGGAGCTGCTGGGGGATGCGCAGCGAGGGTTTGAGGCCCGGTTGGGCCGGCGGATGCTTTCCGAGATGGTCGCAAAGGCCCGGCAATACAGGTAGTTATTGATCGGAAATGTCGGAACTGGTCGCGCAAAGTGGCGCGCCGGAGATCGCGATGGATAATAACCCTTCGCCAAAGGCAGACAAGACGCCGGAGGCGTCACCTGATGCTCCCTTTACAAGGTTCATTGAATTGGACGGGAGATCCCCCGTTCCATCGCAGTTTCGTACTGCGGGGACTTTTTCGATCACCCGGCTCCAGTCGCCGGCGGGGCTTCCCGACCGAATCACAAAGCTGTCACCCGTCCCCGCTCTGCTGGTGTCGGTCTCCCTCAAGTCGCTGCCGTCATCCAGCTACCAGGTGTGGGCAGCAGACAAGCTCATTGCTACATCCACAGTCCATCCGTTTCGCTCCAATGTCATCGATTTCGACTCACAGCCAAGTTGCTGGGCAGGTTGTGCCTTCGATTACGTTCACTATTCGGTCCCTCGTCACGGACTGGATGACATTGCCGAGGATCTCGGTTTTGGTCGGGTCAGCGACTATCGCCTGGCAGTGCTCGAGGACGATCTAGTGGTGGCCCAGATCACCAAAAGCATCCTTCCGTTCCTTCGACGGAGAGATGGTCTGGCGGTGCTGGCTCTCGATCAATTGAGCCTTATCCTGGGAGCCCATCTTCTCCAGCGGTACGGCGTGCTCAAGAACACAGCACGCTGCTCGAGAGGAGGTCTGGCGCCGTGGCAAAAGCGACGAGCGTCGGAACTTCTTCATGAGAACATGCATGGCCGAATCCGACTTTCAGACATCGCAGGCGAATGCGGACTCTCCGTCAGTCACTTTGCGCGCTCATTCAAAACCTCTTTCGGCACCTCCGCTCACCAGTGGCTGATTCAGCATCGCATTGACCACGCCAAACACCTGATGGCCCAGACCAGCATATCGCTGATCGACATCGCGATTCGCTCAGGATTTAACGACCAGGCGGCGTTCACGCGCACATTCCATCAAGTCGTCGGGGTCAGCCCCGGAAGATGGCGACGGCAAAACATGACAAGGCGTCTCCAAGCCTAAGACCCCTCACTTCCCGCGGTTTCGAGGCAGTCGCGCCTATGGGGCCGTCAATGCGACTCATTTTTAGGCAATAAACAATAAAACCAGCAAAATTCCGCAAGAAAGCGCGCAGTCTTGACCCTAGGCTGACCGGGGTTCCTCTTCATTGCCTGGTTCTATCGAAGCGCGAGAGGCAACCCTGGAGAACAACATGAAATCTGCGCAAACCAAACCCAGCATCGTCTTCTGTCATGGAATCTGGGCCGACGGCTCGTGTTTCGACAAGGTGATTCCAAAGGTTCAGGCGGAAGGGCATCAGGTGATCGCCTGCCAGTATGGCCTCGACACGCTCGCAGGCGACGTCGCCGCAGTAAGACGCACACTGGGGCGGGTCAGCAGCCCCGCCATTCTTGTTGGGCACTCTTACGGCGGAAGCGTCATCACGGCTGCAGGAACGGATGATCGTGTCGCCGGACTGATCTACATCGCTGCCCTCGCCCCTGACGCCAACGAGACATCGCAAAGCCAGATCAATCAATTCCCGGTGACCGAAGTTTTCTCGCACATCGAAGTAGCGGACGGACGCGTTTGGATGAAGCCGGAGGGGGTCCGCTCATTTGCGGGAGACCTGCCGGAGGCTGAGCAGAAAGTGGTGTGGGCGACGCACTATGCGCCAGACGCGGACTTGTTCAATCAGAAGGCGGATGGCACTGCGTGGAAGTCGAAGCCGAGCTGGTACATCGTGGCCACGCAAGACCACACCGTGCAGCCGGAGCTGCAACGTTTCGTCTCAAAGCGCATGGGCGCCAAAGTGACGGAGGTCGCGAGCAGCCACGTCGCCATGCTATCAAAGCCCGATCTGGTGATTGACGTGATCCGGACCGCCGCAAAGGCCGTTCAGGCCCGCGCCACGGTCGCATAAAAACCGCCAGCGGCGCGGAAATAAGTCGGGCGAGGCTTGCGCCTGACGAGCTTTGCGTTGCATTTCCGGAGAGGGGGTGAATTGCCGATGTCCGAATCAGCGGTGCACGTGCGGGTCATCGAGGAAACGTCTGCGTACTGGAGGGTTCTGTTCGATTACCCGCCTTTCAACATTGTCGACGCCACCATATACGAAGGGCTCCAGGATCTGCTCGCTCGAATGGATGCCAGCCGGAGCGTGCGTGCCGTTGTATTCGAGAGCGCCAATCCTAAGTTCTACCTTTCCCACTTTGATCTGACAGGCAAAACGGGAAACATCACGACAGCTGTTGGGCCTTCCGGCCTCCCGATCCTGACGGATACATTCGTCCGTCTCACCAAGTCCCCGGTGGTCAGCATCGCGAAGATTAGAGGCTGCGTTCGGGGCGTGAGCAGCGAGTTCGTCCTATCCTGCGATATGCGCTTCGCGTCGCGCGAGAACACTCGACTGGGCCAACCCGAAGTCGGGGTGGGATTGCATCCTGGCGGCGGGGGTACTGAACGCCTCCCACATCTCGTCGGCCGCGGCCGCGCGCTCGAAATCATTCTCGGCGCGAACGACTTCGACGGCGACACTGCGGAACGATACGGATACGTCAACCGAGCACTTCCGGATGCGGAGCTGGACAGCTTCGTCGACGCGCTTGCGCGCCGGATCGCCTCCTTCGACCGGGGTGCCATCGCGGCGGCCAAGAACCTCGTTAACCAAGTCTCGTTGCCCTCGGCCGACCGGCTCCTCGACGCCCTCAACTCCTTTCAAACAGCCCTGACATGGACTGAATCGCAACGGCGAGTCCAGGCTCTGTTACAGCGCGGACTCCAAAGTGACGCCGACTTCGAGTATCGATGGCCCGCGACGCTCGATACTCTGCTCGAGAGTTAGTCACCGCTCGGATCCAGCGCGTTGTTGTTCATCGGAGGCGCGAGATCCTGGATGGGCGGCGATGAATACGTATGCAGGGCGATTGCCAAACGGAGCCATACGGCTATTCTCATCTGCGAGTCATTTACGCGCTGAGCTTCCCGCAGTGCAGTCGAAAAAGGAGGTCCAGCACAATTAATGGGGGGAGCCCATGATCGCCGATTGTCGTCGCATTGCCGCCGCACGCGGATTGATCCATGTCTGCTTGCTCACTTGCGTAGCGTTGCAGCTGGCACTTGGCTCGAGCGAGGTACGAGCGGCTATCCCGGCAGGATCGGTTCGAATCCACTATTACCGCCCCGATGGTAATTACTCCGGCTGGGCCCTCTACACCTGGAATGCATCGACGGAAAACGCGTCCTGGTGTCAAAGCGAAGTGGCAATTTCGGGCACCGATAGCTACGGCGTGTATTTCGATGTTACGGTCAATCCGACGTGGGGCTCTCCACCCGGTGACCTAGGCTTCATCATCAACAACTGCGCCGCCGGCCAGATCAAGGATCCCGGTCCGGATCAGCACTTGCAGACCACGCAACACCAGGAAGCATGGGTCATACACGCCAACGCCACGGTGTTCACCACTCAACCGACGGCGCAACAAATATCGAACAGCATTCTAGGTGTAGCGCAGGCCTACTGGATCGATCGTGGGCGAGTTGCCATACAGCCGCAGTACCTGCAAGGCGGCGCGTCGTATGTGCTGAGCGCCAGCCTGACCGGCGGCTTGACGGTGACCAATAGCGGCATCACGGGTGGAACTTCGATTCCGCTGACGGCCGGCGGCAGCCTCACTCAGGATGAGCTTACCCGTTATCCCCAGCTCGGGAGCTATGCGGTATTGCAAATCGCGCCGACGGTTCCGCTCGCGACGCTTCGACAGGCACTCAAGGGAGAGCTCGCATTCTCCGCGGTCAGCTCGGGCGGCAGTCTGCAGTACGCGACCGGAGTTCAAACCGCCGGGGTGCTCGACGACCTCTACTATTTCGGTGGTAAGCTCGGCGTCGTTCTGAGACATGAACATGCCGACGGCTTCGAGCCGCGGGACGAGCAAGGCTCTGAACCGCGGCATGAGCAAGACCCAGTGGAGATCAGGCTTTGGGCGCCGACGGCACAGGAAGTCTCGCTGCAACTCTTCAATGGCGCCAACGACACGAGTCCGGCGGCCACCATACCCATGACCGAGCACAACGGCGTGTGGGCCGCCGGCGGCGATAGGCGTTGGCTGAATCGATACTATCTGTTCACTGTCAAGGTGTGGGTGCCAGCCGATGCGGCCATCGACACCAATGTCACCAGCGATCCCTATTCCATCGACATTGCGCTCAACGGGTCAAAGAGTCGCATCACGGACTTGTCCGCGGAAGATAGCAAACCTGAGGCGTGGGACGTCGCGCGTTCGCCTCCGCTGCGCGATTTCAGCGACCTGACGCTATACGAACTCCACATTCGCGATTTCAGCATCAACGATGCGACGGTTCCGGCATTGCACCGCGGTACATACGACGCGTTCGACGACCAGAACTCGAACGGAATGCGGCATCTGCGGGCGCTGGCGGCGAGCGGTTTGAAAGCCGTCCATATTCTCCCCTCGTTCCATTTCGCCAGCATCAACGAGGACAAGTCGACCTGGCAAACCACGGGAAATCTGTCAAACGATCCGCCGGACAGCGACGCGCAACAGGCGGCCGTGACGGCGATACAAGGCAGCGACGGCTACAACTGGGGCTACGACCCGGTTCACTACATGACTCCGGAAGGAAGTTACGCCGTCGACCCCGACAATCGAGTGCGCGAATACCGCTCCATGGTGCAGGGCCTGCACAGGGCGGGTCTTCGGGTAGTACAGGACGTGGTGTTCAATCACACCAGCGCAAGCGGAGAGAACCCCAACTCGAATCTCGACATGACCGTACCCGGTTACTACCACCGTCTCGACCAAAACGGCAACCTCGAAACGGGCTCGTGCTGTGCCGACACCGCGAGCGAGCACCGCATGATGGAAAAGCTCATGATCGACACCTTGGTGCTGAACGCTCGGGAATACAAGATCGACGGTTTCCGCTTCGACATCCTGTCCTTTCATTTCCTCTACAACATGCGGCACATCCAGCAGGCATTGCGCGAGCTGACGCCCGAGAGAGATGGTGTCGACGGCTCCAAGATTTATATCTACGGCGAAGGGTTCAATTTCGGAGACACCGCCAACGATCAAATCGGGCCGAACGCCGATCAGGTCAATCTGTACGGATACGGCATAGGCACGTTCAACGACCGAATCCGGGATGGAATTCGCGGCGGCAGCCCGTTCACCGATGAGCGCGTACAGGGATTCGCAACGGGGCTGTTGACCGATTCCAGCGACTTCACCGTTCAGAACCCCCCAAGCTCCGGGCAACTGGCTCAGTTGCTCCGGTACTCGGACTGGATTCTCGCCGGACTTGCCGGCAATTTGCGGGACTACAGTTTTGTCGACAGCACGGGCGCTGTCGTCGCCGCATCGCAGATCGACTACAACGGCCAACCCACCGGGTACACGGCGACACCCATCGAGGCCGTGAACTACTGCTCGGTGCACGACAATCAGGACTTATTCGACGCCGTGCAGTTGAAGTCCAGTTTGACTGACAGCATTGCAACGCGCGCGCGCCGTCAGGTGCTGGCCATGAGCTTGGTGGCCCTGGGTCAGGGTGTTCCCTTCTTCCAGGCAGGTGATGACTTGCTGCGCTCCAAGGACATGGACCAAAACAGTTACAATTCCGGCGATTGGTTCAACAAGATCGACTGGAGCGGACAGACCGCCAACTGGGGCATTGGTCTCCCACTGGCCAGTCAGAATCAATCTCAGTGGCCGATCATGACGCCATTGCTCGGCAATTCATCTTATGCGCCGATGCCGGCAAACATCAGCTACAGCGGCGCCGCCTTCCGCGAGCTGCTGCAGATCCGTTCCAGTTCCGATTTGTTTCACATGCGCACGCTCGCCGAGGTTCAACAGAATCTGTTGTTTCTCAATACGGGGCCCAATCAAACGCCCGGGCTGATTGTGATGAAGCTGGACTCGGGCGAACACCGCTTTCGCGGCTACAATCATCTGCTCGTCGTGTTCAATGCGACAGTCGCGCCGGCCACCTTTACGGATGCGCGCTTGACCGGTCTGGAGCTGTCGTTGCACCCGCTGCAGCAACAATCAAACGATCCTGCTACGCGCCAGTCCACATACGACTCGGAAAGCGGCAGCGTCACGGTCCCGGCTTTGACGACGGCCGTTTTCGCGGGGAAGCACTAAGCGCGGAAGTATCGGCCGGTCCGAGCGATCCGTGTCGGTGTCGCGCCGTAGACCGTCTCTCTAATCAGGTAAAACGCAAATGAAGTAAAAGCATCGCGTGGTACGCGTCGATTGCAAGGCCAAATCCGCCGGCAGCGAAAGTAAATACCTTTTTCGTGATAATCCACAAATGCGTTGCACAGGGCGCATACTCCGCCCCCTTAGCCGCATACGACCGCGATCGGTGCGGGAATTTTCACTACTCTGACTTCCGGAATCAAGGCTGCGGGATTAGCGAGTACCCTGACTGGCAAAGGCCCATTCACGGTCTTCGCACCGACTGATGAGGCTTTCAAGAAACTTCCGTTCGGCGCGATGGATGCACTCTTCAAAGATTCGGCGAAGCTCAAGGCAGTGTTGAATTATCACGTGATCCCGGGGCATGTCACAGCTCGAGATATGAAATCAGGCGAGGTGATGACACTGCAGGGCAGCCCATTGACTGCAGTGGTGGCGTCCTCGGATGTACAGGTCAATGGGGCCCATGTGAGGCGGGCCGATTTGGTCGCGACGAATGGCGTCATTCATGCGATTGACACGGTGATCATGCCCAAGAACTGGCAATTGTTGGCGGCCGCCGCCTGACGATCGCCAGCCGATCAGTCATTTGATGCACTGGAAGGCCCCGCGAGCGGGGCCTTCTTCCGCGGCAGACAAAAGGCCTCCTGACCGTCACAATAGCGATTGTCGCCGCGGATCTCGCGCGCTTCTTATCGTCCGAGCCGACTCTGACTGGAACTCCGCGAGAAATGGATGGAGGATAGCCACCACGCATCGTTGGAGAGCCAACCATGAACGGCGTCAGTAGGGCCCCAGCATTCGACCGCCAGCTACTGCTGGAGGGCGAAAAGCGGAATGCCGTGCTCGACCTGACGGACGTGCAACGATATGGGATCGAAAGTTGGGGTGATCCCAACTACGTTTGCATTTATGACTTGCGGCCGGCGGATTGGTACGGCAGAGGGATACGGATTCTGGGGCGCACCGCGGTGGAGTGTACCCGCGATGAGCTGGCCGACAAAATCGGTAGGGACATCGCCACCGTTGCCAAGTCCGCTCCGCTCACGCCGGCGGCATTGGTACTCGACCCTTTCACCGGTTCGGGCAACACTCTCTACTGGATGCTCCGCCACCTACCCGGTGCACACGGGTTGGGATTCGAGCAAGACCCCATGGTGTTCGAGCTTACGTCTCGGAATCTAGCGATTCTCAATTTATCAATCGAGATATCCAACCGCGACTATAAAACGGGGCTATCTGCTCTGACCTTGGCACGGAGTCAATTGCTGGTCGCCTTTATCGCGCCGCCATGGGGTGATGCGCTGAACAAAAGCACGGGTCTGGATTTACGTCGCACAACACCGCCTATCACCGAGATTGTTGACCTCCTCATTGGTATCGCAGGGAAGAACCCTCTACTTTGCGCGATTCAGGTCTACGAGGTTCTAGATCCGGTGTCGCTGGCGGAATTGACCCCGCGCTTTTCCTGGTCAGAGAAACGAATGTATGGTCTAAATGCGCCCGGTCAGAATCACGGCATATTCATGGGCTCTCGGGGATGGGTGCCCTAGGCCGCCACCAAGACTGGCGTTCGAATTCACAGAGTTGTAGGTGAGACAATCAAGAAGTCGAAGGAAACCGAGGTCGAACATGAGAAAAGCGCCACCTGTGGGGATACCAAAGGAGAAGAGCAATGCCGTGGAGGCGGAATGCCTTTGCCGGGACGTGCGGATGGAAATCGATTTCCCGGCTTTCTGGGTTTGGCACGATCATTCGGTTGCCAGTCGGCAGGCGCACGGCGCCGCCTACGCGACATACGTGGGCAGTTGGCGAAGTCGCTTCCGAGTAACGGAGGGAATCGCAAAGATCACGAGTTTCACAGACCCCGAGGCAGGCACGGTGCGCAACTTTTGCGCGCGATGTGGCACACCGCTGTATTACGAGCGAACTCGGTCGCCGCACATGGTGAACATTCCCCGGGCACTCTTCAAAACGCGCACCGGCCGGGAGGCTCGCTACCATATCGCCATCGAAGAGACGCCGGAGTGGGCTTATTGGGGCGAGCCCTTGGTGCCGTTGAAGGGATTTCCCGGCGTGGTATGGGAGCGCTCTAAAAAAAAGAAGCAGCCTAGGTACGGCAGTTTATTATAAATGCTCAGATAGGGCCCAACGCCTTCGCAACTACACGCGGGGCGAGAGGCTCGCCGACCGCCTCGGACGAATTGCTGCATGGCAAATTCGCCGCCCGTCCTGCATATCCTATTGATTGATTGCCGACGCATGGTCTAATCTAAGTCGCTCCGAGAACTTCGATTTCCACACACTGCAGGGAGTGCAAGTGAAAATGGAAACTTCAGTACATCATCCCGATCAAGTATCCGGTGTGGGCTCCATTCCGATTTGGACGGTCTTCTTTCAAAAACCCGATCAGGTCGCTAGTCGAGAACCCGGAGAGCGATTTCTAGGCCATCTGCGGCCGGTTGCAGGGGAAGCGCGGAGGGATCACGAGTTCGCGTGGCTTAGCCAGGCGGCCTATGGTAGGTCCGTCGGCAATAAGAAGAAGGGACTCCTGGCGTGGCTGTTTGACGTGATTCCGGGTAAGTCACGCAGAGAGGTCAATCCCAACGGCGAGGCCATCCTGCGTGAATGTGGTTGGACTCGGTGCCCCGACTTTGCCCCACAGGATGTACTCAATCAAATGAAGGCATCACACCTGCGAGTTGAGGTGTGGACAAAGAACGAGCCGCCCTCCATTGCCGTTGCCTTTGGCGGCACTGTATTTACGAGCGGCAAGGATTGGAAGTCCAATCTGCGATGGTTTTTGCCGAAGCATAAAGACGAATACAGTCAGATTGTGGATGTTTTTGGCCCCGCATTCGTCGCTGAATTCTGCGTCAAAAATAGCGAAATAAAGTGGCCTCAACTGAAAAACGCAGCCATCTACTCGACCGGGCATTCCCTTGGCGGAGGGTTGGCTCAGCAGTTCGCATATTCACTGCCAAAGAATTCAGAAGAGCGACGGGTTGCGCAGGTATTCGCATTCGATCCCTCGCCGGTCACCGGCTTTTATAGTGTCGACAAGGCGCTTCGCGATATGAACAAGGCCGCCTTGCGCATCGACCGGGTATACGAACGCGGAGAGATTCTCGCGATCTTGCGATCCTTGACGAGTCTCTTCGTCAAACCTTCCGCAAATAGTCCCACCATACGGGGCGTGCGATACAGCCTGTTTGTTCCTGCGGATCCAATTCGAAGCCACTCAATGTTGGAACTCGCCAGCAAAATTGAGAGTGCCATTGCAGCTGCGCCACTCAGGTCACACTCTGGCTAGCGTAGGGACGTCCAATAAACTCCGGCGCAGATGTGGTGGTTGCCTGGATTCTCCCGGAGTCAAATCACGCCGGTACTGCGAGTGAGAGGCCCGAATGACTCCGAAGAACACAATTGGCACATCATCTTTCGGGCAGGTCTTTTGCGCTGCTCTGCTGTTGGCGATCGGGAGCGCGCTGGCGGTTCCTGGGCTTGCCGCGGACATTCCTCAAGAATATGTGGAGGCGGTACGTAATGCCGAGGCTGAAGGACTGACTTTGTATGAAGCCGAGCTAAGGGGCGCGCCGCAAGACGATAAGGCGGTCGCAGAAGCCAAAGGCCGGATCTCCACGTTCTGTGATTTCTCTTACAAACCCGTTCGATTGACTGAAAATGGGCAAGACGTGCTTTTTTTGCTGGCTCAGGCGCAACACGATACCGACATGGTTGTCGGCCGGCATTTCAGGATTGCCGGCACTGATGTGCAGGCGTCCACGCGTTCGTGTCTCGCGCTCAGCCTGGGCACGCCGCAACACCGGCCCGTGGCAATCGTTGTCACACACCTACTTTCAGCAACGCCCACATCGTTCCATGTCTACTTGTCGCTAAAGCACAAAATCGGACTGGATGTCGGTACCAGCGTGGGCAATTGGGCTGTTGAACGTGGCTCGATCACGTTCTTGCAGGCGCGAGGAGGGGCGCCGGCAAAATGACGCGGATGGGAGTTTCGCGGAGCTGGCTGCTTCTTTCTTTCGTCTGTTGCACGGCAAACGCGAGCGGCGAGACTGGCCCGCCTTCGTCTTTGGAGGTTGATGCGACGGCCATGCCGTGCGCGCTCGCACTGCCGGGCAGCATCGCGGTCGACTTGAACTGTCCGGACAAGTTACTGGCGATACGGGAGATCAACGAAGCGAAATGCTTTCTGCCCAATTCGCCGGGAGCGATGGAGGTTCGGAAGGCGTGGCTAGCACGGGAGTCGTTGGCGGCGGACGCCGCTGGGCGTGATCCGGTGGTTGAGGCGTTCATGGCGATTTGCCTCGTCGAATCGATTCGCGGTGCGAGTGTCGTGGGGCCGGTGGAGGCTTCGGCGGTGGCATTTTTAAGGCAGGCGTTGAATGAACCTGGTCGGGGGATCGCGGGTATCGCGATGGCGGGACTTTCGGCCGTGTTGATCAAGGAGGACGTTACCACCATTGTTCGGTTGGGATCGACGCAGTCGGAGTTGACGATTCCGGCAATTGCGGCGCTCAGTGCCAGCTGCATTCCAGAGGCGAAGGCGGGGGTGACTTCGATCCGGGCGGCCTACGCGGGAACTCAACAGCAACTACAGATCGATCGATTCCTGGATGGCAGTAAAGACTTCATGGAGCATTGCGGGCGCGAAGGAATGTCGAGTTCGAAGGCGTTGCCTGCGCAGACTCACCCAACGCCGCCCGCTCTGGGAGTTTCGCGCATCGCATCACCCGATGCGGCGCAGGTCAGAACTGCATTGAATTCGACGAACGATAAATCGGCACTTCAAACGCTGCTGGATGTGAAGTGCGGTGCCGGGAATGGAGACGTCGTGGAGGAAATGCGCAAAGCGTGGCGCGGCCGGGGCACTGCCGGCGGCGGCCTGGTGTCCGATCCTGTCGCGCAGGCGGTGATTGCGAGTTGTCTCATTCAGGCGGATTCTGCGGCGCGCGGGGATGAATCAGAAATACGCGAAGCTGCCGGCGTTTTGCGTTCCGCAATTCACAGCGACAACTCAATGGCCGTGGCGGCGGCGGTGGAGGGCCTGGCCATTATTGCCGCCGATGAGGACGTCAAGCCGATTGCAGAGGTATCGCTGCGCATTCCAGGGCTCTTGAATTGGTCGGTTCGAGCCCTCGGCTTCACCTGTGGCGCAAGCAATTTGAAGACTCTCGCGTTGATGCGCAAGGAGGCGGCGACCGACAAGGTGCGCGATCAGATTGATACGGTATACAAACGGGTGGCGCCGGTGCGCGAACAGACATGCAGCAAAAACAACTGAAGCGACGGGCAGGTCGCCCAAGCGACAAGGAGTCCAAATGGCAAGTCAAGCAACGATTCCGCCGGACATGGCGACGCTGAAATCACCGCGACTCGAATGCGATGTCGTCATGAAAGGTGGCATCACCAGCGGCGTGATCTATCCGCGGTTGGTGTCGGAATTGTCAAAGACTTACACTCTTCGAAGTATCGGCGGCACATCGGCTGGTGCGATCGCCGCGGGGGCCGCGGCGGCGGCGCAATTGGGGGTCCTATCGGGTGGCCGGCCTGATGCCTTCGAGGAGCTCGACGGACTGCCGAAGCTGTTGGGGGACCCGGTCGCCAAGGCCAAAGGCTCGATGCTGCTCAATCTTTTTCAGCCTCAGGAGCCGTTCCGGCGACATTTTGGCCTGCTGACAGCGGCTTTGAATGCACCGTCGAAGGCGGCGTTGATCACCCGGATAATCATGGGCGCGGTCTGGCGGTTTCCGATTGGTTCGTTATTGGGAGCGGCGATCGGGATCGCAATTACTCTTACGGGTACAGGGGTAGCGCGCTGGCTGGGTGGAGCGGTGTCGATTATTGGGCTCGTTCTCGGCGCGCTGGCATCGGTTGTCTTGACACTGGCGAGGCACCTGCCGGGAAACGGATTTGGTCTGTGCAGCGGAATGCCTGGCCGAGCGCAGGGGCCGCCCTCGTTGACCGCATGGCTACATGAGTACTTGAATATGTTGGCCGGCAAGCAGTCGGACGAGCCGTTGACTTTCGGTGAGTTATGGGCCGGGCATCTGCGGGGTCCGGGGGCGCCTTCTCCTCATAATGGCGAGGGGCGGAAAGAGATCGAACTGGCGATGATTACCACGGCACTGAATCTCGGGCGGCCGTTCCGGCTGCCATTCGATCAGGATAAATTCTATTTCCTCGAGGAGGACGTTCGCCGCTTGTTTCCGGAAGCGGTGGCGAAGTGGCTGGTTGATCATGCGCGCCCGTCGGACACGGCAACCGCACTGTCGACCGGTAACAGCCAATTTCGCGCCTTACCGCTCGCACAAGATCTGCCGGTGTTGGTTGCGGTACGCATGAGTTTGAGCTTCCCGATTTTGCTGTCGACCATCCCGCTATATACGGTGGACCGAACACTCAAAGTCAACTCTGGGGTCGCTACCGTACCGGTGCGGGTGCTGTTTTCCGACGGCGGCATTTGCAGCAATTTTCCGATGCATCTTTTCGATAGTCCCTTGCCGTCGCGCCCGACATTTGGGGTCGATTTGGGCGACTTCCATGAAGATCACCCCAATGAGCGAGTCTGGCTGCCGACGATGCGCAAGAATTCGCAAGGCGTCGAGACATTCATCCCCGTGATGTCGGAGCGCCCTGGTGTGGGATCCGTTGCCGGTTTCTTCGGATTCATGGTGAACACCATGCAGAACTGGAACGACCAGCTGCAACTGGTGATGCCCGGATTTCGTGACCGCATAGTGCATATCTGTCATTCCAAGAAGGAGGGCGGCCTTAACCTCAATATGGAATCCGCGGTCATTAAAAAGCTGGCAGACAGTGGATTGGACGCGGCACGAGAATTGGTCGACGCGTTCGTGGACTCCCCCCGGCACGAGCCCAACGCGTGGGACAACCACCGACGTATTCGGATGCGATTGCTGCTCAGCGCCATCGATCAGCAAGCGCGCAACCTGCACAAGGCTATCGAGAGCCCTCGAGCACCGACGTGGCGTGAAGTGGTGGACGAGGCGAAGCCACCGAGTTATCCCTTTGCCGATGAGGCGCATTGCGCGCTGGCAATCAAAGTGCTCGATGCGCTTGTCGGCGTGGGGCGGGAATTGGAAGAGAGCGGGCTCGATCTTGGGGCCGGCGCGCCTCGCCCGGAGCCGGAATGGCGCGGGACGCCGCGATTTTGACGGGCGGCGCAGGAAGCTGGCGTCTGACGCACGGATGATGCATCTTGCGATGTGCCGCGGGCAGATGAACACGGATGAACCAGGAGCAAACCATGGCGACTCACGAGAAACGCATTTACCCGCAACACGGCGACGCGATTCGAATCGTACCGCTGCATCTTCCGGAAGCCGTCAAGACGCCGACCGCCGACGCGGTGCCAACCGCGGCCGCCGCCCCGCCCCAGCTGACCTACCGGAACGGCCCGCTAATCGCGGCTGTCGAAGTATTCACTATTTTTTGGGGTCAGGCTTGGCAAACCGCGCAGGCCGCGCTGGCGACGCAGATCAATGGTTTTTTCGACTTCATCCTGACGAGTGCGCTCATTGACCAGCTGGCGGAATACAGCGTCGGACACTACGTCATCGGTCATGGCAAGCGAACCGGCACGACGATCATCACGACGCCCGCGCTCAAAAATTCCGTATCGGATACGGCCATCCAGCACATGCTGCAGACTGAACTCTCGAGCAATGCGGCGATTCCGAGTCCGTCGCCCAATACACTTTACTTCATCTACCTTCCGCCCGGCGTCAAGGTCATTCAAGGAGGCAGCGCCTCGTGCACCGGCTTCTGTGGATATCACAATGATATATCCGGTCAGATTTTCTATGCTGTGATGCCCTATCCGGGTTGTAGCGGGTGCACGGGTGGCCTTGCCGTGCTTGATGCGCTGACCTCGACGTCGTCTCACGAACTGTGCGAATCGATTACGGACCCGATTCCCGGGCAAGGTTGGTATGACGATACGAATGGCGAGATTGGCGACATCTGCGCGTGGAAAACCAAGAAAATTGGGGCTTACACGGTTCAGCTGGAATGGTCGAACAAGCTGAATCAGTGCGCGTAGTCGGCGGCGCGCGGCGCGAGTCGGCGTCTATCACGTTGGCAGCGTGACGACGAAGGCCATGGGTCCATCGGCGAGAGTAGAGCAAATCGCATCGCCGCCGTGATGGCGTGCAATCTGCCGCACCAGTGCCAAACCTAAGCCAGAGCCGGAGGGACTGCGTGAGTTGGCGGGGCGATAGAACGGTCGAAACACGTTCTCAAACTCCGTCGTCGGCAATCCGGGACCGGCGTCCCAGACCGTAATCGTCGCGGTCGCGGCTGCGTGAGCAATCCGCACTTGAGTCGGCGGCGAGCCGTGGCGCCGTGCGTTTTCCAGCAAATTACGCAACAGGCGTCGCAGCAGTCGGGGGTCACCGCGGACGCTGGTCGCGGAACCTTCCAGCTGGGTCTCGTCATAGCGGGCACATTCTTCGGCGGCGAGCGCTAATAGATCAACTTCTTCCCTCGCGACCTCGGTCACGGCGTCGAGTCTGCTGGCCAACAGAATTTCGCCCACCAGCCAATCCAGTTCCGCAATGTCTTGTTCTAATCCGATCTTGCGTTTTTCATCGACCGAATCCTTCATGAGCTCCACTGCCAAGCGGATTCTGGCCAAGGGGGTTCGTAGTTCATGCGAGGTGTTGGCCAACAAGGACTTGTGACTCTGGACGAGCTGCTCGATCTGACCGGCCGCCCGATTGAAACTGGTCGCCAACCGGGCGACCTCGTCGCGTCCTTCAACCGCGACTCGGGCCGTGAAGTCGCCTGCGCCGAGCGATTCAACGCCGCGCTGCAAACGCTCGAGGCGCCCGCTAATCTGTCGAACGAGAGGATAGGCCGCCATGCCAATCGCCAAGGCCAGCAACAACAGTGTGAAGTGGAATACCGCCCTGGGATGTCCATAAGCCATGGGCACGCTGGCTTCGATCCAGCGACCGTCGGCCAAGTGAACATACGAAATGGGCGCGCCTTCCCAGTGGATCATTCCCACGGTGGTGTGACGATGCGCTCCGGGGGAAGGAAGCGGTTTACCGATGGAAGCGACGGGGTTTTCGTTCCTATCAAAAAGAGTCACATCACCCTTGAGTCCTTCGGCCAGCCGTCGCAATGCTTCTTGTTGCTCTGCCGCCGGCGCCGTCGCCGGTGGCAGTATGTTTTGGATGAGCCGGCCCAGGGTGATGCCCGCTTGCTCAGACGTAGCGCCGGTGAAATGCCACAAGGTGGCGGTCGCGAGTCCAAATAGGACGAGACTCACCACCAGGGCCAGATAGAATCTTAAGTACAGGCGCAACATCAGTCCTGCGCCTTGGCGAACACGTATCCCGCACCTCGCACGGTGATCACCCGCCGCGGCTTCTTAGGGTCATCCTCGATGGCCGCGCGGATGCGTGAAATATGCACGTCGATCGAGCGATCGAAGGCGTCCAAGTGCTCTCCCTTCATCAGATCCATCAGAACGTCGCGCGACAACACTCGTCCCGCTTTGCTGGCCAGCGTCACCAAAAGGTCGAACTGGTAGCTCGTCAGATCACAGGGCTTGCCGTCTACGCGCACCGCCCGGGCAGCGGTGTCGATTTCCAGCCTGCCGAAGTGCAAGGGTCGCTCGGCGATGGGCTTGCCGCTCACGCGGCGGCGCAGAATGGCGCGCAGCCGCGCAAGCAGTTCTCGCGGTTCGAAGGGCTTCGGCACGTAGTCATCGGCACCGATTTCCAAGCCCACAATTCGATCAATGGCATCGCCGCGTCCCGTCAGCATGAGGATGGGCGTGTCGGAGGTGGTGCGCAGCTGTCGGCAGACATCCAGACCATCCAAGTCAGGCAGCATCAAATCGAGCACGATTGCGTCATACTCGTCAGCGAACGCGCGTTCGAGCGCCGTTCTACCGGAGGGCGCGACCGTGACGTGAATACCCGCCTGGCCCAAATACTCCAAGAGCATGTCGGCCAGGCGGGGATCGTCTTCTACCACCAAGATGCGCTCGGTCATGGGAAGCGTGACTGTAGAGCCAATCAGCTCCCATCACCAGCGGCCATCATGAATGCTTCATGCCGTGAAGCTGCTGCAAATGATCGAGAAATGCTTTGCGTTGCGTGGGCGTGAGCACATCGGCGACATCAGCCATCAGCTGAACCACGCGTTTGGAGGCTTGATCGGCCAATTTCAGGTGCTCCGCGCGCGCGGTCTCGAGTGCGCCCCGATCGAGGGTCGCCTGAGATAGGGCGTTCATGGCGAGTTGATGCGCGCTGTTGGCCTGCGCTCGGAGGGGCAAGAGATCATTGACGGCCTGTTTCACCAGGGGCTCGATCTGCGATTTCTGGGCGTCGGTAGCCTCGATCTCGACGTAGAAGTGCTTGAGCATGTGATCGACGTGGGCGTTGACCTCGGCCACGCTGTGAGTGCCGTCCAGCATCGATCCGTGATGCCAGCCGCCCATGGCGCCTTGCGCGGAGACACCGAGTGCCACTGCGACCGCGGCACCTGCCACGAACGCGAGGACGGTGGAGCGATTGAAGAGGGAACTGCGGAACGACCGCTTGCCGGGGTCGATCGGATTGGGAGTAGTCATGGTCAGTCCTTGTAAGGGTTGGGGAGAATCACACAGGCGATTCTGGGTGCCCTCCGTGTCGCGTCGTTGTGCGGTAGGTAAAGTTTTGTGAAGCGTACTTGGCTTCGCCGAGGTGCGGGTAGATGCGGGGCGGGCGCCGCTCCCGCGGTCGTGTCGGGCCCACCGTCGATTTCAGAACTGCTCGTCCGCTCCGCGGCGCTCAGATTCATCGATAGTTGGGGGCTGGCGTTTGCGCTGTGCGGCCCTGACAGCGCCTTGGAGTTGAGCTATCAGTTTCTCATTGAGCGGCGGCGGAGCAGGCCCGCCTGAATCAGGGCGAAATTTTGCGGGCTTCCAGTGATTGGTCTTCTTAGGAATTGCCGTCTCCAAGGGTTTTCGTGCCCAAAAACATGCCAGCGACCGGGGGAATTATCAAGGCCCCGCTGTTCAGACGCAGGAATGTTGGGATGCGCTCGAGGAAACCGAAGTGATTATGTTGTGTCAGGGGGTGAGTCCTCGCGGCCGACCTTCGCCCAGTCGAGTCGTCGCGTGGCCAACATGAGTGAGGCAAGTATCGCAAACAGGAGCAGTGAGCCGAACAGCAGTGCGTCGTCCTCGGAAAGCAGTATCACGTAGAGCACCCCGTAGGAGGCCGTCAAGGCCGCGCCTATACCTAAGGCGGCCCGGGGGTTGGTGGTTGCGCCTGCAATGTACGTGGTGATCAGCGCGACCAGGGCGGCGGCGGCGAGTGCATACGACAACCCAAACCCGACGTGTTCGGACAGCGCCAGAAGAAGTAGGTAGAAGGTCGCCAGCGCAAGTCCAACCAAGAGATATTGCATCGGGTGTAGCCGCAGTCCCCGAGCCAGATGCTCCCAGGTAAAGAAGCACACGAAAGTGATCGCAATGAACAGCAGGCCGTAGCGAACTGCGCGGTAGTTCTGTGTATAGACATCGGACGGTTGGAATAAGCGCACGCCGAACGCCGTGTCGAGCAGATCGGTATTTGACACGGAGGTGCCGCGCCAGGTTTGCGGAATAGCTCGATTGAGGCCGAGTACCTGCCAGTTTGCGGAAAAGCCTTCGGCGCTTCGTGTGTGTGAGATCGGAAGGAATGCACCGTCAAAGTCGGGATGCGGCCATGCGACGCGGGCGGTCACAGTCGTATTGGATCCAAGGGGTAGGAAGTGTAGTGCGTCGCTTCCTGCCACTTCAAACTCCAAGCGGAAAGGCAGTGGCACCGTCCGGTCAAGGGTGTAAAGGTCGATGGGAGCGGTCAACGCAGCGAATCCGGCGACCTGCCCGCTCGTGGCCTGCAGCGCCTGGCCCGCGATTTCGAAGCGCGTCAGAGTGCGCAGGTACTTGACGCCGGACACAGGCAGCTGCACAAGAGCGACGGCAGGCAGCGGCCGGGTGTCATCATTCGAGGCGAGCAGGCCAGCGATGGCGTCGGGCTTGAACGTGCCTATGATCACGACTTTGGAGACGTAGACGGGGACGGAATAAATTCCCTTGCTCCTGACTTCGACGGCGACGTCGCTGCTGATTCGAACGTCGTCCGGCAGAACGTGTATCGGCGCGCCGGGTGCCCAGGTGACCGTGCTCTTCTTGGTGACCGTATCCTCAACGACGGATCGGTTCTGGGTGTCGACGCTCACAATGGGTGCCCCTAGAATCTGCGACCCACCGAACCCGGCCGCGATCACCTCATAGGCTTGATGTTGAAGCGCCTGCCTTTCGCTAACCAGGCTCTGAACGAGCGCGAGTGGCCACAACATCAACACGGTCAATGCCGCGATCACCAGAGATTTGACTGTCACCGAACCGAATCGAGGATCCAAACTCTGCATCAACTACTCCTGGAACCGAAGTGGGCTCGGGGAGCATTAGATGCGGCGATTCGGGCATGCCAAGGGCGCAAATATGGCGAATTCTGGCAGAGTATTGCTGGACCGTTTTCAGCGGATTAGTACGGGGGCGCTTTGCTGGCGCGTTGATTTTTAGCAGCCTCGGTCCACCAGGCCAGATCGTCGGCAAAGCGGGGGAACGCCCTTTGAAGTTGGTGTCCCGCGTCACCGATGGGCTCGCCAGCTGCGTTCAGTGTTTGAGAAATCGGTCCAATGGTGAGTGTGCTCGAAATCACCACCATACCCATCTCGGAAAGAGTCCCGTGCCAAAGGAAATTAGACCGGGCGCCCGATAGCCGTCCGCCGGAGTAACTAACGATGGCGGCCGGACGCCAAAACCATTCCTCCAAAAAATGATCGGTGAGGTTTTTCAAACCGGGTTGCATGCCCCAGTTGTACTCGCCAACGACGAAGATGAAGGCATCGGCGGCGCGGATCTTCGAAGCCAAAGTTTCCATTGCCACCGGCGCTTCGCCCTTCGCATACTCTTTGTACATTCGATCCAACATCGGCAGTCCGACGATTTTTGCATCGATAAGATCGGGGGACTCACCGCGCCCCCGGAGACCTGCAACAACGAAGTCGGCTAGCCGAATACCCTTGCGTTCCGACCGGTAGGATCCATAGAGCACCAGTATTCGATCATTCATGGGCACCTGCGCCCACCGCCACCCACGCTAGATCCGCGTTCGATACCGATTCGAGATTGAATTTCTTGGCGGCAGCCGCCATGCGCATGAGCGCTTGGGCCAAAGGCATGGGCGGCTGCTTATCGCCCTTCTTTAATTTATGGAACCGCACCGGGTTGATGCGCGCCACGACGTAATTGCGTAGGTAGGGCGACTTGAATCCCCGCTTCTGCAGGGTCTGAATGATGCGCTTGGTTTGCGCCTCGATTTCCACCAACCGCGATGCGAAACCTTCGCGCTCGCGCAGACTGGCGGCGAGGGTGCGCTCGCTGAAACGATCGACTTTCTTTAGAAAGGAGCTGTAGGCACCACCGGCGAAGCGGGATGACTTTTCATACACGATGCCGAGGGTCAGCAGTTCGGCGGATTCGAATTCCGCGACGTACTGGGCCTCCTTGGACGCCGGATGACGCTTCGCGAGATTTCGGGCCATGCGAATGACTTCGAGGCTTCGGTCGCGCAGGTTGTGGGCTTTCTCGGTGTTGAGGGCGAGGATGCGAAAGGCCAAGGACTCATCGGGAGAGATCAGCACCGTGATCTGCTTGAGCCCGAGGACCTTCCCGGCAGCCAATCGGTGACGGCCATTGGGCGTCCATAATCGACCATCTTCACCGCGCACGACGATCAGCGGGTCCAAAAAGGCCGCGGTCTCGTCGATCTTCACCGCGAGGCGCTTCGCGTGGGTGGGGGATAGATCGCGCTGGAAGGGGGTGGGCTGAACGGCGTTCAGGGGCAGGGACGCAAGCACGAGCGGCCGCCCGCCCAATGGGTCCCGATAGGCACCGATGAGCGCGCCTCCGGCGTTGCGTATCAGCGCGACGACGTCGGCAATTTCCGCACTGTCCATGGCGATGACGACCTCAGCGGCATCCAGCCCTCGGGCGCTTGCGCTCGGAGCAAGCTTTCCACGGGCGCGCTTGGCGGCCACAGATTTGCGGGTGCGGGTGGCCTTTGACTTGTTCTTTGCTGTTGCCATGAGTGGACAGTACTCCCTATGGTTCGCGGGATTCAATATCGGGGAACTGGGCATTGCCGGCGCAACACACGCTTGCCGGTAAAGATTGCTATCATGTGCGCCTTTTTCACAAGGGGGCATCGATGGCGAAGGCGAAGCGGCGTGCGGTAAAGGCGTGGTCGAGAGAGGACGTGAAGAATTTGCGGGCGCTTGCGAAGGCCAAGCTTTCGGCTACGCGTGCGGCGAAAAAGCTGCGTCGGACGCGGGGCGCGGTGGCGCAGAAGGCGATGAAACTGAGGATTCGATTTCGGTCGATTAAGAGGAAAGCGCGCTAGGATTGGGTGGGAATGGCCTGTGGACACTCGCACACGACGCATGTCCCGGCATGGTTGAAGCGCGTGATGTGGAACTTCGCTCCGAGCAGCGATGCGCGGTATCGCATCGTGCGCAACCCGAGTCCCGTCGCACCAATCTCGGCGAGCGTCAGCCCTTTGCCGTCATCGCAGATCTCCAAGCGCACGCTCGCCGGCTCGATGACCAGCGTCACCTTGATCGAGTTCGCGTGTGCGTGCTTCAGGGCATTGGCGATCGCCTCCTGTGCGATCCGAAAGAGATGATCGGACGCCGCCGGGCTGAGCCTGAGCCGCGTCGCTCCGGTGGTTGTAAAATCAAGAGCCGGCCCAGAGCCGGTCTTGAGGCGCGCAACGAGTTCCCGCAGGCCGGCGATCAGGCCTCCTTGTGTTTCAGTGACCGGCGACAGCCCGCGCGCGATGCTTCGGCACGACTGCAACGCGCGCTGCGCGACTTCCAGGGCACGCTCGAGCTCCGTCGCTTCGAGAATCACGCCGCGGCGCACATTGCCCGCCATGGCCGACAACAGGAGTGAAAGGCCCGTCAATTCCTGGCCCAGACCGTCATGCAAATCGTCCGCAAGCCGGCGCTGCTCATGTCCGATCGCGTCGATCAATGCCGCCTCCAACTCTTTGCGCTCCGAGACGTCGCGGATCACGCTGACGAACACCGATTGGCCGCCGTGCGACGCCTTGCCGAGCGACAGTTCCGCGGGAAACGTCGAGCCGTCCTTGCGGCGGCCGATCGTCGGGCGCGCCGACGGCATTGGGGGGTTGCGCTCATCCCGCATTGGCAGCCCCACGAGATCCTCGGTGCGCAAGTCGGGCATGAGCGTGCTGAACAAGCATAGCGCCATCTCCTTCGCGCTGTAGCCGAAGAGTCGCGGGCAAGCTGCATTGAACATGAGGATCCTGCCGGTCCCATCAAGAAGCATGACACCGTCGACGGCCGTGTCCACCACGGCGCGTAGCTGCTCCGCCGCATCCTGCAGATCCTTTGTCGCATTCCTAGCATCGCGCACGTCGCGTAGCGTGATCGTCGCGCCGACGAGACGGCCGAGACTGTCGATCACGGCCGAGATGCTGCCGTCGACCGGAACATGAATGCCGTATCGGTTGACCAGGTGCTCATCGGCACCGAGCGTCAACGGGAGCCGGGACGCGAGAACTTCTCCCGCCGGATGATCGCCCGACTCGCCTTCGGTGGACCCCAGGCGCACAACCGCGCTGGACGGTTGTCCCTGCGCGTCCCGGATTGACCAACCGGTGAGACGTTCTGCGGCCGGATTCAGGTAGCGAACACGGCCATCCAGGTCTGTCGCAATCACTCCATTCGAGCTGCTGCTCAAAATGGTCGAATACGTGAGCAGATTTTCCTCCAGTTGCTGCTCGATCTCGAATCGGTGGACTGCCATATCGATCGCGGAGATCAGGTGTCCGATGTGAAAGGGCTTCTGAAGGTAGCCGAAGGCCGCACTCGCCTTGACGCCCTGCAATGTCCCGCGCTCGGAGTGCGCCGTCACATACACGAATGGCACCGAGAACCGGCGCCGAATCAACTCCGAGGCGCGAATCCCGTCCATATCGCCTTTCAGTCGCGTATCGATCAAGATCAGATCCGGGCGAAGCGTGATTGCCGCCTCGATCGCCTCCCTGCCGTTGTCGGTCGTCGCAACGATTTCGCAGCCGGCCCGCGTTAACCAATCGGCCATCTTTGCAACGATGGGCGCCTCGTCCTCCGCAATGAGGATTCGAAGGCCGGCGATTGAATCAGGGATGGTGGACATTCGCGAGACCCGGATCTCCCAGCGGCAATCGCACCGTAAAGCAAGTGCCGATACCCGGCGTGCTCTGAACGCTGATGCAACCCGCATGCTTGTCGACGACAATTGCCCGTGCGATGGCGAGTCCTTGGCCGCTGCCGCGTCCGACCTCGTTGGTCGTGAAAAAAGGATCGTAGATCTTATCGATGATGTCCGGCGGAATACCGCAGCCGTTGTCTTCGAATTGAAGTTCGGCCCAGCCTTCTATGAGCCGCGTCCTGACGGTAATTCTCCCGCTCTCGGTGTCCCGCCCGGCGTCCGCGAGTGCGTGCGCGGCATTGAAGATCAGGTTTAAAAACACCTGGCATAGCTCGCCGAGATTGCACATGACCTCGGGAATTTCACCGAACTGCAATATCACCGTGGCCACGTATTTGTACTCGTTGCGCGAGATCATTAGCGTCGTCTCGAGGGCTCGATTGAGGTCAGTGGGCGCCTTGTAGCTGGCACCCGGATGTGCAAAATCCTGCATAGCGCGGACGATGGTGGCGACGCGTTGAGTGCCTTCGAGGATTCTCTCGATCGCGCCAGGCACCTCTTCGCGAAGGAAGGAAAGATCGGCGCCAGAGCCTGTATTTTTCATGGGCCCACAACTCACCGCGATGGCAAGCAGATCGCCAAACGCAGATTCAAGAAAATGAACACTGTCGCTGATGTGCTCGATAGGTGTATTGATCTCGTGCGCAATGCCCGCGGCCAGCCGACCGACAGCCTCCAGTTTCTGTGCGACAACCAGCTCGAGCTCAACCGCCAGACGTAGACGCATCTGTTCGCGCAGTTGTTCGTTTGCATGCTCGAGGCTTGCCGTTCGAAGACGGACAGTCTCTTCCAGTGTGGCGAGGTGGCGACGCAGCTCGCGCTCACTGCGCCACTTGCCGGTAAGAGCGTTCGCACACTGCAGTACTTCGATGGCATCAAAGGGCTTCTTGACCACCAACAGGTTGTCGCACCGGTTCAGGCGGGCGAGAACCTCGTCCCAATCGCAATCGGAGTACGCTGTACAAATGACGATCTGCAACGCTGGGTCTACCGACCAGAGATGCTCAATCGTTTGCAAGCCGTCCCAGCCGGGCTCCATCCGCATATCCACAAAGGCAAGGGCGTAATGTTCGCCGGCCCGTACCGCCTTGCGGACTTTCTCGAGTGCCTCGGCGCCTTGAAACGCAAAATCGAGCTTGTAAGCAGGGGGTGGCAGATTACCCGGCGGTGATGGATTGCCGAAGGTCAATCGCTCGAGATCATAAAGCGCGGCGTGAGAAGGGGCGCTCGTCAGAATTTTAGCGAAATCCGCATGGATTGCGGCGTTATCGTCGACGATCAGAACGTTCATTCCGCCACTTGCCCTCGCGCGGCGCGATGCCCGCGATACTGAACGAGTCCTCCGCCGGGTGCCGTGTCCACGCCGGGCATATAATGGGTAGGTCCGAACTGTAGCTTTCGGAACAGTCGGACACTGTCGCGTGGGGCTGACAGATGGTGTCAGGTTTTTCCTGACAGCATCGCGTCCGAGTTCGCGGGCACAGGTTCACTTCGTGGGATTCGCTGTAATCCCCGCTGTCGGGATCCGGCGTCTTGGGCACATAATTGCCGTATTGTCCGCGGAAGGAACTCGTCATCGTGGTGCAAGACGACTTCACTGCGCGCCAGCGGGCGCAAGATCAACTACGGCTTGTCATCGACACAATTCCCGCTATGGCGTGGAGTCTTCGGCCTGACGGCGTGGTTGATTTCCTCAATCAGCGTTGGGTGGACTACTTCGGCCTTACCTTGGAGCAGTATGTTCGGGACCCGACAGGCCCGATTCATCCCGAAGACATTTCAAGAGTCTTTGAAAAGTGGCGTGCGGACTTGGCGGCCGGGGAATCGAGCGAAGATGAAATGCGCTTGCGCCGCGCCGACGGGGAATATCGCTGGTTCCTGGTTCGCACCGTGCCGCTACGCGACGAACATGGGAACGTCGTCAAATGGATTGGAGCCGGTATCGATATTGAAGACCGAAAGGAGACCGAGGAGGCGCTGCGCGAAAGCGAGGAACGCTTCGCGGCGTTCATGGACAATCTGCCCGGCTATGCATGGATGAAGGACCTCCAAGGCCGCTATGTGTATATCAATCAGGTGGTCAGAGGCTTGCCCGGATATGGGTCCCTCGGAAAAACGGATGCACAGATTTGGCCGGCTGATCTCGCGGCCGAGTATCGAGCTAACGATCAGCACGTGATCGCCGCGAAAAAACCGCTTCATACGGTCGAGCATTATCTGCAAGAAGGGAAACAGCGCCATATGGTGGGGAGCAAATTCCCCATCTTCGACAAGAACGGCGCCGTCGCGTGGGTGGGCGGAGCCGGCGTGGATATCACCGAACGCATCGAGGCCGAGGAGGCGCTGCGGGAGAGCGAACTGCGCTTCCGCCAGCTGGCCGAAAACATCCAGGAGATCTTCTGGATGACCACATCCGCCATGGAGGAGCTGCTCCACGTGAGCCCCGCATATGAGAAAGTCTGGGGTCGATCTCTAGAAAGCCTGCGTCAACGTCCGCAATCATGGATGGATGCGATTCACAGTGAGGATCGCGAGCGTGTGATCGGCGTCTTCGAAGGGCAGCGGCATCAGGGATTTGAGGTGGAATACCGCATCGTACGACCTGACGGGTCTGTACGTTGGATTCGCGACCGCAGATTTCCCGTAAAAGACGAGTCAGGGAAGGTTTACCGACTCGCCGGCATTGCCGAGGACATCACCGAGCGCAAGCAGGTCATTGAAACGTTGCGACAGAGCGAATTCGATCTGGCCGAGGCACAGCGCGTCGCCAAGCTGGGCAATTGGACACTTGACATTGCCGCCGGCACCGTGCGGTGGTCAGAGGAGATTTATCGGATTTTCGATGTCGACAAGGCGACTTTCGAAGGCACTTATGCGACTTTCGTGTCCCGAGTCCACCCGGACGACCGGCCCAACGTGTTGCAAGCCAACGCCGAAGCCCGGTTGAACGGGAAACCCTTTGAAATTGAATATCGCATCACCACGCCAAGCGGACAACTAAAGCACATCCGCGAGATTGGATACGCCAGCCGAGATCGCTCGGACTTCATCTCAACCTTGTTCGGGACCGCTCAAGACATCACCGAGCGCAAGCAGGCGGAAAATGCGTTTCGCGACTCCTCCATCCAGCTTCGGGCACTGTCCCGGCGCCTCGTTGAATTGCAGGAATCCGAGCGCCGGGAACTCTCCCGCGAACTCCACGATCGGGTCGGCCAGAACTTGACCGCCCTGAAAATCAATATCGATATGTTGCAGCCGGCGCTGGCATCGAACGGCAACGAGGACGTTCTTGCACGGGTGACTGATTCCGCAGCGCTTCTCGAGTCGACGATGGACGCGATTGAGAACGTCATGTCCGAGCTGCGACCGCCCATGCTCGACGACCACGGGCTCGCCGCAGCGCTTGACTGGCATGCGAGGAAATTCTCGAGGCGAACGGGCATCGCGGTGGCGGTGCACGCCGGCGAGCCGGCCGCGCAACTGGCACCTCAGGTCGAAATCGCGCTGTTTCGGATCGCTCAGGAGGCCCTCAACAACATTGCAAAGCATGCCAGCGCTCGGCGCGCCGAAATCGCGCTCGATCAGGAGAACGGCGACTTCGTGATGTCGGTGCGGGACGATGGAATCGGATTCCATGTCGGCGAGAATGCCTCTGACAAACCCAAGACCGGTCTCGGCATGGCGACGATGAGAGAACGCTCACAGGCGGTCGGCGGCCGCTTCGAGGTGCAAGCGCTGCCGGAGCGCGGGACGCGACTCACCGTGCGGGTTCCGTGCTGATATGAAAATCAGGGTACTAATCGCCGACGACCACGGCATCGTGGCCGAGGGTTTGCGCAAATTGGTGGAAGCGCAGGCTGACATGGAAGTCATCGCCCTGGTCGAGGACGGCCGCGAGGCGGTACGCCGCGCAATGGAGGACCGTCCGGATGTGGTTCTCATGGATATCGCCATGCCCTCTCTGAATGGCAACGAAGCAACACGGATCATCCGGGAGCGGTGCCCTCAGACCCAGGTCATCATGCTCTCGGCGTATTCGGACTCGGTTCACGTATACCGCGCACTACAGGCCGGGGCCGCGGGCTACATCGCGAAGAAATCAATCGCCAAGGAGGTGGTGGATGCGATCCGGATGGTGCGTGAAGGCAGACACCATCTCAGCGGCCAGTTGACCGAGGGTTTGATCTACCACGTGGTTCATAAAACCGCCCCGGAGGACCCCCTCATGCTCCTCAGCTCTCGCGAGCGGCAAGTGCTGCAATTGCTCGCCGAGGGGCACTCGGTCGTCGACATCGCGGAAAAGCTGTCGCTATCGCCGAAGACCGTGGAGACCTACCGCGCCAGGATGATGCAAAAGCTCGGGATCAGCGACTTGGCGAGCCTAGTCCGATTTGCCATTCAGCAGGGCGTGTCCCCTTTGGAGTAGCGTTTGACCCGGCGCGCGCCTTCTTCGGTAGCTATTTCTTGATACTTGGCGTCGGCGCCTTCGGCGCGTCGATGTCGAGCTTCGGCACGCCGAACTGGCCCTCCAGTTTGTGCAACTTGTCGAGATCGATGGCCCCGACGATATTCACGATTGTAAACTGCCGCGGCTCACTGGCGATCAAGGCGAGGCCCGTCGCCTGGTTGTTCGCTACCATAATATAGATATCGACATTGGCCTGCGACTTGCGGCTTCGAGTCTCCACCAGGCGATTCCAACCCGGCGCGGACAGCTGATTTCTCACCGCGTCAATATCGGATTGCTGATATGCCGCGTCTTTGTCAAAGGTGTAGCTCCTGACGTAGATTCCCTGCAACCCTTTGAGGATTTCCTTGGTCGCCGCATCTTGCGGATCATTACCGTTGAGGAAACGGCCGGCCATCGCCAATAGCGCAGCATCCAGCGTAATGGTTACGGACTCAGTGGCTTTCTGCGCCAATGCGGAAAATTCGGGCAGCGCCAATCGAGGATTGGGCGCAGCCCAAACCAAAGTCGGTGCCATCAGCGCAAAGAATATGCGCAAAATGTGATTTCTCATGAAGGCGATACCTCGATTGCTCTCTAGACGCCCGGCTTATCTTCGGCCGGCAACGACGATTGGTTTTTAATCACTTCGTACGCCAGATTCAGCTTCTGACTGGTCATCCGCAGAGCCTCAATGACCTCTCTCCGCGCTTCGAGCCCTCTCTCGGCTTCGCGCCGCTCCTGCCGGTAATGTTGAACACCGACGGCGATGAGCAGTGACGCGGCCATGCTGGCCGATAGCCACCACGCCGTGGCCCTGGGGCTTCGTCGACGAATGCCGCGCGCACTGGGCTCTGTGCCTTTATCCGCGGTGACGCGCGCAATGAGGCGCTGGGTAAACTCATCGCGGGGCGCCACCGGTGTTAAGGCTGCACGCAGCTGGGATTCCAAATCCTCGCTCATATTGATTTATCCTCGCAGCGACTCCGTTCCGGGTCCGGAGTTCTCTGCCGCAATATTTCAAGCGACCGCTTCAGATGGCTCTTTACCGTATTGATCGGCATCTCCAGAGTTTGGGCGATATCGACCGGGTCCAGATCTTCTTGATACCGCAGCAACAACACGGCGCGCGCCGGCGGACTCAATTCCAACAGCAGCTGCCGCAGGTGTCGCTGCAGCAACGGATCACTGCCATCCGCGCTGCTGGTGAACAGAAGCTCGTTATCCAAAGGCGTCATTTCGATCCGCGATCGCCGCCGCAGCTGATCGATGGCCCGGTTGCTGGTCACCTTGCGCAGCCAAAACAGCAGGTGCGTGTTCGACGCAATGGATTTGAGGTTGCCGTTCAGTTGCATGAATACCTCCTGCGTCAAATCCTCCGCGAGTTCCCGGCTACCCAGCAGTCGCAGCGCCAGACTGTAGACGGAACGCTGATGTGCCCGGATCAGCGACGCGAGCGCAGCTGTGTCGCCCGCGCGTGCCTTGGCGAGCTGCTCGTCCGAAAAACCCGGTGGCGCCTCGTTCAACGTGAGCGAATTCCCTGCAAATGGCTCAGGTACGCAATGACCCAACTGGCGGTCACATCACCAAATGTACTTGGCCCACAGGGGTTTTGGGCAGGTGCAAGTGATTCTCAAGCCTTGGGAGGTCCTCGACACTGATGGAACCGACGATATTGATGATCGTGAACTCCCGCGGTTCGCTGGCGATCAATGCAAACCCGCTGGTACGGTCATTTTCGACCCGAATGTAAATGTCCACATCCGCGCCCTTGTTGCGATCGTGGACCTGCATCAGCTGACTCCAGCCCGGCGCCCGGAGCTGTCGTCTCACGGCATCGATGTCCGCCGCGGAGTAGGCAAAGTCGGTAGAGAATTGGAAGTTGCGAATTTCAATCGACTTGATTGCAGAAAGGAGTTTCTTGGTCGCCGCGCTGTCCGCGTCCTTGTCATCCATCGACGCCGCCGCGATGCGCAGAAGCCACGGGTTCAGGCTGACATTCACCGACTCGGTGGCTTTGCTTGCTAGAGAACCAAAATCCGGCAGCTTCAGCTTCGCATCTTGAGCGGAGCCCCAAGCGGGCAGCAGAAGGCAGGCCATTGCGAGTTCGACAACGTGAATCTTCATTACTTTCTCCGGGCTAGCTTTGGGGGATGAGCAATCAAGCTTTAATAGGAATACGAACGGGATGGCCCGGAAGGGTGCAAAAATCCCCTGTGTTTCTCAGCAACGACGGACGGCATCGGTGGCGCAACGCAGGTACCGCGGAAATCTAGCGTTATTATAATATCTTATTAATCAAGGTATTACCCGCGCGGGGCGGTCCCAACGCCGCCGTGGCTAGCGGGGTTGTATGGAAGAGGAGAAGTTCGCCACCGCACAGACACTTCGTCCATACGTTGCTCATGCTGTCGCGTCAGCCGCTGCTCTACACCGTTGCCGGAGGTTCGCAATGAATTCGAATAGCAAGCTTGTCCTTTATGGTCATGTACTGTTGCTTGCGCTGCTTTTCGCAGGCTGTGCTTCCCAGCCGAGCAGACACCCCGCCTACCTGCATGCGCTTTCGGACCTGCGTAGCGCGCGATGGATGCTGGAGCATCGACCGGGTGACGCTGCCGTCAGCATGCATGAAGGCGAAGCCATCAACGAAATAGACCGCGCGATCTCAGAAATAAAGCGCGCAGCGGTCGACGATGGCAAGAATATCCACGACCACCCCAGCGCCGATCAACCGAATGACTATCGCGGTCGCCTGCACAAAGCCGCCGACCTGTTACGAACTGCACGGGCCGACACTTATCGCGAAGAGGACAATCCTGGTGCTCGAGGACTGCGGAATCGCGCTCTTGGGCACGTCGATGCCGCCCTGCATGCCACCGAACAAGCAATTCATGACGTAGACGTCGGCCGCTAGTGGGTATCTAGAGTCAGAGCAGACGCCGCGGAGCGACGGCTAACGCCCCGAGGATTGGCCGCATCGCTGCGCCATGCGGATGATCTCCCTCGCGGAGGCTATTGGGCGTCCGTGAGGGTTTGCATGGCGGCGGGTTGGGTCAACGTCGCCTTATCGTGCTCTGCCAAATCCTCAAAGTTCTTTTTAATTATCTCGGCAAGCGTGGGTGCTAGGCTAACGCTCATCTGCGCGGTTCAACTCCAAGGAAAGGCCATGCAATTGATTCCGGTCGGAGCCACGGGTTCGTTCAGTCTTGTAGTGATGCCCGATCATCTCGCCAGTCGATTCAAGGATGTGACATTGCCTCCGGTCCTGGCGACGCCGGTCATGATCATGGTCATGGAGAACGCGGCGCTCAACGCGATCAAGCCTTATCTCGACGCCGGCGAAAGCGCGCTCGGCACGCGCGTGGACGTGCGCCATCTGGCGGCGACCCCGGCCGGTCGGCGCGTCAAGGGCGAAGCGAAAGTGACCCACGTTGATGGGCGGCGCATCGAGTTTTCGATTCGTGCGACCGACGGAAACGAGGAGATTGGAGTGGGCACACACGAACGCATGGTGGTGCAGCTGTCGAAGTTATCCGAACGGATGAAGGCCAAATTCGGCTGAGAACCGGCGCAGGCCGTACAAAGTAATGAAAAAAACCATCGCCCGAGCCGGCGTAGTTATCAGCATATTGGCGATCGCCATACTCGTGGCGTCGATCGGAAATCGATACACAAATCCGCTGCGATACGTGCTCAACGCTGTCGGGATAGTGGGGATCGGGGTTAACTTGTATTTTGTATTCAAATTCCTTCGCGCATTGGCTTGGTACCAACAGAAGAGGAGAACTCTCCTGATAGGTGCGGTGTGGCTGGTGGTCTTTGCAGGGGTGATGGGGGTCGTCGGAGTCCTCGGCTTTGCCGAAGGCGCCGGTGGCGGCGGTTACGGGAGTCCGTCCACGCTGGTTTGGCTCGGTGCATTGGCCACATTGGGCGTTGGAGCTGTATTTAACTTTCTGTTGTCCAGGGCGCACAGGAGTTAAGGAGGCGGCTGGATGCGACTGGAACAGATGTCCGGAAACAGAATTATCGCGACCGATGGACGTTCCAGGCTCGTGAGTAGCGAAGTCAGTCCCAGTGGTTGGCATTTTTCGGGAAACCGGGACGCTGTACCCTGACGACGCAGAAGCGTTGGCCGGTCGGCGCCTCCATCACCACCCAGCGCTCGAGGCGGTCGACGACTTTGGCGCCCAGGTTGGTCAAGCGCAGCACTTCGGCAGGAATATCGTCGGTCTCGATGTCTATGTGGACGCGGCTCTCGTGATCCACGCGCTGGATCTGCACGATGGGTTCGTCGGGCGGAGTTTCCAGCATGAGGTAGTTGCCGCGGCTGCCCGGATGGTTGGGATCCACGGGGCGGCCCAGCGCCTCGCCCCAGAAGCGAGCGGCCTCGTTCACATCGGAGGTCCGGCAGTCGATCAGCAGGGCGCAGAGTCGGGAACGGTGCATATCAGTACCTTCTGGAGAGTCTAATAAGGTGCTCGAGCATTGAGACGGTGATAAAGCGCAAGGCGGATAGACGGAGAAAGCCGGTGATTTGTGTTGGCATGGCGGGATGCTACGCAGCACGGCCGAGGCGCGCAAACGTGGAGCGTCGCGGGCGGCGTGGGCCAGCCAGCGAAGGAAGTCGGAGCGCACGGGCGAAACCCAAGCGCAGTACTTAGGGCGCCATCTCTGTCACGGGGAAAGCCCTAGCTCGTTAGGGAAATTGGAATTCGATACGGTTTTTACACCGCGAGTGCCTATCACAACGGCAACTTTATGGCCGGTGGATTTATCGTAGGCGCCATGAATACTTTGATACTGAGGGCTCGCCATGTGAGCCTGGCGCTGCTGATTACCGCGGTGGTGGTCCACGGGCACTTGCAGGCAGCTGATTCCAGCGCTGCACCCGGGTCGTCGGGGCTGACGCGTCTAAACCGTGACTTGATGCGGCTAGCAGGCAGCGGAAATTCTTGGGAAGTTGCCGCGTCGGAGAGGGATTCTTCGCGCCCTCGGCGGGGCCGCGCTCAGATCGATGGGGCTTCGTTAGGTTGAATTGTTGCCGGGGGTGAGGCTTCCTGCTCGGAGGTCTCAGGCCGCAGCGGGATCGTCCCGTCCAACAACCGCGCCTGGGCTGCGGTCAGTGATCAATGCGATAACCCAGGCCGCGAAGCCTCCGAGTGCAAGCCCACATCCGACCCATCCAGTCGAAGTCCAGCCAAAACCGGCAGCAATGGCCAGACCGCCCAGCCAAGGTCCGAGTGCGTTCGCAACATTAAAGGCCGAATGGTTGAGGGCCGCCGCAAGGCTTTGAGCATCGCCCGCAACATCCATCAGTCGCGTCTGAAGAACCGTTGCCAATGCTCCGCAGAATCCGATCGCCATCACGTCCAACGTCAACGTCCCGAAACGTGCGGCTGCAACTGGGTAAAGCGCCAAAGTCATGGCGGACCCCAGCAACAGTAACCCAGCCGTCCTCATCACGGCGCGGTCGGCAAAGTAGGGGACGACAATGTTCCCGGCCGTCATGCCGACACCGAACGCGGCAAACACCATCGGCACCAGGCGCACTGGAACGGCGGTCACGGCCATCAAGGTGGAGGCAAGATAGGTATATACCGAGAAAACACCGCCAAATCCGATCGCGCCAATGGCGAGTGTCAACCAAACCTGACCGCGCCTCAGTGCGCCGAGTTCGCGCGCAGGGCTTGCGCCCTTGTCCGGTTGCGCCTTGGGGATAAAGATTGCCACCAAAATCGCGGTGGCCAGTGCCAACGCCGCGACGATACCGAAGCACCATCGCCAGCCAACCACTTGGCCCAGCCAATTGGCCAGTGGTACGCCCACAATGGTCGCGACCGTCAAACCGAGCAGGACGTGCCCGGCAGCCCGGGCGCGTTGATTTGCGGGTACAACTGACGCTGCGACGAGCATTGCGATGCCAAAATAAGCGCCGTGAGGCAGACCGCTCAAGAAGCGGAGACCCAACATCCAGCGGTAGTCTGGGGCGACCGCGGACAGGCCATTCGCGAGCGCATAGAGGCCCATCAGCGCGATCAGAAGTGTACTGCGCGGTAATCGTGCCGAGAGCACCGCTATCAGCGGGGCGCCCACAACAACGCCGAGCGCGTAAGCACTGATGACATGCCCTGCGACCGGCACACTGATCTGAAGATCGTGCGCCAGGTAAGGCAAAAGACTCATGGTCGCGAATTCGGTCGTTCCAATCGCAAACCCTCCCAGCGCCAATACGAGATGAACGATGCCAGGCTTGGACGTAGCGGTCGTGGCCGTCACGACGAGTTCTCTTTGCGCATGCTTACAATGTGCGTCGGCGGCGTAAAGCGCCGATGTCCGGAATCGATACTCAGGTTACAGGTGCAATGTCCGTCGAGGGACTGGCGGGAAGCCAAGAGTGTCGCCAGACGGGGGCGGGGGAGGCGAATGTCGCACGGCTACGCCGAATCTACTACAATGCTAAAAATCAAATAAACATGGCAGTGGTTGACCGACGGGAGCCGAACCTACCGCTCGAAATCAATTGAGCAATGGCCGACGGATCTGAGCAAGCTGATTTATTACGCGAAAAAGATGCAACTGAGCGACCCTCAATATACGGAGCATCGACCATGAGCATGAAATATTTAGCGTTGCTGGGCGTAATTGCGTTTTTGCCTGACGTTGTGAACGCCGACACGTGTAAAAGTCTGGCCGCTAAATTTGCGCAGGACCCCAATGTTCTAAGTACCTCTGAGCTCGCCGCGTTGCGCACATGCGTAAGTGACGTGTTGCGGGACCGATTACCAGAACATTGGTGGCCGGTTTAGACGTCTTCATGCGGTAGTCTCCCTCAAGTTGCATCAGTGGAGAGGCGGCAATGGCGATCAAACGTCCAACCAAAGCTAAGGGTACGCCATCACACAAACCAATCGCCTCGGCTCCGTTGCGCCACGTCAATGTCAGGGCGCGGCAGCAGATGATGCCGGGCGAGGTCTACGTTGGGTGGCTGTGTAAGAATCGATCATGCGGGCTCGTGATTGCGATTGCGGCCGAAGCAACGGACGGAAAAGCGTTGAAGGATTTCGACGATCAATTGACGGCGATCAAGTGCTCTCATTGCGGGGATGAAAATCTGTACCGCTGGAGCGCTCGGAGCGAACAGAAATACACGCCGAAAAGTGTGGGAGCAAGCTAGACATAGATCGAGATCCGTCACCGGGAGCGTGCATGATGCTGATCCGCAATTTAGTCGCCACTTCCTTCGTTCTACTCTCGGCAAGCGCGCCGGCACTATCGAACGACGCGGTACCTGCCAAGGATTACCCCGGGGTCGGGAGGATCCGAGGCTATGTGGCGCAAGCCTATGAGGTCAAAAGGTTTGAGACCCTGGAATTTCAGCTTAAGGGTCAAACGACTCGCGCTGAAGGTCGCAGGATCTACGGGTCGTATACGTGCACACCTGATGCCACGGTGGAGTGCGAGTCGGTGCTCGAAGTGCAAAAAGAATTCGCATCCGTGTTGAAGAACTTAGGCGGCGAGATTGTCGTCGAAGATCCTGCGAGTGCGGCGCCGAACGGGCACCTGATTGGACGATTTGGCGCGAACGGGCAGACCGTATATTTGGATGTGCGCCCATGGAATGACGGAGCAGGGTACGACCTGACAATCCTCGAGGAACGAGACTTCGAGCCTTCGATGACTACGACACAGGCTGCGGGCGCGGAGCTGAAAGACGTGCTCGGCAAGAACGGGAAGGCAGTCATACACATTAAATTCGACTTCGATAAGGCGGTGTTGCGACCCGACGCAGCACCCATCATTCAGCAGGTTGCGACCATTCTCCAGGCGGCGCCATCTATGAAGCTCGAGATCGACGGACATACCGACGGGATCGGTAACGAGGCGCACAACAAAGTCCTGTCAAAGGCGCGCGCAGATGCCGTGCTTGGTGCAATTCAATCCGCCGGGATTCCGGCGACGCGCCTAAGTTCAGTGGGATTTGGATCCAGTGCCCCTGTGGGCGACAACGCAACCTCGGAGGGTCGCGCCCAGAATCGCCGCGTCGAGTTGATAAAAAAGTAATGCAAGTGCAGGTTCATCACATCGCCAAAAACGCTGAAGAGAAAGTCATCTCGAGTGTCGAGAATCAGAACGACTATTAGAATTACTGGAAAATTCTACCGGCGCTTTTGACACATAATTCAAGAAGGGGTCCACCATCTTGCGGGGAGTGAGCCGCGTTCAGATCGGCGATGCAGGGGATGGGCGATACGCCACAAGCTGCTGGGCGCGTCTCTTACTTGTCAGCTGCTTCGCCGCAGGTGCGTTGGGGCCGGCGATCGGAAATTCCGGCGAGGCTACCATTCGTGCATGGAGCGTGACCGTCGTGAGTCATCACGGGCAGGGATTTGTTCTCGGATCCGCCACACTTGATGATGGCGGGCACCTGACCGCGAGTCCGGTGTATCACGGCGCGCACGAAACCCGTCGCCAGGTTGACTCGAATGACTTGGCCGCGATCGAGTCGGCGATCGAGGAATTGCACCTGACGGGACCTCCGAATCCCGCGCCGACGGGGCCGGGCTGCTGTGACAGGGGCTACTCGACGCTCGTCGTGACGATCGAGGGCCGGGCATATCCGCTGCCGCCTCAAGGGCGGTTGAATGCGTTGATGTGGACACTGCAGCGCGATGCCGTGAGAGGTGCCGATGAGGAATACTGGCTGAAAGCCGCACCCTTCAACCCAGGCAAGGCGTGGACGGTCACTCTGAAGGAGTGCTGGGCAAGTGCTCGCTCGAAGGATGGACCATCGCCGGGTCGATGGGTCAACGAGGGCAAGCCAAACGCTTTTTCCGGAGTTTTTCGCAAGCCAGGAACGAAGCAGCCGGTGCATGATACGGTCACCGTCGACTCCGTCACTGGTGAGCACATCATCCTCACACGCCAAGGCACCAACGCGCACTACTACGGCCGATGGAACCCGGATAGACCCGACGAATTCATGTTCTGGGGCGTGTTTGAACACCCGGCGGATCCGCAGGAAACGCCTGACGGGTGTACTTTTCTGGCGGAGATTTCGCGCTGAAGGCCCGAGGTATGATTACTATTCCTGAACTCGCGACGCGTTGGCTAAAAATGCAGCTGAGTTTCCCCCGACCGCCTGAGCGAAGCCGATGATCCGTAATCGCTCGTTCCTTGTGCTGGCGGGGTGCGCCCTATTCATGTTGTCGTTGGGCGCCTGCGGTAGGCGCAGCGGTTCCGGCGGCGATGCGATTTCGCACTCAACCACTGACACCCGGATGACGCGTACAGCGGTTTCGCCCGTGGCTGTGACGGTGGACAGTTCGGGTAACGTTTATGTAGCTGACTACTACGCCCACGCGATCCGGCGAATCAGCAGTATGGGGGTCATCACCGTGCTGGCCGGAGGCGTGAGTCCCGGGGACATCGATGGCACGGGAGCAGCCGCCAGTTTTTCCTTTCCGGCTGGAGTCGCGGTAGACACGGCGGGGAATGTTTATGTTGCCGATTCTGGCAACAACCAGATCCGTAAGGTCACCCCGGCGGGGGTGGTTACAACCCTCGCCGGCAAATCGGCCGCGGGGAGCGAGGATGGTGTGGGTGCGAATGCCAATTTTAATCAGCCCTCCGGAGTCGCGGTAGACACGGCGGGGAATGTTTATGTTGCCGATTCTGGCAACAACCAGATCCGTAAGGTCACCCCGGCGGGGGTGGTTACAACCCTCGCCGGCAAATCGGCCGCGGGGAGCGAGGATGGTGTGGGTGCGAATGCCAATTTTAATCAGCCCTCCGGAGTCGCGGTAGACGCGGCCGGGAATGTTTTCGTGGCAGACGGGCAGAACTGCGAGATACGGAAAATCACTCCGGCGGGCCTCGTGACGACCCTCGCCGGAAGCAAGGATGTCCTAGGCGGACATGCGGATGGAAGCGGAGCCACCGCCAATTTCTACTTGCCCTACGGAGTTGCCGTAGACGGCAGCGGCAACATTTACGTGGCGGACTCGGGCAACAACGAGATCCGTAAGATCACGCCGGCGGGGGAGGTAACGACTGTGGCCGGCAATCCAATGCGTGGAGACGCTGACGGCGCTCGAGCAGGAGCCGGTTTCTACAGCCCCTTCGGTGTAGCAGTAGACGGCGCCGGCAACCTCTATGTAGCAGATGCGGGCAACCGAGAGGTGCGCAAGGTCACGCGAGCGGGAATCGTCACGACACTTGCAGGCAAATAACCATGCAGAAGAGGCAATGTCCAGACCCAAGAGACGGAGGTGTAATACCTTTGCTGCTCATGCTAACGGCAAACGCTTACGGACAAGGAACGGTGGTCATCAGGGTTAATGGCTCGGTGCATTTTCACCGTGACGCTGCCAATCCATGCATGACTATGGAGGACAGCAGAGAGATCATCGACAAAACATTAACAGCGGATGGAACACCGGTGAAAAGGTCCAACGCTCTGAGCGAGGCTTCGATCAGGGACGGCACGGCCTATGGCGTTCTGTTCCACACGCGAAATGACGTGACGGTGACCATGACGGGGAAGTGCGCATGCAATTGGAGTGGACCGGATGACGAGCCGGCGAGCCTGAGCGCGAGCCTTTCGTCGTTGCCGACGGTCGTCGAATATCCGGGCATGCCATTCCGCACCATTTTTAACGGTGGCAATGTGCACGGGGGCGGCGACGCTAGCAAGTCGCCAGGGGAGGGCGGCCCCAGTCGATGTTGGTGGGACGGCGACTCAAGTTCAACGGCAGCTGCGAGCTTCCCCCTGGTGCTCGAGTCCGCCTCTTGCGGCGATGAGGCACAACAGCCTGCACAGTGCGTTAAGTCACCGCAGACCGCTTCCGTAAATTTTGCCGGGAGTTCCACAGACGTATGGGGGACGACCAATTGGAATGGCGGATTCACCGTGTACGTCACGCCATGTCCCAAGGAGCCTTCAGTCAAGATTTCCAGAGTGGACACGCCAAGCAATGACAGCAAAACAAGCGGCAGCGACAAGTCATTTGTGTCCACGGACAAGCTCACGTTCCATGCAGCGGTAATCGGTTGCGGCGAGCCGAACGACGCCGCCAACGCAGTGCCCGATTGGACATCAAACAACACGCCATCGAACGGGTCTCTAACTCCAAAGTCTCTGACCAATAAGGAATATCCAGTCAAGGCTTCACCGCCGGATGCGCCTTCGGCTCGCGATGGGCCTCTTGCGTATGTGGTTACGGCTAAGTATGGCGGCACCCAAGACCAATTCACGATCACTCAAGATGACATCGATAAAATCCGACAGCAATATATCGACATGAGCAAATCGAGCGTTCCAGAGCGAAGCAAGTATATCGATTCAGGCCAAAGCCCCGGCGGACACTTCACGTTCGAGAATATTCAAAGCAAAGACGGAGCTCCGTGGGCGGTGTTCTCGGTGTTCGCTGGTCTTGAGGCTTGGCGGACACAGTATGGCCAGGAATTGACGATAAATCGCGGGTACTCGACGCCTAAGCGCAATGCGTCTGTGCCAGGGGCAGCCACGAACAGTCAGCATATCTACGGTACGGCGGCTGACGTGCATTCGGACATTAATACCTGGGAGAAACTGAGAAGAGCGGTCAAGGCGGTCGGAGCATGCGCGGAAAGGAAGCAGGATCAGTCTGATTGGCCGAACCATGTTCACGGCGATTGGCGAGGCGGCTGCCCGGCTGGATGGTGAACTCATGAGTAAATTGGTCAAGGATTCTGGTTTGTACGCATTCGTTGCGATGATGGTCCTTACGATCACATCGTGCAGTCGTAGTCAATCACCGACGGCGCCGCAAGTCCTAGATAAGCCGGCACCCAATAGCTGGCAAGCTCGCGCACAGAAACTCGCTGTCATCAGGAAAACAGCAACCGGCGAGGTCACCGATGCAGACAAACTCCTGTTGATATCTTGGTTGGACCATGACGCCGGTGTTGTGCCGCAATTCGATGCAAAGGAGAGGACAGCAGATGAGGCCGATGAGGGGTATGGAAACTACATCACTGAACTTTCCATCGCGGTCGCGGCTCTGAAGGACAAGCGGGCGCTGCCGGCACTGGTCAGAGTGATGAATATTTCAGAGGGTATTTGCACCGCTATAGCTGAGTTTGGCGATGACGCGGTAGACCTCGTGATCGCGAGCTTGACTAATCCAGATCTGGACATGCGCTTAGGCGCTGTGGATACCCTTGGATTTTTGCTTAAGGGCCAGCAACTTAGGAAGAACTCCTTGTCATCGCAGTCGGCAGATCACATTCAAGCCGAACTAGTGAAGACCGCGAGAGATCCCGACCCGCTAATTAGGGAGCAAGCTGTTCAATCCCTGGCATTCGCGAAGCCATCCGCCGAAGCCGTGGATCTCGTCAAAAAACTGTCGACCGATGATCCCGCCGAATGGGTTCGCACGACGGATGGTGCACCGCGCACGGTATATCCCATACGCGAGCAAGCGGCAGCTACATTGAAGGCATGGGCTCAGTAGCGACGCCGGAATGCGTCGGTCAACGGGGTGCAGTCCACGTATCTGCGACGAGCCGCGGCAGCATCGTGCCAGCCGGTCCGCGAAGGGTGAATGTCACGGAGCCATCCGCGTCGGTGGGATTGGGGTTTACTTGAATCGTGATGGCGCCGGCGTTGGCGGCCATGTCGGTGAGCGAGGCGGCGGGCTGGACCAGGCTTGAAGTTCCGACACATAAAAAGACGTCGCAGTGCCTGGCCGCGTCACGGGCCGAATTCCACACGTTCTCTGGCAGGTGTTCGCCGAACCAGACAACACCGGGACGGATCTTGGCGCCGCAGAACTCGCAGCGCGGCGGCGTAAGCCGTGCCCCACCTGGCTGTGAGTCCGGAATTCCTTCAGGTTGGACGTAAGGTAGTCGGCAGCCTTCGCAATAGGGCCGAGACAGCTCGCCGTGCAGATGCAGGACGTCGCCGCTGCCGGCGCGTTCGTGCAGGTCGTCGACATTTTGCGTGACAAGGGCGAATTGGGGGATGTGGTTTGCCATGGTGGCAATTGCGCGATGGGCAGGGTTGGGTTTGGCGTCTCGGACGGCTGCGCGGCGACATTCGTACCAGCCCCACACCAAAGCAGGGTCGCGCTCGAAGGCGTACGGCGTCGCGAGTTCCGCCGCGTCGAATTTCTCCCAGAGCCCGGTTTGCTTGTCGCGAAATGTTGGGATACCACTCTCCGCGGAGACCCCCGCGCCGGTGAAGACGACCACGCGGGCGGCGGCGCGAAGCACTTGGACAATTCTTGCATCGATGGGTGTCATCTGGAGTGGATTCCAATCGGGAGTTTGCGGATAGCACGTTGGATTGAGTTAATATTCCGGTGCTCCAAGATCATAAGTCAGGAGCTGCCGAGAAGGGAACGCCAGCGGCTGTGGGCGGTGCGGCATATTTTGGGCGACAGTTGACACGGGTCAGGCGCCCTGCGTATGGTCCGAACCGCGCGGAAGTCCCATGGGCTCAAGGTAAAAGTCGCGACCGCTATTAACTTCTGCGGCAACGCATCGAAGATCCCACCGATTGTAGCTTAGGCCAAGGTGAGGAGCGCAAATGAAACAAAGACAACCTGCTGATGGCACAAGTCTCGCCGGAATTCTTGCCGTGCTAGTGACATTGTGCGTCAGCGCACGCGGTCAACCGGCGATCGCCCCCGTGGACCCTGGAGTGCGCGGCGGCGCGGCGGGTGCCGGCACGGCTCTGAAAGGCCTGACCGCGGACGAAACCGCGTTCTTCCAAGATGGGCTCACCCGGTTTGCGCAAATCGAGTCAGTGGCGGGAGGCCCAAACAACGGTCTTGGGCCTCGCTTCAACTCAAACAGTTGCCAGGCTTGCCATGCGCAGCCGAGTGTCGGCGGGTCCAGCCCTGCCATGAATCCCGCGATCGCCATCGCCACGCTCAACGGGGCGAAAAACGTCGTGCCATGGTTCATTGTGCAAAATGGTCCCATCCGTGAAGCGCGATTCAAGCGGAATCCCGATGGAACCAACGACGGCGGCGTGCACGATTTGTTCGTCATCACGGGCCGCAGTGACGCGGCGGGTTGCAACATTGCCCAACCGAGTTTCCTGCCTGCGGGAGAGCCCCTCTCTGGCCAGGGTGGAAGTCGAAATATTATTTTCCGCATCCCAACGCCTGTCTTTGGTGCTGGACTCATCGAGTCGATATCCGATTCGGCGATTCTCGCCAATATGAAAACGGACTCGACCTTAAAAAGGCCAGTGGGAATCTTCGGGCACCCGAATGCGCACCTGAGCGGCAACGCGAACCACAGTGCCAACGACGGAACAATCACTCGCTTCGGCTGGAAGGCGCAGAACAAATCCCTTCTGCTGTTCGCGGGTGAGGCATACAACGTTGAGATGGGCGTCACGAATCAGCTGTTCCCGCAGGAGCGCGATGAGTCGCCCGGGTGCGTCTTGAACCCGACTCCGGAAGACACGCTTAATTTCACCACCACCTCGACGTCCACCTCGAACCGAAATACCGCCGTTATCTCAGATATTGAGGCGTTTGCCGACTTCATGCGAATGTTGGCTCCGCCAACGCCTGCTCCCGATACTTCATCGATCGTGAATGGACGGACCGTTTTCGCGAAGATAGGCTGTGCCCTCTGTCATACGCCGTCGTTCACCACGGGCATGGCAATTGCGAGCGGTTCGTCGACAAGTCCGAGCGCGGCACTGAGCCACCAACCGGTGAATCTCTACTCCGACCTCCTGGTTCACCACATGGGTGTGAATCTGGCAGACGGCATCACCCAAGGTGGCGCAGGCCCAGATGAGTTTCGAAGCGCTCCGCTCTGGGGTGTCGGGCAGCGCATCTTCTTCTTACACGATGGACGCACGACGGACCTGGTCAACGCGATTGAGGCTCATGCAAGCCGCGGGAGTGAGGCCAACGGGGTGATCAAGCGTTTCAACCGGTTGAGCCTCAATGAGCGGCAAGACATCATCGATTTCTTGCGCTCGCTCTAGTTACGCAAAACGTATCTCCAAACTGTCTCTCGTCTCCTCTCTCCCGAAGGATTACTGGTCGGCATCACCTTCACGCCTTCGATGCGGAAAGAATAATCGAGCACGGCGCAACTGCAGCGGCAAACCGCGCCACTCGAAGACTGGCCAGAGGTAGAATCGCGGTCAGGCAGAAACAGGAACTCAATTCGTGAAAATCACTGCGCCAGCCAGAGCGCTGTTCATGGCTTTCATGGCGGCAAGCCGCATGTGCCACCCGGGAACGGCGACCGCTGCCAGCGTTGCGTTGCCCTCCCTCGCGCCGGTCATCAAAGCAACGTCACCCGCGGTGGTGAACATCGCCACGCGCGGAACGTTGACCGAACGGGTGGCGGGCAATCCATTGCGGGAGGACCCTTACTTTCGTCGCTTCTTTAACGCGCCGGAGGGCGGACAGGTGCGGCGCCGTCAGTTCGAGAGTGCAGGCTCAGGGGTGATCGTGGACGCCAAGAGGGGATACATCGTCACCAACCGCCACGTCATCGAGAATGCCAGCGAGATCACGGTGACGCTGCTCGATAACCGGCACTTCGATGCAAAAGTGGTCGGCAGCGACGAGGGCACCGACCTGGCCGTGCTCAAAGTCGATGAACCGCATTTGACGGAGATGCCGCTGGGGGACTCATCGCACCTGGAGGTGGGAGACTGGGTGGTCGCGATCGGCAATCCCTTCGGTTTGAAACACACCGTGACAGCGGGCATCGTGAGCGCACTTGGGCGTACCGGACTGCATCCACACGGTTATGAGGACTTCATCCAAACCGATGCGTCCATCAACCCCGGCAATTCCGGCGGAGCGCTGGTGAACTTGAATGGCGAGTTGATCGGTATCAACTCGGCGATTCTGTCCAAGGACGGGGGGAATATCGGCATTGGCTTCGCCATTCCCGTCAATATGGTCAAGGCGGTGATGGAGCAGCTCATTACCTACGGCGAGGTGAAGCGAGGGGTCGTCGGGATCAAGTTGCGCGACGTGACGCCGGAGGCGGCGGAGTCCCTGAAGCTGGTCAACGCGAGAGGCGTTCAGATCTCCGAGGTAGCGCCGGGCTCTCCGGCTGATCTCGCGGGCATCAAGGTGGGGGACGTCGCACTCTCCATGAACGGCGTGCCGGTGGAGGCCGCGGCGCAACTGCGGAATGCGCTCGCGCTGCTGCGCGTCGGTCAAAGTGTCGAGCTGCGTTTATTGCGCAACGGCGCGGAGCGCAATGTGACCCTCACCATCAACCCGCCGGGTTCGCTCAATCGGCCGTGATGGGAAGAGGCGAAGATGCAATGCGGTATGAATTGCCACCGCGGTGGACGGTGTTTGCGGAGAACTCACGGGGCGAAGAACATCAGCCAGGAAGCCGCAGCACGTGCATGTTCCCGAAACTTCCCTGTTGGGTGGTGACTCGCTCGAAACCGAGCTTTTGGAGAATATGGAGCGACGCAGCGTTTATCTCGTCAACGCTGGCGATGATATCCGCAAACCCCGACCGACGCGCGTGGGCGATCGACGTGCGCGCCATCTCGGTGGCATATCCACAGCCTGAGAACCGCTCGAACATCGCATAAACGATCTGGGGCTCCGGATGAATCCGCAGGATCTCGAGAAACCCGCAAAAGCCGACTAACTCATTCGTCGCAATATCTGAGACCATCCAGATGCCAACACCGCGCCGCTCGAACAGCTCATCGCTTTCCAGAACGCGTTCCTCACTCCATTCGCGAGGGTACAGGTTACCGTCCATCAGATAGCGGCGAACATACGGGTCCTGCACGAGCCCATGGAACTCGTCGAGATCAGCGAGTTTCACCGCCCGGTATCGAAGCCTATCGGAAACCATGGCCAAGAACCTATCATTGAGCCCTCTTCGCGGGAAGGGCGCAGGGCGGTGCTCGGGCGGTAAGGGTAGCGATTGACGTCCGCTGGCGATCTGTCCTTGCAGTTTTCTTATAACTTCATTATTGTGGAAGATATGAGGAAGCGAGAATATCTCGGGCAGCTCGAGGTTATGGTATTGCTGGCCGTCATGCGGCCGGTGCGCGACGCCTATGGTGTACTCATTTCGCGGGAAATTGCTGAAAAGAGCGGGCGTGACGTCGCGCTGGCCAGTGTGTATGCGGCGCTAGAACGACTCGAGCGCAAGGGATTCGTGACTTCTTCACTGGGTGAGCCCACTGCGGAACGTGGCGGCCGGGCGCGCACTTATTTCAAACCGACCGCCGCGGGTCTGCGAGAGGCTCGCGAGGCTCACCGAACTTTACTCCGGCTATCCAGCGGTATGTCAGGCTTGAAGGGGGAGCTTGCGTGACTGCGCGAATACCGCCCAGGCTTGCCTCATGGGTACTCGAGCACCTTGGCATGCGCTATCGAAGGGAATCATTGGCTGGGGATCTCTTCGAAGAATACCAACAAGGGCGTACTAACGTCTGGTATTGGCGGCAGGTCATTGCAGCCGTATTTGCTGCGCCAACTCGTCCGATCAGAACCCACTTGCGGCTACTTTTTCTAAAGATATTTGGCTACAGCTTGGCCGATCTAGGCATCGTATTGTTGTGCAGCCAGATTGCCGAGTCTGAACACCGGGCCCGACCGGAGCAATATTTACTGAGTCCCGCGAACATCGCCGTCATGGCCATGCTGGGATTGATAGCCGCAGTCGGCATTGGAATAGTCATCTGGGTCAAGCGACAAGCGCCGCCCGATTCACCGAATTAGCAACACCGACCGCTGCCATGTCTGTCGATTTTTCCCTGCTGTTCGTCATGGCGCTCCTGATCGCCGGCTTGATCTGGATTGCCGATAGACTGTTCTTCAAGGCTAAGCGAAGCGCACGAGCCATCGGCCAGCTGGTCGTCGAACCCAAGGTCGTCGAGTTGGCGCGTTCTTTTTTCCCCGTCATCTTGATCGTTCTGTTGGTTCGTTCATTTGTTGTTGAATCTTTTCGTATACCGTCAGGGTCCATGATGCCCGGGCTAGTCGATGGCGATTTCATTTTCGTGAATAAGTTCTCATACGGACTGCGTCTTCCGGTACTCAATACCAAAGTCCTCTCGGTCGACGAACCAAAGCGTGGCGACGTCATCGTGTTTCGCCTGCCTTCGAATCCATCCACCAACTACATCAAGCGACTCGTGGGATTACCAGGAGATCATGTGGTTGTGCGTGACAATCGAGTATTCATCAACGGCAAGCTGATCCCATTAGATGCCGCCGGCAGCTATACGGGTGCGTATGGGTTTACGGGGGCAGCGCTCGGAACAGAGCGATTCGGCGACACCAAACATGTAGTGATGTTTGCGACGGACCGGACAGCGACTGATTTCGAGGCCATCGTGCCTCAGGGCAGGTACTTTTTCATGGGCGACAATCGTAACGACAGCGAGGACAGTCGATTTTCCATGGTGGGCTTCGTCCCCGAACACAATCTTGTGGGGCGCGCCGTGAGAATTTGGATGAATTGGCGGCTGCCGGGGTGGCCTGATTTGCATCGAATCGGAATAAAGATCAGGTAGCTGGTCCCCGGGTCGATGCGCCTCTGACCCTGCTTTGGCGAGCGCGTCAAATCATGGTCGCATGAACGCAAAATGCAGTAACATGGGTACGCATTTACAGGGAGAAACGAAAAACATGTCACTGGCAAAAATACGCGGTGCGGTTGCACTGGCTTCTGTCTTGATCTTCGGAATGCTGGGCGCGGAAATCGTGCTCGCCGCCGATAAGGGTTTACAGGCGACTTTCGATCAACCGATGAGTTCCGTCCATAAAGCGGCGGTCGACGCGCTCACCGTGATCGGCTGCACCATCAAGAAAGAAGAGGCGACCCTGGTTGAAGGGAAGCGCGAGCACAAAGTAGGGTTGTTCGTCGGGTCCGGGGGCGAGACTGTGACCGTGACGCTGAGCCAGGCGAGCGAGGGCAAGGTCGCAGTGGATATCCGCACGGCCAAGACCTTCGTTGGCGGCGCCGGCCAGAAAAATTGGGATCAGCCCGTGTTGGATGACATGACGAAAGCGCTGGCTGCCGCGCCTGCACATTGACACAGCGTCCGATGCGTCGACATCGGTTCGCCATCGGCGCTCACGCGGCGTTATGGGTTCTTCTCGGTCTTGCCAACGGCTGCGCCACCACCCAAAGCCGGCATGAATTTCTGGCCGAACGTTATCCGCCGCGAGCCGCAGATGCGGCGGTTGACGTCTTTCGCAGCGGCCTGCCTCAGGTGCCGTTCAAGAGAATCGCGCGTCTTGATGTGCATCTTGAAAAAACGGGATTCGTGACGTCTCGCTTCGAGGATGCCTTGCCCGAACTCAAAACCCAGGCGCGTCAGGCGGGCGCGGATGCCATCATCGAGATCGACGAGCGGCGCTCCCAGGTACTCGAGACCATGGTGTATCACGTCACGGCCACGGCGGTGCGCTACACCTCGACGCCCTGATCCGCGGCTGCAGATTGATTGATGCCCAATCCGGCCGCCGGGATCAGGCTAATGCATTGATTTTTAAGCCGTAGTTGACGATTCCGCTGGGCGTGTGTCTAATACGCGGCTCGCAAACGGCCAGGTAGCTCAGTTGGTAGAGCAGCGGACTGAAAATCCGCGTGTCGGGGGTTCAATTCCCTCCCTGGCCACCAAAAATTTCCTTATTTTTCTTATAGTTACGAGTCGAGCTGTTTTTGCGGTGCCGGCAGCTGTGCCAGGATTGTGCCATGGATTTTCAGGTTGTCGGCGTAGACCGCGAGATGCCCCACGGCTAAGTGCGCATACCGGCGCACCATTTTCTCCGTCTCCCAACCCGCCATCTCTTGAAGAGCAAACAAGGGTGTTCCGTTTTGCACGTGCCATGAGGCCCAGGTGTGCCGCAGATCGTGCCAGCGGAAGTCCTCGATTCCCGCCCGCTTGAGTGCCTTGTACCAAGCCTTGGAACTGACCTGAAAAACTGGCCTGCCCTCGTAGGTGAAGACCCGCTCCGGATGCTTCCCGACTTGGGCGTGCAAGATCGCGAGCGCCGTGTCGTTCAAGGGTACGCCAATCGCTTTGCGACCCTTGGCCTGATCGGGATGCACCCACGCGAGCCGTCGCGCCAAGTCCACCTGTTCCCAGGTGAGACCCGTCACATTGGCCCGCCGCAGCCCGGTCGAGAGCGCGAATGCCGCCATGGCCCTTAAGTGAGGCGGCAGTTCGCGCAACAACACCATCGCCTGATCGTGCGTGAGAAAACGGATCCGCCGCGACGGTTCCTTGAGCAACCGTATCGCCGGCGCACGGTCCATCCATTCCCACTCGCGCGCGCATCGCCTTAAGATCGCGCGCAGCAGTGCAAGCGTTCGATTGACGGTGCCGTTCGCGCATCCTTCTGCCCGCCTCGCCTCCGTGATGGTATCGATCAAGGCTCGGTTGATAGTCTCCAGCTCTCTGCCGGCCAAGAACCGATCGAGCCAACGCAGTTGTGTCTTGTCTCCCTCGTGCGTCGCCTTATGGCTTTGCTCGTGGAGCCAACGAAATGCTGCGTCCTTCCAGATCCGTCTTGGCCGGTCGCCAAGCCGCTGCAGCCGCCAGACTTCGCTCTTTAGCTTATCGTGCAGCTCTTGCGCTTGGGCTTTGTTGCCGGTTTCAGCAGATCGGCGTATTCGTTCGCCGTCGGGCGCCACGAAGTCGATCCACCAGACCGGCCCGCGTTTGCGTAATGACATACATCCTCCTGTGAGATATTTGTCACTCGCAGCGCTTGCCGTTTCACAGGATACAGCGAGCGCACGAACTCGGCGAGATCGATCTCGAGGAAAATCCAGCAGCGGCCGGTCTTCGCTCCCGGAATGAGACCGCGCTTGGCTCTCGTGCGGACTTCTTCCGGGTGCATGCGGAGGAACACGGCCGCTTCGTGGAGATTCAATGTTTTCATCTCACTACCCACCAAGTTCGCGGCCCCCATTGCTTTGGCGAAGCATTACTCATTGGGCGACCATCGGAGGACGCGCGATTCTCATCGATTCGTGCTGCGAGCCGCGCCTGCACATCGTGCCTCAGTCGTGGGGGACGTGATCATGGGGAGACCCTTGCGATGGAGGAAATGCGCGTGTGGCCATTTAACGCGCGCGCTGACGAGTTCTTTAGGGGCAGCGTTTGCTGGCTGGGTGGATCAGATTTGGCGCGGCGGTAGCCCTTAGTCTTATCTGACGTTGTCGCAACCCTGGATTGGCAGGTGCGGGCCATCCATTCAAGAATATCCTCCTTGCGCCAACCAATGTTTTTTCCGCGGAATCGCTGTCTTCGAGGAAATTGCCCGACTGCCTCCATGCTGCAAAGCATCCACGGCGGCCGACGGATGAGGCGAGCGACATCATGAGCGGTGAGAATACGATCCCAGGCAGGGTAGGGTTCATTCACCCACCGGGAGATCGAGACTCGCTGACTCACGCCGATGCCGCCCGGCTCGACGCCATTTTGAGCAGAATTTGTCGACATAAACGACCTTCAATGTGGTTCCGGTCGTTTAGGGTCAAGTCGCCACGTATGGGCGATGATGCGCCTGATTTCCGCTGTATGGCGTGAGAGTTTCGCGGTATTTTCGGCGAAACTCTGACGGCGCGCAGCCTATCGCATGAGTTGGGTTACAACCTCGCGCGGGTCGATCCGCAACGCCCGCGCTAAGTCAATGAATTCTATGACATCAATGCGTCTTTCGCCGATTTCGATTCTCGCGATAACCGTTTGCGAGGTCTTAAGCCGCAATGCGAGCTCGTGCTGCGAAAGTCCGGCAGCCTTGCGCGCGGCAGCCAATAGGGCACAGAGCGCGCGGTGCCGGCGACTACGAAGCGATTTCAATGGCGATGCTCCCTGAGATCTCTTGAGAGCATCCACATATAATGCGAGAATTGACTTATGCGATTTTTGACTAAGCGCTAAAATGATGCTCAATGGAGGAGTTAAGACTCAAGGAGGCGGCATGCTCATTTTGACACGACGCGTACGGGAGAGGCTGATGATAGGGGATGATGTTGCCGTTACGATTTTGAGCGTGAACGGAACCCGAGTGCGTGTTGGGATTGACGCGCCGAGGGCAAAGCCTGTGCACCGGTGGGAGATTTATCAACGCATCCGTTCACAGAGGCCAGCCGGTGGGTGTCGATAGTCCCAATTCTGTTCCATCCATTCGATGGATCTGGCGGGCGGCGTGTTTGCCCGTTCTCATGATGCTCGTGATTCTGGAGCCCTTGATCAGTTTTGTGCTCGCAGCGCTCGCTCTGTTAGGTCTATTGACGACTCTTTTTTTCTATCTAGTGGGGCCACCAGATTTCCCCGTGTGGACGATGGTCGCATTGTCGTTAGGCTTTGCAATCGCCTTGGTGCCTTACCATGCGCTGATTCGACTGCTATCGAACATTTGAACACTGATGTAGAAATCGACACCCGGTACGGATCCATGCTCACAGCAATGAAATTCATGCGAGGCCTGTTGTATTTTCTGTAAAGGATTCCGATGCTCGTTCTGGTTCACGAAGGGTTTCGCAGTGTGAACAGGTGCGCCCGTAGCCATCGATTTGATTGTTGATAATAAGGCCCCTACACGAGCGGCAAAGCCCCACTTCGACAATGTTGCCCTTGGCTAGGCTCCTCTTGAGAAGCATCATTTCTTCGAATCGCAGTGTCGATTGAGGATAATACGCAAGGTATGCGTCGTAGATTGCGCATGCTTGCTCGCCTTCATCGAGCGATGTTGAGGGCCTGATCGACGTGGGGTTCTTGAATAGTGGGAAAAGCGTAGCCAAGGCGGCGCCTTCTGTTCGACCGCGCGAGGTACGCAGCAACACATCGAGCGAGCGCGGAGCTGGTCCACGATGTCGAGCGTCCTCTGAAACCAGTAGACGTCCTCGCACCGTTTCGAGCCGATGGCGCGAGAGGCCGGTGAGCTGGGTGATCATCTCGGTTCTCACTTCGTGGAAGATCAGCCGCCTGGCTAGTTCCAGGCTCCGAAGTTCGCGGATGACCGAATCGTCTTTGCGATGAGCGTCCATTGCCTCATTCCAGATACAAGGGATATCCCAGGCGGTGTCCGTTCACTAATGGAACAGCCGACATTCTAACAAATATCATGCTTCCTAATAATTGCCTATAGCGCGACAGATATAATCGCTATAGAATCGACTGCAAATGGGACCGCAGGGGAGTACAAGACCGACATTGCGGGGCTGCCGGTAGATTCGTCAGGGTTCAAGTGCAGTCGGAGCTATTGAGGCTCTAACTGCCGCGGCACCATATGTCCAACGGTTGAGCCCATGGGGGACGCCAGCGTTTGATCGGGCATTCGGCAAACTACAAGGGCGTGTCATGTCAGCAAAAAGACTAATGCACTATGTGAGTCGTCGGGGATCGATAGTTTCCGACTGATGCGTATTCGGCAGGTGATTTGTGTTCCTCGGTCCTCACCATAACGATGCGCTTGAGCTGTCCGGTGTCGGTCTGTCGAGTATCCAAATAAGCCCATGAAGTCCTCCCAGGAGCACACGGATGTCGCGAGAGCGTTGAGCGCGGCGCTCGAGCCACTGATCGATGTCTGCTTGACTCTCGGCATTACGAGTCCCGAGATCGAGAGCCTGCTGCGCGCGACGTTCGTCCAACGCGCCTTTGTGAAGCTCCCGCGCCACAGGCGCACCGGGCGCGGCCCCAGCGACTCTAAAGTCAGCTTAGCTGCGGGCGTGCACCGCAGCGAAGTGAGTAAGATTCGGTCCGCCGGCGGCGCCGCGGGCGCGAAAGGGACGATGGAGAAAAAGCAGCGCCTGTACTCCAAGAGCGCGCGCGTCCTGTTAGGGTGGACCACAGATCCGCGCTTTATGACGAGCGGTGGGCTACCACTCGACTTGCCGATGGAGCGGAACAAACAGCGCCGCGGTTTTGAGGATTTGGTCGATAAATACGCGCCGAGCACTCATCCCGGAAGCGTGCTGAAGGAACTGCGCCGGCGCGGAAACGTCACCTTGTTAGGCGATGACATTGTTCGATTCAAGGGTACGACGACGCGATCGAGCGGTCTGACGAAATCAAACGTCGCGGGAGCCGCACGCCGGATGAAGCGTTTCGGGGACACCTTGGTTCACAACATTGTGAATGCGGAACAATCCCGACTTTACGCGGAAACAGAGACTCTAAGTCTCAGCGCCGAGCAGCTTGCGCTGATTCGAGCCGTTCTCGAAAGACGCGCGAAGACGTTTATCGCTGCCTTGGAGAGCGAGTGTCAGACTCGAATCACGGGCGTCAATGGAAACGCAAAGCGGATGGGCGTGAGTGTGTTCGCGTGGGAAGAGGATTAGCGGAACTGGCGGCCGGAAGTTGTTGGCATGGAAGTGGCCAACAAATCCTAAGCCACTATGGTCGACGGGAGCGTTCAATAGTGCGGTCACCTTAAACGGCGGCCGCGACTGGACGGGGTAGAAGCGAGCTAAGGATGCCCTTAAAAGGGAATGCATCATGGCAAGGAAGAAGGCGGCGACAAACGCGAGGAACGGCTCTGTAGCAGCCGCTCGCGCGACGCTTTCGCATCGTGCCGCGCTCGAGGCGCTGGTCTTGGAGCTCTACGGGATCATCCGCACCGGGCTCAAGACGTATGGCGTATCACCCAGGGAGCAAAAAAAGCTCTTTGGGCAATCCCAACGAAGGTCAGACATAAGGCACGCGAGCGTGGAGCTATTGGGTCAGATTAGGCCTTTAGGCGATCTGCTGACGCATTGGTTTGAGGACGTACCTTACGTCGACTCGGTTGGAGAACCGCGGGTGCTCAAGATCGAAGGCCAGGGCGCCACGTTTGAAAGTCTGGCAAAGCGATTTTTGCCGGGAGTGCCCCTCGCAGACGTGGTGGCCTTGGCCTGCCGCACCGCCAATGTCGGAACCCTGCCGGGGGGACGAATCGCGCTTTACGGCGACACGATGGTCAATTTATCCAAAAATATTGACGGTGTGCTCGCGCAAAACATCGTGCACGTGAGGCAGATTTTCGACACCTGTCTCTACAACGCCCACCGGGATCCCGACGATGACAAGCCCGGTCGCTTGGAGCGCATCGTGACCCATGTGTTGAGCACGATGGAATTTGAGAAATTCCAGGGAGAAGTTCGCGGGCAGCTGCATGATCTATGCGAAAGATTCGACCGGCTGCTGAAATCCGCTGCCGACCGCTCCAATCGCCAGAAGCAGCCTCGCGGCCACGCGGGCATTGGCATCTATATCTACTACAACGGGCCGGCGAAGCGGCGGGACGGTCATCCGAAGGTCAGGAAGTGATGCCCAGCTTTCCAACAGCATCGTCAAGGAATCAGGACGCGTGAAAAGGAGCTCCACGCCGGCGCGACTCCAACGCGGCCCCACGCGCAGCCGGGGCGCGGGCAGGCCCGCGGTCACGCAAACCGCCGAGGATTTGGCGGTGGAGTTCTACACGCTAGTACGACTTGCGCTCGGTGAATTGGGCGTGACCGGCGCGCAACAGCGGCGAGCCCTGAAGCGCTCCCGACGCTTGAAGACCCCCCCGAATGTTAGCGGCCGGATATTGCGCGCCCAATTGGGAGTGGCCGAGATACTCCTGGAATGGTCACGAAAGGCACCCTACCTCGATTCGGAGGGCCGGCCGCGCGTTCTCTCCATCGCAGGGCCGGGCGCGACTTTCGAAGGCCTGGCACGGCGGTTTTTGCCCAACATCTCCTTGGAGGAGGTAGTGGCGCTAGCGTGCAAAAATTCGGAGGTGGTCACCCGCCCGGGAAATCGGATTGCGCTCTTGGGCAGCATTCTGGTCAAACTCGGAGACTCTCAAGAAAAATATTTCGCACACGCGATACGCCAAATCGATCAGTTGTTGCAGACCTTGCTCCACAATTGGCACGCTCGACGCAACAGCGCTGAACAGGCTCGCATGGAACGAGTGGTGATAGGCATCATCTCGCGGGCCAACCTTAAGGCGTTTATGGCCGAATTGCGGCCCCAGATCTACGATTTGCTACTGCGGGTAGATTCCTCCATTGAGCGCAATCAACCCCAGACGGCTCGCCGCCTCCGTGACGCCACCGCAGTCAGTGTGAGCGTGTACGTGGGTCAACAGGATGACTTAGAGCGGGCTGGGGTCGACACATCACTGGCGACGATTGCCGAGAGGCGTGCGAAGCCTAAGAAGCGCTCGACCGCGTCCGGCGCTTAAACCGAAGCCGTTCTCATCAGTTTCGCGTCGATGCTGGCCATAACGCGTCGTCCATCAACGGCATTGGGCCGGTTCAAAAATTCAGTCGTTCGAGCGCCTCAGCCAACTGATTGAGTTGCCGCGGTGCGTCACGGCGCGCGCCATGCTGAGCCGCGAGCACCCTTCTGTCGGGTGTTTGTAACGCGTCGTTCTGCTCCAAATCAGTTAAGCGACCCTTGCGGTGAGGTCAAAAACGCGGTACACAATAATTGTCGAATAAGTGACAACTATGTTATTGGTAAATGGATCGTTCGCCGCACGTAACAATGGCAATACGAGAATCGCCAATCGGCGTGAAACTTCTTCAGACGACGGTCCGTCGCTTGAATGAACGCGGCCTTGCGCTACTGGCAAAAGCCGCTCAGGCAAACCATTGTGCGGAAGGGCTGGCAACTTGGAAGGAGGTTCTCCCGCTGTGGGCGTACGCGAGTGAGACCATCGTCGGCCGTGCGGCGCGGTGTCCCATGGTACTGCTGGATTTTAATTTTCAGCGCGTCTGGTGGTGGGGTCGGGTGATCAATGATCAGCCGCGCGCAGAATCGCGGCAACCGAAGCTGAGCGCGTTTCACACGGAGGAGGCGATACCACTCGCACGCGATCTATTGCTGGAAGCTTGGAGTGCCGCTCGTTCCACGTCTCAGGTCGCAAGCCTTGTGTTTGGTATGGCCCCTGAGGTCACCGCGCTGATTGCACGACTCTCGCCGCGCGATATTGATCGAGTGGTCGTGCAGGAAATCCATGAGATGAGGCCTCGATGGGAGAATCGGCCCATATTCTGGAAGGAATTGTTCCATGCGGCGACACGAACGGACGATGAGAGTCTTGCCAATGTGCACTTGCACTGCCTTCAGTTACTGGGCGGCGAACACGCTTCTATATACGGCCACCCCATGGCATTGGCTCACCCGGCAAAGGGACCGGTGATCGATTCGTCCGTAGAAAGGAGTTACGACGAGGCGCCAATTTAGCCTCGCTCGCTTGAGTTTCGCCGAAAATACCGCGAAACCCTCCCCACGTTCCGCTCGTTCCCGTGCTGTGATAGCTGCAAATGGGATAGGGGGTATTGCCATGGTATCGCTCGACTCGGCGCAAAAGGGACGCGTTCAGGGGCTCACGCTAGTGCTCGCTGCATGGCTTCTGATCCCAGGGTTGGCTTTGGCACAGACGACAACCTCACCATTCATGACCGGTGCCACCGCGCTCCAGTCGAACGTCCTCGCGTGGCTGACGCCCATAGCGATCATTCTGGTCATGGTGGCCGGCGGCCTCGCCATGGCGGGGCGCGCCTCTTGGGGTTGGTTTATCGGCCTCGTCATCGGCATTCCGATTGCCTTTGGAGCGCCCCAAATCGTCACCTGGGTCCGTGGGATGTTCGGCACTTGATGGGGTGCGCGCATGCAACATCGCAACGCTGGTCTCATTGCCGATCCGCTGTTTATCGGGGCGACCCGCCCCTCGATGCTGTGGGGAGTCACGTATTCGGCGGTGATGCTCAATGCCATGTGCATCATGGAGCTCTTTTTACTCACTAAAAACCTTCTCATTCTGCTCTTGGCGGCTCCGATCCACGGCGTATGCATGCTGCTCTGCGCCCGCGATGCGCGCTTTTTTGATTTAGTGCTTCTGTGGGGACGAACTCGATTACCCGCGTTTCTTACAAACCTGCGGTTCTGGAAGGCGAGTAGCTATAGCCCTCTCCTCATTGATTTGCCCGACGACGTTGGCCATCGTCGTCACAGTGTCGCGATTTGTCGTGTGGCCTCGATGCATCTCGCAGGCGCACATCGCCCGAGCATAGGTGGGAATGCTCAGTCCAACCCGCCGACGCTTGCCATTGCGTTCGGCGGCAGGGTCAGCCCGTGAACTCCAGGAGCCACGCAAAGGCGCTACGGCGGGAGCCGACCGCGGAGAGGAATATTCCCTATACCGCGCATGTCGCCGAACACGTCGTCAAAACCCGCCAAGGGGACTACGTACAAGCGTTCCGACTCGGCGGCGCCAGTTTTGAGACGGCCGACGATGAGCAACTCAATAACTGGCACGAGCGACTCAATGTCTTGTGGCGAAACATTGCCCGGGACAGTGTCGTGCTGTGGACCCATATTATTCGGCATCGCGAAGGGGTGAGGCTGGTCAATGCGCACGGACCGGGATTCGCTCGGGATCTCACGGCCAAGTACTTAGAACGCCTGTGCACCGAGACCCTCATGGTCAATGAGATTTATCTCTCGGTCATCTACCGGCCGGCGGCCGGCCTTGCCGTAGGGGCGGCATCGAAGTTCTTCACCAGAAGCCGACCAGGGGAGGCGAGACTGGAACTCAAGGATTCCCTCGATGCGTGCGAGAAGCTCGCGCAGACGCTGACAAGTTCGCTCGCGCGGTACGAGCCACAAGCGTTAGGTGTGTACGAGTGGGAGAGCCGACAATATTCAAGTCTGCTCGAGTTCTTTGGTGTACTCCTAAACGGCGAGCATCAGCGGGTTGCCTTGCCACGCGCTCCTATTGCCCAAGTGCTCACCACCACGCGTCCGATGTTTGGCATGGAGACGATCGAGTACCGTACGGCCACGCGTACCCGTTTCGGTGCCATGCTCGGGATCATAGAGTATTCCACTCCGACGGTAGTGGGGCTATTCGACGCGCTGTTGTCGACGCCGTTCCCGTGGATACTTACTCAGTCGTTCGCGTTTCTCAAGAAGGCCAGCGCCCAGGCGCTGCTGCAACGCCAGTACAACCGAATGCAGAGCTCGGCCGACTTTGCGGTAAGCCAGGCGGAGGAGCTGCGTGACGCATTGGATGATCTCACCAGTAGCGAATGGGTCATGGGCGAGCATCACCTTTCCTTGCAGGTACTGACCGAGTTCATCGAGCAGGATGACCCGACCTTGCGCGATCGGGAGATGAAGCTTCTGAATGACAACCTCGCGCGCGCTCGCACCTTGCTCGCGGATCATACCGGCATGACCATTGGGCGGGAGGACCTCGCGATCGAGGCGGCCTTCTGGGCGCAACTGCCGGGAAACTTTGCGTTTCGTCCCCGTAAAGCGCCCATTACATCGCGCAATTTTGCTGCCATGACGAGCTTTCATAATTTCCCTTCCGGTCGGGCGACGGGCAACCATTGGGGTGAGGCGCTGACCCTGTTCGCAACCGCCGCCGGAACGCCGTACTACTTTTCCTATCACGCCTCCGACCCTCTGGATCCTGAGGGGGGGACGAAGAAGGACATCGGTCACGCTCTTCTCATCGGACCGACGGGTTCCGGCAAGACCGCTCTCATCGCCTTCACGTTGTGTGAGCTGCAGGCCTTTGGCGTGACCTCAGTGCTTTTCACCAAGGACCGCGACACGGAGATTTGCATCCGGGCCTTGAAGGGACGGTACTATCCGATTCAATTGGGCATCCCAACCGGCTGGAATCCATTTCAGCTGAAATCCTCGGCCGGCAACCTTCAATTCTTGAACGACCTCGTGCGCCGGCTCGTGAGCCGCGCGGATCGACCCCTCACGATCACCCAAGAGAATGAGCTCACCGAGGCGATCCGCTCGGTCATGACCTTCGAGCCTGCCGACCGCCGCCTCGGGCGCGTGCTCGACTATTTGGATGCGACTGAAGCGGAAGGCGTGTATGTGCGCTTAAAGCAATGGTGCCATGCACGGCGCAACGATGAGCAGAACGGGCCTTACGCCTGGATCTTCGACAACGCGCAGGACTCGCTGATTGACTCATTGGGATGCGCATTGACGACCGGATTTGATGTTACGGAGTTTTTGGATAAGCCCATCATCCGTACGCCCATCAACATGTACCTTTTCCACCTGACCGAACAACTGATCGACGGCCGGCGCTTCGCCCTTTTCATCGCGGAGTTCTGGAAGGCGCTGGATGACGAGTATTTCGGGGCGTTCGCGAAGGATCAGCTCAAGACCATTCGAAAGAAAAACGGCTTTGTGGTCTTGGACTCTCAGTCCCCGAGTGATGCCATCAAGCATCCGCACAGTCGCACGTTGATCGAGCAGACGCCGACCAAAATCTGCTTCCCCAATCCCGATGCGACCCTTGAGGACTATGCGACCGATACGGGGCTCAATCTGACCGAGCGCGAGTATCGCTTGATCAAGCAAGACATCCCCACCGGTTCGCGCATGTTCTTAGTCAAACAGGGCCATAACTCGGTGGTCGCGAAACTGGACTTAAAAGGCTTCGATGCCGAGCTCGCGGTGCTCTCGGCGCGTAAGGCGAACATCGAGCGCATGCATCGACTGATCGAGGAGTACGGCGAGGATCCGACTCATTGGTTGCCGCCGTTTATGGTCGCGGAGCGGGGCTGACGGTGGTTTGTTGTTCTTAGCCTAAAGGGGTGCGTTATGAGGAAGGTATATGGGGTGATTTTTGCGGCGACCCTCATCGGGGTGTGCCCCGCAAGTAGGGCGCAATTTGCGGTCATTGACGTGGGAACGATCACGCAGCTCATCAAGGAGGTGGGGACCCTCGAGCAGCAGCTGCAAACCGCCGAGCGGACGCTCGCTAATGCCCAGCAGCAGTTTCAGGCGATCACCGGCAATCGGGGGATGCAGAATCTGCTCTCAGGGACTAATCGAAACTATTTGCCCTCGACCTGGAGTCAGCTCGCTGCCGCGATCACCCAGACGGGCGGCGCTTATCAGGCACTCTCCATCGGCACCCAAAGTTTGATGGTGGCGAATGCCGTGCTCACCCCACAGCAGGTATCGGCCTTATCCCCCGCCGAGCAAACCCAGTTGCAGGCGGCTCGACAATCCGCAGCCCTCCTGCAGTCAACCTCCCGCCAGGCGCTCGATAACACGAGCGCCCGCTTTGCGTCCCTTCAACAACTAGTCAACGCAATACCGAGTGCAACAGATCAGAAGGGCGCCCTGGACCTGCAATCCCGAATTCAGGCGGAGCAGGCCATGCTTCAAAACGAGAACACGAAAATGGCGGTGCTCTATCAAACGCTGCAAGCACAAGAGTGGGCACGCCAGCAAAGTGCGCGCGAGCAAGTGGTGGCGGGCGTGGGATCGCTCCGGTCATTGCCGGCGCTCAATCTGCCTTGAGGGGTATCGGTTATGCGGTTTCGGCCCGGTGTACAGCGCGTGCGGAGGCGTTTAGGGCTCGTCGTCACGTTGGCGGGCGCCGTCGGCTGTGCACCGGCGCCGGATCGGGCCACACACACGGTCGATGAGTATCGGCATGACGCGAATCTTCGAGAGGTTCAGTTCGCTCGCTGTGCCAATGATCCGGCCTCGCGTGCCTCCTTGCCCGACTGCATCAATGCACGCAAGGCCGAGCGGCTGGAAGGGGTGGGGTCGATGAGGACATTGCCGCCGCTCGTGCTTCCGAACCCCCATGCGCCCACCGAGTCATCTGCGCAAGAGTCGAAGTCAAGGAACTAACCCATGGGCTTCTTTGCAACCTTCAGTACGTGGCTCAATGGCCTACTCTCTACCTATATCGCGACGAACACGGCACGCGTGGCGGCTCTGTTACAGCCGGCGATTGTCACGTTCGCGACGCTGTACGTGATGATCTGGGGCTACTTGCTCCTCACGGGAAAGATCGAGGAGCCCTTCGTGACCGGAATCAAGCGCATTGTCACACTCGCAGTCGTGCTGGGCGCGGCGCTGGATCTGTGGCTCTATAATGATCTGATTGTCGATACCTTCTTTAACGCACCGGGAGCGCTCGCCGCGGGCGTGATCGGTGCGTTCGATTCTGTGGGAATCGTCGACAACATCATCTTGACGGGCGGTGATGCGGCGAGTCTTTTGCTTCAGAAAGGTGGCCTTTTCCAAGGCGATTTCTCCTTCTACATCGCGGGTTTTGCCGTGTACGCGATCGTCGGATTAACCGCGATCTATGCCATGTTTCTGCTCGCGCTCTCGAAGATCGCGCTCTGCATTCTCTTGGCCTTGGGACCCCTCTTTATCGCCCTTCTCCTATTTGAGACCACCAAGCGCTTCTTCGAAGCGTGGATCGCCCAGATGGTGAACTACGCCTTCGTGACGATCCTAACGGTATTGGTCGCGGCGCTGATGATGAGCCTCGTAACCAGCGCCGCGCAGGCGGCGGTCGCGCGGGGCGGAGGCATTCAAATTGCCGATGCGGTGCGGGTGTGTCTCGCGGCTGGATTGACCTTCCTCATCATGCGCCAGGTGATGCCGATGGCCTCGGGGCTCGCGAGCGGACTTGCCTTGAGTTCCTTTGGCGCGGTCAGTGCGCTGGTTGCCTGGGGATTGGGGCGCGCGGTCGGCAATACCGGGCAGTTCGTGAGAGGTCTCACCGATCGCGAAACCACGCGGTGGGATGCATTGAGCCGCAAGGCGGGCTTTTATGTTGGGCGCGGCGCGCGGGCGGGGGCCAGCGGTACGGCACGGCTGATCGCACGGCCCAACACCATCCGGCCGATCTAGAAGGGGGTGCTTCATGAACAGATGGCTCGTCGTTTTTCTCGTCATGGTGAGTGGTTGTCACACCCAGGCGGCGCGTGTCCACTGCAACCTTAAGTTGCAGCCCATCAATGCTCCTGCACCGATCGTGAAGGAGCCATCGACAACGAGTGCAACCACGCCATGACGAAAGATCCTGAACTGCAAGCGTATTTCGCCGAAGCCGCCTCGTGGGATCGCGATCAGGTGGCGATGCAGCGTCGCAGCTCCCGGGTGGCGTGGTGGGTCGCCGGCGCCGGCTGGATTGCATCGCTCGCCTTAGTCGCGGCGCTCTTGATGCTGATGCCGCTTAAGAAGGTCGAACCCTTTGTAATCCGGGTCGATAACGCCTCTGGGATGGTGGATGTCGTGCCGGTGTACGTCGGGAAAGAGGCGATGCCCGAGATGGTGAGCCGGTACTTTCTCACCCACTACGTGACGGTGTGCGAGCGGTTCAACTTCCCGACGGCCGAATCCGACTATGAAGAATGCGGCGCGTTCCACACACCCCAGCGCAACCAACTCTGGTATGCGGCGTGGGCGAAGACCAACCCCAGCTCGCCCTTGAACCTCTATCGCGATGGGTCGACGGTGGAGGCCCGGGTGAGCTCGGTGAGCTTCTTCACGCGCTCGGATGGGGTCACGGACATTGCGCAAGTACGCTACGTCAAGGCGAAGCGACAGGCCGGAAGTAGCGATGAGCAGAAAAGCTACTTCATCGCCAGCATTCGCTATTCGTTTGCGGCCCCGCCGAGCGAGCCCGCGATGCGTCGCTGGAACCCCTTGGGCTTTAAGGTCGTCGACTTTCGCTCAGAACCCGAAGCGTTACCGCCGGCGCAAAATGTCGTCGCCGCGGATGAGAAGAGTAGGGGCGGCACATGAAAGGACGTTTCCTCACCTTCAGTGTCTGGTCGGTCTCCCTTGTGCTTGGGATCAACGGCCCCCTTCATGCCGACTCGCTGCCCATGCGCGGAGTCACCGATTCGCGCATCCGAACGGTTCTATACAGTCCTGACGACGTGTATCGGCTGTATGGATTTGTGGGTTATGCGTTGGACCTTGAGTTTGCATCGGATGAGGTCTTTGTGGGTTTGAGCGCCGGCGACCCCGAGGCCGTGACGTATAGCGCCCACGAAAATGTCCTCACGCTGCGCCCTAAAGCCGCGAGTTCGCAGATGAATCTCACGGTGTCCACCAATAAGCGCCGCTACTATTTCGAGTACCGAATTGCGGAGCGCTCAATGAGCCGCTTTGCCGATGAGGCGATGTACGCAGTGCGCTTCAGGTATCCCGCGAGCCCGGCAGCGAAGGAATCGTTGACCCCCGAGCAGCGAGTGGCACGCGATTTGGCACTCGCGCAAAGAAATAAGCCACGGAACGTGGATTATTGGTTTTGCGGCAATAGCCCGATAAGGCCGGTCGCGGCGTCCGATGACGGCGTACATACGCGATTAACCTTCGCCGCCAAGGCGGAACTCCCGGCGATTTTCGTGAGCAACGACGATGGTTCCGAATCGCTCTTAAACTTCAGTATGGACGCGGGCGATGTGGTGATTCATCGCGTCGCGGCGAGATTCGTCGTGCGCCGCGGCCGCTTGACCGGCTGCATCGTCAATAAAGGGTTTGCCGGGAGCGGTGAGCGGCTGGAGTCGGGCACCATTGCCCCCGACGTGACCCGCGAACGCAAGGAGATCTCCCCGTGAGCCCGGCACGTCCCGCACGGGCCGATGACGCGGCCCTAACGCCCAACTCAAGTGCGGAAGGGGCGCACGATGAGCCGCTGAACGGTCCAGAAATGCGGCAGTGGGGAGCCGATCACGCGCCCCAAGACCCCACGAGCGAGTTCGCAACGCTCGCCGGGGAGCGGGGGACGAGTGCCTTGCATCGTGCGCGTTCCTTGCAATCCCGAGCGAGCCAAGTACTGGCGCTGGCCTTGATGGGCACACTCGCCGTCGGGCTGTTGGGCTGGTACTACATCAACACCTTTGCGGCGCGAGGAACGGCCCAGCGCACCGCGCAGAGCGCCTCGCGCAACCAAGCGGCGGGGGATGCGCCCCTTCCCAGTTTGGGTCCCATCACTCTTCCGGAGGTACCGATCGAGAAAATCTTAGGGCCTGCTCCCGAGGAGCCACCGTTGAGCCAGAGCCCAAGCGTAGTCCTCGCCAACGTCGCTTCCCCCGTGGGCGCAGCTTCACAACCCACCCTAAAATCGCCCGCCGAAATCGCCTTGGATCGGCGGTTGGCGGGACCTGCCTTCTCTCGACGCAGCGACAGCGATTCCGCATCGGCGCCTCCGGCACATGAGGGTTTGAGCGCCACCGTTTTAGGGTCACCAGGCGGGCCCGTGGGCGAGCACGAGGCGGTCGGTGCGGGGAGTGGAGCGTTGCAGGAGTTATTGCGGCCGAGTCTCACTCCCGCCGTGCGCGCGCAAGTGCTGCCGACGCAACGTCTGCTATTGCCGAAGGGCGCTTTCATTGATTGCACCTTGGAGACCGCTCTTGATTCGACGTTGCCGGGGATGACCACGTGCATCACGGCGACCGATACCTTCAGTGCCGATGGCTCCATCGTGCTTCTGGAACGGGGAACGAAACTCGTCGGGGAGACCCGCGGGGCGGTCGCGCAGGGTGCCTCGCGAGTCTTCGTACTATGGTCGGAGGCGCGAACGCCGACCGGCGTCGTGATTCCCTTAAGTTCGCCCGGAACCGACGAACTCGGTCGCTCGGGGCTGGCGGGCAATATCAATCGGCACTTCTTTCAACGCTTCGGAGCCGCGATTCTCATTTCGGTGATCAGCGGCGCCGTACAAAGCGCAGTGGCCTCGCAGAGTAACAGCAGCACCGTCGTTCTCAACCCCTCAGGCTCCCAGGACGTCATGAACGACGTGCTCAAGGACACCATCAACATTCCACCGACCATCACCAAGAATCAGGGGGATCGGATCGAAGTCTTGGTGGCGCGGGATCTTGATTTCAGGTCCGTGTATGAACTTAAATCCCGCGGCCCTTAAGGAGACCCTCGTGCCGTTGCGCCAGCCCGTGGAGGCGGACGTGGCGCGCATCCCCCCGCGGGCCGAGGCCTCGGCGCTCGATTTGACCCTGATGGCCTTAAGACCCCTGCTCGCACGGCGCGACGTCACCGAGCTGTGCATCAATCAGCCCGGAATCGCATTCCTGGAAACTCGCGACGGATGGCGGCAGGAGCGCGTGCCGTTTGCGGACTTCGAGTGGTGTCGGCGATTGGCGAAGCTCGTCGCGAATTCGACCCGACAACGGATCGATGAGGAGTCACCGCTCTTGTCCGCCTCCTTACCCACCGGCGAGCGCATTCAAATGGTCTTGCCGCCGGCAACGAGCACGGGATGCGTCGCAATCACGATCCGGCGGCCGTGCGACACGGTGTGGTCCATTGAAGCCTTAAGTGCGAGCGGGATCTTTCGCGCCACCCGGCGCGCAAGTGATGCCTTGGATGAGACGGAAGCCGAACTGTTGCGGCACTTGGAGGCGCAGGAATATGAATCCTTCATGCGCCTGGCGGTACTCGCACGAAAAAATATCCTAGTCTCGGGCCCCACGGGCTCGGGGAAAACCACCTGGACCAAGGCGCTCATTCGGGAAATCCCGCGCGATGAACGCTTGATCACCATTGAGGATGCGCAGGAACTCGTCCTCGATCACCCCAACCACGTACGTCTTTTTTATTCGAAGGACGATCAGGGGCTTTCCCGGGTGACACCGAAGCAGTTGCTCGAGTCCTGTCTTCGCATGAAGCCGGACCGCATCTTGCTCGCGGAGCTTAGGTCCGAGGAAGCGTTTGACTACTTAAGGAACGTTAATAGCGGCCACCCCGGTTCCATCACGAGCGTCCATGCCGCAAGCGCGGAATTGGCCTTTGAGCAACTGGTGCTTCTCGTGAAACAAAGCCGAGCGGGGCAGGAATTGCCGCGCGCCGACATCAAGGAGCTCTTGTACCTCCTGGTCGATGTCGTCATTCAATTCGGCGTCGAGCGCCATCAACGCTTCATCAAAGAGATCTGGTATGAGCCACACCGCAAACGCCGTCGCTTGGGCGCCGCGCTCTAGTCGCTGGCCGGCGATGGTCTGCAAGGCGATCGCCATCGCCTGCGTAAGTCTCATGGCCTCTCAATATCTCGCGGGCTTTTTACTGATGGCGTGGTGCCGGCAGGATCCTCGGACCGTGGGCCCCTTCACCATCGCGCGCTATGCCTATTATTACGGCGGGGTTCCCGAGGTGCGACGGCGTCTGTGGGTTTCCTCCGCGGGGGGCCTCGCGCTTATGGCCTTAATCGGCCTGCCGCTCCTGCTTCCGCGCCGGCGCTCCCTTCACGGGGATGCGCGATGGGCCACACGAGCCGAAATGGCGCGCGCGGGGCTCTTTGCCCGGCACGGACTCTTTCTCGGGCGCGTGGGCCGTCGATATCTCATCCTGGCGGGCCAGCAAGGTGTGCTCCTGTCCGCACCGCCTCGGGCAGAGAAGGGCACGGCGATCGTGGTCCCCAATCTTCTTTTTTGGCAGGGGTCGGTCCTGTGCTTGGACGTCAAGCTCGAGAACTGGACGCTGACCGCGGGGTACCGGCAGCGCGCCGGTCAGAGCTGCTATTTGTTTCACCCGCTGGCGGAGGACGGCAATACCGCCGGCTGGAATCCGCTCACCTACATATCGACCGACCCCAATCTTCGGATCAGCGATGTGCAGCGCATCGCTGCCATCCTCTATCCCGATGTGCCAGGGACGGATCCTTTCTGGCCCGCGGGCGCGCGCTCCTACTTTTTGGGCGTCACCATGTATGTGCTCGAGACCCCCTCGCTCCCCTCGACCTTGGGCGAAGTCTTGCGGCAGGGCATGGCCTCAGATACCGAAGGGTTCGGTCATCACTGGCGGCGGATCATCGAGGGGCGGCAGAAGGGACCCTATCCGTTGAGCTCACAATGCATGCGGGCGCTCTCTGAAATCATCGACTTGGCACCGGTGACCGCCTCGTCCATCCGCAAGACGTTTACTTCCCGCCTGGATCTCTTTGCCAATCCGCTCTTGGATCGTGCGACGTCGCGCAACGATTTTGACCTTCGAGACCTACGCAAGCGCCCGATGTCAATTTACCTCGCGATCAATCCCGGTGACCTGCACCTACTACAGGCGCTCTTGAATCTTTTCATCGAGCAGGCCTTGAATCTGCAGACCCGCGAGTTGCCGGAGCATAACCCCGCGCTCAAATTTCAGGTCGCATTCATCTTAGATGAACTCGCCGCCGCCGGTCGGATTCCCATTCTCGCCCAAGGCGTGGCGTATCTGCCTGGCTATAACGTTCGCCTGATGCTGGTCGTCCAGGCTTTCTCACAACTTCGAGAGATTTACGGACAACAGAATGCCGAGACTATGATGAAGAGCTTGGCGGCCCGGATTGTGTATGCACCCAAGGACGTGGCGGAGGCGACGGAAATCTCTCAGGAGTTGGGGTTCACCACCGTCAAGGTCCATACGCACTCAAGACCAATATTAACTGTCGCGGACTCCAAAGGTCAGCGTCGTAGCGTCAGTGTGAGCGAGCAGAAGCGACCCCTGTTGTTGCCGCAAGAGGTCAAGGAACTCGGTAAAAACCGGGAGATCCTCTTCTATGAAGGCGTACGACCCATCCTTGCGCGCAAGAACCGGTATTACCGCGACCCCTTATTCCGCAAGCGCCTTTTTCCGCCGCCCAAGTCAGCGGTTCCACGACGGCAACCCGCGAAGCAGCCGGTGGAATCCCGACGTCCGCCGACGCCGGACCCTGCGGTATGGCCCGCCAACGAAATCGTTGAAGGGTCGGTTGCCCGGGCGGAGCCCTTGAAGCCTGAGTCGCCGGCGCGGGAGGCGGCCGTGATTGAAACTCCTGCCCCGCAAGAGTCGATGCCTGCCACGCGCGAGCCAATCCTCGCCGATATTGATCGGATTGAGAGCATAACGCTCGAGGATTATGCGGTCGATCTCGGGCACCTGAAAGTGCCGGAAGGGCCGCTCAGCATGGAGGAAACCAAGCGTTTGGCCGATAACTTTGTACAGGCGTTCCACGAGCGCTAGGGGACTTCGCGTGGAGGAAACCGATAACTCAACCAAGGCGAGAGGGGTAGATTCGCAGGACGGCGCAGGCAGTCCTAAGCGGCGGAATCCCGATTCCGGGTTGCCGGAAGCCAATAATTCGATTCGGCCATCACGGCGACGCACACGGGAGTCGCCTGCACCAAATTCCGCGGAATCTCAAGAATCTCCCGCACCCAAGGGCACTCGCGAGCGCGCGCGTGCGCCCGACTCATCGGCCCCATCGGAGCGCGTGATTCCGGACCACATCCGCAAGCGCTTTGTCCAAGTCGGTCATCGATACCATTTTCCAGACGGCGCGCACGCCTTTACCGACCGTGGCGCTCGCTTGGTCACGCCGAGCGAGAACACCGAGGTGGTGAAGAGCTTGATCGCCATTGCCGAAGCGCGCGGGTGGAAGGAGATCGCGGTTACGGGAACTGAACGCTTTCGGAAGGAAGCTTGGGCCGCGGGGAGCGTCTTAGGGTTAAAGGTTCGGGGTTATGTCCCCACGGAGTTCGAACGCGCGCACCTCGCGCGCAAGCTGGCCCGCGAAGCCACAGCCTCGCCAGAAGGCGTCGAGGAGCCGGCTCAATCCGTGGGCGGGCGCGATACCGCTACTGAGGGCCAAGCTCGCGATCGCTCGAAGGGCCCCATCGCGGGGCGTCTCATCGATCATGGTGTGGCCCCTTACCGGCACGACCCCCACGAGCCGATTTCATATTTCGTGAAAATCGAAACCCCGGAAGGAGAGCGCGAAATCTGGGGCGTGGACTTAAAGCGCGCGCTCAAGGAATCGCTCACCCAGCCGAAGATTGGCGATGGCGTTGCGCTCCGCGCCGTGCGGCGCGATACGGTGACGGTGCAGGAACGCGAGCGCGACGCGGACGGCAACGTCGTCGGGCAAAAGCCTTTGGATACGCATCGCAATCGCTGGATCCTCGAGAAACAGGAATTCTTTGACGAGCGCGCCGCGGCGGCGCGCACCTTGCGGGACGCTAGCGTTGACCCCAAGCAAGCCGCGAGGCGCCACCCGGAGCTCGTGGGGACCTACCTTCAGATGCATGCCGCGCAAATCGCCGCGCGGCAGTTTCGCGATCCCCAAGATCGGGAGCGGTTTGTGAACCACGTGCGCACGGCGCTCGCTGATGCGGTTGCCCGCGGCGAGCCGCTGCCGCCGGTGCGGCTGAAGGACAAGGTGGCAATACCCACGCGGACTCCTGAGGCGACTCGAGGTGAGGAGGCGCCGACACGATGAGGCGCCCCTCGACCGATGAATAAGCCCCCAGACCAGTCTGCCCCCGGCGGTATCGAATCCGCCGCCGGGTCGCCCCGCGAGGCTTCGAGGGCGTCGTCATCTCGATTCGCGTCTCGCGAATTTAGGCCGAGCCGCGGCGGCTCTCTCTTCGTCGGTCGCCTTACCGAGCACGGCCGCGCTAACTACCAGTTTCGCACCGATGAGAACGCCTCGTACTTTCTGAAGCTCCTCACGAGCCGCGGAGCCAAGACATTGTGGGGCAAGGATTTGGAACGAGCGCTCCATTCCGGTGAGACCCGGCCCAAAGTCGGCGATCTTATTGGTGCGCGCCGCGTCGGTCGCGAGGCCGTGACCGTCACGGCCCGCCGCCGCGTGGCGGGCGGTCGCATCGTGACTGAGGAAGCACATCACGCGCACCGGACCCGTTGGGTGGTTGAAAAGGTCCAATTCTTCGCCGAGCGCGCGCGGCTCGCGCGGCGCCTGCGGGATGAGCAAGCCGACGTCCGGGATACAGTGCGTGCGCACCCCGAGCTCAAGTCCAGTTTCTTAAGCGTTCGGGCCGCCCAGGAATTTGCCGCGCGGCGAATCGCCGACCCGAAAGACCGGGAACGGTTCCTGTCGCTGATGCGCGAAGCCATGGCGGCCTCGATCCACAGAGGCGAACCCTTGCCCGCCGTGCGTCTCCGCGATCCGTCAAAAACGGAAGAGGTTTCGGCGGCCCCGCGCCCGCCGCGTCGGGAGGATCCGACCCGGTGAACGCGGCCTCACCTCTGCCGAATTCTCACGAACTCCTCGCGGACCCGCAAGCGTCGGAGTGGCTAAAATCGGCGCTCAGGAGCGCGGCCGAGCGCGATCCAATAGACGCGCTGAATGACGCCCTGGTGCTCGCGGCGACCTTGGAAGAACGGCTGCGGCGCGAACTCGATTTGCGTTGAGCCGCGGATGCTTTCTACGCGTCTTCGCTGATCAGTGCAGGCGACTGGCCTTGCGCTCGAAGCACATGACCGCGATCCCTTGACAGCGTTTACACACGGCGCAGGCTCTCTCAAGTATCGGAGTCACGACCTCAAACGGTAGGTCGGCCTCCCGCGCGAGTTTTTGATAGCACCCGCAGGCGGGGCAGTCGATCCATACAGTTATCTGAGTCAGCGATCCGTTCATAATCCGAATCATCGAATTCAATCGGCTTAAGCGCAATGCGCATTTCTGCGCAGAGCAAGCAGAAACTCGTAAGTGGGAGTCCACGACTCGGGCCGCCCTCAGTCAACGCGGTGCGCGTCGTCGCCAGCGTAACGCCTCGAAACAAAGCCAAGCCGATGACTGTGGAAGAAGAGAGGAGGGCGGGATTACCTGACTGGTGAACAGCGTATCACACCGTGCGCGCTGTCAATGAGTTGCGACCGGCTTTCGCGGCATAAACGGCCTCCTCCCCGCGAAGCGTGGGTCCCCTCCATTTATTCCACGATCCGATCGCAACTCATTGACAGCTTTGCGCGGCGTGATCCGAGGGAAGCGGGCAATCCCGCCCCAAAAAAGTCCGGGGAACTACGATGTCGAATCACAAGCTACTTGTACAGCGAGCCAATGGTGCTATCGAATCCGCAACGCCTGAAGAGATTCTGACAGCCGCCCGACAAATGCTCACACACCGGGTCCGTCGCGGAACACCCTTGAGCTCGCCGCGGTTGGTGAAGGATTTCTTAACCATCAAGCTCGGCGCACTCGAGCACGAGATGTTCTGCGTGCTCTTGCTCGATAAGCGGCATCGGCTCATTGAGTACGTGGAACTATTCCGCGGAACGATCGATGGAGCGAGTGTCCACCCGCGCGAGGTTGTAAAACTGGCGCTGGCGAAGAATGCTGCTGCATTGGTGCTGGCGCATCCACATCCATCTGGCGTGGCCGAGCCAAGTCAGGCAGACGAGCTGATTACTCAGAGGCTGAAAGACGCACTATCGCTCGTTGACATTCGCGTCCTTGATCACGTCATTATCGCAGGGGGTGTCGCAGTCTCGATGGCCGAAAGGGGAGTCATTTAGCGTAGGGAATGGCGGCGCGCGGCATCGGGCCGCGTGCCGCCGCGCCGACTGCTAGTGCTTCGGCCTCAGCACCACGACGTTCTTAGCCGATTCGCGAAGATTGTCCAAACCGCGTGGACTCAAGAACGGCCAGCAACGGCTTCGCTGCGTCGAGCGTCTCCCGACTAATGCGCAACTGACTTGCCGCATGTTGATCGCACGCGTCTACGAAGTCTCTGACGGTTGCGTCGCTCGGAAGGCTTCGAATGACTGACAAGGCGGCTTCCTTCTGATCGGATGTGAGAGTCAGGTCCGCGCCCGCAGCGAGAGCGGCTAAGACCTCTTCAGGTTCCCCACAGGTCATGGGATTGAAATTGGCCATCTTCAGTGAAGTCCCGCCCGGTGCGATTGCGCTGTCACGTCGCGTCGGTGTTGCGTGTCGTACCAATGGAATTGTATCAATAATTAGAAAAGGAGGGAGGGCGGGCTTGCTTGAGTTGCCAACATATCACGGCGTGCTCGTAGTCAACCGCTGCGCAAGGGGCTTTCACGGCATAAACGGCTCCCTCCCCATGGAATGGGTCCCCTCCATTTATTCCATGATCCCCTTGCTCCGCAGTTGACAACTGCGCGCGCCGTGATTCTCGGATTTCGGGCAATCCCGCCCAAGATCAATTCGAGGAATCCCATCATGAACAGCATGTCCGATGTTTCCTTTGCCTCCCACGGCAACGCGTTGGCACGAGTACTCTCACTGGACGCCGTGCGACACAGAGCACCCGCGGTGTTTGCGGTTTCGGCTCATGAGCGTATGAGCCCGCGGTACACGTTCATTCCGACGGAACGGGTTCTCGGGGGCCTGATCAATGTGGGCTTTGTGCCGGTCGATGCACGCCAGACTCACACGCGGTCGACGAGCCTCATGCACGCGCGGCACATCGTGAGGCTTCGCCGGCGGTTTGAGACCGTCCAGCTCAATGATTCGGTGTTGGAGATCCTTTTCTTGAATAGCCACGACGGGACGAGCGCGTATCTTAGGTTGGATGTATTGTGTCACCCGATCGAATAAGACCGTCGAAATGGTGCGGCTCTGCCGCTCAGATTGCTCGGTCCCCGCCAAATAGTTGCAAGGTGACACTTCCGAGCTAAATGCACTGCGTCATTTTGGGGGCCGCATCTCAGTTCAACCAAAATGGATTGTTGATAGTTTGCCTCGGGGCACTAACGCGATTAAGCTTGTGATATATGAATCGCCAGCTCATCGCTCTGGTCGTGATGCTCGTTATCGGGCTGCAGAGTTCCGTCGTTGCATTTGCAGCAATTTCGCCATTGATGTCGGCGGATTGCCAAATCACTGCGATTTCCCACTCGGGCGCTTCTCAGGATTCCTGTTGCCCGAAAGGTCAGCACACGATGAGTTGCTGCCTCGAAGCCTGCGTTGGTGCTGTTGCCGGTGCTGTGACAATGACACCGCAATCGTTAAATTGGGACGCTCATGCAATGTTGCTCCCCCAATTCCGTTCGACGCATTTCTCCTCTCGCGGCGATTCGCCGCTCATTCGCCCGCCCATTCTCTAAAGCCACTCTAGCTCCGTCTTAAAAACGGAAACGGCGACTTCAATAGTCGCTCCGTGATGGCGCGCCTGGATTTTGCCGCCATCTTGGGCTCGATCACGCTTTGGAGAATAGACATGTCTCGTTCTTTCGTGGGCGCGTCGGCGCCGCGGCTGCGCCGTCGGCAGCGAGCCGATCGTCGGCCGGGTTTGACATTCGTTTTGCTGTGCAGTCTCGCGGTAGCGTCCGCGCGGGCGGGTACTGATCGGCCCGAGATGCCCTCTCACTCAAATCACACGGACGCGATCTCTACCGAGACCGCGATGCCGTTGACGATGGAAGAGGCCGCGCGCCTTGCCGCGGTCGATCAACCACTGTTGACCGGTCGTCAGGCGAAGATTCAGGCTGAAGAACAGCAAGCCATCGCCGTCGCCCAGTTACCTGATCCCCAGTTATCCGGTGGACTCAAAGAGTTACCCATCGACACCCCGGAGGCTTTCAGCACCCGTCGAGATAACTTCACCGAGTTCACCATTGGTTTGAGTCAAGAGTTTCCGCGGGCCGAAAAACGTCGCCTGCAAGCCGCTCGTAAGCAACTCGACGCTGATGCCGACCGTGCGTCCCTCGACAACGAGCAGCGCATGGTGCGCCGTGACGCGTCGCTCGCCTGGCTCGAAGTGTACGAAACCGAGCAAGGTTTGAAGCTAACGCAGCGACTGGCGGATGAGGCGATGCTGCAAGTCCAGTCGCTAGAGAAAGACTACAGCAGCGGAAAAGCGTCCCAGGCCGACTGGTTTGCCGCAAAAACTGACGCCGGCTTGGCTGCGGACAAGGCACACGATTGGTTACATCATGAGCTTCGGATGCGCGAAGGTCTTGCGCGCTGGATCGGCGATGAGGCAAGGCGGCCGATCGCAGAGTCGCTCACGATGCCCGGCACTTTAAGTCCTCTACCGGGCTTGATCGCCGGCGCCGACCATCATCCAGTCATTGGCAATCTGGACAAGCAGATCGAAGCCTCAGCGACCGAGGTTGCTTTGGCGAGACAGTCATACAAACCGGATTATTCAGTCGAAGTCTATTACGCCTACCGGCGCGACTTCGCCGATTTCGTCGGCATCCAGTTCAAAGTGGGCCTGCCGTACTTTACCAAGAACCGCCAAGACCGTGGCGTAGCCGCGGCTCTTGAACAATCGCGAGCCAGCGAGGACCGCAAGCGCGATCTACTGCGCGAGCTGCACACTGAGATCAGTCAGGACTACGTCGATCGGCGGCACTATCAGGAGCGCGTTGCCGATTTCGACGCGTCGATCATTCCCGATGCACAGCACCGGGTCGATGCGGCGCGAAGCGCGTATCAGAGCGGTCGGGGTAGCTTCGACACCGTGCTTCTGGCGCGCCGCAGCTTACTCGATGTGCAGCTCCAGCGACTCTCGCTTTCTGTGGAAGCGGCACGCGCGCAAGTCCGTCTCGATTATTGGAGTGCTTCGCAAACCTCTTCTGGAGAATCGCCATGAGGCCGAATGTCAAAATCGCCCTGCTGGTTTGTGCGGGCGTCGTGGTAGCGGCCGTCGGATTCGTGATTTTTCGCCATCGCGATGCTGCGGTTGTGGGGCAAGGTTCCTGCGGAAAGGCTGCTCCTGATTACTGGTACGACCCGATGCACCCCGCTGAGCATTTCGACAAACCGGGCAAGTCCCCGTTTATGGACATGCAATTGGCGCCGAAATGCCCGGAAACCCAAAGCGTGGTCCCTACGGCGAGCGAAGCCGCCGGAATCGCTGAGAGCAAGCCGCAGTATTGGTACGACCCCATGCGTCCCACCGAGCATTTCGACAAACCGGGCAAGTCCCCGTTTATGGATATGCAACTGGTTCCCAAGTACGCAAAAGACGCGGCACCCGGCAGCATTGCGGTTGACTCGCGCGTCGTACAGAACTTAGGACTTCGTCTCGCGAAAGTCGAACAGGGTAGTTTTTCGCGCCTGGTCGATACTGTGGGCTCCGTGGGTGTCGATGAACACCGCATCGAAGCCGTGCAGGTGCGCCAGCCAGGATGGGTCGAGCGACTCGACGTGCGCGCGGTTGGTGATTCGGTGCGCCGTGGTCAACAACTCGCGGGGATCTATTCGCCTGACCTCCTAGCCACGCAGCAGGAACTCCTAATCGCACTGGGCTCGAATGACCCCCAGCTCATAGAGGCCACGCGCAAGCGATTGGCGCTATTCGGCTTGTCCGAGGGACAGATTGCTCGCATTGAAAAGGCTCAACGTGTAGAGAGACGGGTGGACTACTTCGCGCCGTTCGATGGTTATGTAATGGATCTCGGAGTTCGTCAGGGCGCGGAAGTTCAGCCCGGAACGATGCTATTCCAGCTCGCGGACTTAAGCACTGTGTGGGTCACTGCTGAGGTGCCCGAAACACAGGCCGCGTGGCTAAAGCCGGGCGATCGTGCTGAGGTCGAAGTCCCAGCGCTACCCGGCGAACGCTTTGAGGGTCAGGTTGACTATCTGTACCCGGAGCTGACGCAAGCCACGCGAACTCTCAAGGTGCGAGTGGTCGTGAAAAATCCGCATAAGCATTTGCGGCCTGGGATGTTTGCGGCAGCACATTTTCAGAGCATGACTCAAGACCATGCGCTCACCGTACCGAGCGAGTCGGTCATCAAGACGGGCATGCGAAGTTTCGTGATCGTCGCGGACGATGACACTCACTTTCGTCCCACACGGGTCCGCGTTGGCGCCGAGCAAGGCGGCCGCTCTGAGATTTTGGAGGGACTCACCCTCGGACAAAACGTGGTCGCCTCGGGTCAATTCCTTATTGACTCAGAAGCGAATTTACGCGGCGCCTTTGACAACCTCGCCGGTTCCAATGAATCGAAGAGCAACGACGCAAAGCCGGTGATGATGCCCGCACCATCGATGAAATCCCCAGATGGGAGCCACTGAGATGCTGGCATCACTCATTCGTTGGTCGATCCAAAACCGCTTCTTAGTGCTGATGGGAACGCTGCTACTCGCTGCGTGGGGCGTGCACGCGACTATATCTACACCGCTTGATGCCTTACCGGACCTGTCCGATACACAAGTCATCATTCGCACGGAGTTTCCCGGCCAAGCACCGCAGGTGGTGGAGGACCAGGTCACCTATCCCTTAACCACCACGATGCTGTCGGTGCCCGGCGCGCGCACCGTACGCGGCTATTCGTTTTTCGGGGACTCCTACGTCTACATCATCTTTGATGATAAGACCGACCTCTATTGGGCGCGCTCGCGGGTGCTCGAATACTTAAGCCAGGTCACCGGACGACTGCCGCCAACGGCAAAGCCAACTCTTGGGCCTGATGGTACCGGCGTGGGTTGGATCTATGAGTACGCTTTGGTTGACCATAACGGTCAATACGACATTTCTCAACTGCGCTCGCTGCAAGATTGGTTTCTACGATACGAACTCAAGAGCGTACCGAACGTCGCCGAAGTTGCAAGTGTTGGCGGGCTCGTCAAGCAGTACCAGGTTGTACTCGACCCCGATCGAATGCGGGCGCTCGGCATCACCATCGATAAGGTGAAATCGGCGCTGCGCGATTCGAACAACGAGACCGGCGGCTCGGTGCTGGAATTGGGCGAGGCTGAATACGCGGTGCGCGCGACCGGTTATCTTAAAAATCTCGACGACTTTCGTAACGTCCCGGTAGGCCTGGGAGCCGGCGGAACACCCATCTTGCTTGGCGCGGTGGCGCGAATCCAGATAGGCCCGGAGATCCGCCGGGGAATCTCGGAGTTGGACGGTAAAGGCGAGGTGGTGGGCGGTGTCATCGTCATGCGCGCGGGTAAGAATGCGTTAGAGACCATCGACGCTGTTAAAGCAAAGATCGCGAGCTTGCAGCAGGGCCTGCCGAAAGGCGTCGAGATTATACCCACGTATGACCGATCGGAACTCATTCATAAATCGGTCGCCACATTGCGGGACCGGCTGATCGAAGAGTTTATTGTCGTCACCCTGGTCTGTGCCCTTTTCCTGTTCCACATACGTTCCGCATTTGTCGCCATTGTCAGTCTGCCGCTCGGCATCCTCGCCGCCTTCACGGTGATGAATTGGCAGGGTGTCAACGCCAACATCATGTCCTTAGGTGGCATCGCAATCGCGATCGGCGCGATGGTGGACGCCGCAGTGGTCATGATCGAGAATGCGCACAAGCATCTCGAAGCTTGGAATCACGAGAATCCGGACCGCCGACCGACGCCCTCGGAACAGGTGCGGCTGATCGCTGAGGCCGCCGGTGAAGTCGGGCCGGCGTTGTTTTTCAGCCTGCTCATTATCACATTGAGCTTCGTGCCAGTATTTACGTTGGAAGCCCAGGAAGGCAAATTGTTTGGTCCTTTGGCGTTTACCAAGACCTACTCGATGGCCGCCGCCGCGGGACTCTCCGTCACGCTGATTCCCGTGCTGATGTACTACTTCATCCGCGGCCGCATCCCGGATGAGCGCAGCAATCCTCTTAACCGATTCCTGATTTTCTTGTACAAGCCGTTGCTCGATTTTGTGCTCCGGCATCCTAAGACTCTGCTTCTCGTCTCGGCGCTCGCGATCGTGGTAACGATCGTGCCGCTGACCCGGCTTGGCAGTGAGTTCATGCCGCCGTTGGTCGAAGGGGACCTGCTATTCATGCCCTCTGCGTTGCCCGGCCTGTCTGCCGATAAGGCGTCGCAACTGTTACAGCAGACCGACAAGGTGCTCAGGCAGTTTCCGGAGGTTGAGCGGGTCTTCGGCAAGGTCGGGCGAGCGGAGACTGCGACCGATCCTGCCGGTCTTGAGATGTTCGAAACGACGGTCCGCTTCAAACCCCGGTCCGAGTGGCCGAACGGAAAGACCCAGGACCACCTGATCGAAGAAATGAACGCGGCTTTGCAGATACCTGGCTTGTCCAACCTTTGGGTGCAGCCGATCCGAAACCGCATCGACATGCTCTCGACCGGCATCAAGAGTCCGGTGGGCATCAAGATCGCCGGTCCGGACTTGAAGATAATCGAGAAGCTCGGCGAACAGGTCGAGGCGACCGTCAAGCAGGTGCCAGGCACACGGTCCGCTTATGCCGAGCGCGTACAAGGGGGACGCTATATTGAAGTCCGGATTGATCGGGTGCGGGCCGCTCGGTTTGGCCTAAGTCTTGCCGACGTGCAGCAAGTAGTGGCGCTCGCGATCGGAGGCGAAAATGTCGGTGAAACGGTGGAGGGTCTACAACGCTTCCCGATTAACATGCGCTATCCTCGCGAGTTGCGAGACTCGGTCGAGAAGCTCACACTCTTGCCGATTGTAACCGCCGCCGGCGCGACGACAACGCTAGGTGCAGTCGCTGATCTGGTCGTTACCGACGGACCTCCACAGATTAGGAGCGAGAATGCCCGGCTCAACGGCTGGGTCTATGTGGACATCGGCGGGCGGGACCTGGGGTCCTACGTGGCGCAGGCGCAGAGACTCGTCTCGCAGCGAGTGGCGCTGCCGCCCGGATATTCGATCGCTTGGTCGGGACAGTTCGAGTATTTGGAGCGCGCGACGCAGAAGCTAAAACTCGTTGTTCCGTTCACGCTAGTGATCATTTTCGTGCTGCTGTACTTAGCCTTTCGCAACTTGGCGTCAGCCGCGCTGATCATGGGAACGCTGCCATTCGCGCTGGTGGGAGGATTGTGGTTGCTGTTCGTACTCGGCTATAACTTGTCGATCGCCTCTGTCATTGGGTTCATCGCACTCGCAGGCGTCTCCGCAGAATTTGGCATTGTGATGTTGATCTACCTCGATCATGCAATCGAGAAGCGGCGTGCCGCCAATCAGTTCACGACCGAACGCGATCTTATCGAAGCAATCGAAGAAGGTGCTGTACTTCGAGTGAGGCCGAAGGCGATGACAGTCGCTGTCATCGTGGCCGGGCTTTTGCCCATCATGTTCGGTGGAGGTACTGGCTCAGAGGTCATGCGTAGAATCGCCGCCCCAATGGTCGGCGGCATGATCACCGCTCCGCTGCTGTCGATGCTGGTGCTGCCGGCCGCCTACTTGTTGCTACATCGACGGGAGCTGCGGAAAGCTAATGGCCGCTAATCGGAAGCACAGCGACGCATCGAGCGTACTGAGCTTCGCTCAGAGGGGGCTCCTATGAGCCCCTCGCGGGTCGCCAAAGATCGACGCCCGGTCAGAGGCGCGACTCCAGTGCATGACGCATCTTGCGCAATGCGAAGAATGCCAACATGAACGCAATGAAGTGAACGATCCCATCCTCGGACGCGTGATGCACCACGAGATGCATCAGCACATCAATGCCGATACCTAGGAAGACGAAAAAGAGAATGCGCGGCATAAGGGAGGGCTGGCGAGCTTGCTGTTGACCAAAGGATACCAACGCCGTTCTCGCCGTCAATGGCTGCGCGCAGGAGCGCTTGCGTCCGTGCCGGCCGGCTTCGCCCATTGACCGCTGCGCTGCGGCGTGGACTCGACTGACGGGCAATCTCGCCCAGATCAACTCGAGGATTACGCTGATGAACACCACTGACTCTCAGATCATCGCTGCGTGCGAAGTGGCCGAATGCGAGCGGATGCAAATGCTGCCTAAACACTTCGGCCGAAACATGCTCACCGTGGAGTACGCAATCTTTGCCTTCATGCGCAAGCTCTCTCAACAATACACTGGTGGCTACTGGACCTACTTCGAACTCTCGAACCGAGGCTTTTACATGGCACCTCAGAGCGACAGCCGCTTCCTCATCGCAGTCGAAACGAATGACTTCACCGGCGAAATAAGCGCGGATGCGGCGGGCATCACGGCCTGTCTCTTTGCGCTGAGCCACTTGTCGTTCCAAGTGCGCAACGACCAAATCGCAGAGCACTTCCACCTCCTGCGGGACTTCGCGCTGGAGCACGCGGAGGCCAGTGTGATCCTGGCGGCTATCGACTGATCGGATGCCTTGTACTCAAGGCCTGGGCGCGACAGTAAGCGCTCGGGCCTTTGTTCTTAAGGTCAACAGTCGTATCTTCAGATCGAGTTCATCGGCGCCCAGGCAACAGGAGCGGCTTTGCCGTTAACTGGCGGCGTACCTCGGCGATCTCGCGATCGCGCCGCGCGAGGAGCTTAGCGGCTTCGTGGTAGGCGCCATAGTAATGATCGACCAGAGCGGCAAGCTTGCCTATCTTCTGCTTCAAGTCGTGGTTCGCGACGCGTTGGCGCGCGGCAGAGATGCGCGACTTGCGCTGGGCGGCTCTGGGTCCCAGCTTCTGTTGTTCGCGAAGCAACTTGAGAATCGGGGTGTGGTAGCGATACAGGGAATTACGAGACACGTTCGCCACTCGGCAGAGCTCGGCCGCTGTGAGTCGGGCGTCTTGTCCCTTCAAGGACTCGAGGGCTGCCGCTAGGCGGCGCGACGCATCTCGAGGCGATCGAATCTGCTTAGGCGGACGCGACTGTCGCATGATTATCGCGGTCTTGAGGGTCAATCGATCGCAGAACAGAACGAGCCTCTTCCAGCCGCTCGCGGACGATCTTAAGGGTCTGTGTGGGTAGCGCAGGCTCGCTGAGCAGCGCTTCACAGCGCCGCAACTGCTCGGTCCAATACGGTCGATGCGGCGTCGAGACGGCGAAGTTGAGACACCTGGCGCAGGTAGAGGGCTCTCGATACACTGGGTTCGGGCCGGAATGAGTACCGCGGCAGGCGCTGTAAGGTTGCCGGTAGACGCAGTATCCGTAGTCGCAGACGCCAAGGGTGAGGCCGCCCTCGACGAGCGCGCGGGCGTAGCTCTTTAGCTCCGACTTCATACGTACGCCGGGAAACTGGGGGCGGCGAGCGAGAATCTCTCGCCCGGCGCGGCCGCCGAGTTCTGGGGTGCTCAGCATGTGCTCCCAGGCCGCAACCGACTGTTCGAGTACCTCGGCACGAATCTCGCGCTCCAGTGCATAGTCGGTACCGGCATAGCCGGAATCGGTCATGGCGCGCTCACGGTGGCCCAAGTGCTGGGCGAGCGCGTGCAGACACGTGCGATCCCGAAGCGCGGCGAAACGCGCAAACGTCTTGCGGCCCTCGCGCGCTGTGAGACGCCAACGCTTACCATCCACAGAAGGCAGGTTCAACCAGCGACTATAGCGGCGAAGGAGGTAAGTTATCGATGCATCCGTGATGACGCTGACCGGGAAGGGGCCGGTGGGCGTTGGTTGCCACTCACTCGCCCCTCGGGTGCGAGTCTTGCGACGGGCCCGAATCCAAAGCTCGCTCCGGGCACTGCGGTCGCGGTTCGGTGCCGACAATGCTTCGAGCACCGAGAGGGCGTGAATCGCAGCTTGCGGCGCCACCCACTCGTGCGGCCTTCCATAGTAGCCGCTGTCATGCTTAAAGAGGGTGCCCTTGATGACTTCAACAAGCGACGCGTTGCTTCCCTCCGGCGGCAGACGCGTCTCGACACAGCCGGACCGTAAATGCAATATCTCGTTCACTCGAGGACCAACCAGATACGCAATGACCACATAGCAGGCGGCGTAGAGCATCTCAATGAGGTCGCTCAGGTCTTGGATCCGGAATATCCGCTGGATGCCGCGCGGCGTGTGAATGAGCATCGCGCTGATCGCATCAAGAACAGGGTCGTTGCAGTTGCCGTTCGTGCGAATCCTCTTCAGCGCCTCGGTCATCGAGACGATGTAGGCCTCTCGTGCCCGAAGTACATCAATGGCGCCGACTTCCAAGAACTCGATGGACTGTTGAATGAGAGGGACGGCGACAGCATCAGGGGTATGTTTACCTTGCTGAACGGTGCCTATGGCACCTGCGACCTGCCGCGGGCTACGGCCGGCAAATGGGTTCACCACAATACCGTCCCCAAGCTCGTCGCGGAGCCGATACAGGTAGGAGAGAACCTCGTAGTACCGGGTAAGCCCGGTAGGCGCGCGAGAATGACCACGACCACGTATGGGTTCGGCAAGTACACGTCGGTACCGTAAGATCGCTTCAATATCGAGTTGTTCGAAGCGGCTATAGCGTTCGCGATCCATCCAGATAATAAGCGGCCTGACAGCGAAGAAATGATCTATGGCGGTCCTCGCTCGGTGGGGAAGCCCTGTGACGAGCGAGCGAGAGCGCACCGTGGCGATCAATCGCTTGGTGGTCTCGAGGAGTGAGGCGTGGCTGGGGTCCGTGAAACGTCGACCACTGGGCAACTTAAAATCCCAAATAATCTTGAGCCTCGCTTCCTCCTCCAAGAGGTTCGTGGGCGCAAACACCCAGCGTACGTCCTCCCACTTGGTGTCCTTCAAGAACCAGTCGCGCTTCGAGCCCTCTATCGCTGGTGCCGCGGCGACCGTCGGCTCGATCGTAATCGCCGTCGTCATCGAAGCTCCGGCAACGGGGGTAGTGACGCCCTTAAGGGAGCTGCGGCCGCGATCTCACGCGCGGAGAATCGAGTCAGGATGTCTTCTTCGAGGATGCGTAGCTGCGGCGCATAAATCACGTCCCACCGAGCGGGGTGCACGGAGACGTCGGCCGCTCTCAAGTGGTCCCTCGCTTGCAGGAGTCTTGCGACGGAGGCGGGCTCGCCCGTGATTACCGCGTTGGGACAGGTGAAGCAACCAAGGAAATGGGTGCAGAGCTCGCCGGCGCGGGATCCCGGCGCGATGCCGGCGAACGGATCCTTGCAGTCGAATCCGAACATCGACACGGCTCTGCCGCCAAGCGCCGATGTGTCGGGCGAGCCGCCGCTCCTCGTCGATGCAACGGAGACATCGCGCTCCAGGTGTCCAAGATAGACTCCTTGGATCGCCGAGATCCGTTGACGGTTCTCGTGCTCGACCTCGGGTCCTCGGACGTACCCTGCCGTCGTCGAAAGCTGAGCATGGTTGGCGACCTCCTTGACTTCATGCAGATCGCCACAGACCCGATATATTGCCGTCAGGACACTTGGCCGAATCGCAGAGAGGTCGAATGGCGGCAGATGATGGCGCTCACTGAAGCTACGCTTAGCTGCCTTAAAGAAGGTCCAACTCGGGGCCCGCATCCCGTGGGGATGTGTCCGGCAGATGAAGAGGCGGTCACGATGTGCACGCGGTACCAGCGTCCGTATAGGCTTGGTCCACTCGATGAGGTCTCGGACAAGCGCAGGCGGTTCGAACGGATCCTCTGAGCGAAATGCCCGTCGCTGCTGCCTGGTGGTTCGACCCTTAGTCCAAACCAGGAGTTCGTGATCCTCGAGGAGGGGAACGGGTTGGAGGCAATCGGTCGGCAACTCTGCGATGGCATGAGGGTTGCCGGCCGCCTGAATGAGAATCGCGAGATAGTAGGGAAAGATCGTTGCCGTCGTCGGGTAGAGACATGGCTCAACCGCACCATTGCCGCCGAGGGCGACGATCCGTGTTCTAACGTCACTCAGTCGGTTCGGGGTCACATACGAACGAGGGACAATGCCGCGGTGGTTCCTCTGAATATGCAGTAGCACCTCTCCCAGCGTGTGCACCTTACCCGATCGGGCGGCCTTGGCCTCAGCCATCGCTTGCGTGGCTCGCTGGCGAAGAGAGCGGACATCACGGATCTCTTGCTCGCAGGCCTTGAGGATCGAGCGCAGAACTGGTGGGGAGAGGGGACGGCGTCGCAAGCTCGCGTGTCGATGCGGAAAGACGCCACGAGGAAAATCAAGCTCCCCAAGCAGTTCCGGGCGGTAGCGTTGTATCCAACGAAGCAGCTGCCTAACGCCGCTGTACGTGGATGACCGCGTGCTGGAGTGCCAGCGCTCACCGTCCGCTCGCACTTGCTTGTGCAACCACTCGATGTAGCGCCTCACCATCGCAGAATCCAGATCACGGAGCTTGGAGACTGCACGAGTCTCACGCGCGAATCGATCAAAAGTGGTGACGCTGTGCCAATATCCATACATCGAGGCCACTGACAGTCCCCGCGCGAGAGCCCAGAACGCCTCACCGAATGCTCTTTGGATGGGTGCTGGCAGGAAGAGCTTGGAGAAGTCGATGAGCTTGCCCGCAAGCTTGCGAGGCGGCGGCATGCGCGGAGCCGACTTATGCTTCACGCGTGCTCTCCTTCCCAAGCAATGTGTCGAGAACACCCGAAAGGACATGCACGTCTATCGCGATCGCTCGCAAGTACCGATCTGTCGTGTCGATATGTTCGTGGCCCATGAGGATCTTCACGATGAGGAGCGGGTTGATAGCCTCACCTTGCTTCTCAAGACGTTCGAGCCGGGCCAGCAGCCAGCATCCGAATGTCGCCCGCAACAAATGCGACGTGGCCTTAAAGCCGCACGCAACGCTTGCGCGGCGGATGACGTGCTGATAGGTGTTCTTGCAAACCGGCAAGCCTCGGCGGGAAATGAAAAGCTCTGTCCGCGTCGGCCGTCTTCGCTTACGCGCTGCCCGCCGCGACCAACCGCGGCGTTCCTGCGAAATGTAGCCATTGGTCTCTTCAAGGAGACTTCTCGATGCAATGACATAGCCGGCCTTGCGCCCCTTACGAGCGACGTCGATCGACCGATATGGGGCGTGTTCGGGCTCTGACCCTCGGGGTATTACGTTGCGGACCTCAAGACGCAGGAGCTCGCTGACCCGCAAACCTGTGTAAAGCTGCCAGCGCGCCATGAGATCGTAGGGAGATGGAAGCGTCGCGAGAAGCTCCCGCGCTTGATCGCTTCTCAACGGTCTCGGTAGGCTCTCAAACTGTCGGAGTACAAACATACTGCGCTCGGAGGGCTCCCAATATCGGCGACGCTGGCCAGCCCAGTTGTGGCGCAGCGCAGTGACGTCGGGATCCGACGAGGCCAGAGAGGACTCTTGGAGCCAGCCGTTGCGCACGGCCCACGCATAGAATCGCAGCACACCTCGGACGCGGTGGTTGACCGTTCGAATGCTGAACGCCCTGCGCGTGTGAGAGCTTGCCTTCTTGAGCATCCGATCTCGATAGGAGACCAAGTCGCTCACATCTGCATCGCTCCAGGCAATCCCATGCGTCTCGAGGGAGTCAAACCAGTCGAGAAGAATCTCTGTATAGGTCCGGATCGTGTCAGGCGTACAAGCACGTAGCACAGCGTGCTCATGCAAGAATCCAACAGCCGCCTCCATCAGCTCCATCTTCGAGGTGAAGAGCAACGGGAATCCCTCGGGTCTCGGCTGCCGCAGCGTCAGGGACAAAGCCTCTTCCGCTGCGGTGCGCACTGCAGCCGGCACTTCCGCGGGATGCGGGAGCGAGGTCTTACGAATGATCTCTGCCACAGGGGCGAGTCCTCCCTGCTAGACGGCCGGAGTGTAGAACTGAATTAAACCCAAGTAAAGAATGTTGACACTCGCAAATCCAACCTAACCTATCAACTGCGCATCGGCATCTTTCGTGTGGTCTGCACGAATGGCCTGATCGTTTCGCGAAGCGCCTTCCCGACTCAATGCGTACGTCATCGGGGCAATATCGTGGACGAGGTTGTGATTAGCGCTCTCCAAATGACCGAGCGATTCGAGAGCTTAGCCGCGCAGATTGAGCATATGGAGCAGCGGCGGCTCCCGAAGGATGAACAGCTTCAATATGCCGAGCGCGCACTAGAACTCAGATTCCCCAAGGGAGCCGAGAGCGGGCTCGAGCCTGCGCAACTTCTCACCTGTCGGCGGACGGAGGACGTTGGGGATGATCTCTGGCGGGTCACGAATAGGCTTCAGGAGAATCTCCTGCGTGGAGGCCTGACGCGTCGAACAGCGAGCGGCCGCTTGATCCGTACGCGGCCGATCACGGCCATTGCGCAGGATGTGAGAATCAACAGTGGCATCTGGGATTTGGCGATGGAGATGCTTGCCGCCTGAAGGCATCGCATGTAGGGGAGGGGGCGTCGCATTGGGGACGTCCCCTCCCCTTTTTTTGTCGCTCCAGTAGAGAGAGGATTTCTTGTGATGACTGCCGGCCGGTTCCCGAAGTCCGAGGCCAACGTATAGTCGCCTCTAGGCGGCACTTCGGTCTTCCAAACGGTCGATTCAGCGTGGTGAGACGAGGTCGTGGCATATACAGTGTCTGGCCCGTTGCGGAACTGTATGGACCCTGGCTCACGGTGCCAGCGATAATCTGACTGTGAGCTGCTATACCTTCTCATGCTACAACGCCGCCTTTACGCCGCGCTACGTCGTCCTCTGGGACCTGCAGTGGCAGGTGATCGACTGCGAGCGCCTGGAGTCCGCCACGGACTTGTCTGGCGCCATGGAGGCCTCTATCGAGCTCCTCGAGGATGACGGATGGCGCGCGGAGGCCACGCCGGAATATGGCTTCGTATTCGTTCATAAGTCAGGTGAGCGACGGCTGCTGATGCTCACGCCCAGGGATCCGCACAGCACGGCAGCACAGTCGTTCTCACCCTTCTCGCCAGAAATGAGACCATAGACCCATCATGTGCGGCCGCTATGTCTCTCCGGATGAAGCCTCGATCGAGCGCGAGTTCAACCTGGTGCGCCAGGACCAAAACATCACGCCAAGCTACAACGTCGCACCCACCCAAAAGGTGCCGGTAATTCGCGCCGTCGATGGCATTCGCAAGCTCGAAACTCTGCGATGGGGTCTCATTCCGTTCTTCGCGAAGGGTGAGCCACCCAAATATTCGACGATCAACGCTCGCATTGAAACCGTGGAGACTGACGAGGCCGGCCGCAAGGCGCCTTACTTTATCCATCTCAACGACCAACCCTTGTTCGGGTTCGCGGGCCTGTGGGACCGGTCCATGAAGCCCGACGGCATAGCGATTGAGAGCGTCGTGCACATCACAATGCCCGCGAACGACCTACTGAGGTCAATTCACAACACCGGCAGCAACCCCCACCGAATGCCCGCCATCCTTCGAAGGGAGGACCAGGAGGCGTGGCTCGCGGGTTCCGTCGACGAAGCCCGATCGGTACTTAAGCAATACGACGCCGAACTAATGGTCGCGTACGAAGTCAGCACACGCGTCAACTCTCCGAAGAATAACGATGCGACGCTGATCGACCCAGTCTAGGCATAAGCGACGATTCGCGGCTGTCCCGGCCCGGGAGAGTTTCGCGGTATTTTCGGCGAAACTCTTACGAGGTGTTAAAAAACCGGCGATGCAGGATAGCCTTCGGCTTACGTTGAGGGCCAAAATGGCCCTGTGATTTGTACGGAAACATTAAAGGCGCACGTCTCACCGGAGATCAAACTTCAGGTGAAGGCGGTTGCGGACAACGAGTTCCTGTCGGAAGCGGCGTGGCTGAAACGACTAATTCTTAGAGAGATCCGGGCGTGCGATGCCGCTCGTGGCAGCGAAGGCGAATCGTCAAGGGCGGAAGGTATTCGTCGGCCGGGCAGGGAGGCACGCCCATCCAACGGCTGCGCCAAGCCCATGCTCGTGCGATTGAGAGATGAGGACAAGCTCTTGTTGGACGCTCGCGCCGAAGCGCGGGGAATGCGCCCGGCGACTTACGCGTCTGTCCTTCTGCGCTCGCATCTGCGCCAGCTCACGCCCCTACCCAAGGACGAACTCCTGGCGCTCAAGCGCAGCATCGCGACGCTCGCGTCGATCGGCCGGAACATCAACCAGATCGCCAAGGAGGCTAACCAGGGCGGCCGGATGCCGGAGTCTGTAGGCGCGGAATTTCGGGCGATGCTCAAGATATGCGTAGCCCTGCGGGACAACACCAAGGCGCTTCTCAAGGCCAATGAGACCAGCTGGGGGACGACGCATGTCTAAGCGGACCTTTAGGATTCGAGAAGGAGAGCCCTTACTGGACATCGTGAGCTATGGCCGCGGAGGGCCTGGCGAGGCGGGAGGCAGATTGACGACGGCGCAATTGGAGCAGATCCAAAGGACTGCCCGGCGGACGCCAGAAGTCGTCGTGAAGGTATTGCCTCGCGCCAGCAACGATCTTAAGGCAGTGGGCAAGCACCTCGACTACATCGGGCGTAACGGAGAGCTCGAATTGGAGACCGACGACGGTGATCGCCTGAGTGGTCGAATAGGAAAGAACCTCTTTGACGACTGGGATCTCGACCTCGACGATGTACGTCGCCAAGCCAACCTCGCCGCAACGAACGGCAGAAAACCGCCCAAGCTTGTCCATAAGCTTATGTTCTCGATGCCGCCGGGGTCTCCCCCGAGCAAGGTATTGGGAGCCGTGCGAAACTTCGCACGAGAGGAATTTTGGGGTCAACACCGGTACGCTTTTGTCTTGCATACCGACGAACCTCACCCTCATGTCCATCTTGTGCTGAAGGCCGTGAGTGAACAAGGATTGCGACTGAACATCAAAAAGGCAACGCTTCGGCACTGGCGATCGGAGTTCGCCCGGAATCTGCGGCTGCTCGGCGTTGAGGCGAACGCGACCGAACGCGCGGTGCGTGGTCAAGGCACGAAGGCTAAGAAGGACGGCATCTATCGCGCTAGTCAACGTGGCGATTCCACATACGCCCGCGCACAAGCCGATGCCGTTGGCGCCGAGCTGCTTAAAGGAAACGCTCGAGTCGAACCGGGAAATCGCACACTTATAGAAACACGGCGCCAGGTCGAAAGCGGCTGGCGAATCCTCGCCGACAATCTTGCCAAAGGTGGCAACCAGGACCTCGCCCGTGACGTGCGACGATTTGTCGAGCGAATGCCACCGCCAGAAACTGAGAAGGAGCAGATCGCTGCCAGGCTGTTGAAACCTGCTCGGTCGCTCGCTCGCGAGCACGATGTTTCTCGCTAAAGAATATTTCGAATTCGACGCCTTGCTGTCAATGCCGACAAGATTCAGCGGACTTTAAGGAGTCAATCGCAATCGGTCACCATTACCTATCAGTAACCGAGTAAGGACGTAACTTGCCAAGCACAAGAGAGCTATTCGAGAAATACGCGGCGGCCGTCGCATACGTCGCCGTTGAACGTTCTGATGGCGGACAGCACGTGGGCACCGCCTTTCACGTTGGCGAGGGTGTCTTCGTGACGGCCCGACACGTGGTCGAGGGCTTCAAGATCCTCGAGATTTCAACTACGATCGATTGGTCGCGACCGGGTTCCAGCGGGCTGCTGGCTCTCTCGAGACAGGATGTGGAGTTCACATCGTTTGATTCGCGCAAGGGTACTATTCGGGCGGGCCCCTATTTCCATTCCGATCCGAGCATTGACGTGGCGGCCCTATTAGTCGATGGAATCGTGGCACCGACCATTCCGCTCGGAGGACACCTCGACGACTGGATAAACGACGAAGCCTTCATCCTTCGGGAAGTCCTGATCATGGGCTATCCCCGTGTGCCTCTGGCAAAAAAAAATGTTCTGCTGGCCACACGCGCAGAGGTAAACGCGATCATTGATCCTTACACTGGGAAGCATCCGAGATTTATCGTGTCGAGCATTGCCAGAGGCGGCTTTAGCGGCGGACCATGCATGATCGAGTGGGATTTCGCGCTCGGATTGGTAACGAATTCATTGCTCATCGACGACAAACCGGCGGAACTCGGTTTCATGTCGGTAATAACAGGAGAACCCATTCTGGAATGCTTAGGACAGAATCGAATTATGCCCAAGGAACTGTCGGCCCTTTGGGAAGGCTTGTTCGAACCATCGAGTCAATCGGGATCCAAGTTGCCGTGAGGTTAGATGCATTGAAGGCGCGTCGGCGTCGGCTGGCTCAAGGTGACCTCGCCCTAGATGGCCCAAGCCTTGTATTGATCTAACAGGCCTGCAATTTCGCTCGGCGCATCGGGTGCCACTATGCATTGTTGATACCCGAAGGGAACTGAGGAAGGCTGGACTGAATGGAGTTCACCTCAAATGGTTTTAGTGGCGGCGCTGGATCCATGCGCAGGAAGCTTGTATTGATGGTCTTTAGCCAACAGAACAGCAGGGCTCGGCCACCAGCAGCCTCGATGTAGCGACGTGCTGTTTCGAGACTTCGACCGTTTGTACAGAAGTCATCCACGATTAACACATTTTTTCCCTTGAGATTGATCGGAGATTTGCGCGGCTCACCTGAGCCGTATGCGTGGGGGTACGCGTTTAGCCGTATGGTGTTCAGTTGGTTCAGGAACGTTTTCTGATGCGCGCTGGCCGTAGCACTCTTGATGGCGGGAGTGTGACGGATCAAAAGGTCCGGAAAGTAGGTCTTTCGAAAGCATTTTCCGAGCGCGATCATCACTTCATCCAGCGGGCCAGCCGGCGCATTGGGAACGTGTCGGGGAAAGGTCGTTATGTAGTGAATGTCGGATATCAATCCCGAGAAATAGAGGCTCGATACAATTGATCGGTGCCAGAAGTCGAGGGACCCTTGATCCTGTTTCGCCGCGTAGAGCGCGTCCCACCCGAATTCAGCGTAGGCTTTGATTTTGGTGGAGTACGGGCCCATCGCCACCGCCCGCAAAGAGGCATCAGCGATAGACCAGTAGATCGGATATTTCCGCAGCCCGAAGATCGTGCAGAATCTTTCGAGTTCAGCGATTGATTTTACGGAAAACCCATATTCGTTGTTGACACCATACCAATCCGGCCTGATCAGCAAGAGCTTATTATTGACGCCAGCGATGAGGTCGTCCGGGCTGGTGCCAACGAGAATGGCCTCATTGCGCGCCACGGCAAATTTATCAAGTATCGGATCTATCGATCCCGCGCGTCGCCGTGCCGGGTATCCCCCATGTATCACCCCCACTGCATGAACTTGCTGGTTCGTCCGTTGAGTTAAGTATTGATGTAGCGGGGTCACCGTCTTTTGTTGGCTCGTGACGGTCCATGCTCGATTCGACCATATGGCGAATTGCACTCCCTTCTTCGACAGGCGATCAATCGCTGCGCATAGATCACCGATCAGGGTCGCGTCCAATTTGCCGCTCTTTTCTAGAGTTCCAGACGGACTTATGAGTACGAGCTTGAGCGGCATTTGCTTCGCAGACTCCTTAGACTCGAGATCCGTTGTAAGGAGCGCCCAGCGCCTTGCGCAGAACCTGAAGCAACAAGTCGTGCTCCCGAGGAATGTCCAAATTAATCTCAGCCTGACCGGCGTCACTCGCGTACTTGGCCCGACTGAGCCGGACCGCGATATTGGGGCGATGGAACTGTTTGGCGAATCTCATGGTGTGGGCCGTGCCGGATTTCATCTTCCATTCCGTGGCAACGACGACGTCTGCAAGGCACGCCTGCAGCCTGTTACGCCACACGAACGACGCGGCGGTCGGTTGCTGTCCCGGCAAATACTCGGAGATGAGGGTTCCACCTTGGGCAAGAATGCGATCTGCCAGCTCTCGATTCTTGGCGGGATAGAGTGAAAGTAGCCCGCTTCCGAGAACGGAGATCGTTGGAAGATCAATCTCAACGCACGCTTGATGGGCAATGCTGTCGATCCCGTACGCCAGTCCGCTAACGACCGGCACGTTGAGCGTGCCCGCCAGGCCGACGATATACCTGGTAAGGAATTCGCCCGTTGGGCTTGGTTTCCGGGTTCCAACGATGGCAACGGATGGGCGCCAAAGCAACGCAACTTCCCCTTGCACGAACAACCAAGCAGGCTGCATCGGCGGGGGTAATTTCCGAACCGCGGGCGGCATTTCAGGAAGCGTCAACAAACGGATATTATCGCGCACCAAATTCTTAGCGAGCATCATGCCTTTCGAGAGCAACGCTTCTCGGTCCAGATGCCCCGGCTTCTTCCGCGAACCAGGAGTCGATTTCGCAACTCTACCAGCGGAAGCCTCGTCAAGATCGACTCGTCCTTTGAGTTGCAGGTGCTCGGCAATTCCCGCGGGACCGCCGAGCCGCTTGAGACCTGCAAAGCCAACACCGCGCATGGTGCTGAGGCCTAAGAAAAGCAGCTTCTCCTCCGTGTATCCCCAGTGCTCAAGAGTGCTGCCATCACTCGCAGCGGCGGACGGACTTGCAGTGAATTTGGGGTGATGGATCATCACGGCTTTCGTCGCACCGAGGAGCGACGACCCGTCCGCCACTGATTCTGGCGATCGATACCCGTCATCCGTCGGCGAAATTCCACGAGAGTTTCGCTGACCACATACTTCTGGGCTATCTCACTGTTTGACAACCCCAGCTCCAAGCAGCGCTCAAGGGCGACACGTGGTAACAAGATTGCCCAACCTAGCCAGTTCGCTTCGTCTTCTTGTTTGGAGTCGTAGCTGCGCATCGCGAATGCGGTACTGTCGGACAGGATCAGCTGGGACGGCTCGTGGGCGCGAATGACGTGGGCGAATTCGTGCAAGATGTCACTTGACTGACGGCCCTTCGAGTTCTGGCCGTTGTAAATCACCGTCGGTACGCCGTCGATCTCGAACGATACCGCTGACCATCCGCTTGGGTCGTTCACCAGAAGCTGGGTGAGCACATCTTGCGATAAGCCGGGCAACTGCGCCGGCGTCAGAAGCTCGATGCCCAAGTGCGCAGCCAGCGAGTGGGGCGAGACGGGTGCCTCCGGTTCCACGCCGAGCTCTCCTCGAAGCGAGAGCGCCATCCGCTCCGCCCAAGCCTTGTAGCCGCGTTCAAGCGCCATCCGGGGGATCCGTGGCTCGCTGTCGGCTTACGGCATGCAGGATCATCCTCGCTAAGGCGTGGGCGGTTTCGGGTTTTGGCTCACGGTCGATTCGCAAGTGCGCAGATACGATCAGCGCCTCAGGACTGCCGCCTGCTCGCCCAGACACTGCGGCGGCGCCAGTTCCCGCTGCTACACCCAAATATCGGCCTGAATCAACGCCCATCCAAATGCACAACTTCCCGAATGTTTCGACATCCGGGGTGCGACCGGACTCTACTCTCATCAACGTCGCCGGGCCGACCTTCGCCTCCTTCGCGGCCTCCCGTAACGTCTTGTTTCCCCTAAATTTTTTTACATCACTGCCAAATGTTGCCAAGGCTGATTTTGGCACTGGACCTCTCCTATGAATCTTTTTAAGAAACAAAAATTGACGTGCGAAACAAGTCGCGCTAGGCTCGCAGCGGTAATGGTACACGTGCGGAACAGGACTCGTCACGTGAAACTTGGGCCAAACTCGGGAGTCATTCGGTATGAAATTGGAACTCGACGTAATCCGTATCGATGGATCGCGCGCGGTAACCATCGCATATGCGGACATTGCGCAAGTCGATCAGCTGATCGCGTGCATCGATGAAAGAGGCGAGATTGATGGAGGCTCGATCTTAAGTTTGGCCCTGGAATCCGAGACCACGTTACCGCCGACAATGCCGGTCAAGGACCTGCAGTTCAAACACACGAGCCTTAAAGTTCATGCGGCGTGCGTCGAGGTGCACTTCGAGTCCGAAGAGCATCGCCAACATTTCCCGGTCGAGGCACGATGGTCGCGAGTTCACCGCTGGGCGTGCCGGCATTTCACGATCGCCCATGATGCGTGTGCGAATCTGGAGCTGAGACTCGGTTCCCAAGACGGACCTTTGCTAAATGAGCGCAAGGAGATCGGGCGACACCCGGATTGCGTTGTGGTCTGGTTGGTGAAGCCGGGTCCGGAGCCGAACGGGGCGGCGCGATGAGTCTTGATCTCGGGGTCGATCTTGCGTCGGCTGCGTGGCGGCATGGTGAAGAGCAGGGCTATTGGCGCGTGGTCGAGCGAATCGAGCACATCCTTTATGTTGAGACATTTGCTCGTGACGACGTAGCTTATATTCTGAATCTGCAGTGCGACCGATATGGCGTGGAGCCTATTCGCGGTCGGTTTGTTGATTCGCCCACGCGCGCTTGCGTTGCGGCCGCTTGGCCGCAGGGAGATGGCACATTCGCCGGCTGGTTTAAATCAAATCCGCAGGATCTTTTCATCTGCTGGCCCGCGGATCGCGGGGGTGTCGAACATCACGCGGATTGGCGCGCGCTTCAATACTGGCGCAAAACCGACAATCAGCTCGTGCAGTACTTGGAGTTCATAAGCCGATGTCTAACGCTGCCGGCTCGGGGCTATCATCCCCGAGTCCAACGACTCGCCTCGTAGTACCAAAAAGCGTAATAGCGCGCACCCAGCGTTGTCTTAAGGACCGAAGCGCGGGTTATCGCGAGAGCGCGTGCGTTTGGGTAGGGCGCCGGTATCGCGCGACGATGGAAGTGTCTCGGGTCATTTTTCATCATGAACTCGGCGATGATCGGGCCACGGCCCTCTCCCTGGAATTACCGGAGGCGGCGAAGTTTGCATTGTACCGAGACCTGGCCGATCGCCAGGAATCCTTGCTTGCGCTGCTACATACGCACCCCGAGCAATGGGTGGGCTTGAGCGCGATCGATGAGCAGAATCAGGTTTCATCGCGCGTGGGCTTTTGGTCCATTGTTGTGCCTTTCTACGGCGTGTGCGACTGGGCACCGCAAGAGCTCGGCTGCCATGTGCGCTGCGAATGTGGGTGGCGGCGGCTGGCCGTGGATGAAGTGACTTCGAGTTTGGTGATTGTGCATGAGCGCTGAGATCGCGCACGATCGAATTCTCAACGGTCTGCTCAAAGGTTTTGGTGGGGCGGTATTGCCGGAGGAATTTGAATCGCGCCTGAGCAAGAGCATCGAAATCGTGGTGCCGCCGATGCGTGCGACCGAACTGTGGCCCGCAATCTGGGCCCTCGCATCGATCCTTGAGCGTCAGAGTCGTGGGCTAGTTTTCGTCAATGCAGGTATTGCGCAAGCCCCATTCGCGCCTTCGCCGCTCGGTCCGCGAGTCAAGTTCATCGATAGGGCAACACCGAGCGACTTTAAAATTGCAGTCGCCACAGGGACAGCGGGACATCCCGCGAGCACCGTGGTCGCGGATGCGGCTGCCGGCCGCATCGCAGTGGGAGGCCTGTTGTCACCGGCCTCCAAGCCTTCGCCGGTTGAGTGTTTCGCGTTGGCAGGATATTTGGGCTTTAGGGCGCTTGCAGCGCTGGCTGGGATTCCCTCGTACCGCGAAGACTTTGCCAGCGGCATATTGGAGATTCCGGTCGATGCGATGGCACTTGCAGAGTCGCTTCAAGCATCGCCCGGCTATACCTGCGTGGGGCTAGGGCAGGTTGGACAAGCGATGCTGGCGTTGCTGTATTTTCTTTATCATGGTGACTTTGGTCGGCGGCGACTCAATCTCATCGATCCCGACATCTTTGTAAGCGAAAACCAACGGACCCAAATTCTTTTGGCTGAGCAGCAACCTTGGCTGAATGCGGCAAAAGCGACTTATATGGAGGGGCTTTGCCGATCCTGGAACGCTAAGGCGCTCGGTGAATCGGAGGCGATCACCTGGGGATGGAAGCGTGGCTCGCGCCCGTCGATCGGACTGGTGGGACCTCATGATTTCGAAACTCGGCGTATGGCGTGTGCTGCTAAATTCGATGCAATGATTGAATGCGGGGTGGGGACCAATTTCTTGCAGCCCCGGGTCTCATGGCATGTACTGCGCGGCGACGCAGAGCGTTGGCGGGGCCTTTTTGCCGATCGAGAAGCGCGGTCGCCGGAAGTCGCTGAGGCCAACTGGGTCCGAGCACTCAAGGCCTCTCCGGGAGCATGCGGCTGGGTCCAATTCTTAGGGATCTCCGCGACTGCGCCGTGCCTCGGAGTTGCCGCGGCGGCGCTCGCAATGGCCCAGTTCAGTCAATCGGTCAGCGGCGGAGGCACCGCCGGACTCTGGTCGCAGCTTCTGCCGCTCCAGCGTTTCGCCCTGACCTGATCCGTGATCGCGGGTGTGGGCACGAGTCGGTCGGTGCCCGCGGTGCAAGGATCGCTAGTAACCCACTGCCCGCAAATTTGAGTTTCCACCGGATATTCACAGCTTTTCCGCCGGGTTGTTGGCTGTCGATAAGGCCATCGATTGCGTAGCCTTGCCTCTTGATCGCAGCTTATGAAAGCTGTATAAAAACACAGTATGGGAATCGCGATGCCCGACTTACTCACCGGCCTCTCAGCTGATCCGGGCCTTGAAGCACGAGCGGTATCGCCGCAGCGAGAGCTCGGCGCTTACGAGGCGCTTTGGGCCCAAGAAGGCACCAGTTACAAAACTTTGGCGCAAATCTTTCGGGAGCACCCGGGGTGCGTTCCGTCGGATTTTGTCTCTGCGGGGGATGCGGAAAAACATGCGCGTCTGGCGCTGGGCGCGATTAAAGAGGCGGAAATAACGCACTTTGGCGTACGCGTGCATGGCGCCGGGGAATATCCGGCGAAACTTCGCGATGCGGAAAATCCGGTCGAACTCCTCTACTTTCAAGGCAATTGGGACATTGCGAGCACTCGTTGTGTTGCGGTGGTCGGCACGCGTCATCCGTCACCCGAGGGCGAAAAGCGCGCCGCCAAGCTGAGCCGCTTGCTAGTGAGCAATGGGTTTACCGTCGTATCGGGACTCGCCCAAGGAATCGACACGATCGCGCATAAGGCTGCGATCGAGGCCGGTGGTCTGACGATTGCCATTGCCGGCACCCCTATCACTCACGTATACCCGAAAGAAAATGCCGCGCTACAGCGGCAGATAGCAGATGATTTTCTGCTGATTAGCCAGGTGCCGATTGTGCGGTATTCGCGACAAACTTTTCGCGGAAACCGATTATTCTTTCCGGAGCGTAACATCACAATGTCTGCGCTCACGGAGGCGACGGTGATTGTTGAAGCAGGAGAAACCTCAGGCACTCTGATTCAAGCCCGCCATGCGCTCCAACAGGGCGGGGGTCGCAAATTGTTTATCTTGGATAGCTGCTTTCGAAATCCCGCTTTGACGTGGCCTCACCGCTACCTGGAGCGCGGTGCCATACGAGTCTCGGATTTCGAGGAGATCACACGGCACCTTGCTACCTGATCGCCTGACCTCGATCGACGATACAAACCGCGGCGATCACTATTTTTTGACGGAGAGTGATCGATGCCTCTTCTTTGGAGAATATTTCAGCGGCCAGGGATATTCCGGCGGACCAACCAATCAACTGATCCATAACTATAAAATTAAACCGTCGGCGCTACTCGCAAACCCTGGGCGCCGAAGATTCAAGGAGGAAGCGATTCGAGATATTGCCTCAGGGCTTCGGCGCGTTACAGACAACGCCTCGCTGACACAAATCACCTTCGTGCCGGTACCCCCATCTAAGACTCCGGGCCATCCGGAGTATTGCGATCGATTGGCGCGAACCCTGCGCTTGGCGTTCGCGGGTTTAAACGCCGACATTCGCGAGATGCTGATGCAAACCCAGAGCGTCGAGGCAGACCATGAGAGCGCAGAGCGGAGAAACAAAGAGGCGCTCGCGGAAATCACGGCCGTCAATGAAATTGCACTGGCGCAGCGCGTGCGCGACACGATCGTGCTTTTTGATGATGTGCTCACGTCGGGCAAGCATTTCAAAGTGTGCCAAGAATGCCTGCAGGAACGACTGCCCCGTCAGAATATTGTCGGGGTCTTTGTTGCCCGATGCGTGCGACCAAATCCATTCGCGGCGGCTTAAGGGGGTGTAGCCTCACAGATAAGATCGGGAAGCCCATTGGCTTGCTGCTTTCTAATGCGGGGCGAGCGTTTTTTCATCCCTAACACAGGTTGGGCATTTGATTGGCAAGGATTGGCTATGGCAGAGAACAAGGAAGATAACCGGATTTGCTGGCGGTGTGTTACCGAACGATTTTTGAGGGCCAAAATCCGCAAACAAGGCGAATCGGCTAGGTGTGACTATTGTCGCAAGCAAGCAAACACACTCTCGATCAGTGAGGTGGCCGACGAGGTTCGCGGCGCCTTCGATCGTCACTATATCCGCACACCAGCTGGGCCTTCGGAAGACGAGGAGTTCATGTACAGGGATTCTGACTTGAACTGGCAACGCGAGGGCGAGCCATCGACTTATGCAATTGCGGCGACCGCCGGAGTTGATGAAGTTGCTGCTGAAGATATTCGCGCGGTGCTTGAAGAAACCACAGGTATGTCGCCGGATGAGAATTTCGCGCGTGATCCGGATGATGAAGACGAGTTCTCAGAAGAAGCGCAGTATGCTGAAAAGGACGTTGACGCCACGACGATTTATCGCGGCTGGCAGCACTTCAAAGTGAGCTTGCGCACCGAGGCGCGCCTTTTCAATAGCACTGCTCAGGCCACACTCGACTCCATCTTCGCGGGATTGGATGGCCATTCGACTCGCGCAGGCCGGAAAGTGATCGTCGATGCGGGACCTGAGCAAAAGCTGCGCAGCCTTCATCGCGCCCGCCTCTTTCAGTCGCTCGACAAGTTGAGCGAGGCGCTCAAGCGGCCGGACCTGCATTTGGGCCCGCCGCCCTCTGAATTGGCGACGGCCGGGCGAATGAACGCGAGAGGCATTGCCGTGTTCTATGGAGCCACGCATAAAGAGGTTGCCGTTGGCGAGACCCGGCCACCGGTAGGGAGCCACGTCCTGCACGGGCGATTTGAGATTATTCGTCCGTTGAGACTCCTTGATGTCGAAGCGCTCCGGGCAATCTTCGTCAAAGGGAGTATCTTCGACCCCGAGCATTTGGAGCGGCTGAAGAAGGCTTCCTTCCTCGCCCATGTGAGCAAGCAAATCACCTTGCCCGTCATGCCGGACGATGAGCCCTTCGAATATCTCGTGACACAGGCGATTGCCGACTACCTTGCAAACCTGCTTGCCCCGCAGCTTGATGGCCTCATCTATCGCTCGGTTCAGCACGGAGAGCACAAGAACAACGTCGTTCTATTTCACAAATCAGCGCGTGTAGAGCTTCTTGAGATACCTGCGGGAACCGAGATAAGTGCCTACACGACCTCACACGATGACGAGGGACAGCATGCCGACTTTCGGGTGATCGAGAACGTGCCAGCTCCGAAACATAAGGGGGCTGGAAACAAAGAGTTCGACACTGGCTTCCTACCGCATGCGGGACCCGCTGCTCCAAAGGATCAGCGCATCGCTGCCTTGAGAGTAGATATTGAATCCATCAGTGTAGATCGAGTTGAGGGGGCTTCCTACAGTGCCGAAGAATTCCTTGTACGACGCCACCGCTTCACGCGCAGCGCGCGAATCAGGCGGACTTGAGCAGATTGGCTTCCTGCGTCAACCGCTCGTCGGTGATCAACCCGCAGCAGCGCAGGCACGGCTTACCCGGCATTGAAAGGATCACTTGCTCCGAAATCAAGTGCCTCTGGTTTTTCACGTCGTGCACGTCCATCCCAATATCGATGACGGTACTTTTCCGATATCGCGTTCTGATTTGCCGCATTGATACGCCGAATCCAAGCGCCCAGCGCGCCTTTTGCGAATTCCTTGCCCGCGAAACAACGCCCGTCGGGGCGGCGGGAATTGGCGAGGCATATGATCGTCTTTGCATATGGTTTCGGATCTGTCATTTCCTAGAATAGGGTAGAGGACGGGTTAAGTGGAAGCCCGATTCCTTGTGCCGACAACCCCTCGATTTCCTTAAGGATTTGTTAAAGGCTACGGTAGCGCAACGGACAGCACCGCCATCTTCTTCTCGCCTTACCCACATTAGGGCGACAAGGCATCGATAAAAAGCCTAGCGTGGTAGATTGAACTTAAAACAGCAAGACAACCTGCGAGCAGCCATGTGATCGGATTGATCGTTCAACACCAAGTCTATGGGTACGGAAAGGTGATCACACTCGCCCAGTCAGGTGCCCGCGTGCGATTTTGCGGGTCTGATCAGATTCTCGATTTTGGACTTCGGGCCTTTCAGGAAAAGGTCCTAAAACATGCCCGATTACTTGTTGAGACCCCCGCCCGCGGACCTCATGGTCTCTGCGTTATTTCCAGCGTGCCCGACCCGGGGCAGTCCATTGATTCAGTGTTCACATACGGAGTGGTCTATGAAGGCGGGTTGACCGCCCGCGTTAGCGAACTTGAGTTGCTCCCTCTAGTTGCCGTTGATCAGGCGACGGTTATCGGCCAACTCGCCAGTTACGGCGCGCAAGCCATCGCCAAAGTGGTCGCCCGCGAGAAGTTCGTCGAATCAATCAGCCTATTGAATCGACAGGCAGGCGGCATTCGCGCGCTACTCGCCAGCAGGATCGACTTGCACCCCCATCAAGCGTATGTCGCGGGCACTGTAATTCTTGACCCTCAACGCCGATACATCCTGGCTGATGAGGTCGGTCTCGGGAAGACTATCGAAGCGGGGGTCATAATTCACGATCGGTTGATGCAGCAACCGAGCGCTCGAATCCTAATTCTGACGCCGGGTGCTCTAACGCGCCAGTGGCTCTGCGAGTTGCACAGCAGTTTTGGTGGCCAAGATTTTCGTCTCCTCGACCTTCATCCCGTCGATGTAGTTCTGGTCTCAAAATGGCGTCGAGTCATTTGTTCCACAACCCTAGCGTTTCAGTCTTTGGCAAACTGCCTTGAATCACAACATTGGGACATAGTAGTCGTCGATGAAGTTCATCACCTGCTAAGCACACCGCTGATGTACGACCTCGTGGCGCGTTTGTCAGAAAAGGCACCCGACTTATTGCTGCTAAGCGCCTTGCCGGCTCGCAGCCGAGAGCAAGAGTTCCTCAAGTTGCTGCGTCTATTGGAACCGCGGCGGTACCGTGAAGGTACTCCGACCGCCGAGCGATTTTCCGAGTTGTATGCGGCTCAGGCAATAATCAGTCGGCGCATTAACCGACTTGCAAACGAGATCCGCGACCACCGCTCCGGGGACGCCACGCCCTCGGATATCATCGAAATGATTGATAATGTAATGTCGCTGCCGGTTGTGTCCGAGGACTCGGAACTTCAACAAGCTGCCGCGTCAGCGAGGGAGGCACCGTCACTTGCCGCCGAGCACGGTGAGTGGATCTGCGCTGAAGTGATCGATCGGTACAGGATTCATCGCAGAATCCTGAGAAATCGGCGGGCACTGCTCATCGACGCGGAACTACTACAGCCAGTACGCCGGACCGTTACGCTGGTAACGTACGAACCAAGCCAACTCGAGGGTGAGGCTCACGCTTTATGCCAAGGTTTGCTTCGTACAGCCAAAACAAACGGATGCCCGCCCGACATTCTCCGTCCATTGGCGCGGACTATTCTTGGGAGTCTCTCAGCACCCGCGTTTCTGGTGAAAATATTAGCCGCTCTAGACCGCGCAAATGTGCACTCCCTACCGGAGCGCGCTCTCGAATTCATAAACTTCGCCGGAAGTGTTAACTACGAATCCTGGAATTTGACGGAAGATTTGATTTGCTCAGGAGCACGCCGCTTCATACCGACAAACCTCCTAAAGGAGGCACTCTCGGCGGCTGCCCTATGGGGCGAATTGGAGTCCCCGAGCAGGCGTATGTACGCGCTCTGTAGACTACTGGACGACAAGCGCGCCGCGAAACACAAGATTGTCGTATTTGCGGGCTTCAAGGGGTTTGCGGACGAAATCGCAGATCTCTTACAGCATCGATATGGAGACGCGGAAGTTTCTCGGTTTACGCACTCTCTTGGAGACTCAGAGAAGGAGGAAAGCGTCCAGCATTTTCGCCACGACGAGAATCGGTGGATTCTTGTCTGCGACGAGACTGGTGGCGAGGGTAGAAATTTCCAGTTCGCTGAATCCCTGGTACACATCGATCTTCCCTGGGCGGTGTCGTCAATTGAGCAGAGGATCGGGCGCCTGGATCGGATTGGCCGTATCGAAGATGTCAACTCCCACATTGTATTCAATTCAGCAGCAATAGAGTCCGCGTGGTGCGCCTGTCTCGTCGATGGTTTCGGCGTTTTCTCTCAGTCCATAAGTGGAGTCGAGTTCGCCCTGCGCGAACAACAGAACCGGGCGCTGGACGCCGCGATCGAAGGAGTCGATCAATTGTTCGAGATTGTAGCAGCCATTGCGTCGGATAGCGCTCAGGAACGCGCATCTGACGAAGCCAATGCGTTGCTCGACGACGCGTCTCACCGCGGACTCTCTACCACGCGTTTTGCCGGGCCGCCGTCCGGAGACATTGACCGAGTCGTACAAGAGGGGTTCGTCGCCTTCTTCCGAAGCCTTTCGTCAAGTGGGTCTGTCCGCCGAATAAGTGATGCACGCTCTATACTCGGCCTGTGGAGTTTTAAGCCGGACGAGATTCGGAATGTCACGGTTCCGGAACTCAAGGAATCCGCGAGTGGTTCGTTAGCCGAGCACGTTGGCACGTTCATCCGAAGTGAGGCACGTGTAAGGCGCGAAGTTGAATTTTTTTGTTTTGGCAACAGACTATTCGATGCCCTCACCCGTGTCGCTATGTCGCGGAATATTGGGCGAACGTTTGCGATTACAATGGACGCGACCGGGCTACCGCGAGCGCTTCTATTTGACGTCACCCTATACGCGGAACCCAATCTGGATTCAATAAAGGACGACTTGAGTCTTGTGAACCGCGCGCGACTTGTAGTCGACCGGCGTCGGCAGAATGTGGTGCTAAGAGCCGATACTTTGACGGTTGTTTCGGATAGCAGATATGCCGCATCAATTAGCGAAGCGCGCATTGGCGCCCGCCCGGCTAGGGATCTAGCGCCGCAGCAACTTGCAAAGATTGCGGGTACGTTGGACGTCGAATGGAGTTCCCATGTGCGCGCAGCAATTGACGCCGCAATAGCGAGCGCGAAAGATGCTTTTCAGTCCAGGTTAGCGGTCGAGATTGGACGGGAGGAACGGACGATCGCTGATCAACGGAGACGGTGTGTAGTCGCAGAAGGGGAGGCCTCGGTAGAAGTTGCGCGACTCGATTCATTACGAGGCAGCCTAGGTGGTTGGCGTGTACACGTGGATACTCTCGGCTTCGTATCTACGAATTAGCGGGGGATCGCTTGCAATTACTCCAAGCATTCCGGGCGGCATTGGCAGATACCCCTACGGATGGTGTAGTGCCTGATAAACCTCGTGAGACATGGACCCCAGACTACGCATTCTGGCGCTTCTTGATGGCGCGACAAGACAGTCCGGATGCAACCGCCGATCACGTCATCCTACTTCGGCAAGCACTGCGGTGGAGTGGAGTGACCGACATCGTGATGGGTAGCCGCGCAGGCCTAAGTACGAGTTTGCTCAATCGTGCAGGAATTAGCGTTACGGCAAGTCGCGGATTAGTCGCGCGGAGATTTGATTGCGATTGGGACCTACGCATCGGTACCGACACCTCCGCGGTTGCGACACTAGACGCACCTCCAGTGCTCGTCGTGCCGAGCGAAGCGGAACCAGCAGAACCGTGGCTTGAAATACTGCCGGGCCATGGCAAATGGCGTTCGCTGGCCCAAAAGGATGCGTGCTGGATGGCCCTCACAGCGCCAGAGGGTGGCACGACTCTTATTGCGCTCCCGACGGGCGCCGGCAAAAGCCTGGCATTTCAGGCCATAACGCGATTCTCCACCGGCCTTACGGTAGTCATCGTCCCGACTATTGCCTTGGCAATCGATCATAGGATCGGATCGGCCCGAATCTTCGAGCATATGCCCGACGTCAGGCCGATGGCGTTTGAATCCAATTCTGTGGAAGGGGATTCCGTCCGGCAAGCCATCCGTGACAGAGCGACCCGTTTGGTATTTGCCTCGCCGGAGGCGTGCATCTCCGGTTCACTCCGAGGCCCCATAACTGAGGCGGCGAAAAACGGATGGCTCCGGACGGTAGTCATCGACGAGGCGCATATTGTTGAGACTTGGGGCGCGGACTTTCGAGTTGACTTTCAACTTTTGAGCAGTGCGTTAGTCGAATGGCGTCGATTATCAGGAGGGGCCTTGAGGACGCTGCTGTTGTCGGCAACCTTCTCGCAGGAATGTCGACAGACCCTGCGGGAGTTATTCGCTTCAGACGGTGCTTCTTGGTCCGAGTTCGCGTCTCAGCGTCTACGCCCGGAAATGAACTATTTCGTTCGGGCGTTCGAAACTAGCGACGCACGAAATTCCGCGCTTTCGGAGTGCCTCTATCATCTACCCAGACCAGCGATTGTCTACGCGACTGAAGTTGCCGAAGCGTCTTCGATATACCAATTCCTTACGAATCAATTAGGGCTCAAGCGGGTGGCCCTTTTCACCGGTGAAACTAGATCGGTAGAACGCAAACGAATCCTTGAAAGTTGGCGTGCGGATAGCACCGACGTGGTGGTCGCAACGTCTGCATTTGGCATGGGCGTAGACAAACCCGACGTGCGCTCCGTGATTCACGTCTGCGTGCCGGAAAGCCTCGACCGCTATTACCAGGAAGTCGGCCGTGGTGGCCGAGACGGCGCATCTGTGACTTGCTTACTGATGCCAACCCCGGACGATTGGACGGTTGCCCGCGGCCTGACACCGACACTGCTCGGCGACGAAAAGATTCGCCTGCGATGGGCAGCGCTGTGGGCGGGGCGGCGAGCAGTCGAGGGCGCGGTGTCCAACGTATTCGACCTTCCGCTTCATTCGCGGCGCGCTGGTCTATTTGGCGCTCGCTCCTTTAGCGAGAACATCCAATGGAATAAGCGGTTGCTATTACTGCTGGTCAGGTCTGGAGTTGCGCGCTTGCAAGGAATTATAAAGCGGGAAGAGCCTGAAGTTGGGGAACCTGTCGCTGACGAGTGGGCTCGAGTGGAGATTCTATTCTCAACATTTCAGGATGTGGTCGGTCTGATTTCTGGTAGACGACTGAGCGAGATTCGCCGGGCATCCGAGGCGTTCGATTTGCTTGAACGCTACGTATCTGGGCAAAGCGCAATTTGTCGAGTTCTCCAGCAAAAGTACGGACCCGATACGGCCCGAGCTTGCGGAACTTGCCCCAGTTGTAGGACCGGTCGAGCTAGGCGGGCCGTGTGCGGTCCGTTAGAAGTTGCAGAGTCACTCCGAACCAATCCGGGTATAGAGCTCGTCACGGAATTCCTGGATTTTGGCGACCGCAGAGACATCGACGAATTAGTGATGCTCATTAGGAAGACCGTACGGCTATTGTCGATTCGGCGCTTCTTCTGTGGTGGCGAGGCTCTGCAAGTTATTCAGTCAATATTCCGCGAAGCCTTCGGGAGCGACGGTAATGAGTTATATCGGCTGGACATCGGTGACAGCAGGATAACGCCAACAGTGGATTCGACGGAACGCATCGTTTGTATCCACGGTCCGCGTTACTTTCCGGAGTTAGAACGACTTAACCACATTGGCCGCACCGTTACACATTGGGTGCCGTCGGGGATGCTTAGGCTGGACGCCAACGGGCGGCAACCAATGATTGCGGACGGCGCATCGCTAACAGTAGGTACTGAGCATTGGCTTGACGCTACTATGCAACGCAACTTGGAACTAGGCTCATCGGTAGGCTAAGGAGAGGACCCAGCCGTGTTTATGGATCAACCAATAACGCCTGCGCGCGTCGAAGTGCTCATCGATGTCTTACGGAATTGCCCCGAGAAGACGATGAACGTCACGGGACTTAAGCGATTGCTTCAGCCCGAGGGATTGCCAAATCGAACGGAACAGAGCGATCAGGCGCGGCAGGTTATATCCGCCGCGAAGCAACTCGGCCTTGTGCGCGAGTCAGAGGGTGCAGTGACGCTGGAGTGGAAATCCGGAGATCGCCGAGAAACGCGAACCGTCCTTCTTGACGCCCTTGATACGAACGTCTTGCTTCGTGATGAGGTCGAGCCTTGGTTCGCCAAGTTTTTCGCGTTTATGATAGCGCGCGAACCCGGCGCGGCGGAAGCGGCGCCCGGTCAGGGGGACGACTGGGATGTTCGATTCAATACGACAGTTTTGCAGAACGCCACCGTTGCCAATCGATTCAACGCGTCGAAATATAACGGCTTCCGACGTTGGATGCGGTATATGGGACTGGGGTGGCACGATGGCAAAGACGTCTTTCAGCCGAACCCATTCGAGCGTCTTGCGCGGGTATTGCCGAGGATTTTTGATTCTGACCTTGTACTAACTTCTGACGAGTTCATGACCCGTCTCGCGTCTCGTTGTCCTGAGTTGGACGGCGGCAGCGTTTTTTGCGAGACAAACCGCGACTTTGAGATGAGCAGACGGGAGTGCACGGCGGCGTTGGCTTCGGCGCTTGTCGAATTGCATGACGATGGAATCATCGCCCTTGAGTGCCCAATCGACAATGACGGCTGGAGTTTACGTCGAGCGACCCCGGCGAGGACTAAAGCGATGCCGTCTGACCGATTCGATCGCATTCAATTTCCGGCACCTCGCGTGGCTGGTAAGAGCAAATGACCGCCCAGCCAATCGTAAGCCCGCAACGCCTCGGGGACCCGTGCTGGACGGGCGAGTCGATGGCAACTGCCATTCGGGTCATCGCGCAACTTGACCCGACGAAGGCGGACTGGTTTCTTGCCAGTCATGCGCCGATTCGCCATTTGCTCGATACGAAAACCAGCCGGCACATTTCCGAGATTGACGCGTTCACGGTCCTGTCTCAATCGGAAGACAGAGAGGTCGAAGTTCTGGTCAAGGGCGAACCGGGCACTGGGAAGTCTCATTTCGTCAACTGGCTTAAGCTTCGCTACGACCAGGAAACGAAGACAGGTGCGTTGACCGGAATCATTCCGGTGCTCATTCAACGGCGTACCGGTAGCCTGAAGGACGCTCTCGACCAGCTTGTCAATCAACTGCCGCCACAGTTTTCTAACTATCTGGACCCTATTAGAGCAGCGATCGGCCGAATTTCGTCTGACGAAGCACGCGAACGCCTCGCGCACTTTGTAAGCCAAGAACTCGGCATTCGTTGGCGAGAGTCCAACCGTGTGCCACGTAATCGGCGCCTACGAGCCCTAGACGAAGTGTTTTCGTCGACTGGCTTCCGCCAATGGCTTTGTCGAGAGGGCGGGGCAATTTCGGCGAACGTCGCGCGCCTAACGAGTCCGAGTGATGTGAGGGAACGTGAGTCAGTCCCACAATTCTCCGAAGCAGAATTCCATATTTTGGATGCCAGGAGCCGAACCGAGAACACACCAGCGGTCCTCGAGTTAATAGACACGTTCGACGATGACCCAAGATGGCGGCAAGAGGCCGCAGATTGCGTAAATGGAGTGCTGCGCGACGGACTGCGTCAGATGACAGGACTCGGCGAGGGGCAACTCTCAGCTATATTTCGTCGCATGCGGTCGGATCTTCTGCGGATGGGTAAGCGGCTTGTGCTCCTAATCGAGGACGTATCGACACTGTCGGTTCTTGACAATGAAATCTTGAATGCGCTCGAGCCCCAGAATGACCCCAACCTCTGCCCACTAACGAGTGTGGTGGGCATGACGTTCGGTGCCTACGGTCGATTAAGAGACAATGAGAAGCAGCGAGCCGCCTATGTCTGGTCATTGGGCGCCGGGTCAGAAACGCATTGGCGCGATGATCATGCTGTACTTGATCAGTTTTCGGCGAGATACCTAAACACCGTTCGCCTGAGACCAGGAGACGTGCATCGTCTCGGACAAGAAAGGCTGCACGGCGGCGACGTGACTATTTCAGCGTGCGACGAATGTCGAATACGTAAGAAGTGTCACGATGCCTTTGGATCAGTTGGCTTCGGAGACCACGTTGTCGGAATGTTCCCGCTTCGGCCGGGCACTACGGCGAGACTGATAGAAAATCTGGACGACTCTAGGGATGGAGTTGAAAAAACTCCGAGAGGACTCCTCGTCAATATACTATCGCCGCTTTTAGGCGAGGTGCGACGGTCGAACGAGGGTCGCCAAGCGGCGTTTGCACTGCCGATTCGACTGCCGCAGCCTGCGTACTGGACGTCCTTCGAGAACCTTTACTGCAGCGATTGGTCCCCAGATGACCGGCGTCGTCTTAGGACGCTTGCGGTCTTTTGGACGCCGGCGCGCGATGCTGACGAGGCCGCATCGCAGCTCGGACCACTATTGAGTCCATTCGGTATGCCTGCGCTGGCACGATCGGCAGCTCGACCGCAACCTGTGCCAATACCGGGACCTTCGACGCCGGAGCGCTCCCCGGTTCCGCCGGTGCCACTACCGCCAGCGAACGCCGCGGGCGAGGCCACCATACAGGCGCTGCGTGACCGGTTAGATATTTGGATCAACGGTGGAAAACTCACTGCACCAGCTGAGGTGCAAGAAATGCTGTTGGCGCTGCTGCGGAACGGGCTTCCGTTTGAAGACTTCCGATCAGTAGCGAGGCCCGCGCAACGGTTGATCAAAGATGCTGGATCTATCGCGATTGAAGACGCAACGACACGGTCCGCCACGTCTGCGTTCAAATTCCGATTTCTGCGAAACGAAGAGACGAAAGATTTGATATTGGCCTTAGCACAACATCGTTACTTGGGAAATAACTCTTGGGCATGCCGCGACGCGGAGATACATAAGCGGATAGTTTCTACATGGCTTCGTCGCAACGGCGCAGCCATGCTCGAGACACTCAATGAGGAGGGTGTTGATCAGAGAAAGCCGGTCAGTACTTCCGTAAGGTTCCTTGCATTAGGATACATGGCGGCGACTAAGCGGCCGTTGCCGTTGGACGTGTCGGAGGCCATCGAAGTCATCTTTAAGACCAGCGTGGTTAACGCTCCCACTGCGCTCGGGGAACCTCTTCGAATGCTCTACGCGGACCTTCCGCAGAGGATTACAGACGTTCGGGGTGTGCTAATGGGGGAACTGGACGTACCTCAGGGAACCGGAGGTACGAATTTTATCGATCCTACTCAATTGCTCGGTGAGTTGCCGTCTATGCGACGTGGGGAGCCGCCTGCGCCTCTTGGCGCCGAATATTTGGCGGGATACTCGCAGGTGCGCTACGCCAAACTCGCTAGCCTTGTCGACGGCCCGTGGAGCCGACTCGCCGCGGCAATAGCGGAAGAACGAAGGGTATTAGGCGTCGAACTAGACTCGCTCTATAGAACACTGTCGCGCGAGGGGCTAGATGTTGACGAGATCAGGTATGCCGTAACTGAGTACGTGGATATGGCCCTGCAGTTGCGAAGCGTGCTCACGGAAATTCGGCAGGTAGTACACTGTCCCCGATTCGACGGCATTGTCCCAACCCTCGGGATACGCCGGGAGAGTATTTGTAAGCAAATCGCGGAGGCGGCCGATATTGTAAGCGGCGACGACCTTCGAAGTATGATCATGTTCGATATGAATGAGTTCGCCATGGCCAAGGAGGCGCTTCTGGCGATATCTGAATTCATCGCCGCCGTGCGCAGCGCTATAAACGTAGGCGAGCCAGTCCTATCTTTCGAAGAGGAAACGCGCGCTCGAGGAGAGGCTACCGCGTCGCTGACGGAATTTATTAGGGTTTCAGAAGATGAATAGCCAAGCCACTCGACCGCTCGATAGGCTCCTTGCCGAACTGCGAGCACTGCCCGAGCGCCATAATCGCGAGGAGGCCGTCAGCAGGCTACGCCAAATTGGGACTCGAGTGGCGGCCGCGACACGGCGCATGGCACAGGCGACCGTCGGCCGGAAATGTCTGAGTTCCGTCGGAGCCCCGTTTAATCATAGTGCCGACGCAGCCACGCGACGCAACGCGGCGACAGCGGCGCGAGATCTGGCGACCTTCATTCAGGCTGGCAAAGTCGGTCCGGCGTCCAAGAAAGACGAAACGCTATTGATTGGCCTCGTAGATTCATCGGATCGCGTTTATAGAGATATCGATACTGCGTGGAGTTCATACTTTACTGGGCGTATTCAGGGATATCGAAGACTGGCCATGGCTGCGAGGGAAGCGAAATTACTAGGCGCGGAGGCACTACATCGAAGTGTTGAGGATCTGGGAACCCGGACGACGGCCCTACCATCAAGTGACACAGACATCGGGACGATTAGCAGCTTATTGGGAAGCGTGTTGGAGCGAATCGGCAGTCTTGGTCTTGAAGGACCACCCGGAGAGTTCTTGGTTGCCGCTGTGCACGGAGACGCTACAATTGCTGCCATGCAAATTGAGGAAGTTCGACGCTTTCTCGACGATCACCCGCGTCTTGTAGATATGCTGCGTATTAAGTTGACGTGACTCGAGCATGAAACGTGAATTCGTCAGTGAACTGCTTACGCTTCTCGAACAAGCTGAAAGTCGTTTGCTCTCGTGGGGATTTTACGACGGTGGTTTCCGGCCGGCCGAAGTAGATGACCTCATACGACGGAGTGGGCCTCCGGAACTTCAAGAGGCATGGAAGGAGATGGCAGCCGGTGGGACGAACTTAAATCGTCTGCTCGACGATATGCGTCAGGCCGGGATTCTTTACCAGCCTCGAAACAACCAAGATGTTGTGCGAACCAGGTTCGCAGAGACCGTCCGACTGCTTGCGCGACTCCGACAGATGTTCCGGGTGCAGGACTGGAATACAGGTCCGCGCCTAGTACGCGATCTCAAAATTCACCTTCGCCCGCGTCGATATCCAAAGCGGGACATTACGCCTGGCGCGGTATGGGCCGATATAGCCCGTGATATCGCGGCGACACCAGAACAGCGTCAGGCATTCGATGTGCTCTCGAGAGTCGGGGACGGCTCAGAGCGTGCGTACTCTGGATTCCAGTCCAGAGCTACAGGGCGGATTCTGAATGAGTATCTTCGGAATGATCGATTCAGCGGCACCGTGGTGTGCGCAGGAACGGGTTCTGGAAAAACAAAGGCATTCTACGTTCCGGCACTGGTTGGCGTGGTAGGTGACATCCTGCAATCGGAACGGCCGTACACGAAGGTTGTCGCCGTTTATCCACGAAATGTGCTGCTAGCCGACCAACTCCGTGAGGCGATTTCGGAAGCGGCCAAGCTCACAACTACACTCGCGGAACGCTTCGCGCGTCCTATAACGATTGGCGCTTTGCTAGGCGATCTTCCGCCAGCAGACCAGTTCCAGCGCGCGAATAGTAAGTTTCTCACTAATTGGAAGCGTGTTGACAGGGGGTGGGTCGTCCCCTTCCTGCGGTCACCCATGGATGGAAAATCGGCACTGGTCTGGCGCGACGTGGACAGGGTTTCGGGACGTACTTCGTTGTACCACACGGATGCGCCAGCAACCGCTCCGCCGGCGGTACCCAATGGCATCCTCGCACTTACACGCGACGACCTGCAGGCCAAACCGCCGGACATTTTGTTTGTTTCGCTTGAGATGCTAAATCGGGAAATCGGGAACCCACAATGGGCCGCGACATTCGGTATCGATCACGCCGGACCGTCTCCCAAGTTGCTACTACTTGACGAAGTTCACTCCTATTCCGGACTAGCCGGCGCTCAAATCCCTTGGATAATTCGCCGATGGATTCTGGCAGGTCGATTCAAAGGTCTTCACGTCGTTGGTCTTTCGGCGACTTTGCATGAGTCGATCGTACATTTACGGAATGTAACCGGACTACCTGCTGCCTCAATACAAGAAGTGGCCCCGATCAATGATGCAGACCCGGCCCGGTCAGAACTAATCTCGGAGGGCATCGAATATAATGTTGCTGTCCGCGGCGCCACGACTGCGGGAGCGTCGCTGCTCGCTACATCGATTCAGGCGGCAATGTTGCTGGCGAGAGTTCTTACGCCGGATAACCAATCGGATGCGAAGGATGACGACAAGATCGTTGGGTCCTTTTTTTACGCACGTAAAGTATTCGGTTTTACCGATAATCTTGATTCCCTCAATCGATGGTTATCGAATACGACAAACGCCGATAATCAACTCGCGCTTGCGTCACTAAGGGCGTGGAATGCGAACCCAACGATCGCAGCGTTTCAGGAAGGGCAGATTTGGGATCTCCCCGAGACGTTGGGATACGATTTGCGCCAGACACTGCAAATAGATCGCTGCAGTTCCCAGGAACCGGGAATTGATCCCCGAGCGAGATTGGTGCTTGCGACCAGTTCCTTAGAAGTCGGGTACGATGATCCCGAAGTTGGCATTGTTCTTCAACACAAGGCGCCATCGAATTTGGCGTCCTTCATTCAGAGAAAAGGCAGGGCGGGGCGCAGGCGTGGCACGCGGCCCATCACAGTCGCGGTACTTTCGGACTTTGGGCGAGATCGCTGGGCGTATAAAGACAGTCATCGGTTGTTTGGCGACGCAATCGACCGAATCCGACTCCCGGCGCTAAACCCATATGTCCTCAAGATTCAGGCGTCATGGTTCCTTATTGATTCGATCGGCCGATATGTTGGCCGTCCGGACCCACTCCGGTATCTCGTTAGTAGGACGGACATCACCGCCCGAAACAAGTCGCGAGCGTTTCTAGAGGCTTTGCTAGCCGGAGATTCCGAGTTTAGGAAATTTTGCATGGAGTTGAGAGCTTGGATAGAACCCTACCTTCTGTCAGTCACTCCGAGTGGCGACGTGCAGCGGAACGTAGATGCAATACTTTGGGATGCCCCTAGACCGCTGATGCGCCAGGTAGTCCCGGCTTTGCTAAAGGAACTCGAATGGATTCCGGTCGGCACGGAATCGTCCGGTCGCAATTGGCCGATAGCGGAGTACATCCCGAAGAGTACGTTCTCCGAAATCGACAGTCACGAAATAGCCGTCACGTTCACGAATGATGCGCAGAAGGAGGCATCAATCGAGTCAAGTCGATTTCTTTTCGAATTCTGTCCAGGCCGTGTATCGAAGCGATTTGCGACTCGTCGCGGGGAAGTCGGATACTGGCCAACCGTTTCGAGTGCGCTAACGGGCGCCACGCCATGCTACCTGGATGTAGCCTCAGTCGCGTCCGGAGTGACATTTATCAGGGAACTTGACGGTGTTCCCGTGTACGAGGCGCAGGGCGTAACGGTGACGCCGCGCCCTGCAAACATCAGGGACTCAAGCCAGGGGTCATGGGATGCACAGTTTTACGCCGAATCGGTCGGCGCGGGCACCGACGCCGGCATGTTTGGGAGTGGAGTGTTCGGACAGGTATTTTCGAGCACGCGCGCTTATCTTCACCGCAACAACGACGGCATTCGGGTCCTGCGGTATGCGGACCGCGGTTCGTACGAGATCCTCGGGGATCGAGACCTTGTCATAAGGGGCCGGTTTGCACTGGCGACAGGAGTCTCCGCTGAAGGGGATCAACAGCGTCAAGCGATCGGCTTTGAGCGAGTTACTGATGGGCTGATTTTCGACGTTGACGCTAGGCATCTTGTTGACTTTCCGGCGCTCCCCAACACCCTATTGGAGCGATTTCGGACCGATCGTTTCCTCCACGAACTTCTCCAATCAGAGACACTTCAACGCGGTGCGAACAGCTTTGCCATTGGCTATCTGTTTCAAACAAGCCTGACGATGCTAAGTGCTACCGCCTTGGCTCAGCGGTGCTCGTTAAAAGAAGCCCAGCGTATGCTCAAAGGGCGACGCGGAGTTGCCGCCGCCGCCGCAATCGGCCGCCTGCTCGGGGGCGCTGACGATGACGATCTGCAGGCGGGCGCCAATCCGGCCCGCCGCCATACGCAGATTGTGAGCCTATGGGGGGATCCGGTGGTTGAAGCGACGGTCGAAGCTGCGGAGAAATTGCTTTGGGAGCCGAAAAGCTGGGCCGACAGTCCGTGGTTAGTGCGACGCTATGTGGAAACGCTCGCTCAAGCAATTAACTCGGCGATTGTCGCGCTTCTCCCAGATGCACCAGAAGGGGATCTTGCGGTTGATGTCCTAATTTTGGCGGATCAATTTCGGATCATCGTTTCTGAAACAACGGGCGGCGGGCTTGGACACGTCGAATCCTTGTTAATGAAAATGGTGGGTGATGCAACGCAATTCGAGCGCGCGGTGCGTAGTTCTCTCGTGCACTGCGCACATGAAAGTGAGTCAACCTCGGTCTTGGGGTTGGCAGAACAAACGCGGCGCGGAGAAGCCAAGCCTTTGATGGTCGAAGCCCTCGCGGCCATACGGCGTGCGCGATCGTTTAGTCAAATTGAGTCCGCAAAGGAGACGCTTCGGAGGCATATGACAACCGTGGGGCTTGATGCGAGTCGTGCCTCGGTCTTGGGGATAATGTCGGCCGTTCTACGTCCTGGCTCGAACGGACAGACGGATCGATGGATTCGTGGGCTGAATGTGTTATGGCGTCAGAAGAGTGCTGGTCTTGGAATTGCAATACCAACGGCAGTTTTCGCTTACTGGTGCAGCCGTCATTCCCCTATTTCCAGGCGCTTTTCGGCGACTCTCGAGGACATTGCGGGCGAGACGCCCTCGGATCAGCAACTGTTCCTTGCGCTGGAGGGCCTCCTTCAAGAGGGCTGCGCCGATTCCTGCCCGGAATGCCTTGGAACTGGAAGGCCGACACAAATAGAGACGAAGCCGTCTCGGAGTCTCGCTCTTAATTGGATAGGCCTCTCTCAGGAAGAGTCCCCGCTGCGATACCGGACTGAACACTGGATGCCGAGGGTGCGGGAATCCCTCTCCCAGCAAGGACGCGCAACCATAGTGTCGGCCTTAGCAGATCTGGACGCCTGCATATCTACACTGGGAGAACTGTGCGTTGATCCCATAGAGGCAGACTACCTGCTTGTTGCAGCATCTTTGACCGAACTGCGGAGAAGCGGCCTCGACTGGGTGATGGTCTGGGAGACGAGAGGCCTAACCCAAAATGGCTAATGCTCGGAATAACTCGCTGGGGATACGTAGCGTATGGGCAAATAGCCAGAGTCTCGAACTACCAGATTTGGTGCGAACGATATTCGCCCTGACATTGCTTGCGCCCGACGCTTCGCGCGCGAGCTACTTCTGCAGCCCGTGGATGTCAGACTTCCCGGTATTTGACAACGCATTCGACGAATTCTCAGCACTATTTCCAGACTTGGCGGCGCAGCGGCAAATTTGGTTCTCCGAGTTTCTTATCCAATTAGCCTCAGTCACGACCGTACGCGTGGTCACAACGCGCTCCGACACGTCGCGGACATTTCTCGCGAACTCGAAGCTATCACAGCAGCATGGCATCGAGGTTCGACTGGCAGATGACATGTTGCACGAAAAGGGAATTCTGCTCCCGAGGTTCTATCTGGAAGGATCAATGAACATTACGTTTATGGGTATAAGAATTCGACAAGAGAAGCTAGTTTTGCACGCGGATCGGTCTGCAAGTGGGACTGCGGCGATTTCCAACGCATATCTTGAGTTCAATCGCCGATGGGACGGGCTCAGTGAACATACCTGAGGAAAGATTTGCATTGCTGCATACGCTTTCGGGCGGTTTTCCGACGCCACTGTCTGTCGCCTGGACAGGACAGAACCTTGATGTGTCCATCGACCATGCACTGTTTGGAGAATTTACAGCGTTCGCGGTGGGCGATGTGTGCTCACTTCCCTTTCTGCGTAGGGACCGGGTGCACTGGGTAACATTCGGAAGCGACGCGCCAACATTCCGGGATGCCATGGACACCTTGAGGGCTTGGCTAATGCCAACGCATGCCTCGGAGGAAATGCAGGCGGTCGTATCAACAGCCTCCGGTGAAGGGCGTCTGTCGGCGGACCTACTCGCACTCTCGAAGAATGGATATTTTCGGTGGCAATGTCGTACGTCGAATCTACAGGACGTCGTGCGTAAGCTTCGGCAAATTCGCGCGCTGGAGTCCCGTCGGCCGGCACGTTCGGCGATCAGGGTGCCGACGCTGCTTGAGTTGCGAGGCCGCTACAACGCCGCGTATCTGACAGGGAACTGGCCGGCTGCTGAAGAAGCTGTGAAACAGATTGACGCTCTTCAGTTAGATACGGCGTTAAATACGACGCAAATGAAAATACGCATCTGGGGCGCCCGAGCGGAATTCGAACGTATCGTACAGGACGTCGAGCGCAGTCGGCTGCTGGGATTAAAGATGTCTAACTCAGTTCGAGAGATTGTCCTTCAGGCCTACGCAAATACCGCGCTGGTTTCATTGGAAGAGACCGGACGTGTGGCGGACGCAGCCAGGGTTTATCGGAATGACCTCCATCTGAAACTCGGGGCCTCCATCGTCGAATTAAGGAGCACGTCGTCAAAAACCCTTCAGCGCCTTACAGCGTATCGAGCGTGGGCAGATGATGATTTTGACGTGTTGTTCGGGCCGGGCATTGAAGGCGGCGACAATGTCGTGAATTATCTGCGGCAACAGTGCCCCCCGAGAGAGCCAAGATCAATCGCGGTCACGTCGGGCGTCGAGCGCCCGACGAAGTGGCCTGATGTCGTAACTATAGTCAAATCTGATCGCCTTGGTTTTTTGGAAGAGTTCCTTGAACGCAATGCGGCCATTGCGGAGCTTCGTAGACCTGGCGAGCCGGAGGCCTGCGCGACCGCGCTTCTAGAGCTTTTTTTCGACGACGAAATTTCGGTTGACCCTGCCAGGAGAAAGGCGCGGGATCGCATCTTGATGCAGGTGGTTGACACGACGCTATGCGACGCTGAGTTTCCGATTCGGTCCTTTGAAAAACTCTATCAAGAGTTGCTCGAACTGTGGGTACTCGAATATGGCGATTCCTCGTATGCGCCGTATGGCCAACTGGTCTTGTCGGTAGGGGAGGGGCTATTGACGATATCTTCACGGAATGAAGGCTTTGTGGTAGACCAAGTGAGGGCATGGTGGGTGGCAAGGCCCGCCAATTCCCGACTAGGGTGGTTGCTTGAGGCGATCGATCTTCTTTCCATGAATATTCAAGTGACGACCGAAATCGATGCGCTGTGGTCTGTAGGGGCCGAACTAATTCGCCGTGATCCGTCTGTCGTGCGCAGTGGCGAATTTAGGCTGTGGCGCCAGTTAGGGTCGCGCCTTAGGATTGCATCGGAGTCGGTTAATGAGTATCTGCCCGTTGATGCGGGGCAATTGGACGTTGATGATCCGTTGGCACACGTCGGATTACGGCGCATTGCGATCGTAACATTGCAGGAGCGCGCCGGGCGGGTTGCACGCGATCAGTTAATAGAGCGGACGAACGCTGAGGTATTTGTTGTTGCGTCCACGGTGGCAGACGGGGCAACGGCAGCAGCTGCCGAGGCGGATTTGGTGCTGTTCGTTTGGTCTGCAACCAAGCACGCCGTGTTGCGAGCATTTGACGGAGTACGGGACAAACTTCAATTCGTTCAGGGTACAGGACCGGCGAGCATCGTCCTTGCCGCGGAACGATGGGCGGCATCCCATAAACCTCATTAGTCGTTGAATTTCGTCCAGTGATCTTCGCTTCATACCCTGCCGAAACACTGGAGGGAAACCCCAAGTTGGGCAATAATTACACCTTAGAATTATAGTTGAGTGTAAATAACTGCAACGGTAGAATTGGCCTTAGGGTCATTAACTGAGCGCGGCGGGGCGTTGTAAATGCGAAACGCCAAGATCACACTCCTAACTAACTGCACGAGTCGCAAGCGTAGGCCGGCAATGCCGTCGCTTCGGGCGCATACCCTGCCACGTGGCGATCTGCTCGCGACCAGTGAAAATTGGGTTTCCCGTCTAAAAGAGGCGAAGTATCAGTTTGTGGCCAGTCACCTGTACTGCGGGCGGGCTGTGACGGAGTCTCTTGAGGCCGGACAAGCGGTCGGAGCCGAGGTTGCTTTCCTGTCGGCAGGTCTGGGAATAGTCGAACAATATCAGCGTGTTCCGGCATATAGTCTGACGGCCTCCCCAGGTTATCTAGACAGCGTTTGCGATCGAATTACTGGCCCATACCACCCGGCGTCTTGGTGGAAGGCGCTTGCAAAGGCCCAACGGGTCGACCGACCGCTTGCGCAGTTCATCGAGAACCGCCGGTCACTGTTGACGTTGGTGGCAATGCCGTCCAGTTACCTTGGGATGGTGGCACACGAACTTGCCGACCTTCCGCCGAAGAGCCTGAGGGCCGTTCGTATTATTGGGCCTCGCCGTCGCGAGGAGATCGACCAGAGGCTCTGGGATAGTTGGCTGCCGTATGATGCACGTCTCGATAGTCCCAAGACCGGCATGAATGGGACCGCCTCCGACTTCCCACATCGGGCACTTCGGCACTTCGTCCTGAACGTTTTGCCAAACAGTAAGGGCGGATCAAGGGAGTGTCACGCCGACGCTGTGGAGATGGCCCTGTCGAAGTTTAAGGCATATGTACGGCCGCGGGGGCAAAGCACGTCAGACGACGACGTGATCTCGGCAATTGTGACCGTTTGGAAAAAACACAGCGGGCGTCGGTCGGGCATTCTGAGGGAACTGCGGTCAGAACTTAATATCGCGTGCGAGCAATCTCGTTTTCGCAAACTCGCCGACAAAGTGGAAGCGAAATTGAATGCCGCCTAGTAGGAACAAGAACAATAAGGCTGTCTTCGTGAGAGCGCTGCGGACGCGCCAAGGCAAGGTGGAGGTGTATTCGTTCTTTTTGCCAGGCGGTGACGTCACACGCATCGCGGGAATTTCACGAATAGAGCGCGACAAAGATGATAACTTGCGCGGTTTCCAGAGGAAGGAAATTCGCACGCATGTGCGCTCGATTATCCAATACCTGAATCAGGGAAAAGTACTTTTTCCAAACGCCATCACACTGGCATTTTCCCCCGACGTCAAATTCAAGCAATCCCGAGGTCCAACTCCGGAAACTCTTACCGATATTGCACAGGCGGGGTTACTTAGAATTCCAGTCCGAGAGACTGGTCCACGGGTTGGGTGGATCGTCGATGGTCAGCAGCGTTCGCTCGCTTTGGCCAATAGCAAGAATGAAAAGCTGCCCGTTCCGGTCGTAGCGTTCGTTTCTGATGACCTTCAGGTGCAGCGCGAGCAGTTCATTCTGATGAACAAGGCGCGCCCGTTGCCGTCGAGACTCATAAACGAGTTGCTACCGGAGACAGGTTCGGTGCTGCTACCCAGAGAACTCGCTTCGAGGAAGGTGCCCAGTGAAATCTGCGGACTTCTGAACCGGGATAGTAAGTCGCCATTTCATGGTCTCATCAAACGGCTGTCGGATGCGGAAAAGGGTAAAGCCGTCATCACCGATACTGCCATCATCAAGATGATTCGGAACAGCATTAATAGCCCGCTGGGCGCGCTGTCTCCATTCAAGGCGGCGGGCGATGAGTCGTTAGATCTCAATTCCATGTACCGGACGCTCGTGATCTTTTGGAAGGCAGTTCGCGATGTCTTCCCATCCGCCTGGGGCTTGCCGCCGACGAAGAGCCGCTTAATGCATTCTGCCGGTATTGAGGCAATGGGCATTTTGATGGATCGAATGTTGGCGCGGCACGCGGGCAAGAGCGATGAGTCACATGCGATCAAAGCGGACCTACAGAGAATCGCGTCGCATTGTTGCTGGACGGGGGGTACGTGGGAAACCATGGGACTAGAATGGAACGAGGTGCAAAACACGCCGAAACACATCCGCACCCTGGCTGATACCTTAATACGGCTCTATGCCAGTTCTACTTCAAAATGAAATTCATTTTTGCAGACAGTCTCGATACGGTCGATCCAGGGTATGACTTCCTGACCGATCGGAATGCACCGGATCGTGCTTTGCACTGGGACGACAAATATCCGCACGAGTTAATGGAGACACCCCCTTACGATGGGGTTCTGGTATCGCGTGCCATCGTGGGCGACCGTCGTGCTGGAGGCAAGTATACGTCGGCTCAAGCCATGCGATTCCGGCGTGGCGGCGCTCGGCGCTTTCTTAGAATGGAATCGCCGCACCTTCGTCACATGCCAATTTTTGGTGACTGTGGCGCATTTGCCTATGCCACGGAGCCTACCCCACCCTATTCGCCCGCAGAAATGTTGGACTTCTACGCGGATGCGGGGTTCACCCACGGATGCTCCGTCGACCACATCATCTTCGATTTTGATCGTGAGGAATCTGGTCCGGTTGCTGGATCATCAGACGCACGTGCTCGATATGACATTACCCTGGAAAATGCGGTTCAGTTTCTTCGCTTGTCAAAGGAACTAGGTCCGAGTTTTACCCCCCTAGGCGTTGCTCAAGGATGGTCGCCGAGCAGCATCGCCGAATCGGCGGCACGACTCGAGCGGATGGGATATAACTATCTCGCTGTTGGCGGACTCGTCCCGTTGCGAGGCGAGGATATTCATCGCTGTCTGCAGGCCATCCGCCAGCGAATATCCTGCAGTACTCAAATTCACCTTCTCGGTTTTGCCAAAGCCGAACAAATTGACCAGTTTGTACGCTACGACATCGCAAGTTTCGATTCGACATCGCCATTGATCCGAGCCTTTAAAGACGCCAAATCAAACTATTACCTCCAAGGTTCTCAGGGGTTGGATTACTTTTCGGCCATTCGGATTCCGCAGGCTCTCGAAAATGGGCGCTTGATGCGCAGTGTAAAGACCGGTCAACTCCATCAAGAGGACTTGGTGAAACTCGAATTCACGGCGTTAACCGCAGTTCGCGGCTATGACAAAGGCACCGTTGCGATCGACGATGCCGTCGAAGCCGTTGCGGAATACGGTAGCCTGTTGGCGCCCGGTTCGACTGAAAACCCTTTTTTACGCGAAAAATCGCGTCAATCGATCCGGGAACGAACGCACCACACCTTGGCGGCGCGTCCCTGGAAGAGGTGCAGGTGCGAGGTTTGTACGGAACTATCAATTGAAGTCGTCATATTCCGGGCAAGCAACCGCAATAAACGACGTGGATTTCACAATCTGGGCGTGTTCCATGAGCACGTCCGCAAACTCTTAAATAAGGATGTCCAGAGTGACAACGTTCACCTTCCACGGCGTGCGGGCTAAGCAAAGCGCCACTCACGAAGTGATTTCGATCGCGGCTCGGGCGTCCGAGGTGCTGCAATTCTCGAAGATCGATCGCGCTGGACGAACAAAAGAGGGCGCGTTATCCGGCTTTCAGCGCCCTCAAATAGCCTCGCACATTAGCGAAATTCGGGATTATCTTCGTACTGATGATGCGGTACTACCGAACCCGATTGTCGTGGCATTTGTCGGCAATGTTGAAGTAAAACCCCAGTGGGGACAGATTGTGGAATTGACGATTCGAACCAATGACGGTGAAGAGGCGCCGGGGTTCGTCGTCGACGGACAGCAGCGACTCACGGCTTTGTCGGGACTGCCCGATAGAGACTTCCAAATATTTGTCTCGGTGCTTGTCTGTCAGGATGTGGAAGAGTTGCGCCGGCAGTTTGTGCTAATCAATAATACGCGACCGCTTCCCAAGTCCCTGATTTATGAATTATTGCCGGGCGTTAGAGGTCTTCCCAAGCGCCTAACGAGCCGAAGTTTTGCTGCCATGTTGACGGAGAGGCTCAATTTCGACTGCGATTCTTCCTTGCGCGGCATGATTTATCAACATACGAACCCGGCCGGCATTATCCGCGATACATCCTTGCAAAAGATCATCATGCAGTCGATGTCAGACGGCGCCATCCGCGAGTTCCCTAGCGAAAAACAATTTGGACGGGGGTTCACGTTGATAAGTGAATTCTTTGCTGGAGTTCAAAAGGTATTCCCGGATGAATGGAAGGGACACAACGCCAAGACGTCCCGACTCGTGCACGGCGCCGGAATCATCGCAATGGGTTTTGTCATGGAAACAATCGCGGCGCGTCATGGAGCTTCTACTGCGGAGGAATTCGCGGACGGACTCAGAGTCCTGAAGGGGCGTACGGCGTGGACTTCGGGCTATTGGCAGTTTTCCGAGACAGAGCGGGTTCCGTGGAATGCGATTGAAAACACGCCTCGCCAAATCATGGCGCTTGCACAACACCTCGTGGCGATCGTTCGTCGCCCTTCGGTGATGAAACTGGATGACTCAAGTTACAAATCTGCCGAGATAGCCATTGCACAATAGGAGTCCGACCGTGAGTGAAGCTTCACCGAGAGCGGTGGTTTTGTTGAGTGGCGGCCTTGATTCCACGACCGTCTTGGCGATTGCGAAGTCACAGGGCTTCTCGGTCTTCGCAATGTCATTTCGATATGGCCAACGGCACATCGCGGAACTTGAGTCTGCACGGAGGGTCGCCGCCACTTCGGGAGTCGAAAAGCACATCGTCGTCGATATCGACCTGCGGCAGTTTGGCGGAAGTGCGCTGACCAGTGATGTTGATGTACCCAAGGGCAGATCGCTGGTGTCTATGTCCGACGGTGTGCCGGTCACGTATGTTCCGGCGCGCAACACCGTCTTCTTGAGTTTCGCGATCGCGTGGGCCGAAACCATCGGCGCAAAGGATTTGTTCCTAGGCGTCAACGCATTGGATTACAGCGGATACCCCGACTGTCGACCTGAGTTCATACAAGCCTACGAGGTCATGGCCAATCTGGCCACGAAGGCAGGTGTTGAGGGCAAACAACGCTTGAAGATCCACGCGCCACTCATTCAACTCAGCAAAGCGCAAATCGTCGCACGAGGCTTCGAGTTAGGAGTCGACTATTCCGTGACCAGTAGTTGCTATGATCCCAGTCCAGACGGCGCGCCCTGCGGAGAATGTGACTCCTGCTTGCTTCGGGCCAAGGGATTCGCTGAAGTCGGGCGCTCCGATCCACTGGTAGATCGTTATAAGGCTGCGCGAGGGTGAGCGGACGCTTACTGTACACCGCCGCTGTTCCGTTTGAATCAGCGCGTCGCGTGTCCGTGTTGCCGGATGGCCATCGTGCGCGACGATTGCACGGGCACAGCTTTCTGGCAAAGATCCGGGCTGAGTTGCCAGTCGGTTGGAGTTCATTTCCAGGCGCAGAACTGGATACCGTGCGAGACCAACTGATAAGCACGGTCGCCCCCCTCGATTTCCAGTCATTGAATGATATTGTCGCTGAACCGACGGATGAGAATCTTGCGCGATGGGTTCGGAAGGCAATTCGGACGCCCGGCGTGGAACAGATTGGGATCCAAAGTACGACTCATTCCGGGGTTGACCTGGATCCTCGAGATCACTCACACATCTGGCGACGCTTTCTGCTGCAATCGGCCCATCAACTGCCCAATGTTCCCCCTGGTCACAAATGCGGTCGTATGCACGGTCATGGGTTTGAGATTTTGCTGCACGCGAACCAGGACTTGGGAGCAAAGGCATTGGGGATCGACTACGACCTGATTGATAAATTGTGGGAACCAATTCACCGGGAGCTTGATCACGCGTGTTTGAACGATGTTCCCGGTCTGTCGAATCCGACCAGTGAGGTCATCGCTGCCTGGCTCTGGGGCCGAATAAAGCCGGAACTTCCGACGCTATCGTGGGTGACCGTCTACGAAACGGCTCAATGCGGCGCGAACTACGATGGCAACCAGTATCGAATTTGGAAGGAAGTAACGCTGGACAGTTCGCTGGCATTGAGGTTTGCGCCCCGCAATGACCCTCGACATCGTATTCATGGTCACACATACACCTTGCGATTGCATTTGTGTGCACCACTCGATGAGGTTATGGGTTGGACGGTTGATTTCGGAGACGTCAAAGACCTCTTTACGCCGGTTTTTAAGCGAATCGATCACCGGCCGCTTCACGAGTTGCCAGGACTTGAACAACCCGACGTTGCAAGCCTCGCACATTGGATTCGCAAGGAAGTGGCGTCCCTATTGCCGTCTGCAGACCGCTTAGACCTGTATGAAACCCGAGGTTGTGGCGCAATTCTTTCGTGGGGTGGGGCGGACATTGCACTGCCCATTTGAACGAACATGCCGTACGCCATAAAAGAACTTTTCTATACTCTTCAGGGCGAAGGCGCGAATTCCGGCCGCCCGGCAGTTTTTGTGCGCTTTACCGGATGCAACCTGTGGAGCGGACTTGAAAAAGATCGCCTCAAAGGTCCCGGCGGTTGCTCGGCTTGGTGCGATACGAACTTTGTCGGTACTGACGGGGCCGGTGGCGGGAAGTTTCAGAGTCCGTCGGATGTAGTGAAGGCGGTGTTGTCCCTGTGGCCTTTGCCGATCGACTCTTCTAGACCAGGGTTCGTCGTCTGTACGGGTGGCGAACCGCTCTTGCAACTCGATGCAGAGTTGCTTTCCGCATTCGAAGCCACCAAAATCGATGTGTCTGTGGAAACCAATGGCACGCAGGAAGTACCGCAAGGGAAACTTTGGCTGACTGTCAGCCCGAAGGCCAATGCGCCTCTTCGCATTACGAGTGGAAACGAGCTCAAATTGGTCTACCCGCAAGCGGGGATGGAGCCGGAGCGCTTTGAGCAATTAGACTTCAAGCACTTTTTCCTTCAGCCCCTCGATGGTCCAGATCGTGCCGAAAATACGAAATTAGCGCTACAGTATTGCCTTACCAACCCAAAATGGCGATTAAGCCTGCAAACACATAAGTTGTTGGGCATTCCTTAGCTTATCGAAGAGGGTAAGATCGTGGCACTTAATTGGAAAAATGTTTCTGCGAGTGACGTGCGGGAAGCAATGAAGCAGGTCAGTGCCTCCAAATATGCCAGTCGAACGTCGGGGCTTGTGCTTGTTGACGGGTCAAATATTTATTCTGCAAAAGAGGTTCTTCGGGTGGCGTATCGATTGGCGAATAAGTTGCCGCGCGATAGTCTAGTAAAGTTCTCAAGCGGTGACGGGACGTTGAATATTTTGACGAAGCTTGGATTCGATGCGAAGCGATTGACCAGTGAGAGTCGCGACGCCGATTCGCCCTAGGATAGCGCAAGTCGCAAAACGAACTCCGGTTGAGGCCACGAATAGCGCGATGTGCAATTGTTCATCCGATTCTTAACTCGCCAGCAGCGCTTCGGACGATCCTGGCTGGCCACTATCGACGATCGCGACTACAAGGGTGGAATTTAGTTCTACTATCCGCAGTCTGCTGACAGTAAACAGTAAAATGAACTGACCTGTTTCAAGAGCAGCGGAAGGCTCGCCAGACATTAATGCGAACCATCGGGGATGCGGCGAACGACATTGAAGGCGGTATCGCAGAAGTCCGTCAATCGGCGTAGACGCCAAACTATCCGATGTATGTCATGCCGCCCCCCCCCCCCCCCCACACAAAATTTACAACGTGACCCCAACGGGGTGTTCAGTATAGGGAACGATGAATGACGGCCGATCCTTGCTTGACATCTATGCCCATCGCAACTTGCTGATCAGTCGGGATGTTTGTAGCGCCATTTCTTATTCTGCTTCGACAGGTCTTCATTAACGACGGCGGTCTCACGTCCTTTGCACTGATTCAAAGAGCGAAGCTCCCACACCATTCTGAAGCTGGCGTGTTCAATTGAGCAGTTGTTAAATGTGGCATCGCGTAGAAAACTTTTATCAAAACACGATCGCGACAAATCGCACTTAGAAAAACCGGCGCCGCACAAATCCACATCAGTAATCATGGCATCGATAAGCGTACTGTGGCGGAATTGCGATTCTTGCATTTCCGCATCGTCGAAGTCTGCACTGGTTAGGTTTGACCCCTCGAAACATGTTTCGTTAGCAAAGCATTGCTCGAAGCGGGTTTCGGTTAGGTTCGAATTTATGAATTCAGTCTTCCAAAGATATGCTTCGAGGAATTCCGCGCCGCTCAATTCACAATTAACAAAGACACATTGGGATATATCTCGACGATGAAAGTTGGCCTTCAATAAAGATAGGTTGGAAAACGTCTTGCCGCGAAAATCATCAAGACCGATAAGGCCTGGAACCAAATTGCGGTTTGTATCAAGGATTTGCACTTTACATTGCGCCGGCGGGTATGTTGCCTCCAGTATGTCAGGCAAAGGGAACGGCAACACAGGTTCTTTGGGTCCCGACGTCGTGTGTCCATCGATCGTGGTCCACCGCACCCGGCGATCGACGAAAACCCGCCCGGCAGCGGCGGCCCAGAGCGATGCGCCACTGTCACCTCTTGCGTTTCGGTGGGTTTTTCAATCGATCTGGTGGAATCATACCCATGTCTTCGAACGAGTCAGTGCGAGGTTTGAGTTCTGGCGGTCTAATCATTGCCTGCCACTCTGAGGGGAGGTCGCTGAATCGAACCCATTCGCCGTACATTCTCGGCTGCATCGTCGCCCGCCAGTCCTTTGATTTATCATTTGAGACAAGTGCAGGCTCGTATCGTTGGATCCGCATATCCGGTCCTCTAGATTCATTTCCTTCGGAATCGCCATGTTAATGCCATTTCGAATGCACTGATCGAACTCTTACCGGCGTCGCGCGACGGTGTAACCAGGCCGGCCAGACGAAGGACACCGAATGCGTTTTGCCGGTACCTAGAATTGTCAACGAGGCCTTGAAAGTAAACGGAAATTAGGAGTAAGGCAGACGCCGCTTGCGGCTCGGCGGCGTGGCCGCCAAGATGGTTCGGCGAGGGGAGACGCACAGCTCCATTGGATCGCGGAAACAGACCCTCTGCTGAACACAGGGATGTGTGAACAGCCCGGCCAGACGGAGAATGGTCCATGTTGACCGTTGCGCACAAGGTTGAAAACGGTGGGAGAGGTGAGGACCGCGTGCTCGTTGAGCAGTTCGGAGCACGGACGCTTGCAGTCGTTGCCGATGGCGCGGGCGGCACAGGTAGCGGCGCAGCCGCCGCAGCAATGGCGTGCTCGATCGCCGCACAGAGATTCCGGACTCAAGGCCCTGGAACACCTGAGGATTGGGCGAGGTGTCTGTACGAAGTGGACCAGGCGGCGATTCGGTCCGATGGTCAGTGCACGGCCGTTGTCGTTGAAATTTCGGAAGGCCGCGTTTTTGGCGCCAGCGTCGGGGACTCGGGCGCGTGGATGCTAACTGGAAAAGCCATTGTCGATCTCACCCAGAACCAAAATCGCAAACCTCTGCTTGGCTCCGATGAGGCCTTGCCGATGGGCTTTGGGCCGATTGCGTTGTCGGGGCGGCTGCTGATTGCCAGCGACGGACTGTTTAAATACGCGACGGAGAGCGACATTGCAAAACGAGCGATGGGGGTAACCCTCAACGAGGCGATCGAACAACTGATCGCGTGCGTTCGGCTGCGCAGCGGCGCGCTGCAAGACGATGTGGGGATAATCCTGATTGAGGCACCGGGAATCGTGCCTGAAGCGGGCCGGCGGAAGAATTGAACAATAGAGGATAAGGCCGCTGCGAAGGCAATCGGCTAATCAACTATGATGTGGCAGTGACCACCCAGTCTTGCCTCTTTTGCTCGATGCCGTCGGAGCGAATCGTCGCCGGCAATGATCTAGCTTTTGCCGTGCGCGATGCGTACCCGATTTCCCCTGGTCACACGCTGATCATCGCGAGACGTCACGTGGCGTCGTTTTTTGAAATCACGGACGATGAACGAACTGTGATGCTTCTGCTGCTGGATCAGGCGAAAGAGGAACTCGACGCGCAATTCCACCCGTCCGGCTACAACATCGGCATTAACGATGGCGCCGATGCTGGGCAGACCGTTCCGCATCTACATATCCATCTCATTCCACGGTACCTCGGTGACAGCGCAGATCCTCGCGGGGGTGTGCGTTGGGTTTTGCCGGATAAAGCGGACTATTGGTCCCGGCGATGACATTTTCAGCGCCGACGGCCGAACAGCAGATTGCCTTCCTACACGATCTGCAACGAATTTTTGAGGAAGGCGATTTCAGCGCGACGTACAAGTTTGCGCTGTTAATGGCGTTGGCGGAGATCGCGGTCGAGGTGGGTGACGACTCGGGTGCGCCGGAAACGGTTAGTCTGGCCTTGGTCGGTGAGAAGTTTGTGGAGCTCTATTGGAGGCAGGCGGCTCCGTATAAAGCCGCCCAAGGTACCAGTGGGGTGCTTTCGCAGAATCGCGGGGCCCAGGCCGCGGTCATTCGGCATGTGGACGCGCTGCATACGTTGAGCCGCGGCAATATCTCGGTGGCGCGGCGGTCAGATAAGTGGCGCCAGGCAACGCGCGCCGTTGCGAGAATCGTTCAAAACATGCCGTTGCATCATCTACAGGTCATCGCGGGGGTTCAGCGGCCATTTCTCTACAATTATCCGTTGACCCGTCGCAATGCCGTCGAGCTCAAAGCCGGTGTGGTTTTCAACCTGCGCAAGTTTCAGGGGTTCATTCAGCAAATGGCCCGCGGGGCGTGGGTCGATCATGTGCGGTTGAATGATCAAAACAGAAAAATTCTCGGAAGCAAAGACGACCTGGCGGCATTTATGTTCGGGAGCGCTCGAGCGGACCTGAAGGCGGTGGCGAAATTGCTGGCGGGCATTCAGTCCAGACGCTGCTTCTACTGTGACGTGTCGCTTGGCGGTCCCGGCGTCGTGGATCATTTCATTCCCTGGTCACGGTATCCCAGGGACACAGCCCACAATTTCGTGCTGGCTCATGCAGGTTGTAACGGCGATAAGCGGGAGTTGTTGGCAGCGAAGTCGCATTTGGAGCGGTGGATTATTCGGAACGATCGGTATCGGGACGACATCGGTGGGGGCTTAAGTTTCGTGGGGTTCTTCGATGACCTGGACGCCAGCAAGATGACTGCGCGATGGGCGTATCGACAGTCCGTGGGTGGGTATGCGTGGGTGGCCAGAGGAAAGAGGGAACCGATCGACGAGACGTATTTGGATGCGGTGTGAATGGGAGGACGAGTACACCGCGACGCAAGGAGAACACTACGAAGAACTATAACGAATATGCCGATGGTCCGGGCCGAGAAACCCCGATTCTCGGAGCGCCTAGGCTTTCTGGTATGCGGAGCGCCGATGGAACAGAAGCTCGCTCAACAAGGGCAATTCAAAGGCCAGCCGTTCTGGAGCTGCACGACGTTTCCGAAGTGTCGCGGGATTGTGCATATCGAGCGCGTGGCGTGAAGATTGGGGAGCGACGACGCGACATGTCCGACCTGAACCCGATAGAGCGGTGCGCGACTCAACCCGACGCCCAATGACGGATTTCAGTCAGCCGGACGCGATCATTACAAGCTCCGCCCACTTGGGGAGTTGGCATTTCAAGACAAGCTCGTAGATTGTCGGTGAGTGCAAGCCGGTACGCTTCATTAAAACGTTTTTTTCTAGAATGTGAACCGTCCACAGGCGCCCGCACGCCCATCCCCATAGCATCACTAAAATCAGTAACACGCACTTTGAAGGCGTGAGACCAAAGGCCCATGCTTTCCGACACCAAGATATTGGCGGCAAGACCGCGAGACCGACCGTACAAGCTTTCCGACGAACTGGGGCTCTTCTTGCTCGTCAACCCTCAGGGTGGCCGTTGGTGGCGATTTAAATTTCGGTTTGATCGCAAGGAGCAATTGTTGTCGCTGGGTGTGTATCCCGAAGTCTCTCTCGCCCAAGCACGGAAGAAACGCGATTCAATGCGGCGCGACTGCAAGCGCGGCATCAATCCGGCCGCGAAGCGGCGCGCGGAAAAGTACTGGGCCGAAAATAGTTTCGAGGCGGTCGCGCGCGAGTGGTTTGGGAAATTCTCCGCGAATTGGGAAGAGAGTCATTCCAGCAAGGTCATTCGGCGGCTGGAGTTGTATATTTTCCCTTGGGTCGGCGCTCGGCCTATCGCGAAGCTTGGCGCCAGGGACATTCTGACTTGTCTGCAACGAGTGGAAGCGGGGGCCAAATTGGAGACAGCCAAGCGGGTCTTGCAGAACTGCAGTCGAATTTTCAGATACGCGATTGCGACGGGGCGAGCCGAGGAGAATCCGACGACTCATTTGATGGGAGCCTTGCCGCCGGCGCGCCAGGGCCATCTGGCGGCAATCACAAACCCGAAGGATTTTGGTGAACTGCTACGGGCGATCGAGTCCTATAACGGGAGCACAGTCGTGCGGATGGCCCTGCAGTTGGCGCCGTTGGTGTTTGTACGGCCGGGGGAGTTGCGCGCGGCGGAGTGGTCGGAGGTGGATATCTTCAAGGCGGAATGGCACATCCCGGCGATGAAAATGAAAATGCCGACGAAGCATATTGTGCCGCTATCGCGTCAGGCGATCCGTGTCCTAAGGCACATACACCCTCTCACGGGGGCTGGGCGGTATATATTCCCTAGTCCGCGGAGTTCGCAGCGGCCGCTGTCGGCAGTGGCGTTGCTGGCGGCGCTGCGGCGGATGGGATACGAACAGGGCACCGTGACGGTGCATGGGTTTCGGTCGACGGCGAGTACATTGCTAAATGAGCAGGGGAAGAATCGGGATTGGATCGAGAGGCAGCTCGCACACGGAGAGCGTGATGGCGTTCGTGCGGCATATAACTATGCGGACTATTTGCCGCAGCGGAAGATTATGATGCAGGAGTGGGCGGACTATTTGGACGGGCTTAAGAAATCGCAATTCGTCGCGGGATTTGGGGAGGCGGTGCAGGCGGAGATGGGATGGTGACAGGGGAAGGCCTGGCTAGACTTCATTTTTCCGTGCGGACGCCTTCGCGCGGGCATGTTTCGACAGCCAGGGCTTCCGGGCGACGACCTTACCGTTTTCCCAGTAGTAAAGTGGCGTGTTATGCATGCGCGCGATCTTTTGGGCATCCTTGGCGGCGCTGCGCAAGGCGCGCCCGACACCGGTGGCGAAATCTTCGGGCTTATTCTTTGTAGGCTGGCTCTTCATGACTCCTCATTCTATTAAACATGGTCGCCGGCTTGGCAGCGAACGCCGCGCTCGAATTCCCACCTTGGCACGTCCCTCAATCAATGAGTTGAGAGTGTGACTGCCGCGTTGCAGAAGAAGAGGAAGAGAGAAAGCGCTACATTTTACACACAAGTACGTCAACCCTTTCCAAGAGACCGCGCGCGTGACTAGGATTAACTGTCTCTTTTGGAGTCAGCCTTGAAAATGCCTTGCGCGACTAATCTGGAAGGGATCACACTTCATAAACGCACAAAGGAGTCTATCCGATACAACTATCGAAAGCTGGGGCGAAACAATAACCATCGGTTCTGTTGCATCTGCGGGCAACGGCCCCAACTCGACCTGTGAGGCATTGTCATTGGCGGCCTGTTGGTCTTCGGTGTGCTAGCGCGTCTTTTCGCTCTATTGCGTTGCCGATTTTAGACTCCATGACATTCACCGTAAAAGAGGTTTACTACAGCATGGCTTATCGACTGGCAAACAAAGTGTCGAGCGATGCGACGGTTAAGTTTTCGAGTGGCGACGGAACATTAAATGTCCTAGTCAACCTGGGATTCACCGCTAGACGCCTCGGGAATGAGGCGCCCAACGAAGCAAAGGACTGAGTTTCATGGCGTCGATCGCAGATTTACCGCCCTGGATGATCTATACCGACGCAGATAACACGTTATGGGATACCAATGCTGTATTCGCTGAGGCACAAATCCACCTCCTAGAGCGGGCCGAAATCATCACTGGAAGACAAACACGATCGTCCACTCCCCTGGAGTACTTGCGGCAATATGACCAGGCAATCGCGAAGAAGCACCATCTGCGCCTCCGATACCCTCCGGCGTTACTAATTCGGGCCTTGATAAGGGGACTCCAGGGCGAGGCAAGTGAACATGCGGCCGCCGACCTAATTGCAAACGGGGCTGTGCCAACTGCGGATGAACTAAGGGCCGTTCAGACTTTTGAGGGCGAACTATCGAAAATTCCGCAGTTGTTGCCGGGAGTGCGGCACGGTCTCCAATTGGCACATGATTCTCGAATCCCCGTTTACGTGGTAACGGAGGGACCTGCCGATGCGACTCGCAAACGTCTGAGGGAGCTTAGCATCGAAAAGCTCACTAGCGGAATCCTTTCGGCAACGAAAACTCGCGAACTGTATCTAAGGCTGGCAGAAAGAGCTACACCGTCTCGCGCGATAATGATTGGCGACCAACCTGACCGTGACATACGATTGGCTCACGAAGCGGGTCTGAAGACGATTCTTATTTTGGGCAGCTTTAGGCCAAAGTGGCTTATGGAAAAGGATAGCGAGGGCGCGGACGCTACAGTGCCGGATTTTCTAACTGCCATCCGTTGGGTGATTGAGCATTCGATGCCAACCTTAGGGCCAACAATCAACTATTGCTAGGACTTAGAGCGATAGGGAGATCAAGATGCCAGCCATTCAAAGCAGCATTGCAAAATCCGATAAGTTCTCTCAACTTGTAAGTGCTTTGGAGTCATGGACGATTCCGGAGGGGGCTATTGATACAGTACACGATCTGGCAAAGATCAGCTTAAACGAGGTCAAGGCACTTACAGAGTACGAAGACGGCAAAGTGTCGCGACTGTTGACAGTAGCCGCCTTTCTAAGTGCCGTCGTTGGCACTGTGTTCACAAAGTATTGGAGCGCCTACAGTTGGCCAACTATCTGCGAGTATTCGACCACCCTCAAATGGTGGTTACCATTTTTCACCTACGCAGCATTCTTCGCATATATCATGATCGTCGGATTCTCGACAGTCACTTTGCTGAAGGCGATAGGCCCGTCGTTCAATATCCCCGCTTCCTGGAGAAAGACAGGAGCGCCATCAAAGCCAACATCGATGTTGTTCTACAAGGGGATACTGGATGTCACCGCGGAAGATTGGGGAAAGGCCTTTGTCACGCAGGCAGGGACTGATGGGAAGCCTCTGAAAAGTGTATACGCCAAGTGCTACATTGCTGAAGCCTATCTCGTTGCCGAAAAAGTCGGAACAAAACTACGTCGCGAAGATCCGGGCGTGCGGGTATTGCGCTATGCGATGATCGTTTTACTTGTGTTCTTTATTCTTGTCGGAGCCACAATATTGTCGGTTGACGCGCAGCGCGGTTGATTCGCAGCGCCAGGAATTGAGACACAGGGCAATATTTTTTCACCGTCTCGCCTGGGTAGCTTTCACGGAAGGGAACTGATCATGATCCGCTGGATTACGCCAATAGCCCTGGGAATCGGGTGCAGGTACGGCACCGACCGTGCGGAAGTCGCTGATGCTACGCAGGATTGCGGTCACTGTGTCGATTTCGTCAAGAATCCGGGATGCGATCTTGGACGCAACTTCCGATGCCTTGACTGAATGCCGGGCCCTGGGCTCTTTTCGGAGATTAGGGAATTCGTCAGTTCGTCATTGAATTGTCGTAGTCACAGGAGCAAAATACTCGGAGCAAGGTCGACAGGGAGAGTGACATGCCAAATCCGAAGCAACCTGTATTTCAGTCCGTCGGCAGGGTCGGTCGCCAATGCTGATGAACAAGACCCTAAGTAGGTACTTCCCGTAGTTTAAGCGTAACGTGACAACTCGAATAACGCCCATAGAGGGATCTATGGACACGGGGTGGAGCGATACTCTCCAGGAAGGCACCTTATTGCCTCGCGCTTGTGGCGTTACTCGGCGGGAGGTTTTGGCGTCGGCAATCGGCACACTAGCTTTTCCAACGACTGCGCTAGATTTTGCGATCATGCCACAGGTGCATCTCAGCCCTCGTCGCCGACGGGCTAGTCGCGCGATACAAGTCTTTCTCACCGGCGGCCCGAGTCATCTCGATCTTTGGGATCCAAAGCCAGGTCTAGCTGAGACGATGCGTAGTTCGTTTCTGCCTATACCGACCAAGCTCGATGGAATTCGGTTCACCGAATTGCTTCCTCGCCTGGCCGGAATTAACGATCGGTTCGCCCTCATTCGATCAATGCACTGCGATGACTGCGGTGTATTTTCCCATGATGCTGCGATGCATCAGATGATCACCGGGCGGGTTTCCCAAATGAGCGACCACGCCGGAATCATCACGGCAATCGAGGGCGACTTCGCCAAGACTCGCCCACAAACGACCGGGTCGATTGATGCTAATGGTTCCAATATCCTGTCGGCGACAGGAGATTTGCGAAAGCACATTGTCGAAACCGAGATTAACGCTGAAAGCCCGCGCACACGCAATCGTTACGGCAATAATGTGTTCGGACAGGAACTCCTTGTCGCCAGGCGATTAGTCGAAAAGACGCCATCAGTGATCCGGGTCCACTGGCCGTGGCGCGATAGTAGGCATCCCAACGCCTGGGACGGACATGACAATTTGTCCATACGCTTAAAGCACTCTGGGCCGATCTTGGACAACGCACTGTCGTCACTACTGACAGACCTGGACGATAGGGGGTTGTTGGACGAAACCGTCGTCTCGGTGGTTGGCGAATTCGGTCGCAGTCCGCGGCGTGGCGTTAGCACGTCAGGCAACTTGACGCGCGCAGACGGACGGGACCACTGGCCTCATTGCTTTTCTGCTGTCCTGGCCGGGGGAGGTATCGGACGGGGAATCGTTTACGGCGAATCTGACGAGTGTGGCGCCTATCCAGCGCGCGATCCCGTCAGCCATGCGGATCTATTCGCGACCTTACAGTTCGTCCTTCGGAGCATCGGAAGTTCAACGCAGAGTAATGATTCAGCTAATGCGCCCACAGGGCGGGTTGTGCGCGGCCTGCTCGTTTAGTTCTGGATGAGAGCCATGCGTAGTTGAGTTGGGGGATGAAAACACGAAGGATGCGACGAGATGACAGACCAATCCAGTGCCGCGCCCAAGCTCGCTCATATGGTGTTTTTTCTATTAGCGGACAATGGGGCGCAATTCGCGAGAGACTTCATGGAAGCCTGCATAAAGTACCTGTCACCGGTCGCAGGGCACAATGGTCAATACCATTTCTCCGTGGGTTTGCGCGATGTCGACATTGCGCGTGATGTCAGCGCTACGGATTTCGACGTAGCGATGCACATCATTTTTGACGACCAGAAATCCTATGATCTCTATTCTAAGAGCGAGGAGCACGAGGACTTCATCACGGCGACGGCTGGCATGTCGCCAAGTCGCAAGGTGCTTGATTCGTTTTTGTATGTGTGCGACCCGAAAATGACCGCTACCGAGGACACTAGTCCTTAAGGACCAATTGACTTGTCCGCGATGCGTGAAGGAGACAACGCCTTGAAAGCTGCTCTCGAAGGCTTGGAAGATAAGCGAGCAGTGTCAAATGTGCGTCCACGCGGCGGCCGGTTGTGCGCGATCGTTCTCGGCGTGCTTTTCGCCATGACCGCGGCGCAAGTATTGGCGCAAGCCGGCTCCGAACTGATCGTGCGCTCCGAAATTCCGAGCGACTTCTTCTCGCCACGGGTCGGCCCGGCGCGGGACCTCAAGGGTCTGCAGCAGGACTTCGACGTCTATTCGTGGGAAACCTTTATTGCCATCAATTGGCCAGCGACTGCCGCGGGCACTCCCGATGAAAGCCGAAAAATCGGTGACGGAACAGCCGGAGACTATTTGGCCGTCTGGGAGAGTTGGCGCTCCGTCGACACAGTATTCCCCCCCCAAAAAGAGGCGACGCCAGACCCGATTTGGGAACACAAGGGCACGCCAGTCTTAACACCAGAGGAACCCTTTGATACCGGTCCCCTGATTGATCGAAACGGTCGATACGCGCTATTTGACATCCTGATGAATCAGGAGATGTTCGAATTCATTATCAAAAACAGTTTGTACACGACGGAGGGGCAACAGAAATACAGTAAGAAGGTCGGAAACGTGGTGTTCCCCTGCGGCGCGTTTAAGATCGACAGCAATAATCCGCAGATAGATCCCAGCAAAAATCGACTGATGGATCAACGTACCGGCCGACCGCTGAACGATTCGACAGGATCGATATTGATCAAGGCCGGTTGGAGGCAACTGTCCGCGAAAGAGGTGGAGAGCGGGCGATACTTTATGCGCCGTCTGGCGACTGCGGACGGTCCCACCCCTACCCAAGGCACAAAGGTCCTTGGGCTCGTCGGTCTGCACATCGTTCATAAGTCAGAAGATGTGCCGGAATGGAATTGGTCGACATTCGAACAGGTTGACAATGTTCCAACTGCGGGTACGACCTTTGCCCATTCGGGCAATAGCTTCTTCAATGACACCGGGAGCACGCTGCCCATCAACGCGCCTCCTCCGCCTCCGTGGAACGCGAACGAGACCGAGCCGACTTCCCGGCGCTCGCGGATCGTACGACAGGTCCCCGCGAGCGACGATACAACAAAGTTGAACGACAAGGCCCATGCGTTGCTGCGAAAAATTAACTCTTCCACGGTGTGGCAGTACTACGACCTGATTAGTACCCAATGGCCCACACGGCCCGCGCGTGTTCTCAACGTCAAGACGCCATCTGGAGAAATACGAAAGAACCCCGACAGCTGCAACGTCGCCAAGATTAGTCCCAACGACATACCAGGCGGGCCCGCGCCCGTTTATCTCGCGAACAGCACGACAGAATCGTACATTCAGGGGCGGATTCCGAATACGTCGTCCAGTTGCATGGAGTGCCATGCAAATGCCACGACGACCGACGGCGGATTCTCGGACTTTACTTACATTTTGGCGCGCGCGCATGCATCTGCGGCTCGCGCAACGGGGGAGTAATGGAGGAGTTAAAGCGCAGAGAAGCATTCGTCCGACTATCGGAGATATTGACCGGCATACGATCGGATACGTCAACCGAGTCGCGGCAAGAGCAGAGCCAATTCAATCGCGCGAAACCAGGCGACCTTACGCCACGCAACACGCCGATTGATCTCGTTGGACTTTATCTTTCTACCGTAAATGACAATGGCTATGGCGACATGCTTGACGATTTGCTCGCCGGACTGATGCCCCTCGCTGACATACCGGGAGCCGGGGCAAGATATGTCGAGGGCCAGTTGAAGGACCTACAATCTCTGCACGGTCAACTCCTGCGCAGTGTGATCAAGCTCTGGTATCTCGGTACCTGGTATCCACCATTGTTGCCGCCAGATCGGACGCGCCCGGAAATGGATCCACCGGAGGCGCCAAAGAGCGGCCAGAAGCCTGGCTGGACTCGGTGGGTGGGGCTACCGCGCGAGGTAGTGTCTCCGCAAGCTTACACCGAGGCTTTGGTGTGGAAGGTCATGCAGGCCCACCCCATGGCCTACAGCATGTCGCCGTTTGGGTATTGGGCTGAAGATCCGCCGGCGCTGAGTACATTCATCTCTGTCGTATCTAACAAGGGTTGAGATGCCATCTCTTATGGACGACTCTACACTTTACGACGTGGTTATTGTTGGGGCCGGTATTTCCGGCGCGATAGTCGCATACGAGTTAACGAAAAAAGACAAGAATGTAAAAGTAGCGCTGATTGAAGCTGGAGTCGAGGTGCCAGCGGGCCGCGAGGCATTGATGGAGCGTTATTTGCTGTCGACGTCAAAGCTGCCAGAGGCACCTTATGGTGAAAACGTTAATGCTCCGAGTGCAGCGATACGAGACCTGCTGGAGCCAGGCAACAGTTACCTGGACCAGGCCGGGTCGCCCATCGCATTTGGAAGTACGTACGTCCGCAGGGCCGGAGGTACCGGGTGGCACTGGATGGGGACGTCGTTGCGATTCGTGCCAAACGACTTCAAGTTGCTTTGCCGATATGGGCAAGGGGCTGACTGGCCGATTTCTTACGATGACCTGGGGATCACCTCGCGACGTCCCGATGGCGCCACGTATTACGAGTTAGCGGAACGCGAGATTGGAGTGTCCGCAAACGTAGCGGATCAGCCATATTCGCCATACAGGCAGGGATACTCCTATCCAAATCCCGGCATTCCCCTGAGTCGCGTAGATCAGTACTTCCGCGATGGACTGGCTGGGCTTTTGTTCGACAACGGAGAAGTGAAGGTCGTTCCCACGCCGGCGGGGCGCAATTCTCGCTTCTATGACAATCGGCGCGCCTGTGCGGGGAACACCAATTGCGTCCCGATCTGCCCAATTCAGGCAAAATACGATCCTACCGTAACGTTGCACAAGGCGTTTAAGACCGGTCGTGTCCATGCGCTGTTTCGACACGTGGCTCGCCGCCTCGAATTGGACCCGGTGTCTGGTGCCGTCCAGGGAGTGCGCGTCATTTCTTATGACGACCCGGCGCGGCGCTCGCCGAGCGGCGAATCAGTGGTGCGAGGGCGACGATACGTGCTCGCCGCGAATGCAATCGAAACACCCCGACTTCTCCTCATGTCGAGGCTCGGCGAAGCCAATCGAAATATCGGTCGCTATTTGATGGATCATCCTTTTTATCTAAGATGGGGGTTGGCCTCGCGGCCTATATTTCCCTATCGAGGTCCGTTATCGACTGCGGGTCTGGACAGCCTACGGGACGGGCAATTCCGCAAGGAGCGCGCGGCATACCGCATAGAGATAGGAAACGACGGATGGCTGCTGCCGATGGGAGGGCCGGCCCAAACCGTCCTAGATTTCGTGGACAGGACCAACATCAGTGGGATTTATGGTAATGACCCCCGCCCTACGCTGCCGCTTTACGGCGAAAAATTGGTAGCGGCTCTGAACGATCATTTCACACGCCAGTGCCGTATCGGTTTTGAGATCGAGCAATTACCGCTCGCTGGCAACCGAGTGATGTTGTCAGACTCGGTCGACGCGCTAGGACTGCCCAGACCGCGCATTCAATACAGTCACTCGTACTATGAGCAAGCGGGATTTAGGAGCGCGGCCTCTCTTGCCGAACGAATTTTCAAGCGGTTAGGTGTCGAGGACTATTCGCCCGATGCAACGGAACCCCGAATGACCAAGGACCCGGTGGATCCCAGAATGCCCGCGAATACAACGCCGCTCATTATGGGAGCAGGCCATCTCATGGGCACCTGTCGAATGGGCACAGATCCGAGCAACTCCGTAGTGGACTGCGAACAGAGGAGTTGGGAATGTAATAATCTTTTCATGGTGGGAAGCGGCGTTTTTCCGACCTGCGCGACCGCGAATCCGACGCTCACTCTCGCAGCCTTAGCATTTTGGGCAGCGGATACGATTAGTGAAGATCTTAAACAACCGGAGTCATCGCTACGCAGGCCGGTCTCTGATTGCCGGATAACGCCGCCATAAATGATCGAAAGCGTTTTCAGAGCCAACAACACATGAGAAGGGAGTAAGGATGTGATTACGTCGGGAGCGAGAAAAAAGCTCGCGCAGTCGATAACTGGGCAAGTGCTTTCCGCGGCGGATCCCGCCTATGCGACAGTCGTCCAACTTGACAATGGACGAGTGCGAATGGCGCCACCCACCGTCGTGATGGCGGCTTCGGTAAAGGACGTGATCACTACGGTAAACTTCGCGCGAGAAGAAGGCACACGACTTACTGTCAGAGGGGGTGGGCACGGTGCGGCGGGGTACTGTCTAAACGGCGACGGCATTGTGCTCGACATGCGCCTGCTGAATTCTCTGGACTTAGATCGAGAGCGGGGCAAGCTACGCGTCGGTATGGGAGCCAGATGGAAGCAAGTATATGACTTCGTCGAAACGAGCCGTACTGGACTACTTCCAGTCGGCGGTGGTTGCGCCGGCGTAGGGGTCGCCGGTTTCTTGCTCGGCGGCGGCTACAGCTTCGCCTCTCGCACTTATGGACTCGGTGCAGATAATCTCGAGTCGCTTGTGATCGTCACCGCGGATGGAGAAAAGCGAGTACTAGATAAAGCAGCGGCCAAAGATTCCATCGAACAGGATTTGTTCTGGGCGTGCTGCGGTGGGGGAGGTGGAAATTTCGGGGTGGCCGTGGAGGGCACCTTGCAGTTGCGCAAACCCAAAGACGCCAATTTCCTAGTGGGTCAAATTCAATTTCCGTTCTATCGGATTGATGAAGTGCTCGCGTACTACAACGAGTGGGTATCGCGAAAATCCTTTCCAAGAGAAATGGCCATCTACGGGTTTCTCGGCATGCAGCCAAACCCCCGTAACGCTAATCAACCCGTATTGTCATTGCGATTCACGCCGGTCTACACAGGCGCATATGCGGAGGGCGTGAAGCTGCTCGAACCGTTGCTCAAGATGTCACCCACGAACACGTCGCTTTACCGAATGACGATGCCGGAGTGGGAGGACTTTATAGGCACCGGCACCGTCGTGAATGGACGCAGCGCATACATGCGTTCGACGGTACTGCCAGCGCTTAGTTTGAACAAGGAAGTCGTTCGGGTATTTAGATACTACATGTCTCGGTGTCCCTCGCCGGAGACATTCATGGTGTGGACTCACACGGGAGGCGCTATTGCGGAGATTCCGGAGGATGCGACGGCGTTTCCGCATCGCAAGACACTGTTCACCCCCGAAATCAAATCAATATGGGACATTAACCGACCGCAGGAGGCCCGTGCCAATATTGAGTGGGCGTACGACTTCTTCGAGGCCTTGGCAGATAAGGGGAAGTCCAGCGGTGCCTATTTGAACTATATTGACCCACTCCTGACACGGTGGAAGGACCAATACTACGGACTTAACTTCGCCCGGCTTAAGAGCATCAAGGACCGCGTTGACTCAGGCCATGTTTTTCGATTCCAACAAAGCGTTGATTCAGCTTATGAGCCCATTGGAACCAAGCCACTCGACCTGAGCGTACTGCAATGTTCTTAGGAGTCGGAACAGTACTACATGGCGTCGCGTACCAGTGCGATTCGTCGATATCGAAAGCCACGCTACCACTATTTTGCAGAACCGGAGAGCGTCCAACGGCGACGGTCACTGCGCGCTCGAACGGCGCACGCGAGATCCCGAGGGGAACCAATGAATTTCCTAGTAGTTGAACTGGACTGCACACGATTGTTTAGGGCATGTCGGTGGCTTGTAGGTTGGGAGAGTTCGTCGACCGCATCCACAGCCGACGCGCGCGTGACTAAACAATCCACGCGGCGAAACCGTCTACCGATGGTCGCCATAACAAACGTGTCGTTATTGACCCTTTGTGCCTGCTGTGGGCCGCCGGCACTAGGATCCGACGGGAGAAGCGGCGCTGCTGAGATGACGGCTGCTAACCCATCGTGGCCGACTCAGCAACCACCGGTGCTCTTAAGCAGCGGCGCGCACAAGTCGGAATTCGAGAATCTAGGAGATTTGGCCCAGGCACTGGTGCAGTACCACGACAGTGGTGCATATGACCGTGATCTACAGTCGATCGTCGGCGAAGCAATCTCCTATGTTTCCACGCGCTCGAGTACTGCCCGCCGGCCTGCGCTGGTACTCGATATCGACGAGACGGCCCTCAGTAACTGGGAACAATTAAAAGCGAATGGTTTCGCATACTTTGGGAATGCGCCGTGCGTAGGCATTCATCCATTAACGGGACCGTGTGGATCAAAGTGCTGGGATCTCAACGCAACGACACCTGCGGGGCAGGCGGTGCTGCGTCTGTACCAAGTTGCGATAGCGCGTCACGTGGCCGTATTTTTCATCACAGGCAGGCATGAAGAGGAGCGGGCAGCGACGGAGGAAAACCTTCGGTTGGTGGGCTACAAGTCATGGAAGACGCTCTACATGAAACCAAAGCAGTCAGACATGCCAACGAGTGATTACTGTCGTGGCAAGCCCGCTCCATCAAACCAGCAAGTGCCGCCGCCCGTTGTTGCGCGTGCGGACACGCCTGGCGTGCCTGTCGCTCCCGAATTGTCAGCAGCGGATTTTAAGGCGCCGAGACGACAAGAGATAATGGAGCAGGGCTACACCATTGTTGCTAACGTTGGAGATCAACCTAGTGATCTCGAGGGTGGATTTGCCGAGCGAACCTATCTGCTGCCTAATCCGTTTTATCGGATCAACTAGAGCTTGGAACAATCATAAGTGCGCCAGGACGTGTGTGTACCACAGCGTAATCACTTGATTCAAACAATGCGAAACACTGGAGGACCCCAATGCCCAAAGTGGGCGATTTGGCTGCTTGTGATGATAAGCCTTGCTTATCCGGCGCTGCCTGATGATCTGGCGCAACGTGCCATTGTGCAGATTGCAGAGGTAGACGACGCCATAAAAATCGAGCGGTCACTCGACGCGAACTCTGACCGTGATCCGCCAGATAACGGGGCCTGGTATCAAGTGTTAAGGGGTGGAATACCCATAATCGTAAGTGCCCCTCACGCGACAATGCCGTTTCGAGAGGGAGCGTTTAGGTTTTCGGATGGAGGTGGAACAGGCGCATTGGCGATGGAATTGCACGTGCTGGCAAATGTCTACGTAATCTATACGCAGTTCAGGAGTCCGTCGGATCCGAATTTTTACGATGACAATGACTACAAGAGAGCGCTTGAGCAATTACTTAAAGAGACGGGTGCCTGGTTGGTGTTGGACATTCATGGAAGCAGTCCCAAAAGACCATATGATGTTGATCTTGGTACAATGAATGGCGAATCTCTTAATGGTGAAGGGAAACTACCCGAGCAACTGCAGAGAGTTCTTCGCCACAATGGGATTTCGGCAATCTCGACTAATTATTTTTCGGCGTCAAAGAATCAAACGGTCACCCGATTTGTTGCGGAACGACGAATTCCGGCAATACAATTGGAAATCAATTCGACATGGCTGCAGCCTGCGGAGACAGATTTAGGGGCGCACCGGTTTGCACAAGTATTAGAAGCTCTCACTGAGTTCGTGCAAATGGAGCAGCAGAAGCACCGGGGTTCGGTAGATCACTAATCGTTCAATACCATAGGGTAATGTGCCCGCATGCTACTGCATTATCCGGACGGTGCGTAGCGGAGTCGGGCGAGAACGCGGGGGGCTGCTAAAATACGGATGCGACGGACGCGAGTGCGACGGACTTCAAGGCCACAGGTCGTCTCGTTGCAAGTTGACGGAACAGCCTAAAGCGGTCCCAACGTTTGGCCTCCGTCGCTCTGGGTGGTACGAATGCAATCGTTCGCGTCGATTGGAACGAGGCCAGCGGACCAAAACAACCCAGGTGACCGGCCTGGTCCGGCGGAAAGGGATTTCGATGAACCGACGACATTGCAAAACAATCGGTTACTGGTAAGCGCGTGTACCGTAGTGCCATTCATTATGCGCGATGAACGGCGGAGCCGCGGCATTGGACCCCCGTCGGTAATCGCGCGCCGCGGAGTCAATCCGAGTTCTAAAGCTGGGACTGCGCGTTATTCCGCTTGGAGCACGACGTCTCGAGCAAAGCCCGGGCGCGATCGAGCTTGGTTGCTCGCCACAGCAATTCGCGCCGGGATCCCAATTTTGAGTGCCTCGAATGTACCGCTTCCCCTTCTGTGGGTACCTTTGGGTTGAAGAGCATTGCGGTAGAATTGGGCTTCTTTGAGAGATGACTCCATTCAACACGGTGCAGGGAGGAGAGGCGATGCTATTTCACAGACTAGAGGATCAAGGACCTGGTGCAGCCGGAGCCAGTCTCGAAGGCAGGGAAGGCCCGGAGCTCCGGGCAAAGTCGGGTCCCAAAAAAGCTCCAGTAGATCGAGCGGCAGTTGTGTGGGCAACAGTGGTCATAGCGTTGTTCGTCGTCGCCGCCTTTGTAGCCCACGTAATACAGTTCTTAGCAGGGGAAACCGTGTTTCTAAACCTCAGCGTCGCTGTGACTTCGGCGAGCGCAGGTGCGTTCATTGGGGAACGGCTTGCCTTGGGGAAGCTGGCGGGCTGACGCCCGTTGCTTGAGTTGGTGGATAAGTGGTTTGCCATTGCAGTCACTTCTAGTGACGACACCGAGTCGGTGGTGCGAGCATGGTCTCTTCCGAGCGGCGTTCGTGAAAAGCCGCGGGTGCTTCGCATGCTGGATACAGTCGTCGTGCTTGGCGATGAAAATTGTGAGGCGGAACTGCAATCCCTTCCCGGGGTAGTGCACCTTGCTAAGCCGGGGCGCTCGAGCGCGCCGGAACTCGCCGACGGACGTTGGTACGTCAACCTTCTAACCGCATGGGAGCATGTAGTTGAGTACTCAGCCGCTTACGAAGGAGCGGTAGTGAATATGAGTCTGGGTCCGATCGACGATTGCAATGTATTCGACGCGAATGAACCGCTGAACCGCGCAACGAGACTCGCGTCTAGCCGTGGGGTAGTCGTTGTCGCCGCCGCCGGCAATGATGGTCGACGCGGCGACGATACGATGACTAGGTGGGCAAAAGCACCGTGGGTTATCAGCGTCGGTGCAGCAGACCGGCGGGGCAGGCAAATTGAGCCATATTCATCTCGTGGCATCGCTGGCGACGCGACCATCCATCCGACCGTAGTTGCGCCCGGCACCTCGATGTTGACAGGCGACCCTGGTACGAGCTTCGCGGCTCAACAGATTACCGATATCGCCGTTTTTCTGCAGTCCTTTGCCCTGAGTGTTTGGAAGACCGTGTCACGGCGATTTATACCGTACGACGAGATCAAATTGATCGTACCTAGATTCGTTCGTAACGCTCTCGAGGAGTTCGCTGCGCCGATGAACGCAGCACGCCATGAGTGCGGTGCGGGCTTTGTCGATATCAAGCGTACAACGAAGTTCTTGAAAACCGTCGACGTCCATCGGCTCAGTGCTCTGCTGCCCATTAAGGAAGCGTTGGAAGTACCAGCGGTAAGCAGCGTGAGGAAAAAATTGCGGAACCTCTTGGACAGCGCTGGCCATCACCGATTGCTTCGCATCGCGGTCGACACGACGTTCGAATGGTCGCGCCCGACATTCGTGCCGGGACTAATACGGATGCGCACCGGCTACCTTCTTTGTTGGCCAAGTCCGGTCACGTATGGCGACGACTTCGATCGCGCAGAGACGTCGCGTGATAAAGCGTCGTGGCTCAATGTCAGCATTCTGCCGCGGCGGCGGCGCGGCCGAACGCTATCAGTCGGGCCGGGGGGTGCGTTCGAGACCATAGGCGCTGCGCTCGAAGAGGCGCGCGAATGGGACACGATCCACGTTCGCCCTGGAGTCTACAATGAGGAGGTGGTTTTAAAGAGCGGAATCGACATTGTCGGCGACGACCGCGCGATAGTTCGACATGCAACGCGCCGCCCTGTCTTATTGAACAAGGTAAGGGACGTATCGCTGACGAATTTGGACATTGTTAGCCTGGGCGAAATGGAGTCGGTGGGAATCTTTAATAGCCACAATATTGTGCTTGAGCAATGTCGGATCGGTGGGGCCAAGAATGGCGTCAACGCCTTCCTGGCCAACCGCATCGAAATGAGAAACTGTAAGGTCGATGGTGGGACAAACGCGGGATACTTTGCATTCTGCCGAAACGTTCGATTGAGATCTGGCAGCTACTTTCTTGGGGGCAACAGTGGGCTGCTGTTGTACGCAAGCAGCGCGAGCATCACGGGCTGCGCGATTACCGGCACGACGGTCGACGGGATCATCTACATCCCATCGAACTCACCGTGGACCCGGCAATGGATCGTGACGATATTCAGGCAGAACATGGAGACTTTCCGGCTCTTAGCTCTAAGCGTTGGCCCGAGCCAAGTGTCGCGTAGGGACGTTACCGGTGAGGTAGCGAGGCTAACGTATGGTTTGTTACTCCGCGACACGCAACTTATTGGCGGGCATGCAGCGCTGGCTGCGACGTCATTTGAATCGATTGAATACGAAGCGGCGTACATTGAGGCGGGCTGGACGCCCTTTGCGCGGATCAGAGGCAACACGGCACTGCCCACCCGTGTTCATGGCCTAAGTTACGTCGACGCACAGGCGGCGATCGCTCGATCATTGTACCCGGTGAAGTACACGCCCACAGTGCCACCGTCGTAGGCCATGGCGCGGCAGGCTGGTATTGTGTGGCCGAGCGCTGATTTCCGAATGCGCAGCCGGCGGAGGGTGCTGCTTGCATCGTTCGTCGTGACCTAAGCCCTGACAAGATTTTCGGAAGAGCAGATGGTCAAGACCCTCCGCGAGGCGGCCATGTCGCCGGTGTCGCGCCTGCATCGGCTGCAAGTGCCTAAAAATAAAAAGAAGCCGCGGCCGTACGGGTTCGACGAGGTGCGGGCGTTCAAGATTGACAATGTTTTGGGCCCAAGACAACTACGGCCATATTGCATTGAGTAACTGCGCCAATCTGGCCCCAGCCTTTGCGATCTGCGCTTGCTTAATCTTGTCCTGATCATTGACGTATTGCTGGCGGTCGGCAAAAGTTACAACCCAGCGACTTGCCCCGACTCCCGCAAATGCAGCCCCCGCAAAAGCAGAGTGCGATGTAACAATGGTGTCAGTAGCCCATACAACCGGCCAGGTCTCAAGCGGCCCGGTAGTGTTTGGAACGGCATCAGCCGCTCGCACCGTAACGGCGTCCGCACTGCGCCCAAGAGCTGGTGGAATCTGATCCCATTCGGTGTGGAAATTCGTGCCTTGGTCACTAATCAAGTTGCCACCTGCAGTATGTGTCGTTGGATCATCTGGCGCGCCCAAATCCGGATTTATTAATTTCCCTTTGGAATCGAGATAGACAGAACCGACGTGCAGTGGTTGATGGATGTCGCCAATGAAATGGGCGAGCAAAAACAACGCTTCCTTCTTGTCGTTTATCGAAAATGGCGGCGGAGCCGGCATATTCTTTAGAATCATAATTGCGGCTTGAATCGCGCCAACAATATCGTGTTCGCTGGTGCCGACGTAGCTCCTGTCATACCGGGCATGCTGGACGGCAACGTCAGCGAAGTGGTACGCCTCATCGCAACCGTGTCCTGCTTCATAGGAACAATTGCTCCAATTCCGGCTAACATAGTCCTCCATACGGGCAATTTCCGCTGGTGTTTGAAAGGACGTGCAGGCGACTGTGTACTCCGGATGCTTGGGGTCGGGCGAATATTTGAATGACCCATCTTCGTTGCGAACAACGCTCCGAACGCAATCCGCCCACGGCGCAGCGATTCGCAATTCGAATCCTAGAATCTGTGAAACTTGTTGGCGCGCGTGCGCAGAAAGCTTCTGATCTGCGATCGAACCAATTACCTCGTGGCCTTCGTGTCCCCAGCCGAACGCCGACTCGTGCAGTCCTACGCCGACTAGAAATCCGATTACAAATAGCGAAATTCTCATGGATCCACCTGCTAAAAATTGCGATAAACTGAGACTAACGCAAACCTGCACCGATCTCACAAAGCTGCCGGAATGTCAGGTTGTGATTTAGTCGGCGCAGGACTCTTAAATGATCGTCAAGACTGTACAACAATTAATCATTTCATTCCTGAATTGATTGCTAAGCAGTTCTTGTAGTTATTTCGAAGTAAACGCCCACCGACATGCGAGGTCAATAGATGGAGTTGGCGCTCTAGGTATTTTTGATGCTGCGGCGCGCTGCACCCCGCGAGCATTCCATCTCTCGCTGCAGTAAGTTCCATTCTTTCACTGAGAGCTCACTTTGGGCCAGACGGGTGACCGCGGCTCACAAGCGGGCCCTACGCACTCATTCGCCATCCGATCTACACGGGCCTGATTCTGGCGATGCTCGGTTCCGCGATTGGCGTCAACGTGATCTGGGCGCTGCTGCTGGTCCTGGTCGGCCCGTACTTCATCCATAGTGCTCGACGCGAGGAAACCGTCATGTTGCAGTTATTCCCGGAGCAGTACGCCTATAGGGCACAGACCGGGATGCTCGCGCCCTGCCCATTCCGTCGGCGCTTAAGCGGCCGTCCACGTCGGTACTGCCGCAATCACCCTCCGCCGCGTAAACGCCTAAGAGCTCAGTAGGTCCTGAATGGCAGCGACTAGCTGTGCAACCATTCCCAATATGACCAACGATAGCCCGAATATACGTGTTCGCACGAGAGGATCCTTGAAGCGCGAAAACTTTGGTACGAACACGAAGTCCTCGAGTAGAAATGTCGGCAGCAAGGCGAAACCGAAATAGGCGCCAAAAGCCTTGAAGACTTTGAGGGATGAGGGAAAATCGTCCGAAAAGAAGACGAAGAGTGGAATAGAGATGAGGGCACCGCCGAGCGGAATCGCTCCCTGAGCCCAGATCGTCAGCCCCGATACCGTGTTCACTATGAACAACCGCCATTTTTCGCTTTGTGTGACGAACTCTGACAGCACCACCACGCCCAGAAGCCCATAGACAATCCCGAGAGCATTCAGGAGTTTGAAGGTCTGCAGCCCATGAATGGCCCCAAGCCTGTATGCAAGCCAAGCGCCGATGACGTTAAGCAACGCAAATACCAGCCTGAAGGTTCTATTGGCCATCGCAACTCCCTAGGGGGATGGGATTGGGGTGGAGCGCTGAATCGCGTTATGGACTCAACGAATTAGGGCTTCTGCTTTGAGGCATCGCCGGAGGGACTACCGGTGGGCTTGTTCGATGGAGTGCTTGATCCGCTCGAAGATGGTAAATGTTCTTTCGGCGACGTAACCGAGGTCGCAGGGCGCGGAGCGGCCTCAGCCGGCGGTTTCTTCGGAGGCGCCGGTTCCGGAATCTTCATTGCTTTCGTCGCCTCAATTAGCTCCTTCCGTATCTGGTTGTATTGCTTTTCAGGCCAGAAGGAGTTGTTTGTCGTCACGACCAGGTCATGCTCGGATTCGGTGAGTATGTAGACGGGACCAGCAGACGTTGCTGAGGTCATCGGCAGACCAAGCTCCTTCGCGACTTGCGCGCCTCTCTCGGTGAGCAGAAGCTCCACCGCGCCCCGATGACCGCCGCCGTAGGCCATGGAAATCATCGGATACGTCAGAAAAGCATACATGCCAATTTCCACGGCGAGCAGACCGAGCGCTTCGGCAGTCGCGGTGACTTGCTCTCCGAGCCAGCCGGGCGGGACCTGACCGGCCTTGAGTTGCATCCAAATTGCGTACATGCGCTTTGCGATGGCATAGGCAATCGACGCGATTGCGCCCATTACAATGATCGATGCCCAGACACGCCAATCGGTAAAATACGCAGCACCATCTGAAAGGCGTGAGAGCAGCAGTTGTGCCGTTAGCAGTGTGCCTAGGGCTGCGAAAAACGCGCCACTGCATTTCTTAAATTCTCTCGCTTTCAGATTTCCAAATGCCGATTTGAGATGACGGCTAACAATCCCCAGTGCGAAGTACGAGGCCGTGCAGAGAAGTGCGGCGACTGCACCAACGAGCACGTATTCGGCCCTGTCGATTTCAAGGGAATGCACCCCGTAAGCAGCCAATCGCAAATTGACGATCAGCAGCCCAATAACAAAGCAGAATGACGAGATCCCCAATAGCAATGTCGCACTGACATGCACGGCATCTTTCAGAAGTTCCAACGATGGTTGGTTTCGGATCGGCGCCGTTGGCTGTTCTGGGGATTGCGCCGCGGGCGGACTCTCTGGCGTTGCTGCTGGCTGGTCCATGCCTCATTTCATCACATCTGGATGGGCGAACCAGTGGGTTATGGTGGGCCTGCGACTTTCGAGTTATCAGGCGGGGTAACTCTGAGAGACCGGCCTTCATCTGTGTCGCAAGCAGCTTCCGTCGACCTCACAGCCGCTACAGCGTGGCGTTTTCAGAATCTTGTACAAGCCAGCCACTGGAAACCCCATCAATTCGGCAACTTACGCAGCCCACCAATGCATAACTCGTGAGGTACGCGCCGTGCGAAAACCGGGAAGGGGTGCAACTCCCGTCCGCTCGACGCACTGATTCGTCGGCAAGCTTTAGCGCTGCCCCTGTTTCTCCTATGGATACGGCGTTCCGTCGCGGTGGGTGTAGCCCCTCTCATCGGCGATCATGTCGATGTCCGGGTAGGTGCAACGATCTTCAGGGTCGGATGTGCCGATTTCGAGCACCCTGGCCGGCGAATTCGATCTGTTAACCAGGTGATGGCCATCAGGATCGCCACTCCTAAACGCCGCGCATTCTCCGGCGCGCAGTGTTTCTTCGCCCGCGTCGGTGACTAACGTCAGTTCGCCATCGAGGACCCAGACGAACTCGTCCTCATGACTGTGCCAATGACGCTGGCTAGACCAAGCACCTGCCTCGATGACAGTCACGTTCACGCCGAATTGAGTCAGTCCCGCGAAACGCGCCAGCCGTTGACAAGATTGAGCGCTGCACGGCTCATCAAAGGGCTTGGGATACGTGCCTCCGGATTCCGAAGGCACGATGGCAACGTCGAGTTTTTTCATAGCGCTGCAGACCGAAATCAGAGTTCCACCGTTCTTACAAGTGTAGCTCCCGGGCCGCCGAGAGGCCGCGGACATTGAATTAAGCTATATGATCTGCGTCGAACGCCAGTTCCATAGTCGAATTTTGGTTCCGTTGCATTGAGGGGCATTGTCGTACATTTCGGGCGTCGACTAGATGGGCATGACTCAGCGCCTTTCTGGCCAGATATTTTATATCTGGCCATATAAAATATTTGTGAAAACAGTAAGTTAGTTTATATCTTGTCAAATAGGGTTCTGTTGCGCCTAGGGAATTTGGGCCTAAATAGATACGCTGGCACTCCGAGAACCAAGGCCACCAATCACAAATGCCTCAATTCAAGGCATTTTTCATCACTGACAAGAGCGAGCCCACGTGTTTCAGCGGTCGGATTGGGACTGTTGCCCCTGAATGCAACAGAACCTTGCGCACGATGCTGTCGCAACACCATTGCGAGCGCACCGCAACACAAAAATTTCTTCTTCGCCGCCCTCAAGCCTATTGACGCCAGAATCCCGTAAGCATCTACTTTTACAATAACAACTGCGTAATCGATTTCACGGACGAAATGATCAATCGCTACTCGCTTGCAACCAGTTCCCCTCGATCGCCGTGCCGGCGAGTCAGATCGATCGCGCGGCAGCTGGGCTCCCCGAGCTTGTAACGGGCCATTACGATTGGCAATCCATCGTCTTTTCATGGAGGACAACGTGGCAACGATTCACATAAGAAGAGCGCAGTAAGAACCGGAGGTCCAGACTGTGCCGACGACAGACCCTGCACCCGCGCCGGCGCCAGAATCCGCGCGGCCTACACCCTTGACGGCCGTGCTTGTCATTCACGGCATCGGACAACAGCGGCCTTTCCAGCCGCTCGACAGCTTCGTCAACGGTCTTCGCGCCACTCTCGAACATGATGATTTTAGTGTAGAAACCACCCATCTGATGTTCGGCCGAAATGAGGTGTTTGATCACTGCATCCGGATCGAGGCAACGCCCCCCAAGACCCTGTCGCCGACCGTCAGGCTCGATGTTTATGAGTTCTACTGGGCGCCACTGACCCAGGGCAAAGCCACTTTTGCGCAAATCGCCCGCTGGCTGCTCCTCACCGGATTCACGCCCGTGCGCAGATTCGCCTTCAATCTGCCGTTACTGAACCAACGAGCTTCGCGGCGTGCAGAGCAGGCAGTTCAGAGGGCCACCAAAGCCGAGCGGGAATCGGCTGCAGTAAAATCAACCGACTCGGAGGGCAATTCCCCCAAGAAAGAGGCACTCACGCCGAAGATCAAGAAGGCGATTCTCGGCAACAAGACCCTCAGGGTCCTGTTCGTCGAGTTTCCACGGGAGGTATGGCGCGTTGTTTACGTTGCAATCGCTGCCGTGGTCATCGCGGCAGGAACAGTGACGCTTGTCGATCGATCCAGCACTCTCGTCAAGCAGTTGCTCAAGGAGCTGCGCGCACCCTCGGTCGAGGTCGCCAACGCGTTGAAGGAATTGACGACGGTCCCTGGCGTCTTCAGCGCCGCCGTTGCGGTGATTGCCACCGTCGCCGCGGTTGCGCTTGTGCTGTCAATTCCAGAACAAACTCGGGATTTCTTGCGACTGCGAAAGCTCGAGCCTCGCGTCCTGGAGGAGGCCGGCAATGCAGTGGGCGCCGCCTGGAGGCAAGGAAGCGGTTTGCTCGAGAAGTTTCTGCGGAGCGCCGAAGCAGGCGTGAAGGCGTACGGACGGTCAGCGCGGGAGTCTGCCAACTGGCGAACCGAGATCCGCGCGCGGGCCTTGTTCCTGCCTCTCTCGGTTGCGTTCTGCCTCCTTGCGGTGCTGACGGTCGCCTGGCTGTCTCTCGCGGCACCTCCGAGCCTGGGCCCGCTACACCCAGAACCGGTCATTCACGGTCTGTTGACGCCGCTGTGGAACAAGAATCTGGCTCTGGTCCTAGGCGTAGTCATCATCGCTGCGTTTCTGAAGCGGGTGTTCGTCGATTACATCGCTGACGTCGCCTTGTACGTTACTGCAGACGAAAACTCCGAGTTCTTCGCGACCCGCACTGCCGTCCTGAAGGAAACCACGCGCCGCCTGCGCTTTCTCTTATGGGATCCCAACTACCAGGCCGTGGGTCTGGCGGGGCATTCCCTCGGCTCGGTCATTGGCTACGATGCCATCAACTGGTTGCGGAGCGAAGCGGCGATATTGCGTGAAACCCGCGGGCCGTCCGTGAGTCTCGAAGAGCTCGAAAAGCTATCGAAGAAACTTGAACCAACGGACGCCGCCCAGGCTGCTGCTTTGGTAAGTCAGCTCAGACAGAAATTTGCCGTTAGGTCCACTGGCTCGGCAGGTAGCCTGGTAGACGACGGGGGCGACACCCCCATCGCGCCCATCGGGCCGAAAGAACTCCAGAGGTTGACGACTTTCGTGACTTTTGGGTCGCCCCTGAACAAAGTGCTGTACTTCTTCCGCACTAAGACCAAAGTCTACGAGACGGTGCGCGCGCACATCCTTTTCGAGACCCACGGATTTCGGCAGTTGCCGGTGTTGCTGACCCGAGATCCGCGAATTCGTGACCCCGCCCGACAGATCTCAGACGGGTTGCGCTGGCTGAATGTTTATTCTCCAATGGACCCGGTCAGCGCGCGCCTGACTTTTTATGGCGGCATCAGAGAGAGACGCCACTGGTACCTGGTGTGGGGATGGTGTCACACGAGCTACTGGCACGATCGCAAGTTCTTCAACGAGGTGCTCGCGGCGCTCAACGGCTCGGACTGGAGCACCGATTCCTGACCGAAGAGATTTTGCCTGGAAGAAGCTTAGGGGTCCAGGATTCGGCACTAAGGGGGCGTCCGAAGCGGTTCCCTCGCTACATCGAGCGGTCAAACGCCGATCCGCCTGGGAACTTTGGGGCGCCATCAATAATGCGCGCGCATAGTTCCCATCGGCTGCATGCCGGCCAGGGACGGACCGGGGTCTGTGTGCCAGGCACGGTGAGCCGAGGGTCTCCACCCGGCCGAGGCTGTGTAAAACCTCTCGGCGCTTTTGCAAATCGAGCGAAACGAGCCAAAAATCCCAAGCGTGTTTCAAATCTGCAAGATTCCGAAGATTGAATCTTGCAGAATTGATTTACAGCGAGGTCAGTTTTTGTTTTTACACAGCCTCGGCCACGGAAGGGACCACTTGCGGGGTGGTAGATCAAGCACGTGTCCAATGGAACGGCATATCAAATCGGAGGTTATAAATCCCCTGGGTCGCCACGCTGCGCATCTGGATAGCGCGGAAGATTTAAGGGATTTCCAAATCTCGAGTCCCACCTTTACCCATTTGGTTCGGACTTAGCGCTCGCGATACGGGTCTAATCCGTGAGCTAGCCTCAGAATGATACTGCGAATGCGGCTTCGGACTCGACCATACGTGCACCGCGTATGCATTGCTCTTCTTAAAACGCTCTTTAGGCTGAACGATTTCGATTATCCTATGTGTCCTTGCCCCCCACGGGGAGTTATGCGGAGCCTATTAGGCCTTCCGCGGCGAAACCCAGGGACTGGATTTGCAGCCCAACGACCTGAGGCCCGACATCGTCGACGCCTACCTCAAGGCGCTCCTCGACTCCGTCTTTGCCAAAGACGAGACTCCGCCGCGCGGGAAGTGGCGTCGAACGCAAGAGCGAGTGGTATGTCACGGGGGTGGCTCTGACCTTCTCTTGCCCCTTTTATCTCCATAAGGCAGATTAGGCTGCATCCAGAAGGATGGAATCAGATATGGATATCACGGAAGACGAAGCAGCGCTGCTCTTTGACAGAATTCTGAAGAAGCTCAATGTCATGGAGGCCCGCGACGTTGTCGAAGGAATCGACGAATCACGGCGTTTAGGTATCGAAGAACCGGTCGGACACGCACTTCACCCCGACGGTACCATCCGTGTCTCTGAACTTAAATCCCTCGGCACCGTGCGCAGGCGACCGCCTACGAACGTCGAGATGCTTCGGATTGCTCTACAACGGATTCACCAAAGGCTCAATGTGATACCTGCTATTGCTCAGAGGCTTGAGCAGACCCTCGGTTCTTGCGACATTGAGTGGCGTGTCGATGAGAGCTTCATTGTGAGCGACCGGGCTCAGCGGCTCGAGGCAACGCTGACGGAACTGAGACCCGAGCAGGTCGGCGATATCGCGGCCGCCTATCAAAAGCTCAGGGTTTTGATTCCGAAGATTGTTCCTGACTCGGAGCCTGCGACTCAAGATGGCTAACGCTGCTGACATGGCCGCGTTGACGGCGGCGATCAATGACCTACTGGATCTTCCAGCCTCGAAGCAGCTCCTTCAGCTGAATTCCCCGACCTGTGAACGAGCCTTCGAGGCATACGTGTTCGCCTTATGCGGTGAAGCGGTGCGTCGAGCCGGCGGGACGTTTGAGCTATGGGGAATCAAGAGCGGCCCGAAGCCCAATCCCGTGGTATTTCGCGGAGCACCTGGAAGCATGTCGTCGAAAAAGCAGAACTTCGCTTACGCACAGTGCGGGTTGAAACAAAAGCGGTTTGAGATTCACGTTGATGTCGAGTATCAAGGGACTTCCGGGGCGCTCCATGAAATTGACGTATCGCTATGTGAAGAAAATCATGCAGAAGCGGTCCGTAGTACGGGCGGTACGCCCAAAGCAGCCGGTAAGAAGCTTCTGATGGCGTTTGAATGCAAGTTCTACGAATCAACCCCGGGCGTCGCGCTCGGCCGCACCTTCGTGGGCCTCATCTCCGATTGCGGGACGCTGAGACTTCGGGCCTTCGTGAGTAACACACCGTCTGAAAAGCTAGAACAGTACCTATCGAGAGCGACGCGTCCAGAGCCGTTTCTCGGCATCAATCCGCTCGCTTTGGCTACCGAGGAGCGCTTCGTATCGTATGTCGAACAAGAACTCCGCAAGTGGGCACCGACATAACCAGGGAGAACCCCGCGTATCACAAAGCAAATTGGCATCGCCGCTGTGACCCCAGGAAACTCGTGAGGTGCCGGGAATGCCGAACTCGACAGTCGGAGATGTTGATGGCTGTTGAGATCCGCGTCTTTCTGGCGATCGACGCGTTTGCTAAATTCCCGGCTCGGTCTTTGCTTTCGATGTCATGTTAGTTCTCTTTCCCGCCAGACAATCTCTTGATTTTGAATGCAATAGGTTTGGAGACGATTTCTCGGAAGACACCATGATTTCCTGCGGTCACTCTTTTGCTCCGGAAGGCGCGTTTTCTGACGACCAGAATTGCGCGGATTCTCGCAGCCGCTAACACTCACTCCCTCGTAGACTTGTGAATGGGTGAAGCCGGCTAGTTTCATCACTTCCCCCATTGTGTAATAGGACAGTCCCAAATTTGTCCCAGCTCCGGGCATAGACACGCGGTCGGCTACTCAGTGCTATCTACCTGCAGTATCCCGCCGCATAGGAGTTTTGTTGAGTATGCACGAGCTTCCACTGCGTCGCTCCCTCGTATGGCGAGCCCTTTGCGGCCTCTTTCATCCGCTCCCTGAAGACCTGGCACTCAGGCCTATCGGACAGCACCACTGGCGACCGCCTGCCGAACTTTCCCGCTGATGGACGATTGATCGCCTTTCTATCGGACCGGCGCAGAGCGCGCGAGTTTCAGCGCTATCCGCTTGATCTTGAGAGCGGTGCAGCGCGGGCGACGCCGCCCGTGGGACACAGTACGCGTTCTGGGAGACCCTGCAGGACGAGCTCGAGACGCTTACTCAGGCGCAAGCCAGCTTACCGACCGCCAAGCAGCCATGAAGATCACCGCCATTGTCGCCGCAGCGCAGGCCCGCATCGCCAGCTACCGCGAGCGCCTGGCGGAGCTATCGAGATGTCCGGGTTCTGAGCAAGTACGTCACGGCAAATCGTCCAGGTTGACCCATCGGCCGTCCTGAAACACCTCAATCTTGGTGATCGGGTGGATCTCCCAAAGCGTATCGCGAAACTTTCCCAGGTGCGCGCGGTGCTCAGGGTCCAGTAATGCCCAGCCGCTGATTCGGACCGGTTCCGCCGAATCAACCCACGGGGATAAAGCGGCCTTGGTCCATTTGGCGTGCAGTTTGCGCATCCGCGGAGTCGTCTCGACGACGATGGAGGTCGATTCGTCATCCCCTTCGCTTTGCACCAGAGGCATGTGCCAATCGACCTCAGTGGCGGCGGTGAAATGGCAGTTCGTGGATTCAGCACCCTCTACCTTGATCGCGGCGAGATAGCCTACGACCGAGACAGCGACACCCTCATACGGCTCAATCTCGGCGAGCTGCGCGGATGTCCATTTTTCCAGGGTTTTGGGTGCATCCGGATAAGGCAGCACGTCCACTGCTTTCCAGGTCACGCTGTGATACTCCGCGGGATCGTCGGTCCGGTTCTTGCGCGCGTTCGTCAGCGCATCGCCGCCATCGCCCGTGGGTCCGCAGTGCCCGTCCACACCATCAAAACTGGTTTTATTGGGATCAGGCTTGTCCCAGGACGGAGAGATACTCGAGGCGACCCCGCCAGGCGTCCCAGGCTTCTTAGCAAGCAGGTGACTCGATGGTGGCATCGCCTTCAGGACCGGAGCAGCTCGCGCGGGGTGGTCCGGGACCACCTCCAGGCTCCCCGCCCAGACCCAGCCCTCGTCACCTTCAGAGGTGCGCACATGGTAGTACCCGCCGGTCTCCTCTGAGCCGAGAAGCTCGATGTCCTCGGTGGGCGCCAAGATGAGAATGGGCGCGTGCTGAGTTGAAGGATCGTTGCGCAGTGTTGCCCGTTGCAGGACGATCGCATCGCGCGCGTGTACAGGTGACACCTGTAAAAGAACACACGTGAGCATGAGGCTCGCGGCTACTCGCATGATCATGGACACCCCCCGAAAGACCGACCCCGCCCTCTGCCTCATTCTATCTGTCGCGACCCCTGGCGTCATCCCGCTTCCCTCGCTCTTAGGGCAATGCCGAGGGCCACGGTATCATTCAGCTCATGAGCGGTGCGCGCCGTCACCATTGGATACCCGAAAGCTACCTGGGACTCTTCAGCCGCGAAGGCACCACGGGCTCCCAAGTCTTCGTTGTCGACTGCGTTCAGCGGAAGTCATTTTGGACGTCGACGGACAACGTCTGCGTCAAGCGCGACTTCAACCGGATTGAGTCGCCCGACCTCGATCGCAACGGGCTGGAGAAGCGCCTAGGCCAGTTCGAAAGCGACGCAATCAGCGCACTTCGGGAGATCGGCGCCGGTCGCGCAACGACCGGTAGTCATGAATGGCTCTACGGCGTCAACCTGATGGGCTTGATAGCAACCCGCAACCCAACGACGCGCCAGCAGCTCACCCGAGCGGCCGAGCGGGTAACGCTGGAGCTGCTGCAGAAGTCTCTGGAGTCGAAAGAGGCTTGGCAGACCACCATTGCCGACATCAAGGCGGCAGGCGCCCTCGACCCCAGCTTGCCCGTCGACTTCGAGCGTCACCGGGAATTCGTCGAGAGCGGCAAGTTCTCCATGGAGCTTCACCAGAACTTCCTGATCCTCCAAGAGCTGCGGGGCGTCATGCCGGTGATTGAGATGCTCGGGCGGCGCACATGGAGCCTGCTGGAGGCCCCTGTGGACTCTGGCGGGTTCCTGACGACAGACCGACCCGTGTGTGTCTTCCCGACTGATGGGAGCACGCCGACAGCACCAACACGGTTGGATGATCCGAAAAACTCCATCGTCTTCCCGGTGTCGCCGCGCTTGCTGGCCTACGGCTGCGCGCACGGCAGGCAGTACGCCTCGGACATTACCCGGCGCGCGGTGGCCCGGTTCAATCTAGCGCTGCTCCGATTCTCAACAGGCCGCGTCTTCGGACCTCATGAGCGGTGCGAGTTCGGCTCGAGCAAGCCTGATCTGCCCTTGGTGGTCGGCAGCGACGTGCTGGAGATCGTCGGGGACTTCGTGTGGTATGAGGACGACCCAAGCGAATCTGAGGAGACGGCCACCGCCCGAACACCTTGACTGGGTGCCGCACAGCTACTCTCCCGATTACCTAGCCCAATAGCGGTCGTAGCGGATGTCCCAGTTGGGCTAATGCGGATCAACGCCAATCATCTTTCCCTCGAGTGACGCTTCGCAGCCCGAAAGTGCTGTGCCACATATGTGACCAACTCAGATTGAGTGTGCCAGGATTGTGCCTTGCTGTGCCTGGGAAGGGGTTACCACCAAGGAATAGAATATGCGCTAATTCTTCGCCACGATCATCACAATTTGCTTATTTTAGTTCGTTTCTGGATATGTCGCAGTCAAATAGGTTCCGTTGCATTTGGGGGCGTTATCGTACAATTATGGCGTCGATCCTACCCGTCCAACCCCCCCCCACGAATTCTGCGACTTGGCGCCGGAACCATGCAAAAACTCGTGAGGTTGAACCCGCGCATAGCCGCAAGTCTCCGGATGCAATCCTCGTGAGGGCCTAGACAGTGCATGGTTTTCGGTTCTGTTGCGTCTAGAGAATTTGGAAGTGAAAAGGTGCGCTGGCGCACCAAGGCTCGATTCTCCCGCATTGCAGCGCGATTAACTGGTCGCGGTGGAACAAGGCGCGGGCTTTGATCTATGCTCACGTTTGGGATCGATATGCGACCGGTCGCAGAGTCTTCAGTAGAAAACAGGGAGGTTTATATGTTCTCGATTCGCGCACACGCCAATTGTGATCATGCATTTGTCGTCTGGAATCCTGGGGCCGCGATTGATCAGTGCCTGGGATTTGCGCTTTATCGTCAAGCGACAGGTAAGCAGGCGGAAATCGTCACGACGTTCGTCGGGCCAGAGACGGAGAAGAAGGTGCCGGCGGGGACGAGTCGTCCGAGTACCGTGTGGCCGATACAGAAATTCATGTGGTCGGATTATTTGATCGGCTCGGAGAGCGCGGTGCGCTATCGGGTCGTGGCGATGTGTGGGCCGGACTTCGACCATCTGAAGCCGGGCGCGGCGAGTCCTTGGAGCAACCCGGTGAGCATCGTCGTCAACCCAAGCGGGGCTATCCAGAGTTACTTCAATCGCGGGATCGTGTCGACGCAGTGGCTGGCGCGGCAGCTGGTGACGACGAAGGCGAAGTTGATTGACTTAGTCAATTGCAAGCCGGGGTCGAGCAACGCAACACGAGATTTCCTGGGCGGCCCGATGAAGCTGGAGTTGATCAACTTGCTGACGGTGCAGATCAAGTCAGGTGGGCATATCTACGCATCATTGTTCGAGCTGAACGATCCGGAGGTGTTGCCGTTGCTTGCTAGATTCGGGCAGAAGGGGCATATCGTTCTGTCGGATGGGACGCGCAAAGCGCCAGCGAAGAAGAAGGGGGCGAGCAAGAGGACGGGGAACGCTGCGATGTCGAAGAGCGTGGCAAAGGCGAAGGGGACGTTTGATGAGAACGCGGATGCGCGGGAGCAGCTGCGCGCGGCGCATGTGGAAGTGCACGACCGGATGGTGACGGGGGATCATTTCGCTCATCATAAATTCATCGTGTTCATGGATCCGATGGATTCGACGCGGCCGAGTGCGGTGTGGACGGGGAGCATGAACCTGACATTTGGCGGCGTTTGCACGCAGGCGAACAACAGTGTGTTGATCAAGAATGGGGACGTTGCGGCGCGCTTCTACAAGCAGTGGCAGGCGTTGGCGAAGGCGGGGGATGAGTATCCGGACACATTGATCGATGGAGATGCGGCGTCGTTGAGTGTGGCGGTGGGTGGGGCGAAGGTGACGACTTGGTTTGCGCCGAATCCGATGGTGGGCGGAAAGCCTAAGAAGGGCGGCAACAAGTACGGGGATCATGCTGATCTTAAGTATGCGCGGCAGCTGCTGCAGAACGCGAAGCAGGGAATTTTGTTTCTGGTGTTCAATCCGGGATACCAAGGGACATTGTTGAACGATATTTTGGATTTGTTGGACGATCAGGCTAAGACCAAGAAGCTCTACATCCATGGGGTCGCAAACCAGGATCCTACGGGAGGCACGGACAAGAGTCCGCTGATCTTTGTCCATCGCAATGCGGAGGAGAAGACGTCGGCGGCAGAAAATGAAATCGTGTTACCGGCGGCCGTGAGCGCGCCCGCTACTGCGACGGCGAAGGATAAGGCGGCGGCCAAAGCAATGGCGGAATGGGTGAAGCGGGTGGATGATTATTGGCAGAAGGAGCCCACCGGTCTGGGATTGGTCCGGGTGCACAGTAAAGTCATCGTGATCGACCCCTTTGGCGATCATCCGGTCGTGATCACGGGGTCACACAACTTGGGCCCTAAGGCGAGTGCCGTGAACGATGACAATATGGTGGTGATCGAAAACGATAGTGCGACTGCAGAGCAGTATGCGGTGAATATCCAGACTGTTTACGATCAATATCGGTGGCGATTTCAGCAGCAGCTGGCGGCCAAGAAGCATGAGAAGCTGAATCAGTGGAATGGGTTGCTATTGGATTGGGCGACGAAAGGGCAGGTCGGTTACTACGAGGATGCGGAAAAGCAGAAGGAGATTGAGTTTTGGATGGGGAGTTAGGAGCGCGTATCTGATCGTTCGCGCGAGATATGCGCTTTGACACGCGCGCGGGGAAGGTAGGTAAGGAAGCAGTCGGTTGACGTTTCTCCAGTTCCGTTGCATTAAGGGGCATTGTCGTACAATTCGGGCATCCAAAGGATGCCTAAATGACCAGGCCAATTGTCCGAGATCCCATTTACCGACGTCGCCGCTTCGATGTGGAGATCATCGAGTTGTGCGTCCGCTGGTACATCACCTACCGGCTGAGCTACCGAGATCTCGTGGCAATGCTGGCTGAGCGCGGCATTAGCGTGTCGCACACGACGATTCATCGTTGTGTGATTCGCTGTGTGCCGGAGTTTGAGAAGCGATGGAACCGCTTCGCCCGACCTGTGAATACGTCCTGGCGCGTCGATGAGACCTACATCAAGGTCCGCGGCAAGTGGAACTATCTCTATCGGGCCGTCGACAAGCACGGCAAAACGGTTGATTTTCTGCTCCGTCCCGATCGCGGTGTCGCCGCTGCTCAGGCATTCTTCCGCAAAGCTCTTTCGAGGTGTTTGCCGCGGTGGCCGCGCAAGATCACACTCGATGGCCTTAAGCAGAGTCACCTGGCCCTTCGGCTTCTCCGGCGGGAGGATCCGAAGTGGAAGTACGTTCAGGTGAGGTGCAGCCAATACCTTAACAATCTAATCGAGCAAGATCATCGGGCGATCAAACGCCGATGCGCCTCGATGGGAGGCTTCAAGTCATTCGGAAGCGCGGCCATTACGTTGGCCGGCATCGAGCTTGCCCATCGAATTCGCAAGAGGCAGTTCTCCCTCGGGCGCGGCCGATGTCGAAATTTCGGGTTGCTAAAACAGATCTGGGAACGAGCACTCGCGTAGTACGTAGTACTTCGTCGGCGGAAACTAAAGCGTGCCGATTTAGGTCAGAATTGTTCAAGGACCCCAATTTCAGGTGCCGGTAATGCAACAGTTCCGTTTTTGCGTCTGCATTTGGCTTGGGATCAAATGCGTGACTCCGTTCGAAATGCTTCGAGTCGAGCGGGCGAGATTCGTGCTGGGCGCATAGCTGACAAGTAAGTTCTGTAACAAGGAGGGTTTATGAGCAAGTTTACGACTCGTGTGGAACTGCATGACGCCGATGGAGATGACTACGACTCCCTGCATGCGGAGATGGAGCAGCGTGGATTCGAGCGCACAATTATCGGCGAAACCGTAACTTTCCACTTGCCGACGGCCGAGTACAACTACGTTGGCGACGTCGAGTGCAAGGATGTTTTGAATTTTGCGGATGCAGCCGCAAAAGCCACCGGCAGGAAACACGGCATCCTCGTGACCGAAGTCACCAAGCGCGTTTGGAGGGGATTGATACCCGTTTAGGGCTTTGCCCGTGAGCGCCGACTTATCGCTTCGCGAGGACTCGCCGGCGCACGAAACAAAAAGGCCAAGGCATGGCACGCAAGTCGCATCAAATCCAAGCTGGATCGGCCGGCTCGAGTGACCGATCGAGGCATCGGGCGCGATCGGATCAGAAGCAGTTTCAAGGTTTGTACGTGGTGGGTCATAGATACAATTCGCCCGATGGTATCCCCACCGACGAGAATTACATCAGGATTCCGCCCGCTCTAAGAGATCGACATGTCTATCGCATTTTCTCCGTAAGTCGACTCATTGAGTTGTTCACCTTGCGACATAACGTGCTCGTGAAACCGCACATGTGGGACGACCCGTTCGAGAATTTCATGATTCACTGTCCTTTTGAATTTCTCGGAGGACAAACCTATCGGAGCGGCCACAGGGATGCCATGTACGGCCAGTGTTGGACCTGGCAGCACTCATCCGATGCGATGTGGCGAATCTACTCGCCCAAACGCAATGCGGTTTGTATTCGATCAACGCCGAGGCGACTTTGCGAGAGTCTCGCCAAGACCCGCGGTAAACGAGCATATTGCGAGGCCTACATTGGCGCAGTTCAATATCTTACCCAGGCACGCTTAATCAAGTTTGCAAGAGAATCCTATTACAAAAGTCGAAGCGACGCGATCAGGCGAATGGCGGAGACGCTTCTGTTTAAGCGTCGGGCCTTTGCGCACGAGCGCGAGGTGCGACTCATCTATATGGCCGCGGCAGGCAATGCGCGAAGTCTTCCGGATCTGCACCCCTACGGCATCGATCCGCATGAACTCGTTGACAAGATCATTATTGATCCGAGGGCCACTGAAGCACAGGCGAGACGACTGCGTTCGAAGATCATTAGTGAGACTCAATTTGCTGGTGAGATTACGCGATCTCAGCTATACGCCACGCCTCCCCAGCCGTTAGTCCGCTTCATTCCCTTGCGGCCGAAGAAAATTACTCTGCCGCCAGGGTTGGTTGCGATGGTACCAACGTCGAAAAAAGGAGGCGCCTCGAACAGTCTGCCAGCAGTTCCATTCATACCACTGCTGTCGGCACTCAAGAAACGGGGGCGGAAGCATTCATACCGTGGCTGACGGAATGGGGGGATCGGTCTTGTGGGTGGGGTGTCCAGGGCGTTACTTCCATGCCAAATTCGTAAGGTCGCGGCGCGAAACTCCAACTGGCTCGCCAGCTGCAACACTATGCGACCGTGTGCTGCGCCCGTGGTATTTGAGCGGACGGCGACTCTTATGCGGCCCGCTCGGTGCGGCCCCACGGATTTGGCATGGATAGCTTGCCCGGAACCTTACGAGTCTTGCCTCGGGCGCGCCTCACGAGTTCTGCAGCGGTTGAGAGGTTAAGCTGCAGGATTCGTGGGCTGTCGACGCGGTTGGTAGAGGGAATGCCCTTTCCTAGACATTTTCTCTAGACGAATTCCATACAATGCGCGGATGACCATGCTCGAAACTTATCGGCCGCGAATTCAAGCCTTCCGTAGCGATCTTATCAAAATGTTGCCCCGGGCGCCCAACGATAGGAACTCGCAGAAGTCGATGGAAGCAATGCCCACAAACCGGTTAATCTTGGCGTTCATTCATTGGCGGATGCGGCTCATACCCGCCAAGCCCCGGATGGTCAGATTCTGGTCGGGAGGCATCACGCCGCTGCAAACACAGTTGGCCCGTTCAAAACTTCAGCCATTGTTAAAGGCGGCAGCAGCCGGTAAGGACTTGACTCCTTATCTGTCGGATTACGTGAACCGGATTGGAATCGATCTCAATGAAACGAGTCCGAGGTCAAAGCGACGCGACATGGACATGGTCTTGACGCGGCACGGTCTGCATCACTTCCACGTTGGCGTTAAGGGCGCGGGAAATCCAAAAGGCCGTAGCGGAGCGCTGGTGTTTGCCGAAGTCCTGGAGAAGGAATTTCGAGTCGTGGCCCTTTCGGATCACCGAGCCTTCGTGCAGGGGAGCCCCGAACAGCTGTGCTTCTTCAACGTCTGTCATGCTTACATGGCCAAGGATATCCCGGCTGGTCAGGGTTTCATGATGAAACCCGTAATGAGTTCGGGGCACTCGATGGTTGCCACGGTTTTTTCGGATCAGTGTGAGGCGGAGATGGACCGTCTCGACCCGCTTCTCGATGATCCCGAGTTCATCGATAAGCTCTACAATGATCAGCCCATCATCCGCGCTGGGGAGTCGGTCTTGAAGCCCCGCGAGCCAGAGCTCGCGTGGTACTTCAAAGACTTGGAATTTGGCATTCTTAACAAGCGATCGATGGTGTTCTTTTGCCGATTTCCCTTTTTCGCGCGATAGCAAGGACACCCTCGCCGCCGGCGGGACGGGTGCTCCAGGAACGGCGGGCACCGCATGAAAAGTTAGTCAGCTTTCTTGTCAGCTAGTGTGCGATCGATGAATAACTGGAGAGACTTCCGACTTTCAGCGGTTTGGCCGAGCTCGTATTGGACGACTCCCAAGTACAGGCGCAGTTCGGGGTAGCGAGCGCCAGTGTCTAGGGCGATCACGTTTTCCAGGTAGATCGCTGTGCCCTTTAGATCGCCCTCCAAGTAATGAAGCCGCGCAAGGTTGTAGGGAACGACAAATGTAGTCTGGGCCGTCTCTGCTTCGGCGTACAGTCGTTCCGCCCGTCGAAAATCCGCCTTTTGAATGGCAAACGCCGCATAGTCCAGAAGGCGCGCGACATTTGTCTTAGTATCGTCATTAACCCAGTTTTCATTGAAGGACAGATCGCGCATAAAGCCGGGGCGTTCTCGATGCGAATTCGTAACGCCTTGTTCATTTCTCTGGTGTCGAAGCTCTTCCAGCTGCTCCTCAAGCAGCATGAGCCGTTGCTGGCTCTGTTCTGTCTTACGCGCCTCCAAATAGGCAAATGTAGTGAATATTATGGCGGCGTACGTCACTACGACGCCAGACCAAAAGAGCGGTCTCGCTTTAAACAAGCGTTGATATGTTGCCAGCAACGACGGTATTTCTGCCATGACGTCAATCCAAGGTATTGACCAAAGTGTCTAGATGCTGAAGATTCCTCTCGATGACATCCGCATTTTGCGATCCACGAGACAATGATTTCGCCTCGAATAGGTACTGTGATGCCTTAAACTCTTTGTTCCTCTGCAGCTTGAAGAAAACGCAACCGAGATCGTTACTGACGGTCGCTGAGGAAAGCTGCCGGAACGAACCAAAACTGTCTTTGCCAGCTGCCAGCGCGAGCAGTGCTTTTGCGGCTTCATCGTAATCGTGTCTCGACCATGCGTACTCGGCGTGCTCAAAATGTCGGCGTAATTCCTGCTGCTCGGTTGCGTTAAGAGGAGGTGACAACGCAGCAAGGTCCTCTTCATAGGCGTGATTGTCCAAAAAAGTCAAAGGGCTATGCGAGTCGTCTATTGCGTGTTCCGATCCATATCGTTCGAGACCGACATCAATAGAGATCGCTAGCAAAATCAGCCAAAAATATAGATTCCCGTAAGACCACTTTCGGATTGGTTTTCCATTGGGCCCCTTCCCGTACTCAATGTACGGCGCGGCGAGAATAGGAATGGCGCCGAGCGTCACAATCGCCTTCAAAGCAAGGATGAGAATGGGTGGCATCAGCAGCTTAATCCTGCGTCACCCATAGTGAAATGATCTCCAGTCCCAGTACTGCCAATCCATTGCTGGCTAACAATTGGAAAGCACGACATTATTGCTCGGTGCAGCCCAGTACGCTGGGTAGTCGCTTTTGGCCCCATCATGGGTTCCGTCTGGGCCCCTCCTTGCTTCTGACTCATTCTAACCCGTCCGGGGAAATTCTGCCGACAGGGAAGTTACGCAGCCACCGTCCAGGAGGGAACTGTTGCATTAGAGGCGCTCGAATTTCGGATCCCTGAACGATTCGGTTTCGCTGCGGCATAAGACCGCCCGCAACGGGTCAGTGCTCACCACAGGACGTCAGCATCTGTGATCTGGTATTTCGCTCGTTGTTAGCCTCGGTATCCACGACCGTGAGGCACCAGTTGTAGTGGTAGTCAAAGCGCGAATCCCATCGTGAGCCGGTGAAGCCGCAGTGCTTCGCAAGGTTCAAATTATTCTGTGCTTCTGCGGCTGATGCATACTGCTTGCATCGCTCGAACTTAGAGCTTGGGCTCCCCACAGGGGTAGCAATCACTCGGGTGGCAGTTCCAAGGGACGTGCGGCTCGCCGGATGTCTTGCCCGCACGTCTCCTTTGTCACCGAGTGGTCCTGCGTCAAAACTAAGATCATTTCCCACCACGTCGACGGCACCGGCGATATCGTGGATAAAAAAGCGCGTGTACTTCTCGCCCGGCACCAGGGAGGGCAAGTTGCTATCCAAATAGGAATAGCTGCGTGCCCCGATACTCCTGCGATTACTATCAAGGAAGTCGACGCTGAAATAAACAGTATCGAATTTCCGCCCGGCCGGCACTTGCTCCGTAGAGACGTTGACCTCGATCATCTCGTTGGAGTGACCGCTGAGAGAGACAGTCCATGCCTGGGCCCGCGCCTGAGACAGCGTTCCGCAATTTAACATTATCGCTGTCAACAGCCACCAGCCATTAGTTGCAGTCTTCATGATTTGACACTCCTGTATTCAATGAGGAGGGCACGGGTGGTGCCGGGACGGGCCCGATGACGATCGGTTGTTTCGGCCCCCTCGCCAATTCAGCGGGCACCGAATCGGTCTTTGACGCCGGCACCGTTCCGTGAATTCGCTCCGGACACACCGCCCAACGCAATGTCAACTTCTGCACTCGTTCCCGGTCAACACTGAGATCCGTTCCCACACCGACCACTTCCGTTTTGACGACGGATCCGGCGCGAATGACATAGTTGATCTCCATCTCAAAATCTTTGAGCTTGAAGAGCGCCAGATCATGGCGCTTAAGCATATCGGTCTCCGCGGCGGCGAGCTCCTCGCGCACGCGGGTGATGAGATCTTTGATCTCCAAGGGTTGGGATTTATCTGCGAGGCCCAAGTCCTGTCGAGCGACTCGCGCGCTGTAGAGCGAGCCTGTAAAAGCGGCAGCGGCGAGTGTCGCCGCGTACAGAAGCCCACGTACTACCGGAGATTTCAGATCCATTGGAGTTGAGCCCCTGTCCCTGCGGCACCGCAATAGGTCTTCGGTCATTTTTTGAATTCGCGACGCTCGGGTGAGCTTGCACCCAACTTACGCGCTCGACAAGAGCGCTGCGCTACTCAAGCACAGCAAATGCCGGGGCTTTGGGGATGCGGAGCAACTCGCACAGCGCTAGGCCTGATACATTGCCTGGCGGAATCTTCTTCGCAGAGGCAATTCAATTGCCGTAAACCTCCAACGGCCTCGCAAACCTTGGGAGCCGATGACTAAGATAAATTAGAACGCATCGACAGCGGCGCGTCGTCGATCGACCACTACGAGATGTGCCGGCGATGTGACCAACTCAGATTGGGTTTGCCAGGATTGTGCCTTGGTTGTGCCTGGGAAGGTGTCGGTTCTGTTGCATTAGCGGGCTTGAGCCCAAACGCGACCCCTGATTCGCTCTCGTCATCGATTAAAAATTACATAAAATCAGCCAGTTGCGATTGGTAACAGTCGGCGGGGTTCCGTTGCATTAAGAGGCATTATCGTACAATTCGGGCGTCCCCGAGATGCCCAAATGACCAGGCCCATAGTCTGAGATCCCATCTACCGACGTCGCCGCTTCGATGCGGAAATCATCGAGCTGTGCGTCCGCTGGTACATCACCTACCGGCTGAGCTATCGCGATCTCGTGGCGATGATGGCCGAGCGGGGCATTGTCGTGTCGCACACGACGATCCACCGTTGGGTGATCCGCTATGTGCCGGAGTTCGAGAAGCGCTGGAACCGCTTCGCACGACCCGTGAATACGTCCTGGCGCGTTGATGAAACCTACATCAAGGTCCAAGGCAAGTGGAATTATCTCTATCGGGCGGTCGATAGGCACGGCAAGACAGTGGATTTTCTGCTTCGCCCGGATCGCAGTGTGGCGGCTGCACAAGCCTTTTTCCGCAAAGCGCTGTCGAAGTGTTTACCCCGGTGGCCGCGCAAGATAACACTCGATGGACTAAAGCAGAGCCATTTGGCCCTTCGGCTTCTGCGGCGAGAGGACCCGAAGTGGAAGTACGTTCAGGTGAGGTGCAGCCAGTACCTCAACAATCTGATTGAGCAGGATCATCGAGCGATCAAACGCCGATGCGCCTCGATGGGAGGCTTCAAGTCGTTCAGCAGTGCAGCGATTACATTGGCCGGCATCGAGCTTGCCCATCGGATTCGCAAGAGACAATTCTCGCTGGGGCGCGGTCGATATCGGAACTTCGGGTCGCTAAAGCAAATCTGGGATCGAGCACTCGCGTAGTTTCGTTGCCCGGGAGCAAATCTCACATAAACCGGTCCGACTCGGAATCGTTCCCGGACAGCAAGTTTGAGCGCCTATAATGCAACAGTACCATCGTGGCGCACGCATAAGACGCTGATTTGTATCGCAACATGGCCCACTCCGCAAGGCGTTCACGCGACCCGTCGTCAGTCTGCTCGAACTCCCACCGGAGCTTCGCTCGAGCCCAATCGGGCCGCCTTCGGCGCGCGATTTCGCAAAGGGAGCGATCCTGAAGGACAGAACAACGAGGCTGAGAGTAGGGCGGATCTCGAAGCGAAGCGATGAAGCAGAAGTTCACTCCCTACCTGATCGGTCCGCCTTTTTGCGGCGTGGTGTTGCGCGGCGGCCGGATAGGTGTGTTGCGCCGGGCGATTGATTTGTCCTAAATCGTCGCTTTGTTGACATTGTGATCCGCGCGATTGCGTGCTTAAGTTTGGCGACGAAGCACCGAATACCCGGTGGAGGCCCGAACGTGATGCCGACGCTGCTCATCGGTGAACGCGAGCACCGGTCATACACGCTGAATCCAGAGAAGATCGACTACATCGAGTCGGACGGCAACTATATGTCGATCCGCAGCGGCAATGCCGCCTACATCAGCCGCGATACCATAAAGCGTCTCGCGGGCGTGTTGGCGCATCTCGGTTTCATCAGAATCGAACGCTCGCTGCTCGTGAACATTCGGGCGGTCCTGTACGCCGAGACGGTCAGCCGCGGCAGGTTCGCCTTCACCCTGACTTTCCGGAGAACGCCCGCAGTCGAGCGCCACCTGTCGGGCCTGATACTGCAGGCATTGCCGCTGGCTCCAAACTCAACGGGGTGAAATGACGTGAACACATTCGTTCGTTTGCTCATTGTGATCTGCGCCAGCAGCGCGACTCAGGCGTTCGCGATCGATCCCCCGTCAAATCCAGTGGAGCCAAGCAAGCCTTCATCGCCACCCGTCGAATCGACCGAATCACGGTCTGACACCTCGGCAACGCAATCCGTTAGCGCCAATGCTGACAAAGCGTCGTCCAAGCCTAAGAGGATCGTGTTGGAGGATAAAACGCTCACCAACGAAGAGGTGAGACAGCTATTCGCGCAAGGCTACCAGCCCGTAGGCCGTGGGGGCGAAGTCCTCTACTGCCATCGCGAGATGAAGATAGGGTCGCGCATCGGAACGACGGTTTGCAAGACCGCTGATCAAATGAAGGAGCTCACGCGAGACAGCAAGGATATGTTGATTAAAGCTCAGACGACGAGTGGATGCTTGACAAACGGATGCTAGCCGCGAGCAGCCCTCTCGCCGCAGTCAACCTTTACCGCGCTTCTGGCTTCCGATCTTGCGTGGCCGTCTGTTGTTATCGGCCAAGATCGGGCGACGGTTGACTTCCTCAATTACCCGGCGTGACCCTATCCGTGATCAAGTAAAATCGCGCCTACTTTCGGCGCCTGAAGGGTCTGGAACAGCCGCTCGGCCTCCTGCTCGTACGACGCTTCGAGATTGATCGCGATCTCGCGCAAGAAAATCACTTTGAGAATGGCTTTGACGCGTTTTTTGGTCTCGACTCAATTTGAAGATGACATCGGCCGTGCTGTCGATCGTGGCGAGGCGCTGAGTGGGCGAGACCTTTCGCAGCGATATCTTGCGATCCTACGCCGGTTCTACAACGACCAAGGAATTACGATTGATCCCTTGTTCGCCGAACAGTGGATGACTTGTCCGTTTATCTTCGACTCGCGGCACATTCTGCTGGAGTGGGCGGTGGCTATGGATGTCGGTGCCGCGCTCGTCGGTGGGCATCGAGGCACGAGACCAACGGGCGATAGCCACGATCGTCGCTCCGCTAGGCAAGGTGGGTAGCTTTACTTCATACGATCTTGCGCACGATGCGGTTGCGCGCTGCGGTGACACATATGCGCTTTAGTGAGATTCCGTGCGTCTATGACACGCCCATATACGTTCCACTCTCAGATTGAAAGGTACGGCAATACCCAAAGAAAGCCATAGATGCATTAACCATGAGACTCCCCATCCCACCACCGACAACGTCCGCTGCTGTCCGACGATCGGCCAGAAGACGCGTCACGGACATAGAGGACGGAAGAAACACCAAGACTAGGTTCTTGCCACGCGTTCGTAATTCACATCTAATTCGCCACCTTTGAATTGTTGAATGCAACAAGTAGCAAGAGCAAAATGGCTCCGGTCACGGACTCGGGCCGTGAGCACGCCCAACCGACGTCGATCGACATACAGATTTTGCATGTGTGGAGTGGGCGCGGCCCCTTGAAGTGGCCCAAGTCATGCGCGCTTGGCGATAACTCGGATTTCGAGCAGCGTCCCCTCCGTGATCAATTCTGTAACGCCAATCGCAGTCCAGTCGGGGTATGGCGTTCTGACGAATTCGTCTTTGATCTTGATGAACGCGTCCAGATGTTTCCTCAGTTCCACATGATAAGTGGTCATTTCGACCATGTGGCCGAAGTGAAGACTGCAGTTTCAAGATGTGTCGCCGCAAACTTGAATGTATCCCGAAATTGCGTTTCCGGATTGTCAGAGAGCGGCAGACCTGGGTGCACGCCCGTTATTCCCGAGAGAAATACGAACTCCCCCGTATCGAGGATCGGCGCAAAATGCCACTGATCTGGAACTTTGGAAAATTCGCGAGGTACCAGCATTTTGCGCATGACTCTTCCCGTCATAACATGGAGAGGGTATGGCCCAGCCTAATGAGCTGGATATTACTGGAGCGGCGGTGCTCGCGTCGCCAATTTGGAGCGAATGCTATGGACTTTCCGCCATTTCTTCTTGATCGGTTTCTCGCGACTTACGAATTCGCCTTGCCACCCATCCGATACAACCTCGCTGCCAGTACAGGGCCGGTATGGACCTTGGGGGAGCTGATGGCACTGGGTGGCGACGCCCAACGCAAACTTGATGAACTGCGGATCTCCTACGTGCCGCCCCAGGGCACGCAGCCACTACGTCAGCGCATTGCCGATTTCCACGATGTGGATCCAGACTGGGTCATAGTGACAACCGGAGCGTCGGAGGCACTGTCGGCACTCTACGCGCTGGCTGCGGAACCCGGGGCATCCATTGTGCTGCCTTATCCGGCATTTCCCGCGATGCCGGCGATGGCTCGCGCCTGGAATCTCGTAGTGACGACGTATGAACTCAATCGGGATAACGGGTTTGCGCAGTCTGCTGAACTCGTCCTGTCTGCGGTCGACGCGCGAACACGACTCGTGCTGGTCAATTCGCCTCACAACCCGACTGGCTCGGTCATGCCGCCAGCAGAGATTGAGAAGCTTGCCGCGGCCCTCGCGGAGCGGCGCATTCCGCTGCTGGTCGACGAGGTGTACCACCCGCTTTATTTCGGAGCGAAAGCACCTTCCGCGACGCGATTCCCCAACACGATTGTCGTCGGTGACGCCTCCAAAGCGCTCTCGCTCAGCGGGCTGCGTATCGGCTGGCTGATCGACAGAGATGCAGCGCGGCGCGAACGACTGATTGACCTGCGAAGCTACTTCACGATTTCCGGATCGCCCATTACGGAAGCAATCGCCACCCATGCATTGGCACATCGAAGCGCAATCTTCGGTCGTCTGGAGTCCATCGCACGCCGCAACCTGCGGCTCCTGGAGCAGTTTATGCAAGCCCATCGCAGCTCAATCGGCTGGGCGCAACCTCTCGGCGGACCTGTGGCGTTCCCCTGGTGGTTGGACGGCCGTAATGCGCGACCGATGTGTGAAGCCCTCGCACGCGAAGGTGTCTTGACTGCGCCGGGAGAGTGCTTCGATGCGCCCGAGCACTTCCGACTCGGTTTTGGCGTGCAGGCGAACGGTTTCCAGGATGCACTCGACATTGCCTCAAGGGTCTTCGAAACAGTTGGGCCGACCTCGGGGCCAACTTGAAACGTGCACCCTGCACGGTCACACTACCGCGTTGATCGCTTCGTCGCCATTCTGATCGACATCGGCGGCGTGAACGGAGCGAGTCAACAAGATTAACGGTAGCAGCAATGCCTCGCGACGAATTGACTCTGGGCGCGCCAGGTAGATGCTGCCCGGTTCAATCTTCAGCACAAGCCGCGGGGACGCTTTTGCGGTGCCCGCTGCGCGCGATTGGCCCTGAGCTCCCCACCCCCAGCGCCGGCAACGTCCGTAGATGTCCATAGCACCCAGACATACCGCTTAAATCGACGTCCGGCAACCGCCGGACATGCTCGCTGACGTCCGCGCGTAAATGGCACCTGATCTCCTGATCTCACACCTCAGACTTCATACCGCTGATAGATGGGGCACTTTTCGGGGCCTGGACGGGCCACTTAAGTTATACGTGCGAGTGAGATCAGCGGTGTCCTCTTCGGACATCGAGACGGATCCCGGTCAAGCAACAGACCGGCGACCACGACAAGCGTGTGCCGAGCGCGGCCACCGCGTGGCAGTGTGAGATTGTCTTACGCGCGCGCCGCTGCTTCGCGGCGCGTTAAAGCACATCGCGCAGCAGCATGGACAGCGCCTGCCGGTAGCCGCGGTTGAGCTTCAGCGTCGTGCCTTCGCGCAGAAGTACCGCGTGCCGAAATGTCTGCCTGACTGCTGCTGGTGTCAGGGCCTCAACGATTCGAGATCGCGTCGAAGTGCGACCAAAGCGCGGTCTCGCGCATGCTGACGCGTGACAATTGCCTCGCAGGGGACGAGGGCCCGAAGAGTGCGATCGATTCGTTCCAAAAGCGCATCCGTCCAGGGGTAGTCAACGCGCAGATCGCGCGCAATTGCCTGAATTGTGGGACGGAATTTTCGCATGTATGCGGCATAACCCTCGTCCGCGTTGAGGTGACCGGCAGCAAAGGGACCCATGAGGGCCCATCGCAATCCCAACCCATGAGTGACCGCTTTATCTACATCTTCAGGATCGCACACGCCTTCACCAACCAAATGGAGGGCCTCGCCTATAAGGGCGAGCTGGAGACGGTTCAAAACAAACCCAGCAATTTCGCGATGGATAACGATGGGTTCCTGTCCGATCGAGCGCATCAGGGACACGGCCGAATTGACCACGGATGGGGAAGTCCAAGGCGTCGGACATAGCTCCACAAGAGGGATCAAGTGCGGAGGATTGACTGGATGCGCCACAAGACACCGGGATTTGCCGGCGAGCTCCCCGGTAAACTTGCTGGCACTGATGCTGGACGTGGAGCTGGCGAGAATGGCTTCGGGTGGCGCTGCAAGATCAAGCTCTCCGAAAATTGAAGTCTTAACCATTAAATTCTCAACCACGCTTTCTTGCGCATAAGCACAATTTGCAACGGCCTCAGCCAAACTCTTGGATGTGCGAATACATGCGCAGATCTCGCTGGCATTACCAAGGCCTGCTTCCTCGAGCGTGCGCGCACCTTCATCGATGAATTGCATCGCCTTGTCCCGGATCAAGCCATCGGCTTCATACAGCCGTACTTCGTGGCCTGCGTGAGCGAAGGCCAGCGCCCATGAGCGACCGATCACACCTGCTCCAATGCACGCGATGTGCATGTCAGTCAAGCCTGGCTGTCGCTGGACGCAGTCGCATTTGCACCAGGCGGAGGCGCTGTGCCCACGATGTCAAAGAACTGACGGGTGGAGATATTGGCACCGCAGACGACAAGGCCGACAGTTTTTCCAGCAAGCCGTGCGCTGAGTGGACCCAGGATAGCGGCCGTAGTCGCCCCGCCAGCTGGCTCAACGGCAAGTTTCATTCCGTAGAACAACAATCTCATCGCAGCTGCAATTTCCTCGTCCGTTACCGTAACAATTTCATCGATAAACTTGCGGTTGAGTGCGTAAGCGTACGGTCCCGTGTGAGGCGGAGCGAGGCTATCAGCGATGGTCTTCGATGGCTTCATGGACACTGGTTCTCCTGCGGCAAAGCTGCGGCGCATGACATCTGCCCCGACCGGCTCGACGCCAAAAATGACCACGCCTGGCCTCAATGCCTTTAGCGCTGCCGCGAAGCCGCCCGAAAGTCCGCCGCCTCCGATCGGCAATACCATGGCATCAATGTCCGGTGCTTGAGCCGCGAACTCCAGCCCCGCAGTTGCTGTGCCCAAAGCCGTAAGGGGACCGTCGAAGGGATGAAGAAACAGCCGTCCCTCGTCGCGCTCAATTTCATGAACCCGGCGAAAAGCATCGTCGATAGAGTCAGCGAATTCGACCTCGGCACCTAGTGCGCGAGTTCGCTGGACGCGTAATTCATTGGCTGATTTGGCCATGACGATCCTGGCATGGCTGCCGAGCACGCGAGCTGCGTAAGCGGTTGCAATAGCGTGATTGCCGGCGCTGACAGTGACCACACCTCGCTCAATAACACTGCGTTCTTGGTGTAGAAGTACGGTCAAGGCGCCGCGCGGTTTGAAGGTCCCAGTGACCTGAAAAAGCTCGAGCTTTAGAATGATGCGCGCTTTCGGAACCGCCGATTCGATCTCGGGTCCGCTCCAAACATGGATCGGCGTCGTAACTATGTAAGGATCTAGCGCTGTCCGGGCGGCCCTAATTTCATCTGGTGACGGGAATTCAAGGTGCATATAGCCCGATCAGTGTACTTCTATTAGCGCGTGTGTCAATATATGTGATCTGTGATAACACAGCTTGCACGACTAGGATGAAATGAAGCGAAAGGTAATCCTGACCTGTGCTGTCACAGGAAATGCACCGGTCAATCCAAAGTACCCGTATCACTATCCGATCACTCCGGCACAGATCTGCGCAGCTGTAGCCGAGGCGGCTGCCGCTGGCGCGACGATCGCGCACATTCATGTTCGCGATCCGAGAAGCGGCAGCGGATCGCGCGACGTGGCCCTCTTCAAGGAGACGGTGGATCGAATACGTTCCGCAGGAATCGATATTGTCATTAATCTGACCGCCGGCCACGGCGCGCTGTTTCTGCCCGATCCGACGGACGAAAGTCGTGGCCTTGTCGACAGCGACATATTGTCCGCGGAGGAACGCATCGCCCATTTGCGCGAATGCCTACCTGAGATGGCATCGATAGATGTTACAACCGGCAATCAAGTCGAAGCGGGGTTTGAATTCGTCTATCTGAATACGACGCGCACGCTGCGCGCCATGGCGCGACTCTATCTCGATCTGGGGGTGAAGCCGGAACTCGAGGCTTTCCAGATGGGAGATGTGCTGTTCGCCAACCAACTCGTGCAAGAGGGACTTATACCCAACCCACCACTATATCAATTCGTCCTGGGCGTTAAATGGGCCGCGCCTGCGAATCCTGAGACGATGATTTACTTGCGCAATCTGTTGCCTCCTGGCGCCGTTTGGGCGTCATTCGGAATCGCTCGCGCGCAAATGCCAATGGTCGCTCAGGCCGTACTGCTAGGCGGCAATGTACGCGTTGGCCTCGAAGACAACCTTTATCTGGATCGAGGAGTATTCGCGACCAATGGTCAGCTTGTTGAACGTGCGCGGCACATCATCGAAAATTTAGGTGAGGAAGTTGCCACAGCCGCCGAAGCTCGACAGATGCTGAATCTGAAGAACCACGCCTGAATCGATCGTCCACCGATCTACAAATGGGCATCTAAAAATGAGGCCACGCGTGTTAATTCTGTTACCTCGTTAGATTTGTGTACGGGCCAGTTGTGGCCTTCATCCGGAAAGACAAGATACTCCACGGGAACTTGGGCGTGCTTGGCTGCCTCGACCACGGTGTCGGACTCTGCTTTTGGCACTCTCGTGTCATTTGCTCCTTGCACGACGATAATCGGAATCGATAGCCGATCCAATTTATGGATTGGCGATATGCTCCGAAGATAGGCGCCGCCGTCCTCGTCCGGATCACCAATTTCGGAGGTGAGGGCGATCCGCCTTGACGCCCATGATTTTGGCGTGGACGTCAACACTCGGTTCCAATCAGCAATACCAAACATATCGATCGCAGCCGCAAAGGCGTGGGGATATGTCGTCACCGCGGCAAGCGTCAGGTAGCCCCCAAAGCTCCCACCCCCAATCGCAACGTGCCCGGAATCTGCCAAGCCCTCGCGGACCAGCATGTCGCGTGCCGCTAGAAAATCCTTCAAGTCATCTTCGCCATGATGCCGGTCGTCGAGGCGCGCGAATGTTTTGCCATCTCCCGTGCTGCCGCGGTGATTGACTGCATACACTACGTACCCGCGCAGAGCAAGAAATTGCAGGAGTGGCTGGTAGTCCAACTCGGATTGCCCATTTGGGCCGCCGTGGACCCAGATGACCGCCCGTTTTGCGCCAATTGGCCGTCGCGGAGGTACGTACAGGATTCCGGAAATGTTGAGACCGTCGAAGGATTTGAAGCTGTGAACAGAAGCTGCGACTAGGCGGTCAACACGAAAATTCTTCGGCCAAGCGGAAGCGACCATCCTGGCGTGGCCCGACTGCGATTCGACAAGATATACATCACCCGGCGTCCTCGGCGTACGCATCAATAGGGCGAAATACCGGTCGCCCGGAGCAAAGCTGACTGTGCGAACCACCCCCGATGGGAGCCCCGCCAGCGGAATGCGGTGCCAGGAAGGCATCGCGTACAGTCGAACTTCGGTGGCCTCGCGTCGATTAAGCCCGACAACTGCGTAGGCACCTGATCGAGAGAAGACGACATATTCGACGTCCGCCGGCTCATCAATGACAGTTGCAGAGGTACCATGCAGCAAGTCGCGACCGACCAATTTCAGATATTCGCTATTTTCATCTGTTACGTAATAGAGAATATCGCCACCCCGGCTAAAGCTCAGCGGCCGGTTCATCACTGCAGCTCCCGATGCTGTAATGTTCTCGTCTACTCCCGTCGCGACGACGTGGACGTATACATCGCTCTTAACATTGGACAACACTTTTTCGACCGCCACGAGATGCCGACCAGGGCTCACAGCCACATAGTTGCCGAAACCCGGACGGTTAAGGCGAAAATCCCCGCCTTTCATTAGGAGCTGCCTCTCGAGGGTCGTCGCGTCTACTTCATACAGGTCAAAAAATCGGGGATCTGTCTCGTTGAGACCCATGAAAAATGAGCGATGATCGTCCGACCAACCCTGAAAATCAGCAATCAGTTTCGGTTTTGCAACTAGATCATGACCCGAACTGTTCTTCGATTGGGCAACAAGATGAAAAATCTCATTTCCCTCTTGGTCAGACTTTATCAATATGCGCGCACCGGGAAGATAGCCTTCGGCTATTCCATGAACCGCGGCCGAGCCCCAGGCTGTTTTCTGACCTGAACCAGTGTCAATCTGCATCGGGCGATATTCGCCCGATGCATTACCCGACGTCAGAATGTGTTGTCCATTTGGTGAAACATCCAAACCCACGAATGCATCGTTGCTTGTAAAAGCGGTGGGCGCGATCCCTTTGGGGGCATCCAGGAGCGGGACCTCCGCAGCTTGACTTACGACTGACATCAGCCCGAAAACAATCGTTCTCGAGAGGAGAGTGCCCGATGTTGCTTTCGTTAGCCTGCACACTTCAGGGTGACTTATAGTCTCGTGCAAATACCCCGCGATCCTCCGGCGCGTTGTAAACGAGTGTTTTTGTGACGGCAACCTGTGTGATCTCGCCGGTCTTGAGGTTCACCATATGCGACAAAACGGCCGATAGGACACCACCAAATGGGCGGAAGTCCGAATATTGAGTTTCCACGAATTTTTTTGTCGTATCGAGATCGGGGTGAAACGCACGAATTTCCCTACGCCTAGTAATCATCCAGGTTTGCGGATCGACATAGAGAAACGTTTTATAACTGTCTTTAAACTCCACTTCGACGACGTAGTAGTCAATGCCCTCGATTTTCTCACGCCCCGAAGCCGAAAGCTTGTTTCCAAGGCTGCTGAACGCGTGCAAGCCGTATAGATTGAGCTCGACACCTTGGATGAGCGTCTTTTTGGCGTCTGCGACGCTCTGCAGCGGTTTGGGTTCATCAGAAGGCCAATTCCAGACGCCGTCGTCGTCCAGACCCTCTGCATATACATGCTTCTTCCCCACGTAAACATCAACCCGACACAGTGGCGCCTTCGTCGCACGGTAAATGCCCGCCATCACCGCGCTGTTCTCGGTGATTTCGACGGTCGACTTCTGCGAGTTGATGGCGTCAATGGCCGCCGCGCCCCCCCGTGCTTTCGTGTGGCGCGCAATGATCTGATCAAGTGTCAACGCGCCGTCGGATTCCGCAGTCGATCGGGCTAGAACCGCCGAGACCCCAAACGCTCCAAGGGCGGCAACGGCCAAGGAATCGCGGCGAGTGTAAAGCATCATTAAACTACCTGCGTTATATGTGATCACATATATACTAGCATAAGGAAAGCGACCGTCGCAACAATATCTCCGATCGAATTGAAGCTCGTCCGATTGTGTGCCGACGTAGCAGAGCTCGGAAGCGTGTGGCTAAGCTTTCGAACGTTGCGGCTAGATTTAGGGGAAAAGATTGGGAGTACTCGACAATGAAGAGAATTGCAATTCAAACGCAAAGCGCTCCAGCGCCACTCGGCCACTATAGTCAAGGTATTGTCGTGGAGGGAGGGCGCACTCTGTACATCTCCGGCCAATTGCCAATCGAGCCGAGCACGGGGCTGCTGGTCTCGCAGCCCGACATAGCGTTGCAGGCTGAGCAAGTTCTCGATAACGTCGCGGCGGTCTTGGCGGCTGCATTCATGACGTTCGATCATCTGGTTCGAGTTGGCATCTATCTAGCTGATACTGAGCACTTCGCGATAATCAACAGCCTTTACGCGAAGCGCTTCGCTAAGGTGCCTCCAGCGCGCACGACAATTGCTGTCGCCCGGTTTCGCCTGCCAATCCTGATCGAAATGGATGGCATCGCCGTTTCCGACACGGAGCTCCCCTCAGTCGAGCCGGTGCAATGATGCCAAGTTGAGCTGTTGCGTGAACCTGGAGCGCGGATTTTCCAAAATCTCGGCTGATGGTCCTTCCTCCTCGATGCACCCCTCCCTTAGAACCAAAACGCGATCCGCGAGGTGCCTGACGACTCCCATGTCGTGCGTGATCAATAGTGTACTCAAACGCTGAATTTCGATTACTTCCAACAATAAATTCAATATCTGCGCTTGAACTGTCAGATCAAGTGCAGAAGTAGGCTCATCGAGGATCAATAATTTGGGCTCTGTGGCCAGAGCGCGCGCCAAGGCCACGCGCTGCCGTTGGCCACCCGAAAGCGCGTGTGGATAGCGAGTCAACAAGGACGGGCTTAGACCAACGCGCCGTGCAGCTTCCTCCGCTCGAATTCGGCATTGCGTCGCGCTACTGCCACCTTTCAGGCGAATCGGCTCTTCCAATACGGCACGAACGCTCTGGCGCGGATTAAGCGATCCATATGGATCTTGAAAAACAAAGTGGCAACAGCTCGCAATCAGTTGCCGACCTTTCGAACCTCTATCGAGCCGTTTGCCAAGAATTTCAACGGTGCCGGCATCGCTCGGAATCAATCCAACAACGGCACGCGCGAGCGTTGTCTTACCACATCCTGAAGGACCCACCACGGCGAGGGTCTCGCCCGCACCAATCGCAAGGGACATATCGTGCAGTACGCTTATTCGTGTCCCGCCCTTGCCGCGGTAGCTCACTTCAAGGTGATCAACCCGCAATCCTGGAACTTCCCGCAGTGCCGAATCAGTCTCCATTATCGAAGGTCGACCGGAGCATGCACGGCGCTTGGCTCCGGGTGCCAACACGCAACTTTTCGCGACGCGCTGCCGGTGGGACCCTGCACGTCGATAGTGGGTGACACCGCGCAGGCTCGAGTCGCCTTTGCGCACCGCGAAACATAGACGCAACCGTGTTCGTCGGTTGGGGAATCATCTGCCATTGGGACCGCAGGAAGGCGGGATTTAGGAGGCCTGTCGCCCAAAATGCAGTTGAGAAGTGCTCGCGTATATGGATGCCTGGGGCCGCGTAATACCGCTTGAGTCGGCCCGGCTTCTAAGATCCGGCCCTTGTACATCACGTAGACTCGGGAACAGATTGCACGAATGCTTCCAATATCATGGGTTATCAATACGACTCCCACGCCGCGAGTGCGTGCGACGTCGGAGAGCAGACGCAAAATTTCTGCTCGCGCCAACACGTCGAGCGCCGTCGTCGGTTCGTCTGCCAGGAGCACCGCAGGCCGCTTGGCAAGTGCCATCGCTATCAATACTCGCTGCTTCATGCCCCCGCTGAGCTCAAAAGGGTAACTTGCCAGAACTCGCCTTGGATCGGAAAGACCGACGGCCTCCAAAAGACTGATGGAGGCTGAGTATCGAGCGGCGGCGCCAAATTCGGACGTAAGAAGTTCGGAGAACTGTGCACGGATGGAGCGTACGGGATTGAGAGCTGCTGCTGGCTCCTGAAACACCACGGAAATCACTGCTCCCCGCAGGCGGCGTCGCTCACCGTGAGACAGGGTAGCAACATCGATACCGTGAATAACAAGCCTGCGCGCGACGTGCGCCGTCAATCCACGTGGCAGCAAATCAAGAAGCGCCAGCGCCGTGATGGACTTACCGGAGCCGGATTCACCAACGATGCCCACGACCTCACCGGGCGAAACTTCCAAATCGAGGTCTTTGACAACGCAATTCGGAGGGTCAGCGTTATCGGTCGCGACAGACAATCCTGACACTTCGAGCACGAATGTCATGCGACACCGAATGTCTGTGCACGAGGATCGAAGAATTCCCTCAAGCCGTCCCCCAATAAATTGCAACCACATACAAGCGACGTCAATACCACGCCGGGAGCCACTACGTACCACCATTGATCAAGCAGATAGGCCCGGCCTGCGTTGATCATGGCCCCGAGTTCCGCGGTGGGCGGTTGAGCCCCTAGACCGATAAAGCTAACGGCAGATGCCGCCAGTACCGAGGTGCCTAAGTGCATGGAGAACAAGACGCTTACGCTCCCAATGATGTTTGGCAGAACATTGTTTATGAGCAGATGCCATTTACCACCTCCCATTAGAATTGACGCGCTGTAGTGTTCCTGCTGCACGACCGCCAACGTTTGGGCTCGCACAATCCGCGCAAAATGCGGAATTGATAACACTCCTAGGGCGAACATGGCGTTAAGAAGATTCGGGCCCAGAGCAACCGTCAACGCCATCGCTACGACCATTGTGGGCAGCGCCATCAATACATCAATCGCCCTCATCAGAATCTCGTCCCACCACCTTCCTAGAACTGGTGCAGCGGCTCCTAGCAATGATCCGACAGCACAACCAATCGATGATATCCCGGCTCCCATCAGCAGAGACAACCGAGTCCCAAACAGCGTACGCGACCATATGTCCCGTCCAAGTTCATCGGTTCCCGCCCAATGCCTGGCGCCGGGAGGTGACAAACGCGATGTCAAGTCGATCGTGTCGGGGTGGAACGAGGAGAGCAGGGGTGCTAACACCGCAAGCAGCGCGATCCCTGCTACGACAAGGGTGCCGATGGTCACTTCAGAGTTCGCTGTCAGCCAATACGACCGTCTCCCGCGCTGCCTGCGACTCGGCCAAAGTGGTTGCGTATGTGCGGCCATCAGCTGCGCCTAAGACGCGGATCGATGACCACGTACAACAGATCAATGAGCAGGTTGACGATGCAATAGACAATGGATGAGGCTGTCGCAAACGCCATGATCGCTGGAAAATCCAGATTCATGATTGAATTAAGTATGTATGTGCCAGTCCCGGGCCACGAGAAGATAGATTCGACAATGACAGACCCGAATATTAGGGATCCCAACTCGAGGCCCAGGAAGGTGACAATTGTGAGCGCAGCATTCGGGAGCGCATGTCGGATTAGAGTTCGTATTTCCGAAGTTCCCAATGCGCGTGCGGTCCGGATGTAGTCTTGACTTAGTGACTCCAACATGGCGGCCCGCGTCAGCCGCAGCACCTTGCCCATCGACATCAGCGCAAGGGTAATTGCTGGAAGTGCCACGTGACTTAGCGCGTCGATAGCTAGTATCGGCCGACCCGCGATCAAGAAGTCCACTATGTAGAGCCCCGTGACATGCGGCGGTGGCTCGATTCCCGTACTGAGTCGACCGGCTCCCGGCAACAAACCTAGGGTCCCGTACAACACTGTCAGCAACCCCAATCCAACAATGAATGGAGGCACAGATATGGCCAGAATCACGACTCCGCGAATTGTGCGATCTATCCAGGAACGGTTCGTCGCCGCAGCCGCCACACCACCGACGACACCCAACATAGTCGACAGAATGAACGCAATCCCCATCAGCTCGAACGTGGCCGGCGCGTAAGTGCGAAGATCGTCCAGAACCGGCCGACCCGTTACGATAGATGACCCTAAGTCACCTCTCATAAGGTCGCGCAAATATAATCCATATTGTGCGGGCCACGGGCGATTTAGCCCGAGGCGTAATTGTATAGCGGCGATTTCCTGCGTCGTCGCGCGAGGACCCGCGATCATAGCGGCGGGATCCCCTGGAATCATTCGCGATAGGCAAAATGTTATGAAGGAGACCGCTACTAAGACAGCAAGCACATATCCAAGACGCGCCAGGATTACGAGGCGCATCTAGGGGCTATACTTGGGTGTATACAATCAACGATCATTCGCTGCGCAATCCTCTAGGCCCAAAATTACTGGAAGGGGCTCACCTCTTCAGCGTTGATGCACTCTGCATCTCGCGTTTGAGCCATCCACTGCGTTTGAAACGTTTTCAGTAATTCACTCGGAAGTCGATGAGCGACACGGTCGAGGCGTCCGGTCATTGTTTCGGCCGCCATTAACGAATTCAATATCGCCTCCTCAGTCGCGTCGGCCGTCGCCTGGAAAGCGACGTTCAACGCAGGATTGGGAATCATCAAGAGCCGATTCACGGAACTTGAATTGCGCGGATCAACATGGTTTCCCGTTGCGAATGCCAGTATGAGATCGCCGCTCGTATTGGCTCCGTAGCCACCAGTGCGAGCAAGCCCAACAATGGCGCGCTGCGCCAATCGTTTGCATTGAACGGGCAACAAGGGGGCATCTGTCGCGATAACTATGACAACTGACCCTTCATCACGGCGTTTGACGAGTGGAACCGCGTCACCGTCAATTTGAAGGCCTATTGGCCACCCTGCTAGAGTAAGTTCGTCGCGAAATCCAAAGTTCGCTTGCACCAGGACGCCGACGATATACGTTTGGCCGCACAATTGTATCTTGCGCGACGCTGTCCCGATGCCGCTCTTGAACTCAAAGCACACCATGCCCGTGCCGCCCCCAACATTGCCCTCGCTGACAGGCCCTGATTTCACGGCTGCGAGAGCTTGCAACACATGATCCGGGGTCACTGCCTGAGCCAGTCCATCGCTCAGCCACCCGTCGTTGGTCTCAGCCACGACTGGCTGGTGAAAGCGCTCGGCAATACCCATCCGAAATGGGTGGGCCAGCAGTGTATCGCGCGCAACACCCACACTAAATGTCGAGGTTAGGCAGATCGGCGAGGCGAGCACACCGGTTTCCTCGATCCAGTGTGTACCTAGTAATTCGCCGAATCCATTGAACCGGTGAATGCCGGCGAATACGCCGCGCTCCCAATACGGCTCCGTGGTGGCTGTGATGGCTGTCACGCCGGTTCGAACAATCGACGGGTAATCATCGATAATGGACACATGCCCAACGCAGACTCCGGGCACGTCGGTGATGGCATTCAGAGGTCCGGACGGCAGTCGCCCGATTGTGATTCCTAATTCCGCTAGTCGTTTATTCATAGGTGTGTTTGTCTTCGGTTGCGCTAGTGCAACGTCCACTCTCCGTCTGAGCCAAGGATCTGTCGTGCCAGCTGCCGCGCCAGCGCTCCTCCATTCATACCGTTGGTTGTAACTACAATCCCAATTCCTCGCGCTGGATATACGATTGCAATGCTTTGTGAACCGGGATTGTCGCCCCATTGCCACAGGGCTCGTCCGATGTTGTCGTCGCTAATCCCGATGCCGAGCCCCCAACTCAATCGTCCCCCGATATGGACAACCGGCTGCGCCATGGTGTTGCCAACTCCGCGGCCTGCTGCTGCTTCGCTCGCGACCCTGCAAAAAAATCTCGCTAAATCAAGTGCCGTTGATTGCAGCGACGATGCCGCGTTTGCCTTACGCCCGGGTTCCGCTGGGACAGGCACAAGTAGCGCAGGTGCCCTAAAGTGAAGCGCTGAGAGTATGATAAGTCCTACGATTGCGGTGCTAAGTAGTGGCCAAGCACGGGTTCGCAATGGCTGGTTGCGATTCAAGAATTTCAAACCAACGGTTGCTCCCGCGGCAACCGCAGCTATCGAAATCGCCACGAGAGCTTGGATGGGAGCCACGAATCTCACTATCGACATGCCAAAAAAGTATACTGGCACCACGAGACTCACTACCGCGCATATGGCGATAAGCACCGAACACATAGATGTGCTAACCAACCACCGCCGCGCCAAGATGCGGTGGACGATCAGGCCTACAGGGAAAACAACGGCCGCAGCCCATAGCATGAATCGAGTCATAAAATACATCACAACTGATAAAGGGACGTGCCCGTTGGCAGCCTGCCACGCGATCCCTGGCCCCTCGATGTATCCAGTAGACGCCATCCCCAATGACCTGAATACACTATCGCTGGCGATCGCATTGAAGGGGCGTCCGGCAATTGCTTCCACGACACGCTGCAAATACATGTAGCCATTTCCGGAGTACGAGAATTCCGTGCCAGGCGATGCAACTAATGTAGACGTTTTGTGCCAGACTTCATTGGGAAGTCCTGACGTGTGGCTAAGTACCTGCCGCATCGTAATTTGATCCGTCTCGGTGTTTCTCTCCAAATACGGCGTAGCCAAGTACTTATATAAGGCGGTATCAAGACCCAGCTGTCCGCGCGAGACTATCGTCAGAGCTGTGTACGCCGCGATCGGCTTGCCGAGCGACGCTGCGTCGAAAACAGTCATGTTTGTGACCGGAGCGTTTGTCCAAATGTTGGCCACGCCCCAAGCCCCGCTGTACAGCGGGGTATTGTCACGTATTAGGGCGATTGCAACACCTGGGACGTCGAACTGCGTCATTCCGTCCGAGGCCATGCGGGACAGCTGACTTTCGATCACTGTTACGGGCTCGTAAATCAAACTCGGCGCTTCGACCGCGTGGGCGCCGGGTACTGCAATCACGAACAAGGTGCTCACCACAGCCGCGAGCAGTCTCCGGGCTTTTCGCGTCGTTGACGAAGCGTTGCAGCGGGCAAATGCACGTACTAGTGTCATCGCGTCGAGTCGTACGATTGATTAAATGCGGGCGCCCACAGCGGCCATGGACGGTTGGCCTCTAACAAATATGCCAGGCGCAACGCGACATCGTCGCGATGCCGTCTGCAGGTGATCATAAGACCTACCGGTAAGCCTGAGCTCGTGACACCGGCGGGTACTGAAATGGAAGGAAGCCAGCCGATATTGGCGAACACGGTAAGCGCCTCAGCATTCGTCTCGCTCGCGTCTTGCCCATCGATGATGACGGGGGACGGGCCTTCTGCATTGTAAGCCTCGCATGCAACGGTCGGTGTGAGCAGGATGTCAATGCGCTGAAATAGCTCGGCTACCTCGCGCTCGAGACGGACCATTTTGCGCTCAGCGAGAACTATCTGTTGATCGGAGGCGGAGCCCCTGCTGTCCAAGAGATCCGAGAGCCCAGAACTTAGGAGATCGGCGTGCCGAGGTAACATGCCATCGGTCACAAGTCGCCGGCGCATTCGGACAGCCGCCAGTAAGGCCCATTCGAGATATACGTTGGTAAGGCTCACGCGCTCATCTCGCTGCGCCAGCTTTGCAACCGCGCACAGTCGCTTAGCAGCGTCGTAGGCGATCTCAGCGACCTCCGCTTGAACGGGAGAAAACCCCAGGTCTTTGGACCACGCCACTCGTAACCCGGTTACGTCCAGTTGCTGCGCGGCAATCGAGTAGTCAACACCGCATTTCGGCAATGTCATGCGGTCCGTATCGCAGGGTCCGCCGATAATCGTGAGGGACTTGGCTGTATCAAGGACGGAGGCCGTTATCACTCCCGCGCAACTGGTATCCGAGAAACCATTGGCTCGGGGAACTCGACCGTGACTGGGTTTCAAGCCAACAAGCCCAGTATAAGCTGCCGGTGCCCGAATTGACCCGCCGCCATCCGAAGCTGTACATAGCGGTACGATTGCCGCCGCAACCGCGGCAGCCGATCCCCCACTGCTACCGCCTGGCGTTCGCGTTAAATCCCAGGGATTTCGCGTCGTTCCATTCGCGCGTGTATGGGTAACATTGTCAAGTCCAAATTCTGCCGTTGCCACCTTGCCTATAGGAATGGCGCCGGCCTGTCGAAGGCGCGCGACAATCGGGGCGTCTGCAATTGCTGCCCGCGTATCCGAATAGAGCAAAGAGCCGTTTCCAGTACGAACTCCGGCGCAATCATCCATATCCTTGATGCCAAACGGCACACCCGCAAGTGGGCCCGGATCAATTCCCTGCGCGATCAATGAATCGACGGCGTCTGCAGCCTGTAGTGCCGCCTCCGGCGCCACCGCTACAAATGAATTGACGTCTCCATCTCGCATCGAAAGGCGCTCGAGCGCGGCGGCGACGACCTCTCGCGCCGTTACTGTTCGGCCGCGGATGGCCGTGACAATATCGCTCAGTCGACGTAGGTCCAGCATGGCTATGGCCGTGCTTCGCGGTACATGCGCTGCACATCGTAGGTTCGCGGCAACCACATGTCATACTCGAATCCCTTAATATCGTCGCGCAACGCGAACAACTGTTTGGGCGAAAGCAACACCGCCGATGGCGTGTCCGCCATAATCGCACGCTCCGCCGTTGCGAATAGTCTTAACCGTTGCGGAGGATTGCGCTCCTTTTCCGCCGCAACCAGTAACCTATCGACAGTCGGGTTTGCATATCGCACGCGATTGCCGGCGGTCCCCCAATGATCAGATTGATAGAGCGGAACCAAGACAATCGACGGATCTGGAAAATCGGCGAGATAAGCTCGAATCGCCATATCGTAGTTGCCTGTGGCCGCGACCCTGGATCCAAGTGCTGCGGCCGAGAGACGCTCAATATTAACGCTCAGTCCGATCGTTGCCAGTGCGCTCTGCACCTGAACCGCGAGGGCATCGATAGCAGAATCTCCGGGAACATAGGAAAGAGTCACGGCCTTCTCCCGCATCTGCTTGATGCGCGCTGGCGGCAGCGAGACCGTAGCTGTGGACGCTGAGGGCGTTCCCTCGAAATCACCGTTCATTTTCGGAGGTAGTAATCCAAAAACCGCCGTTGCCTGATCTCGATAGATCCAATGAACGATTAACTTCCGATCCAGGGCATTACTGACTGCCAATCGAACCTGCTGATCATCGAATGGTGGGCGCAAATTATTCATGTCAAGACTCAGTAATATCGCCGTGTCACAAGCAAGTAAGTGCGCGTAAGGTAGCTTGGCGGTTGTGGCGACCCCGTCTGGCGCAAGGTCTTCGAGAATATCAATATCACCTCGCTGAAAAGTGAGCCGACGCGTAACTGCATCCCTCAACACAACCATTTCAATGCGCGAGAAATAAACAGTTGGCGATTGCGCGTACGGGTTTGCCTCAAGTATCAATCGAGCGCCGCGGTCCCAGCGAACCAAGCCATACGCGCCGCTGCCTGCGGCGTGTTCGGCCAACCAGCGGCCCCCTGCATCATTGTTGTGAGTTTGCAATGCAACGCGCGGATTGACAATCGAGAACAACGGCAACGTGAGCAGTAAGAGGAATGTCGGTGACTGGTCCTTGAGTTGAAAAATGACATGGAAGGAGTCCGGCGTATCTATGTTCAATACGTTTTGGAGACTGCGGCCGGCGACGCTGCCAATGGCTTTCATCCTTTCGAAGGAGTATTTAACCGCCTCAGCGTTTACCGGGCTTCCGTCGCTGAATCGACGCCTGGGATGGAGCGTAAATGTTACTTGCAAGCCAGAAGAATCTGTTTCCCATGTAGACGCCAGATCCCCAACAACGAGCGGTTGCGACGAGTCGTTCTTTGGGTCGAGCGTCACCAGACGCTGATAAAGGAGTCGCAATGCCGCATAGTCCGCCACATTGCTACTCTGCGCTGGATCGAGAGTCACAGCATCCGAAGAGCGGCCAATGACAAGGGTTCGGTCTCTTTGCATCGCGCTCTTACCGGTGCAGGATGCCACCTCACTTCCAAAGAGCGCGCACGGAATCATTGCGCACAAGAGAACTCCGACACGCCGGAGATAAGTGCCCGCTCGTTTCATGGGTCCCTCCTGCGAGGGCGCTTTACGCGATCCGCGCCAACGCAACATCTGCTTCGTGTATTCAAGGTGGGACTCCGGTCGGCGGGCGACTTTCGGCGATCACGCTGAAATCCACATTCCCACCACTCAGTATAGTCGCTATGGTTTTCCCTCTTGATTCAATCTTACCGGCAAGTAGTGCCGCGAGCCCGACGGCGCCGCTGGGTTCAATCACGAGCTTCAGCACGTCCCAGGCGTAGGCCACAGCGACAAGCACCTCAATGTCAGTTACGGCGACTCCGTGCGACACATGATCCAACAGCACGGGAAACGTCAACTCTCCTGAACTGGCCACTAATAGCGCATCGCAAACACTGCCGTCGCGAAGTTCATTGCTCTGTCGCACACGGCTCGCAATCGATCGGGCGATGTCGTCAAATCCGACGGGCTCAGCAGCGATCATGATCGTTTCAGGGCTCTGGTGTGCAAATGCCAACGCGCAGCCAGCAAGCAGGCCACCTCCGCCCGCTGGGCAGACAAACGAGTCGACCTTGATTGCGCGCCGTCGTGTGTATCTAATCAACTCCAATGCCGCGGTCCCTTGGCCTTCAATAACCCATGGATCGTCAAACGATGGAACCACGAGAGCTCCACGTTCTCGTGCGAAGGTGGTGGCCAAGTCCTCGCGGGAGTCTCGTAGACGATCGTAAAAGATGATGTCTGCGTCATACGCGCGCACACGCTGGATCTTTACCCGGGGCGCGTCCCTCGGCATGACAAGTGTCGCCGGTATTCCCAGTTCATTTGCAGCAATTGCCACGCCAATTGCGTGGTTGCCCGAGGAATACGCCACGACGCCGCAGCGGCGCTCTGCACGCGTGAGCTGGTAGAGCCGGTTGAAAGCACCACGGTACTTGAATGCACCGCCTCGCTGCAGGTTCTCCGCTTTAAGTAGTACCCGCCCGTCCATCCGTCTGTTGAGTTCGCTGCTCTCCAGAACCGGCGTCTCTACCAGTCGCTTGCTCAGTCGTCGCGCTGCCTCGATGACCCCTTGGCCCGTCGGACTGCGAGAGTGCTTCAAATCGCCCCGCAGTACCGAAAGGGTTGTCACCGGCGGATTGCGACAGTTCTAAAACTGTCGCGTCACCGACAGTCCGACTGTCCTAGGAGCTTGTATCGTTTCTCGCACCTGCCCATTCATTGCAACGGCTTGTGCTCCAACCACCGCACGCTTGTCAAATGCGTTTTTCAGAAACAGATTGAAACGCCAAACTTGATTTTCCATTCCCGTATGGAGATCGCCGATACCCACGGACGGCCGATTCGTTAGCGCGGAAACTGGCCCAAGCTGGGAAATGTATCCATCAGTATGCTGATAGTCCACGCCAACGTAAGCTTTCCAATCCGCGATTCCTAATTTCCGATCGTAGTCCGCCGCGAAATTGTAAGTCAGCTTTGACACCCCTGGAATCTTGTCGCCATCATGGCTGAATGGAATATCCGGGTTCGCCTTGTCGAGCCTTGAATCCGTATAAGCTAATCCCACGGACATCGTCAAACCTTCGAAAAGCCTCGCGCTTAAGTCCGCCTCGGCGCCCTTGCTCGTGGCTTTGCCTGCATTGGTAATGAAGCTGAAGCCACACGCTAGGTCCTGATTGAGTTGAATGTTGGTCCAATCTATATAAAACACAGATCCGCGCAGATTGATGCGCTTATCTAAGAAGGCCGAATTAAGGCCGAGTTCATAGTTCCACAACTTATCGGGCGCGTATCCCGTTGGCGAAGACTTGAGCCCCAACGCAGCTAAGTTCGCATCACACGTCGTTGGCACGACAAAGTTTGCGCCCCCATTGCGGTAGCCCTTTGCGGCGGTAAGATACACAAGCTTGTCGTCCGAAATCTTGTAGCTCAGCTGAGCCTTCGGTGTTGAGCCGTTGTTGTCACTAAATCCTGTGGTAAGGTCGGTACCGCCCGCAAACAATCCGGTGTTGTTCTTGGTGAATTGCGTGTTGCTCGTAAACCACCTAATTCCAAGGGTTCCCGTAAGTCGGGGCGTGATCTTGTACGAGAGCTCCTCAAATAGTGCAAACTCACGAATATTCAGTTGCGCGGCTAACGAGAAGAAATTGTCATTGGGGACAACACCAGGTGGCAATCCTGCAGCGGCGCTAAAACCAGGCGTGACAAGAGAACCGAAGGCATCGTCTTTCAGGTCGTTATAATAAGTCCCCGTGATCGATGACCATTTGGAGTCGTGTACATCGGTTACCAATCTGGTTTCCTGGGAAAATATCGAAACTTTGGTTCCTGTTTTAAAGGTTGAGGGAAGTCCAGCACCAAATATTTCTAGCAGAAAATCCGTGTAGTCAGTGTTGTTTTTATATTCTCGTGTGTCATAAGAGGTCTCCGAAACGATTGATCCCCACCCCAGATTTATATTTGCAGTGAGGCTGCGGATCAGAAACTCATCGCTTCGCGGTTCTTGCCCGGGTTGCTGGCTCACCAGCCCTTGATACACTCCATTGGGAGTCGTATCGACAATGGGCTGGTTCGCCTCAGAGATACTTTGATAGTAGATGGCCGGCGTAAGAGTGACGTTGTCGCTCAACTTGACTTGCAACTGTGCCCGCACGCTCTTCAGTCGCTCAGTATTGATATCTGACTGCCCGGCAGCGACCGCTGCCCGTTCAGCAGGCGGAATACTCGGAGTACTTAAAACCAAAGGATCTGCGATCCGCTTGATATAACCACCGTTTTCACCATCCACCGCGGTGATACGCAGTGCAATCGAGTCGGCGAACAACGGCAAATTGACCATGCCTTGTAGCATATAGTTATTCGCGGTGTTGGCCGTTCGCGAATAGTCCGCGCTTACCCGAGCGCTGAAAGCCGAGGCATCGGGCTGTTTGGTGACGATACGGATGGTACCGCCCATTGAGCTTGAGCCATACAAAGTACCCTGGGGACCCCGCAGAACTTCGATGCGGTCGATATCAATTGCGAGAGGATTGCTTGCGCTCGTTCGGTCGTCCGTCGTCGTCAACGGTACATCATCGACGTAAAAGCTGACCGTCGGCGCCGAGCCCCCAAGATTTGGTATTCCCCGTAACGTCAGATGATTTTGTCCAATACCTGCTTCTTCAAAAGAGAGCCCAGGAATGGCTCTGGCGAAGTCCTCAAACCGCACCGCGTCCATCTTTTCAAGCTGGTCGCCTTGAATCACGGTGATGCTCGCCGGCACATCCAGGATTGATTGCTGACGCTTCAGCGCAGTTACTACGATTTCCGCCAGCTCAGGGCTACCCGATGTGTTCTGGACCTGCTGTGCCAAAATCGGAAAAGCCGTAGTAAGGCTCCCGATCAGCAATATCGAGCCGCGCACGAAATCTGAACTGATTGCGCGTTGAACGGTGAGCACGTGCGTAAATGAGAGGCTTCTTGACGGCATTTTTCAACTTCCCCAGCAATCGCTGATTTTTGAGTGGCGAGCAAAAATATCGTTTACAAGTGGTATCACAGCAGGTGGTATATGTAATCACATATTACACGGACGCGTCAAGACTCATAGACTGATGAGGGCGGGGTTGAGGGGCGTTGGGAGTTCAGGAATCGCCGAGTTGCAATCGAGATCGAATCCGTTATTGCAAAGGCGTAAGTCGGCCGAATGCGTTGAGTAGTCGGGTGCTTTGGTTTGGTGCGGTGCGCGACGAGGTCAACGAGGCGTTCAAGTGTCTTTGAAGTATCGATTGGAGAACAATTGCTGCGGCTGGCGCACGGGACTCGAGGGCAGGGTAGCCGGGCGTCTGCGCACGCCGCAAACAGTCTTTTTGCCTAGTTCACTTCGGCGCAGATTTCTTCCGCATCATTTCTGCGAGATGCTGCTTATACCAGTCTACAAACTTCTGGATATCCGCCGACATTGCCTCTTCTGCAAGTGCCGGGCGCCGCGCTTTAATGGCTTCGACGATCTGAGTATGGCGGGGGCTAGGCTTGCTGAATACTTGGGGTCGTTGTACCTGACCTTTGAAATGACCGAGCATGTACGGCCCAATTCTGACCCAGAGAGGCTCTATAATTTGCACCAATATCTCGTGTCGGGCGGCCGCATAAACGCTGAAGTGGAATTCCCGATTCTTCTGTAGCGCGACGCTGGCGTCCCGTGCGTCTATCGCTGCCTCGACTTCCTTAGCGATCGCTGTCATTCGTGCGATATCGCCCTTGTCCGCCTTCTTGGCGGCGATCCGCACTGCGGCGCCCTCAACGATCATTCGTACATCACAAATTTCGGCGAATTTGTCAAATGACAAGACCGGCACAGACAGGGAACGGTTGGGCAGAAGTTGCAGAGCTTGCTCGGCAACGAGTCTCTGAAGCGCTTCGCGGACCGGCATCACGCTGGTACCGAGCTGACTTGCGAGCGCGCGAATGGTCATGATGCTACCTGGCTCGACCTGGCCGTCAATAAGACCTTGTCGAATGTAGCGATACACCTTCTCCTGAAGTGTTTCGTGCGCGATCTTGCTGAAGTGCTTCACGGAGGTCATTTGGGTATTCGATCCAAAGTTGTACCTAGAATCAGTTTATGATGAAATCGGTCCGCGGTAAGTTTTATCTTGGTTCGATCGGCGGTGGCGGCTGTCCTGTTCGCCCGTGCCACAATAGCACCTCGCACGGCGATACTCGATGGAAGGCAGACGCCGGCAAATTTGTCCCGCCCTCTGGCGACGAGCCTAGAGTACCCATTCGAGAGAAGGGGCCTAATAAGGTTACGGTGTCCCCGCCTTAGCGGCCTCCCAGACATTCAAGATCGCAGCGATGGAGTACTTTGAGTGATCAGGGTTAAATAACAGCGATGCGTGCGCAGCTTCCGGAACAATCTGTTGCGATCCGGCGGTAGACAGGTGCGCGATGCGCGCGTGTAGTCGGTGGCGTGCTGCTATAAACGCCGGCGATTGTCCGGACCCTGCGCTGACAACTATCAGAGGTACGCTTCCGAGCGAGCCCGTAGCGCGCACCTCGGAGTCCGTTTTCCCCCAGTCGTCAATGTCTCGTCGCCTTCCAATGTAATAGAACGGAGCCGACAAGTGCGCCTGAATGGCGCCTGTCTCTTTGTCGGGTGGCGAGCCGCCAAACCAAAACTTCAGGCGAAGATAGCCAAATCGAGCCGCCCACTCCTTCCAGCGGTTGGGTTTATCGCGATCTTTGGCGTATTCCTCCTGCGGAAGCGCGGTTAATTGATCCTCGGTTGACGGGTCAAGAAATGCGAGGCCGGCAATATCCTTTGGATACTGGTATGCGTACATGCGAACGTACAATCCACCGATAGAGGCACCAACCAGCAAATACGGCGCCGCCTCCGCGGACCGATGTAACAGCGAGTGCAGCTGATCGGCGGTGCTAATTGCATCGTGCGAAAGATCCCCAAGCTCGCTCCATCCATAGCCCGCACGATCGTAAGCGCAGGTCCGCGCTTTCTTCGCCAACTCAGTCTGGATATTTCCCCAGGTTTGTGACCAACCGCCTAGGCCGTTTTCAAGCACAATCGTAGGCCCTACTCCTATGGGTCCGATGCAGTGCAGATGCAATCGGTGGTGGTCAACCGCGATCATGACGCCTGTCGGAGGATATGCTAACGCATCAGTGCGCTCACCAATGCGTTCGTAAGTCCATCCGGCGCCCAAAATCATGCCAATAAACACACAGGCGAAAACCGTAACTCGCTTCCCCCACGTCGTTGTCCCGAAGAATTGCCTACGGAGTAAACCGATATTTTGTTTTGAGTTCATAGTAGCTAAGGCCCTATTAACGCGCGGTACTCGGTTCCACGCCGTTATGTTTATAGACGATCCCGCCTTTCATAACGAAGGACACGTGCAGCATTTGGTGGATGTCTTCGAGCGGACTTCCCGGGGTCGCAACAATATCCGCCCATTTCCCCGGTTCGATGGATCCAATATCGTTGGACCAGCCAAGAAGTTCGGCAGCGCTCACAGTTGCAGCCCGAATCGCATCCATGGGCGTCATACCAACCTCGATCATATATAGGAACTCCTGTGGTTCCTCGACGATTGGAGTGAAACCGATATCCGTTCCAAACGCGATCTTTACGCCCGATCGATACGCAAGGCCGATACTTGCTTTGGTTTCTGCCCAAATCCTATTGGCCGTCTCGCTGCTGACAGCTCGGCCTGAGGTGGGCGCAGCCACCGCCCAATCGTGGGGTGCCTCGAGGGTCGGAACTAGGAATGCCCCCGTCTTCTTGAAGAGAGCGACAGTGGCCACGTCGATCTGTGAGCCATGCTCGATCGAATCCACGCCCGCGCGCAATGATGCTTGAATGCTTTTCGCGCTGATGGCGTGTGCCGCCACTTTGACACCCAAATCGTGCGCGGTATCCACCATTGCTTTCAGTTCATCATCAAAGAGCCGCGGATCCGGTGCCCCCATTAAAACCTCGACGCCTCCGGAACTTTTTACTTTGACGAGATCATTGCCTTCCTTGACAACTTCCCGTACCGCTTTGCGGCAGCTGTCCAGGCCGTCACATACTGATCCTTTGTTCATTTGCTGAAGCGCCGTAACGATCTCCGGTCTGAATTTGCCAGGGTCGCTCTGCGTGCCAGTCGGCCCAATCGTCGTCCCTGCTGTCTGCATGCGAGGGCCCGGAATGATTCCCGCATTTATGGCCCGCTTGAGCGCTAGATCCACTCGTTGCGGATCGCCCACGTTGCGTATGCTAGTAAAGCCGTTTAGCAAGACTGTTTTGGCATTGATAACACCACGGATCGCGATGTCAGTGTCTGCCAAGGTAAACGTCAAAAGGCGCTGCTGCGCGACATCTCCGAGAATCCGCGTGTTTTGAATATGCGTATGGGCGTCAATCAGTCCGGGCAGAACGAATTCGTGGGACAGATCGATAATGCCCACGTGCGCTGGGACGCCAGGAAAGTCCGTCGCTTCTAAATAGCCATCCTTCACTGCAACGATACGACTATTCTTTATGAGGATTGACTGCTCTCGCTTCAAAGGTTTCCCTGGAACAGCGAGCAACGTTCCTGCGTGAACGATACTAAAATCAGCTGCTTGGTCGGCGAAAGTTGGTGGGCCGAGCGTGAGAACGACAGCCATCGCGCACAGTGGCGTTAGAATGCGTCTAAAGGGCATAGGCTCGGTCCTGTTCCGAAAATAGAACGATTATTGGCAGATGACTCGAGGGTCGACAGGGGTGAATCACATACTATGTGATCACATATATCACGCGCGGTCAAATTTGGGTGAATGCGATCGGTCCGGACCGTTACGCACGTGGCGAATGCGTTCATTGAACTCGGCGAAGATCTCCTCGTGAGAGACGATGAGCGTGCCGACAAAATACAGGGCGCCGACGAAGAGGTCGCCATGCCACTCCGAAATGCGTGCGCCCGTCTCGAAGGCCAATCCTGATGGAACGATCGAGGGCGTCCAGTAAACCGTGGGTTATTCCACGATAAATGGCGCGATTCTCACATTATGTGGCGCCCGCGGGGTATGGGGACCTAAAGGCGTGGTGAGCTGCCAGCGATTGACGTCCTGTTCGAAATTGATTGCGCCTGGCGTCGTTCGATAGCGCTTTACAAGGGAAAATCCAAGCTTAGGCAAGAGTTTGTTAGGACCGGGATTCTCGGCATACGGCTCCGATATCACGCGTTTGAGTGAAAAACGCTGAATGTAGATATCAATGGAGGCCTTCATAAATACTGTGCCCAATCCTCGACGGCGCTCGCTTCCGTCCCACATATGCAGGTGTGCGTAGCCCTCCTCACCGTAGATAATCTTGTTCATGCTCGAGTGACCGATCGATCGACCGTCACAGCGCCAAATCACGTAGCATATTTTTTGGTCGCGTGGCTCAAGCTCTAACTCGGAAGCAAGGCGGCGGAGCCATTCATCGCGCACCGGGAGCAGCGTTCGGTCAACTCCCATGGCGAGCAGCGCTGCGTCGTCTGCATCGTGAAAGTAACTGACGACGCGTGCGAGTTCATCTCTGGAGTGGCACAGTTGAACCACGGGCCGCCGGCCGTCCTTCGATACTTGAATGTTCATGGTGTCTTATAGGCTCGCGGTGCGTTCGCTCGGGTTGATCCGACCTGTCGGGACGTCCGACAGTTCGAGGAGGTACTCGACGAAGCGCTTAGCGAATTCCGAACCGCTCCTGTGACTCAGTCCAGACGGACGCGATCCGGGGATTGCGCGACGTGACGGGCGAACCAGATATGACAAAAAGTCTCTTAGGCCAATTGCCCCTCCCACTTACTTACAACAGCGGTCGCTATACTGTTGCCCAGCACGTTTGTGGCGGTTCGCCCCATATCGAGGAACTGGTCTACGCCCATGACCAGCAGCACTCCCGCTTCCGGGAGGCCAAACATTGGCAATACGACCGAGAGTACAACCAGGGATCCGCGGGGTACCGCCGCCATTCCTTTGCTGCTAATCATGAGTACTAGAAGCATTAAGATCTCGTTCCCCAACGTCATATTAACACCAAAGGCCTGCGCTATGAACACCGACGCAAAGGCTTGAAAGACCATCGATCCGTCAAGATTGAAGGAATATCCCAATGGGAGAACGAAACCCACAATGCGTTCCTCAATTCCGAAACGCTTGAGAGACTCAATCGTTGAGGGGTACGCGGCCTCGCTGCTCGAAGTGGAGAACGCAATTAACATCGGTTCACGGACAATCTTCACAAGATCAAACACGCGCCGTCTCAGAATTATGTAACCCGCTAGAATTAATACTATCCAGAGGCTCGCAAGCGCCGCGTAGAACGAGCCAATGAGTGCGCCATACGTCAACAAGATGGATAGACCATGAACCGTGATTGCCGCCGCCAAAGCGGCAAAGATGCCGAGCGGCGCCAAGAGCATCACGGCCTTTGTGATACGGAACATTACGTCCACTACCCCGTCGACTGTCAATCTTAGTACGTGGCCTGCTTCGCCAGGTACTCTCCCAAGGGCGATCCCAAAGAACATTGCGAAGACCAAGATGGGCAGGATGTCGTTGTTCGCCATTGCTTCGAAGATACTTTTTGGAAAGATATGTGTGACAAAGTCGTTAAAATTCAGGACGCCCGATTGGAGGCTCGCTGATGCCGCCGCCGCATCGGGGCCAGGAGCATTGTGGCTGGTGCCCGGATGCATCACATTGACGAATAGGAGGCCGATACTTAGGGAAATGAGTGAGGCGCCGAAAAACCAGGAGAGAGTCTTCATGCCGATACGGCCAATGGATTTCGCATCATCCATATTTGCAAGCCCTGACACGAGTGTGGCAAAGACCAGCGGCGCGATGATCATTTTGATCAACCGCAAAAAAACTTCAGTGATGATGGAGAAGTAGCTGGCAACTGCCGCCCTATGGCCGTCCGCGACATGAAGATGGCAGAGGAATCCCGCGACGACTCCGAGCCCCATGCTAAGGACGATTACATGCGGCAGTTTGCTGCTTGATGTCAAGGGGTGCGCAACGAGGGCCAGTCGACCCTGTAGCCCTTGCCTAACGCAATCGCGCGGCTATCGAGATGGCGCGCAACGGTGAGGTCCTGACGCGGGAGGTCTGTCATGTCAACTAAGTAACATCGGCTGCATGACGATTCACTTCGACCTTCCCGCTGAAGATATCATATGGACTTGTAGTCCAATATGGACGAAGCGTCAACTCTGCGAAATCCGTTTCTCAAACAGTGCTAGCATTGAAATATTTGAAGTGAGGTGAGCATGGCAAAAAGATCGCCACCGCCGAGAATGTCCGAAACAAAGCTCCTTTTGAGAGAGGGCGCAAAACTGGCGAAAGCGCTCGGGCGTACGCTGGCCCCTTTTTGCGAAGTTGTTCTCCATGACCTCACCACTCCCAGGCATGCGATAGTTCATATCGAGAACAATTTGTCGGGCCGGAAAGTTGGCGACGCCGCGACTGAACTGGGGTTAGCGCGAATCGCGGATCCGCAATTTCCCGAGGTCATCGTCAACTATAAGAATAGATTGCCAGACGGTAGATCTGCCAAGTCGACGTCAATTGGGTTGCGAGATTCGAGTGGGAGGTTTGTTGGCGCCATCTGCTTAAATATCGATGTATCCTATTTGGCTGACGTTTTGACGTATGTGGAAGGCTTCATAAAAACGAACCCGGTCTCGCCAGGTATTTCCGAAACGCTGGCGCCTACAAAACGAAGAAGCATCGAGCTGGCTGTAAGGGAATTCGCGGTGCGACGCAACACCCAGCCACGGGCCCTGACGCCCGCCGACCGCCGTGGGCTTTTGGCTGAACTGAGGAACGAGGGACTACTGGAGCTTCGCGGTGCGGTCAGCCAAGTAGCTGGGATCATCGGCGTTTCTCGGACAGTGCTTTACCACTATCTAAATAAGCGGTAAGAGGTGGCAGACTTGACAAAAATTGGATAATAGACACATTGTCGATGGTAATCTGTGCTCGGCGTGGTCTGGCAAATTAGACCTAACCATCACTTTCCGGCGTTTCTCTGCGGCCAAGTAACGTGGCGAGCGAATATTTGCACCGACGGCAGCTTTAAGCGTCGGTGAGCGTATCTACCGGATGACGCCCTGAGATCCTAGAACGTTCGCGAGACGAGCGGCGCGCCACCCGCTAGGTGGCGGACTCCATGGTGCGGCAGACCCTGGAAAATTCACGAAATCGGGCGACGCTCGGGGCAGGGAATATGATTCGGCGGCGACGGGTAGAAGCAACCGATTCGAGTGCGGCGGGACGCGGCAATCCCGCTGGGAGTGGCACCGTAGATGGCACGCAGGAGCATTTGCAAGTCGAGGAGTTGCTGGCGAACTTTCTGGCAGCGGCAGTGGGATTGAAACTCTTTGCCGCGGTGCCAGCCGTGCGGCTACGAGCAATGGCACCAGAGCTATCGGAAGGGGTAGTGAGCGGCGCGCATGCCCAGGATGCCGAGGTATGGTACGCGTGGCGCACGGAGGCAGGCGTTGCGCGGGCACGTGGCCAAATTGATGTCGCGCATTCGCTCAAGGTCGGTACGACGGTGGTGTTCATCGAATGGTGGGTGCCGCCGGGGACGCATCACGCGGGATGGTGGCGTTACGATACGCGACGGCCGTGCGACTGGACCAAAGGGCGTGGGTTGGCGGGAACGATCCGCCGCTAACTCGAAGATGAGAGTCGATTTCTTCGCCTCCATCGCGACATACAGCGAGTGTGCGCAATACCCAGGAGAGTCGTGCGTCGTCACCCGCTTACCGTCCAGCTACCCGGCGGCCGCTAGCAGAAAGACTCCCGAACAAATCGATTACTGCTGCTGCTGGAAAAGGTAAAAGCCAAGGGCACTTAGTAGGAGTATCAGGATCTACCTAGGCTGTAGTAGCTGCCGGTCACCCAGACGGGTGTGGAAGAACTCGGACATCGCATGTCAGATCGAGTCTGAGCCAATGCAGGCCCACGCGAACGATCTTTCCCTAAAGTGTAATGCACCAGTTCCGTACTGCCCGCCTCCGGCGACCGCGTTGTGGGACACTGATTCGCGGAGTAGTATCCGCGCCATGTTCGTTGATGTACTCACCGAAATTGATATATCTCGGCCAGTGGCGGAAGTGGCTGCGTTCGCTGCTGATCCGGATAACGCGCCCAGGTGGTACTTCAATATCAAGTCCGTCGAGTGGAAATCGGACCGACCGCTAAGTGTCGGATCAAGAGTCGCCTTTGTGGCGCATTTTCTGGGCCGGCGCATGGCCTATACATACGAGTTTGTTGAAATCGTTTCGAATGAGCGACTCGTAATGCGAACAGCCGAGGGCCCATTTCCGATGGAAACAACCTACACGTGGACGGGCAGCGAAGGCGGCCGCACGCAGATGAGGCTTAGAAATCGAGGCTCCCCTTCCGGCTTCTACGCGCTGATGGCTCCAATGATGGCAATAGCTATGCGGCGGGCCAATCGCGCCGATCTTGCGCGGCTCAAGAAGCTATTAGAAATCCCACGCTAATCCGCTTCTGCAAATCCACAACACGTCTGTACGGGTGCTTGTCGACGCGAGCTGGTATTACGGTCGAGGGAACGTCCCTATTGAGACGCCCCTTCCCCTAGATGTGACGCCCACCGGCGCACCGCCTCACGGCGCAGCTCGAAAATGTTCCTGGACGCCGACGAAGAGAAAGTCTTTTGCCCGACATCGAGCGGACCGGGCGAAGAGGAAGGATTTAGGACTGGAGGAAGTCATCAATTGTGGCGATGACAACCGATTGGCCCCGCTCCCGTGCTCCACGCTCACCTCCATTTGACCAGAAGATCGCGGGCCCAATCGATCGGCTTCGGTCAGCGCGATGCGGCAGCAGCTTCCGTCCGGTTGACGATTGATTTGAGCGAGTGCCTCGAGGGCGCCCAATAGTTCCTCTTCGTCTATGGTGAGATCTATGCACGTCATCTTGCTGCCGTGAGCGCGGTGACGAGATCCGCATGGATTTCGGAATCCGTCACCCCCTCCGCTAGCAAGATGACTTGCACTTGTTGCGTCAATTCCAGTTGGCCATGGAGGACATGCGCGACACGCGATGCCCCATGCAGCCCTATCAGCGGCGTCGGGTCGTAAGCCAAGACGACGACTGAGCGCTGGTCGCGGGGCCATGGCGGAATTTTAACGTATATAGGCATTTCTGCCTTTCGACTGGGAAACCGTTTCTGGTCAATCTAACCGCACGCAATTAAATGGAGGTTCGGCAAGCTGGAATCATCTACGCGCCCATGGGTGAGTTTTCGCCAGTCATCAATTCATCGATTGTCGCAGCCCGGATCACTTCAGAATTTCGCACGCGCGCCGCTAACATAATGGCCTGATTCAATTCATTGCGCGCCTTCTGTGAGGCGCTGCTGAAAGTTGGGTGGGCGCGGTGTTGCGTACGTCACACTCTCGATCGGGCAGAGCGCAGGATCACTCGACATATGCATCAGCCGCGCGACGCGTCAATCGTGACACGAGCCTCGATCAGCAGAATGCTCTGCATTCTGCTCACTGTGGCCGGCAATTGCGCGCTCGCGCTCGATCCGTCACTGCAACCCAGTCAGTACGTCCTAGACACCTGGCAAACCGGCCAAGGCTTGCCGCAGAACTCGGCCCAAGCAGTTGTCCGGACGCCGGACGGCTATCTGTGGATTGGGACCGAAGAGGGTCTCGCGCGCTTTGACGGAGTTCGATTTACCGTCTTCGATCACAGCAACGAACCCGCGATTCCAAGCAAGGACATCAGCGTCCTATTCGTCGACCGAGCGGGTAGGCTCTGGATCGGAACCCAAGACGGCATGGCGATGTTCGAGAACGGGCAGTTCAGGTCCATCAAGACTCCCGCTGGGCTAACGCATGCCGGGATTAGCGCGATTATCGAGGACAAGGCACATCGTTTCTGGGTGGGAACGACAGATGGCCTCGTTCAGATCGACGGCGACAGCAGCCGTGTGTACGGTATCTCTGACGGCCTTCATGAATCCCGGATCCGGGCACTCTTGGAAGATCGAATGGGCGTCCTCTGGGTGGCGACCGCCACCGGCGCATTGCACCGCTTCGACGGCAATGCGTTCAAGGCGGTGAACTTGGGAGCGGAGACAGCGCCCGAACAGGTTTTGGCCATGCACGAGGACGCGAAAGGCACCCTGTGGTTCGGCACCAGAATTGGAGGTCTATATCGAAAAACGGGCGAGCACTACGAGGCCGTGGCACCGAGTGGCCAATTAGGTTCCGCGGTCAGGGCACTGACGAGCGACCGTGACGGCAATCTGTGGATTGGCACGTTTGGCGGCGGCCTGGTGAGGCTGCGAAACGGGGCGTTCAGCGTGCTCGATAGTACCCACTTCCCGAGCGCCGATCAGGTGGCCCTGTACGAGGACAACGAGCGAAGCCTGTGGGTCGGTAGCAACGGCGGTGGTCTGTCGCGACTGTGGAACGGCAAGTTTGTACCATTGGGCGTTCCTGAAGGTCTGCAAGGTAATGTGGCGTGGAGCATAGCCCAGCGCGCGGCCGGCGGCATTTGGGTGGGTACGGATGGTGGCCTAAGCACCTACGTCGGGGGTGCGTTTCGGCACATTGTGCCACCGCAGGGTTTTGAGACCGTGCGTGCGCGTTCGTTACTCGAAGATCGGAAAGGCGCCCTGTGGGTGGGCTCAGACGGCGCTGGAGTCTACAGACGCGACGGCGGTCACGTGACCGTGTTCAACCAGATGAACGGATTGTCGGGCAACTCGGTCCACGCAATCATAGAAGACCGCAACGGGCGCGTCTGGATAGGCACCGACATGGGCCTCGATCTCATTGACGGGAAAACGGTCACTTCCATGCAGTCTCTCCTACACAGGTCCGGTCCGACGCCGGTCAGTCTCATTCACGAAGATCGGACAGGCGCACTTTGGGTCGCGACCGCCTCCGACGGCCTATTTGTAATTGACGGACACAATACGCGGCATTTTGGACTAGTGGACGGCCTGCCGAGCAATCAGGTTAACGCATTCTACGAGGACGAGAGGGGGGTCCTCTGGCTCGGTACAATGGAGGGCTTGGCAGTGTGGCGTAACGGCAAGATTAGTTCCTTGGCCGGATCTTCACCGGCGCTGCGGGAAACCATAGGGCAGCTGCTGGAGGATGATCAACATCGCATTTGGATCACATCGAACAAAGGCTTGACGTCCGTTCCGCGCGCTACCCTGGACGCGCTGGCACGCGGGCAATCGATGGTGCCCGACATTCATAGCTATGATGTTTCGGACGGGCTGCGCACCGCCGAATTTGACGGTGGCAACACCTCTGCCGGGTGCCGCACGTCGGATGGTCGACTCTGGTTCCCCAGCATTCAGGGCATCGTCGGGGTGGATCCGGCGCATTTTCGAACCAACACACTTCCCCCGCCGGTGCGGATTGAACAGGGGATGGTCGACGCCGATTCGATCCAGTTGACAAATGGAATAAAGGTGAGTCCTGGCCATCGGCAGTGGGAGTTTCATTACACGGCACTGAGCCTGCTGGCGTCGCAGCGTTCACACTTCAAGTACCGCCTCGAGGGATTCGACAAGGACTGGATCGATGCCGGTAACCGACGTACCGCCTACTACACGACGCTACCACCTGGAACGTTCACATTTCACGTGATCGGAAGCAACAACGACGGAGTTTGGAACAACACAGGAGCCACGTTTCGTTTTACAGTTCAGCCGCATTTTTACGAGACGTGGTGGTTCATTCTGCTGTGCATTCTCGCCATCCTGGTCGCTACGGGCGCCGGTTATCGCTGGCGGGTGGGACGCCTTAAACATCTAGCCGACGCTCTCAGCGAGCAAGTAGCCGATCGAACGCGTGACTTAGAATTGGCGAACAAGCAGATGCGGCAGGCGCAAGACACGCTGGTGACCACTGCGCGTCAGGCCGGCATGGCGGAGATCGCAAACAATGTGCTGCACAACGTCGGCAACGTGCTCAACAGCGTCAATGTATCGGCCGGGTTGATTTGTGCCAAACTACGAGATTCGAAATCTGCTGCACTGGCAAAGGCCGTCAATTTGATGAATGAACACGCAAGCGACCTCGGATCGTTCATCACCGCCGATGAGAGGGGGAAAGCGTTGCCCGGATACCTCAACAAGTTAGTTGCTGCGCTGGCGCAGGAGAAACAAGGGATCGCGGAGGAGTTGGATTCCTTGACCAAGAGCATCGATCACATCAACGAAATCGTCGCCACGCAACAATCCTACTCGGGCGTGAGCAGTGTGATCGAGCCGGTGCAAGTCAAGGATCTGCTGGAGGATGCTCTGCGCATGAATGCCGGTTCTATCGCCCATCATCAGATAAGCATCATAAAAGAATTCGCCGAAGTGCCGTTGGTGCCTCTCGATAAGCACCTCATGCTGCAAATCCTGATTAATCTGATCGGCAATGCCAAGCACGCACTCAATGGTGGCTGTCAGCTACCTCATCACATCAAACTAAAGTTGGATATCGCAGAAGTCACCAATAAGCTGCGTTTGCGGATCCGCGTCGAGGATAATGGTGAAGGGATAGCGCCCGAGAATCTTACACGACTGTTTGCTCACGGATTCACCACCCGCAAGAATGGCCACGGTTTCGGGCTGCACAGCTGCGCCCTCGCAGTGAAAGAGATGAGAGGTAGCATCACCGCGTTTAGTGACGGCCTGGGTCGTGGCGCGGCGTTTGTACTTGAACTTCCAATAGACCAGGAACCAGAATCACCATGAGTACGTCCGAAAACCGACGCGTCCTATTCGTAGACGATATGGCGAGCATTCACGAGGACTTTCGCAAGATTCTCTGTCCGATGGTGGCAATCGACTTGGATGCCGAAGAAGCGCTTCTTTTTGGCGCCCAAACATCTGTGACTTCCCTGCGCTTCGAGATGGATTCTGCCTACCAGGGCGCCGAAGCGCTCGAGAAAGTTCAAGCGTCGCTTGGCAATGGCGCTCCGTACGCCATGGCATTCCTCGACATGCGGATGCCGCCCGGCTGGGATGGCGTGGAGACAGTAGAGCGCCTGTGGCAGGCGGACCCCCGATTGCAAATCGTGTTCTGCACGGCCTACTCGGATTACTCTTGGAAGGAAATACTACAACGGCTCGACGTTCGCGATCGCCTCCTCATTCTTAAAAAGCCGTTTGATCCCATCGAGGTGTACCAGTTCGCCAGCGCGCTGACCACCAAGTGGCAAATGACCGAGCAAGCGGCGTTTAAAATGGAGCGTCTCGAGCACGCGGTCGAGGAGCGAACTCGCGAACTGTCCAATGCCAATATCATTGTTCAAAACAGTCCCGTAATTCTTTATCGGCTTCGAGGCGAACCTTCTTTTCCTCTCATTTATGTTTCTCAAAACATTACCAAGCTGGGACACGATCCGAAGGCCTTGCTAGCCTCATCCAACTGGGCAGAGCAGCTCATATACTCAGAGGATCTGGCCAAGGTGGGCGAAGCCATGAGAAGTATCTTGAATAAGGATGCAGAGGGGGCCTCGATTGAGTTTCGTTTGCGCGCGGGCGAGGGAGCCCTGCGCTGGGTAGAAAATCGCTATGTGCCGGTACGCGACAAAGAGGGCCGTCTCATTGAGGTCGAAGGCATTGTGATCGATGTTACCGAGCGAAAGGCGGCCGAGGAAAAAATTACCTTGCTCGCCCGCACCGATGCACTCACCGGCCTGGCCAACCGGGCCACTTTTACGGAGCGGCTCTCTCAGTCCTTTGCCGCGGCGCAACGCGGCGCAAATCCATTCGCGATTCTGTATCTTGATCTGGATAAGTTCAAGCCGGTAAATGACACCTTCGGTCACCCGATCGGGGACTTGCTATTGCAGCAAGTGGCTCAGCGCCTCAAGAGCTGTACGCGGGAAACCGACTTGGTCGCCCGGCTCGGCGGTGATGAGTTTGCGATTCTACAGAGCGAGATAACAGAGCCCGCGAATGCAGGCACTCTTGCCGCGAAGATCCAAACTGCGCTTGCGCTCCCCTTTCCGATAAACGGTAATGAGGTAAACATTTCGGTCAGCATCGGTATCAGCGCTTATTTGCCCGACAGTGCGGGAGCGGATGCAATGCTGGTGCAGGCGGATCTGGCACTGTATCGGTCCAAGAAAGAGGGTCGCGACCAATATCATTTCCACTCGGACGATCTCGACCGCGAAGTACTCGATCGCTTCACGCTCGGCGGCGAAATCAAAAGAGCAATCGAACAGAACGAGTTCGAGCTTCAATATCAGCCGCAGGTCGAGCTATCTACGCAAAACATCGTCGGCATGGAAGCCCTCATCCGTTGGAATCACCCGACGCGCGGCCTGCTCGCACCGGGGCTCTTCATTCCAATAGCCGAGAAGACCGGCACCATTGTCGCGCTCGGGCACTGGGTGCTCGATCAGGCATGCCGGCAAATGAGCATTTGGCGCAAGGAAAAGCTGCCACTTTCCATCATCGCGGTGAATCTCTCGTTATTTCAACTCAAGTGTGGGCAAGAGCTCGTGCGCGACGTCACCGAGACGATAGAAAAGTGGGGTCTTCGGCCTTCGGATCTCGAGTTTGACGTCACCGAAGCAACATTAGCCCAGCTCACATGGACGCAAAACCCAATTCTCCCTCAGCTGAGCGAGCTCGGCGTGAAGATTGCAATCGACGATTTCGGTAGCGAATATTCCTCGTTCGATTACGTCAGGGCCTATCGCGTAAATCATCTGAAGATCGCCCAATCATTCATCAACCGCTCCACCACCGATGCTGAGAGTGCGGCGACGATTCGCGCTATCGTCAACTTTGCGCGCGATATCGGGATCGTCGTCATCGCGCAGGGCGTTGAGACCGAGCAACAGCGCGATCTGCTAACTTTGACCGACATCACGACACAGGCGCAAGGCTTTCATTTTAGCAAGGCTGTCGGGCCAGAACGCGCGAGCGAGATGCTGCGCGACGGCCGCATCCTAGTCGCCGGTGAGTCCGCGAGCGGGGAGCGCGCTGCTCCAGAGCTCTGCAGCGCGTGACGGGCGCGCAACTAACGCCATCACGCGACTTAGATGTTCGGTGTAGTGTAAACAGGCGTCGATTATTGACCAGAGCGCTGACCCCCATTTCATTGCATATCCGCAGGACTGCGCGACCAACCCAGCAGCACGATAATTCCGGAGACTGCCAGCGCAGTGCTAGGGAAGGTCTGAAGAACTGGTCATGAGAACACACTTCGGCGGAGACTTTGATCGAAGATCGCGGAGCGGACCAATGTCAGCCGCCGCCTCGAGGATTTTTGCCTCAAAACATTTCATTTCCCGATCTGCTGCGACACGTATCCTACGCATTGAGCAACCTCCGGCGGACCATGTACAGATTTGTGAGCGCGGCCGTGACTTCGAGCCGGTGCAGATTCTTCGCCAGACCCCGATAGCGAACCTTGCGGAAGCCAAAGATATTCTTGATCACACCGAACACGTGCTCCACCTTGGCTCGCACTCGCGACTTGTTGCGGTTCTTCGCCTTCTCGGCCTCATTGACCTGCCCGTTGAAGCGATAGCGCTTGTTCGTGAAGTCCTTGGCTCGCGGTGCGCGCCGGTGAATGAGATGCGCCTGGCCGTGATAGCCCTGGTCACCCCAGACCCGCGTCTCGGCGCCGTGCAGCAGATAAGGCAACGCCTCGCGATCGTGCACATTGGCGCTCGAGGCGAGTACCGTATGGATGAGCTTCGTTTTGCTGTCCACTCCGACGTGCGCCTTCATGCCGAAGTACCACTGCTGGCCCTTCGCGGTTTGGTGCATCTCGGGGTCGCGTTCCGCGTCCTTATTCTTCGTCGAACTCGGCGCACCGATGATCGTCGCATCCACAATCGTGCCCTTCGCGATCTTGATGCCGCTGCGACGCAGATGATCGTTGACCGCCCTCAGCAGCACTTCCAATTTGTTGCGCTCCAAAAGGTGCCGGAACTTGCAAACCGTCGTCTCATCAGGTGCACTGTCGACACCGAGTTCAATGCCCACAAAGGCGCGCATCGCGACCGAGTCATACAGCGCTTCCTCCACGGCCGGGTCCGAGAGGTTGAACCACAGCTGCAGGAAGTAGATCCGCAGCATCCGCTCCAGTGGAATCGGCGGCAGACCGCCGTTCTCGCTAACCTTCGGATACACCGTCTGCACCGCCGCCGCGAGTTCCGGCCACGGAATGATCTTGTCCATGTCCGCCAGAAACTGCGCGCGGCGTGTGGTCTTGCCGTACTTCTCAAATCCCGTCAGGGTGTGCTGCTTCATCACGATCCTTCGTTGAGCGATTTCGTATCAACTACGACGGGTAAATCAGAGTGTCCTTCGGTCTAATGAATTTACCCATCGGCAGTGCCGACACCATTGTCCCACCAATGACTCTTCGTGGCGCCAACGCCGTGGATAGCTATAGCATCCCCCCACCCTTTGATGCAGAGCTGGATCTGCCTACGCCCGAATATCTGGAGAAGCACTTCTGGGGAATTGCGCATCTCGACCCGGCATCTTGGCGCTATTATCTACCGATACTGACACATTACGCTCTGACAAATATCTCGAATGCATCGAACGCTGTTGATGCGTTTTTAGCGTCACTTCGCCCACCGGATCGCGAGCCGCCTAGGCTAGGCTCGCTGTCGAAAGAGCAGGAATCTGTTGTAATTGCGTTACTGGATAGGCTGGCATTCGACTCTGAGTCTGTATGGACTTCGCAGGCCATGATTGCCCTGGAGGAGCTCTGGGCGCCTGGAGCGTTGTATAAGCATGCCCCATGAGCCCTAAATCGTTTAGAGCGATTGCCGCGTCTTCGGCGAGCGAATATTTGCACCGACGGCAGCTTTAAGCGTCGGTGAACGTATCTACAAGATGACGACCTGAAATCCTAGGACGTCGCGAGACGATCGGCGCGCCACCCGCTAGGTGGCGGACTCCATGGTGCGGCAGACCCAGGAAAATTCACGAATCGGGCGACGCTCGGGGCAGGGAATATGATTCGGCGGCGACGGGCAGAAGCAACCGATTCGAGTGCGGCGGGACGCGGCAATCCCGCCGGGAGTGGTACCGTGGATGGCACGCAGGAGCATTTGCAAGTCGAGGAGTTGCCGGCGAACTTTCTGGCGGCGGCGGTGGGATTGAACCTCTTTGCCGCGGTGCCTGCGGTGCCGCTACTGGCAATGGCACCAGAACCCTCGGGAGGGGTGGTCAGCGGCGCGCGCGCCCAGGATGCCGAGGTGTGGTACGCGTGGCGCACGGAGGCAGGCATTGCGCGGGCGCGCGCCGAAATCGATGTCGCGCATTCGCTCAAGGTTGGTACGACGGTGGTGTTCATCGAATGGTGGGTGCCGCCGCACACGCGTCACGCGGGATGGTGGCGTTTCGATACGCGACGGCCGCGCGACTGGACGAAGGGGCGTGGCTTGGCGGGAGCGATTTGCCGCTAGATGGCTTGTTAAACCTGGTAATTGACGACAGTGCATTCGCAAGCATTCTCGTGCACGCTGAGATGCGGCTGTGTGTGTGAGACCGCGTGCGCCCACTCCCCAACCCGGCAACCGGTCAATAGCATCAACTGCACGTGAGTGCCGAATGCGTACGCCCCACAGACCACGAACAAAACCGCGAGGCAACAACGGAGCGGGTCACGCACCGACTCGCTCCGGCAGGATTCCACAGACCATCAACATCGAGCAATAATGCCACAATGCGTACCGACGACGATCAAAGCCATATCGATCAGTGAATCCAATATCTTTTGCGGAGGACAGGTGTTGGCACTTCGCTGATAATACGAACCATTTTGGACTTAGCCTTGCCATTCGGCGGCCAGCATTCCGTAGATGACCTGATCATCGAAGTGGTCCATGCGCCAGCGCACCCGGCGTAACAAGCCTTCCTCAACAAAATTCAGTCTCTGTGGAATCCGCCGGCTTCGGACGTTTTCGCTCATACATCGCATCTCTACACGATGCATCCCAAGTTCGCGAAACGCATGGTTAACCATCGCTGCGCAGGCTCTAGTCGCAGTGCCGCTCCCCTGAAATTTCGCGCCCAGCCAAAATCCGATTTCCGTATTCCTATGTTCCCAATCGAAATAATGGAATTTTATGCAGCCCGCCAATTGATCTTCAAACCAGATGCCGGCCTCAAATCCCTGGTGGGAGGCCAAGCGCTCCAACGACTTTTGGATGTGTTCCTCCGCCTCTGAACGCGAGAAATTCTCGTCAATCCAGAACATCCATTCGGCGATGTGTCTGCGATTGTGGAAAGCTAAGTCAAAAAACTGGCTGGCATGTTCGTGAACCAGTAAGCGCAGCTGTAGCTTGTCGTCAATCCGGTGGCTGAACATTGTAATCATCCTTCCGAGCCAGTTCGCGCTGGACGATTCTATTCGCCGTGTGACGGGCGTTTGTTGGCGAGCTCCGGACTTCGTTCACATTGCGATTGATCGTCTCTTCTATTTGAGCGCGGCAGAGTCGGTCCAATTCCGTCAAGCGTTCTGGTGATTTCAGTGATCGGATTCGATTCTGCCATTCGATACGACACCCGATCATCCCACCGCAATTGACCAAAACGTCGGGAAGGACAACCACGCCCTGCTTCTCGCCAAAGGCTTCTGCTGCTTCGCTTAGAGGGTGGTTCGCCCCCTCCACGATAAGCTTGACCCCGCTTTTCGCTACGAAACGGGCCATGTCGCAAACATCCGGATTCTCCCAGCGCGTACGAGGGAGTTCTTCGGACATTGCCAGGACCGAGGTTCTCGCAGCGGGCAAGAACACGTCCATCTCCACATCAAAGAGATCTTCGGGCCGGCTGCGAAATTCCGCTCCGTCGCATCTTGATTGGCCGGGATAGGCGGCAAGACATGCGTCACCAAGATCTTTCCAGAGCCGGCAGAGTAGGCGAACATCCAGGCCGCGGTTGGCGATGAGCACACCCTCTTTGTTGCTCACTGCCCGGACCAATCCGTTCCGGTTCGCAACCAACTGCACCGCACCCGAGCCAACCGCGCCGAAGCCCTGAATGCCAAAGGACCTGGAAGGGATGCAGTCGGGGACCGCGGCTTCAATCGCATGAACCAATCCGAACGCAGTGTATCCTCGTTTGTCGATTTCCAGCCCGCCCCAAAGGGCGGTGAGCCCCGTCAAGTGGACCAGCAATCCCGGGAAAGATGCGACTTCACTTAAGACTTCTTCTGGGCAACCCATATCCGGCCCGAAAATGACTCCGGCGTCTTCCTTGATCACCGCACGGAAGTGTTCCGCTAGCAGCGCAGCCTTTGCTTTGGGTTCGGCCGGCTCCCCACCGGGCGCGATGACCATGCATTTCAAACCATCTAACGGCACGCGGGCGGCAGCACACTTCTCCGTCATGCCGCGCGCCAAGTGCCCAAGCTCTTCGTGCGTTCCCCGTCGCACAAAACGGACGCCCCCTTGGCGATGCTCGTGTTGTTGGCGATGAACCGCAGTTGAAACGGTGATACCGTCGTGGCCGGTCTCGACCAGTAAGGGAAAGGTCTCACCATTGATGGCTAAGTTGCGCCATACCTTCACCTGCGACGCTTCGCTCACGGGTCCGAGGCGCTCTCAGGAGCGGCATCGATTTGTGCGAAGTCGAAGCCCGAATCTCGCCAGCCCTCGATGCCGCCCAGCATCTTCTTGACTCTCCGGCCAAGTCCCGCGAGCCGGACAGCCGCGCGGTCCGCGCCATTGCAATGCGGGCCGTTGCAATATACGACGAACAGACTATCGATTGAATATGGGGACAGACTCCGCTCGTCGATCAACGCATACGGCAAGTTAATAGCTCCGGGCAGGTGCGCCACCTGGTAGGACTGCGGGCTGCGCACGTCCAGCAAAACGAAGCCACCTATTTTGTCGCGCATTGCAGCATGCACGTCCCAACAATCGGTCTCAAACGAAAGAAGCCGTTCATAGTGCGCCAGGGCTTCCTTCGGGTCCGCCGCGGTTTCTACGGTGGGCGATGGGCTCGCAGATGATCCCGACACGCCGAACCTCCATTTAATTGCGTGCGGTTACATTGACCAGAAACGGTCTCTCAGTCGATAGGCAGAAATGCCTATATTCGTTAAAATGCTGCCATGACCTCCCGTGACCTCCGCTCAGTCGTCGTCTTGGCTTACGATGGTCTTTGTGTCTTTGAATTCGGAATTGCCGTCGAGATATTCGGTCTGCCACGCCCGGAACTCAATGTTGAGTGGTACCGATTCCGGGTGTGTTCGATGGAGCGCGGGCCGATCCGTGCCACGGGAGGAATTACGGTAAGCGCGACCGGGGGACTCGGACTGCTCCAGCGTGCGGGAACCATCGTGATACCTGGATGGAGAAATGTTGACGAGTCCCCGCCGCTACGTTTGGTTAAAGCATTGCAACGGGCCCACGCCGGCGGGGCCCGCCTGGTATCAATTTGTTCGGGAGTCTTTCTACTAGCAGCCGCCGGGTTGCTGGACGGTAAGCGGGTGACGACGCATTGGCGGCACGCCAACCGCTTGAGCTCCCGATTTCCAAGCATCGAAGTCGAGCCAAACGTCCTTTATATCGATCAGGGCAATATCCTGACTTCGGCAGGTAGCGCCGCCGGCATCGACCTTTGTCTTCATATTGTGCGACGGGACTATGGATCCGAAATCGCCAATATGGTATCGAGGCGGTTGATAATGCCGCCGCACCGAAACGGCGGGCAAGCCCAATATGTGTCCCACTCGATGCCTAAAGTGGCCTCCGGAGGCCTCGCTCCCGTCCTTCAGTGGGCGCAGTCACAACTGCGCGAAGCCGTTCTCGTGGACGATCTGGCACGAAGGGCGGCTATGTCGCCGCGCACCTTCGCTCGGCGTTTCCGCCAAGAAACAGGAACAACGCCGCACCAGTGGCTGCTTCACCAGCGTCTCTTGGCCGCGCGGCAGTGTCTGGAAAAAACGGTCGACCCTATCGAGCGAATTGCCGAGGTCGTAGGCTTTCAGACCGCCGCTACGCTTCGTCTCCACTTTCAGCGAACGTTGGGAACGACGCCGACCGCATATCGACGCCGATTTTCGACCGTGGTGTTTGGTGACTTCAAGTAAGGATCCCATGGGCGCTCGGTTTCTGAAGCGCGATCAAGCCGTGATGCAAGGAACGTATCCCTTCGAGCAACTCTCGTCGTTGCAAGACGGACACATGGTTCGAGGCGTGCTCTATGCCCTAGCACTTGCTAAGTGCCCTTTGCTCTTATCTTTCCCAGCAGCATCAGTGATGGCCCACCACGACTCACAAGAAAGAGATCTGGGATGCCATCGCCATTGAAATCAGCGACCTCGATGTGCCGGCCGTTCCCAACCACGCCTTTCGGAAAAACTTCGGCCGTGGCGTCGCGGAAGTGACCCGTACCGTCGTTCAAATAAGCCAGCCACGGCGCGTCATGCCTGCGTCCCCACGTGTCGTTGCGGAAAGTGCCCACGACAAGATCGAGGTGTCCGTCTCCGTTTAAATCAACGAACCGCGCAGCCGTGGAATTCAGATGTCGTTTGGCGGGCAGCCAAGAGGAGCGGTCGCGAAAGCTCGCCGTGCAATCATTAATTAGCAAGCGATCTTGCAGGGCAGCGTCAGCGATCAGAAAGCGCCAATTGGCCAAGTAGAGGTCCGGACACTTGTCTCCGTTTACGTCCCCAACCGCTATGCGTCTCGTTTCTTCTTTTCTCGCAGACCGGGGAATTGCATTCAATTTTTCCTGGAACGTACCATCGCCGTGGTTGAGAAAAATTCTGATTCCCGCATTTCCATTAACTACGAGATCCGGGGCTCCATCCTGGTTCAGATCCGAAACAACGATGTCTGTCGCAATACCGGTGTCGGCGGGCAAGCGTCTGGATGACTCGTCGGTAAAACTGCCATGGCCATTGTTCGCCAGGAATCTCAGTCCGTCGGCGCACGCTAGAAGTAGACTAGGCGCATCGGTTGCCAGATTTCGAAAGATCGCAACTCGTTGGGCGCCGCATTGGGGCAAGCGGTCGGTCTCTCGAAACTCACCCCGTCCGTTGTTTTCGTAGTACAACACGGTGTGGCCAGTGCCGGAGCTCACCCACACGACGTCGAGCGACCCGGCTGCACGAAAATCCCCGGCCACAGCATCCTCAGTATTTCGCAGCGCTTCAGGCGTGGGGAATCGCTGCAGTGTCTGGTCAGCGAATCGTTTGTTTCCCTGGCGCGGTACCAAGATTCGGTCTGTGCCATAGTGATTGCCGATCACGACGCCTATGGCGCCGCTATTGAGGAAGTCCCCAGCCACAGCGACGTTTGAAAAGCCCGTCGCGCTTGCCACCGGAAGCATAGTATTCGTCGCGTCGATGTAGTAGGGCGTGCTCTCGGCGCGGGCAACGTCGGCTCGCCAATCGACCCCGGCATCTGTGGCCAAGTTGAGGGCGCAACCGGTCAAGGCGAGCGTGCCGACCAGCGTGGGGGCTCGCACTTCGCGTTTACAGATCACACCTCGAAGAAAGCAAAACAATCTCCCAAAGCGCACCGAGATCTTAAACACAAGGCGGCGCAGCAGCGTCGGAAACGGCCGCGACCGAGCGACAAATGGTATCTGAATAGGCGGCCGCATGATCGTGTCCCTTCATTACTTGTGATCAACTGTTTGCACGGAAATTCGTCGGAACCGCAGCCTTGGTCGTGATCGTCTTAGTCGCGACGTCGATCGCCGACACGGGCAGTCCACCATCGATACTTTAGGTCAGCACGAGTGGCAGACTCCGGAGCCGCTTGCCCGTCGCGGCAAAGATTGCGTTAGCAAGGGCCGGCGCAACGCCGGGCACCGGCGGCTCTCCGACGCCACCGACCGTTGCGTCCAGCGTGTCGAGCAGGATGGAATCAATCTGCGGGGCCTCGCGAATGCGCAGCAGCGGATAGTCGTTGAAGTTGCGTTGCACGACACGGCCACCCGTTAGCGTGATTTTCTCACCTAAGGCGGCGGACAACCCAAACAACGAGCCGCCCTCCAGCTGGGCACGCACCTGCTGCGGATTGACAGCTGTGCCGCAGTCCATCGCGACCACGATGCGTTTGACGCGCAGCCGGGTGTCCACAACCTCGACCTCGATGACATGCGCGACAATCGAATCCCACTCCTGCAGCATGGCAATGCCCATGCCGGTGCCGGCACGCTGCGCCCTGGTCCAATCAGCCGCGCTCGCCGCACTACGCAGCACACGGCGAGCGCGCTCGTTGTCTCCGAGCAATGCCTCGCGATACGCCAACGGATCTTTGCCGGCAAGATGTGCGCATTCGTCGATGAAACTTTCTTTCGCGAACAGCGACATACCCGGATCGACCGAGCGCCAGGAGCCGATTGGTACGCCGATTTTCACGTTAGCCAGCGTCGCTGCGTAGCCGGTGAGACTGTAAGGCGTCGGCGCGCTGCCACCCGTGAAATCATCCGCGGTTGCGGCCAGGAATTCGTAGCCTGATAACAGGCCATCCTCGGGCAGCGCGGCGCGCACCACGGCGCGCATTGCCGGACGGTAGAAATCATGAGTCAGGTCTTCCTCGCGTGACCACAGAAGTTGCACCGCGCCGGCGTGCGCGAGCGCCACCTGCGCCGCGCGCCCGGCATAATCGCCTTTGAGCCGCCGTCCGAATGCGCCGCCCATCAGGAGCGGATGAATCGTGATGGAATCTTTCTTGAGGCCGGTCATGCGCGTCACATCATCGCGCGCCCAAGTCGGTGATTGACACGGCGCCCAGATTTCCACACCGCTGGCGGTCGGTCGTGCGGTTGCGTTCATCGGCTCCAGCGGCGCATGCGATAGATAGGCAATGTCATAGCTGGCTTCGTGGCGGCGCCCAGCCGCTGCATACGCGGCGCGCAGCCGTTCGCGCGCTTCCTTGCCGCCGCGCCGGGGGCTAATAACGGCGTCCGCACTGTCGATGCCGGTAGCGAGACGGCGCGAGATTTCAGAGGAGTCCGGAACCGGATTCGCCACCGTCCATCGAGGGTCGAGTGCCGCCGCGGCCTGCAGCGCCTGGTACGTTGTATCGGCCACCACCGCGACCGCATCGCTCAGACGGATCACCTTGCGCACACCCGGCAGCGCCAGCGCGGGTTCCTCGTCCACTCCAGACAGCACGCCCCCGAACAGCGGGCACTGGCGAATCGTCGCGAATTTCATCCCTGGTAGACGAAAATCGATCCCGTAGCAGGCGCGACCCACCACCTTGTCCGCCTGATCAATCGTCGACACCGACTTGCCGATGTAGCGTCGCTGTTCGGGCTGCTTGAGGACAGGGTTGGCCGGTGGGTCGATCGCCGCGGCGCGCTCAGCGAGCGCACCGTAAGCCATACTGCGACCGGAGCTGGCGTGCTTCACAAATCCTGACGCGGCCTCGCAGCTCGCGGCCGGCACCTGCCACGACAGCGCTGCCGCAACGATCAGCTGATGGCGCACGCTTGCGCCCGCCCGTCGCAGCAGGTCGTAGCGGGTTCGCAGAGTTTCACTGCCACCCGAATACAAGGCACCTTCGATCAGGTAGGGGTCTTGCTCGGGCGCGAGAACCACGCCGACCGCCTCCCAGGACACATCAAGTTCGTCTGCGAGGATCTGCGCCTGCCCTGTGCGCGAGCCTTGGCCCATTTCCAGCGAGGTGCTGACAAGCGTGACCGTGCCGTCGGCATTCAAAGTGATCCATGGCGACAACGGCTTAGTCGTTGCGGTCGCTCGCGCGGCTAGCGTCAGGGCACAGCCTCCGGCGATTGACCAAGTGATAAATTCGCGCCGGTCCATCTGGCCGATGCTACGCAGCGCGTATGGCGATGGCAACGTCATGTCGTCGGACCCACCTGCCATGGGTGCGTGGCGCGCATGCATACAACGACGACCGATGCGAGCCAGTCAGTTTTTATAGACGAAGCATTAATTGCGAGCGCCATCGAAGGCGGCGCCAACATGGTCGTCGAAAACGGGACGATCGTGGCGCACGCGTAAGACGCTGATTTGTATCGCAACATGGTCCACTCCGCAGGGCGTTCACGCGACCCTTCGTCGGTCTGCTCGAACTCCCACCGGACCTTCGCCCGAACCCAATCGGGCGGCCTTCGGCGCGCGATTTCGCATCGGAAGCCTTCAGTATCGTGCATTCAAGCCGTTAAACAGGATACGCGGACCGCACGATCGCTCGATGCTCGAGGATTGGTACGTGTCGGAGCGGACGGTTTTGAGTGTCGAGCTGACGCGTACCGGAGCATCGTTGTTGAGGAGAGTCAATGGTGCCCGGCCTGTTGCATCGATCACGGTCCGTGTCATTCGCGACCCGGATTTGGGCCAGCGGACTATCGTGCGTCCTTCTCAGTGTTGTTGGCAGTCGCTCGTTCGCGCTCGACCCGTCTCTTCAACCAAGTCAATACATCCGAGACGAGTGGCAAAATCGGGAAGGATTGCCGCAGAACGCTGTGGATTCGATCGCCCGCACGCCCGATGGCTACCTATGGATTGGTACGGAGGAGGGACTTGCCCGCTTCGACGGGGTGCGTTTCGTCGTGTTCGACCGCACCAACGAGCCGGCGTTCCCGAGCAACTACATCCGTGTCCTCCACGTTGACCGGGCCGGGAGGCTCTGGATCGGAACGCAGGATGGGATGGTGGTCTTGGAGAATGGACGATTCAAATCCTACAACGCGGTTTCGGGGCTCGAACACGCTCCGATCCGCGCAATTCTTGAGGATGCCTCGCAACGACTCTGGATCGGAACGGACGGCGGCCTTGTTGAGATCAACCGCGGGCGCGGCCAGGTGTTCGGCAAGGCAGACGGTCTTCGGGACGATAACATCCGAGCTCTTCTTGAAGATCGCGGTGGCGTGATTTGGGTGGCGACGGCGACGGGAGGGTTGCACCGCTTCAACGGAAAAGCTTTTGAGTCCGTGCAAGTACAGCGGGGCGTTGCAGCGGTCGACCCGGTTTTGGCAATGTTCGCGGATACTGACGGCGTGCTGTGGTTCGCTTCAGCCACCGGTGCCTTGTATCGGAAAACAGGCGACCAAGTTGACGTCGTGGCGACTCCGGGCCAGCTGGGTTCCGCAGTCCGCGCGCTCACGCGCGACCATGACGGCAATCTATGGATTGCCACGGACGGCGGCGGGCTGGTGAGGTTTCGTGACAACGTATTCAGTGCACTCCAGGGCGAGCATTCGCCACACTTCGATCTCCACGCTTTGTACGAGGATAGTGAGGGTAGCCTGTGGATCGGCAGCGTCGGCAGCGGGCTGCTGCGATTGCGCGATGTCAAATTCGCACCGTTGGGTGCGCCGGAGGGCCTTCAAGGCGATCTTGCGTGGAGCATCGCTCCGCGTGCCGGCGGTGGAGTTTGGATCGGCACCGACGCCGGCGTCAGCACGTACGTTCGAGGTGTAGTCCGGCACATTCCACCACCGCACGGCTTTGAAACTGTACGGGTGCGGTCGCTGCTCGAGGATCGGCAAGGTGCCTTGTGGGTCGGAACGGATGGCGCGGGAGTCTACCGCCGCGATAGCAGCGGCGTGTCCGCATTCAATGGGCACAACGGTCTTTCCGGCAACTCGGTAAGGGCAATCGACGAGGACCGCCAGGGTCGCATCTGGATCGGCACCGACGTCGGCCTTGACCTGATCGACCACGGGAAGGTCAGCTCAATGCAGTCCTTGCTGCGGGTATCGGGGCCCACGACAGTCCGCCTGATACACGAAGATCGCGCCGGCAAACGATGGGTGGCGACCGACACCTACGGGCTGCTCCTGATCGACGAACAGAGGACGCGGCGTTTGGGGCTTGCAGAAGGCCTGCCAAGCCCCCGGGTCAGTGCGATCTACGAGGACGAACGCGGGGTCGTCTGGCTCGGCACGACCGATGGCCTGGCAGTCTGGCGCGACGGCAAAGTCACCTCGCTGGCCGGAATGGCAAAGCCGCTGGGCGAGACGATTCTGCAAATACTCGAGGATGATCAGCATCGATTGTGGCTGACATCGAACAAAGGATTGACGTCTGTTTCGCGCAGTACTTTGGACGCGCTCGCCAGCGGACGATCGGTCTCCCTCGATTTCCGCACCTATGACCTATCGGACGGCCTGCGCACTACGGAGTTCGACGGCGGCAATACGGCGGCAGGCTGTCGCACCGCAGGTGGCCGTCTTTGGTTTCCAACCATTCGCGGTATCGTCTCGGTGGACCCCGCACATATGCGGACGAACGCGCGTCCTCCTCCGGTGCAGATCGAACAGGTGATCGCTGATGCAGTATCGCTGCCTTTGACAATGGGGCTCGAGGTGAGCCCTGGACGCGAGCAGTGGGAATTCCATTACACGGCCCTTAGTCTGCTTGCGGCACAACGCTCGCGCTTTCGCTATCGCCTCGAAGGCTTCGACCAGGACTGGATCAGTGCGGCTAACCGCCGCATCGCTTATTACACGAGGATACCTCCCGGAACGTATACGTTTCAAGTCACTGCAAGCAACAACGACGGCGTGTGGAACGACACCGGCGCAAGCTTCCGCTTCACGCTGAAGCCACTCTTCTACCAGACGGCCTGGTTCGTTCTGCTGTGCATCGCCGCGCTCGTAGTCGCCATAGTGTATTGGCACCAGTGGCGCTTGGGGCGCCTCCGGCGGTTAGCTGCAACCCTGGTGGAGCAGGTGGCCGAGCGCACCCGCGACCTCGAACAGGCCAAGGAACGCGCCGAACTCGCCGCGCAGGCAAAGTCGCAGTTTCTCGCCAACATGAGTCATGAGATTCGTACACCAATGAACGGTGTGATCGGCATGACGGAACTGCTGTTGGACACCACTCTCGATTCGGCGCAGCGCGATCAGACAGAAACAATCCGCGACAGCGCCGCCGCCCTGCTGACGGTAATCAACGACATTCTGGACTTCTCCAAGATCGAAGCGGGAAAGCTCAGCCTTGAGTTGATTGATATGGACCTGCGGGGGACAATAGACGACGCTGCGCGTTTGCTCGCAATGCAGGCCCACGCCAAGGGGCTCGAACTGATCGCCGGCATCGATCCCCTGCTTCCGGATCGGCTGGTTGGGGATCCTGGCCGTGTACGCCAGATTCTGCTCAATCTCGGCAGCAACGCGATCAAGTTCACACGCGAGGGCGAAGTCGCGATCTCCCTGCGGGTTGTCGACACCGACGAGTTAGGCACTTTGCTCCGCTGCGACGTTCGCGATACCGGCATCGGAATTCCCGCGTCGCGTTTGCACACATTGTTTCAGCCGTTCTCGCAGATCGATACGTCAACGACCCGGCATTACGGCGGTACTGGCCTCGGATTGTCCATTGTACGTCGCCTGGTCGAGCTGATGGGCGGCGAAGTCGGTGTCGAGACTTCGGAAGGCGCGGGCTCGGTGTTCTGGTTCACCGCCCGTTTCGGGGCATCGGCCAAAATTCCGGAGGTGCAGCGCGGCAACGCTGCGGTCCTCAATAGGCAGAAGGCCCTCATCGTCGACGATAATGCAACGAATCGCGAAGTGCTGTTCCTGCAGCTCACGCAGCTTGGAATGATTGCCGTGTGTGTGGAGGACTCAGAATTGGCCCTGCGGGCTCTTGAGGACGGTATTGCTGCGAGCCAGCCGTTCGAGATCGCGATGATTGACTACATGATGCCGGGTTGCGACGGGTTCGAGTTGGGGCGGCGCATTGCGAGTGATGAGCGATTCACGGCGACGCGCCTCGTGTTGCTCACCTCCGCCCGTGGGGTCCGCGGTGTCCAGGACTTTGCGGCGATCGGATTCGCCGCCTACCTTCTCAAGCCGGTATCCAACCGCGACTTGCGCGACTGCCTCACGCGGGTGATGTCGGTGAATGCGGCCGAGTGGCATGTTCAGACCCAACCGATTGTTGTCCGCGAGCAACTCCATAGTACGCGTGGCGATCGACGCATCCTGCTGGCGGAGGACAATGTGGTGAACCAGAAAGTCGCGCGCGGCGCATTGGAAAGGCTGGGGTACACGATGGACGTCGTGGCCGACGGTGCTCAAGCAATTACGGCGTGGGAGACGGGTCGGTACCGCCTCATTCTGATGGATTGCCAAATGCCGGTCATGGACGGTTACCAAGCCACGCGAGAGATTCGCCGAAGAGAGGACGGTCGAAGCCACATTCCCATCGTTGCACTGACGGCGGACGCAATGAAGGGCGCTGACGAGTTGTGTCGCGAGACAGGGATGGACGACTATCTCACAAAGCCGCTCGATCGCGTCCGCCTGGCCGAAACTCTGGCACGATTACTTGATGCCGTGCCCGACGAATCCAAGGTCGCAACGAATAATGTGCAAGTACCGACAGAGCCTTCCCTTTCGCTTAACGCCCCGGTTGATTGGCAGCAACTCATGGGGGCAGCGGACGGCGACGAGGTTTTCGCGCAGGAGCTTGTTAGGCTGTTCATCGAGAGCGGGGATGCAGCGCTCAGGGACATCAGTGCGGCGCTCATACGCGGCGATCTTGTCGCGGTCGGCCGCGCTGCGCACCTGCTCAAGGGCTCGAGCGCAAATATCGGCGCGCAGCCTACCAGTGCTGCGGCCGGTCGCCTCGAAGATGCCGCACGTGGCAGTACCACCGAGCGGTCATTACGGCTCCAAGAAGAACTGTTCGACGAGGCGGGGCGCGCAATGGCCTATCTCAGGTCCCGACAAGCGTAGGCCTGCCAGGGAACGCGGGGCGCTGCGGAATGTTGTCGGATGGACCCAGCACTCATTGAGCAGAAACAACGGCGAAGCCGGTCAAGCGGCTTCGAGATGATTGAAGAACAGCATTCCGCCAAGTCGCGGACGCCTCTTGACTCGGGCGTGAGGCTCGCCAAACGGGGCAGAGCGGCCGCAGCAGGCGATTTTCTAGCCGTTGATGATTGCGCTAGTCATCATAGTGGGTCATAAATTGTGCGATCGAGACGATATGCGAGCGGCAGAAGTCGCGGCGGCCGGATAGGCGTGTTGCGCCGGGCGATTGATTTGTCCTAAATCGTCGCTTTGTTGACATTGTGATCCGCGCGATGGCGTGCTTAAGTATCGCGGCGAAGCACCGAATACCCGGTGGAGCCCGAACGTGAAGCCGACGCTGCTCATCGGTGTACGCGAGCACCGGTCATACCCGCTGAATCCAGAGAAGATCGACTACATCGAGTCGGACGGCAACTATGTGTCGATCCGCAGCGGCAATGCCGCCTACATCAGCCGCGATACCATAAAGCGTCTCGCGGGCGAATTGGCGCATCTCGGTTTCATCAGAATCGTACGCTCGCTGCTCGTGAACATTCGGGCGGTCTTGTACACTGAGACGGTCAGCCGCGGCAGGTTCGCCTTCACCCTGACTTCCGGAGAACGCCCGCAGTCGAGCGCCACCTGTCGGGACTGATACTGCAGGCATTGCCGCTGGCTCCAAACTCAACGGAGTGAATTGACATGAACACATTCGTTCGTTTGCTCATTGTGATCTGCGCCAGCAGCGCGACTCAGGCGTTCGCGATCGATCCCCCGTCAAATCCAGTGGAGCCAGGCAAGCCTTCATCGCCTCCCGTCGAATCGACCGGATCACCGTCTGACACCTCGGCAACGCAATCCGTTAGCACCAATACTGACAAAGCGTCGTCCAAGCCTAAGAGGATCGTGTTGGAGGATAAAACGCTCACCAACGAAGAGGTGAGACAGCTATTCGCTCAAGGCTACAAGCCTGTAGGCCGTGGGGGCAAAGTCCTCTACTGCCGTAGCGAGAAAACGATAGGGTCGCGCATCGGAACGACGGTTTGCAAGACCGCTGATCAAATGAAGGAGCTCACGCAAGCCAGCAAGGATATGGCGAATAAAGCTCAGAGGGTGGGTGGATGCCAGCCTAACGGAGGATGCTAGCCGCCAGCAGCCCTCTCGCCGCAGTCCTTTGTACCTGACGCGCGTCGGGCTTTTGCCCCACAGCCCACGCCGTCCGGGCTACTCCGGATCATTTTCGTACGAATTGCGGTTCTGTTGCATCTAGGGAATTTGGAACTGACAAAGACCCGCTGACGTACCAAAGACCGACAAGCCACCACTCTAAAATGCCTTATTTCAAGGCATTTTTCGTGAATGACGAGAGCGCGCCTAAGTGCTCCAGACGTCGACTTGGGAGTGGTGTCCGCCAATGCAACAGTACCCCCTTCCTCGCAGGCGTCCCTGCGGCCGCCGCGCTGTTGCCCAAGAGGCCTGCGATGCGGAATGATTCTTTTCGGCAGCCCTGTGAATGCGGCATTGCATCAATCTACCGCCGTGGCAAGAGGCGCATGCTCGCCTACCAATGGCCGCGCTGACACACGGAGTACTCCATCGCATTGCGTCTTAGAATTGGTCGGATGGAGCGCCACTCTTAGACGCGACGCGAAAGTGACGCGGCGTCGCGCCGAAATGCCTCTTGAACACCGTGGTGAAATGGCTTTGATTGGCGAGTCCCACCGACAAGCCGATTTCGCTTAACGGTGCAGCGCTCGTCGACAACAAAACCCTGGCCTTCAAGAGACGTTGCTCTAGTACGTACTGATGAATCGTCTGGCCAGTACTTTGCTTGAACAATTTTCCAAAGTAATAAGGGCTCATGAACGCCGCTGCGGCGATGTCGGCAACGCCGAGATTGCTGCGCAAGTTGGCTTGGATGTAGTCGATCGCATCGCTCAGGCGCTTCTTCGAAAGTCCATCACGATAGCTTAGGAAGCGTGTACCGAAGACGGAATACTTCGTAGCGACATAGGCAGCGATGGCCGTTGCCAACGACTCGCCAAAAATCCTTCCGGCGGGGCATCCAGCTTTTAAATCGTCGGCCATGGCGGAGAGCAATCCCTGAAGGTTACGGTCGACCACTCCATTTCGCTGGATAAGTTCGACTTTTCGGCCACCGTGCGATTCCTCGCACACCCTCATCATCATCGCATCCTCGATGAAGAGCGGGAACGCAGCGCTGGGGCCCACCTGTCTTGCCCGCTCGATGGCCTGCGATGAGCAAAACCCCAATCCGCCGTCCGGTATAAACATTCGCTGCTCAATGCGTCCCGGGCCGCGATAGAAAAACTGAACAGGCTTTTTACAGCGAGTCATTGCGACTAAGTGACCCGAAAATTTTATGTTGTCCGGGAACTCCGTGGCGGCAGGCGTGAAGTATTGCTCGAGGGCAAATCCCTCCCATAGAGCAGCGGCACTCGAAAGCAGGGGGGAGTTATCAACCGGCCGTCGGGTGACTCCATTCACCTCCGCGACAATCTTGGGTGTCGACATCGATCCCCCTAAGCGAGCCCTGTGGGGCGCGTGACGTCACTCGGTTCGAGTTTAGCTCGATTTGAAAATAAAAGGACTCATCCCCGAAAGATTTCCGCGGCTTGTCTGGGTAGTGTCGATCACAGTGGCTAAGGACAAACAATGCCCAAGTCCGTAGCTTTATTGCTCGAGCGCGTGCCTCGCCGTATTCGATATATCAGCGATCATTCGCCAGTAGCATTCTGCATCTTGCGCCTTCGATCGCTTCACGGGGAGACCTAAGTTGTACAGACAATTGCTTTTGTGGAGTTGCGTGGTCGGCTTGATGGCAGTTAGTCCGGCGCGAGCGGAATGCCCAGGACCCAAAAACTGTCCGAAACCGCCCTCCGAGCTTGCGAAGTCTATCATTCTGCCGACCGCCTCGATCGAGATTACGGAGCCCAGCGGTCCGATCCGTGAGCACATGCCCATTGAGATTCTCTATTCAGTAGCGCTGAAGCCGAGTGCCGTCGGCGGAGCGAAACCCTATGTCGATTTGGTAGTTTGCGAAGACGACGGCAATGACGGGATAGGGCCCTGCGATGTGTACGATCACGTGCGGGCGAATTGGTCGACCCCGGGGGGAGCAAGACTGCAACTCAATGCACCGCCGGCCGGCGCTGCCGTCACCATGCGGGTCTTGGTTTGTACCAAGCAGTCCGACGGAATTCATATCTATTGTGGTGTGCCGCTCGATAGTAAAACATTCCAGCGCCCCATCTCCGCGCGCTACACGGTGAGTCTAGATAGCTTCACGGTGTTAAGTACTCGTTCCCGTTATCATGACACGGACTATCTCACGCTCCAAGCGGTGTGGATCAAAGAGCACCAGGAACTCTTGGACAATTGTTCCAACATTCGCGGCCAACCTACAATTGAGAATCCCATCCTTTGCAAAGGTCCCGTGAAATATGGCACCTCCGATGTCGGGCATGGCACCTTTCCGGTATCGAATATGACTGTGGGGGAATTTGAGGCCGTTCCGGGCGCACAAGGATTTCTAACCTTTGGATTCGTGGTGTTTAACTACGGGTTTGTTGTGCATCCGGAATTCTTCACCGGCGACATGGCGGGAATCGTCAAAGGTACCCTGAGCGGTAAGCTGCTGAGAAATGATCCAGTTCCCCAGAATGACTTTGTCCACGACATGAACCTTGAGCCCTGGCTTGGATGCGACGGCCCGACGGCTGCAGGGGCTATAAGATTAGTGAACGGCACTCAATCTGACTCGCTCGACGGCCTCACCCGAAATACGGGCGCGTATACGCAACAGAGTAAAATCTATGTGACGTCAAGCCAAGTGGGCTGCGGTGACGATTCCCGATACCTTGTGCAATGGACGGTGCACCGAACATCCTGGTGAAGTCTTATGTGGAAAAAAGCGGTTTCTTCGGCACGTTTCCGTCATATGTACACGCCATCGACATATGGGGTGCACTCAATCTCTAAAACTAAATTGAGAGGGAGAAGCCCCATTGTATGCGCGGCGGCGGCTCCCGCGATGGCTTCATATACGCGGCTCAAATCATGATCGGTCACGTAGTATGGTGGCAACACGTAAATGGGGTTACCTAGAGGGCGTACTAGCACGCCCACATCACGAAAGTATTGTGAAAGCTTGATACCAATCTCGGTGAGATAGCCTGAGTCGCGGACTTTGAGGCCCATCGCCGTAATGGTGCCGCACAGACGCACCCGGCTCCAGCGCGACGGGTATGTCGACGGTTCTCCCTCATGGCGATCATCAGCGCGGTGATCAGCCTCACATTGATCGAGCTGATCACCGGGCGTCTCGTCGCCGCCCTGTACCGGCGCCAACGGCGCCATCCTCGTCTAAACTAAAACAATGGAGCGCACGATTGAATGGTCGCGCTGACAGGCACCGTATTTCGTCTGACGATTCAATCCGCCTTGTCAATGCAGAGTTGGTGAGGTTGTTGCTGGTTTGTCACGGGATTAACAGTAACGGTGATGCAAATCTTCCCAGTGATACCGCAGCTTGGGTTAGTTTCGACCTTGCCCCCGAGCTGCTTACATTCCCCACTCGTCAAGGCGATAGTACCAGTTGTGTTTCCTCCGGTTGGCAAACTAGAGCCGTCGGTCTGGCTCCGCGAGCACGAGACGGCAATTATCCCCACGACACCAAGCGACAAGAGTTTTTTCCACATCGCCTTCTCCTACTAATTGCTTTGGCAATAGTGCGCTTCACCCTCGTACGAAGCATTCCGAGTGGTCTCGGTCTGAAGGTACTCCCGGTGCCGAAGTGTGACCATCACCAGAATTGATGAGAGAGCCAACCGTGGATACTTGGTGCGACGCCGCGTTTCCGCGACTGGTGGCGCATAAGTGTCTGCGCCTCGATAGGAGGCTTCAAGTCTTTCGGGAGTGCGATGTCGTGAACACGGAGGCCGTCCGGGAAAGTGACTTGCAATCGGGATCAAGGTCGAAAATTACGAAGACAAGACATCGCCGACGCTCGACACCATCAGGATCCGTCCTGGGATACCCCGACGGCGACCTTTCGTACGGCAAACCCCACTGCATCGCCTCCGGCCGATCCTTTTCGCGCGCACACCGCCACGAGACCAGGGAAATGCTCACGCGCTGTATGCCGACGACATGCAATCGGGCGCCGGGCGTGACCCGTACGCTCCGCGCTGTCACAACTACGCGCCGATGACCGAAATCTTTCGGGACGTCATAGCAAGTACGCCAAGGTCCAGGGCAAGTGGAATTATCTCTATCGGGCTGTCGACAAGCATGGCAAGACGGTGGATTGTTTCGCAATTCATTACGGCGGCTCCTTCCTCCAATCGATAGTTAAAGCACGCTAAAGCGCCTTTGCGCACGGATCGCTACTATGGACACACCTACTGTCTTAATACTGCTCATTCTCGCGCTGGTGATCTTCCTTCCGATACTCATAAAGCGCGGCCGCCGAGCTGCCGCCGGTTCCAGGCCTTGGCCTTTCTATGTGAAACGCCTACTCACACAGCCGGAGCAGGTTCTGTATCACCGGCTCGTCAGGGCGCTTCCTAATCACGTCATCCTCGCGCAAGTTCAGGTGTCGCGGGTTCTCGGTGTCAAGAAGGGTTTCCGTTTCCATGAGTGGAACAACCGTATCAACCGCATGAGCTACGACTTTGTAATCTGCGACAAAGCCGCAACGGTCATCGCCGCGATTGAACTTGATGACAAGTCCCATGAAAGGGACGACCGCAGAGAAACCGACGCGAAAAAGACCAAAGCCACAACAGATGCGGGGCTTCGACTGGTCCGTTGGCACGTCAAGTCCCTGCCCGATGAACTGACAATACAGCGCGAGTTAAACGCCCATGATCCGGCGCTGGGTGGTCCGCTCCCGAGTATCTACGTGGACCGACGGGAAAGTTGAAGCCAAGAGTCTCAGATCGGCCAAACGCGGTAATTCCATTGGCAGAAATGGCCGCTCCTTACCTGACGTTCGCGACTTGCGGTAGGCTTGGCGTAACGGAGATTCAGATTAATCTTTCGGCTCAGGTGGAGCTTTTATGAAGCCGTGGGGAACAACCCTCTATTTCATCGTTGTTGCTGCGATATTCGCTGGCTTTATTTACCTCGGGATCACAAACGGATTCTCGGACGCACTGGATATCAGCTTCGTCGCACTTCTTTGGGTTTTCGTGGTTCTAGCAATGAAAACTCGCCTTTTAAAGGTTCCCCCAGGCACGCCGCTCCCGTTGTCGAATCTCCGTATCAATCTCAAAACTCCCAAGCTGTTGCGGGCGCTATTGCTTGCTAGTCTTGCGATTTGCTGGACTGCAGCTTCCGTTTGGTTTGTTCATCTGCACGGATGGGTGGTCTTCTTGGGGTTATTCGTGAGCTTCCTAGCGCAGGGATTCAATGTGACATTTCGACGCCGCTAGGCGCCCGAATGTGTACAGCGTTGCCCCAAACATGCCGCTCACCGGCGGCAGCATCGGGTCGCGACTGTCGTTAGATTATCAGCGAGTTAATTTCCACAAGTGTTAATCCCCCAATTTATCGTGGACTATCACAGCTCTGGAAAACCGCTGGTCTGTGAGATTGAATTACAACCGTGGCGGTGCGAGTTCTGGCCTCTACCGGAAGTCGGTCAGTACAATATTGATTACGAAGTCCAAATTAATGCACCAGGTTACTTCGGATTTGGCTCCAGCGGCGGCGGCGAGATGTACGCAATCTCCCCGGTTGGCAGCGTTGTCTGCCTGGCGTTCGGCAGCATGTCAGCCTCTGAAGCATTGTATGTCGCCAGCTCATGGGAAGCGTTTGAGGGGATGCTGCGCCCCGCCAGCTAACTCCACCCGCGATCGCAATTAGGACGCCGGAAAGCTGACGCTGACCACCGGCCGAAGTGGGTCCGATGGCGGTCTCCCGGCTTCACTATTCAGCCATTGCGCTTTGTCTCGGGCCGCACGATGGCGCTGCATCGTCGCCTGCCGCCCTTTGAGCACCGCAGCCGCTTCATCACATCAGCGAGTAAGGCATCCCAACGCGCAAGCCCAGCGAGCGTCTGCGGCTGAGGTATGCGCGTGTGCCCGCATTTGTTAAAACCTATCCCTTAGCACCGCAACAGCCTTGAGTATCTCCGTCCTAGCATCGGCTACGGGCATTTGATCGGCGGCATGGCGCAACACGGTTATCTCGGCTGCGGCGTCCCCCACAAAGTGATCACCCGGCGAGAGCCTCCGAATCGCGAGTCGCAAAACATCGAGGGTCGCGCGCATCTTGCCGGGCGCCTGGCGATCCATGAGGTCACATGCGTGTTGCAGGCACCTTGCGGCCTGATCGTAGTCGCTACGTAGAAGATTCAATTTCTGCTGCCTATCCATTTCAGGCTAACCGCAATCATGATCCGCGCGGTCTTTCTAGCCCATGAGCATATCTGCCCAATGGCGCATTTTTTGGCGTCTCGCGTAGCGCATATCCGCATATCCAGTCGCCAGAGCTCGCCTAAGGTGCTGTTCGATTGGAGACGATACTTTATTGGGTCCCACTGGCTTCCTTCCTTTGGTACCGTCCTCGGAATCCCCTGGATTGGGATAGGTAACCGGGCGGTGGACCCGATATTACCCTTTGCAGTTTCGCGGACTTGGTTATCCCCATTGGGTTCATTTTGTCGTAGCGACTAGGACGATTTTTGATGCGCGGTTCCTCCGCGCGGCTTCGTTTAAACGACGAGAAGCGTTGTCCCTGCAGTCTGTGGAACGGATATCCCTGCTTGCATTCTTGCATTACCTGCTCGATCCACTTTTGCTTTCTGTAAAGACCCGGTCCAAGCGCCGAAATCACTTGTCTAGCTGCAAGTCTAGGCCGTCGTTCTAGTAACTGGCTGATTCGGATTCGTGTTGTGGTTCGGCAGTCAATCTTCCATCCTATTTTCTTGCAGGTGCGATTGCGGTTGATCTCGGCGATCCGACAAGCCTTAAGCAATTTGAAAGAGTTCTCCACCCCGATGGGGTGATCAAGCCCGGGAGCGTTACGTAAATCGTACGCAGTGATGTCGGGATTTTCCCCGATCATTTTGCGAACCCACGCCTTAACTTTATCCTGCGGCACGGTTCCCGGCGGCGGATGGAATCCTAGCCGATTTGCGTATCTGACGAGTTGACCGCCAGCCCAGCTTCTACCAAACGGGGATGGAATCCCGCGATCGTTGAGCTTATCGGCCGCAGCTTGGAATGAAATCGGTCTGCCTGAACCATATCGGCTGGTCTGTCGAAACGCCCACTCAATCTGCAAGCGATACGCTTCCGCTCGTTCTTTGGCGGACCTGCGTATAGCAGCGTGACCAAGTTGAGTGATTAGCTTCCGGCGCGCCTTCGAGACCAACTGAAAGCCAAATTTACCTCCTTTCACCTTTCGAGCTGCGCATGCCGCTTTGATACGCTCCGAGATCATCTTTCTTTCTTGCTCCGCAAGCGATGCATAGATGTGCAGCGTAAAGGAATCACAGTCGCGGCCAAGGGCGGCAACCATAAAGTGCACTTTGTGCTCCATTAGCCCAGTTATGAAATGCACATTTCGCGACAGCCGATCCAACCTAGAGACGATGAGGGGGCAACGATGCCTCCGTGCCTCCTTGAGGCCTTCGGCCAACCCTTGACGCATGAGTAGCGCGTCCTTTCCTGCCCCAGTCTGAATATCTTGGTACCAATTCCTGACTGAAAAGCCCTCGCGCGATCCGAAGGCTTCAATATCATGGCGCTGCGCTGCCAGCCCGAGACCACTGCGTCCCTGTTCCTTGGTACTTACTCGAAGATAGCCGATTGCATCTTTCATCGTGAGTGCCTCCCCGTAGGAAGGGTCACGATAGGCCTATCAACTCGACAATCCCAAGAGTCTTGTAACCCTCCCCGCGAACGCGCCCGGTCGTCGGCCTCACCATCCGAGCCGGCCGCCGCGCCCGGTCATACACTGCTTGCGACCGGCGCCAACCGGGCCAACTGCGGACAAGCAGCCTGCTGAAATGCCTTCCGGATTGCGGTCGTTCAAACGATGTTTGACGTGGCGAACACCAAATGGAATATTGCACGAACCAGAGAGACCGCGTGTGTACGCGCGGCGAGACAGCGATGGAGAAGCCTTGACATTCAGGCATCGCTTGAATTGGGGAGTACTTTGTGGCTACGAACATCGAAGAGATTACCAAGGAAATCATTGAGCTGCCGCGGCATCAACGGCTAGCCCTCGTGCGATTGCTGCTCGATTTGGACCAGCCGGGTACGACTGGCGAGATTGATAGGGCGTGGGATGAGGAGATTCGGGCTCGAGTCAAAGCAATCGATGAAGGACGGGCGGTTGGCATCCCGTACGAACAAATCAAGAAAGAAATGGATGAGCGTTTTGCTCGGCGATGATTGTAGAGTTCTTGCCCGAGGCCAAGTCCGAACTACTGGACGCCGTCGCTTACTACGAAGGCGAGCTCAATGGTTTGGGCCAACGACTTTGGGACGAAGTCGATGAGCACATCGGATTGGTGCAAATCACGAAGTACCCGTCTCCGCACCGGCGGTTATCGGCGTGTGAACTTAAGAGTATTTCCTTACTTCATTTCCTACGTTGTTCGTGAACCCATAATCTGGATCACTGCCATAGCGCACGGGCACAGCCTTCCCGAATATTGGATCGATCGCCCCCCAACCAGCAGATGATGAATAGAGACCTGATTCCCCTGGCATGAGCTTGGCTGAGCCCCGGACAACTACGCCACCCGCCAGCGGCTCTAGTCGGCCACAAACGGTAGTTCGTGATCTCAAACTATCTTCCGGTTTGCAGTCATTCCAAATGCGAGTTATAACGAGCAGCGCGGAATTGTGTAGAGTCGCCATCCACGACTCGCGGGGACCAGCCAAGATGGGCCGAGA
>Ga0210410_10000031_pt1 | contig 265345 bp, 240 predicted proteins | sample IncBWC4MmetaG_FD_161058 | JGI IMG/M metagenome (GOLD analysis project Ga0210410, IMG submission 161058) | Forest soil microbial communities from Barre Woods Harvard Forest LTER site, Petersham, Massachusetts, United States - Inc-BW-C-4-M | ecosystem: Environmental > Terrestrial > Soil >... | reverse complement strand
GACGGAAAAAGAAGATGTGGAGCGCGGGCAAGTGGTGTGCAAGCCGGGAAGCATCACGCCACACACGAAGTTCAAGGCGGAAGCGTACGTATTGACGAAGGAAGAAGGCGGGCGGCACACACCGTTTTTCTCGGGCTACCGGCCGCAATTTTACTTCCGCACGACGGACGTCACGGGCGACATGAAGCTGGCGGCAGGCGTGGAGATGGTGATGCCGGGCGATAACGTGAGCTGCGAAGTGACGCTGATCACGCCGGTGGCCTTGGAGAAGGGCTTGCGCTTCGCGATTCGCGAAGGCGGCCACACCGTCGGCGCTGGCGCCGTTACCGAAATCATTGAGTAGGTTTGGTTTCAAGAGAGGGCTGTGAAATAACGAAATGAGACAAGGCGACAAAATCCGTATTCGTTTGAAGGCGTACGACCACCGCATTCTGGACCAGTCCACGAAGGAGATTGTGGAGACAGCGAAGCGCACCGGCGCGGATGTAGCCGGGCCGATTCCTCTGCCCACGACCATCAACCGCTGGACGGTTTTGCGGTCGCCGCACGTGGACAAGAAATCGCGCGAGCAGTTTGAAATGCGCACGCACAAGCGGCTGATCGACATTCTGGAGCCGACGCCGGATACGGTGGACGCGCTGATGAAGCTGGACTTGCCGCCGGGCGTGGACGTGGAAATCAAGGCGTTCGGGCACGCGGTGAAGTAAGAGTTTTGCAGCAGTCGGCAGAAAACAGTGCATCCGGGAAACGGCAGCACTGAGAACTGAAGACTTAAAACAAAGCAGTGCGGCGAATAGCTCCGCAAGAGAGACAGGGGAAATGGCAGTCAACGGAATTATCGGAATCAAGCTGGGCATGACGCAGGTGTTTACTGACGACGGTGCGCTGGTCGGATGCACTGTGCTGCAGGCAGGGCCATGTGTGGTAGTGCAGAGGCGAACGAAAGCGACCGACGGCTACGAGGCCGCGCAGTTGGGGCTGGTGGAATTCGTCAAGCCGCAGCGCGTGAATAAGGCCATGACCGGGCACTTCAAGAAGGCCAACGTGGCGCCGATGAAAGTGCTGCAGGAAGTACGCATTGAGGAATCGAAAGACGAAACCAAGGTTGGCGACCGCGTGCTGGTGGAGAATTTCAAGACCGGCGAGCTGGTGGATGTGAGCGGTGTCAGCAAGGGCAAGGGTTTTCAGGGCGGCGTGAAGCGCTGGCACTACGCCGGCGGAGATGCGACGCACGGCTCGATGCATCACCGCGCGCCGGGCGGCATCGGCGGAAGTTCTTTCCCGTCGCGTGTGTGGAAGAACCAGCATTTTCCGGGTCACATGGGAAACGAGCGGGTGACGGCGAAGAATTTGAAGGTGGTGAAAATCGATACCGATGAAAACCTGCTGCTGGTGCGGGGATCGGTGCCGGGGCCAGCGGGAACGTACATTTTCATCCGCAAGGCGAAGAAAGCGAAGTAAAGGAAAAGAGATTATGCCGGTCGTGGATGTAGTCAATTTGGAAGGCAAGAAAGTTGGCCAGGTGGAATTGGCCGATGCGATCTTTGGCGCAAAGGTGAATCAGCACCTGTTGCACGAAGCTTCGCGCTGGCACCTGCGCGGATTGCGCCGGGGCACGCACAAGGTCAAGGAAAAGAGCGAAGTCAGCGGCGCGGGCCGCAAGCTCTGGAAGCAAAAAGGCACGGGCCGCGCGCGTGTAGGCTCGATCCGCTCGCCGCTCTGGCGCCATGGCGGGACGGTTCACGGGCCAAGGCCGCGCGATTACAGCTATGCGCTGCCAAAGAAAATGCTGCTGGGCGCGCTGCGCTCGGCGCTTTCGGCAAAGCTGGCGGAGCAGAAGTTGACCGTTGTGGATGCGTGGACGCTGGAAACGCACAAGACCAAGTCTTTGCTGGAGACGCTGGGCAAGCTGAATCACACGAAGTCCGCGTTGCTGGTGGCCCACGGCGAGAACCGCAACCTGGAACTCGCCAGCCGCAACATCGATGGCGTGAAGCTTGCCGCGCCCAGCGTTTTGCAGCCGTACGACGTGCTGAAGCATGACTTGCTGGTTCTTTCAAAGGATGCTGTCGTGCGATTAAGCCATTCGCTCGATCCGGAGAAGAAGCCTGTGGTCGTGCCGGACGTCGAAACGATTGCGCCAGCGCCAAAGGCGGCGAAGAAGGAAGCTGCCCCGAAAGCAAAGGCCAAGAAACCGGCAGTGGCGAAAAAAGCCGCGAAGCCGGCAAAGAAAAAGGGGAAGGGATAAGAAATGGCAGCCCCTCATTATCAGATTATTCGCCGGCCGATCATCACCGAAAAAGGCCTCGGCGTAAAAGAGACGCAGCACACGGTGGTTTTTGAAGTTTCGTCCAAAGCCACGAAGACAGAGATCAAGGAAGCCGTGCAGCAGATTTTCAAGGTGAAGGTTGCCGCTGTGCGCACCGCGAATTTCGTTGGCAAGATGCGCCGCCGCGGCCAGAACGAAGGCTACCGGCGCGATTGGAAGAAAGCGTACGTCAAGCTCGCCGAGGGCGAAAAGATGATCGAGTACGCGGAGAACTTGTAACACCGGGACCGTTGGAAAGCGAAACGCGAAACGGCATTTAAGTAAGAAGGTAAGAGGCAGCGATGGGACTGAAGAGTTTTAATCCATATACGGCGTCGCGGCGGTTCATCACCGTCGTGGACAAGAGCCACATCACCAAGCAGGAGCCGGAAAAGGCCCTGGTGGAATCGAAGAAGCGCTCGGGCGGCCGCAACAGCCACGGCGAAATCGTGATCTGGCACCGCGGCGGCGGCCACAAGAAGGCTTACCGCAAGGTGGACTTCCGGCGCGACAAGCTGGGCGTGCCCGCAAAGGTTGCGGCCATCGAGTACGACCCCAACCGCAGCGCGAACTTGGCGCTGCTGCACTACGCCGATGGCGACAAGCGCTACATCCTCCATCCCGTGGGGTTGGAAGTCGGCGCAACGGTTTCGACTGGCGAGGGCTCGGACATTCTTCCGGGCAATGCGCTGCAGTTCAAGCACATCCCTCCCGGCACGATGGTGCACAACCTGGAACTGTATCCGGGGCGCGGGGGACAAGTCGTTCGTTCCGCAGGCGGCTCCGCGCAGCTTCTGAGCAAGGAAGGCGATCTCGCGCTCGTGAAACTGCCGTCCGGCGAAACGCGCAAGTTTTCCGTGGAGTGCATGGCGACGGTTGGCCAGGTTGGCAACCTCGATCATGAAAATGAAACGTACGGAAAGGCCGGCCGCACGCGATGGCACGGGAAAAAGCCCACCGTTCGCGGCGTGGCCATGAACCCCGTCGACCATCCGCACGGCGGCGGCGAAGGCAAAGTAAAGGGCAATCATCCGCAGACCCCGTGGGCTTTCCCGACGCTGGGGAAGAAGACACGGAACAACAAGCGCACCGACAGAAACATTGTCGAGCGCCGGAAGTAAGGACCAGCCGTTTTACTGAGGCGAGAAACCAGGCGGTGAATTGAAAGCCGCCGGGTGAGAGCAAAACCAATGCGAGCAACACGAACAACACGAGCAGCAGGACGACGCAGCCGGCCGGTGAAGCGGTCTTCGCTCCGGGCGGCAGCAAAACGGTCGGCAAAACGCGTAACCGCAAAGAATGGCAAGCCGGTTCGTCCGGCGGTAAAAGTAGCGGTGGCTCCGCCGGAGCCGGTGCTTTACAAGCTGTGCAAGCCGGGCTGGGCGGTCATCGTGGAACGAATTGCGAATGCGCAGGGCACGCGGTTTGTCTGCCCGTTCTGCCCGAAGTCGCACCGCGTTCCCGGGCCGGTACGAGGCTTCAAGAAAATGCGGCGGGCACCCTGGGGCCGCTTGCGGCGAGTGGAGGAATAAGGAATCGATGGCACGCTCACTGAAAAAAGGTCCGTTCGTAGACGGCCACCTGCGCGTCAAGGTCGAAGGGCTGAACACGCGCAATGAAAAGAAAGTGATCAAGACGTGGTCGCGGCGTTCGACGATCGTGCCGGAAATGATCGGGCACACCATCGCCGTGCACAACGGCAAGAAATTCATTCCCGTGTACGTGACCGAGCAGATGATCGGGCACAAGCTGGGCGAATTTTCACCCACGCGGTCGTTCAAGGGACACGGTGTAAGGGCGGCGCTCGAAAAGGCAGCCGGCCCGGCACCAGCAGGAGGAGCGGCGCCCGCGGGAGCAGCACCAGCAACACCCGCAGCGCCGAAGGCATAAGACATGGCTGAAGTACAAACACAGAATGCTTCGATTGAAGCGCACGCCCTCGCGCGGCACGTGCGCATGTCGCCGCAAAAGGCGCGGTTGGTAATGGACTTGATCCGCGGACAAAAAGCCCAGGACGCGCTGCAGACCCTGCGGTACACGCAGAAGCGTTCCGCCAAGCACATCGAAAAAGTGCTGCGCAGCGCCATTGCCAACGCGGAACGCAAGGCCGAAGATGCCGGCGCGCCGCTCGATGTCGACGAATTGTACGTCGCGAACTGTTTTGTGAACGAAGGCCCGCGCTGGAAGCGGCTCCGTCCGGCCCCCATGGGCCGCGCGTTCCGCTACCAGAAGCGCACCGCGCATCTGTGGGTGGGCGTCGCCGAGCATCACGTGGCGGCGGCGCAACGCGTCGCGGCCATTGAAGCGGAAGCCGAAGCGCAGAAGGGCGTGCGCGGAACAGCGCGCCGCGTTCGCAAGGCGTTGACCGGGAAGCAAGCGCCCCCGAAGAAGGGAAAGAAGTAATGGGACAGAAAACGCACCCGTACGGATTCCGGCTGGGCTACAACAAGCCGTGGAAGTCGCGGTGGTATGCCGACAAGGACTATGCCGACCTTCTTCATGAAGACGTGAAACTCCGCAAGGAGCTGAAAGAAAAACTGAAGAGCGCGGGCATCAGTTCCATCGACATCGAGCGCGCGGCCAACAAACTCGTCGTGCGCATCTACACGGCGCGGCCGGGCATTATCATCGGGCGCAAAGGCGCGGAAATCGACAAGCTCAAGCAGGACGTGCAGAAGCGCACCAAGCGCGAAGTGCACATCGACATCCTCGAAGTGCACCGCCCGGAACTCGACGCTCAGCTCGTGGCGGAGTCCATCGCGCTGCAGCTGGAAAAGCGCGTGGCTTTCCGTCGCGCAATGCGCAAAGCGGTGGATTCAGCGCTGCGTTTTGGCTGCAAGGGCATCAAGGTGCGCGTGGCCGGCCGTTTGAACGGCGCGGAAATCGCGCGCAAAGAATGGTACCTGCAGGGGCGTCTGCCGCTGCAAACGCTGCGTGCGGACATCGATTACGGCACTGCGGAAGCGCAAACCACTTACGGCGTCATCGGCGTGAAGTGCTGGGTCTATCAGGGTGAGAACGTGCCCAAGAAAGCGTCGAAGATTCAGAAAGAACGCGAAACCGCCGCGGTGGCGTAAAAGAGAATTAACGAGATTCGGGAAGCGAGACGACAGCGATGTTGATGCCCAAAAAGGTGAAGTACCGAAAGCAGATGCGCGGCCGCCGCAAAGGCAAAGCCTGGCGCGGCGGAGACCTCGCGTTCGGCGACTATGGCTTGAAGGCCATGGAGTGCGCGTGGATTACCGACCGCCAGATCGAAGCATCGCGCGTGGCCATTACGCGTTTCATCAAGCGCGGCGGAAAATTGTGGATCCGGATTTTTCCGGACAAGCCGTTCACCAAGAAGCCCGCCGAAACGCGCATGGGCAAAGGCAAAGGCGCTCCGGAGAAGTGGGTTTCCGTGGTGAAGCCGGGACGCATCATGTTTGAAATGGCGGGCGTGGACGAAGCGACGGCCAAAGAGGCCATGGGGCTGGCGGCGGATAAGCTGCCGATTCCCACGAAATTCGTCTCCCGCGCGGGAGGGTTCTAACCATGCCGCGGCGCATTGAAAAGATCCGCGAAGCGGGCAAGGACGAGTTGCAGGCGCAGCACAAGGAGCTGACCGAGCAGATTTTCCGGCTGCGGTTCCAGCTTTCCACCGGTCAGGCGGAAGCCCTGAAGCGGCTGCGCGAATCGAAAAAGGACTTGGCGCGCGTGAAAACACTTTTGCGCGCCCAGGAACTGTCATCTGCTTCGCAGGTGAAAAAGGCAGGGAAGGCGTAATGACAACCGAAACTCCAGGCGCGGCAGTGGCAGAGCGCGGTGAGCGCACCATCCTCACCGGCAAGGTCACCAGCGCGAAGATGGAAAAAACAATCGTGGTCGAGGTGCAGCGGCTGGTGCAGCACCCGAAATACCGTCGCGTGGTGCGCATCTCCAAAAAGTTTTACGCGCATGACGAGAATCGCCAGGCCAAGCCCGGCGACACCGTGCGCATCGTGGCTTCGCGGCCGCTTTCGAAGTTGAAGCGCTGGCGGTTGAAAGAAGTGCTGACGCGGAACGCGTCGGCCCAGTAAGAGAGACAGGGGAGCAGACCAATGATTCAGATGCGAACCTGGCTGACGGTAGCCGACAATTCCGGCGCGCGCAAGCTCACCTGCATCATGCCCGTGGGCGGCGACGCGGGATTGCAAGCTGGCCTCGGCGATGTCATCACCGCCGCGGTAAAAGAAGCGACACCGGAAAGCCAGGTCAAAAAAGGGACCGTCGTGAAAGCGGTGGTGGTGCGCATGCGGAAAGAGCGCCGGCGCCGGGATGGCACCTACATCCGGTTCGACGATAACGCCGCGGTGCTGATCAACGATGCCGGCGAACCTGTGGGGACACGCGTGTTCGGCCCGGTGGCGCGCGAACTGCGCGAAAAGAAATTCACCAAAATCGTTTCGCTCGCTCCGGAGGTTTGGTAGGACATGACACTGAGACATGAAAGAGCCGAGCGGCACACCATCGCCATCCGCAAGGGCGACAACGTGAAAGTGATGGCCGGAAAAGACGCGGGCAAGAGCGGCCGCGTGCTTTCCATCAACGCCAAGAAAAATACCGTGGTGGTGGAGCATGTGGGCATCATCAAGCGCCACACCCGGCCGAATCCGCAGAAGAACATCAAAGGCGGAATCGTGGAGAAGGAAGCGGGAATCAACGTCTCCAACGTGCTGGTTATTTGCGCAAGCTGCGGGAAGCACACGCGCATCGGCCATACGGTGCTGCCGGACGGCACCAAAGTCCGCAGCTGCCGGCACTGCAACACGACACTGGACAAGTAAGAAACAAGGGAAAGCGATGAAGAGCCGACTACAGGAAAAATACCGCAGCGAGACGATGCCCGCGCTGATGAAGCGCTTTGGCTGGAAGAACCAGATGGCCGTGCCCAAGCTGCAGAAAATCACCGTGAACATCGGCCTCGGCGAAGCCAGCCAGAACGTGAAGCTGCTGGACACCGCGGCGGTGGAGCTGGGCCAGATCACCGGGCAGAAAGCCATGATCACGCGCGCGAAGAAGTCCATTGCGAATTTCAAGATCCGCAAGGGCATGCCCATCGGCTGCGCGGTGACGCTGCGTGGCGACAAGATGTACGAATTCCTGGACCGCCTGTGCAACGTGGTGCTGCCGCGCGTCCGCGATTTTCGTGGCTTGCCCTCGAATGCCTTCGACGGCCGCGGCAACTACACGCTAGGCCTGAAGGACCAGCTGGTGTTTCCGGAAATCGATTACACCCGCGTGGACAAGATCAAGGGCATGAACATCACCCTGACCACTTCGGCAAAAAACGACGAGCAAGGCCGCGAGTTGCTCAAAGGTCTCGGAGTTCCGCTTCGCGAAAAAGGGGTCGCACAATAAATGGCACGCACAGCAAAAATCGCCAAGTCGCTCAAGAAACCGAAATTCAAGGTGCGGGTTCGCAACCGCTGCCGCGTCTGCGGCCGTGCGCGCGGATATATCCGCAAGTTCCAGATGTGCCGCATCTGTTTTCGCGGTATGGCGCTGAAGGGCGAAATCCCCGGCGTCGTGAAAGCGAGCTGGTAGTCGCCGCGGCAAGCGGCGCCATCACAGGAGAATTATGCAGACGGATCCCATTGCCGATTTTCTGACGCGCCTCCGCAACGCGGCGGCCGCCAAGCACCAGCGCGTGGACGTTCCGGTCTCGAAGCTGAAGACCGAAATCGCGCGCATTCTCAAGGAAGAGGGCTACATCTCCACCTACAAGCTGGTGGACGAGAACAAAACGCGCAAGATGCTGCGCGTTTTCCTGAAGTACACGCCGGACCGCCGCAGCGTCATCACCGGCATGAAGCGCATTTCGCGCCCCGGCGCGCGCTCGTACCTCGGCTCGACGGACATTCGTCCCGTCGTGGGTGGCCTGGGCATCAGCATCATGACCACGCCGAAAGGCTTGATGAGCGGCCGGTCGGCGCGCAAGGCTAAGATCGGCGGCGAAATTCTTTGCGAAGTTTGGTAGTTGGGTTACTAACAAAAGGTTTTGTTTCTAAAGAGGACTTAAGGACTAGCGAAAAATGTCACGTATCGGACGCAAACCAATTCCAGTGCCCTCGGGCGTGAAAATCGCCATGCAGAGCGGCAAAATCGACGTGCAGGGTCCCAAGGGGAAACTCTCGGTGGCGCTGCCGCACGGCATAACCTTTGAACAGAAGGACGGCGTTTTGACCGCCCTTCGCGCCACGGAAGATCATCGCGCGCTTCACGGCCTGGCTCGCGCGCTGGTTGCCAACGCGGTTCATGGCGTGACCCAGGGTTTCAAGAAGGATCTCGACATCGTGGGCGTCGGATACCGCGCGGAGCTCAAGGGCAAGATCGTGGCCTTCGCGCTCGGCAAATCGCATCCGATCGAGTTTCCGATTCCGGAAGGCATTCAGGTAGTGGTGGAGAAGCAGACGCACTTGGTCGTTAGCGGCGCGGACAAAGGGCAGGTCGGACAGGTTGCCGCGGACATGCGCTCGTTGCGTCCGCCCGATCCGTACAAACAGAAGGGCGTGCGCATCACCGGAGAACGCTTGAAGAAGAAGGCTGGCAAGGCTGGCGCGAAGGCCGGCGGCGCCGCGTAGGAATAAGGAGAAGATACTGTGGCATCGGCAAGAGTTCGAAGACTATCGAAAGATTTGCACCGCCAGCGGGTTCACGCCCGTGTGCGCACCCGCGTCGAAGGCACGCCCGAGCGCCCGCGCCTCTGCGTGTACCGTTCGCTGGGACACATTTACGCGCAGGTCATCGACGACCGCTCGGGCAAGACGCTGGTTTCCGCCAGCTCCGTCGACGGCGAATCGAAAAAGAATTTGAAGGGCGGCGGCAATGTTGCGGCTGCGAAAGTGATCGGCAAGACCATCGCCCAGCGCGCCAAGGCTGCTGGAGTCAGCAAGGTAGTGTTCGACCGCGGCGGTTACAAGTATCACGGCCGCGTCAAGGCGCTCGCAGATGCGGCGCGGGAAGCGGGGTTACAGTTCTAAGCCTATGTCGAAGCAAATTCTGCGAGACAGTCTAGCGGTACGGCGGCTTCTGGAAGTGAATCTTTCCGAGCTGAAGGATGACGTGATCGCCATCAATCGCGTCACCAAGGTCGTCAAGGGCGGCAAGAACCTGAGCTTCTCCGCGCTGGTGGTTGTCGGCGACAGCCGCGGCCATGCCGGATTCGGTATGGGCAAGGCGCGCGAAGTGCCCATGGCCATCAAGAAGGGTATCGAGCAAGCCAAAAAGAACCTGATCAAGCTGAACATGAAGGGCACCACGATTCCGCATCAGGTGCTTGGGCGCTATGGTTCGGCGCAAGTGCTGCTGAAGCCGGCTTCGGAAGGCACGGGCGTTATCGCGGGTGGTCCGGTGCGCAAGGTCATGCAGGTGGCGGGGATTACCAACGTGCTCACCAAGTCGCTGGGCACCTCGAACCCGCACAACGTGGTCAAAGCCACGTTCGCGGCGCTCTTGAGCCTGAAGGATGTCGCGCACGTGGCGGAAATGCGTTCCAAGACCGTGGACGAAATCAGCGGCCGGCCCCCGAAAGAAAAAGCTGCCGCGAGTGAGAGCAACTAATGGCCGTAAAAAAAGTAGCGCACGAAAAGAGTTCAGCGAAGAAGCCTTATAACCGGACGGCGCACGACGGGAAAAAGTCCGGCGGCAAGGTGAAGATCAAGTGGGTGGTCAGCTTTATCAGCTGCACCGATGACATGCGGCAAACCATCCGCGGCCTCGGATTGCGCCGGATGCATCAAGTGGTGGAGCGCCAGGACACGCCGGAAACGCGCGGCATGATCCACAAGGTGCGGCACCTCGTGGAAGTGGTGGGGTAGAGCGATGGCGAAAAAAAGTTCCAGCGGCCCCCGCGGGGCCAGCAAGCGTGGTCAGCACAAGCCGGCAACTCCGGCGGCGAAGGCGCGCCGATCCTTTACCCTGGCGAATTTGCATCCGCCGGCCGGCTCGCGCAAGAAAAAAGTGCGTGTGGGCCGCGGCATGGGTTCCAAGCTCGGCAAGACTTCCGGTTCCGGCGACAAGGGGCAGAAGTCCCGCCGCGGTTATTCGCGCCGCCGTGGATTTGAAGGCGGACAGATGCCGTTGCACCGCCGCATGCCCAAGCGCGGATTTCACAATCCGTTTGGCGTGAGCTATTCGGTCGTCAACCTGGAAGAACTGAACGTCTTTCCGGCGGGCGAAACAGTGACGCCGGAATTGCTCCGCGCTCACGGTTTTGTTCGCCGCGCCACCGACCCCATCAAGGTCCTCGGCGACGGCGAATTGACCAGCAAGCTGGCTATTCACGCGCATGCGTTCAGCGCGTCGGCCAAGGAAAAGATTACCAAGGCCGGTGGTACGTTCGAGGTTGTAGCTTAGTCGGATTTGGGATAAACGCATGAAGCGATTCCTTGAAGCCGTTCAAAACATGTTCCGCATTCAGGACTTGCGGAACCGCGTCTTGTTCACGCTGGCGCTGCTGGCGGTCTATCGCATTGGTGCGTACATTCCCATCCCCGGTATCAACTCGGCCGTCCTGGATCAATTGTTCAACCAGGCTGCGGGTTCCGTGCTCGGCATCTTCAATCTTTTCAGCGGCGGCAACTTCCGCCGCATGACGATTTTCGCGCTCGGCATCATGCCGTACATCACCTCGTCCATCATCTTGCAGTTGATGACCGTGGTGTTCCCGTACCTCGAGCGTTTGCAGAAAGAAGGCGAGCTCGGCCGGCGCAAAATCACGCAGTACACGCGCTACCTGACCATCGTCTTGAGCGTCATTCAGGGGACAACGATTGCCGGAGCTTTGGAGGCACAAAGCCTTGGTGGGCAGTCGCTGGTCTACCATCCCGGCTGGCCGTTCAGGTTGATGACCATCCTGACGCTGACCACCGGCTCGGCCTTCATCATGTGGCTGGGCGAGCAGATCAGCGAGCGCGGCATCGGCAACGGCATGTCGCTGATCATTTTTACCGGCATCGTGGTCGGCTTGCCCCGTGCGGTCGCGGATCTTTACGATAAGGCCAGCAACCGCTGGATGGGGCCTTACACACCGCTCGTGCTGATTTTCCTGATCGCGCTGATGATCGCCGTCGTGGCATTCATCGTGTACGTTGAAGGCGCGCAACGCCGCATCCCCGTGCAGTACGCCAAGCGCGTCGTGGGTCGCCGCGTCATGGGCGGGCAATCTTCTTATTTGCCCCTTCGCGTCAACTCCGGAGGCGTAATTCCGCCGATTTTCGCAAGCTCGCTGCTGGCTTTTCCGCCGACGATTGCGTTGTTCTTCGCGCACAAGTACCTGTTTATCGACGAATCCGTGAAGGCCATCAGTTTTGGCGAACCGCTCTACAACCTGATCTACGTTGTTATGATCATCTTGTTCGCGTTCTTTTACATCGGCATCGTTTTCAATCCGACGGAGCTTGCCGACAACATGCGCAAGAACGGCGGATTTATCCCGGGCATCCGTCCGGGCCGCACCACCTCCGAGCATGTCAGCAAGATTTTGAAGCGCCTGACTTTCATCGGCGCCATTTATCTCGCCTTGGTTTGCCTGCTGCCGGAATGGCTGATTACCGGTATTCACCTGGATCACATTGGCTGGGGCATCGGCATGTGGTTTGACCGCCACTTCCCGGCCATCATCTTGAAGGGTATGTCGGTGCAATTTTATTTCGGCGGCACATCTTTGTTGATCGTCGTGGGCGTGGCCATGGACACGGTGCAGCAGCTGGAGGCTCAGCTGGTCATGCGTAATTACGAAGGGTTTGCTCGAAAGGGCCGGTTGCGCGGCCGGCGGTAAAGGGAGAGACGCTGGGTGGCTCCGGACACACGGCATCCCGACAAGTTGGACCGCGCAGTGATTTTTCTCGGGCCTCCGGGCGCGGGAAAAGGCACGCAAGCAATGGAATTGGCCAGGAAGTACGGTGTGCCGCATCTTTCGACGGGCGATATGCTTCGCGAGCATGTCACCAAGGGCACTCCGCTGGGGGCTCAGGCCAAGCCCATCATGGAGCGCGGCGAGTTGGTTCCGGATTCGCTGGTGCTGCAGATGGTCGCGGAGCGCATCGAGCGGCCGGATTGTTCGCACGGTTTTGTGTTCGACGGGTTTCCGCGGACGGTGGCCCAGGCAAAATACTTGGGCGAATTGCTGAAGCATCATGGGTACAAGCGGCCGTTCGTGATTCACCTGGTGATCGACCCATCGGTTCTGATGCGAAGGTTGACCGGGCGGCGGACCTGCAAAGTAGGCGGCGAGATTTACAATATTTACGACCGCCCGCCGAAGGCCTCTGGGATTTGTGATAGCGACGGCGGAGAGCTGACGCAGCGGTCGGACGATCGGGAAGAAGTGGTCGGCCCGCGGCTGCAAGCGTACGAGAAGCAAACGGCTCCGCTGGCCGCGTACTACCGGCGGCTGGGTTTGCTGCACGATATCGACGCGGCAAAAAGCGTCGAAGACGTCGGTCGCCAGGTGCTGCAAAGCGTGTCGAGCGTGCGCGGGTCCAAATAAGGGCCGCGAAAACGGGCGCGAGAAGGCCCGAGCAATTGGGCCCAGCGCGGGCCAGGGAAATGGGCGCGGTCAGGGCCCAGGAAAAAGATTGATGGCGATACATCTGCGGAGCGCGGAAGAGCTGGAAAAAATGCACCGCGCCGGACTCGCCGTCCACGAAGTTTTGACGGCGCTGCGCGATGCCGTCAAGCCTGGAATCTCGACGATGGACCTCGAGAAGCTTGCCGAGGCAAAAATCGCTGGAAGGCCGGGCAAGGCGGCGTTCAAGGGATATCGCGGTTATCCCTGCGTGCTGTGCACGTCGGTGAACAGCGAGATCGTTCACGGGATTCCGTCGCCGAAGCGCAAGTTGCGCGAAGGCGACATCGTCTCGATCGATTTCGGGATGGAAGTGGACGGCTACTACGCGGATTCGGCCGTCACCGTTCCCGTGGGGAAGATTCAGCCGGAGTTGCAGAAGCTGCTGGATGTGACCCGCGAATCGCTGGACCGCGCGATTGAAAAGATGCGCGCGGGCAACCGCCTCGGCGATGTCGGCCACGCGGTGCAAAGCTGGGTTGAGCAGCACGGATATTCGGTGGTGCGGGAGTTCGTCGGGCACGGCATTGGCACCAAGATGCATGACGAACCCAACCTGCCGAACTACGGCGAGGAAGGTCACGGCGCGCGGTTGCAAGAAGGCATGGTCATCGCCGTCGAGCCGATGGTCAACGCGGGGCGCCCGGAAGTTCGCATGCGGGACGAGTGGGTGGCGGAAACCGCCGATGGCAGCCCCTCGGCGCATTTCGAGCACACCGTCGCGATTACGGCCGACGGGCCGTGGATCCTGACGCGGCCGAAAGAAATGACCGGCCCGTCGTGGTAGTTGTAGTGGCCGGTCTTCAGACCGGTCAGTAGAAACAAGGAGACTATGGCGAGACCCATTCGCGAAGAAAAAAAGAAAGGCGACTCCGGAAACTCGAAAGAGGACGCCATTGAAGTCATGGCCACGGTCATCGAGCCGCTGCCCAACGCGATGTTCCGCGTTGAGCTGGAAAACAAGCACCAGGTTCTGGCGCACGTTTCCGGCAAGATGCGCAAGAATTTCATCCGGATTCTCGCGGGAGACAAAGTTGCAGTAGAGCTTTCGCCTTACGATCTGACGCGCGGCCGGATTGTGTACCGTTATAAATAGGTTTTGTAGCGGCGGCCTTCAGGCCGGCGCAGTTGGGCAGTGTCGGGGAGCAACGAACATGAAAGTACGGGCATCGGTAAAAAAGATTTGTGACAAGTGCAAGGTGATCCACCGGCGCGGCGTGGTCCGCGTGATTTGCACCAACCCGAAGCACAAGCAGCGCCAGGGCTAAGGCCCTCGTTAGGAGAATGGCATGGCACGTATCGCAGGTGTAGATCTTCCGCCGCAAAAGCAGCTTTGGGTCGGGTTGACCTCGATCTATGGCATCGGGCAGGAGCGCGCGAGGAAGCTCGCGGCCAAGGCTGGCGTTGATCATTTCAAAAAGATTCGCGACCTGACCGAAGACGAAATCAATCATCTTCGCCAGGAAATCGAAAAGGAAGGCCGCGTCGAAGGCGATCTCCGCAAGGAGATCCAGATGAACATCCGCCGGCTGATCGAAATCCAGGCTTACCGCGGAATTCGCCACCGCCGCAACCTGCCAGTCCGCGGCCAGCGTACGCACACCAACGCGCGCACCCGCAAAGGGCCGCGCCGCGGCGCAGTGGCCGCCAAGAAAAAGGTCGTCGGCAAGAAGGGCTAACTTTTGGAGTGCGGGAGCCCAGCTCCCGCTTTCCGGCAGTTGAAAGTTTAAGCAGTAGAAGAAACGGAGCAAATCGTGGCAAAAGAACCAAAGGCCGCAGCAGGAACGCCGGAAACCGGAGCACCGGGAAAACCGGCAGCGGCAACGAAGCGCAAGAAAGAATTCAAGAAGAAGCGGGAGCGCCGCGTCATTCCGCACGGCGTGGTGTATCTCGCCGCGTCGTTCAACAACACGCAGATCTCCATCACGGATCCGGATGGCCGGGTGCTGTGCTGGTCCTCCGCCGGCGCCATCGGCTTCAAGGGCTCGCGCAAGGGCACGCCCTACGCCGCGCAGCAGGCTTCCTTGGCTGCCGCCGGCGTCGCGCGCGATCAATACGGGATGAAGAGCGTGGAAGTTCGCGTCAAGGGCCCCGGCTCCGGACGCGAATCTGCTGTGCGCGCTCTGGCCGCCGCCGGACTCCACATCGTGGTGATTCGCGACGTCACGCCGATTCCGCACAACGGCTGCCGTCCGCCCAAGCGCCGCCGCGTTTGATATTTATGACATTTATGACCAAGAGAAAAGATTCAGAGAGTTTTGGGAAGGGAGAATAGAAGTTGGCAAGACACCGAGATGCAGTCTGCCGCCTGTGCCGAAGGGAAGGGCAGAAATTGTTTTTGAAAGGCCTCCGCTGTTTTACGGAGAAGTGCGCGATCGAGAAGCGCAACTTCGTTCCGGGACAGCACGGCCAGTCACGGCGCCCCAAGGTCGCGGGTTACGGCCTGCAATTGCGCGAGAAGCAGAAAGTTAAGCGCACCTACGGGCTGCTGGAGCGCCAATTCCGCAATTACTTTGAAAAGGCCGAGCGCGCCAAGGGGCCGACTGGCGAGAACCTGATCATCATGCTCGAACGCCGCCTCGACAACGTCGTGTGGCGCGCGGGCCTGGCGTCTTCTCGTTCGCAGGCGCGGCAGCTTGTTCTTCACGGCCACGTCCGCATCAATGGGAAGAAGGTCAACATCCCCTCTTACCTCGTCAACGTCGGCGAGGAAGTGGCCATCAAGGAAAAGATGCACCAGAACGCCATGGTCCTCGAAGCGCGCAACGTCGCTCAGAGCCAGGGCGCGGTGCCGTGGCTCGAGCAGGAACGCGAGCAGTTCAAGGCCAAAGTCGTGGCCATGCCCAAGCGCGACGACGTGCAGACGCCGCCAATCAACGAGCAGCTCATCGTCGAGCTGTACTCGAAGTAATTCGCTCCGGCCCGGCCGGGGTCAACCGTTTTCAGTATTGGGGCCAGATCTCTTGGCCCGGAAGGAAGGAACACGATGTGGAAGGGCTTTCAGAAACCGAAGCGTCTCGCATCCGAGCTGGAATCGCTCACCGAAAAGTATGGGCGTTTCTCCGCGCAGCCGTTTGAGCGCGGCTGGGGCACGACAGTAGGAAACGGGCTGCGCCGCGCGCTCTTGAGCTCCATCGAAGGCGCGGCCATCACCGCCGTCAAGATCGAAGGCGTGCTGCACGAATTTTCTTCGATCCCCGGCGTGGTCGAGGATGCCACCGACATTATCCTCAACCTGAAGCAGGTGCCCATCAAGCTGAACACTGACCTGCCGAAGACCATTTACCTGAACATCGAGCAGCCCGGCCCGGTCACCTCGGCGCAAATCGAGGAAGACGCGGACTTCGCGGTGCTCGATAAGAGCGTGTACATCGCCACCGTCAGCGAAGGCGGGAAGCTCCAAATCGAAATGCGCGTCAAGAACGGCCGCGGTTACGTCGCCGCCGACCGCAACTACGACGAAGATCTGCCCATCGGCTACATCCCGGTCGACAGCGTTCACTCGCCCGTTCGCAAGGTGAACTACTCCGTCGAAGCCGCCCGTCTCGGCCAGATGACCGACTACGAAAAGCTGATGATCGAAGTGTGGACCAACGGCGCCATCACGCCGCAAGACTCCATCGGTCTCGCCGCCAAGCTCGTCAAGGACCACATGAGCATCTTCATCAACTTCGAAGAGCCCGTGGAAACCATCGAAGCCCCAACGGACACCGCGCACGATCCGCGCCTCGAGCACCTGGACCGCTCGGTCGAAGAGCTCGAGCTTTCCGTGCGCTCCTACAATTGCCTGAAAAACGCCAACATCCAGACCATCCGCGAGCTCGTACAGAAGAGCGAAAACGAAATGCTGAAGACCAAGAACTTCGGCCGCAAATCGCTTAACGAGATCAAGGATATACTGGTGAAAATGGGCCTCGCGCTGGGCATGAAATTCGACGAGCACGGCCGCATCATCTGGCCGCCGCTTCCGAGCCAGACCGCCGCTCCGACGTCGGAAGAAAACCTCGGACTGTAAAACGACAAGGAACAAATAGACGATGCGACATCTCAACTCTGGATCGAAACTCGGGAAGCAGCCGGCTCATCGCCGCGCGGTGCTGCGCGCACTGGTCACCAATCTGTTCGAACACGGGCGCATCACTACCACGCTGACGCGCGCCAAGGCTGCTCGTCCGGTTGCCGAAAAAATGATTACCCTCGGCAAGCGCGACACGCTGCAATCGCGCCGCATGGCCGCTTCCTACATCATGCTCCCCGCGGTCACCGCGAAGCTTTTTAGCGAGATCGCGCCGAAATTCTCCGACCGCGCCGGCGGCTACACCCGCATCATCCAGGCCGGCAACCGCGTCGGCGACAACGCCAAGGTAGCCATCCTCGAGCTCGTCGGCTACGAATACAAAGCCAAGGAAAAGAAAGAAAAAACCAGGAAGGAAGAACCCGCCGAAGCCAAAAGCTAGCTAGTCATCGGCAAACGGACCTGCGCCCGCTCTGGATTTCTCAGGGCGGGCTTGTTTTTTACTTTGACGTTCAATCGGGATACTTCAGCTTGGATGGCGCAAACCCACGAACGAAGTTGCGCGAAAGCTCATTCGCGGGCGCTCCGGGGACCGGCCGTTGCGCTGGCGGGATAATCTTGCGCGGGTACGTCGGATGATAATCCGCCAAACGGATTTCTCCCAAATCGATTTCATCGCGAACGCTGTACTGAAATTCAGGTTTGCTGATGACCAGGCGAGTTCCGGAACAAATCGGCAGCCGGACCAGTAGATCCTCGAAGATGCGGTACCTGGAGAGGCTGATGCTGAATTGTTGGACCGGGGTGAAATCAAGATCCGGCGTCGAACTAGTGCTAAAGTCCGCGAAGAATGCAGGGGAAGCTGCCCACGGTTCTCGGCCCGCATCTTTTTGGATCGCACAGGCGGAATTGGGAAGGTCTGCGGCTATGAAGACAGGCTTTGGCTCCGTGAGGGCGGAGAAGCACTCAAGAGAGTTGTCTGACAATTCATTCGAGCATCGAGCGCCGCCCGGAATATTCACTCTGTTTTCTGACATGGGAATCTCGCGGGTGGTGCCGACACGGTACACGCTAATCCCCAGAGTGACGTGGGCTTTGACCGGCGCGTTCTTAATCTTCTTGAACAAATCTTTCTTAATCCTGATGTCGGGCCAAACCCGCGTTCTGCCATACAAGATTGTTTGGTTGTACACCGGCCGCCAATGCGACGTCCATTGCTCTCCATTAGGCAAGTCTAGGTCAAGCCTGATGGCGCGAATCTCGACTAGAGACTTCTCATCCAAGTCGGATACTTCGAAGGGAATCTCGAAGTCGATCTCCTTTTCATAATAGGTTGGAGTCCAGTTTTCCGGGTGCGCAAAGGCTACTTTGCGATCAAATATGAGATGAGCTGGAATTGGATTGGCATTCCCGGGTGGGGGAAACCAACCGCTGATGATCTTCTCGTAAGGCGCAAGGACCATAATTAGGACGACGACTGTCACCGCACCAACGGCAAAGAGCCGCGCAAGAACCGTTTTGCGATATAGATATTGGAAAAGGATCACACAAACGCAAGAGCCCAGGCAGATCGGAGCCACCAGCCAGTCGGTTGAATCCGCTGCCACATCCATGTCCAGTCTCAAGAACACGGCCGCGGCGAGTCCCGCAAACACTAGCAACCCAGCCAATCCCGCCAATGCCAGCTGGCCTATTCCCGACGTCATGCTGCCGAAAGTCAGGGAAGGCACGACGATGGCACAGAAGAACAAAAGATGGACGAACAGCAATCCAGGAATCGCGGGCAGCAAGGGAAACCGTCCGATCCACAGCAAAACCATTTGCGACAAGAAAAGCGGCAAGTGAATGAAAACGGCGATAGCAAAAAGCTTCGCGGTCAGCAGCTTGTGCCACTCGTAGGGGCGAGTAATCCAGAACTGGCGGTTTCCAACAAGCGCTTCGCCATGCACAAGACGAACAATCAGGAAGGCCCATGCCAGGACCATGGCAACTGGCAGCATGTTGACCAAGCCCTCGAGCAGACGGTTATGGAACGATTGACCGGACCACTTGTAGGGTTGCTCTACGGCAAAGATAATCAGCAGGGCCATGGAAACCAGGATCTCCGGCCAGTGGTGCCGCGCGTCTTTGCGGAAGATGTGAAGGATTTGATTCATCGTGGGGCCTGGCTCAGGACAGTTTCCTGCCCGTCTTGGCCAGTGCCAGAAAGATCGTGCGCAAGGTCATCGGTGCAAACGTCATGTTGCGGATCGAGCCGAAGCGACTCGCAATCTCGGCAGGAGTCCCCTCAGGATGAAACCCCGAGTCGACAAATCGGACTACGGAATCGCTCGCGGAAACGTGTAGCCACGCCGATGGTAGCTCGGCCGGAATTGCTGCCTGAGCATCGAGATTAATTTCAACCTCGCGAAAGCGCGCGCGGAGCGAAACCATGTCCTCGCACAAACGCAAACGGCCGGAGTCGAGGAAAGCTAGATGCGTCGCGAAGCCTTCGATTTCCGCCAAATCGTGCGAAGAAAGAAAAATCGTGGAATCCGCAGTGCGGTCAAGCAGTGCCTTCCCGAGTTCATCGCGAACCATCGGGTCAAGTCCGCTGAATGGCTCATCCAGAACGATTAGTTTCGGTCGAAACGCAAGCGCGCCGGCGAGAGCCGCTTTCATGCGCATTCCCCGGGAAAGCTGTTTGAGCTTGCGGTCGCACGGTAGATCGAACATCTGCACGAGTTGTGCTTCGAGCTGCGTGTCCCATGTCGGATAGAACGGCCGCAGATACTTCAGAAATGCTTCGACGCGCATCCAGTCCGGCAACTGCTGATTTTCGGAAACATACCCGACCGATTCAAACGCTCTCCCGGAAAGTTTTCTTGAGTCTAGTCCGAGTACGGAGGCGCTGCCCTGCGACGCGCGGAAAATGTTCATCAAAATTTTGATGAGTGTTGTTTTTCCAGCCCCGTTGGGGCCAACAAGGGCGAGGACCGCACCCTGGGGAACAGTAAAACTCAGTCCGTCAAGCGCGTGAACACGGCCAAATCGTTTGGTAAGGCCCTCTGTTTGTATGGCCAGCACGGCGATACTATAACAGGCACGAGACACATCGCTAACAGAAACCTGAGTGGGTTCTAAGGGTGAATGCAACTGAACTATGCGTCTTTGGGCACCACCCGTGCAACGCGATTCCACACAGTTCGGAGGTTCGAAAACGATTCTAGTCGGTAGGATCGGGAGAGGGGACAGAAGGACTAGCCGGGCGCCTCAGGCGAAACCACAGCCACAACGCAGCAAACGCCACGAACGCGCCTACGGAGTCCAGCAGGGAATCGTAGGCCGAAGCCGTGCGGCTGGCCACGAACGCCTGGTGGATTTCATCCAGGATGGAGTAGCCGGCGGCTACCGAGAGCGCCGCAATGGCCCAGGTCCAGCGCCACCCTTTGCGTCCCGCGCGCACGCTGCGGTAAAGCAACAAGCAAAACACAAAGTACTCGCTGAAGTGCGCGCTCTTTCGAATGAAGTAGTGGATCGAGAGGAACTGATTCTCTGTCAGAGAAGGGATCAGCCAACGCAGGACAGGTTCGAACAGGGAAGCTGTATGTTCCGCGGAAAACGAATCCGTGGACATCGAGAAAATCACGCACGCCCACACGATGGCCGGCCACCACGCGCGCAGCCACCCCCACTCGCGAGGCGGGTGCAGGCGAGCTTGAATTTCAGACAATTGCGGAGCGGGGCGCGGATTGCGCCAAGGCTGGGAATCCGGCACTAAGGATTGGCTCCCTTTTTCATTTTCATCGCGGCCATTCGAACCACTCTATTCCATCTGATAGTTCGGCGCTTCTTTGGTGATGATCACGTCATGCACGTGGCTCTCGCGCAATCCTGCGGCGGTGATACGCACGAAGCGGCTCTTTTCCGTGAGCTCCTTCAGCGTGCTCGCTCCCGCGTAGCCCATGCCGCTCTTCAATCCGCCGACGAGCTGGTCCGTCAGCGCGCCCAAAGAGCCTTTGTAGGCCACCCGCCCCTCAACACCTTCCGGAACGGATTTCGCGCGGTCACCTGTTTCTTGAACCGTGGCATAGCGGTCTGACCCTGCATCCATCGCCCCCGTCGATCCCATCCCGCGATACGATTTGAAGGTGCGGCCCTGGTAGAGAATCGTTTCGCCCGGTGCTTCCTCCGTCCCGGCAAACAGGCTGCCGATCATCACGCAGGATGCGCCCGCCGCCATCGCCTTCGTGATGTCCCCGGAATACTTGATGCCGCCATCGGCGATTACCGGCACGCCCGTGCCTTCCGCAGCGCGCGACGCTTCCAGAATCGCCGTCAATTGCGGCACGCCCGCACCGGTAACCACACGCGTCGTACAAATGGACCCGGGTCCAATCCCCACTTTCAATCCGTCGATCCCCAGCGATATCAAATCCTTCGCGCCTTCATAGGTCGCCACGTTGCCCGCGACCACTTGCATTTCCGGCAGACGATGACGAATCGCCTTGATCGCTTCCATCACCCGCTCCGAATGTCCGTGCGCCGTATCGATTGCCAGCACGTCCGCCTTGGCCTTGGACATTTCCACCGCGCGCTCCAGAAAATCCCCCGTGGCGCCCACCGCCGCGCCGACGCGCAGCCGTCCCTGCTCGTCTTTCGCCGCCCGAGGATATTCCAGTTTTTTCTGAATGTCTTTGACGGTGATCAGTCCTTTGAGATTGAAGTCCTTGTCCACCACCAGAAGTTTCTCGATGCGGTGCTTCTGCAAGATGCGCTCGGCTTCTTCCAGAGTCGTGCCCACCGGAACGGTCACCAGGTTTTCCTTTGTCATCACCGAACTAACCAGCTGCGTGTGATTCTTCTCGAACCGCAAATCACGGTTCGTAAGGATGCCCGTCAGCCGCGAGCCCCGCGTCACCGGCAGCCCGGAAATGCGGTACTTGGTCATGATCTCCAGCGCCTGCCGCAACGTGATGTCCGGCGAAATCGTCACCGGATCCACGATCATGCCGCTTTCCGAGCGTTTTACCCGGTCCACCTCTTCGCCTTGCCGGTCGATGGGCATGTTGCGGTGTACGATTCCAATCCCGCCCTGCCGCGAGATGGCGATAGCCAGACGCGACTCCGTCACTGTGTCCATCGCCGAGGAAGCCAGCGGAATGTTCAGCGGCAGCTTGCGCGTGAAGTTCGTGCGCGTATCGACCTCGGTCGGCAGCACCGACGACTTGCCCGGCAGCAGCAACACGTCGTCAAAAGTAAGACCCTCGGAAATCGCACCTGCATTCATTCCAGCCTCGCGTCGGAAGGATGGGCGCCCCAATTAGCGCCATAAAACAGCGCAGCCCGGCAGGTTCCCGCCGGGCTGGAAGAAAAATTCATCAAATCGAAAAAATGCATCACGGTGAATCTTCAATTGTAGGGGTACCGCCACTCCCGGTCAAGTTGACCGCCTCAAATGCAATGCTGGACGGCTTCTGCCATCTGGGCCATTATCGCCCTGTGCAAACAAAATGCCCACAGTGCGGGGCGGCCATGATTTGCCAGCCGGAAGGCGGTTGCTGGTGCTCGGAACTGCCGCGCGTCCCGATCCCCGCCGGTGCGAAAGCATGCCTCTGCTCAAACTGCCTGCGTGCCAGGATCGCAGCGTTTCAGAAGTCCGCCGAAAAAAAAGATCCGTGATCTCTTAATCGATTTGGATGGCAGGGCCGCCAGTGGTGCCGGCGATTTCAGCAAGACGCGCGGTGACGGCGCGCGCGACGGCGTAGAGGCTCTTTGCCCCGTCACCCGTTTCGCCCAGTGCGGCCACGGGCTTGCCCGTGTCACCGCCGATTCGAATGCGCGGATCAATCTCAATTTCACCTAGGACGGGAACGCCGTAAGCCAGGGCCGTTTTCGCGCCTTCGCCGTGTCCAAAAATATCAATCGCTTTGCCACAGTGCGGGCAGGAGAACGTGCTCATGTTTTCCACCACGCCGAGCACTTCCACATTCACCTGGCGGAACATTTCGATGGCTTTGCGCACGTCGGCAAGTGCGACGGTCGATGGTGTCGTGACGACCACCGCGCCAGTAACGGCAACGGTTTGAATCAGCGTCAACTGCACGTCGCCGGTACCCGGCGGAAGATCAATGATCAGATAATCCAGCTCGCCCCATTCCACGCTGCGCAGAAATTGCGTGATCACGCTGTGCAACATCGGTCCGCGCCAGATCATCGGCTTGTCGCCCGGATTCAGCAGGCCCATGGAAATCATTTTCACGCCCTGCGATTGTACGGGAATGATGTGCTTATCAGCGGTGGCTTCGGGCTGCTGCGACGTGCCCAACATGATCGGCACGTTCGGCCCGTAGACATCGGCGTCGAGCAATCCGACCTTGTGCCCGAGCTTCGCCAGTGCCAGCGCAAGATTCACGGCGACGGTGGTTTTGCCCACGCCGCCTTTGCCGCTGGCTACCGCGACGAGATTTTTCACGCCCGGAATCGGATGGCGTTCGGGCTGCTGCTGAGGTGCTGGAGGCATTCGTTTCCTTTTCTTCGATCAAACGAAATCAATCAAGCATTCGCGCCGTGGCATTTCTTGTACTTTTTTCCGGAGCCGCAGGGGCAAGGATCGTTGCGGCCGACTTTTGCGCCGGCGCGCACGGGCTTCGGCGCTTCGGCCTGCGCCGGGCCGGTCTGATACTGCAAATCTTTTTGCTGCCGCTGCTGCCGGCGTTCGATTTCACGCGCCACCGCGGGCAGATGCTCAGGTTCCCCGGCGCGTGCAGCGGCGCTGGCCGCGGCGGCACGCGGCCGGGGCGGCTGTTGCGGGGACGGCGTTTGCGGCGCACCGCCCGAACCTGGCTGCTCGCCTTGCTGCACTTGAATGTGAAAAAGGTAGCGCACCGTTTCATTGTCGATGCGCGTCATCATGTCTTCAAAAAGAATGAATGCTTCTTTTTTGAATTCGACCAGCGGATCTTTCTGCCCGTAGCCGCGCAACCCGATGCCCTCTTTCAAATGGTCGAGCGAGAGCAGGTGGTCCTTCCACTGCGAATCGACTACATCGAGAATAATTCGGCGCTCCAGCCACCGCATGAGGTCCGCGCCAAACTGCGTTTCTTTTTCTTCGTAGCGCGTTCGAACGGCTTCGACCGCCGCGTCCGCAAGTTGCTCGTGGCTCAGCGCGGCGGGGTCCGCGCCGGCAGCCTTCATGTCCACGCCAAATTGCGCGTTGGCTTCCGCAAGAAATTGCGTGGTGTTCCACTGGTCCGGATGCTGCTCGCGCGGACAGAAAGTTTCGACGAGTTCGCGCACAACGTCTTCCGCAATTCCCAGAATGTAGTCGCGCTGATCTTTTCCTTCTAGCGCGGACCGGCGAATCGAATAAATTGTCTCGCGCTGTTTGTTCATCACATCGTCGTACTCAAGCAAATGTTTGCGGGCGTCGAAATTTTGCGCTTCCACGGATTTTTGCGCATTTTCGATGCGATTCGAAATCATTCTCGATTCGATGGGAACGCCTTCGGTCATTCCGAGGCGGAACATCAGCGCTTTGACGCGTTCGCCGCCGAAAATGCGCATCAAATCGTCTTCGAGCGAAAGAAAAAATCGCGACGAGCCGGGATCGCCCTGGCGTCCCGCGCGTCCGCGCAACTGATTGTCGATGCGCCGCGCTTCGTGGCGTTCGGTGCCGAGAATGTGCAAACCGCCGAGCGCAACGACTTCGTCGTGTTCGGATTTGCATTGCTCGGCGAAACTTTCGAACACCGGTTTCCACTGGTCGGCGGGCACTTGAAAAATTTTGCCTTCGTTTTGAAAAAGAACCATCGGCACGGCAGGTTGCGCGGATTCGCCGGGAGTTGGTTCCGCGGGAATCACCGCGGGCGCGGCGGCGTACGGCATGGCCAATTTATTTTTCAAAAAATGATCGCGCGTCATTTGCTCGGGATTTCCGCCGAGAAGAATGTCGGTACCGCGTCCGGCCATGTTGGTGGCGACGGTGACGGCGCCTTTGCGGCCGGCCTGCGCAACGATGCGCGATTCGCGCTCGTGCTGCTTGGCGTTCAAAACTTCGTGGGGGATGCGATTTTTTTTCAGCAATTCCGCGATAGCTTCCGATTTTTCAATGGAGATGGTGCCGACCAGCACGGGTTGCCCGCGTTCGTTCAGCTGGCGGATGCCGTTGGCCAGCGAATTGTCTTCCTGCAAAATTCCGTTGACGACGGCTTCGAATTTTTCTTTTTCCGTGCGGTACACAACGTCCGAATATTCTCTGCGAATCAGCTCACGGTTTGTCGGAATAATTGTAACTTCCAGGTTGTAAATCTTGCTGAACTCCGCCGCTTCCGTCGACGCGGTTCCGGTCATGCCGGAAAGTTTTTTGTACATGCGGAAATAATTCTGGAAGGTGATGGTGGCGAGCGTTTGATTTTCGCGCTCGATCTTCACGCCTTCCTTGGCTTCCACGGCCTGGTGCAGGCCGTCGGACCAGCGGCGGCCGGGCATCTGGCGTCCGGTAAATTCATCGACGATGATGATTTCGCCGTCTTTATTGACGTAGTCCACGTCGATTTTGTAGAGCGCGTGCGCGCGCAGCGCCTGGCTCACGTGGTGTAGGTAGGCGATGTTGCCGGGATCGGAAAGATTGGCGAGGCCCAGCAGGCGCTCGCACTTGCTGAAGCCTTCTTCCGTCAGCGTGGCGGTGCGATGCTTTTCGTCGACGGTGTAGTCGATGTCCTGAATCAACTTGGGGATAATTTTGTCGATGCGCGCGTACTTGTCGGTGGACTCTTCCGAGGGGCCGGAAATAATCAGCGGGGTGCGCGCTTCGTCGATGAGGATGGAATCGACTTCATCGACGATGGCGAAGTGATGGCCGCGCTGGACGCAATGCGCCAGGTCGTACTTCATATTGTCGCGGAGATAGTCGAAGCCGAATTCGTTGTTGGTGCCGTAGGTGATGTCCGCACCGTAGGCGGCGCGGCGCTGATCGTCATCGAGATCGTGGACGATCACGCCGACGCTCAATCCCAGCGCGCGATAGAGCGGGCTCATCCACTCCGCGTCGCGGCGGGCGAGATAATCGTTTACGGTAACGATGTGCACGCCGCGTCCCGCAAGCGCGTTCAGCACCGCTGGCAGCGTGGCCACGAGCGTTTTGCCTTCGCCCGTTTTCATTTCGGCGATTTTGCCTTCGTGCAGGACCATGCCGCCGATGAGCTGCACGTCGAAGTGCCGCATGTTCAGGAAGCGGCGCCCCGCTTCGCGCACCAGCGCAAACGCGGCAACGATGGCGGGCTCCAGGGCTTGCTGCATCAGCTCGCGAAAAGTGGGTTCGCCCGCGTCGGCGTCTTTCAACTGCTGCTGCACTTGCGCGCGCAGCTCCATGAAGCGCGACTTCAGGTCCGCGTCCGAGAGCGTGCGCACTTCCGCTTCGCGCGCATTGATGGACGCGATGACGGGCTGCAATTTTTTGACGTCGCGCTCGTGCTTGGTGCCGATGAATCGAGCGACGACGCGGTCGAGTATCTGTGCTGCTTCCATGGATGGTTTCGCCGTCTCCGAAAAAAAGTCGACAGTCAACCGTTGACAGTTAACAGTCGAAAGACAAGGAACCAAGCGCCCCTACAGGAAGACTACGTCCGCGAGGGCCGCTTTCTTACCTCACTTGCAAACAATCTATTGTAACTGGTGGGATGCGGAAGAGCCAAGAAACAGCAGTGGCGAGCGACGAGTGGCGAGAAGAGCCGCGGAAGCGGAAGCTGGCGAAAAGCCGCCCCACCCTTGCAAACCCCGCAAGGATGGGCCACCCAGGATTCTTAGCGGATCGAGGGTCGGCCACCCGCCCGCCATGGGGAGAGCGCGGTTAGCAACGCTCTTTAAGGGTTTGGCGTGAGAGTGAGGGTTGCAGAGACTGCCTTGGCAGGTTTTGGCGGTCTTGGTTTTTTGCGTTTGCGCATCTCTCGAAGCTGAGACGCCTTGTAATCCAGTTCATAGAGGAAGTTCAGTAGGTCTTCGATAACGCTGATGGCAAGAGCGAGTTCGGGGAGCCTTGGTGCGGCCAGTTCATGGACAGCTTCATTCCCCATGAACCGGAAATGGTGAAGGTTTCGAATGATGTTTTTGTTTGGTAGAACCACGGCCAAGCCTTCAATTTTTGCTTTTAGATTCTTTCCCTTGACCCTCTTGTCTTGGCAGATACCTTCTAGAAGGGCACGCAATCCAGCGGCACACAAGATCGGAGCCTTTCGGTTGTAGCAGGTAATCGCTTCTGTATAGAGAGCAGCTAACTTTGGTTTTAATTTTGTATAGGGCTTGGTGGCAATCTCACGCTGGGCACGCTCGGGGAAGTAATAAAAATCGGAGTAATAATCGCCTTCATTATCAAGCATTTCGGAATTTTCGTACTCTTCCTCAAGGAGCCCGTGCTCACAACCCATACATATCCACAAGCGGAAAGTGGAATGTTCTTGGAAGTCCCATTCGACGGCACTCTTCTTTACGGTGTGCTCGCCTTTCAGGTCGTGGTTCGTATCCTGTTTGCAGCAGTTGCAGTAAATTCGTTTTTTCTTGAGTGCTTCTTCCGCCATTCCGCCGCCTCGCAAGCCGAAGCCTAGTTAGGTACTTGACAGCTGTCAAGCGGTGAAAACAAGTCGTGTAGTTATTCGTGGAAATCGGGGACAGACGGGACGATTTCTGAAGTTCGTGTGATATCGAATCGATTGGTTCGTAATGATTGGAGACTTTCAGAGTAGGGGAAGCTTCCCGTCTGTCCCCCGGCACCAAAAGAAAGAGTTGCAAGGTTGGTGCAAATTTCGCGGTTCCCATTGTATTCTTTAGCTCCCTGCCATGTTCGAAGTAATAAAACTCAAGCGCCGGATCAAGAGCATCGAGCGCTCGTATGCCAAAGAGCGCGACAAGCTTAAAAACGCAAAAGCCTCACAAGATGACCTTGGGCAGCTTGAGTCATCCGAGTTCTACGCCGTTCGTGAACTTGATAAAGAGATCGACCAGATTGTAGGCCTCCGATTGTCTCATGAGGCGAGATCCCTTGACGTCGAGACGCCACCGATCACCGACACAGAGATGTGGGATGAGGAATTTGGTCGAAGATGGTTCACGTCGAAAGGGCGCGCTCAAGTAAGGAAGCTCATTCACGAAGAGAAGACGCGCCGATTTGAGGCCAAGTCGCGCTGGATTCCTCTGCTGTCTGTGCTGCTTGGCATCATTAGCACGAGTACGGCTCTAGTGGCCTTGCTACAGCAAAGAAAATCTGTCGATGCCGCAACTACTGCGGCTGGAACTGCGCGAATTGGTGTCGAGCTCGCGCGCAAGCAATTGGTCGGAACATTGGGGGCCGTTGTAGTCTTCATGCCGAATTATTCGGCAAATGTGATTAATCCTGTTTTGGAGAATCGCGGCCACGTTATTTCGCGTAATGCGCATATCAGTTTCGAATGGGGTATCGCTCCGCTCAACAGTCTGGACACCTCTATTCAGCAGGGAACTTATTCCCACACTTTCCCACAACTTGTGGTCGGCGGGTCTGTTGAACCTCTCAATATCGGTATCAGTCTTGGGCAAGAATTTTCCATGCAGAGATATACCGTCAAGATCGAAGGGACTTACGATTACGATAACGGATTTGAGGACAGAATCAGTGAGAACTTCTGCTATTTCTACTTGGCTCATTACCGAGCCAGCATGGAGGATGGCGGGGTTGAAAGCGGGGGGCCTGGTTTCTGGCCTTGCAGTAATTTTGCCCAAAAAGTTCGTTACGTTAGAACACACCACCTACGATAGAGGCCCTGTTACCGTTTGGAATGTCAAGGGCCGCGATTAGCCGATAGGCTCGCGGCTGCTCATTCCAAGCCGTTGAATTGAGAAGGGAAAAAGTGGTCAGTGCAGAGTGGTTGCAGATTATTACGAATCCGAGATTTGGCAAGGCTGATCGCACAGGAATGCAACAGCTTTAGTCTGTTCGGGAGAGAGAAAAATTCCTTCACCCTTCACATGCCCCTCCAGAGCCAACCTGCTAGTCGAAGCGATTTTGTGGGCCATTCTTGCCAGAAAAGTTGCCCAGCGGTCGTGGTCTTGTCTGGTAACGACCAATGAACTCCAATGCGGCAATCCGGGCGCAGTTCTGGTCCTGAATCGTTGTGCTAAGTACTTGAATGTATATATGCCGCCGTGGTGCACCAGCAGATTGCGATCGTTAAGGAATTTCTGGTACTTCTTCTTTTCTTTTGCAGAAAAGGGTGTGATTCCCAGCAGGTCGTAATACAGCGCATTTATTTCTTTAGCAGAACCAAAGTCGTGATCTTCAGACAATAGATAACCTAATTTATGTTCCGTTTGATCCAGGACCGCCAGAACATTCTCAAGATCGAGAGTTGCATCCTTCCTCTTCTCCACGAAATTGCGTAGAGTTGTCGGGCAGATGTTTATCACGGCTGCGAACTGCGCTTTGCAAAAAGCTTCAAAATACGCTGACAGCGCAATCAAACACACTTCCGCAGTCTGATTTAAGCCACTGAGCGACCTGGACTCCCTGACAAGCTTCTTAAGACCTGAGACCTCCAACTCAAAATACCCATAAGCTGGCACGCCAGCCGAAAAGTAGTCGAGCGCTAGTAGCGATTCACCTTTGACATCCACAGCGAACTCACCGCCCATTCCTCGGCTTGCGCCCATTCCGCGCTACTCTAGCTGCCAGCAGCGCCGTCGAAAATAGCGTACCATCGGTCGTGTTGGAGCCACAATTTCGCTCGATCGGTTTAAGATCGATACGCTCGCCGTGGAAATCAGGGGGAAATCGGGGACAGACGGGACGATTTCTGATGTTCGTGTGATAAAGAAGTGGCGAGTGGCGAGTGGTGAGTGGCGAGAAACGAAAAGGAAAATTAGAAACTAGAAGGCAGAAACTAGAAAGGGACAAGAGAAAGACCTTGACCTTCGATCCCGAAAAGTCAAAACCCAGGTAGAAAAACGCTACCTGGGGCACCCGGCCGCCGCACGATTCAAAACGATGTATGGGAATTGATTCACCAAAACCACGGCGGGCTGGTGCTATTCGCAAGACCGCTATCAGAGTAGTGAATGACTCCAAACTCATTTACGAAGAAACTCCGCCCTTGCTCGTTTACCGGATACGCGATCAGGGTGAAAGTTGTTGAGCCATGAACCGTGCAACCTGTTCCTAAAACTGCGGGAGCCGAGCCGGGCGTGAACTGATATATGTAGCCGTTGGTTTGGGTTTGCGCCTGTGCTCCCCCGAGAAGTAACGGCGCATCGCACGTTGCAGGTATGGCAATTCCAGTTCCGGCAAGCACGCCAGGGTCTGCATAGCCGTTGTGATAAATCTGAAGGTAGTACGCCTCTGCGTTCTGGATTGCGCGGATCGTGGCGAGTGCCTGAGTGGATTGCTGCGACATTCGCAGCCGCATGAACGACGGCGCGGACATGGCAAGCAACACGCCCAGAATGGAGATGACGACGAGAAGCTCAAGCAAGAGAACGCTTCCGCGTTCAGACCGTCTTCTTACTTGCATAACGACACAGAGGCTATAGCAGAATTACGTACCGCGCAAGATACCAAGTCCTGGTATCGATCGTTTGGCTCGGCGAGAAAGGAAAAGGAAAACTAGAAACTAGAAGGCAGAAACTAGAAAGGGTAAGAGAAAGACCTTGACCTTCGATCCCGAAAGGTCGAAACCCAGGTAGAAAAACGCTACCTGGGGCACCCGGCGCTTTCGGAATTAAGGCGCAGCCACCGGCCAGGCACTACCAGGAGCGTGGTATAAGGACATCGTGCACAAGCTTCGAAGGATTGCGTGGCAGGTTCGAGCGGTATGGATGCTTTTCGCTTCAACTTTCAAAAGTGATTGGACGATTGACGATTACCCGATTAACGTTCGGTTCCAAGGAGTTCCAGAACCGGCGCTAGCATCTCGTCTCAAACCAATTCCATGGACAGCGAGCCTAATAAACTGGCCAGCAATGTCCGGGAACGGAAACACTAGACTGGAAGCTCTCGAAGAACTTCGCAGGAATTTCGAGCGATTCAAGGACACGAATAGCGAGCTACCGCGGCCTGGTACCAAGGTGCCCATCGGGTTTGCCATCCGGAACCGTGTTGATCAACACCCGGAACTGGCGAAGGACTTTATCCAACGAATTCTTGAGTTAGAGTGGGCGTGGATTTCCGATGAATCAACGCTCGGAGATTTCCATGATGAAGAAACGAATGACAGACTTTTGGAGAAGATTCGCCGCGAATACGGCGTAGACGTCTCGGACATATCCAGCGGAAACCTAGCGGACATTTTCGATAGAATCGCCAAAAAGCGGGCTAGCTAAGACAATAAGCGAGTGGCGAGAAACGAAAAGGAAAACTAGAAATCTACAAACTAGAAACTAGAAATCAGAAACTAGAAATTGGAGAAGAGAACGGGGACAAACTAGAGACTAGAAGGCAGAAACCAGAAAGGGACAAGAGAGAGACCTTGATGGAGCGCATGCCGAGCATAATCGTTCTCCTGGCGTTAGGCATTCTTACTCTTTTTGCAGCCTGGCGGGGCCATCTCTCGGGCGAACTCGTTGCGGGAGGATTTCGGGGGTACCGGCCTAACCGACAAGACAATCCTCGCGGATTCTACTTCTACCTCGGCATCTACATCGTGGCGGGCACGGCTTGGACTGTGTGGGGAATGTTGATATTCCTGGGTCTGCTAAGACCGCTTCCGTGGCGCTAGGACTACGTAACTTCGGCTAACGAAAAGCAGCTCCCAAAGGCGTTTTTCGGAATTAAGGCGCGGCCAGCCGCCAAGTGCCAATGGGAAGTGAGGCAAACAAACAAGGGAGCGGTCCCAGTGACAACTGGAACCGCCCTCGCGAAACGTGCAAGTATGCAAAAAACGTTTGCACGCCGTGTCAATGCATCTTCATTTTCATGTCGCCCATGCCTCCCGTCGAAGCGGGAAGCGGGCTGCCTGCTTTCGTTGTAACACCTTTCTTCTTCCTGTCGCCGATATTCGCCGCCGAATCCGGCGCCACCACCTGGATGATGTTCATCATACCCAGGTCTTCATGGTTCAGAATGTGGCAATGGAAGACAAATATGCCGACGTCGTGCCCGCGGAAATCAATGCGCACCGTCACACTCGGAAAAGGATGCGCGGGATTCCCGTCCCAGTTCGGCACTTCCACCATGTCCAGATACTGGCCCTTGATTGCGGGTGCCTCTTGGTCGTTATTGATCTTGAAGTTGTTTTGCGATTCCACCAGGAAGTGCACCTGGTGGAAGTGGAACTCGTGGTTTTCCTTGGCGTGATTTTCTATTGTCCATTCCTCCACCGTTCCCTGCGTGGCGGTAATGTCCGGGGCCGCGTTAGGGTCGAAGAGGTGCTCAGGCTTTCCGACTACGTCCATGAAGAACGACGTGGGCTGATTCTCGCGGAAGAACACCGTGCGCTTTACGGCGATCGGCGCGGAACCCAGCCCGGCAAAACGCCTCTGGTTTGCATTCAAGGCTGTGAACTGGCCCACGCGGTCATCTGACGCAGGCTCGTCGTTGTCCACGTTACCCACCACCTGAATCGTGAAAACCGGCCGGTTCGGGTCGTCGTCTCCGTCCGAGCCCGTCAGGATGTTGAGTGTCACCAACTGCGCCAGATTCACGCTTGGTGGCGGCGCGTTGGCAATCACCTCAACGCGGGATGCCGGCGGCAAACGGAAGTGGGTTACCGGGATCAGGCTTCCAGGCAGCGCGCCGTCTTGTGAATTGACCGGCACGCCATCGATGGCTACCACCTGCACGGTCTGCGGCACGCCGTCGAACTGTAGTTGCAGGTCGAGAATGGTATCCGAACTGGAGTTGGTGATCCGCCAGAACTGCTTCTCGCCCGTTTCCATGTGCAGAATCGCTGGCGTATACGTCGTCACTGGAGGATTCTGGGTCGTGTCCGTCATGGTATTCGTCGTGATGTTGTTGATGGTTACGTCCTGGAACGGTATGCCGTTGGGCGTTCCACCGGGGCTTTCTCCGAGACCATTTTCCTGCAATTGCACGGTGGGCTGGTCGCGCACTACCAGGATTCGATGACGCAGCCCCGAAACAGCGGGCTGAACGTTTTCGATGCCATCAACAACGAGAGCCCCCGACGCGCCGCCCAGCACGGCGGCGTCGGCGATCCCGTGCACGTGCGGGTGATACCAGTAGAGCCCCGGCGGCTCATCCGGCGGAAACGCCACGTTGTATTGAAACGTCTGCCCGGTGTTAATAATCGTCTTGATGACCTCGTCCTGGTGGCACGTGGGAGACGTATTCGTGCCGTGGTAGTGGATGTTTAGTGAGTTGAATTTCATCTGCGTTCCACCCGGCCCGCAGTTCGGCGCATCCAGGGTCATCATCAGCGGTGCGTCCGGGGTATTGTTGGTTACTGTGATCACCAGGTGGTCTCCGGGTTTCACATGCAGTGTCGGATTCTCCAATCCGTCGGGTGTCATGAAGCAGTACAGCGTTCGCGTGGCCGAGTCGGTGGTGGTTTGATAGGAGAACCGCACCGACAGTACGCCGTTCTGGCTGAACAGCGCCGCCGGTTGATGAATCACGCTGCCCGGAGCGAGTCGCGGGCAAGGATTCGCAACCGGCGCAACCTTGGCGAGTGTAACGGTCGGGGTGACTGTGGTCTGACTCAAGGAACGGCTAGGTGCTACTGCCAGGGCCGCGGCCCAGAACAACAGCACCCACAAACGACGCACTTCTTTTCGCATAGATTTTTCCTCCCGGGGTTTCTGCTCTGGGCTGGGTTTTAGAGAGGGATAGGTACCCGCATCCTAATCCAATCGAGCCACAGGTCAAGTAAAATGCGCGTGAATATCGGATGATGCATAGCTCTAATCTCCAGAGCCCGTGCGTCAACTCCTAGTTAAGGCGGTAACCGGACAACTGGAGTCCTAGGGAAATCGTGGACAGACGGGACGTTTTCTGATGTTAGGGGCGAGTGGTTAGTGGCGAGTGGCGAGAAAAAGAACCGGTCTGAAGACCGGCCACTACAGGCCACTTCGCGAGCCCGGGTGGGCGGCCCTTGCGGCCGAGCGTGTGAGCGGGAGTGCCGACGGGAGTGTCGGGGTGCTGGACGGGAGGAGGGAGCTTGCCGGAGGCGAGGGCGTCGAGGGTGCGGAGGCGGGCGTTGAGCTCGGCGGAGGTCAGGCGGCGCTGGCGGTAGAGCCAGCGGAGGAAATCGGCGGCGGGACGTTCGCCTTTGAGGGAATTGCATTCGAGGCAGGAGGAAACCAGGTTGCGATAGGAGTTGTGGCCGGACTTGACGCGGGGCACGACGTGGTCGAGGCACTGGACACGGGCGTCGGTACGGCGCAGACAATAGAAGCAATGGCCGCGTTCGCGGAGGTGGATGGACTGACGCAGGGCGCGGGTCTTGAGGAAGTCGAGGGCTTCGAGGTTGGAGGATTGCGAGTGGCTGGCAGAGCCGGGGACGCGGATTGCGCCGGCTGGCGCGGGTAAGCCCCCTGCCGGGGGCAAGCCGGAGCGAAGGCCGCGAATCTCATCGGGCAGGAGCACGTTAATGACGTGGCCGGCTTTGCTGCGACGGATGAGGCGGAGCGCGCCGAGGACGACGAGGCGGCGGACGGATTCACGGACGGGGCCGGTGCTGATGCCGATGCCGCGGGCGAGCCAGGGCATGGAGAAGCGGAGCTCGAGCCGGCCTTCGAGGCGGCTGTGGCGGATGAGATGCGAATAGACGGCGCGGTCGGTGATGGACATGCGCAGACGGGGGAGGAGGAAGTCCTCGAATTGAATCCAGAGATGCTTGACGTTCAGTTTTTTGCGTTTCATGGGGGATCCTGAAGAGAGTTGACAGTCGAAAGTTGAAAGTTGAAGAAAGACAAAGCTCAAGAAAGAAAAGACTTAACACAGAGAACACCCCGACCCGGTCGGGGTAAACGCCGTCCGCGGCACAGAGAGCACAGAGGGGATGACAATCCCCGGGATATGGGTGGGCCCAAACAAAAACGCCCCGACGGTGGTCGGGGCGCAGGTTTCTACGGGGAGTAGCTTATCAGGACAGTACCTGGGTTGTCAAGGGGCAAATGCAAAAAAGGTGGCCGCTCGAAGATCCCTTCGCAGCTCCATTCGAGGCTGAGGGCAAGCAGGGTAAACAGGGCAAGCAGGGCAAACGAGAAAAAGAGTTGGAAGGTTCGCAGGTTTGAAGGTTAAAAGGTTTGGAGGGCAGAAGAGGCTAGCGAAAGGCAGCACCCAAAGGCGTTTTTCGGAATTAAGGCGGGGCCAGCCGCCTGAGACACGCGTAAGAGCGTGAATGGGCAGGCGGGCATTGATCCGATGATTTATGGAAGAAGAATGGTCCCTCTTTTGAGAGTCAAAACCGCCACAATAATAACGACGATTAGAGCCGGCACAACATTTAGGAGTTTCATGGCGAAACCGTATCGCTGAGGGGAAATCGCGTCTGTTCAAAACTGCACACTTCCGAAACTGTCCATTCCCTCGACGTTCGGAGTTCTGGTACCCAAGTTTCCGGTAAGACGCGCGAGCAGAAGGAGCCCACAGCTGACAGTTCACAGTCAAAGAGCTGGCCCCTCCCTATAGCGCTGACCGACCACGCGAAAGGTGCGGCCACGCGCCCCAACACACTAGTTGCACTCCGGAAGGTGTAGAGTGGCCTCGTGGGTTCGGCCTACGGTCATACCATCCGGCTCAATGCATTTGCCAGGAGGCGTCTGATGCGAATCGTGCTCTTCACTATTGTGGTTGGAGCGGTTCTACTCTTCCCTCACGCCGCTGTATCTCCGGCACCAGCGTCACAAACCACGAATGTGGGCAAGGTGACGCCGCTTATCCTGGAGAAGAACGAAGGCGAACGGCGAGTATTGCGTGGATGGCCGGGCCATCCAGAACCGGGAGAGAGCTTCATCCTCAAGGTCGACCCGAAAAATGGCGGCTCCTCACATCTGGTTTTTCTTACGGCAGAGATTGCACCTGGAGGAGAAATACCAACCCACAGGCACCCTGGTTCGGACGAAATCCTTTTTTTGGAGATGGGAACCGCTCGCGTGCATTTGGGAGACACTGTTAGAGAAGTGCACGCGGGAGCAACGATTTTCATCCCTGCCAACACGTGGATTGCAGTCTCGAATATCGGAAGTGACGCCATTAGCATGGAGTGCGTATTTTCCGCACCCGGCTTCGAGGAGTTCATGCGCGAGGGCTCCGTTCGTGCAGGCGAGAAAAATGTGCCGATGACGGAGGCTGAGGACACCGCGAGCCAAAAGAGGCACTTGCACGATGTAGTTTACAAGCAGCCCTAAACTCAAACTCTGCTCGTGCCAATTAAAATCGGTGCCTCGGCGACTGGTAAACGCGATACGTGGGCACCCGGCGAGTCATGCTGGGAAAGTTTAGCGGCGACGCTTTGTGTCGACGCGCTTGGCGGCCACGTTGCTTGTCGATGGGGCGCCTTGCTTCGACTTCTGCGCTTGCCCCGCCTTGGTTTTCAAGCGCGATTGTTCGTACATCTCGATCCACTTCTCGCTCGAAATCGCGGAGATCAGCTTGCCAATCGCTTCGAGCGGCAAATCGTCCGGCGACTCGAAATGAACGCAACACTTCCCCATGTCGAGCTTCTTCCCCGCGGCCTTGAACGCCGCCTTCAACTGCTCGAGCTGACTCGCACTCCAAAACGCGCCCATCAGGTAGAGCGAGCAGAAGTTCTTCTGCGAGGAGAGCGCGACGTAGCAGATCGGCTGCTTGTTGTAAGTGTCTGGATAGCGAGACAGGGGGATGGTCCAGCCGATGGTGCCCCAGACGAGGCACTCCTCGTAGCCGCGCGGAATGTGCTGGTTCACGAGTGCGCGCACGGTCGCGATGGTCTTCGCACGATCGGCGGGGAGTGAGGCGAGGTATTGCGCTGGCGTCTTGACGTTCGATGGTGGTTTCATGGATTCGTCGTCTTCCCGAACGAAATAACCTGGCGGAAGGTCATTCGAAGGCAATAAACTCCCGTACTTCGATTTCGGTCTCCTGGCCCGGCGCCACCGGAGATCGCTTCGCCCACTCGATCGCTTCTTCGAGCGACTTCACCTCGATAATCCAATAGCCGCCGACCAGCTCCTTCGATTCGGTGAATGGTCCATCGATCACCGTTTTCTTTCCGCCGGCCGAGACTCGGACTCGCGCGCCTTTGGAACTGGGGTACAGACCCGCCGCATCGATCAGAATTCCCGCTTTGGCCTGCTCCTGGTTGTACTTCACCGTCGCGGCGATCGACTCCTCGCTCGGCATCTTGCCGGCTTCGGAATCTTTGTTCGATTTTAGAATCAACATGAATCGCATGGGTGTTCTCCTAAATGAGTGTCGGTGGCCGGCGAAGCTCAATTCCCGGCCTCAGTTCTACGTCGAACCGCAAACGCCGAAATCGACATGCACCGGAGAATTCCCCCAGGAAATCCATCAAGCGGCCCTAATCTACTGCAAACGCGACGGTTAACGCAATTGCAATCACAGAAATCACGAACGCGACTACCGTGAGCACGCCATGATTGGGGTGGCGAGTGGCGAGCAAAAAGCAGATTCCTCGCGCCGCTCGGGATGACAAATTGCGAGATTGCCACGACAAGCTCACTCCTTAGAGATCGGGCTTCGGCGAGCAAGAGTGGTGTCGAAGGGAGGAAAAGCGGCGGCAAGCCGCCGCACTCCAAAAAAAGCCGGCTGGAAGCCCGCCGTATCTTCTTCCTGTAATACCGCTTGACAGCAAGGCCGGGTGAGCCTATCTTCCCGCGCATCGTCTCTCATTTGACCGGGAGACATCGTAATCCAATATCGCTTCAGGTTCACAACGGTCTATCGCGAGTGGTCCGTGGACTCGGCGCCATTACGGAGGATTTGTGCGATTGACCACTCGCTTGTTTCTGGCTTTTCTTCTTCTCATTCCCGGCGCACTCCCCGCGGCAGCGCAAAGGCCCAAATTCTCGCCCTCGCCGGAAGCAACCGATCCCGAAGCCGCGGCTGTGCTTGCTGGTTCCGCCGCGGCCCTCCCAGCTCAGGAAAAGCCCGCGCTCTCGCCGGTCACAAAATCCTTCGTTGCTATCGATGCGCCGGTAATCGCTCTCCAGCACGTCCGAGTGATTGACGGTACTGGAGCGCCAGCCACCGAAAACCAAACCGTCCTGATCGACCAGGGGAACATCCGCGAACTCGGCCCGGATGCGTCGATAAAGATCCCCGAAGGCGCAAAAATTGTCGACCTCTCCGGCCGCTCCGTAATCCCGGGCCTCGTCGGCATGCATGAGCACATGTTTTATCCCGCACCCACCGGCAGCGGACCGGTTCCCGGCGCTCCCGCACTCCTCAACGAAATGGGTTTCAGTTTTCCGCGCCTGTATCTTGCCGGCGGCGTCACGACCATTCGCACCGCAGGCAGTCTCGAGCCGTACACCGATCTGGCCTTAAAGAAATTAATCGACTCGGGTGAGCAACCCGGCCCCAAGATGCACATCACGGGCCCGTACCTTGAAGGCCTGGGCTCTTTCGTCCCACAGTTTCACGAACTCTCCGGCCCCGAAGAAGCCACTCGCATGGTCAATTATTGGATCGACACCGGCGCCACTTCGTTCAAAGCCTTCATGCACATCACGCGGGCCGAACTCGCCGCCGCCATCAAAGCGGCTCACGCGCGCGGTATCAAAGTCACCGGTCATCTTTGCTCCGTAGGCTTCACCGAAGCCGCCGACCTCGGCATCGACAATCTTGAGCACGGCATCATCGTCGACGAAGAGTTCAATCCGCACAAGCAACTCGACCAGTGTCCGCCAGACGCCGGCACGGCAATAGAAAAAGTCGATATCGAGAGTGCGCCAGTCCAAGCCACGATCCGCAAACTGGTCGAGCGCCACGTAGCCATCACATCGACGCTGGTCATCTTCGAAACCTTCCAGCCAAATCGGCCGCCGCTGCAGCAGCGCGTCCTGAAAGCCCTCTCGTTGCCCTCGCGCGTGGACTATCTCGCCGTGCGCGCCCAAATCGCTGAAGGCCCACCGCCTTCCGTTAATCAGCTCAAAAAAGAAATGCAGTTCGAGTACGCTTTCGTCAAAGCGGGCGGCGTGCTCCTTTCCGGAGAAGACCCCACCGGTTACGGCGGCGTAGTGGCCGGGTACGGTGACCAGCGCCAGGTCGAACTCCTGGTCGAAGCGGGCTTCACTCCGCTAGAAGCCATTCACATCGCTACGCAAAACGGCGCGGACTTCCTTGGCGAATCCGATCGCATCGGCACCCTGAAACCTGGCCGCCGCGCCGACATAGTCGTACTCAAAGGCGATCCCAGCCGCAAAATCGAAGACATAGAAAATGTTGAACTGGTCTTCAAAGACGGCATAGCCTACGACCCCAAAAAGCTAGCCGACTCGGTCGCGGGAGCCGTAGGCTTCCACTAGCTGTTTTGCCACCCAAAGGCGCTTTTCGGAATCAAAGCGCGGCTACCCGCCAGGACTTAGCCGTCTGAGGCGAAACAACTCGGCACTTCGTGCGTATAAGTAGATTGCGGGCGTTTATGACCCGCAAGGTGGCACGATTTCCCGAAAGGAGTTTCATGAACAAAAGACTCGGTTTTGCGTTTGTGGCATTGATGGCAGTTCCCGTTGCTCTGCTCGGGCAGCAGAAACCAGCGACGCCGGCCGCTCCAGCGGCGCAGTCCGCTCCGCCGGCGAACCCGATTACCGCGAGCGAAAGAGGTTTTTACTCGTTTGTGAGTGGCGCGGTCGTCGGTGCGGCACAGAAAATGCCGGAAGAAAACTACTCCTTCAAACCGACACCGGAAGTTCGCACTTTTGGCCAGATCGTTGGCCATGTGGCCGACGCTTCGTACATGTTCTGCTCGCAAGCCATGGGTGAAGCAAACCCAGCAAAGGACATCGAAAAAACAAAAACGTCAAAGGCGGACCTGGTGGCTGCGCTCAAGGACGGAGTGGCGTACTGCAACAAGGCATTCGAAAGCATGACCGATGCAAAAGGCAGCCAGATGGTGAAACTCTTCAACTTCGACCTGGCGAAACTGACGGTATTCTCAATCAATACGGCGCACACGGATGAGCACTATGGGAACATGGTGACCTATCTGCGGCTGAAGGGGATCGTGCCGCCGACCAGTGAAAACCAGTCCGCACCGCCACCGAAGTAAGAGGCTCGGACAACTCAGCAAACCGCCATGTCCTGGTATTGCCGCGATTGCGGTTTGTTCGAGAGACGGAATCAAATCCGCACCCTGAAAACCGTAGGGTGCGGCGCCCGGCGGAGAACTCGTGGCCGGGCAGTCATGGCTTCAACGACAATACTTAAGGTGGCGACGCCTCATCCACCGTCGAAATGCCGCTACCTATCCCGCGGCTACTCTAAACAGCAAACTGCGGTCGAGGGCTGGTTCCTAAAGATGCCGAGTCAATGGGCCGCGAGCGTAAGCCTTTGCTCGATTTCAACAGCAAATAACACAGCATAGGAGGAATCACAATGCACCCTTTACGCAAGCTGCGGGAATCCGGTAAGCCTACGCCCGCCCAGGTGAGCGAGTTGCTTGCCGAAAATATCGTATTCAACAGCCCCATCCTGGTACGGCCGATCCAGGGGCGTGAAGTCATCGCGGCGATTTTCGCACAGTCGAGCGCTACGCGTGGTTCCGGCACCTATACAGCCGAGTTTAAGCTCGATGAGCGCACCACCTTCTTGCGCTGGGTGGGGACCATGGATGGCCACAAGTTCGAGAGCATGGAGATCATCGTGGACAACGAGCAGGGGCTGATTGTGGAGCGCACGATTGCCCTCCGGCCGTATCCGGCGCTGAAACTGTTCCGCGACGCCATGTATGCAGCGCTCAAGGATAAGCTGCCGCCCGATGTTTGGGACTACGCAACGCCGTAGTGTGTCCACCGGCACCAGAATGTAACTTCAGGCTGGGTTGTCATGCGGTAGTGGATGAAGTTGCAGGAAGGCGGCTGCGGCGTCGCGGGCACGTCGCGCGATTTCGCGGGGGTTCGGCCGCTCGGCGACGCCGAGCAGCAGGCTAACCATCAGGTCGCGCCAGAGCAGTGCGGCGAACTGCTGGGCAAGTTCGGCAGGACGGCCGGTGAGCAGTCCGGACGCCTGGGCCTCGGTCATGACTTTGCGCAGGGCCGCGCGGCTTGCCTCGCGGCCTATAGAGTTGAGCGCGCGCGCCACTTCGGGGGCATGGACTGCCTCGCCGATCGCCAGCCGGAACATGGCAATGACCGTGGGATCGCTTATCTCGCGGACGAGCCTCGTCCCGAAAGAAGCCAGCACCTGCTCCAAGGTCTGGCGATCGCGCAGTACGGGCAGGTCAGAGGGCACAGCGAATCGCTTGGAGCGCTCGCGGATGCAGGCGATCAACATTTCCTGTTTGTTGCCAACCAGAGCGTAAAGCTCTCGCTTCGAAACGCGCGCGCGCGTTGCGATTTCCAGCGTGCTGGCCGTTGCGTAGCCGCTCTTCATGAAGGCCGTAAATGCCGCGTCGAGGATGCGTTTGCGGACCACGGTTTCGCCGGCGTCTTTCTGTCGGCGTTTTGACTTTGATGCGGTAGCCATCATCCTCCTTGCCGACTCTGGTACCCCATAGTACCACTATCTTTATTCTCGGGCGTAACCTTTTCTCCTCGCGGGCGTCTAAACTAGCAGTTTGGTACCCGTTGGTACCACAGAAGATCAATCCGACAGGAGGCCAAATGTCACCGGAAATCATCTTCAATCTGCAACTCATTCTAGGTTATGTCGCCTGGCTGCTTTGCTTCGCCGTGTACGTCATGCCCTGGCTCAAGTCGATGGACATGGTGGCAACGCTACGCGCCATCGCCACGCTGCACAGCTTCCGCTTCTTCGGGCTCGTCTTTATCCTTCCAGGCGTCATCGGCCCGAATCTGCCAATCGCCGGCTTCGGCGCGTTCGCCGCCTACTGGGACCTGGCAACAGGGGTGCTGGCCATTCTCGCGCTTCTCACGGTAAGGATACGTCCGGTCTTTTGGCTGTTCGTGGTGGCCTTCAATCTCGTGGGGATAGCCGATCTCATCCTCGACTATTATCACGCCGTCCGGGTTGGCCTTCCCGCGATGGCGGGGCAGTTGGGCGCCACGTATGCGATCCCGATCCTCTACGTGCCCGTGCTGACGATCACGCACGTCGTCGCAATCTATTTGCTGCTACGTCCTCATCCCAAGGCGGTTCGAGCCCTCGCCGGCGATGCGGCGGCATCTTAGTGGAAAGTGGCGAGTGAAAGAAGAAGTGGCGAGTGGCGAGAAAGGAGCCGGGCTGAGCTGTAGACTTTGGGGTGATCGAAGAAACAGCGCGACTTGACGAGTCGTACACTCCGATTCCGCTGAAGCATTTAGCTTCTTGTCAAATTGAAGGCTCAAAATGGACGATCAACAAAAGAAGGAGCAGTATTCTGGAGCGCGAGATCAAGCGATCCGTGCTGCACTGGATCAGCATTGGGCGGCGTCCGATACCAACGATTTTGAAACGGAGCACCGCATCTATCACGAGGACGCGGTGCTGGAATACCCGCAGTCCGGCGAGCGAACCCGCGGCCGGCGCAACATACAGGGCCAGCGCGCCAGTCAGCCGAACAAAAAACGGTTTTCTATCCGGCGAATCGTTGGCGGCGGAGATCTTTGGGTCACCGAATTCATCCTGACCTATGATGGCAAGCCGTCCTACACCGTGAGCACCATGGAGTTCAGGGGCGAGAAGGTCGCGCGGGAAACACAGTACTTTGCGGATCCCTTCGTGGCTCCCGCATCGCGCGCTCAATGGGTCGAACGGATGGACACCTAATCTCGATGCGCGAGACATCCTCCGATGGAGGGACACGAGATGGATTGGAAACGGTTGGTCCAGTTTGCGCTGTTGGGCAGCAGTGACTTGGAACAATATGCCATCCTGCTGGTACGCGTTTCGCTCGGGCTGTTCTTCGTCATCTCCGGGGCAAACAAATTGTTTGTCGCCGGCAGAAGGCAAACCATGTATGAAACGCTCGTTGAGGCCAAAGTCCCGTTTCCCCGCCTGATGACTTATTTCGTGTCGGGCGTCGAGTTTGTTGGCGGGTCCTTGCTGGCCGTGGGATTTCTTTCGAGCCTGGCCTGCGTGGCTTTATTGGTCGATATGCTTGTCGCCATCCTGACCACCAAGCTTTCCGCCATGCCTAGAGGACTTTCGCCTCTTAACTGGCTCGACGATTTCCTCTACCTTCCGGAAGTCCTGTACGTGCTCTTCTTTATCTGGCTGATCTGCAGTGGTCCGGGAAAGTTCAGTGTCGATTACTGGCTCGCGGGCAAGTTATTGGCTGGACTTTGATCCGAGTGTAAAAGACGCGTTTTAGAGTTACCCTTACAAATCGAAATCCTGGTTAAGAAAGGATCAGCCATGGAGCGCAAAACCAGGCTCACGATTGCGATAGCCACGGGAGTGCTCGCCGTCCTCGGAGCCGCGGCGGCCATTTACGCACAGGGCGCGCAGGACAAGTACTCGCTGAAATCGCCGAGCGGAATCGCGTTCTCCGACTTCCGGGGATACGAGGACTGGGCGGTGGTCTCTTCCGCGCGGACCGACGAAGTGCTCAAGGTGATCGTCGCCAATCCGACCATGATCAATGCTTACAAGGCCGGCGTTCCGGGCAACGGCCAGCCTTTCCCGGATGGCTCCATGATCGCGAAGCTCCAGTGGAAGCCGAAGAAGAGCACGGAGGCCCCCTTCGTCGTGGATGTGCCAGACGTCTTTAGCCAGGCTTTCGTCATCGAAAAGGACAGCAAGAGATTTCCGAAAGGCGGCGGGTGGGGATACGCGCTGTTCAACTACGAAGCTGCATCGGACAAGTTCACGGCCGATGCCAAAAGCCCGTCAGACTGCGGACACGCGTGCCATACGATCGTGAAGGCGAAGGACTACACCTTCCACCCGTACCAGAAGCGCTGAACCGCGGTTGCCCCCGACATCGGAAATCGTGGAGGGACTGGACGAGCCATGCCAAAGCTGAACTGGAAACTTTTGACCAAGAAGCGCGGTAGTTCTACCCAGGGCCTTCCGCCCGGCAAGGAAGATCTCGCTTGGGTTACCAACACGGTCACGCTCGTCTACGGCGAACGCGATGCGATCCTCGTCGATACGTTCCTGTCGGTGCAACATTCGAAGGAACTGTTAGATTGGGTTGCCGAGAGCGGCAAAAATCTCACAACCATTTACGTCACCCATGCCCACGGTGACCATTTTTTCGGACTCAAGCTTTTGCTGGACAGGTTCCCAAACGCAAGAGCGATTTCCACCGCTTCCGCTGTTGCGGCGATGCAAAACCAGATCAAGCCGGACTTCATAAAATCATTCTGGGAGCCGCGCTTCCCTGGCCAAGTTCCCTCGGAATTGGTAGTGCCGGAGATTCTGCAAGGAGATAGGTTCCGCCTTGAGGGAGAAGAACTAAACGTAGTCGAGCTTGGCCATACCGACACAGTGCACACAACCGCGCTGCATGTGCCTTCTATTGGCCTGGCGATATCGGGGGATGCCGTCTATAACAACACGCACCTTTATCTCGCGGAGTGCGATGAAAAGGCCAGGGGCGAGTGGCTGCGCGCGTTGGATAAGATCCAGGCCCTGCACCCGAGTGCGGTGGTAGCAGGGCACGGCGTCCTTAACCCAGATAGCTCTCCTCGTCACATCGAGGAAACCCGAGGCTACATCCGTGACTTTAACGCCAGTGTGGCAAGCACATCGACGGCCATGGAGCTTTATCTGAAGATGCTGACATTGCATCCAAACCGCGTTAATCCAGGTTCGCTCTGGGGAACGGCAAAAACTGTGAAACCGTCGTGACTTTGGACGTACTCCTAGACAGACATTCGTAGCGGCACTTGCAGCCGCCGCACGGAAGCGATGCGGCACTCACACTCAACAAGATGTGTCTTTCGATTTAACTGAACGCACAGGAGGAAGAACATGGCGAATCCCATTCTGGTTACTGGCGCGGCGGGCCGCGTCGGCGCGGTAGGACGCGCGGTCACCGAACTGCTGTTGAACCAAGGCAAAGCGGTGCGGGCGATGGTGCGAAATGAAGACGAGCGCGCGCAGGCGTTGCGGGACATGGGTGCGGAGGTCGTGGTCGGCAATCTGCTCGATCTTGATTCGATGCATAGGGCGATTGCCGGCTCCGAGACGATGTACTTCGGAATGTCAGTTTCGGATGCCTATCTGGCCGCCACGGTCAATGCGGCGGCGGTGGCAAAGCATCACGGCGTGAAGGCGTTCATCAATATGTCGCAGATGACGGTCTCACAGATGAGCATTACCGAAACTACTCCGAGCCCGCAGCACAAGCTGCACTGGCTCGCCGAGCAGGCGCTGAACTGGTCCGGTCTGCCGGTTGTGCACGTGCGGCCGACAGTGTTTCTCGAAGGGTTCTTCCTGACTTTGACTCCGGATTCAGTGCGGGAATCAAATCAGATCAGACTGCCGTTCGGGGAGGGCAAGACTGCGCCGGTGGCAGCGGAAGACGTTGCGCGGGTGATCGCCGCGCTGCTTGCCAATCCGCAGCCGCACATTGGCAAGATCTATCATCTGACGGGTCCGCAGTCCGAGAACATGCATTTCTTTGCACAGGAGTATTCGAAGGCGCTGGGCCGCACAATCACCTATCAGGACATTCCGGTCGAGCCGTGGCGGGACGAGCTGCTGAAGCGGGGCTGGCCGGTTCACGTGGTGAACCACCTGGCAGCGATGGGCGATCTGCATCGCGCGGGTCGCTTCGACCGGATGTCGGACGACGTGCTTACGCTAACAGGGCAACGGCCACTGAGCGTGCAGGAGTTTGTCCGAAAGAATGCGTCGGCATTTACCGCAGCGACAAAAGCAAAAGGGGCTTGAGTGTTTGCGGATGCCCGCATGCAACAAATCTGACTCTCGATTTGGTCGCGGGGCCGCATACAAGAATTGGCAGGAGTGTTCGACTCATTGCTTGGGATGGTCAAAGTCCCTCTCGACTGGGCCGCGCTCACCGACGCGTTAGTACCCATTAGCCGCTTGGATTTTGTCGGCGTCAAATTCGTACCCGTCAGGGCCGGATACAAAGGATAGGAGAATTTATGGACCAATTAAGTGTTCATGGAGATTTACGGTCTAGATTTGTGAGAGGTCTCGCTGTTTGCTCGGCGGTGATCAGTCCCTTATTTCTGATTTCGTTTCCATCTGCATTTGCGGCTGGCCAGCAGGGTTTTTCAATTAAGGTATTCACCTCTCCCGACGATCAGTTTTGGACTAACTCCGTGATTATCGAGGGAACCCGCGAAGTAATGTTGGTCGACGCGCAGTTAACAAAAACCAATGCTGAAAAAGTATTACAGGAAATCAGAGAGACTAAAAAGCCGCTCTCTATCGTCTACCTTACCCATGAGCATGCCGATCATTTTCTCGGCCTGGAGGTCTTTAAGGAAGCATATCCGGGAGTGAGGATTATTGCGAATTCCGCGGTAACGGTCCGAATCAACAAGGTCTATCAAGAGAAAGTGGATAAATGGAAAAAGATCTTGGGCTCAGCTGCAGCCTCTCAGGTTGTTGCTATCGAAAAATTCGACGGTAACTTTATTGAATTTGAGAACTCAAGAATAGAGATCCTTAAAGACCTCCAAGGCGACACCGATGAAAACACAATGCTTTGGATTCCTGGACAGCGAATTCTCATTTCTGGCGACGTATTGTTCAACGCCATGCACGTTTACACCGCAGAAACGGACAGTAAGGCTAGAGGGAAATGGTTGATCTCATTACAGAGAATCAGAGAATTAAGACCTTCGGTTGTTATTCCTGGACATAGCAAGGTTGGAGCGTCCCTTGACGCGAGTACGGCAGTAGATTTTACGGAAAACTATTTATTGACTTTTGAAGAAGAACTCAAAAAAGCCAAAGATCCGGACAGCTTCATCAACACCATGAAGGAAAGATTCCCATCCGCCAACCTCCTCTTGGCACTCGAACGGGGTGCGAAGGCTAATGTTAAACCCTGACAAACGACAAGACGATTCGGTAGACCGAGCCTTCGTCGCGGGAGGCGAAGGGCCGAATCAATCACCGCGGGATGGATGCCAATGAAAAGGTACAAAATCGCTGTTCTGGACGATTACCAAAATGTGGCGCTCGAGAGCGCCGATTGGTCGGTGCTCCACGATCGAGCGGACATCACCGTATTTCAGAACCACCTCGCCGGCCCGGACGCCGTGATTGAGCGGTTGCTGCCTTTTGACGTCGTTTGCGCCATGCGCGAGCGGACTCCGATGCCCCGCGACGTCATTGAGCGCCTTCCCAATCTCAAGCTCATCGCCTCGACGGGATCTGGAAATGCGTCGATCGATGTGGCCGCCGCGGGCGATCGTGGGATCGCAGTGGTTCACACGGGATATAGGTCGGACCCGACGATCGAATTCACCTGGGCGCTAATCCTGGCCTCCGCGCGACATATCGTGACGGAGAGCAACTCCCTCCGATCCGGCGGCTGGCAGCAAACAGTGGGCACGGATCTCGGCGGAAAGACCCTGGGCGTTCTGGGACTTGGGCGGATTGGATCAGAGGTCGCGCGGATCGGCAGCGCTTTTGGAATGAATCTGATTGCCTGGAGCCAGAACCTGACACCCGAAGCCGCCAAAGCAGCGCGCGCAGTCCTGGTTTCCAAAGACCAGCTGTTCGAGCGGGCCGACATCCTGACGATCCATTTGGTGTTGAGCAGCCGGACGCGCGGCCTGGTAGGCGCCGCGGAACTCGCAAAAATGAGGCCAACAGCGTGGTTGATCAATGCGTCACGCGGGCCGATCGTCGAAGAGCAAGCCTTGATCAGCGTGTTGAAGAACAAGCAAATCGCCGGCGCGGCGATCGACGTATTCGATATTGAGCCGCTGCCTCCGGATCACCCTTTCCGGACGCTGGACAACGTACTGGCCACGCCGCATCTCGGCTACGTATCGCATGGTCTTTATAAGACGTTCTACGAGGATACGGTCTGGAATATTCGGAAGTGGCTTGATACCCATCAGGCACGCGTCGCAGATATGTAGTTTAACCGGAGGGTAACGCACTCGGCCGTCGCGCTCACTGCTTGGACTACTCGGCCGCGGGAAACAGCAACTCATTTCCGTCGGGATCGACGATCTTGATCACGTCGTAACCCCACCAGGACTTCTCGGTGGGAACCGAGCGCTCGACGATTTCACGGCGAAACGCGGCGAGTCCATTGACGTTCAGTGCCACGAACAAGCGCGCCTTGTCTGTTCGCGTGGCATCCTCGCAAAGGATGATCTCGCATCCCGCGCGATTGACTTGGCAGACTCCGCCCGCGCCGTCGCCTTCATGCCAACTCTTCTCGAAGCCGAGCATGTCGACGTAGAAGCGAAGTGCACGGTTCACGTCAGCAACGAAGAGCACGGGACGCGCATACCAGCGGTGAGTGATTTGCTCGCTGACGGCTGTCTTGGTCATGCCGGTTCCTGATCCGCCCAACGAATGGTAGGCAGATAAGAATATTACGACCAACCCTGCGAGCAGCGCAATATGACGGCGAAGCCCCCCAGTGGCGGCGTCCAAACACACGTCTCCGCCGCCGCTGCGGTAACGATCCACCTTCGGTCCGTTGACGGTGAGAACGCCTTCAGGCAAACTGACCGGCGGAACCGTAAGATTTTGTGCGAGAGGAGCAAGTCAAAATGGATATGACGCGCCGGCAATTCGCCCTGGCTCTTGCAGCTGCCACCTACCTGCGGCCCTCCCTGTTCGAGCCGCTTTCCCCAGTAGGAGTTCCCCGCGGCGTCGTTCCCGGCCGAGTCACTTGGGCCCACGATCCGGCGGCGGTGACCTGGGATGGCACAGGTTCGTGGTGGACCGATGCCAACAACGACCAGTCTGTAATTGACCGCATGGTTTCCCGATCCATTTGCGGTCTTACAAATCAAAAAAGCGACGCCCAGGCATGGAACTCCATCTTTCAGTACTTCAATCGCACTCATGGGCGGGGCAAAGCTGGATACAAAGCCGGCGAGAAGATCGCGATCAAGGCCAACCTGAACAACACAACGGATCATGGCACGATCGACCGCCTGAACTCGTCGCCTCATATGCTCCTCTCGCTGGTACGGCAATTGACCGGTCCGGGCCGGGTGCCGGAAGCAGCGATTACTGTCTTCGATTCGAGTCGATGGATCCCCGGCAATCTCTACGACAAGATTCACCATCAATTTCCGAGTGTTGGGTTCGTAGATCATATCGGAGGCGATGGACGAGTAAAGGCCGAGTTCAAACCCAACGCGATTCCTTTCTCCGTTGAAACCCACAACGCCACGGGACTCGATACTACGGTGGTTGAGGCCGCCTACTTAATTGATGCTGCCGTGTTGAGAGCGCATGTGAGTTCAGGGGTGACACTTTGCGCGAAGAATCTCTTCGGCGCTACGAGTATCAACACCGACTGGCGTAAGAACGCGCACGACGGTTTCCGTCACAACAACGATGGTTCGGCAAGTTACTCCGCGTTCACGGATTATTTGGGTCATAAAGATCTCGGCGAGAAAACCATCCTTTTCATTATTGATGGGCTCTATGGAAACGACAATGTGGATGGTCCGCCTCATCGCAAGTGGAAGATGGCGCCATTCAACGATGCTTGGCCGAACAGCATTTTTATGTCGCTTGACGGCGTGGCGATCGATTCCGTCGGCTTCGATTTTCTCACTTCGGAATGGCCCGATCTTCCGGATATCGCGAATGCCGATAACTACCTGCGCGAATCTGCCTTGGCTCATGAACCGCCTTCGAAGACTCTCTATGATCCTGAACGCGACGGGATCCGATGCCGCAGCCTGGGCGTACACGAACATTGGAACAATGGGACTGACAAGAAGTACTCGCGCAATCTCGGAAAAACGAACGGGATCGAACTCTTCCAAGTCTGAAGTGCGGAACATAGTTGAGCCGTCTCTGCCGCTGATTGGCGGAGTTGCGCAACTGCAGATAGGTTAACGGTACTCAAGGAGGAAGGATGAACCGGAGAGCGTTTTCCTTATGCTTCGTAGCGGCATCGATGCTACCGGCAATTGCGTTTTCCCAAACATTCTTGAGCCAGTATAAAGGCCTGCCTTATCACGACAGCCGCTATCAGGGCGGCGCACAAAAAATACCGGGACGAGTATTGTGTGCTTACTATGACCTGGGCGGCGAAGGGGTCGCGTATCACGACAGCGATCGACAGAATCACGGCAGCGGAGAGTTGAACCCGGCCGATGGGAGCTACCTCAACGAATTTCGTATCCACGAGGGAGTGGATACTTCCTACACGAAGTTCAACCGGAAGCCAGATCCAATTGACGACAACCCCTTCAACAAGATTGTTCCCCCTGCAGACCTGCCCTACGTTGGCTGGACCGAACCCGGAGAGTGGTTCAACATTACGGTAAATGTGACAGAGGCGGGAACATACGCAGCCGATTTCCTTTACACCTCAAATCGTGGGGGAACAATATCAGTCGATGTGAACGGAAAGGATGCGACGGGACCTCTGCAGATCACGACAACGAATGACCCGGCAGATCCCCTGGCCTGGCGTCAATGGCACCACTGGAACCTGGCTTCGCAACTTTTCAAAGTTCCTCTCAGCAAAGGCAAGAACGTTCTCACCGTACACATATTGACGAGCGGCAACATGAATCTGGCTTATTTCGATTTCAAACAGGTGCACAGATGAAATGGAAGCTTCCAGGTGTCACCGCTTCCAGTGCGTGGACGACGTGCAAAGCTTTGAAGTAGGGATCAATCTCCACGGAGACGGCGCAGATCACCGTTGCTTGGCATCGGATGTAGCCGTTCCTGACACGTTGGTCTAATGCTCTCGAGTTACGGGCAACTCGAAAGTTAGAGGAGAAGAATCGTAACTTGCGGATTGCCGGGCAACCAGATTGAACTGCTCGGTCTGGGGAGTGGCGAGAAAAGGAGCTGGGCTGAGCCAGCACATAACGGTGAACCCTGCGAGGAGCGCAATATGACGGCGAAGCCCACCCAGTGGTGAGTGAAGGAAGAAGTGACGAGTGGTGATCGTTGCGGAGTGTAGCTTAGCGAGCTAAGCCTTGACAGCGGCGCTGCGTAAACCTAGTCTAGGAAAATATGGAAGTGCATCTTACTCCTGAGCTGCAAGCGAAAGTGGAGCGGGCCGCTGCCGAGAACAAGAGCGGCGCGGAGGAATACGTGAAGCAGCTTGTGGAACACTATGTCGACCATGACGCATGGTTCCGCCAGCAGGTGACAAGAAGCCTGGAGCAGCTCGACGGCGGGGAATTCCTGACTCACGAAGAGGTCGGCGCTCGCATCGATCAAATGTTTCGCAAATAAATGCAGCTTCGCTGGTCACCCGCCGCCATCGAAGACCTTTCCCGAATTATCGAATACATCCGGCAAGAAAATGCGCCCGCCGCTCAACGCATAGCCAAGACCATTTACGAAAGTGCTGGTTCCTTGAAGTCTTTTCCCAACAAGGGTCGAAAGGGCCGTGTGGAAGGGACGCGTGAAATTCCTTTGCCACCCCTTCCTTTCGTGGTTGTGTACCGGATCCGCAAAGACATTGTAGAAATCGCAAACGTCATCCACGGCGCGCAGAAATGGCCGCCAAAGGATTGAGACTTTCAGGAAGCAGGAAGGATTGGCCTCTGCTGTTTCCCCCTAAGCCGGTACAAGGGAATAGCCAGTAGAAGGGCAGTGGCAGCGAAGGGGGCCGCTATCGTCAAGCGTAGCAGGTTCCTCGCGCTGTTTATCCCGGAAAGCTCTCTCAGTCTCTATAGAAGGATGGCGCTGCCATTCCTTAAATTCTCGCATCGCGTAATCTTGGATGGGTATCGTTAGAAGGAAGGCGACGGCTATAAGTGCGATTGCCTCGAAGACCCACAGGATTCTATACCAGGTGTGGTTCACGATGTCGTCGCGGCTGCTAGCGAGAAGCCAAAGTTTCCACCGGGGCGGAAGTCGAATCGCTTTCGGCCGCACTCGGACTGCTGGAACCGTAAGAGAGGTTGCCGGCCAGCATGCGGCGATATTTGCTGCGCTCGTCGAGGTTCATATCCACGATCTCGAAGGCCATGTCTTGGGCGCGGGAATCACGCATCAGCGCGGTAGCCTGCAAATTCCTCAGGCCCACTTGCAGTTTCAATTGCACCTGCGTCCCGGGCGTCAGATGCCGGCTCAGAGTCGCCACGCCGCCCGTTAGGCTGGCGGTCTTGATCTCCATGGAGCAACCCTCTTTTAGGTTCGTGCACACTGCCCGGACGGACTTCTTGAGCCGCACGCGCGTGTGCCGGCGGTGGCGCACAAATTTCGAAGTCTGCGGAATGGCCAGCGGCGCCAGCGCCAGGTCTTCCTGCTCGATCCCGAGCTTGGGCAGAATGGCAAGGGCCCATTCCGGCTCGAGCTTTTCGAGCGATTGAAACGCGGCGATGCGCAGCTCTTGCGGATGCAGCCACCCAAACATTTTCTTGGCCTCGATGATTCGTTTGAGAGTGGTCACCGATTCCGGCGCATTGATCCTGCCCAGCGCTTCGATGGCTTTCACGCGCAGATAGGCGCTGGCGCCGACGGGCAAGTCGCCATCGGCGATGGTCAGCAGCTTGCCGAGCGCATCGCGGTCCGCAGCCACGCCAATTTCATCAATGACCAGTGGCATCACCAATGGGTCCACGTGGTCAAGAAGTTCGAGAAGAATCTGGCACCGTCGCGGCGCACCGCTAGCCGAAATCTGCCGGATCACGCGGTCCTGCGACGTGCGCGGAAATTCCTTGATGCGATTGGGCAGAAAAACCATGATCGATTGCGGGTCCAGCTTGCTCAACAGGCCGGCCATCTCCACGGCTTCCGCGACGGGTCCGCCGCGCACCGTACTGCGGAGATATTGCAGGGTTTCTTCGCCAAGATCGGCGGCAAGATTGGCGATGTGTTCGGAGTCCTCGCGCAGGCTGCAGCGATTGAAGCGGTTCGCCAGCTGCTCCATGGTGGTTTGCGGCAGCTGCTTCAGAACATTCGTCAGCCCTGCGGCCACCTGGCGCGCCCGCAGCGCCTCGTCCACAAACTCCGGGATGCGCTCCTCGATGCCCATCTTCGAACGCAGGCTCCGCGCGATTCCCGGCCGCTGCGCTTCCACTCCGAAAACCAAGTCGAGCGCCTGCTCCATGGCGGGGAAACAGCGGCTGGTGGCGGCCTCCTGGCTCAAGCGCACGAACGCAGCGCTGACCAGCGATTGCAGCTCGGCGTCTTGTTCCACGCTGAGGCGCACGCCCAGATGCCGCAACGCCTCGCCCAGCAGCTTGGGGTCAGCCTTGCCGTAGAGCTCGGCCATTTCGGAAAGCCCGACAGCCGTTTTCTTGCGCGCATCCGCGTCTTCACTCTCCGCGCACTCCGCATAATTCTGCAAGATGCTGATGGCTTCCGCGATGTTGCCGCTGGCAATCAGTTCGCCGACGTAAGATTGCACGTTGCGCGGCGGAATGCACCAGGCCTCGCCCGAGAGCAGCACGGCGCGTTTGCCGCTTTCCGGCACCGCCGCCCAGAATTGCCGGTCCAGGATCTCGCGATGCGACTCGGCGAGGATCCCGGCGTCGCTCATCTTGTCTTCATGCGCGCCAAGAATCTTCCGTAGATTCTCGATCTCTTGATTCATGCGGTCGAGCATCTGGCGGACCGCGTTGACTTTGACTTCGCCCTTTTCGAAACGCTCGATGGCGAAGCGGATCGCCAGATGCTCGGCAAGCTGCACCAAAACGGACTCGTCGGGTTTTTCGCTCGGCGCTTGCGCGGCCAAAGCCGCCAGCGCCTGCTTCAGCGTGTCTTGCGCGCGGCCGGGCAATTGCGTCACCTGCTGCTGAAACGCGCTCGCCGCGGCCATTCCACCTTGTCCGGAGCTTACGTTTCCAAAACTCGTCAGCGCGCCGAGAATTCCCAGGAGTTCTTCCTCCGTCGGCTCGCCGCGGCCGCGACCGGATCCCCCCGCAAGCCCAGCAACCACTCCGGAAACAAGACTTGCCGCCCCGCCTCCGCCGCCACTATTAGGTCCGCTCCAGGTTCCTGCAACCGGCGCACCGCTACCTGGGCCACCGCCACCCGGGCCACCACCTCCAGGACCGTCGCCTCCGGGACCACCAACTCCGGGACCACCCCCGCCTGGTCCTACTCCGCCTTCCCCAGGTCCACTCGCCGCTGCCGTTCCTCCGGCTATTCCCGTTCCACCCGTTCCCGTCCCCGCTCCACTTCCAGTTCCGCTTCCAGTTCCCCCGCCGCCCGTTCCCGTCCCAGTTCCACTGCCTGTGCCGTTGCCTGTACCCCCGGTGCCGTCACCCTTCGCGCCCTCAGCCGCTGCTATCAATTCCAGCAGCTTCTGCGGGTCGTTCAGCATACTCGTGAACCTATCCTGATCCTTGCCCAGCGAAGCGACCGCCAGTTGCGCTGCAACACTGGCGTCCTTCAGCCGCGAATCCGTGGCCACAAAGCAAATCTCATTGATGCGGATTCCTCGCGCCCCGGTAAGGGCAGCCTTTAATTGCTGCGCCAATTCGGCAGGCTTGGCCTTGCCGGTCGGAAACGCGCGGGCGAAGCGCCCCAGCTCTTCCTCGGTGACGGAAGCAAAGAACTGCACGCTGGCGAGCCCCGCGGCGGAGAGCAATTGCGCAAATTGTTTTTCAGCGGGAGCGCCTTCCAAGGGCACGCCATCGAGCAAAAGCTGAGAACCCGTAGCTCCCAGCAGAAGTCCTTCGTCGGATCCAAGGGGAATGGCGGTGCGCAGTTCCTGCGCAGCGACCTGCAGCAGTTCAACCGTGCGAGCGTGCCCATGGCCGTATAGCCGCGCGAACTTCAACAAGATGTTCAGGCTTCTTACGAAGGCGCGTCCCGCCGTTGTTTTTGGGTCTGCTTTCATTGCACGCCGCGTGCGTCCCGAATAGGACTCCCTCTCTAGTACCGTAGAGCCAGCGGCTGTACCCCGCAATGGTACAGAGGTTCTATGTGCCCCGGAGGTCAAGGCGTCTACGGGCCGGGCGTGCACCCTGAACGAAGGGACGGGCGCGACCCGTGAGAGGACAGGTGGGAAGGAGTTGTGTCCGTGCTGGCTATTGACTTCTGACTTCGACCGCGCGAAATCTAATTTCTGGAGATGGCCACGCGCCCGCGGCGGCGCGTGCGGTTCGTCACTTGCGAAACCATCGGCAAACCGCCAAGCTCCAGCAGCATTTTCCGCAGCCGGTAGCGTTCATCCAGATCCATCTCCACGAATTCGAAAGCCATCGCCTGCGGCCGGGCTCCACGCACAATCGCTTGCGCCTTGATGTGGCGAACACCTTGCGTGAACTTCAGCGTCAGCAGCGATCCCGGTGCCAGATGGCGTTCCCCGGAACCGATCCCGCCGCCCAAGTTCATCTCTGGAATCGAGAGCCGGAAGTTCTCGCGCAAGTTCGTGGTCACCGCAATCAAGTTGCGTGAGAGTTTTAAACGCGCGTAGCGCCGCTGCCGGATGACCGAGGCATTGGCTTCCGGATCCGAGGGTTCGAGCGTCAATTCTTTGCGGTCGATTCCGCTTGAAGCGACTTTCTCCATGCCCACCGACGGATCGACCCGGATGAGCGCCTGCCCTGCGGCAATTCTCAATTCATTCGGATAGACCCAGCGCCACACCTGCCGCGTGTCCAGAATGTGCTGAAGCACTGCGCTGGCGCCCGAGGCGCGCAGCCGCCCGATCGCTTCCACCGCCTTGATGCGCGTGAAACCGGGCGTGCTATCGTTCTGCGCCAATTCAATCAGCTTGGGAATGCAGGAGCCCTCGCCACTCATGCCCATCTCATCGATGGCCAGCGGTCGGATCATCACATCCAGCGAATCGTAAAGCGCCACCAGCAGCCGTGCCCGTTGCTCCGCCGGCGTCGCGGAAAGCTGCCGCACCGTGCGGTCGTGCGCCGAGCGCGGCCATTGCGACAGCCGCAAGGGCAGAATTTTCTCCACATTTTCCGGCGAAAGCTGGCTGAGCAGGCCGACGACTTCGGCAGCCTCGCCCGCAGGAGCGGTTTGCAGCGTTTCGATCAGCCGTTGCGTCGCGTCCTCACCCAAGCCTTTCACAACCTCGCAAAGCAGTTCGCAGTCTTCGCGGAATCCACAATGCCCGAATCGGTTAGTCGCATAGTGCAGCGTGGCCTTGGGCATCAACCCAAGAATCTCCGACATGCCGTCCGCAATCTGCCCGCTCCGCAGCGCTTCTTCGATAAATTCCGGCAGTCTCTCTTCAGCGCCGATGCGTGGCCGCAAACTCTGCGTCGAGCCCGGCCGTTGTGTTTCCACGCTGTCCAGCGATGCCAGTGCTTGTTGCATCGCCGGGTAGCAGCGCTTGGAGGCCGCCTCCTGGCTCAAGCGCACGAACGCCGCGCTAATCAGCGTCTGCAATTCCGGTTCGCGCTCGATCGCCAGTTGATTGCCCAGCCGCCGGATGGCTTCCATCAACGCGCTGCCATCGCCGCTGCCATACAATTCGCCCAGGTCCGAGAGTCCGATGGCCGTTGTGCGCCGCGCTTCCGGCGCTTCCAGCGAAACGCACGACGCGTATTTCATCAGGATCTCGTTCACCGTCTTGAGTTCCCCGCGCCGCAGCATGTCTTCCAGGAACGCGCGCACGTTTCGCGGCGGCACGCACCAAGCTTCGTCCGAAGTCAGCACTTCTTTCTTGTTCTCTTCGGGGACTTGCTCCCAGAATTCCTGATCGAGCAGTTCCGTGTACGACTGCACGGACAGCCCCGCGTGCGCCATCATCTCTTCCTGCGTGCTTAAAATTTTGCGCAGCGCTTCGATTTCCGTATTCATACGGTCGAGCAACTGCTTCACTGCGTTCACCCGCAGCTCGCCTTTTTCGTAGCTGTCCAGCGCGAAGCGAATCGCCACGTGTTCTGCCAGCTTCAGCAACATGGGCTTGTCCGGCTTGGCATCCGGCGCTTGCGCCGCGAGTCCTGCCAGCGCTTGTTGCAGCGTGTATTGCGCGCGCACCGGCATGGCGCTCAGCCGCGATTGAAATGTCGGCACATCCAGGCGTGATTCGGGATCCTTGCGCGACTTGCCCAATTGCGCGAACAATCCCAGCATCGACCGTACATCTTCTTCCGCGACGGAGAACCCGCCTCCGCCCCCTTCGCCCGCTCCCGCTCCGCCAAGAACTCCAGGGACGCCAGGTACTCCTCCAGCAAGGGTGTCCCGCAACATCGCCGATGCCGTTCGCCATTTTCCGGGCGCTTCGCCGCTTCCGCCCCCACTGCCCGTGCCGCTTCCTGTGCCGGTCCCACTACCCGTGCCAGAGCCGCCAGTGCCCAAACCACCACCCGGCCCGCCTCCGCTACCTGTGCCGGTCCCGCTACCCGTTCCGCTTCCGGTGCCAGAGCCGCCAGTGCCCAATCCACCGCCCGGCCCGCCTCCGCTTCCTGTACCGGTGCCGCTCCCAGTTCCGGTTCCTGTCCCCAAGCCGCCAGTGCCTAATCCGCCGGTCCCCAAACCACCGCTTCCGGCGCCGCCTCGGCCGCTGGGCTCCCATAAACTCGGACCGCCGCCCGTACCTGCTCCGGGCGCGCCTGAGCCGCCGCTACCTACCCCGCTCCCGCCTGAGCCACTGCCTCCGGTTCCCCCTGCGCCCAAGCCGAATCCTGGTCCTGCTCCACCGGGGCCATGGCCCGGTCCGCCCATTCCTCCTCCGCCCCCACCGCCTCCACCGCGCGAACTCTCAGCCGCCAGAATCATCTGCAGCAGCTTGTTGGGATCTTCAAAAAAATCCTTGAACTTGTCGCCCTGCGCGCCCAGCACTTTTTGCGTCAGTTGCGCGGCCACCTTGATCCCCGCAACGGAGGAATCTTCCGCGACGTAGCGAATCTCGTTCACCTTGATGCTGGTTTCTCCCGCCAGCGCGGACTTCAATTGTTCCGCGAGCGAAGAGGGCTTGGCATTGCCGCTCGGAAAGGCGCGCACAAATCGCGCGAATTGCGGCTGCGTAAGCGTCGGTGAAAAATGAATGCTGGCAATCCCGGAAGTAATCAGCAGCTGCGCGAAGCTGCGTTCACCCGCCGCCGATCCCAGCGGCACGCCATCCAAAAGAATTTGCGTCCCCGATGCGCCAAGAAGCACACCGCTCCCGCCGCTGTCATCCAGCGCGCCGCGCAGTTCTTTCCACGTTGTTTCAAACTGCTGAGTAGTTTTCGCGTGCCCAAACTCGTACAGGCGCGCGAATTTCAGCAGAATGTTGAGGCTGCGGACAAACGCCCGCGCCCCGCCTCTTGTCTCGGGACTCATATTTATCAAGGGAGGTGCCTACCCCTCCCCACGCATCTTTCTACACTAGTGACCCTGCCGCACGGAAACAAGCCTCCCCGCGCTCCCTGTACTCATTTCAATAACAGATTCCCGTATCGATTTGGAAACATTGTTGCCCGGGCCTCCGGCATCGTCTCCAGGCTGTCTTCGGGGCCCTGGGGGACAAGGGCAGGAAACTTGACAGCCGTTGGCCCGTTGCTCCAAAGTTTGTTTGCATGGGGGCCAACGGAAAAACGTCGGAACCCTTTTCTGCTGCATCTCATCTGATGCGGAGTGAAACGCGAATCTCAGCATCTGGATAACCATGAAGGACCAAAAACAATCCACTTCACCGCTTCTGAAAATCTATGGAAAGATCGGCTGCTCCAAGGCTTATGCCATCCGGGACTTCCTGCATCGCGGTGATTTCCCTTTCGAATATGTGGAACTCACGACCGAAGACCAGGTCCGCGCCCTGAGCCTCGCCGGCTTCCACGACCCTCGATTGCCCATCTGCGTTTTCCCCGATGGCACGCGTCTCGAATCTCCTACGATTCGCCAGGTTGCCGAAAAACTGGGCTGGATTCGCGATCCATCGCGCTCGGAATACGATTTAGCCATTTATGGCGCGGGTCCTGCTGGATTGAGCGCTGCGGTATATGGCGCCTCCGAAGGTCTGCGAACGGTGCTGATCGAACGCTCGGTCGTCGGCGGCCAGGCCGGAACGAGTTCGCGCATCGAAAATTACCTCGGATTTCCGGAGGGAGTCAGCGGCGCCGATCTCGCCAAAGCGGCGCGCGAGCAGGCGCTTCGTTTCGGCGCGGAGATTCTGATCTTGCGCGAGGGCGTTCGCGGCGAATTCGAGCCCGGAAAAGGTACTGGCTTTCTCGCAGACGGCACGAAAATTGTTGCGCACGCCACCATTTGCTCTACCGGAGTATCTTACCGGCGCCTCAACTTGCCGAACGAGGAGCAATTGCTCGGCGCCGGCGTGCATTATGGTGCGGGCGCCAGTGAAGCGGCGCTCTGCGCCAATGAGCATGTCTTCGTCGTCGGAGGCGGAAATTCCGCGGGACAAGCCGCCATGCATTTTGCGCGTTATGCGCGCAAAGTTACCGTGGTGATTCGACGCCACTGCTTGCGCGAAACTCTTTCGGAGTACCTTGTGGACCGCATACGGTCTTCGCCAAACATCGAGGTTTTGCCGAACACGGAGATCACTGCCCTGCATGGCCAGAGAACTTTGAGCGCCGTCACGCTCACCAATAACAAAACCGGCCAACAGCAGACCGTGGACACGCATTGGCTCTTTTTGTGCCTAGGCGGCGCACCGCATACCGATTGGGCCGCCAAAGTCGGAATCTCGCGCGACAACGAAGGCTATCTGCTGACTGGGCCCGATCTGTGTCGCGACGGGCGCTTTCCGCAGAGCTGGCCTCTCAAGCGCGATCCTTTCTATCTGGAAACCAGCATGCCCGGCCTTTTCGCTGCCGGCGACGTCCGCCACGGCTCCGTCAAGCGCTGCGCCTCGGCGGTCGGCGAAGGCGCCATGGCCGTCACTTTCGTGCATCGCTATTTGGCTCAGCTTTAGTGCCCGGCTTTGAAGCTAGTCTTTGATGGAGGTACGACTATGACATGCACGCATCTTGCTCAAATTCGCCCCGTCAAGCCGCACTCCCGCGGCTGCGAAGAGTGCTTGAAAATGGGTGACACCTGGGTCCACCTGCGCCTGTGCCTCGAGTGCGGCCACGTCGGCTGCTGCGATTCCTCCAAAAACAAGCACGCCACCAAACATTTTCATTCCACCAAACACCCCATCATGAAGTCCCTCGAACCCGGCGAAACCTGGGGCTGGTGCTTTGTGGACGAACTCGAACTCGATTTCGCCTGATCCTGTCGTCTGGACAAGAGCTCTCAGGCGGCGAACCTCACCTCGGCGGCTCTCATTTCTTCTTCCACTCGGCGGCTTTTTCCGGCTTGCCCCAGTCCTGATAAAGTTTCACCAGCCACTCGTGCGCGCGGTCCACGTGATACCAGTCCGAGACGCCCATACGATCTTTCCGCGCTGCCAATCCCTGATAACCCGCGAGGAGCAACGGTTCGGCCTCCGGGTATTTTTTCTGTCCGGCCAGGCTGGCGCCAAGCAGGCTCTCGGCGCGGAATCGTTGCCAATCCTCTGGGATCATCTTGCGATCGAATTCTACGGCCTCGCGTGCAAGACGCTCGCTTTCGGCAAACTTTCCTTGCGACAAGCAAGCCAGGGCCATATCGGCCGCCGCAACCATGGTGTCCTCATCCTCCGATCCGGCAGAGTGCCGTAGCCCGGCGAGAGCCTGCGCATCGTTCGATTCCGCCAGCGCGTATTTGCCCTCGCGTTGGTACACAACGGCGAGGTGACCCTGCATGGCCAGTGTGAGACGGTGCTCCGGGCCCAGGACCCTGCGAGCAGTTTCTAGGACCTTGCTCAATAGCGCCTCGGCTGGCGCGTACTGGCCGCGGAACGCCTCGTCAGAAGCCAGATTGGCCATGAGCTTCAGCGTGTCGGGATGCTCCGGACCCAAAACCCGGCGGCTGATCTCCACCGTCTGGCTGAGCAGTTCATCAGCCTGCGCGTACTGGCCGTGGAAGGCATAGACATTCGACAGAGCCATCATGTTTCTCAACGTGTCTGGATGCTCCGGACCCAAAACCCGGCGGCTGACCTCCAGGTTCTGGTTGAGCAGTTGCTCGGCCTGCTCGTATTTCCCTTCGTCGTTGTAGATGTTCGCCAGATTATTTATGGAAGAGAGCGTGTCAGGATGCTCCGGGCCAAGCACGCGACGCTCGATCTCCAGAGACGCAACCGCCATCGCCTCTGCCTGCGCGTACTTGCCCTGGCTTTCGTAGTCGCTGGCCAAGTTGTCCATGGAAGCTAGCGTTTGTGGGTGCTCCGCCCCCTGAACGCGGCGCCGGGTTTCCAGTATCTTGCTGTCGAGCGCTTCGGCTTCCCCGAACTTGCCTTCTCCCGTGTAGACATTCGCGAGATCAACCATGGACCCCAGGGTCATAGGATCCTCGGGGCCAAGCACGCGGCGCTCAATCTCCAGCGCCTGAAGGTTGAGCACTTCGGCTTCCGCATATTTTCCTAACCGGTAGTCCAAATCCGCCAACAGGTTTAAGGAGTTCAACGTGTCGGGATGCTCCGGCCCCAACACTTTGCGCTGAGCCTCCAGGCTTTCTCTCTGCAGCCCCTCCGCCTCGGGGTACTTGCCTTGGAGTGATGCCGTGCGTCCAAGGCGACTGAGCGTTTTGAGGGTCTTCGGATCTTTCATCCCCAGGGTGCGGCGCCGCAATTCCAGCGCCCGCTCCAGTTGCGTCCTTCCCTCCGGGTATAGACCGAGGTTCACATAGGTGTTCCCTATGGTGTCGCGAATACCTGCCTCCACTTCCGGCTGCCGGTCAAACTTTCCCGTGATTCGAGCTGCTGCGCGGTCGAGCGCCGTTCGCACTTTCAGGTCCGGATCGGGTTTGGTGCTTGGCCCCGCCTGGTTGGCAGCACTGGCCTGGGCCAGCACGTCATTCTGTAGAAAATCGTTGACCGCCTGGGCCACGGCCGCTTCGCGGTTAGCGCGCAAGCTCTGCCGAATACTGATGGCCGCAGCCACGATCAGCACCAAAATGAAGGCGCATGCGGTAACCAGCGGTCCGCGGTAACGCCGCGCAAACTTCCGGGCGCGGTAAGCCGCCGACGGCGGAACCGCCAGCACCGCTTCATTGTTCAAGTAGCGCCCGATGTCCGCGGCGAAATCGGATGCCGAGCCATACCGCCGCGTGCGGTCCTTTTCCAGAGCCTTCAGCGCAATGGAATCCAGGTCGCCGCCAATTTGTTTGGCCAGCGCCAGCGGCTCGCTATGGCGCTTGCGCGCTAGTTCCGATGACGTGGCAGCATCCTGCGTGCGGATCTTCGTGCTCGGCTTCGGCGGTTCTTCCTCACGCAACCTGCGAAGAAACTCCTCGAGCGCGACTTTTCGCAGCTCGATCGGTGGTGTACCAGCCAGCAACTCATAAAAAATAATCCCGAGCGAATAGACATCGGTGCGCGTATCGATGTCATCGCCCCGGGAGAGGGCCTGCTCCGGGCTCATGTATTCGGGAGTTCCCACCAGAGCGCCCACGCGCGTGAACATGGTGTCCGCAGTCAGCTTTTCGCCCAGCGCCTTGGCCACTCCGAAATCAATGATCTTCGGCGCCGCCCGGCCATCCAGTTCCGTGACCAAAATGTTGGAAGGTTTCAAGTCACGGTGAAGGATGGCTTTCTGATGGGCGTGCCGCACTCCTTCGCAAACGTGCATGAAAACTTCCAGGCGCTGGCGGATATTCAGCCGGTGCGTGTCGCAATACTCGGTGATGGGAACGCCAGCCACGTACTCCATCACAAAGTACGGCGCCCCCTGCGGCGTCGAGCCCGCATCGAACACCTTCGCAATCGCGGGATGCTCCATCAGGGCCAGCGCCTGGCGCTCAGACTCGAAGCGCGCGATCACTTCACGCGTGTCCATGCCCGCCTTCACCAGCTTCACCGCCACGCGGCGGCGCACCGGTTCTTTCTGCTCGGCGAGCCACACCTCGCCCATCCCGCCTTCGCCGATTTTCTGCAGCAGGTGATAGCGGCCAATCAACATTCCCGCGGTTTCACCCCCGCCCACGGACGCAGTGGTTCCCTGGCCGCCTTCCATGCCCGCAGCTTCACCACCAGAATTGAATTGTTTTTCAGGATCCACGTCTGCGAAACTCCGCGCTTGGAGCCCCAATTGAATTGGCGAAGTATACTTCAACTGCATCCAACCGGAAACGGTGGCCTTCCGCTGCCTCTTGAGGCACGCGCCCCGAGTCACTTTTTGCTCTCAAGCCTAGATTCGCGGTTGTCAACATCCTCTGTTTTGAGTATAGAATCGAACCGAAGCGCAATGACCGAACAGCCCCCATCGGACCGCTTTAAGTCGGAGATGCCCGCCATCCCGGGAGTCCCGACAGGCTCCCGCCAACCTGGCGGCAATCCCGCAGTGAAACTTGTGATCGGTCTCCTCGCCGCGCTAATCGTGGTTTTCCTCGCCGCGCGCTGGGCGCTTCGCCCGAAGCACCTGGACACGCCGCAGGCGGATCAGCAGCCGCAAATCGAAGTTCCTTCTCCCGCGCCCGATCCAAGCACCCTGCTCCCGCACGCCACCGACTCCAATCCCGGCATTGCCGACACCACGGAACTAGCCAAGCCCTGGTCCTTCAAACAATTTTATATTCGCAACGGCCTAACCGGCGAAAACATCCCCGCGATGCTGGTGCGCCTGCCCACTGGCTCGCCCGCGCAGGCCAGCGGCTACTGGGCTTTTTCGCTGAACTCGCCTTTTGGCAATTGCAAGCTCGAATACATCACGGACCTGGAAAAACTGAGCACCAGCTATGGATTCAAGAATGCAAAACATCCCATGGTTGGCAACCCTTGCAGCAGCACGGTGTTCGACCCGCTGAAAATGGCCACGCTCCCTGGAAATTTCCTGGTGCGCGGCGCCATCGCGCAAGGCTCCGACCTTCGCCCGCCCCTCGCCGTCGAACTCAAAGTGCAGGGCAAAGATATTCTTGCCGTGCGCTCCGAATAGTTTTTAGTAGTTAGTTTTTAGTGGTTAGTTTGTTGGTTTCAGTTTGGTGATTGGCTTCTAGCTGTCCGCGGTTGGCTGTTACTTTTTGTTTCTGCGGTTGGCCGTCGGTGCTCCGAACTTTTTTCGCGGCGGAGTATCTGTTCTAGTGAGTCGTCGAACGCCGCGGAGCACTGCCGTTTTTTTGCTGGTCAGTTCGGAGCCGCGGCACACCGGCGAACTTCTTCCGCCATTTTTCCGCTGAGCATCAGCGCCACCATCTTCTGATCCGCCCACCACGACCACAACGGATGTTCAAATGTGGCCGGCCGGTTGTGCTCCACAAAAAAATGCGAGATCCACGCGAGCGCATAAGAAACCACCAGCGCCCCAAAAATCCACCACCAGTGCCGCAACGCAATCGCAAAAATCAGCAACACCCATCCCAATATAGTGCCCGCCAAATGAATGGCCCGGGTCCCTGGTTGGCTGTGCGCGCGAACATATTCGGGCCAGAAAGTATTGAAATCGGATGAGCCGCTCATGGCGCTGAGAGTATCACAGCCGGAGAATACGAACGCAGGAGGTTAACGAGCTGCATGCTATTCGATTCGAACCGCGGCAGCGTGAAGCCGCGAACTCCGCATACTTGTATCTAAATCAGATAAAGCATCCAGAAGTATCGAAAATTGATTTTGGCGCCTGCCAAAATGGCTCGTAAGTAATAGATAAGTCTAGATGTTAATCCGTCAGTGCTCTGGCCAGCCACCTGCTTCCTTGCTCCAGCAAATTTGCCCCTGATCTCGAGGCTAGGTCTTGATTCAGGGATCCTCGGAGGACGGGCAAATGGGACATCAATAGGCTATTCAACTTGAGGGGGAGAAATGAAGCGAGAGAGAAAGATGAGCAGTTACGGGTGTCGAAGCTGGTTAGCAAAAGCAGGGTCGCTTTTTGGCGGGATGTTGCTTGTCATTACGATGTTGGCCTTCGAAAGCAAGCCTGCCTATGGCCAAGTGGAAGCGGGAACAGTTTCCGGTACGGTGAAAGATTCGACCGGAGCGGTGGTCGCAGGAGCTACGGTTACAGCGAAGAATCAGGCAACTGGCGCCGAGCGAACGGTTCAGAGCGGTGACAACGGTCAGTACAACCTCGCGGGATTGAATCCCGGGATGTATGAGGTGACCGTGACCAGTTCGGGATTTGCAACTTTCAAGGCGCGCGCGGAAATCAGCGTCGGTGGGCACACCACTGTCGACGTGCAACTAGCCATCTCCGGGCAGGCAACAACGGTAGAGGTGGTGGCGGGAGAAACAGCGACCGTTAACACCGAGACACAGGAGATCTCCGAGGTCATTTCCCCTGAGCAGATCGCACAACTGCCGAGTTTGAACCGTAACGTTTACGACTTCGTGGGGACCGCGGGCAACGTGAGCTCCGGAGACCGCATGGGCAGCGCGAGCGATCAGAATACGGGCACGCGCGGCGTGGGGTACGTGATCAACGGGCAGCGCAGTTCCGGTTCGGAGATTTTGCTGGACGGTGCCGAAAACGTTGACCTCTTTACGGCAACGGTGGGACAGGCCATATCGCCCGACGTGGTTCAGGAATACCGCATCGTGACGAACAACTTCGAAGCGCAATATGGGCGCGCTTCTGGTGGAGTGGTAAACGTCCTCACGAAGGGCGGAACGTCCGTCTTCCACGGATCCGCGTGGGAGTTCAACCGCACTTCGGCGTATACCGCGAACACGTTTGACAACGACTCCAACAACGTCCCCAAAGGCACCTATGTCCGCAATCAATTCGGGTACAGCGTAGGCGGCCCAATCCTCAAGGACAAACTGTTCTTCTTCCAGAGCACGGAGTTTACGCGGGTGCGCAGCAGTGCGAGCAGCCTCTCGCTGGTGCCGACGCCGGAATTACTGGCTCTAACAGCACCAAACGTGCAAGCGTATTTCAGTAAGTATGGCGGAGCCACAGCTCCGTTTGTCTCCACGTTAACGAAGGCAGATATCGCGGGGAGATTTAATGTAGGTGGCCCGTTTGATACGGCGGTCGGGGCCAACACGCCGATTTTCGGGCTGGTGAACTTCAACGTTCCGCAAGACGCTGGTGGCGGTTCGCCACAAAACACTCACAATATCTTTGGGCGGCTTGACTACCTCCTTAACAATGCAACGCAGATGTATCTTCGCGTGAATTGGACGGACGAGGTCGATTTCGCCGGCTCCCAGTTTGGCAGTCCTTATCCGCAATACAACGTAGGTTCCGAAGAGTATGGAAAGGCGTTTCTGTTGAACATTACACACACGTTCAAGCCGACGGTGCTGAGCAGCACCAAGTTGAGCTTCAACCGAGTGGAGAACAGCAACTCCTTCAACACCGCCCTGCAGAACACGCCGACGCTATTCCTTTTCAACAGCGCAACGCTCGGCGGGCATGCTCTGCAGTTGCCTGGATTCTATGACAATCAGACCGGTACCGGCGGCCTTCCCTATGGCGGTCCGGAGAATGCAATTCAGGGCAATGAGGACCTGAGCTGGGTCCGGGGCCGGCACACGATGCGTTTTGGCGGCCAGTTGAACTACCAGCAAATGAACCGGGGCTACGGGGCCTTTGCACAAGCAGTAGAGAAAATGGGCAATGGGTCCGCAGACGGGTTGGATAATTTCATCAACGGCAACCTCGTTCTGTTCCAGGCAGCCATCAATCCGCAGGGCCACTTTCCGTGTTCGCGAGACGCTTCCGGAGCGATCATTCAGACTCCGGCATGCACGCTGACACTGCCAGTCAATTCACCATCGTTTGCGCGCAACTACCGGTACCGGGATTTTGCGATCTACGCGCAAGACAGCTGGAAGATCACACCGAGGCTCAGTCTGAACTACGGCGTGCGGTATGAATACTACGGCGTACAGCACAACGGCGATCCAAAACTCGATTCCAACCTCTACTACGGCAGCGGGACAAACCTGTTCGAGAGACTCCGATCCGCGCAGATGCTGCTTGCACCAAACAGCCCGATCGGCGAACTGTGGAACCCGCGGTACGGAGATGTCGGTCCGCGCGTGGGGTTTGCATATGGGCTGACAGGGGATGGCAAGACGAGCATTCGCGGCGGATACGGGATCAGCTACGAACGCAATTTCGGCAACGTTACGTTCAACATGATCCAAAATCCGCCGAACTACGCCAGCGTACAGTTGACGGGAGCGAACGCGGGTCAGGTCACCGTGGACAACCTCGGCCCCTTCGTTGGAGCAGCGGGGCTGCAGGTGCCCCTGCCGCCCAGCAGCCCACGGCACGTCGATCAGAACATCAAGACGGCGCAAACCCAGATGTGGAGCCTTTCAGGGGAGCGCGAATTGACAAGGAACACCATACTTTCCGTGGACTACAACGGGGCGCATGGCGTGCATCTGTATGACATCTCGAACAACAACATGCTGGGGGGTGGTCAGATATACCTAGGTGATTCTCTCGCATACACTTGTACGAATCCGAATCCTCCGCACGACAACACATTTGGCTGTTTCACGCGTGCAAATCAGCAGTGGAGCTCCATCAACACGCGCGGCAGCAATGGTACGTCGCACTACAACTCCATGAACGTAAGGCTCATGAGCCAGAACTTCAAACACACCGGGCTCATGTTGGTGGCCAATTACACGTACGCGCACTCGTTGGACGACCTGAGTTCCACATTCTCCGAGAGTTCCGCGGCCTCGAATGGCGTCGGAAACCTGGGCTATCTGGATCCTCGAAATCCGAGGCTGGACTACGGGAATTCAGACTTCGACATCCGCCATCGTCTAGTTTTCAGCGCCATCTGGCAGGAACCGTTCTTCAAGAGCGGACGCGGCTGGGAGCGACAAGTGCTCGGCGGCTGGAGCCTCATACCGGTGTTCACTGCCCGAACGGGACTACCCTTCTCCATCATGGACAGCACGAACGCCCTGGGCGGTAACAGTGGCGTGCCTTCCGGAATTCCGCGGTACACACCGAATGGCACGATCACAAGCATGAGCGCCAGTGGCTCGACTCCTTCTGGGAATCCGAACGAGTTCAACCTGCTGAAACTTCCCGGAGCGGACTCGACGTGCAATCCAGCGTGGATGGTGCAGGACACCTTAACTGGCGGATGTGTCGAGACCTTCGGCCCGTTCCCATCAAACATGACGGCAAGGAACGCGTTCCGAGGACCAGGCGCATGGAATGCAGACTTTGCACTGGGCAAGACATTTCCAGTGACGGAACGCATCTCGCTGGAGTTCCGCGCGGAAATGTTCAACATCTTCAACCACCACAATATGTACGTGAACGGCTACGTGAACGATGCAACCGGGTTCACGAGCTCGTTTACAGTCGTCGGCAAGAAGGGTGGACTGGGAAGTTTGGCAGGGTCCTCCATCGTGACCGGCAATCCGAGCGACGAGCGCCGGTTTGGGCAGTTCGCCATGCGACTGACGTTCTAGTTCAACCTACAATCTACCTTAAACAGGCGGGGGAGCTTTCGAGCTCCCCCGTTCTTTGCTTGCATGAATGTTGATGTTTCTTGACAAAGTGCGGCCCACCTAGATAAATCTCTTCCCGCCATGCACAAACCAACTTCGGAATCGGTTTTTCAACCCTCGCGGCGAGATTTCATGAAGAGCGCGGCGGGGGCATCTGCTTTAGCCTTCGCGCCGCGAGCCGGCGCAGTCCCCGAGAATGCCGCGGATGAGCTTCCACAAGCGTTCGCGGGGCTCAAGCCGCTGGGGGCGCGCGTCCATCCGATTCAGGCGAGCGAGTTTCATGAGCGGTTGATGCATGCGCAGAAGCTGATGTCGGAACTGACTCCGAAATACGATGCGCTTTTTTTTGCGCCGGGAACTTCGCTCTATTACTTCACGGGAATTCGCTGGGGAGTGAGCGAACGGCTGCTGGGATTGGTGCTGCCACGCAGCGGCGATCCCATCGTCGTCGTGCCTGCGTTCGAAGAGGGCCGGCTGCGCGAGAAACTGCATTTCGCGGCGGAAGTGCGCGTTTGGCAGGAAGACCAGAGCCCCACGAAAATCGCGGTGAGCGCATTGGCGGAGCGAGGGATTCGAACGGGGCGAATCGGGGTGGAAGAAACGGCGGCGTTCACGTTTTTCGATCATCTGCGGGCGGCGGGGCCGGGATTCGAATGCGTCTCCGCGGATGCGGTGACTATTGGCTGCCGTGGGAAGAAGTCGGCGCACGAACTAGAATTAATGAGACTAGCTTGCGAGGCGACTTGCGATGTTTTTCGCGCCGTGCATGCTTCGGTGAAGGAAGGGATGTCCCAGGAGGACATCGGCAAGTTGGTGGAAGGAGGCTTTTCGAAAATGGGACTGCGAAGCGGCGCGCTAGTTTTGCTGGGCGCGTCGGCTGCCCTGCCGCACGGGACGATTCAGCCGCAAAAATTGAAGGAAGGCGACGTGGTGTTGATTGATGGCGGGTGCACGGTGGACGGTTACGAATCGGATGTGACGCGCACGGGAGTTTATGGAAAGCCGTCCGAAAAAGTGGCGCGCGTTTATGAAATTGTGCGCAAGGCGCAGGATGCGGCGTTGCATGCGGCTCGCGCCGGAAAACTTTCAGGCACCGTGGATGATGCGGCGCGCAAGGTCATCACCGATGCGGGTTACGGCCCGGATTACAAATTTTTCACGCACCGGTTGGGCCACGGCATTGGACTCGATGGGCACGAGCATCCGTATCTGGTGCGCGGAAGCAAGACGCTGCTGGAGCCAGGGATGACCTTTTCGAATGAGCCGGGAATTTACGTTCCGGGAGAATTTGGGCTGCGGTGTGAAGACGACATGGTGATTGCTGCGGATGGAGCGGCGCAACTTCTTACGCCGGCGTTTGCGGTCTCGCTGGAGAAGCCGCTGGGTTGAGAACTGAGATCAGAGAACAGGAATCAAAGATCTGCTCGATGGGCTTCGAAGAATTCGACGAGGCGTTGCTCGGCCCAGAAGCGTTCGGGCCCGCTGTGTTTTGAAATAAATGCGCAATGGCCGCCGTGCGTGGTGGCGACAAACTGGATTGCGGGATTGTCGCTGACTCTCGCGGCCTGGAAAGATGCGTAGGTTACGAAGGGATCGTCCTGGGCTGTAATCATTAACAGAGGCACGCGGACGTCGGCGGCCACGCGTTTTGCGCCGACGTGGTCGTAATAATCCTGCGCGTCGCGATAGCCGAATTGTGGCGCGGTGATGAAATCGTCGAACTCGCGGACGGTTCGAATCGGCCACGAGCCATTTTGCGGATAGCGATCGGGAAACAACTTCTGTTTTCTGGCGTAGCGAGACATCAGGCCGGAAACAAAGTGCCTCTGGTAAAGATAGTTTTCGGCGCGATTGAGCGCATCGGCGCTGGCTCCAAGATCGATCGCTGGACAGACGACACCGGCGCCGCGCAATGCCGGGGGTACTGCCGAGCCGAATTCGCCAGCCATCTTGGTTACGAGATTTCCGCCCATGGAGTAGCCTGCAAAGAAAACCTGCTCGAAGCTATCGCCGTTCGAAAGCTCCTCGAGGACCGCACGGTAGTCCGCGCTCATCCCGGAGTTGTACAAGGTCGGCGATAAGGCTTCCGTTCCTCCACAATTCCGCTGATTCAGGCGCACGGCGTGGAAGCCGCGCTGAAAGGCCTTATCGGCGATGCCCAGGACGTAGTTCGAATCGCTGGAGCCTTCCAGCCCGTGGACGATGACGACCACGGGCGCAGCCTTGGGCTTACCCGGCTGCCAGTGGCAGTGGCCCAGCAAGCGCGAGTCTGGATCGACCTGGAAGAGGCGTGCTTCCGCAGGCGGAAGAGCAAACTTCCGGGGCACGAACGCACTGGCAATGGTCATGGCGTGCCGGTTTTTCAGGAGGGGATGGGGCTCGAAGGGAGGAAGATTGGGTTCCACGGAAAGACTGTATTGCACGATGGCAAGGAGAAACAAGCCTGAGAGAGAGGTCTACGGGGTGATTGGTGATGAACCCACTAGAGGCGTTTGTTAGTTCCGATGTCATTGAGGCCCGGCCGGCGTGACAAGAAGGGCAAAGCCAACGAGCACCTCGATTCCGAGAGGATTAAGCCATCGTGATTGATATATGATTTTCTGTATTACCTATCTACGGGGCTCCTGAATTTCATCGAAAGTGTGTCTAAATTTCATATAAAACATAATGTTTTCAACATTTTACATCAACTCAATGTTGGCAGGAGAATTGCCAATAGTAAAGAAATCATAACCAATGGGATCCAATTCCAGGGAATTGGGCCTGATTCAGGGACGTTGCGTCGGGTCACTTTCGAGATACAAAGCGACTGCGCAATTAACAATACTTGGAAAGATGGATCCTTAATGGCCGTCAGTCGGGCCGACGGCTCATTGGTTTGACGTGTTCGTATGATCACCGGCAGCATGCAAGTGGGAGTTTGGGGCACCAGCAACACAGATTCATCTAGAAGTAGCACGAGAGAGCCGTAGCAGTATCGCGGCAAGGGGAGAGAAGACAGAAATGAAAAAGCTCATGTATTTGCTGTTTGTGGCAGTGGTAGTCCTCAGTTTGGGGAGCACCAGCGCATTTGGACAGGCAACCGCGAGCGGCACCATTCAAGGTACCGTTACGGACAAGTCGGGCGCAGTCGTTTCCGGCGCCGAGGTGGTTGCCAAGAGTAAGGGTACGGATACCTCCCGGACGGCAGCGACCAACGACACTGGTTACTACCGATTCGAATTGCTGCCGGCTGGAGTTTACATCGTGACAGTCACTAAGGCTGGGTTTGCGACCGTGACGCAAACGATTGAAATTCTGGTTGGGCAAACCACCACAGCCAACGCAGAACTAAAACCAGGGGCCGCAAGTGAAGTCATCGAAGTGACTAGCGAGGTGCCGGTTCTCGATCTGGCGAAAACGGATGTCAGCCAGAACATCACGCCCAAGGAAGTCCAAGAGTTGCCCATGGTCGGACGTGACGTAGCCAACCTCGCCTATCTGGCTCCTGGCGTAAAAGCCACTGACTCCTACGACCCCACAAAAAACCGCTATGCCATTCTATCTGTCAATGGGGACGGCGGCCGGAACGTCAACGTCACCGTCAACGGAGTGGATAACAAGGACAATACTGTGGGCGGTCCGGTGATGCAGCTTCCTTTGGAAGCCGTCCAAGAGTTTGTGATCAGCACACAGCGATTTTCGGCGGTTAATGGACGCTCGGAAGGCGCGGCTATCAACATGATTACCAAGTCGGGCACGAACCTCTACCATGGTTCGATCTTTGGGTACTTCCGCGACACCAATCTGAACACTGACGAAAAGGATCCCACCGGCACGGGTGGCACGCAGTCCTCTCACCCGAGCTACACACGCCAGCAATTCGGAGGATCCGTCGGCGGGCCCATCATGAAGGACAAACTCTTTGGCTTCTTTGCCATCGAACGGGAGCGCGAACACCAAGCTCAGACCGTAGATGCGACCTCTTTCACTGAACTTACGCTGGCAAAGGCGAACGGTTTCGCGGATGACCCCGCGGCGACGATTGCGCGTCCTTTTTTCGAATGGCGCTACAATGGGCGGCTCGATTGGGTGATCAACAGCAGGAACAACGCTTACGTCAGCTATACGTCGCAGGTCAACGACAGCCTCAATGATCAGTCGGACGCCACCATGGACCTCACCGAAGGCAACTTCACGAGAAACCATTTGATCGTGGGCAACTTTACCTTGAACTCGAATATATCCAATACCACCGTTAACCAGTTCACGCTGGGCTATCAGTATTGGAACAACCTCATTGACAGCAGCCTCCGTGCTCCTAACATCATATTCCCAAGCGCATCGTTCGGTACAAATACCAACGTTCCTCAACAGTCCTTCCAGAAGAAATGGCAGTTCAAGGATGACATTTCAAAAACCATTGGCCGCCACACTTTCCAAGCAGGCGTGGACTTCATCTACAACCCTGTCGAGGGCGGCTTTTTTGAGTTCAATCCCACGCTTCTAATTCGCTTTGGAGCCAACCCGAGCGCGATCTTGGCCGATCCTGCACTGTATCCACAAGGATTCGCTACTCCAGGCCTGGTTACGGAAATGTCCATCGCCAACGGCAACCCGTACTTCCTTGTCGCCACCAAGCAGCTCGGTTTCTACGGACAGGACAATTGGAAAGTCAACAACCGCCTCACGCTAAACCTTGGCCTTCGTTGGGACAAGGATTTCAACATGATCGGTGGGGCAGATATCAAGAACAGCCGGACCTACCAGGAGCTGGTGGCGCTCAACAGCCCGATCTCCAATCCCTTGGTCAGCAAGATCGCCCATGACGATAACAAGGACTTCAGCCCGCGCGTCGGCTTCGCCTACGATTTGACGGGCCAGGGCAAGCATGTGATTCGTGGAGGCTACGGTCTCTACTTCGGAAACGTATTTCAAAACATCCCGTTGTTCATGGAGCAGCAGGCCAACGCGACTGTCTTTCAGACTTTGTTCGACATCACCGACCCCGTCAAAGACACCGTACCGGGAACCAACATACCACTCGGCCAGTGGCGCTACGGCGTGGACCCCATGCCCACGATTGCGCCTCCGTCCTCACAGCTCAACCCGGGTAGCATAGGCCGCCTCATGGCCCCCAACTATCGGAACCCAGTGACCGAGGAATTCAATGGCGGTTATAGCTGGGCGATGAATACAAACACGGCGCTCGAGGTGGAATACACACACGTTCTCGGCTTGCACGGGAACAAGACCATCAACATTGACCAGAAGGTGCCCGACACGTCACAGCCCATTGGCTCCCAGTGCTGCTATCGCCCGCTTGATCCGGCGTTTGCGGCGAACCCGGCGCTGCCGCAACTGGGTAGCGTTCGTGTCGATGAGTCCATTAACCGTGAGCATTACGACGGAGTGAATTTCAGCTTCCGGCAACGCATGAGCCACCACTTCCAGTTTGCCGCGAACTACACGCTGGGGTGGGCGAATTCCTACGACGGCGGAGGCAGCTCCTACCGCAACTACCCCAGGCTGTCGACGAATCCGTTTGCCAGCTACGAGTGGGGCCCGTCAATCAATGATGAACGCCACCACGTGACCGTGAGCGGCATTGTCGAATTGTCCAAGGGCTTTCAGCTCTCACCCATCCTGCAGTATGGTTCAGCGCGCCCGTACAACCTGACCAACTCCTCCAACACACTGAATACCGGCGGCGGCACACTCAACGCGGTCGTGGTACCAACCAGTGATCCTACCAACTATCTCGCGTTCGCCGGCAACAACGCGGGGGCACAGAACTGCTTCTATGGCATAAACGGCGTCGCGCAAGGCTGCACTATAGCCAAGTACGATCCGCTGCGTGGCGACCCATTCTTTGAACTCGACATGCGGTTGGCGAAGAACATCAAGTTCGGGGAACGCATGAACCTGCAGTTGATTGCGCAAGCATTCAACCTCACGAATCGCGCCAATTACGGCAACAACTTTGGCCCCAGTGCTACTGCCACCATTGGCAGCCCTGCGACCTTCGGCCACCCGCAAGGCTTCATCAACCCGGCCAGCACGATCATTCCGCACTCGCTGTGGGGTGAACTCGGCGCACGCTTTACGTTCTAAGCTGGCGTACGGCTCGAATCTAACAACTAACACCGGGGCTGGCTCACGCGAGTCAGCCCCGGTTTTCTTTTTGGCGAAGGGAATTTGCGGCCGTGGGGCGCCACTCGGCTCTCCCCAAGCCGGGCGGTCATCTCCTGCCTCTTCTTCGAAGTCATTCGACTGGGCCAATGGGAAGGGACTTGGCATGACCGGGCTATTCCCCAAAGCGTAGCGACTTGTGCCCGCTCTCCGGTCTCAGTAGAATGTCGAGTCCTTGTTTCCCGCAGCTTCTTCTTCAATCGAGTAAGAGCGGAGTCATACCGAATGGGGCAGCACTACGACGTTATCGTCATCGGCGGAGGCCACAACGGCCTGGTCAACGCCGCTTATCTCGCCAAGGCAGGGAAGAAGGTCGTCGTTCTTGAACGCCGACACGTTCTCGGCGGCGCCGCGGTCACGGAAGAGATTATCCCCGGCTTTCTTTTTTCCGAATGTTCGTACGTGGTCTCGCTGCTCCGGCCGGAAATTATTCGCGAACTCGATCTACCTCGCCACGGCCTGGAAATTCTGCCGCTTGATGGCACTTTCAGCCCCATGCCCAGCGGCGACTACCTCTGGCGCGTCAACGATCACGCCAAATCCATCCGCGACATTCGGCGCCACTCCCGCCTCGACGCCGAGGCCTACGACGAATTCTCGAAGATGATGACGCCCATGTGCCGCTTCGTGAAGCCCATGCTCTCGATGGTTCCGCCGGATCCCACCACGCTCAATCCGAAAGACCTCAAGCAGCTTCATTTTCTGATGCAGCGCTTCCGCGAACTCTCTTCCGACGAGCGCTATACCCTCGTTCAGCTCATGACCATGAGCTCCGCCGATTTCCTCGACCAGTGGTTCGAAACCGACGTCCTCAAAGCCACCATGTCCGCCTCCGGAATCATCGGCACGTTTCTCGGCATTCGTTCGCCCGGTACCGCGTACGTTCTCTTGCACCATTACATGGGCGAAATCGACGGCGCATTCCGCTCCTGGGGCTTCAGCCGTGGCGGCACGGGTGCTATTTCGAACGCCATCGCCGATGCGGCGCGCGAAGCCGGGGTCGAGATTAGAACAAAGGCGCCCGTCGGAAAAATTCTTGTGAAGAACGGCCGTGCCGCCGGCGTCGTCCTCCAAAGTGGCGAAGAACTCTACGCCAACGTTGTTTCTTCGAGCGTTGATCCGCATCTCACCTTCGAGAAATTTCTTGAGCCGAACGAACTTCCCGCCGATTTCCTCGAAGGCGTGCGCCGGTACAAATTCCGCGGCTCTTCCGGCAAAGTCAATCTCGCGCTCGACGCGCTTCCCAATTTCAAGTGTTTCCCCGGTCCCGGCGCGCATCTTCGCGGAGCGATTTCCATTTCTCCCAGCATGGACTACATGGAGCGCGCCTACGACGACGCGAAGTACGGCCATTTTTCCCGCAAGCCGTACATTGATATGGTTATTCCCAGCCTTACCGATCCCAGCGTCGCGCCTCCCGGCAAACACGTGCTCTCCTGCTTCGTGCAGTACGCGCCGTACAAACTCGCGGAAGGAACCTGGGACGATCAGAAGCAAGCCTTTGGCGACAACGTCATCAACACCATCGCCGAATACGCACCGAATATCAGAGACATCATCATCGATCGCCAGGTGCTCACGCCGCTGGACCTCGAGCGCGAATTTGGCCTCACGCAAGGAAATATTTTTCAGGGCGAGCTTTCTCTCGAACAGCTCTTCTTCTTGCGCCCTGTCGCCGGCTGGGCCTACTACCGAACGCCCATTCATAACCTTTATATGTGCGGCTCCGCCACGCATCCGGGCGGAGGCATCATGGGCGCCAACGGCCGCATCGCCAGCCAGGTCATATTGAAAGAGTGGAAAGGCGGATCTTCGCGCGCGACGACGGCCGTATCCAAGGCGGCCAACTAGTCATGCCTCTCGGACAGCGCGTGGTTCTCATCGGCGGCGGCCACAACGCTCTCGTCACGGCTTTTTATCTTGCCAAAGGTGGCTTCAAGCCGCTCGTTCTCGAACGCCGCGAAATGGTCGGCGGCGGCGCCATCACCGAGGAATTTCATCCCGGCTTTCACGCCTCCACTCTTGCGCACACGCTTGGCCCGCTGCGCGCGGACATTGCAAAGGATCTGCAAGTCGAACAGTTCGGTTGCGAAATCCTGCGGCCCGATCCCCGCGTCTTTGCTCCCGCGCCCGACGGCAGAGCACTTTTTTTCTATGATGACGCGGCCAAAACTGCTGCTGGAATTGGCAGCCTCTCCGCCAAAGACGCCGCGAAATACTCTCAGTTCGCCGCTTCGCTCGAAGCGACCGCCGGCTTCTTCACGCAACTGACTTCCATCACGCCTCCGGCGATCGATCATCCCACTCCCGAAGATTTGTGGAATCTTCTAAAGACTGGCCGCGGCGTGCGCAGCCTCGGCAAAACCGGCATCTTCGATCTTCTCCGCTGGGGCCCCATGGCCGTTGCGGACTTCGTTGCCGAATTTTTTGAAACTGAACTCCTGCGCGCGGCCATCGCCGCTCGCGGCATTTTTGGCACGGCGCTCGGCCCCTGGTCCGCAGGCTCAACGGCCGTGCTCCTTCTCCGTGCCGCTGCCGATTCTCATCCCGTCGGCTCGGCGGCGTTTCCGCGCGGTGGGCTTGGCTCCTTCACGCGCGCGCTTGCCGAATCCGCAAAACAAGCTGGTGCAGAAATCCGCACCGACGCCGAAGTGCAGCAGATTCGAATCAAAGATGGCGCCGTCACGGGAGTCGTTCTCTCCAATGGCGAAGAAATCGCCGTCGAAGCCGTTGTCTCCGGTGCCGACCCCAAGCGCACCTTTTTCAATCTAGTCGACGCTTCGCAGCTCGACCCCACTTTCGCCAATCGCATGAAAAATCTCCGCACCAACGGCACCGTCGCCAAAGTCAATCTGGCCCTCGGCGGCCTTCCCACGTTTACCTCGCTCGATTCGGACGAGAGTCCTCTCAAAGCCCTCTCCGGCCGCATCCACATCGGCCACGAAATCGACTATCTTGAGCGTGCTTTCGACGCCTCCAAGTACGGCGATTTCTCGAAGACCCCATGGCTCGACGTCACGATTCCCACAATCCTCGATCCCGCCCTGGCCCCCGACGGCAAGCATGTCCTCTCCGCCTACGTCCAATTCGCTCCTTACAAATTAAGAGAAGGGAATTGGGACGCGCGCCGCAAAGACCTCGGCGATACCGTCATCAAGACTCTCGCCGCTTGCGCGCCAAATCTTCCCGGCCTCATCGAAGGCATTCAAGTCATCACGCCCAAGGATCTCGAATCTTCCTACGGCTTCACCGGCGGCCACATTTTCCACGGCGAACTCGCGCTCGATCAGCTTTTCACCATGCGCCCCATTCTCGATTGGGCGCGCTACAAAACTCCCATCCGCGGCCTTTTCCTCTGCGGTTCCGGCACGCATCCCGGCAACGGCCTCACCGGCGCCAGCGGCGCCAACGCCGCCCGCGAAATCATCCACGCTCTCCGATGAATGTGGAGTGCGGGAGCTTGCTCCCGCTTTTGCCCAATTAATCCCATGACAACCATCGATCGCACAAAACTAAAATCCATCCAAAAACGCGAGGAATCCCGCTTCCTCGCTGACCACCCCAAATCCGCCGCACTCTACTCCCGCGCGCAATCCTCTCTTCTCGGTGGCGTGCCCATGAACTGGATGAAAAAATGGGCTGGCGCTTTTCCAATTTTCGTCAAGTCCGCGAAGGGCGCGCACTTCACCGACGTCGATGGCCGCGACTACATTGATCTCTGCCTCGGAGACACCGGTGCGATGACCGGCCACTCGCCCGAGGTCGTCGCCGAAGCCGTCGCCCGCCGCGCTAGAGAAGGCATCACCTTCATGCTTCCCACCGAAGACGCGCTGTGGGTCGGCGAAGACCTCCAGCGCCGCTTCCATCTTCCGTACTGGCAATTTACGTTGACCGCCACCGACGCCAATCGCTTCTCCATTCGAATCGCGCGAGAATTCACCAAACGTTCGAAAATCCTCGTCTATCACTACTGCTACCACGGCACTGTCGACGAATCCTTCGCTACGCTCACAAACGGCGTCGTCGCCCCACGCCGCGGCAACATCGGCCCGCCCGTAAATCCCGCCGAAACCACCCGCGTCGTCGAATTCAACGATCTCAACGCGCTCGAAGACGCCCTCAAGCATCGCGACGTCGCCTGCATCCTCGCCGAGCCTGCCATGACCAACGTCGGCATCATTCTCCCCGACAAAGGCTACTGGCGCGACGCCCGCGAACTCGCCCGCCGCTACGGTTCTCTCTTCATCGCCGACGAAACGCACACCATCTGCGCTGGCCCCGGCGGCTGCACCGCCGCATGGAAACTCGATCCCGACATGCTTGTCTTCGGCAAAGCCATCGGCAGCGGCATCCCCGGCGCCACCTACGGCTGCAGCGAAGAAGTCGCCCAGCGCATCTCGGCGCGCATCCATCTCGAAGATTGCGACGTCGGCGGCATCGGCGGAACTTTGGCAGGCAATGCTCTTTCTCTAGCCGCGATGCGTGCCACGCTCGAACACGTCCTCACGCCCGCCGCATTCGAACGCATGATTCCGCTCGCCCAGCGCTTCAACGACGGCGTCGCCGCCGAAATCCGCGCGCACCATCTCCCCTGGAACGTCATCCAACTCGGCGCCCGCGCCGAATACACCTTCGCCGCAAAACCTCCCCGCACCGGCGGCGAATCCGCCGCTGCCGCCGACTTCGAACTCGAGCGCTTCCTCCACCTCTACGCCCTAAACCGCGGCGTCCTCCTCACCCCCTTCCACAACATGGCCCTTATGTCCCCCGACACCACCCCCGCCGACATCGACGCCCACACCGAAATCTTCGTCGCCGCCACCTGCGAACTCACTTCTTAAGTGGCACAGCCAATCAGGCTGCGCGTTTTCCGGTATGATGCTTCCTCATGTCCTTCGACTTCAAGGTTCTTTTGATTCTTGTTTTGAGCGCGCTTGGTATTCGTCTTGCGGCGATGTGGCTCTCCAACCGGCAGGATCGTGCGCAAAATTCGAATACGGTCATGACCTCCGAAGCGAAAAATCCGTATTTGGGCCTTCGCAACCAAATCCTGAAACTCAATCGCGAAAAGATTGGACTGTCCGCTCCTGCCAAGCCTACGGAACCATGGGCTGCAGTCATGGATTGGGGCGTAATGAATGGTACCGCTACTGTCGTCGCCATTGCCGATGGAACCGCAAGCATTTACCTCAGCAGTGGAGGAGGCTCCATTGGCGGAGGACAATCCCATGATTCAATCCGCAAAGCCGCCCAGAAAATGGTGTCCGTCGCTGCCGAGTTTCAGCCCCAGATGCCGGCCACGGACACCTACCCTCTGCCTCAAAGTGGCCAAGTCACTTTTTACGTGCTCACGGACGCAGGAGTATTTACCGCGAGCGCCCCTCAGGAAGATTTGAGTTCGCACCGACACCCGCTAGGGAAGCTGGGAGACGCCGCTCAGGAGATCATTACGCAATATCGTCTGATCCAGAATAAGAAATGATAGTTGTCGGTGGGCCCGTGGCGCCAAAACCAACATTCTTCCCCACGCCCACTGACTTCCGCGCCTGGCTCGAAGCCCATCACGACAAGCTCCGCGAACAGATCGTAGGCTTCCACAAAAAGGATTCCGGAAAACCGAGCATTACTTGGCCCGAGTCCGTAGAAGTCGCGCTGTGCTTCGGCTGGATTGACGGCGTTCGAAAGAGCCTCGACGAAACCAGCTACACCATTCGTTTCACTCCCCGCAAGCCCACTAGCAATTGGAGCTCCATCAACATCGACCTCGCTCGAAAGCTCTCAAAAAAAGGTCTCATGCATCCCGCCGGCCTCAAGGCCTTCGCGGCGCGTAGCGAGAAAAAATCCGGCATCTACGCTTACGAACAACGAAAAAGCGCCAAGTTCACTCGCGGACAGCAAAAGCAGTTTCGCGCCAACAAACCCGCATGGGAATTCTTCCTTTCGCAAGCTCCGTGGTACCAAAGGGTGTGCACCTGGTGGGTCATTACCGCAAAAAGAGAAGAAACCAAACGCAAGCGCCTTTGCGAGCTCATCGGTCATTCGCAGCGTCAGCGAAGAATTCCTCGCCTTCTCCCCACGAAGAAGAAATAACCGCGTATCTTGCCGAATAGAAATCAAAACGGGTTGTTAGTACCTGTTTTTGGCTTTTGTTGCGTCTCAGTCGGCAGGAGGCACTCTATGCAGCTCTTACTCGTCGGATTGTTGTTGAACTCCCTCCTGCTATCTCCAACGCCAGCCTCCGATGGCTCAACGGCTGCAATTCCAGATTCGCCGAAGGGTTTTGATCAGCAATTTCGCGATTTCTTCAACTCCTTCAAAGAAGGCGACGACCAGAACATAAAGTTGAAGCTGGATGAATTCGCTATCCCCTCGCATTGGTTCACCGACGGCTTCGGTGCCGACAAGGGGCCGGAGGTAGCCAAGGACTACTCCAAGGAATTTGAATACTTCAAACTCTCCACCCTCCTTAAACTCCGCAGAATGGAGGGCAACCACTACTGCAGTCCGTCCGGCGCTAAATTGCGGACCAGGCGGGATCAGACCATCAAGGTTGAATTGAAACTCTTAGCGAGTCCCCCGGCATTTCAGATCCCGCCGGCACAAAGTTTTCAAATTTATTCGGGAGATTGCTCCTTCATGGACACTTTCATCTATGTGGACGCCGCGTTTCGCTTTTATGGAAACGGCGCTCACACATTCTGGGACCCGGTGAAAGTTCGCCGCGCCGATCCCTGCGGTCCGAACGATGGAACCCAGCCCAACGGCCGCCTCATCCATCGGGTCGAGCCGGAGTATCCCGAAGAGGCCCGGCAGAAACATGTTAAGGGTTTCGTGAAAATGGTCGTCACCGTAGCTGAGGATGGGTCCGTAAGAAAGGTGAAGATCGTGGAGGGCAAGCCTTTATTGAACGACGCCGCAATCAAGGCCGCAATGCAGTGGCGCTACACTCCTTTCATGAATTGTGGGAAACCAGTTGAGATGCAATCCTTCGAACATGTAAAATTCCCGCCGAAGTCTTAGCTCTCTCAGACGGGGAATAAACCATGCCATCAAACTACCTGCTCAAAACCGAAGCCTCCGCTTATTCCTTCGCCGATCTCCAGCGCGACAAGGCCACCGTCTGGGACGGTGTTCACAATCCCGTGGCGCTGCGAAACCTCAGCGCTATGAAGCCCGGCGACAAGCTCATCATTTACGAAACCGGCGATCGCAAATGCGCCGTCGGGACAGCTTCCGTAGTCTCCGTAGATAATTCCGATCCCAAGAATCCCGCCGTCGAACTAAAAGCTGGAAAGCCGCTCGCAAAGCCCGTCACGCTGGCCGAAATCAAATCCAAAAAAATCTTCAACGATTCGCCCCTCGTCAGAATGGGCCGCCTCTCCGTCGTTCCGCTCACCGACGCCCAGTACAAATTTTTAGCTGGCGACTGATTCGCCAAACGCGCGTATGATGCGCGTGCAAAACAAAAAATCGCGAGGTCCCATCCGATGAAACGCTCCATCCTCGTTCTCGCTTTTTTTCTGGCCGGTCCGCTCTTTGCCCAGCAGCCCCCCGAAATCCCCTACCACGCCGACGCCAATTTCCTGAAGCTCCCGCCCGACATCCATCTCGGCGAAGCCGTCGGCGTCGCCGTCAATTCGAAAGGCCACATCTTCGTCTTCTCCCGCGGCAATTCCACCGGCCCTTCCTACGGAGCGGCCGCCGCGCAACTCCTCCAATTTCTTCCCGACGGCCGCTTCGTCCGCGAAATCGGCCACAATCTTTACGCCTGGTCCTTCGCGCATTCCGTCCGCATCGATAAAGACGACAACATCTGGGTCGCCGACAAAGGTTCCGACATGGTCATCAAGTTCAATCCCGAAGGCCGCGTCATCATGGTCTTCGGCCGCAAGCAGGAAGCCTCCGATGAAGGCACCGAGCCACTCAAGCATCCCAAGCCGCCGCTCCCGCCCGTCGACGGCCAGTTCCGCCAGGTCACCGACATGGCCTGGGACGCCGCGGGCAACACCTACATCAGCGACGGCTACGTGAATTCCCGCGTTGCCAAAGCCGATAAAGACGGCGTCTGGCTAAAATCCTTCGGCGAACCCGGTGACAAGCCCGGCCAGCTCAACACGCCCCACAGCATCGCCGTCGACGCGCAAAACAATGTCTACGTCGCCGACCGCGGCAACCGCCGCATCCAGGTCTTCGACGCTGACGGAAAATTTCTCCGCCAAATCACCATCGACGTGCCTGCCGCCGCCGACGCGCGCGCCGCCATCGGCAATAAGCCCACCTCCACCACCGGCACCATGGCCCCCGGCGCGCCGTGGACGCTCTGCATCACGCCCGCCCCCAATCAAGTTCTCTACACCTCCGACGCCTTCCCCGGCCGCATCTACAAACTCTCCCTCGACGGAAAACTTCTCGGCATGCTCGGAAAATCCGGCAAACAGCCCGGCCAGTTCGGCTGGATCCACGCCATCGCCTGCCCCAGCGAAAACGAACTCTACGTCGCCGAGATTTTGAATTGGCGCGTGCAAAAACTCACGCTCGAGCCAACTCACTAGCGTTCTTTCAAGAATCATTCATGGGGGTCGGAGCTTTAGCTCCGACATTGTGAGGCAGGGAAACGGGGCTTTAGCCCCTGAGGAAGCCGCGTAGCGCGCGAGCCACCCAACCGCCTATACTGTCTCCCGAATAATCACGCAAAGGACGTCTCGTGCTCATCACCTTCCGTTTCCGCTATCCCATCTCGCACACCATGGCGTTCGAACGCGAATACCACCCGAACCTTCGCCTCACGCTTCGCGAAAAGCGCGAATTCCTGAAACATGCCATCACCATCTGGATGTTTGACCGCGGCGAACTCGTCGGCGAAACCTACGGCTTCCCACTCGACGGCCGCGACGAAATCCCTGTCGGCTGCCCCCGCGATCCGCATTCTATCTACTGCTACTCCAACACCATCCTGAAAAAGTATCAGCACCAGGGCTATGGCCGCATTCTCAAAGCCGCCTTCATCGGCCGCGTCGCACGCGATTTTCGCCGCATCTACGGCCACGCCCGCCCCGGCCCCAGCCAGGCCCTCAACAAATCCTTCGGCGCCCGCCTCGGCCCCACCCGCAAAAACTGGCAAGGCACCGGCGAAGACTATCGCCTCTACGTCCTCCACCTGCATACCTGAGAGCCCCCGTACGAGCGAACCTCAGTTCGCAACTGGCGCGCCGAAAGACTGGTGCTCGGGCCAGTTCACTAGTACCCTTGAAGTAGTAATGTTGAAAACGATAATTCAACGCAGCGAATTACGGCTGAATCGCGGATTCTGCCGTTCCCGCCTCTCGTGTTGCATTGCTTGCTTGGGAATCGTCCTTGCGTCTCCTCCGCTTCACGCGCAAGAAACGTCGCAAGCTGTCACTGCCGATGCCCCAACTCCGCAAAACTCACCACCAGCCCGAGCAGAGCGCGACGTCTCCTACCGCACCCTCCCGCATAATTTCCTGGAAGACCAGAAAGACATCTGGCTTTTTCCCGTGCGGCTCGCCAAAGGCCATCAATGGCTCCCAACACTTGCCGTAACCGGCGTAACCGCGGCCCTCCTCGTCGCCGATCCCCATGACACGGGCTACTTCCGCCGCACCTCGAGCTTTCACACTTTCAACAACGTCTTCTCCGGTCCCATCACCGCCGGTGAAATCGCTATTGTTCCGGCAGCCTTCCTCGTTGTCGGTCATTTCACTCACGATTCCTACGCGGAAAAAACCGCCCTCCTCGCCGGCGAAGCCTACGCCGACAGCGCCGTCCTTGACGTCGTCCTGAAAGTTGCGACGCGGCGCCTCCGTCCTTCCGACATCCCACCCTCCGGTCCTTTCAACGACACCTTCTTCAACAGTCATGTATCGAACGCCGGCATCAATACCAGCTTTCCTTCCAGTCACGCCTCCGCCGCCTTTGCCGTTGCCACCGTATTCGCTCATCGCTATCGCCACCATCGCTGGGTTCCCTACGTAGCCTACGGCGCGGCCTCTCTCATCAGCTTTTCCCGCGTCACCAATCAAGCCCACTTTCCCTCCGACGTCTTCCTCGGCGCTGCCCTCGGCTTCACCATTTCCGAGTTCTCCGTTCTCCGCCCGCGCTAATCGTTCTGAATTTGACGCATCTTTTGCACAGAAGATCTCGTCGATTGACCTTGACACCCACATCATCGAAGCACAGGATGACCTTGTAGTTTCGCCAGTTGAGGCGAGACTCCCGCTCCGCAGTCCGAGGGCAGTTTCTTTAACAGTCACGCTCCGCATCGAGCGCCTAGAGGGCAGTCCGTCCTCGGCTCGTTTTTCTCCGCTCACCCGGGGGCCTGACTTTTTGCCCGTCCCACAGGACTGCACGCCCAAGCTCGCAGCGGTTCCAGGCCACAACACAGCAGCTCGACTCGCTTTATGCGAGAACCGTTTTTGTTTTCTCAAAAAGGAGAATTTCAAATGTCAGAACACAATAAAGCTATCGTCCGTCGTCTGTTCGCCGAACTCTGGAACACCGGCAATCTGTCCATGGCCGACCAGATTTTTGCTCCCACTTACGAGCATCATGATCCTTCCACGCCCGATTTTGGGCGCGGCCCGGACAGTGAAAAGAAGCGCGCCTCTCTTTATCGCAATGCCTTCCCCGACATGCACTTGACCATCGAGGATGTCATCGCCGAAGGCGAAACCGTCATGACCCGCTGGTCCTGCCAGGGCACCCACAAAGGTGATCTCAATGGCATTGCCCCGACGGGAAAGCGCTTCACCATCACCGGCGTAACCATCGCTCGCGTCTCCGCTGGCAAGATCGTCGAAGGCTTCGTCAACTGGGATGCTCTAGGCCTCATGCAGCAGCTCGGCGTAGTCCCCGCACCCGCCCAAGTCAAAGTCCTCGCCGCCGCAAGGTAGACGACTCGTCTTTCCACAATCAACCGGGAGGCCCGATCACACATCGGGCCTTCTTTTTTTGTAGTGGCGGGTCTTCAGACTCGTGCTTCCAGCCAGGCCATAACAAATTAGTCGCACAGTATTCCTGCCTGCTCTGAGCTTGGCGAAGCCCCGTTTGTGTCTTTACGAGGCATGCCTCTACTAATTGTTGGGAAACCTGTACCGACCAAATGCCCACAAAAAAAACAGAAATTCATGTGCTATTCAGGACAGCATTGCGGATTAGACTTTTCTATACTCCCCCAAGTGTGCCGATGTGAATTCGGCTCCCTGAATTCCAGTTTTCCACTCGGGCTACAAAGCAACATATCCGATTGCAGATTCTTGAGATCGAGCTTAGTTGGCTTGGTGCACCTCGCAAATGCGAAGCGCTATCAGGCAGAAGGAAACAGAATGCGTTCTATCGTGTCCATCCGTTCGCTGCTGTTCGCACTGGTATTGCTGGCCATCTCCGCGGTATCTTCCGCTCAAGTTAGCATCGGCCTTTCCATTAGGATCGCCCCGCCCGAACTTCCCGTCTACGAGCAGCCCATCTGCCCCGAGGACGGCTACATCTGGACCCCAGGCTACTGGGCTTACGGTGACGAAGATTATTATTGGGTTCCCGGAACCTGGGTCATGGCTCCCGAACCCGGTTATCTCTGGACTCCCGGCTACTGGGGCGGCGATGGCGATGACTACGTTTTCCACGAAGGCTACTGGGGAACGGAAGTCGGTTTCTACGGCGGCATCAGTTACGGCTATGGCTATTTCGGCCACGGCTACGAAGGCGGCCGCTGGGACAACGGCCATTTCTTCTACAACCAATCGGTAAGCCACATAGATGTCTCTCGCAATCGCAACGTTTACAACACACGAGTCGACGACAACAACCGTGGTAATCGTGTCAGCTTCAACGGCGGCAATGGTGGCGTGCAGGTGCGTGCCACAAGCCGCGAAGAAGCTGCCGGACGCGAGCGCCATGTCGCTCCCCTCGCTGCGCAAACGGAGCATGTACAGTCTGCCCGCTCCAATCCTGAGCTACGCGCCTCCTCCAATCACGGCAAGCCTCCCATCGCCGCCACCGCGAAGCCCGGCGCCTTTAGAGAAAGCGGAGCCGTAGCCGCTAGAGAAGGTGGAGCTGTTCATACCGCGCCCGCCGCCCAAAACAACGCCGCTCGCTCGAACACCGAAACGGCTCGCCCCACCACCGAGGCTGCCCGTCCGGCCACCGAAACTCCTCGCGCAACCAACGAAGCCGCTCGTCCGGCAGTCGAGACAGCTCGCCCTAGCCCCACAGTCCATGCCAGGGATCTCCCTCCCGCGCGAACCTTTACCCCTCCAAACTCGGGCAATGCCAAGCAGGACCAGAAATATCAGCAGCAGCAGCAAAAGCTTCAGGTCCAGCAAGTCAATGAACGCCAGAAACTCCAGACCAGGCAGGAACAGGATCATCAGCGGCTTCCGCAAAAGCCCGCCAATGAGCCGAAACAGCAGCAGTTAGAGCAGAAGCACCAGCAGCAGACCCAGCAACTGGACCAAAAACACACGCAGCAGCAACAACAGTTGCAGCAGCGCCAGCAACCCGCCACGCACCAGGCGGCGGCCAAGCCGGAGAAGCCAAAGCCCTCCTAGACGAACGCAACCATCCTGGGTGGCAACTGCGACCCCGCAGATGCAAACCCGCCGCATGCCCCATCCTTTCCGGCCCTCGCCGGAAAGGATGGGCATTTTCTTCCTCTTTTCCAATTTCAGGAGCAGCCGCACATCACCAAAGTGGAAGGAGAGGCACGATGTCCGTAGACGCGAGCCTTTCTTCTCCTCCCTCCAGCCGCCCGCTCATCGCCCCGGCATGGCACACGATTGTGTTCATCGCCATTTTTATCGCGTTGTCCGTCGCTGGCGGTTTCTTTCAGCACGCCGCAAAGCAGCATCCGCAGCCAATAGTACCGGCCACTAGCCCTGTGCCCGGTTACGTCTCCGTGCTTATTTCGGAATGGCTCCTGGTGCTTTACGTCCGCATGGGCGTCCACAAGCGAGGGGTGCGTTTGCGCGATCTCGTTGGCGGCCGCTGGGCCACGCCAACAGACGTCATAAAGGACTTCGCTCTGGGCGCAGCGCTTTGGGGTCTGTGGATTCTGTTGCAGAATTCCCATCTTCTCGGCGGCGGAACCAACGCCGCGCAAGGACTTCTTCCCAAGGGGATTCTTGAAAGCCTCGCGTGGCTCCCTCTCGCCCTTTCCGCCGGATTTTGTGAGGAACTCGCTTTTCGCGGCTATCTGCAGAAGCAATTTCAGGCCATCATCGGCAGCACCGTTTTGGCCGTTCTTTTCCAGGCGATTGTCTTCGGCGTTGGCCACCTATACGAAGGCGTAGGCGCGGCAGCAAGAATCGCTCTTTTCGGCGTCCTATTCGGCCTGCTCGCGGTCTGGCGGAAGAGCCTCCGGCCCGGCATGATCGCCCACGCCTGGTCCGATATTTTTGGCGTAATCCTCTTCCGTCGAATGTAGGTACGCGTCCCGAGCACCATCCAGGCAAACGCATTTCTGGCGGTTGTTACTTGGCCGCAGTGTGGTGGTCGTAACTAATCACCCGCGTGATTTTCCACGCGCCGTCTTTGCACTGCCATAGATGGATGAAACTCGCCTCCCCAACTTGCTCCGTATCCTCATGCCCCGGATGGTGGAAGCGGTGCACTCCCATCTCCACCGCTCCGTAGCCTTTCATGTAATGGACCTGCAGCGACCCTGGCAGGAGTTCCCGCGTCACTTTGCCGCAGATATTCTTCTTTACGCTGTCTGTCAAATTCTCTCTTCCGAGTGTCACGCCGCCCTGATCGTGGTAGAACTCCACATCCTTGACGAAAAAACTGCTGAACTTCTCCAAATCACACCGGTTATAAGCATCGAAAAGCGCCGAATCCAGCGTCGTAATAGCTTTATCCAATTCCTCCTGCGATTTAATATTCTCCAGGGACGGGACAGCCTGGGCCTCCGCTCGCGCAACAAGCAATGCCAACAGAGGCAAGAGCAACACGATTCTTGACGCAGCAAAGAGCCTTTTCATCGAGGACTCCCTTTCCTTTGGATCGGCAACACACTCGGGTATACGTGTCTCCCGGCCGGAATGTTCCAGGGGCGCTTCTCTCAACTCACATACTTACCCTGTCACCGTGATAAAATGATACGCTCGTCCCATCCGACGGCAGCTCTCCGAACAAGCACGAAACGCCCCGCGAGTCCTCTGCGTCCTACTCATAGGGGCTAAGAGAGGGAGAAAAGGTCCTATGCAATTCAAAACTCTAATTGGCAGCGTGGTTTTTGCACTTTTTCTTGGCACTGCGCTCCATGCGCAAGATCCGCAACCTCCGGTTCCAGAACCCACCAAACCGCCTGCAGCCGCGCCGGCCACTGCTCCGGACGTTCCCGATAAGCTCGTTCTCAAAGAAGGCGCCGACGTCAATCTCAAATTCGCCCAGGATCTTAGCTCAAAAACTTCCGTCGACGATGACCCCGTCACTCTAATTCTCGATCAAGATATAAAAGTCGGCGATGTCGTCGTCATCAAAGCCGGCGCCAAGGCTTTGGGAACCATCACGCACGCCAAGAAAGCCGGCATGCTGGGCAAGGGCGGCGAACTGAATTTGCGCTTGGATTACCTGTCCGCCGGTGACACCCGCGTGAGGATCCGCGGTACCAAAGGAAAAGAGGGAGAAGGAAAAGTAGGCGCTACCGTCGCCCTCACCGTCCTCTTCGGCCCCATCGGCCTCATCAAGCACGGCAAAAACGTCGAAATCAAGCAGGGAACTCCCCTGCTTGCCTACACCGACGAAACCTACACCCTTACCCCGCCCAAGTAATTCAAAAGAAGCGCTACTCTTCGATCTTTCGAGGTCGCCACTCTTTCTTTAGACACTTACAAGTGCCCCCTCTCGCAAACCCTTACGGCTCACGTCCTTGCAAATGCCCGGGGGGTGGGGGAGTGACCTCCAATTGACGAGCGATCTTTTCTTCAAGAACCCCAGACGCTTCCGCAGTAATGCCCTTTGCGCAGCTGCCTCCGTGAACTCTGCGAACTCGGTGGTCTCTGCGTTAATTCCGTTTCTTTCCTTCACCCTTCAACTGTCGACTGTCAACCGTTCCGAGCGCCTTGCTTGTCCACTTCTTTGGAAGCGCAGTACAATAGGCTGTTTGCACTTCGAGGAGGGTTCCCGCCATGGCCACTGCTGAAAAGACCGTCCACGTCTCCGAGTTCACCAACGAGCCATTCATCGACTTTTCCAAGCCGGAAAATCGCAAACGCATGGAAGACGCGCTCAAAAAGGTGAAATCGGAATTTGGCCATGAATACCCCATGTGGCTTGGCGGCAAGAAAGTCACCACAAAGGACAAGCGCACCTCCACGAATCCCTCGCGCCCCTCGGAAGTGATTGGCGTCTTCCAGAACGCCACCGCGGAAATGGCCAGGCAAGCCGTTGAGGATGCCCACAAATATTTCGACACCTGGAAAAAAGTTCCCGCCGAAGAGCGCGCCAAGTGCCTTTTCCGCGCCGCGCAAATTGTTCGCGAGCGCAAATTTGAGCTGAATGCCCTGGTCTGCTACGAAGTCGGAAAAAACTGGATCGAAGCCGACGCCGACATCGCCGAAACCGTGGACTTCTGCGAATTCTACGGCCGCGAAATGCTGCGCCTCGCCGAGCCGCAGAAGCTCACGCCCATGCGCGGCGAGCGCAACTATCTCGTCTACATTCCGCTCGGCGTCGGCGTCGTCGTTCCCCCGTGGAATTTCCCCTGCGCCATCATGGCAGGCATCGTCGTGGCCTCGCTCGTCACCGGCAACACCGTCGTCGTCAAGCCCGCCGCCGACTCTCCCACCATCGCCGCAAAATTCATCGACATTCTTTTTGAAGCCGGCGTTCCCAAGGAAGCCGTCAACTTCATCACCGGCCCCGGCAGCGTCATCGGCGACGTGCTCGTCCAGCATCCGAAAACGCGCTACATCGGTTTCACCGGCTCCAAAGAAGTCGGCCTGCGCATCAGCGAACTCGCCGCCAAGGCCGCTCCCGGCCAAATCTGGATCAAGCGTACCGTTCTGGAAATGGGCGGCAAAGACGCGATCGTCGTGGACGACGAAGCCGATATCGACGCCGCGGTAGAGGGCACCGCGACCGCAGCGTTTGGCTATCAGGGACAAAAATGTTCGGCCTGCTCGCGCGCCATCGTCTCCGAAAAGGTTTACGACTCGTTCGTGCAGAAACTCGTCGACCGAACGAAAAAAATCACCGTCGGCCCCAGCGATGATCCCAACAACTATATGGGCCCGGTCATCAGCCAGTCCGCGATGAAAACCATTCTCGATTACATCGAAGTCGGCAAGAAAGAAGGGAAGCTGCTCACCGGCGGAAAGCGCGCCGCAGGCGACGGCTACTTCATCGAGCCAACGATCATCGCCGACGTCGATCCCAAGGCGCGCCTCGCGCAAGAAGAAGTTTTCGGCCCCGTCCTTGCCGTGATCAAAGCGAAAAACTACGACCATGCGCTGGAAATCGCCAACAACACCGAATTCGGCCTCACTGGCGCCGTCTATTCCAAGAATCCCGAAAAAATCCGCAAAGCCGAGGAAGCCTTCCACGTCGGCAATCTTTATCTAAATCGCAAATGCACCGGCGCCATGGTCGGCGCGCATCCTTTCGGCGGCTTCAACATGTCCGGCACGGATTCCAAAACCGGCGGAAAAGATTATTTGCTCCTCTTCCTCCAGGCCAAATCCGTAGCGGAGAAAGTGAGCTAGGAAAAACTCGCGGCGGGAAAACCAGAGCTAGGAATTTTTCGCGGTGCCGGCATCGCCGCGTCGCGAAACCGATTTCAAAACGCGAAAAACGGGATAGCTCAAGACCAGCGCAACCAACGCCAGCATCGCGGGACTGGGAGGCCAATACTTTCCGGCACGAACCGCATCCAGAAAATCGGGCAAGAGCGAGCCCATCAGAAAAAGTACCGAAGCCACCAGGGCAATTCCCGTCGTCCACGGATAACCCCACGCCTTGTACGGCCGGTTCATTTCCGGCTCGCGCTTGCGCAGAATAAACAACGACGAATACGACAGCGTGTAGTTGGCGACAAAGAAAAACGAAAGCATGTCGATGACGTGCTCGAACGCATTGGCGTTGAGAAACGAGATGAGCACGAAGAGCACGCCGACAATCGTGCTGAGGAGCAGCGAGATCGTAGGCGTTCCGCCGGCGTTGACGTGCGTGGCGCGGCGGAAAAATAATCCGTCGCAGCTCATGGTGTAGAGCGTGCGCGTGCAGAAAAGCTGATTGGCGTTCATACAGCTGAACATGGAAACGACCATGATCGAGCGGATGATGGGATCGCCGAGGCTTCCGAAGACGCGGCTAGCGACGGAACCAAGCGCGAAATTATTTCCCGCGATTTCCTTCATCGGCAAAACGTAGAGCGCGACGAGATTCAGCAGCAGATAGATTCCCATGATGGAAAACACACTTCCAAAAATCGCGCTCGGAATATCGCGGCCGGGATTACGAACTTCTTCGCCAAAATAAATGATGCCGTCCCATCCATCGACGGTATAGATCACGGCCTGCAAACCGAGCATCACCGCAATAACCAGGGACCAGCCCGTCGGCATAGCAAGCGACGAGGGGCCCGATTCGATTGCGGCTTTGTGCGCGGGCCCGCCGAGTGTAAAACAAGCAATCACCAGAATCAGGAATGCGGCCGCTTTCATCGTCGCGGAAGCGAGCTGCGTTCCGCTTCCCCATTTGATTCCGCGCCATTGCAAAACTCCAAATCCACAGATGGTGGCGATGGCGATGATTTCCATTTTTGTGTTGCCGGCGAGAATGGGAAAAAGATGGCCGCTGTATTCGGCGATGACGATAGAGACGGCGGCAGCTGTACCACAGGTGGAAAGCCAGTCGCTCCAACCCACAATAAATCCGGCGTAGTCGCCGAGGGCGCGGCGCGAAAAATTGTACTGGCCGCCGCTGCGAGGAATCGCGGCGCCAAGTTCGGCCATCGAAGATGCGCCGGAGAGAGCGTAGAGGCCGCCGAGGATCCAGACACCGAGAAAAATCCAGGCGTTGGGAAGAAGCCTGGCGACGTCGCCGGGCGTTCGAACGATGCCTGCGCCGATGGTATTTCCAAAAGCGGCGGCCATGCCGAACCACATGCCGAGAACTTTGAGCAGGCGGCCGGAGCTGCGCGGGGGATTCGAATGGGCGAGCGGCGCGGTGGTCAATGGCTCCTGCTAGCGGAAAGAATGAACGTGCACAGCAAGGCGGCCATCATAACTGTGGACTGGAGAATTGCAAGAGCGAAGTCGAAAGGAATCTGTTGTTCGGCGAGAGAGAAGAGATTCGAATGTCAGCGAGGTTGGCCGACGAAGTTCCATTTGCCCCATGCGAAGGATTCGTGGAGCGGAACGAAATGTTTTCGCGCAATTTGCGCGATCAAATCGGGCTGAGTGAGCCATTGGTCGTAGGTGCGACGCTCGAATTCGATCATGGTGGCGAGAGCATCGAGCTTGTTCGAAAGGCGGCGCGCTAGCGGGTTTTCGGAGACGGCGTGGACAACTTTCAGAAACGGCGTGAGCCACGGCTCAACAAAAACGACGCGGCCGTCTTTTCGCAGGACGCGTTGCATCTCCGAAAATGTCTTTTCCAGATCGTCCGGGAGCGTGGGCAGATGGTGCAAGCCGCCCTGGACGATCAAGACCTCCTTGCTGCGATCCGCGAAGGGGAGCTGGCGGCAATCGGCGACGAAACATTTTGCTGGTCCGCGATACTCCGCGATTAGCCGGGGCGACAAATCGACGCCTTCGAGGCGTGTGAAACCGAGACGCTCCAGCGCGTTCAGTCCGTTGCCGCGGCCACAAAAGAGTTCCACGATTTCTGCATCCCGAGGCCATTGAGCCGCGCCCAGTTTTTGCAGGCGCGAGACGAATTTATGAATCTCCTGCTCAGGCGTTTCGAAGCGCAAGTACGCGGCTTCCCAGGGATCGGGTGAAACTACGACGGGCGCGTCGCGGTGCAGATGTTCAGTGGTCTTTTCCATCTCAGGAGTGCTCAAGTTCAAGGCGCACAGGAGTCACGCCCACGGAGTTTCCCATAGTTCGCGGATGTTTTCGAGGCGGCGGTGCGAATGGTTGAAGGGGAGGCGAAAGAGGGAAGCGAGAAGCGCATGCAGCCAACAGTCCAACTGGACGATCGAAAAAAATATTGCGCAACGGGGTCAGCGGAAGTATAGTCGATTATCGATATAGCGGCTATCGACTACCTATGCCTAAGCGAAAACTCGATCCTTTGCCTTCGGCGGCCTTCCAGATTCTGGTCTCCCTGGCGGGTGAAGACCTGCATGGTTACGCCATCATGCGACAAGTCGCGGAGCAAACCGACGGGCGCATGCGGCTGGGCCCAGGGACGCTCTACAGCTCCATTCAGACGCTGCTGGAAGAGAACTTTATCGAAGAGGTGGACGGGCGCGAGGACGAGAAGCTCAGCCACGAACGGCGCCGCTACTACCGGCTAACCGCAGTGGGACGCAAAGTAGCACGCTCCGAGGCCGAGCGGCTCGCGGACTTGTTGCGCCCAGCGCGGGCCAAGAAAATCTTGAGGGGGGACTATGTCTGAAAAGATATATGCCTTGCTGTTACGGCTCTTTCCTTCTCATTTTCGCGAGGCTTACGGAGAGGAAGCCCTGCAACTGTTCCGGGACCGCGCTCGCGACGAAAGAGGGTTCTTCCCAACCCTCCGACTATGGCTGGACCTTCTACTCGATTTGGCGATCTCGGTGCCGCGTGAGTACGTCTATGCCCAGCCTGCGTTCATTGGCGCTTCCGCCGGGCAACATTTGGATGGCTCGCCCGCCTTCTTTGTTCTAGAAAACGCATCGCCGCGTCCCGGAGCGCTTCTATTCGGAGGAGTAATGTCGCTCGCGGCCGTAGGTGCCTTCTGGCTGGCAATCACCTATGTGGGAAACCATGGAGCAGCGGGGAGATTAGCGTCTGGACAATCGCCGGACAACTCGCGATTTCGCCAAAAGCAAGTTTTGCAATCGGAGGCGGAGGATGAGTCCAGCGCAACGCGCCGTCCTGTGGACAAAGTCATGAGTCTGGATACTGCGGAGCGCCGACGCGTGGTTGATGGAGCAATTGCGAATCTCAAGGAGCACTACGTTTATCCGGACGTTGCGCAGGAGATGGCGGATGCGCTGCTGACGCACGAAAAGAGAGGCGATGACGACGCGGAAATGGATGGAGGGACCTTCGCCGCGCTCCTGACGAAGCAGATGAGGGAAGTGAGCCCGGACATGCATCTGGTGCTGGTCTACAGCGAGACGCCGTTGCCGCAGCACGCGACGGGACCGACACCGGAAGACCTCGCTCGCTACCGTGAAACCATGGAGGCAGAAAACTGCACGTTCGCAAAAGTGGAGGTGCTGCCGGGAAATATCGGTTATCTGAAGCTCGATTCGTTTCCTGATGTTTCCGTGTGCGGGCAAACGGCGACGGCGGCAATGGCTTCGCTGAACCACGCGAATGCGATCATTTATGATTTGCGGGATAACGGTGGTGGCGAACCTGAGATGGTCGCGCTGATGGCCTCGTACCTCTTCGACCATCCGGAGTATTGGTATAACCCCAGGGAAAATACGACGCGGCAGTCCTGGACACGCTCTCCAGTTCCAGGAAACAGACTGGCGGACAAGCCGGTTTATGTGTTGACGTCAGCGAGGACTTTCTCCGGCGCGGAACAGTTTTGCTACGACTTGAAGATGCTGAAACGAGCCACGCTTGTAGGGGAGACGACAGGTGGCGCAGCCCATTCGGGGGTATTTCACAGGATCGATGATCACTTCGGAATGGGAATTCCTGAAACGAAACCGATCAATCCTTTCGGAAAGCCCGACTGGGCGGAGACGGGTGTGGAACCGGACATAAAGGTAAAAGCAGCCGATGCGCTGGAGACAGCCAAGAAGCTGGCGGAGAGCAAGCTGCGGAAGAAATAGGCGATTCGGGTCTGACGGAGTGATTGCTCACGAGTGTTGCGACCGTTCCCAGCGATCGAAATTGAGAGGTGGGAGCCGGACGCCATCTAATACTTTCCCACTATTGCTGAACTAGTTCCTCGCCATTACAGTTTCGTGCACTTGGTGCTGAGCTTTATCTCGCGTTGCCAGAGCATTGGTTCCCCATGCTCGAAAGCATGAATTCTGTTCGTCGAGAATTTCTTCTGGAGACAAGGTGTTATGAGACGAACCTGGGCTCTTCTGTTTGTGCTGGCGCTGGCGGGGCCCGCATTTGGCCAGAGCAACTACGCCGTTCTTACGGGCACTGTGACCGACTCGCAGCATCTTCCGGTTGCGGGGGCCGCGGTGGAGCTCACGGCCGCGAGTACGGGGCCAATCCGCCGGGTGGTCACCAACCAACAGGGACTCTTCGAAGCCCCGGGGCTATTGCCCGATGATTACGAACTGAAAGTCGAAGCGGCCGGCTTAACGACGGGAAGGCAGTCGCTGCGACTGGAGGTGGGCCAGAAGCTGGCGATGGATATTACGTTGACGATTGGATCGCTCGCGCAGGGAGTGAAGGTCACGGCGGGCAGCGAAGTATTGAACACCGCCGACGCCAGCGTCGGAGAAGTTGTCGAGCCCACATCCATTCGCGATCTGCCCCTCAACGGGCGGATGTTGGTTGATCTCGTTCTCACAGTGCCCGGCGCGCACGTCGGTTTTGGAGCGCAGACGGGATCGACGAATCCGCTGTACTGGCGGCCCGGGCAGAGGTCGGCGGTGGTTATCGGCGGGGCGCGGCCGAACGCGAACTTTTTCCTGCTCGACGGCGCAACAAACACGGATCCTACATTCAACACACAGAATTTGAGCCCCTCTCCCGATGCGGTCAGGGAATTTCAAGTGGAAACGAGCAGCTATACGGCGGACATGGGAGGCGCGGGCGGCGGGCAGATCAATATCGTCACGCATTCCGGGTCCAGCCAACTGCACGGCACGATTTACGAGTTTCTGCGCAATGGAGCAATGGACGCGAGCACATTCGACTTCATGGGCAACAATCACCTGGTGCAAAACAACTTTGGCGCCTCGCTTGGCGGCCCGCTCTTCGGGAAGAAGACATTTTTCTTCGTCAATTATGAAGGCTTGCGGCTTGCGCAGGCCGACGCGCAGATTTTGACCGTGCCCACGCAGGCCGAGATCATGGGCGATTTCAGCATGAGCAACGTCAAGATTTACGACCCCACGACAGCGGTCAAGAATCCGAATTTCAACCCGAGCCTGCCGACGGGGCCCAACAAATTCCCGTATACGCGCTCGCAATTTCCCAACAATCAAATACCGACCGGCAGGATCAATCCGCTTCTTGAAAGCTTCCTGATGCAATATGTGCCCATGCCAAACATGATGATGATGGCGGGAGCCGCGGATTCCAACAATTACCTCGATGTCCGCAACGAGAATCATATCCAGGATCAAGGCACGTTTCGCGTGGACCACAATTTTTCGAACGGCGACACGCTTCTGGCGCGGTACTCCGCGGGTGGGGAGAATGGCTTCTCACCGAGCAGCGGCATGACTTCGACGACGGAAAATCTGCCGGGCTTTGGCGTGAACTTCAACAATCTGTCGCAACAGGCCGTGGGGTCATGGAACCATGTCTTTGCCGCCAACAAACTCAACACCGTGTCCCTCGCGCTTTCGCGACTTTCGATGGACCGCACTTCGCAGAATGACAGCGTGAACGACATCGTCGGCGTGCTGGGCATCCAGGGAATCGGTTTCGGCGGCAAGAATGCGTGGGGTGCGCCGTGGTTCGCGGCTCAGGGCTACACCGGAATTGGGGACACCTTCGCCGCGACTCCCATGCATGCCTGGGACACCACCATCGAAGTGCGGGATACCTACGCGTGGCAGCGTGGACGCCACGGAATGAAGTTCGGGGGTGAGTTCCACCGGTACATCTGGCCGATGTGGGGCTTTTTCCAGAACCGCGGCTACTACCAATACACCACGGGGTATACCACTGAATTTGGATTCAATAACGGCAGCGGATCCGGATTGGCCAGCATGCTGCTCAGTCTGCCTGCCGTGAAACAACGCCAAGCCGGGATACCGCAAATGGATTTGCGGGCCTGGGGAACAGGCGCGTTCGCGGAAGATAGCTGGCAAGTGACGCCCACGACGACTCTCAACCTGGGCCTGCGCTACGAATACACCAGCCCTTTGTATGACAAGGACAACACCAACACGAATTTGATTTTTAAGAACGGCGTTCCATCCGTTTTCATCGGCGGGGAGCTGGGTTATCCGCGCGGGCTGATGTACGCGAACAAGCACAACTTTGCCCCGCGGCTGGGAATTGCCAAGAACCTTCCGGGCACGGGGCTCGTTTTTCATGCGGCGTATGGAATCTTTTTTACGCCCGTGGATCTGAACACTTGGTGCAACCAGCGGCACAACGTGCCGAATGTTTTTCCGGAAACACAGCAAGCCGATAACTTCACGCCACCGCCGGCTCTCTTTATCAGCGGGATGAATTTTGGCACGCCCGTTCTGGGCACCGGCGCGCTGCCACCGACCACGGTGAGCTTTACAGCTTTCGATGCACATGCTCCCGCGCAGTATGTCCAGCAATGGAACGGTTCGGTGCAAAAGAGTTTCGGACCAAACACGTCTCTGGAAGTCGGCTACATCGGGTCGCGCGGATTTCACCTGCAAAGAGCGCACCTGATCAACAACACGCTTCCCGGACCGGGACCTCTTGGCCCGCGGCGCCCATTCAAGACGCTTACTTTCGTGCCGGGGACAGTTCTGACGCCGAGCAGCACGGACGCGGTGGTGCAGAGCCAGACGTTCCCGGTCAGCACCATCAATTTGCTGGAAAACACGGCACAGAGTTGGTACGACGCAAGCTATGTGAACGTGCGGCGGCGTTATTCGCACGGGCTCAGCTTTCTGGCGAACTATACATTCGCCAAGAATCTGACCAACGCGCCGGACTTCCGCTCTCCGATGGACGAATCGTCGATTCCGCAGAACAATAACGCTCTGAACCTCGAAAAAGGGCCGGGCTGTGACGTCCGCCATCGCTTCGCGCTGAGCAGCGTTTACGAGATTCCCGCTTACCGTGGGCAGGAGTGGCTGCGCCGCGTCACCCAAGACTGGCGATTGTCGACGATCTACCAGGCGGAATCGGGAATGCCCTTCACGATTTCGGTGTTTGGGGATACGGCGAATTCCGGGACGGTGCTGGGCGAGAATCCGATCCGAGCCAACGTCACAGGCCAGCCGGTGTTTGGCTCGGGCACGCGCACCGCGACAGAGTGGTTTAATCCCGCGGCATTTGCTGCGCCGCCGGCGTTTACCTACGGTAATGCAGGCCGGAACTCAGTTTATGGTCCACCTTTGCAGACGCTAGACTTTGCGCTGGCGCGAGCCTTCCGCATCAGCGAGAGAATGAATTTTCAATTTCGCGCGGAAGCTTTCAACGCGCTGAACAAAGTCAACCTGGGCACACCGAATCGCTTCGTGAATACGCCTCAGTTCGGAACGATCACAATGGCGATGACCCCGGGACGGGAATTGCAGTTGAATGGCAGGCTGTCGTTCTAGAATCCCAAAATCCTTGACCAATGTACTTCCGCGCCCGTGGAAGGTTGCATAATTCTGGTCAGCAGAACTTTGGTGATTCAACGGTCCGTCACCAGAGAAGTTTGAGGGCGAATTGGACCTGTCGAGCGGTGGTCGAGGTGCTAGTGATGGCGCCGGCGGTTGGTGAAACGCCGGAGGGAGTGAAGACCACGGCGTTGGGCAAATTGAAATTCGCGCGGTTGAGCAGGTTGAAGATTTCCGCTCGAAACTGAAGCGTCAGGCGCTCGCGGATTTTCGTGTCCTTCATGGCGGAAAAGTCCCAGGTCGCCAGGCCCGGGCCGATCAGCGTGTCTCTTCCAACGTTTCCGTAGAAACCGAAGTTGGAGGGGACGTTGGCTGGTGCAAGAAATGCGTTGGGATCAAACCATTTGCCGGGGTTGCCAAGGATAATCGGTCCCGTGAACGCCGGGTTTTTGAACGGGCGCACTGGATTTCGCGTGTCGCCGTTGCCGGATGGGTTATAGCTGAGCTGCGGCGAAAATGGAAAGCCACCCTGCAGCGTCACAATCGAGTTGACGGTCCATCCGCTTACCAGGTTGTTCGCGAATCCCTGAACCTCGCCGAGCAAAAGCTTGCCATGGCCGATCGGCAATGCGTACGAGGCATCGATTACCGCGACGTGCCGCACGTCGAAAGTGCCCAGTCCCCAATCGGAGTGCAAATTGAATGGATTGGAAGCCAGCGCGGGCCCGCCTCCCGATGTTGTGGCGTTGAGGGAATCTCCGTCGTCGAGAACCTTCGAGAAGGTGTACACGCCGCGCACAGTCAGGCCTGCGCTGAAGCGTCGGTTCACATCCACTTGCAGCGCGTTGTACGAGCTGTCTCCTCTCGAGAACCACGTCCAGGTGTTGTTGAGCGTGGGATTGGCTTTGGTCGTGGTTGGAACGAAATACGATCCGGCCGGAACCGGCTGGCCAGCGAGGGCCGCGGGGAATCCAGGCGTAGCGGGAGGAACTCCGCCGGGACCGGCAGGAGTGGCGACTGGATACGTTGCGGGACATGGCGATGCAGGGCAAATCACGGGGAACGGTTCGTTTGCGTCGATGCCAACCATTTCATGATAGCCATGCGAACCGACGTAGCCGACGGTGAGCGAGGTATTGGGAGATAGCTCGCGCTGGATGCGAATTGAATAGGAAATCAGCGTGGGCGTTTTCATGCCGGGATCGACGCCGCCAGGAACAAGCTTGGCACCGGCGGGAACCGGCCCTGCGGGGTCAATGGGCAACTTCGAGACGGTGGTCGCGACGCTGTAAGTGGGATTGAACGGCGCATTCTGGTCGGCGCGGTAGCCCAGTGCATCTTGAAGATCGTTGTACATGCCAAAGCCTGCGCGAATGACTGTCTTGGGGCTGAAAGGGCTCCAGGCCACGGCGATGCGCGGCTGCGGCAGGAACTTTGCGTTGTTATTCTGAAAAAGAGAATCGCCTATGTGTGGTGTGCTGTTGATGATGCCGTTGGTGAAGAAATAGTTCGCGGCGCGGCCGTGCGCTTCATTCCAGCCGGTGCTGAATTCGTCGCGGAAGCCCAGCGTCAGCGTAAGCCTTGGAGTGACGCGAATGGTGTCCTGGGCGTAAAAGGCGCCAAAGAGAGACCGCCAATTCATTTCCGTTGGCGAAGGATCGAAGAGGAAGCTGGAAATGGTCCCTTGCAGGAAAGTTTGCAGGCTGGTGAAGGTGGCCTGGCCAAACTGGCTGAGCGCGATGGTTTCGTTGGATTGAAAACGCTGCAACCAAGCGCCGAAGGTGAACTGATGGCGGCCGCGGGTCAGCGTAACGTGGTCCTCGAAGGTGTAGAGATTTCGCGCGATGGTCAGGTTGCTGCCGTTGTTGCTCCCGGCAAGGCCGAGTTGCGCCTGGGGGTTGGAGGCCGCGCTGCCGCCGACTACCACGGCGCCGACGGGATGACCGATCAGAAAGCCGGGAACGCTGGCCGCCGGAGTGCCCGGAGTCGGCTCGCCGGTAAAGAAATAGCCGGCGCGGGAGAATCCAACGCGCGCGTTGTTTACCAGGGCGGGAGAGAAAACGTGCGTCTCTTCGAGGGTCAAGACCTGTTCGCGCAGAGTGACGATGTCGCTGCTGAAAGGATCGAGCGGGGTGGCAGTGAAGTCGCGGCCGTCGTCGATGGTGTAAATACCGGAGAGGGTATCGCGCTGCGAAAAAGTGTGGTCGAGACGCGCCGTGCCGAAGTCTTCTTGGATCGTTTGCAGCGGGCTGCCGAAGACTTCCGCGATTCCGTTGAAGTCCGGCGCGCCCGCGGGGGGCGTGGGCCACAGATTCAGGAGTGGCTGAACGCTGGGCACGGCGGCGGCGCGGGAAGCGGCGTCGGGAACAAATGTCGCTGAAGTTTGGTGCAAGTTTTGACGAAAGCCCTCGTAGTTGGCGAAGAGAAAAGTCTTGTCACTGCGGAGCGGCCCTCCGCCGGAGACTCCAAATTGATTGCGCTGAAAGGGCGCGGCGGAGCCCTGGTCGAAGAAATTTGCGGCGTCCAGCGCGTTATTGCGCAGGTATTCGAACGCCGTTCCATGCCACTGATTGGTTCCCGATTGCGTCACGATCACAACCTGGCCGCCGGGGCGCTTGCCGAATTCGGCACCGTAGGAGTCGCGCTGCACGTTGAATTCGCGGACGGCTTCGACGCCAAGCAACATTCCGCTGGTGCCGCCGGGCTGCATGTTGTTTTCGGCGGCGCCGGTAAATTCCACACCGTTCAGGAGAAAGAGGTTTTGCTGCGGGCGGTTCCCGGAAACGGCGAAGTTGTTTGCGGTAGTGGAATTCGAAATTCCGGTTCCGCCGGTTTTCGTCCAGGTGAAGTTCACTATGCCGGGATTCAAGGGCAGCAGCAAATCGTAGCTGCGCCCGTTGAGCGGAAGATCCTTTATTTGTTGCTCGCCAACAAGGCCGGAGATATCTCTGGTGGTCGTGCTGACGATGGGCGCATCGCCAGTAACCCGCACTTCGGCTTTCACCGCGCTTACTCGCAATTGCAAATCCACGCTGGCCTCTTGTCCGATGACAAGACGGATTCCGCTGCGGATGGCTTCCTGGAAGCCGGACTTGGCAACTCTCACTTCGTATTGCCCCACGGGCAGCGAAACAATTTGGTAGCGTCCCGCATCGTCTGATACGGAGCTTCGCTCGGCGCCGGTCTCGGTGTTCTTTGCGGTCACTGTGGCTGCAGGTACGGGAGCGCCGGAGGAATCCATCACAACTCCGGTAATGCTTGCCGAGACTTGAGCGCGGGCGGAAGGCAGGCAGGACGACAGAACCAAAGCAAAAAGCGTCAGCACGGTGAGAGTAGGCCGTGACAGGACGGTTCGGCCGATGCGTCCTCGATGAATGGCAAGAGCTTTAGGCGCAGGTGAAAGAACACAGTTCAGGTTCATTTTTTGGGACTCCCTGGAGACTGGAATACGCGGGCCTTGAAGCCACCCCAAGCAGCCAAGCCGGCATCCGCGGTTCAGTAATTCAATACGGTTCGTATCGTTATGTCAAACCGGCTTAATCCGGCTATACTGTGGACGAATTTAGCCGAATCCTGGATGAGTTTTTGCTTTGGGAGGGCTTACTGTGAATCGCAACATTCCGATATGCATTTCGATACTGCTCGCGGCCGCGCTGACGAAGTTCTTCTTGCCGGTACCGGAGCCATTTGCGCAAACCGCAGCACCTGCCGCTCCCGCTGCGGAACTGCGAATCAATGGCGCGGTAGGGACGCCGCTCGTTCTGACGGTTGCCGATTTGAAGAAGATGCCGCGGAAAACGCTTTCGGTTTTGAATCCGCACGACAAGAAGCAGGAGATGTATGAGGGCGTGCTGCTTGAAGAACTGCTACGCCGAGCCGGAGTTCCGCAAGGCGAACAACTTCGTGGCGCTTCGATGGCGACTTATGTTCTGGCGGAAGCCGAAGACGGGTATCGCGTGATTTTTTCACTGGCGGAACTGGATTCGGGGATTCTCGACTCGGAGGTAATCGTTGCGGATACGATGGACGGCGCGCCTATCGGTCCAAAGCAGGGCCCGTTCCGGCTGGTAGCGCCGCATGAGAAGCGTCCGGCACGCTGGGTGAGGATGCTCAAGACCATCACCGTCGTACGCGCCGAGGTTCGGTAACTGGGACGGCGCTACTCACCTAAGAACACCTCTGCGATTTCAGCTCTTCAGAGGCGCACTGCGGTTCGCGTGATGAAAAGTTCGAGCGGGCGGGTTATCATGATTCCCGCATGAACAGCGCTTTGACTTCCGTGAGCTCATCACCTGCCGTTGTGGGCACGCCGCAGGCCGTCGACGTGTCGGTGGTCATCCCTTGCCTGAACGAGGCGAATTCGCTCGCATTCTGCATTGATAAAGCGGTAAACGCGATGCGCAAAGCGGGGCTGGCGGGCGAAGTGATCGTGGCGGACAACGGTTCCGGCGACGGCTCGATCGAAATTGCCGAGCAGCATGGAGCGCGCGTGATTCACGTTCCGGAACGCGGGTACGGCGCGGCGCTGCGGGCGGGAATCGCGGCCAGTCACGGGCCCTTCATCATCATGGGGGATGCGGACGACAGTTACGACTTTACGGACGTTCCGCGCTTCGTCGAGAAATTGCGCGAAGGGTTTGATGTGGTGATGGGCAATCGTTTCCGGGGCGAGATCAAGCCTGGGGCGATGCCGCCGCTGCACAAGTATTTCGGGAATCCCGGGCTGACTGCGCTGCTGAACACTTTATTTCATGCGGGAATCGGGGACAGCTACTGCGGGATGCGTGGGTTCACGCGGAAACTGTACGACCGGCTGGATGTGCGCAGCTCCGGAATGGAGTTTGCGCTGGAGATGATCATCAAGTCCGCGCAAATTGGGGCGCGCATCACGGAGATTCCGATCATTTTGTGGCCGGACAAGCGCGGGCGCGCGCCGCACCTGCGGAGTTTTCGAGACGGGTGGCGGAGTCTGCGGTTCATGCTCTTGTATGCGCCGAACTGGCTTTTTTTTCTGCCGGGGGCTTCGCTGGCCGCAGTGGGGCTGGCGCTGGTGATTTGGCTGCTGCCGGGGCCGCGGACGATCACTCCACGCATCACGCTGGATATTCACACGATGATTTTTGGTGTGATCTTCACGCTGCTGGGCGCGCAAATCCTTTCCATCGGGGCGTTCGCGAAAGTTTTCAGCTATGCGGAGCGGTTTGACCGTGGCACGGTGTCGCTGAAGCGCACACTGCGGCGCATCACGCTGGAATCCGGATTGGTTCTCGGCGGAACATTGTTTCTTGCGGGCTTCGCGGGCTGTGCGTGGATCACCTGGCAATGGGCGGCGAGCGGCTTCGGCCCTTTGCATGAAGTACGCCAGGTCCTTTTTTGGTCGATGTGGCTGTTTCTTGGCGTGCAGGTGATTTTTGCTTCATTCTTCTTGAGCATGCTGGGCATCAGCCGCGGGACGTTCATCGGCGACTACGACCTGAAATAAATGGCCGTGACTCCGCAGAGTTCGCGGCCACCCTCCTGGCCACTTTCCTGGATCGGGCGCTGGCACCACGCTTTTGTATTCGAACGGCGCACGCGTGTGCTCGCGGAGATGTTGGCGGCGCAAATACCGCAAAACGCCCGCGTGCTGGATGTTGGCTGTGGCGACGGAACGATCGGCAGCCTCATCGCCCAGCTTCGTCCGGATGTTTCGATTTGCGGCGTCGAATTTCTTGTGCGGCCGGGCTGCAAAATCGAGTGCCGCGCGTTTGATGGAGCGTCGCTTCCGTTTCCAGACGAATCCTTTGACGTTTGCCTGTTCGTGGATGTACTGCATCACACGGAAGATCCGGAGATACTGCTCCGCGAGGCCGTGCGTGTGAGCCGGTCCTTCGTGCTACTGAAAGACCATCTGGACGAAAACTTTTTCGACGACGCGACACTGCGCTTCATGGATTGGGTGGGCAACCGGCCTCACGGTGTCGTGCTGACCTACAACTATCAGAGCCGCAAGGAATGGGCGGAACATTTTGCGGGGTGCGGACTAGCAGAGGCGAGTTGGACCAGACAGGTGCCGCTGTATCCGGCGCCATTCAGCCTTCTCGTTGGGCGAGGATTGCACTTTGTCTCCCTGCTCAAGAAAAACAAATAGTAAGGGCGTCTAATTTTTCGGTGGGGCGGGGGCCAGAGGGTAGGGAAGCAGTTCGGTATTGTCGACCTCCGGCTCGATCAGCCAGATTTTGCGATCCTTGAAATAAGAGAAGAGCTTGGCATCTTGCCGCGGATTAATTTCCCGCGCCCAGAGCACTTTGGCGCCGTCGATGTCCGCTCCATTGAAAACCCAATCGTCGTGAACGTTGTGATCCTCGCCGTAGCGCACGATGATCAAGTGTTTTTCCGGCGTATGGGAAAGGTTTTCGATGATTCGCGCCCGGCTGGGATCTCCCTGGCAAGTCCAGTTCAGCGGATCGCAAACGCCGTGGGCCACGGCCAGGATGGTGTCCACCATAAGAAGCATGACGACCGCGCGGGACAATGCTCTGCCGACAGGGCGTCCCGCAACCTTCATCGTGCGGAGATGCCGGATGGCTTGAACGAGCAGCAGAAAAATCACGACGGTCATGGGTGCCGCATAGTGGGGCATGGACCAGATCACGGTAAAGAACCCGGCTACGACCAAAAAGAAAATCGCTAGCGGCAAGGGCATCCTGCGATCGTGGAACACGAACGGCACGCCGGGTAAGAGCAGCAGCGCGCCCCACCAGAAATACGTGCTGGCGCTGCGCGTCAATTTTTCGGCGGTTACTCTCCAAACGTCCTCCCAAGGATTGTTGTAGTTGTCGAGTTCCCAGCCATTGTAGAAATCTTCGAACTGGCGATTGTTGTAGTGCAACGGCTCTCGGGGGTGATCCCAAAGGAAGAGCCCGGCGGATTCATACGTTCGCGCATTCAAGATATACGGGAAAAGCGCGGCGTTTCCGGTCAAGCGCCGGTTGTAGTAGCCCATGAAGGATGCGGTGCATATCAGGACGGCTCCTAGCGGCAAGAGAATTTTCACGGCGTTCGCCCGCGTTGCCGCATCGGATTTCATTTTTCCGACAAGCCACCAAAGAAAACTGCATGCGACAGGGATGCAGAGAAGCAATCCCTCAAACGGACGGCTGTTCGCCAAGATGGCGATTCCAAGGCCAAGCAGCAGAGCAGTCCACGTACGCGAATGCCGCATGATTCTTGGCAGCGCGCCCAGCACCAGTGCACCTCCGGTGGCCGCGACGGCTCCACCCCAGTAGCTGTTCATCCAGTAGCTGGCGATTCCAAACTTCAGCGCAACCAGGATGCCGCCGAGGAACGCCCATCGCGCGGGAAGCCACGCTTGCAGCATCCAGAGAATCGCCGCCGCCATTGCGGCAGTACTCAGCAAGACGCCGATCCACGGGAATCCCGGTAAATACCCCAGCGCCAATACGAATCCTTGCGCCGGCGGATACTTCGAAGAATAGGTCGGAATCCAATTGACGTGAAACGTTTCGAAACTCATCCACATGGGATGAGTCGGATTGGCGAGACGGCCGTGCGCGAACGTATCGCCCATCAACAGGTAGCTGAATTCGTCGTGAATACCGGGGATGGGAACCGGGAGCAGCTTGAGGACGGACAGCCGGAGGATGATCACCGAGAAAAACAAGATCCAGATGGCGAGCGTCTTCTCCTCCGCCAATTTTGTGAAAGCATTTTCGAAGCGGCGAAAAAGATTTTCGCTGGAGCGAGGCGCGAATAGGCTGAGTAGGAGGAATCCCAGCGCGACGAGGAGAATGACCAGGAGCACGCCAGGGAATTGCAGCTTCGCACTGCCGCTCGAAGAATTCATCGCAGAATTATTCTTGGAAACCGGACCCGGATGAGACGTCAGGTCCGCATAAGAATAACCGATTTAGCCCGTCAGTCCACTAGCTTCATTGTGAACTCTACTGAACTTCATCGCTCACGATTCTTACCGTGGGTGACGTTACGTTCCCGTATGATGTACTACTTATGATTCGCTGCCGGTCACTTCTCCTACCGATGATTCTCGCTCTCGTTACTGGAGCCACAGCCGGTTGTGCATGGAAGAAGCGGGCGCAGCAGAAGCGCGAAGATAGTTATCAGGCAGCACTGCGCTCGTATTCTGAAATACTCAAACCAGGAATGACGCGCAAGGAAGTCGAAGACTACTTTCATGCGAAAAACATTAGTTTTGGGCAATTGTGCTGCATTGACGAGTGGAGCGCGTTTGCGGACCTATTGAAGATTGGAAAAGAGGGTCATCCTTGGTATTGCGAAGAGCACAATGTCTACATTGCATTTCAATTCGGGGCCGTCGAGCACCGAGATAGCGCTAAGGCCGATGATTCGGACTCGCTTAAGAGGGTCACCATCTTTCACAAGTTGGATGGTTGTCTGTAACAGCGACCCAAGCCTTTGTCAGCTATACAGCTATCGTTCGATTTCGATCTCCGTGGCCGGCTCGGCCGTCTTGGACGGCTGCTTGTTGCGGCGTTCGTCGAGGTAGTCCGCCAACTCGAGGCGCAAGTTGCCGGCGTTCGAGGAATAGGAGATGCCGGTTTCGAAATCAACTGTGCCTTCGCGGATGAGCTTATCGATTTCGCCGTCAAAGTGCTGCATGTCTTCGGTCGAGCCGTCGCGCATTGCATCGAGCAGCGACTTGCCCTCACTCTCCCCTTTTTCGACGTATTCGCGAGTGCGCATGGTGGACTTCAGAATTTCCACCGCGGCGATGCGTCCTTTGCCGTCTTTCTTGGGAAGCAGCCGCTGCGAAATGATGAAACGGAAAGCTTTCGAAAGGCGTGAACGGATGCCTTGCTGATCCGCCATCGGAAAAACTCCAACGATACGCTCGACGGTCTTTGACGCGTCGATGGTGTGCAGCGTGGACATGACCAGGTGGCCCGTCTCGGACGCTTCGAGCGCGATTTCAATCGTTTCACGATCACGCATCTCGCCGACGAGAATCACTTTTGGCGCCTGGCGGAGCGCGGCGCGCAAGGCCAGTGCAAACGTGGGTGTATCGGAATGCAATTCTCGTTGATGAATGGTCGCCTTCTTGTGGCGATGCAGAAACTCGATGGGGTCTTCGATGGTGAGAATGTGGTAGGCCTTTTCCTCATTCATTTTGTCTAGGATGGCTGCGAGCGTGGAGGATTTGCCAGAACCCGTCGGGCCGGTGACCAGCACAACGCCATTGCGCAGTTCGACGATCTCCTTCAAAACCGGAGGCAAATGAAGCTCATCGAATCCTGGAATCTTATCCGGAACAACGCGCATCACGATGGCGCAACTGCCACGCTGTTTGAAAATATTGACGCGGAACCGCGCAACTCCCGTGATTCCGTAAGAGAGATCGGCAGAGCCTTCCTCTTCGAGCTTCCGGGCGGGCGTCTCATTCTTGCCCATAATATCTTTGGCGATCAAATCCGTATCCTGAGAAGTCAAGCACTCTAGGCCTTTGTATTTCAGCGCGACCAGCTGCCCGGAAACTTCCACTTGCGGCGCGCGGCCCGGGGAAAAAATCAAATCGCTGACATGCGTGCTGGACTTGAGCATGGCCGTGACAAGTTGAGCGGTATGAATGGTTCGTTGAGGGGCAGACGCCGCTGGAGCGGCAGTCTCTGCAGGCGTCGATTGCGGCGGAAGTGTTTGCGTTGTTGTGCCCATGGAGTGCGTACCATCCTCGCGAGGCCCTTGGAACCAAGAGCGGTGTACCTGCGGCGTGCTCAAAACGATTGTAGGTGAATCAAGTGTCTCTAATTCGTAATGCACTCGGCACGATTGCCTGTGGGCAACTGGCCAAAAGGACAGGTAGCGCCTGAACGCCATAAAAGCGGCGACGCACAGCGCACGCCGGCCCCGGAAGATTTGCACGAAATAGTGTGAAATTCCTTGCGATCTTACAGGCTAAGGTCTGGAAGCTCCATCGATGAAGCTGGCGATATTCGATTTCAGCCTCGCCAAATCTTCATCCCGTAAATACATCATGTGTCCGGCGTCGTAGTATTGCAGGTGAATGTTTTTTTGAAGTTTTTCCGGCAAGCCCAGGTGCTCCATGGTGTATTCGGTGGCGAAGAACGGCGTTGCCAGGTCGTAGAGGCCGTTCTCGACTTCGACTTGCAAGTGTGGATTCGTGAGCATCGCCTGGATAAGGTCGCCTTCCACGTTTGGCGAGCCGGGAAAGCCGAAATTATCTCCGCCGCCGCGGTGCTTCCAATCCCAGTTATTGCCGGCTTCGTCGGACCCGGTGCGGTAGACCTTGTCCTGTCCGAATTTAAGCTCATCTCGAACATAGTTGTTGAAGGCCGCGGTGAACGGGCCGGTGATGGAAGTGTCTTGGGGGTCGTATTCGGCGTATTCGCCCAGCAAATCATAGCTCCATCCAGAAAAACGCGCGTCCAGGCGGCCGGTGGTCAGCCCGCGGGCGCGTTGCAGTTCCTTCATGAATTGCGGCAGGTTCACGCGCAGGTTGGCTTTGACCATATAGTCTTCGCTCAGGCCGGTGTAGCGCGAAAGCTTTTTGGCCACAGCGGATTTCTCCGCTTCGCCCAGCTTGGAGCCTTTCATCAAAGCGCCGGCGTAGTCCGTTTGCGCGAAATTGCGCGTCTCGACCAGGAAGGCATTCAAATTGTCCGGGCGGTCTTTCAAAACTTTGTGATACCAGGCGGTGGCAGCGTAGCTGGGCAGATAAAAGATGTAAGGCATATCCTCGCCGGCGTTGAAGGAAATCGTTCCCAGGTCCAGTACTGAAGAGATCAGCACGATGCCGTTGAAGTACAGGCCGTCATGCGATTGCAGATAATTTGAAAGCGCCGCGGAGCGGAATGTGCCGTAGCTCTCGCCGATCAGAAACTTGGGAGAATTCCAGCGGCTGTTGCGGCTGACGTAGGTGTTGATGAATTGCGCCAGTGATTTGACGTCCTGATCCACGCCCCAGAAATCCTTGTCGTGGGCTTTCCCGACAGCGTGGCTGAATCCCGTACCAACGGGATCGATGAACACCAGATCTGTCTTGTCGAGCAGGCAATTTGCATTTTCCACTAGCTTGTACGGCGCCGGCGGTGTGGCCTCGGCGTTCACCGTGATGACGCGTCGCGGCGAGAAGGAGCCCATGTGCAGCCAGACGGAGGCTGAACCTGGGCCGCCGTTGTAGACGAAGGAGATCGGGCGCTGGCTCAGGTCTTTCGCGTCGCTGCGCGTGTACGCCGTGTAATAAATAAGTGCAGTCTGTTCGTCCTTTTCGTTCTTCAGCAAAATCGTAGCCGCAGTGGCTTTGTAGGGAATCGTTTGTCCACCGAGCTTGATGGTGTGATCGGTGACGGAGGATTCTTCCTTGGCGGGCGCGGGTGTTGCAGCCTCCGCCGGCTTGTCAGCGGTCTTGGCATCTTTATCTTGTGCATACGCTCTTGCGCTGATGAGCCCCATCAAAAATCCAATCGCTAGCAGCACACCCAAATTTTTCACACGCATCATCGATTTCTCCTCAAAGCAAAATCGTAGTTCACCATTGGCAAAGTTGAGATTCTACCTGTTTCGGTTGAGCCCAGGACTAATTTGTTCGACGCGCAAGGAGGAAAAACTCTTCGCTGGACGATGGGAAGTTTATGGAAAGTTCGGCACAGTCATCGACAATCCAATCTGCGCCCGCTTCCTGGAGCTCCTCGTCTGTGGCTGTGGTGCGCAGAGCGACCACGCGTGCACCTGCCGCCTTGCCCGCCCGAACGCCGGAGGGCGAGTCCTCTATGACGACGCATTCCACAGGCGGAACGCCCAGGATTCTCGCCCCCATCAAGTAAGGATCAGGACTCGGCTTGCCGCGCTGAACGTCGCGCGCGGTCACAAGATTTGCCGGAACCGGGAGTCCGGCGGCGCGCAAGCGGACTTCGGCAAGCGCGCGCGTCGCGGACGTCACGATGGGGTATTTGTTTGACGGAATCGCGCGCAGAAGTTCCGCGGCTCCCGGCAAAGCCGCTATGCCTTCGACATCTTCGATCTCCAAGCGCTCGACTTCGCGGTCTTCAGCTTCATGGTCGCTTCCTGGAAGGAGTTCACGAATTGTGCTGATGCTTGGCCGTCCATGCGCGATCTTCACCACCGTATCGGCGTCAAGGCCATGCTTCTGCGCCCAAACGGACCACACGCGCGCCACCGCCGCCGTCGAATCCACCAAAACTCCATCCATATCGAAGAGTACGCCGCGGCAGCGCAGGGAAGTCATGATTCATGATAGGCAGAATGAGGCCAATTGCGAAACGCTCGAGGGTAGAGCAGTTGACTTAGTGCGCTGGCGTGGCCGAACATGAATTTGTGAAGACGGCGAGTATCAGTAAGGCAAAGTCTCAATTCACGAAGCTGCTTCACCGCGTGGCCGCTGGCGAGGAAATTACCATCACGAACCGCGGTCTTGCTGTCGCCCGGCTGATTCCTGTTGAGACGCCCGGACCAGTGCGAAAACTCGGGCTGTATGGCGGTACGTTTAAGGTTCCAGGTAACTTCGATGCCCCGTTGCCGAACGAGATTCTGGATTTGTTCGAGGGCCGGAAACCCAAGAAAAGCAAGAAGTGACGAAGAATTTGGCGGACTCTCACCCACCCGTTCGCAGACTTTGACCCAACTTGCCTTGGGTGCTGAGTTTCAACCGATTTCTGCTGCGATTCGCCCGCCGCGCAGAAGTCGCCAGACCATGCGAATGGCCAAAGTATTGGCAACTAGCAGGACTATGGCGACGACATCCAGCGCGATTTTCAGCCAAATGTGCTTACTAAGCACTTGTTCTATCTCTTGGTTTATATTGGGATGCGTTATGGGTGTTGAATCGTGCGACTCGGGCAGAATGCGAGCTATTTGATTGTCGAGCGTCCGCTGCCAGTCCACTGGCAGAAAAACTGTGCAGAGGTAAACCTCTATTAGCACCAGGGGAATTAACAACAGCATGAGGAGAATTCTCTTCATCACTCGAGGTTGAGCTTGCTACCACGATTATAGGATCACGATGCGCATAGGGTGAGAGTGCTGGGTAGAACAGAGTTGGGGTGGGAGACGGGGCTTGAACCCGCGACATTCGGTGCCACAGACCGACGCTCTACCAGCTGAGCTACTCCCACCACCCAAGTTGAGTTTACCATGCCCCGGCGGTGCGACGGAAGGCGGGGACTTCTCGGCGCTGCACGCCGTCCCAGGGGGCTCTTCGATCCTCCGTTCCCTTTACAATCCGATGCAAATACTGGTATATTATTATTTGTGTACGTCCCACATCTGGTATAGAGTGCGGGCCCCGGACACGCACTGTCGAGCTGTTCTGCACGGCTCGAAGAGCACCAAACACGTGAAACGTGCCCTCATTACCGGCATCACCGGCCAAGACGGTTCGTACTTGGCCGAGCTGTTGCTTTCGAAAGGGTACGAGGTCCACGGGATTATCCGGCGCGCCAGCACCTTCAACACTTCGCGCATCGATCACATCTACCAGGATCCCAATCAGCCCGGAACGGGGCTTTTCCTGCATCACGGCGACCTCTCCAGCACGGAATGGATCCTCAATTTGATTTACAGTCTCGCGCCGGACGAGCTTTACCATCTGGCGGCGCAGAGCCATGTGAAGGTCAGCTTTGACATTCCCGAGTACACGGGCGACGTAACTGGCCTCGGCACCATGCGGCTGCTCGAAGCCATTCGCCGCAGCGGCGCGAAGACTCGCTTCTACCAGGCGTCGAGTTCGGAAATGTTCGGTTCCACGCGGCCGCCGCAGAGCGAGACGACGGTTTTTCAGCCGCGCAGCCCGTATGCCGCGGCAAAGCTCTACGGCTACTGGATGACGCGGACTTATCGTGAGGGCTATCATCTCTACGCCGCCAATGGAATTCTCTTCAATCACGAAAGTCCGCGGCGCGGTGAAACTTTCGTGACCCGCAAGGTTACTCGCGGTGTCGCCGCGATTCTTGCCGGCAAGCAAGATACGCTCTATCTCGGCAATCTGGACGCGCGGCGCGACTGGGGCTATGCGCCCGAATACGTGGAAGCCATGTGGCAGATCCTGCAGCCGGATGCCGCCGATGATTACGTGATTGGCACAGGCGAAACGCATTCCGTTCGCGAATTTGTTGAAGCGTCGTTTGCCTATGCGGGCTTGGACTGGCAGAAACACGTCAAGACGTCCGAAAAGCATTTGCGGCCGCTGGAAGTGGATGTGCTCATCGCGGATGCCAGCAAAGCGCGCGCAAGGCTGGGCTGGCAATCGAAGATCGGATTCCGCGACCTGGTGGCCATCATGGTCGATGCAGACGTCGAAGCGGCCGGTCTCAAGCCGCGCGGCGATGGCAAAGCGATCCTGGAACAGAAAATAGGCCACTGGAATCGCTGGCAGAACTCCGTGACGCGCATGGTGCAGGCCGTCAGCGGGCAAGCTTCACAGTAATATAAGGATGGAAATGAGCTTTTGGGATAACCGGCGTGTAGTTGTGAGCGGAGGCAACGGCTTCCTCGGATCGTTTGTGGTGGAGAAGCTGCGCGCGGCCGGCTGCCGGGAAATCACCGTTCCGCGCAGCAGCGAATATGACCTCCGCGAAAAGTCCGAAGCGTTGCGTCTATTTAAGGATGCGCGCCCGGACGTTTTCATTCATCTGGCGGCGGTGGTAGGCGGCATCGGCGCTAACCGCGCCAATCCCGGGCGCTTTTTCTACGACAATGCCGCCATGGGGCTGAACGCCATCGAGGTGGCCCGTATCGCAGGAATCGAGAAGTTCGTATGCGTTGGGACTATCTGTTCGTACCCCAAGTTCACGCCCGTGCCCTTTCGCGAAGAGAATTTCTGGGACGGCTACCCGGAAGAAACCAACGCACCGTACGGCCTCGCGAAGAAAATGCTTCTCGTGCAGCTGCAGGCGTACCGCCAGCAGTACGGCATGAACGGCATTTACCTCACGCCCGTGAATCTTTATGGCCCGCGCGATAATTTTGACCTGGAGTCTTCGCACGTGATCCCCGCGCTGATTCGCAAATGCTGGGAAGCGAAGCATGCACGCGCCGCGGAAGTCTTGGCCTGGGGAACGGGGACGGTCACGCGCGAGTTTCTCTACGTCGAGGATGCCGCCGAAGCCATCGTTCTGGCTGCGGAGAAATATGCAAAGCCCGACCTAGTGAATCTCGGTTCAGGCGAAGAGATCAGCGTTCGCGGCCTGTTCGAGCAGATCGGCTCCCTGGTTGGCTACGAAGGGAAGCCTCGTTGGGATGCCACGAAGCCCGACGGCCAGCCGCGCCGCTGCCTGGATACTTCGCGCGCGCTTGCGGAATTCGGCTGGAAGGCTAGAACCTCCCTGCGCGACGGAATACGCGAGACCATTCGCTGGTTCGAAAGCAACGCCAAACTTGCGATGCGCGCGTAGAGATTCCTTCCAACCTATCGCACTCCCGCCCGTTGCAAGCTGGAAACCTTCACTAGAGCGCGTGTCTCGACGCTCTTCCCGTCTTGCTAGACTATTTCTCTAGGAACTGCGTCCCCGCGCATGAGCCCCCATCAAACGGACCGGCACCATTTCGATCGGCAGATCGTCTATGCGCGTCCCGTTTTTATTTTGCTTTCGCTGCTGGCAATGCTGGAACAGCCGCCTTTGCGCGAAGTACACCGCGCCTCTTCCTTCCTCATCGCGTATCTGATCACCGCCGTGCTCGTTACACAAATCGAGCGCCTCTTACGCAAGCGCGACTGGCACTTGCCGCTAGCCTGCGACATCCTCGCCCTCGGGTACCTCATGTACATCAGCCCTTCGACGGTTCCCGTTTGGTTTCCGTACATGTTTATTTGCTACGCGGGAGGCATCCGCTGGGGTTCTTCACTCACTTTGCCTCTCGCCGGCGCACTTTCTCTCGTTCTGGTGCTCCGCACCACCGTCAAAGGCGAATTCCATTGGATGGGGGTACTGTCTTCCCTCGGCTTACTGATTGGAACCTTCGCTGGCGGCGCAGGTCTGGCCTTCCTCGGCGACCTCAATCGCCGCTTCGCCGCGCAGATCGAATTTTTTTCTCGCATCAACTCCACAATGCAAGTGGATCAGGGCCTTGCGGAATCGCTTCGACTCTTCCTCGAAGAGCTGGCTATCAGCTTCAACTCCGAGGAAGCCCTCCTGCTTTACCGCGACACCGATCTCGAACGCATCTTCCTCTGGCGCCTTAAGTCCGGCGAGAGCGAGCGAATCGTCCCGGAAAGCATGCCCCTGTCGCGCACCGACGGCTTCCTGCTCGACGACCTAGACGCCACCATTTGTTGGAACTCACTCGTCGGCCCGGGATCCGGCTTCGGCTGGGACCGCCGCGACGGCCGCCCCATCAAGACGCTCCCTCGGCTCCCGGGCCCGGCCCAGCAGGAGTTCAAAGTTCGCTCCCTGATGACCGTCTCTTTTGAGCAGGGTGGCCAAGCCACCGGCCGCCTCTTCCTCCTTAACGGCCGCAAGCCCTTCCAAAAAGAGGACTTAGCCTGGCTGGAGCGCATCGCCCAACATATCAGCCCGACTCTCGAGAACATCTTTCTTTTGAGACACTTACGCGCCCGCGCCATCGAAGCGGAGCGCAGCCGCATCGCCCGCGACCTCCATGACGGCATTCTCCAGACCCTCCTGAGCATCGAAATCCAGCTGGACGTCCTCCGCCGCCGCGTCCCGACCACTCCCGATCAGGCGGTCGCCGGGCTCACCACCCTCCAGCAGACTGTCAAAAACGAAGGTGCCGAGCTCCGCCAGATTGTCACCGACCTTCGCCCCCTGCGCGTCCAAAGCGCCGATTTAGTCGATTTAATGCGCGGTTTTGCCGAACGTTATCGCAACGAATCGACCATTGCCCTCGATTTATTGATCGATTCAGCCCAACTCCGCGCTCCCGACCGCGTCTGCCGCGAGATTTTCCAGATTTACCGTGAAGCACTCAACAACATAAAAAAGCATGCCAAGGCTTCCCATGTCGTGGTAAAACTGTCGCAGGACGATAGCCGCCTAGTACTCGTAGTAGACGATAACGGTGAAGGTTTCAGCTTTGCCGGGAAATTTACTGCCGATGAGCTGGATCGGCTGCGGTTGGGTCCCATTTCCATCAAGGAGCGTTCGCGTACCGTGGGCGGGGTTCTGACGGTTGAGTCGAACCCGGGTCATGGAGCGCGTCTGACGATCGAAGTTCCGCTGGGTTAAGGGTTTGTACTTACAAACCCTTAGTTGATCGGGTGATATAACGGGTTTCAGGGTTTGTACGTACAAACCCTGACATAAATATGGCTAAGACAGCAAAACAGCAGATACGGGTACTACTAGCCGACGACCACGCAATCTTTCGCGATGGCCTTCGCAAGCTCCTCGATTCCGACGAGGACATCACCATCGTTGGCGAAGCGCAGAATGGCGCTGAGTGCATCAAGATGCTCGCCAAGCTCAAGCCCGACATTCTTTTGCTCGATCTCCGCATGCCGGATAAAGACGGCCTCGCCGTGCTCGAGGAAGTCAATTTCGATACGCTGCCCACGCGCGTCGTTGTGCTCACAGCCGCCGAAGATGATCGCGACGTCGTTCGCGCCATGCGCCTCGGCGCTCGCGGCGTGGTCTTGAAGCAGTCCGCCACTGATCTTCTCGTGAAAAGCATTCATCGCGTGCACGCCGGCGAAATCTGGCTAGACAATCGCATGACCGCCGAAGTCATGAAGGCGTTTTCGAAGTCCGCCGAATCCGGCCCGCGCCGCGAAAAGCCCCTGCTTAGCGACCGCGAAAAGGAAATCGTCCAGCTCGTCGCCCAGGGCTTCCGCAACAAGGAAATCGGCGAAAAGCTTTTCATCTCTGAGCAAACCGTAAAAAACCATCTCCACAACATCTTCGACAAACTCGGAGTCTCCGACCGCCTCGAATTGGCGCTCTACGCCATCCACCACCGCTTGATTGATCAATCTTAATTTCTTGCGTAGCCGCAGAACGGGTTACTTCTTCGTTTTCTTCTTTTCGTTCTTGTTGTTCTTGAAGAGCGTTTCCAGCAGGTATTTGACGGAGGCACATTCCTGAATCACGGCCTCCAGCTTGGGGATCGTGGCGTTCAATTCATTCTCTTCCACAACGCCGTCCGCCAGCGTAGTTGCAATGCTTTCCAGCGCCGATCCCACGTCCTTCATGAGGTTGGAAATAATCCGGAACTCTTTCTCCGAGGTTTGCACCGGATCGGGGATCTTGAAAGCTACTCTTCCTGCCTGCGATTCGAGCATATCCAGAGGCTCAAAATTCCCTAGAAGGACGCAGAGTTTCGGCAGCAGCTCGGCGGGAATCGGCCGGTCTCCTCGCAGCCAGTACATCAAAGAACGGTAATTCGTCCCCAGCTGCTGCGCCAGCAATCGCGTATCGTACTCGGCCTTCGCTTCGACAATCTGGCTCAGTACCGTGGGTAGCGTCTTTCCAGCCACAAGCTATTCCTTCTTCGCGGATTTGTCAGTTCAAAACGGGCTTCAATTTGAACCGTGAAAGTGTGCATTGTATCTGAATTGCATGCCTGGCCCATAGGCGCTTTAATGGCGACAAGGAAAAGGAAGCAAATCAGCAGATCGTAAGAGACTGAGGGGTTGATGGAATGAGTTCCGAGCCCAAATAACCGATTGAAAAAACCGGAGTGCGCGGTTTACGATGGCCGCACAACCCGAATCAAATGCAAGCGGTCTAGTATCTATAGGATACAATGCTGGCGAGTCCAGTCCCGCTGGGGGACTGCTGAAGCGAAGTAAGGATGTGAGCCCATGCCCTTCATGGATTTAATCAAGAAAGCAATTTTCGAAGAAGAACCACAGGCAGTACAGCAACCGGCGAAGCCTGTTGGGGGACGACCCGTACCAACGCCCGCGCCGGACGCTGGCGCTTCCTACGTTCCCATGGGGACGCGCGACAATCAGTTCTATACCAGGCTGGCCAAGCAGACGGATCTCTCGGCCATTCCTGAACTGGCGAAAATCGAAGCGTTTGCCGCTCCGCTAGTCTCCGTCATCCCGGACAAGTCCATGCGTTACAAGGCGGCGCTCGCTACTGCGCAAGCGCAAGGTGGTCTGACAAAGGATGCCATCTTGAAAGGCTTCGACAGTTTGCTGAACGTCCTGAATTCCTCGGCGAGCTCATTCACCAAACAATCCGATGAAGTGGCCAAGTCGGAAGTCGACGGGCGCATGGGGCAGATCAGCGACATCAACTCCACGATTCAGCAGAAGCAGAAAGAGATTGCCGACCTCCAGCAGCAGGCCAAGTCGATGCAGTCTCAAGCAGAACTTTCGCGCTCCAAGCTGCAAGATGCCAAGGCCAATTTCGCGGCCGCGCTGGATCGCCGCAGGGCCGAAATCCAGCAGCAGCGCAAAGAGTTTGAAAACATTTTGGGATAGGGAGACACCATGGCTACCAATCCAAGTTCCCCTGTAATGCAAGGCTTGAAAAACTTCTGGCAGCGGCCGGAAGGAACCGTCGGCAAAGTCGTGCTGGTGGTCGCTGCTGTTGCAGCGGCTTATGGGTTTGTGCAGATTCTGCCATTCCTGATTGCCGCGGCCACCGACACTTTGCACCTCGCGCTCCTGATCGGTGGGATTCTGGTGTTCCTGTTTATCGTCACCGACAAGCGCGTGCGCACGCTGGCGAAGCTCGTCTTCCAGAGCATCATGCGGTTCCTAACCGGCTTGTTCATCGAGCTGGATCCTATCGGCATCCTGAAAAATTACATCGCGGAGATGAAAAAGAATCTCGCGATCATGGATGAACAGCTGGGCAACCTGAACGGCTCGATCCGCACGCTGCAGAACCAGATCGATACGAACCAGAAAGAAGCCGAGCACAGCATGTCCCTGGCAAACCAGGCGGACAAGAAGATGTCCGCTGGGGGGCTGTCCTCGATCGACCAGCAGCAATATATGTCAGCCAAAGTCACCAATCAGAGGCACGCGGCCAGCCTCATCAATATCAACAAGTCGCTCACCGATTTACGCGACAAGCTCAAGATTCTTTATGAGCAGCTGATTCGCTGGCGCGCCACCGCGGAATTTCAGGTCACTGACAAGGAAAATCGCGTCAGCGAGGAAGAGATGCGGCGTAAGGCTCTGAAGAAGGCCTATTCCGTTTTCCAGGCCGCCAAGAAAATCTTCCGCGGTGACCCCGTCGCGAACCAGATCTACGACCAGACGCTGGAATACCTTGCCGATGATGCCGGACAGATGCTCGGCGAAATGGAAGATTTTAATCGTCTGGCCAACAAGCTGATGACCAACATGGACCTGGAAACCGGGGCCATCAACGATGAAGCCATCAAGCAGCTCAGCGAATTTCAGCAAAAACTTTTGCCGGCCTCGGTTTCGCCGGCGCCGGGCGGTATTGCCGACCAGGCGTCGGCGATACCGGCCAGGAAAGACGATTACAGCGATTTGATCAAGTAACAGAGATTGCGGAGGGAAAGACAAAATGTTTGACGAAAAGATTTCGACACCACCAACGGGGCATCGGCTCAAGCCGGGCGCGAAGATCATTCTGCTCCTGGTGATCGGGGCAGCTTTGTTCTTTGGCTTCCGCACCGCGGTGAGCAAGGGATGGATTCCCGCGCCGGGCATCGCCAAGGCACTGATCCCTGCGAAGGCCGCTCTGCCGGATTTGAAGGAAGCCGTCGTGGCAAACGTGGAACCCGCTCCGTTTCCAGACGCATCGACGGCATCGGTGAAAGCGCCGCTGATCCGCACCGAAATCTGGGCCTGGAACGCGCAGATGAACTACATCTACGCGAATGGAGGCCCGGAGACCACGCGCAACAGCCTGATGGAGAAGCATGGCGCGAACGTAAAGCTGATCCGCCAGGATGACACCAGCCAGATGCAGAATGATCTAATTGCCTGCGCCAAAGAGCTTCACGACGGCTCCAGCCAGTGTTCCTCCGGCGCGAACTACGTCCTGATCATGGGCGACGGCTCCGGCCAGTTTTTTGCCGCGGTCAATCCGCAGCTCAAGAAGCTGGACAACGGCGCCGGCGAATACATCGCACAGGTCATCGGCTCCACGGGATATTCGCGCGGTGAAGACAAACTGATGGGTCCACCGGAATGGAAATCGGACGCGCAGGCCGCCAAGGGCGGCCTGGTCGCGGGAGTCCTTCGCGATGGTGACTGGAATATTGCCATGAAGTGGGCCGCCGACAACCAGATCAAGAATAATCCCGACGAAAAAACCTACGACCCCGACGCTTTGAATTGGGTCAATGCGCCGGACTACATCAAAGCCGCTGAAATTTATAACGCCAATACCTGCGAAGACCGCAAAGTGGTGCACGATGGGCGTCTCACCGGAGAAACAAAAAATATTTGCGTGAACGGCGTGGTCACCTGGACGCCGGGTGACGTCAACGTGGCCCACGGCCGCGGTGGACTCGTCTCCATCGTTTCGTCGAAGCAGTACCGCTCGCAAATGCCCGACGTGATCATCGGCATTAAGAAATTCAATCAAGACCATCGCAACGAAGTGCAGGGAATGCTGGCGGCCAGTTTCGAAGCCGCCGACCAATTGAAAGCCTATCCAGAAGCGTTGAAGCGCGCCGCAGCCATCAGCGCGAAGGTCTACAACGAGCAGAACGGCGACTATTGGCTAAAGTACTACCAGGGCACGCGCGAAAAGGACAAAGCCGGAAACTTGGTCGAGCTCGGCGGCTCCGCCGTCAACAATCTCAACGACAATCTCCTCTTGTTCGGATTGCAGCCCGGCGCCAACAACAATTTCCGTTCCACCTACACGGTGTTCGGAAACATTGCCACGCAGCAATACCCCGATCTGTTCAAGGACGCCAACAAAATTCCCGACGTGAAGGAAATCCTCGATACTTCGTACGTTCTCGGCGCCTCTTCCATGCTCTCGCAAACGGGCGCGGAAGCCGACGTCGCCAGCTTCAGTTCCAGCGGCGATACCGGCACCGTCGTTTCGAAGCGCGACTGGAGCATCGAGTTCGCAACGGGGCAATCTTCGTTCACTCCCGAGGGTGAACGCAAGATGTACGAAATCAAAGATGACCTGGCCATCGCCGGCGCTTTGTTCGTCACCTTGAATGGCCACACCGACAATACCGGCACTCGTGAAGGCAACATGGACTTGGCCGAACGCCGCGCCCAAGCCGTACGCGACTGGCTGCAGCGCAAAGCCCCTTCGAATTTCCCAGACAGCCGTTTCCGCATTCACGCCTACGGCGATTCCAAGCCTCTCGCTTCGAACGCCACCGCCGAAGGCCGCGCGAAAAACCGTCGCGTAGAAATCATCCTCTCGGGCAAGGAATAGGAAACCTGCGGTGACCACCATGAAGCCGGCGGCGGGAAGCATCGCTTCGAGTGTGCCTGCAGCTGCGGGCCGCCCCAGCTTTTTGCACGATGTCCTCGGCGCGTTTTCTCCCAACCGCATCATTTCCAAGGGCGCGCTGCGCTTCATCATCGGCTTTCAGGTCGCGGTGTTGCTCCTGGTTTGGGCCACGTCCACCTACGTCTTCCTCCCCAAGCCTATGGACGTGTGGCGCGCCTTCGTCGATCTTTGGAATCACGAAGGCCTTGGCCAGGAGCTGATCGTCAGTTTCCTCTTAAACGTACAAGCCATGGCCTGGGCCACTGTAATTTCTCTAGGCCTCGCCTATCTGACGGTGGTTCCGGCGTTCCAACCCATCGCGCACGCGGTTTCAAAGGGCCGGTTTCTCGGCATGGTGGGCCTCACCTTTTTCTTCACCATCATTTTCGCCAGCGGCCACCGCTTGAAAGTCAGCCTCCTCGTCTTCGGCGTCGCCGTATTTTTTGTCACCAGCATGATCGACGTCGTCGCGCAAGTGCCGAAAGAAAAGTTTGACCTGGCCCGCACCCTGCGCATGGGCGAGTGGCGCGTCGTCTGGGAAGTCATCATCCTCGGCCGCGCCGACGCCGCTTTCGACGCCATGCGCCAAAACGCCGCCATGGGCTGGATGATGCTCACCATGGTCGAAGGCATCTCGCGCTCCGAGGGCGGCATCGGTGCGCTGCTGCTCAATCAAAACAAACACTTCCGTCTCGAGGCCGTCTTCGCCATTCAAATCGCCATCCTGATCATCGGCTTGTTTCAGGACTACGCCCTGGGCTTGGCCAAAAAATTTCTCTTTCCTTACGCGGATTTGCAATTGGAAAAAAGGTAGCGGTTACAACTGTTGCGAGGATAATTCTTGTCCGATCGATGCACATACACCGAGACGCTTCTCAAGGTTGACCACGTCAACCTCTCCTACGGCGACAAGGTCATTCTTCGCGACGTCAACGCGGAAATTCGCGATATCGTGCGCCCCGGCCGCACGCAAGGCCAGGTCGTCGGTTTTCTCGGCCCCTCGGGCATCGGCAAAACGCAGCTCTTTCGCATCATCGCCGGATTGAACCAGCCTACCTCCGGCCAAGTCCTCGTCAATTCCACTCTCACTCCCGTCAAAGCCGGCATGGTCGGCGTCGTCGCGCAAAATTATCCGCTCTTCGAAAATCGCACCATCTTCAGCAACTTGATCCTCGCCGCCAAGCAAATCGAAAAAAGTACCGATGCCGCTCATGAAAAAGTTTTGAAGTACTTGAAGCGCCTGGACATGGTCGAGTGCTCGCAGCTTTACCCCGCGCAGATTTCCGGTGGCCAGCGCCAGCGCATCGCCATCGCTCAGCAGCTCCTCTGCAGCGAACATTTCCTATTGATGGACGAGCCTTTCTCCGGCCTCGACCTGGTCATGGAAGCCAAAGTCTGCGAACTGATCAACGAGATTGCTTGCCTCGACGAGCTCAACACCATCATCGTCGTCACTCACGACGTCACCGCGGCCGCCACGGTGGCCGACCACCTGTGGCTCATGGGCCGCGATCGCGATGCCGTCGGCAATATCATTCCGGGCGCGCGCATTCAGGAAACCTACGACCTCATCGAGCGCGACCTCTGCTGGCAGCCTGCCATCACCAATTCCACCAAGTTTTTGGAGTTTGTCCGCGAAGTGAAGGAAAGATTCCAGACGCTCTAGCGCGCGCCGATTCTCAAGCGCGTCGTGTTTTCACGCCTGTAGCAGAAATTCACCCAAGGAACAGCAGAAGGGAATCGCTCACTCGTTCTTAGCCGCAGGATGCGACCTCAGCGCCCGCGCAATCAGCCCCAGCCCGCCCACTAGCAGAACCAGCATCACCAAAGTATTGAACAAGCTCGTCGGCCGGAAATAAATGCTCATATTGGCGATCACGCCGCCCAGAATAAATAGCGCCCCCGCCGCCGTAACAATCCAGCCCACCAGGCTTCGCCCGTTCCAAAACAAAATCCCCACGCCCAGCAGCATCGGCACCAGCGTGATCCCAAACGTATTCGCACCGTAAAAACTCCAGTACGACCCCACCACGCTCACCTGATTCGCCAAAAAATATCCCCCCAGGCAAGCCATGATGCACCCAATCAAAAAATGCCCCAGCCCACCCGGCGTCCCGCCCACATCGCCCAACGATCGGTTTTCCATGGCTGGAGCATACCAAACCTTGCGCCCCGCGCTTCAGGAAAACATCCGCGGCGGGACGGCCTTGTTACTCATGTTGGCCTTAGGCGAAGTTAGAATCTGTCCAACCTCTTCCGCATCTTTTTGCCCACGGCAGCCTCGCAACTCCTTTACAATCAATCCCTTCCGCACTGTATCCGTCACCGTGGGCGCATCCCCTCTCCTCACAATTGGAACTCGCTCGGCTCTGTCCCGACCTCGTCGAGAGACGTGTATCGTCGTGCGCCTCCTTTTCCACAAACGTCCTAGTACATCGGTACCTCGCAGAATTGAACCGATTTTGTACCCGGAGTCCTATTGTTCCCTGGGCCCCACCCGGATACACTCTCTCTTCGACTAGGAGGACTTCCCTTGACTGGCTCCGAACGCCGCACCACCCAGCGCTTTTCTATGCGGCTGCCGCTTACCGTTCGTTGGACCACCGGAGCGGCGGTTGGTGAGACCAGCACCGAGTCCCGGGATGTTAGCTCCCGCGGTGTCTACTTCTTCCTGCAAAAAGACGTGAAGGAAGGCTCACCGGTTGAAATTCTTCTGACCTTGCCCAACGAGATCACCTTGGCAGGCCCCGTCCGCGTACGCTGCCTCGGCCGCGTCCAGCGCACCGAGTCCCGCGATGAAGGCGCCGTCGGCGTCGTTGCCGCCATCGAGCGCTACGAGTTTCTCCGCGGCGGCGAAGACGACAAATAAGGATTCTTCGTGACGAGTTTCTTGCTCACCCACTGCGGAGGCGGGCAGGATAAGCCGGGGTACCTTGGCCCCTCAGCGAAGCGCCCCGGCTAACTTTTTATTCATTGCTTTTTCAGGTTGTTTGTTCGCATTTTTCCTTCGCGTTTCTCTTGAAGTTTTTTCCTCGCAGTTTTTCGAAAAGATAGCGCGCAAGTTTCCAGTCCGCTTTTCCCAAACAACTCCGCATTGCGATTTTTCCGCGCTCCCGGAATCGAACGGAACACGATTTCGCCTGCTGAAACTCGACGCTGGAATCGCTTACGGGCCGCGAGGCCCGTTACCTCTGCGCGTCCTGTACTTTCGGGCAGGCGACTTTCACAGGGTGTCTGGGAGAGGATGGAACCGGCCCGCATCCATCCAGCTTGCTCGGGGGACTGTTCGAATCCGGCGTGATGCAAAGTGGCCTGCCAAAGCGCAGTGATGATGCGCCCGAGAAGGCGCGAGAGTAAGCCCAAGGGCGGGGGAAAAGTTAGCGATGGCACTGGGATTGGAAGAACTCAAAAAAGAAGTTTCGAAAGGCGAAGAAGCCACGGGAGAAGTTCCGAGTGGAGAAGAATCCATTGGAATTTCGCTGCTGGAGCTTGCGGAAATACTGGATCAGCACAAGATCTGGGTGGAATCGGGCGGAGAAACCGGCGCGAAAGCGGACCTCAGCGGTGTGAATCTTTCGAAAGCGGATCTTACCGGTGTCAACTTACAGGGCGCACACCTGCACAGGACAAATCTTGTTGGCGCAGATCTCTCCATGGCCAATCTGCGCGGAGCGAGCCTGGTGCGCGCGGACTTGCGCAAGGCGAACCTGCTGGGCACGGAACTGCGCGGCGCAAATTTGATGGGCACGAACGCATATGGAGCGGACGGTTTGTGGTTCGGCCGGCTGGGCGGGACGAATCTTTTTGATGCGGTGCTGCCGGAATCGATTTCGGCGGTAGACAGTTCGAAAGCGATTGGAGATGCGACGAAGGTAGCGCGGGTGTTTTACTTCTTGACGGTGGGACTCAGCCTGGTCTGCTGTTTGCTCATCGCGTTCACGACGGACCTACGGCTGCTTCTGAATTCCTCGGCGCTTCCGTTTTCGCGCTTGACGACGATTCTCCCGATGAGCGGTCTCTATCTTGGGGGACCCCTGGTTTTGCTGGCGCTCTCGCTGCGTTTTCATTTTTTGCTTTTGCGATTGTGGGGAAGCATGGCCGCGTTGCCGGCGGTCTTTCCGGATGGGCAAACACTGGAACGCGACGGACCGTGGTACCTGATGGGATTAGTGCGGCGACATTTCCGGTGGCAAGGGGATACAAAGTCGCCGATGACAGCTTTCGAAACGGTGCTGTCGACGGTGCTGGCGTACTGGATTGTTCCGGCGACGCTGTTTTTGTTCTGGGTTCGCTACCTGGCGCGGCAGGATTTCCGGGGGACATTGCTTCATGTGGTGGTGATCACAGCTTCGGTGGCGTCGGCGACGTGCCTGCCGTTCGTGGTCTCACGCGTGTTGCGGCCGGGTGACCTGCGGCTTCCGAAATCGAAAAACATTCTCCGGCTGGTGCTGCAGACACTGCGTTCGGCGCTGGCAGTGGGCTGCATCCTGTTTCTATTTTCAATTGGGGTGAATCGCGGATTGCCCTATGACCGAAGCACCGGTGCGGACGATTCTCCGGGGGATGTGCGCCGCTGGGCCTCGATGGTTTTCCAGTCGATCGGCTACCGCCCGTATGCGGACTTGACGGAAGCGACGCTTTCCTCGGCGCCGCCGCGCGGAACGGCGTGGACGGATGAAACCGTAGAAGGAATAACAGGGGCGCGGCTGAACCAGATGAATATGCGGTTTGCGCGCGCGTACAAGGCGTTTCTGATCAACGCAAAGCTGTGGCGCGTGAACCTGGAAGGGGCGTATCTGTCCGAGGCGGACCTCCGGGGATCGAATTTGCGGGAAGCGCTGCTGCGCAATGCTGTTCTCGATCGCGCACAAGTGGCGCACGCAGTGCTGGTTTCCGCGAATGCCACGGGGGCAAATTTCGCGGCGGCGGACATGAAATTCGTGGACCTCTCCTATGGGAATTTTGAAAACGCGGTGCTTTCGAACGCCAAGGTTTCCGGGGCGTCGCTCTACGCGGTGAATTTGCGGAACGCGCAATTGCTGCGGACGGATCTTTCGCGGACGGACATGCGGGACACGAAACTGGAGCACGCGGTGCTGTCGTTCGCAAATCTGGAGCAGACCGATCTGTCGTCCGCGAAGCTTTCCGATGCAAACCTAACGGGCGCGCAACTCAAGGGAACGATCCTGTTGGACGCTGACCTGGCGAGAGCGGACCTGCGCGGAGCGTATTTGGGTGGGGCGATTTTGCGCGGGGTGATTCTCGATGGAGCGAACCTGGCGGGCGCGGATTTGCGGGGCGCTTCCGGGATTACGGCGCAGCAAGTTTGCTCGGCTCTGCACGGGCGCGCGGCGCTGATGGATCCCGATCTTGCAGCGGAAGTTCAACTCCGCTGTGCCTCCTCTCAGTAGATCACCTTCCTAGTATTCAAAACCGAATGCGCTTCGAGGATGGCCGCGGAGAATAACAAGCCGTGTGACTTCGAATTCTGCAGAGTTCGGCTTGAAGTGAACGCGGGAGCTGGCGGCGGTGTCTGGATAATTGAAGGCGCGGCATGCGCGCATTTCAAGGAGAACCGCTACCATGAAAAAGATAACGCTGGTCTTTGCTTTGCTCGCTGTTGCATTTTTGAGCTGTGACGGAGCGCAGGCACAGAAGCCTGTAGCTAAATCCGCGGCGACGGCGACAACACCCGACCTGACAAAACTAAACATCGGAAAAGTACTGCAACAACTGCAGACGACAAACGTTCAGCCGAGCGACGAAGAGACATCGCCGCTGCAGGTGGTGGCGGAGTTTCTGCAATTGCGGCCCGGCCAAGTAAGCGAGATGGGCCAATTGTTGCAAGGACGGCAGTCAACGCTGGTGCCGCTCTTTCAGACGGCGCAGGCGCTGATCCAGCAATTGGGCACGCTGCTGAGTTCGGGTGGAAACCCGGCGCAAGTGGGAGCCTTGGTGATCCAGATCCATGGCTTGCAGCAGCAGATGGGGCAGGTGCAGCAGGTTTTTTTGACGCAATTCACGGGCATGCTTGACGCCGAGCAACTGCAAAGACTGCAAGCGGTACAGATTGCGGCACAATTACAACCGATACTTCCGGCTTTCCAGCCTATCTTTCTTTTCTGACGGGCGAGAGCTGCGCGTTGCCGGAGGCGGGCAGCAGTGCCGCCCGCCATCTGGCGCGCGGGCTTTACTAATCATTTGAATTGTGCGCGTCGTATGGCAAGCGGACGTGATATTTTTCTGAACGAGGGGCCGGAGCGCGGTGTCTATACATAAGGGGCAGAAGAGGCGTGACAGGCGCGTGTGTGAATGCGTTGATTGCCAGAGCGAAAACGCAAGATGCCGGGGCGGGATTTGACAAGCGCATCGCTGAGAATCAGCGGCGCGTTTTTCAGATTGCCTACAGCGTTCTGGGCAATTCCGCGGACGCGGAAGATGTGGCCCAAGAGGCGTTTTTGCGGGCGTACCAGAAATTTTCTTCGCTGCGGGAGGCGGAGAAATTCCGCGCGTGGGTAAACCGGATTGTATTCCGGCTGGCGTTGAATCGCCGGAGAGGCTACCGACGGCGCCTGGTGAGAGATTCGGCCTGGCAGGTTACGGAAATACCAGCGACGGTCGATGGAGCTAGGGACGCGGAGCAGCGGGTGATGCTGGACCGGATGCGTAGAGAAATCGAAAGCTTGCCGGAGAAATTTCGCAGTGTGCTGCACCTATCGCTGGCGGAGGAGATGGACGCGGCGGACGTGGGCGCGGTGCTGGGGATACCGGCGGGGACGGTGAGATCGAGGGTACACACAGCGCGGAAGCTGTTGTTGGAAGTGATGAAATGAAGAACGCTTGCAAGGAATGGAAAGATCAGCTGCTGGAAACCGCGCTGACGGGAACTGCGCCACGGGATCTCGAGGAGCACCTGCGAAGCTGCGCGGACTGTGGCGCTGAGCTGAAGGAGCTTCGGGCGCGCCGGGCGCAACTGGACATGCTGCTGCCGCTAGTGGCCCAAGGAGCGGAGCCGTCGGGGGATTTCCGAGCGCGGGTGCTTGCTGCGGCGGAGAGAGCGAGAGATGGGAAGTACGCGAGGCCTTGGCGAGTGTGGACGCTGGCGGGTGCTACCGGTGTGATTCTAGTGGCGCTTGTGGCGGGGCTTACCTTGCCGAGAAAAAATGGGGGAATGGTGCCGCCAAGTGAGTTAGCCGGCGCGCAGAAGCTGGCGGAGTGGCGGGCGCCAAGCGACAGCCTGCTGCGGACTCCGGGGCAGGAATTACTGAAGGCTACGCCAAAACTCGGCGACTCTTATTTTCAAGTTCCGGTGAAGACGAATGAGGAGGAGTGAAATGAGAAGGGGATTACTTTGCCTGTGCGCGGCAGTTCTTCTGGCGGCGGGAGCGGCGCGAGCGCAGCAGCCCGATCAGGATCCCATCGGGCAGAGTTTCTTTGCTCCGGAGCTGGTGATCCAGCACCAGGAGGCCATTGGGCTGAGCACGGAACAAAAAGAGTATTTCAAGACGGAAATCCGTCAGGCGCAGCTGAAATTCACGGAGTTGCAATGGAAGCTGCAGGATGAAATGGAGAAGCTGGTAGGGCTGGTGAAGCAACCGCGGGTGGACGAGCAGCAGGTGCTTGCGCAGTTGGAAAAAGTTCTTGGGGCCGAACGGGAAGTCAAAAGGGAGCAGGTGACGTTGCTGGTGCGAATCAAGAATAAATTGACGCCGGAGCAGCAGGGGAAATTGTCTGAGCTGAGAAGCAAGACAGGGACCAAATAGGGACAAAGAGCAACTCACCGGACAGGCTAAGCGGGTTTAGTGGAGTTTGGACTTCACGCAGGCGCTGTTCATCGATGGATACCGATCTAGCGGCGCAAATGCAGCATCGCTGTGGCAGCTCGCGGCAGCGAGGGAACAAGGATAGTGGTGGCGACTGAGTTCTAGTGGAGGCTGGCGGCGTTTGCAAATGCCGCCTCGCGTCCATCCTGCACCGGCGCCGGTACTTGTACCTGATTGGAGGGAGGAGCAGCCGTGGCGGGAAACGTGGCATAGAGCGCCATGCCCGTCAACACGGTTCCAGCAAAAATATTCCCCAGCGTGACGGGGAGCAGATTCCAGAAGAGAAACTGGCCGGTGGAGATGGCTGCGCCAAGCAGCATCCCCGAGGGAATGAGAAACATGTTGACCACACAGTGCTCGAAGCCGAGCGCGAAAAACATCATGATGGGAAGCCACATCGCAGCGATTTTTCCGAGGGTAGACCTCGAAACCAAGGACAAGACGGCTCCCATCGTCACCATCCAATTACAGAGAACGGCCTTTACCAGCGCAGTTGCCCAGCCGCTAGATCCCAGGGCCGCGTAGGCCAAGGTTTTCTTCTGCGCGGCTTGCTTGAGAAGATCCCCAACCGTGCCGCCGTTGCCGGTGCGCCAATTGGTGATCACCAGATAAAAAAGCAGGGCATAGAGCAAGCTGCCGATCAAGTTACCGAGATACACGCAGCCCCAATTGCGAAGCAACTTTGTGATTCGGACCGTCCCAGCCATGACCCCCGCTGGCAGCAAAGCGAAATTTCCGGTAGCCAGCTCCAGTCCGAGCAGAACAAGCATGACAAATCCAACAGGGAAAAGAATTGCGCCGACGATTGGTGCGAGACCCTGTGACGAAACTATGAAAACAAGGGAAGTCGCGTAAGCAAGAAAAGAGCCGGCAAGGATTCCGCGAATGAGCATGTCACGAACGGACAGTTCGGACTTTCGCTTCGCCAACAGCACGAGCTCTTGCATTAGTTCCTTGGGATTCACGTAATCTGTCATGGGTCTTCCTCCTGGGCGCAAAGCTCTTGCCGTCCCTTGCCTGGCCGCCAAGACTCACCATTGAACTTCAACAGGCTCCGTGTGGAGCGCTTCCAGCAATCATTCTTTCAAGCCGGGCCCGGCGCAGGCGCCAAGGCAGACGCGGGCCGCCACGAAGCTAATCCTGCCGTTGCGGCAGCTGTGAACAAGGGATCGCTTAAGGATGCGTACTGTCTGGCTTCGGCCGCGAGGCGGTAAGACTGGATCACATTGGCGACAACCGCAGGCAGAGATTCATCACAGGGGACGGTTTCCAGGATTTCCTGACCGGCAACCGCGTAAGGACCTGTACGGCCGCCAGTGTAAATGGCGACGGCGTCCACAATCTTTCCGTCAATTTTGGTTCTGAACCCGCGAAGACCAACATCAGCAGCTTGATGGTTGCCGCAGCCTGCCGGGCAGCCGGACCAATGAATCGTAAGGGGATTCCCGGCGGCGCCCATTGTGTTGTGGAGAGCTTCGGAAAGCGCTATCGCACGGCTCTTGGTTTCGATGAGCGCGAGATTGCAAAACTCGGTGCCGACGCAGGCGACCAATCCACGCACAAAGGGAGAAGGGCGAGGTGAGAACTGTTTGAGCAGAGGTTCTTCGAGAAGGGCAGCTACGCGTTCCGCAGGGACATTGGGAAGGATGGCATCCTGGGCGGTGGTGAGACGAACCTCGCCGGTGCCGTATACGCTGGACAAGCGGGCGAGCTCGTCCAACTGATCCGGGGTGACTCTGCCGGTTGGAATGCAAAGTCCCACGGAAGCGAGACCCGGTTGCTTTTGGGAACTCACGCCGAGGTGGTTGGCATGGGCGGAACCGCGCATGTCTCGGCCTTGAAAGGCGAGTTCATGGCCGAGGCGAGCGACAAGCTCCGCACGCAACCGGCGAACGCCCCACTCCTCGATCAGGAAAGCAAAGCGGCACTTGGAGCGCGCCTCGCGAGGGCCGTGATCGCGGTATATCTTGATCAGTTCGAGGACGACGGCGGCCGCCTGGAAGACTTCGACAAAGACGTTCACGGGCGAAGCGACGGTGAATCCGCCGGAGCCCATCTTGCCGCCCACCAGAACATTGAAGCCCAGGCGCCAACCCTTTTTGGCAGGGACGAGGGCGATATCCTGCGACTCGCAATGGGTGCAGTTGTCCGTGCAACCCGTCACGGAGATGTTGAATTTGCGAGGAAGGTTGGTGAACTCCGGGTTGCCGTTGCTGCCGACGATAATGCGATCTAATTCGTGGACGACAGGAGAAGCGTCGAACAGCTCGTGCGGCGTCAGTCCGGCCAGGGCGCAGCCGTTGATGTTGCGAACGTTATCGATGCCCGTCTGGAGCGTGCGCAAGTCCACGCCGCGGAGCTTTTCCCAGATTTCCGGCACAGTGTCGAGAGTGAAACCGCGCAGTTCGATCTGCTGGCGGGTGGTGATGTCCAGGACGCCGTTTCCAAGCCTGCGGGAGAGTTCGGCGATGGTACGGAGCTGATCGCTCCTCACGAAACCGTTGGGCATGCGAATGCGCATCATGAACTTGCCGGGCGTGGGCTTGCGGAAAAACAGGCCGACCCACTTCAGCAACTCTTTTTCCGCGGGCGTAAGCGCGGAGGCGCCACGTTCGAGAATTTGCGGCAGATGATCCAGGATGCGCAGGCCGTCACCGTTCATCGAAGACTTGTAGCCTTCGATGGCGTTCGAGCCGACGGGGATTTGTACGGGATCTTTGCGTTCGACCGTGGCCGAACTACATTCGGAGTCGTGATTCACGCCTGCCTCCGTGGCGGCGGCAGAGAGCTCGGAGGAATGCCGCAGGACGAGGTGTCGTTATGGAGAGAATCAAAACAGGGACTGGCCAATTCCATAGCGAGGGAAGAACGGAGGAAGACAACAGGGGATGTCCGATAGCCACTCGCAATGAACATGCGAGATGCTGTCATCTCCCGAGTAGCGAAGGCCAACTCAAAATTTAGGTCGCTACTATCAAAAATCCGATGAAATTACGCACGGTCCGGGCGAATTTCTGGGTGGGCTGGCGCGACTTGATACGCTAGGCCTCTTCGCCGAAGCGCTTAATGTCTTCGGGGCCTTCCTTTAGGGGGGCGGCGTTGCGGCCCTGGACGAGTTCGCGGATTTGCTCGACGATGTCGGGGTTGGCGAGCGTAGTGATGTCGCCGGTATCCATGTGATTGGAAATGGCGGCTAGGACGCGGCGCATGATTTTGCCAGAACGGGTTTTGGGCATGTCCGGGACGATGTGGATGGTTTTGGGGCGGGCGATTTTGCCGATCATGGTTTCGATGGTAGAGATGACTTTGTCCTGAATGGCTTTGGTGGTCGGGACGCCGGGCTTCAGGGAGATGTAGACGACGGGGACGCGACCCTTGACTTCGTCGACGGCGGGAACGACGGCAGCTTCGGCGATTTCGGGAATAGTGAGGCATGCCGATTCGACTTCCTTGGTGCCGAGGCGGTGGCCGGCAACGTTGATGACGTCGTCGACGCGACCGAGGATGCGGTAGTAGCCGTCGGCGGGGAGCATGGCGCCGTCGGCTGCGTAGTAGGGCCAGTCGCGCCAGTCCTTGCTCTTGGGATTCTTGTTGTACTTTTTGTAGTACTGAGTGACGAAACGCTGGGGATCGCCCCAAATGGTTTGCATAATGCCGGGCCAGGGATTGCGAATGCAGATGTTGCCGGCGTGCCCCGAACCCGCTTTCACTTCTTTTCCTACCTCGTCCCAAATGACCGGATAAATTCCGAGAGCCGCGGGGCCAGCGCTGCCGGGCTTCATCAGATCGAGCGCGGGCTTGGTGGTGCAGAGGAAGCCGCCGGTTTCGGTTTGCCACCAGGTGTCGACGATGACGGCTTCGCCTTTGCCGACGACTTCGTGATACCACTTCCAGACTTCGGGCTCGATGGGTTCGCCGACGGTGGTCATGTGCTTGAAGTGGTAGTTGTAATTTCGTGGCTCGTCACCGCCGGCTTTGCGAAGCATTCGAATGGCGGTCGGGGAAGTGTGGAAGATGTTGACGTCGAGGCGTTCGGCGATGCGCCAGGGGCGTCCGGCGTCGGGGAATTGCGGGACGCCTTCGTAGAGGACGCTGGTGGCGCCGAGCGCCATGGGGCCGTAAACGATGTAGGAGTGGCCGGTAATCCAGCCGATGTCGGCCATGCACCAATAGACGTCTTCGGGATGGATGTCCTGGTAATACTTGGCGGTGCCGGTCACGTAGGCGAGATAGCCGCCGGTGCGATGCTGGCAGCCCTTGGGTTTGCCGGTGGTGCCGCTGGTGTACATGAGGAAGAGCGGAGCTTCGGCGTCCTGGGAGACGGGCTCGACGGTCTGGCCGCGATAGTCTTTTAGGACATCGTTGATGAAGAAGTCTCGGCCTGCGACTACAGGCGAATCGGAAGTGAATCTGCCGGGATAGCGCTGCCAGACTAGAACTTTTTCGATGGGCTGGCCTTCTTTAGTGGCGGTGTTCACGGCGATATCGGCGCTGGCTTTGTGGTCGACCCATTTTCCGTTGCGGTGGTAGCCGTCGGCGTAGATGAGGACGCGGCTGCCGGAATCGGCGGCGCGCAGGCCGCAAGCTTCGCCGCTGAAGCCGCCGAAAACGACGGAGTGGACGACGCCGAGGCGCGCGCAGGCGAGCATGGTGATGGGCAGCTCGGGGATCATGGGCATGTGAATGGTGACGCGGTCACCGGTTTTGAGTCCGGCGAAATCGCGGAGCATGGCGGCGACTTCGTTGACGCGTTTGTAGAGCTCCTGATAGGTGATGACGGTGGCGGATTCGGCCTCGGGCTCAGGGACGAAGATCAGCGCGGCTTTGTTTTTGTATTTGGCGAGATGGCGGTCGACACAGTTGTAACAGGCGTTGAGTTTGCCGCCGACGAACCATTTCCAGAAGGGCGGGTTGCTGGTATCGAGCGTTTTGCGCCAGGGCTTGTCCCAATCGAGGAGGTTGGCGTAGTTGTCGAAGCATTCGGGGAAATGCTTTTCGCTGAATTTTTTGACGAAGGCGGAATCGGCGAGATTGGCTTGGGCGATGAATTTCTTGGAGGGACGGAAGTATTCTTCCTCTTTCCAGTGGACGGCAATCTGCGCTTCGGTGAGTTTGCTTTTGCCCTTGGAGGTCTTCGGTTTTGCTTGCTGGCGTGCTTTGGCCACGGCGGCAACTCCCTTTGGAAGATCGATTTCGGTTGTGACGCAACGTTGTGATGCTACAACGAGGGACAGTCTGGTACGGGCAAGCTCAGGTTATGCTTTGCGAAGAGCTTGTCCGCCAAAAATGATGCTCCCGCGCAGGCGCGCGAGTCAATCGGCGCGAGGATGTTATTTCATGCCGCCGACTTCGTCCCAGATCTTGGTGCCGTGGGTTTCCTTCAGAAATAGGCTGCCCACGACGAGGGTGATCGACGCTACAATCATGGGGTAGTAGAGGCCAGCATAAATGTTGTGAGTGCTCTCGCATACGTAAAGACCTACGAGCGGGACCAGTCCTCCGAAGACGCCGTTGCCGATGTGATAAGGCAACGATAACGACGTATAGCGTATTTTCGCCGGAAACGCTTCCACAAGATAGGCGGCAATAGGCCCATAGATCATGGTTACGTAGATCACCTGGATGAAAATGAGGAGAATCAGCATGGGCTTATCGGGATTGCTTGGCACCGTAGCAGGAACTTCCTTTCCGGTCGCGTCAACCGTCAAGGCAATGAGCTTGGGAGCATTCGTCACTTTGTCGCGAGTGGAATTGAGAGATACGACGTTATTGCCTGCGGCTCGTTGCATCGCGTGGTAGATGGGGAGATAAGTCGTCACAGCTAGAAGGCACGCCAGCATCATCAGCCACTTGCGGCCGATTCTGTCCGATAGCGATCCGAACACGGTGAAAAATGGCATGGCGCAAGCTAGAGCGATAGCGACCATGATGTATGCGTCCTTTGTTGGGATCTTCAGAATCGTCTGGAGGAATACGAGCAGCACGTAGAATTGGCCGGTGTACCAAATAACACCCTGACCGGCGGTGGCGCCAAAAAGAGAGATCAGCACGCGCTTGAGGTTTTCCGGCTTCGTAAAAGCCTCTGTAAGGGGTTTGGCTGATGTCATGCCCGCGCTCTTGATCTGCGCGTAGATTGGCGATTCCTTCATCTTTATGCGAATGTAGAGCGAAATCGATACCAGAAGAATCGACGCTAGAAACGGGATTCTCCATCCCCAATCTGAAAACTGTTCCTTGGTCAGCGAATTCTGTGTTACGAGGATGACGATGAGAGAGGCGAAAAGGCCAAGTGTTGCGGTGATTTGAATGAAGCTGGTATAGAAGCCGCGCTTGCGGTCCGGGGAGTGTTCGGCCACATATACAGCGGCGCCCCCATATTCGCCGCCCAGTGCAAGACCCTGTAAGATGCGAATCACCAGCAACGTGATTGGTGTGAACCATTTTGCAGTTTGAAACGTCGGCAGGATGCCTATAAGAGCTGTCGCACCACCCATAATCGTCAGCGTAACGATGAATGCGTACTTGCGACCGACGAGGTCTCCGATACGCCCGAAAAAGAGGGCGCCAAATGGGCGAACCATGAAACCAATGGCAAAGGTCGCGAGATAGGCGATGTATGCGTACTTTTCGTTGCCGGGAGGGTAGAATTTAGGAGCAAGAAAGACGGCTAGGCTGCCGAAAATATAGAAGTCGTACCACTCAATCATCGTGCCAACACTGGAGGCAAGGATCACCCGCCAGATGCCGTATCCGGGTGCACCGGCTGCTGGGATCGCGTCTGCTCGACTGGCCATTCTTCCTCCTGTTGAACTTCGACCTGGGTGCTGGAGTGCGCCAGTGACGCATCGTCCGCTGGAAAGATGCGTGGAGCACACCTGTACTGTCTTGGCTACTCCTTCCTCTTGAATCCCCCCTGTGACTCGCGAAAGGGACGCGAGTCAGGTCTTCAGTGGTGGAAGGGCTCTGGAATGCCCCCGTTCATATACGCCTATGGCTGCGTTGTCAAGAATGAGTTGTGTATGGGCGCGAACCGCCGAGCATGGGTCTTGGTGGAGCGACTAACGGCAAACGTGATAAAACTCAGGCTTGAATCTGCACACTGCCATTTTTCTGTTTTTTGCCGGAGCTCTCGGAGGAGCGATCAACGCGGTCGCCGGCGGCGGGAGCTTTGTGTCTTTTCCCGCGCTGCTTTTTACGGGTGTCCCGGCGGTGCCCGCGAATGCAACGAACACGCTTGCGTTGTGGGTGGGGACGACGCTGAGCGGCGGCGCTTATCGTGAGAAGTTGAAGATTCCTGCGCGCGTCATGATTCCTCTGGTGATTACGAGTGTGATCGGTGGGCTGGCGGGGGCTTTTCTGTTGATCAAGACGCCGGCGCAAACGTTTTTACATGTGCTGCCATGGCTGCTGCTCGGGGCGACGCTGCTGTTTGCGTTTGGCAAGCATTTGACGGGGCGGATCTCAGCGGGGATCACCCACGATGCGAGCAACACGGCGGTTGCAGTCGCTTCGTTGTACGAAACAGTAGTCGCGGTGTACGGCGGGTATTTCGGCGGCGGAGTCGGCATCATGAATCTGGCGATGCTGGCGGCGCTGGGAATGACCGACATTCACGCGATGAACAAGCTGAAGGTGATTCTCGGGGGAGTGATCAATGGAGTTGCGACGGTCACATTCGTTGCGACTGGAGTCATCGTTTGGCCCCAGGCCATTGTGATGACGGCAGGATCGATTCTGGGTGGGTACTCGAGCGCGTACTTTTCTCAGAAATTGCCGCAGGCTTGGGTGAAAGCGTTCGTAATTTTTGTGGGAACGGCAATGACGATTTATTTCTTCCTTCGTGCCTATCGATGAGTTCCTCCGAGCAGCTGACGCCAAATCAGATACGAGGGTTCTGGGCTTCGTGGGGAGGCTGGACTCTCGACGGAATGGATTCGTTCATCTACGCGCTGGTGCTGGTGCCATCGCTGCGGGATCTTCTGCCGCGTTCCGGGATTGCAGCGACAAAAGAGCACATTGGATTTTATGGCGGATTGCTCTTCGCACTTTTTCTGATGGGATGGGGACTGGCGTTTCTTTGGGGGCCGGTCGGAGACAAGTTCGGACGTGTGCGCACGTTGATGCTGACGGTCGTTTGGTATTCGGTGTTCACGTTTCTCAGCGCGGTGGTGATAAACGTCTGGCAGCTTGCGGTGCTGCGGCTGCTTGCGGGAATCGGAATCGGCGGCGAGTGGGCCATGGGCGGGACGTTTGTGGCCGAGGAGTGGCCCGAGAGCCGGCGACGCGCGGGCGCGGGTTACATGCACACCGGGTATTACGTGGGAATTTTTCTGGCGGCGCTGGCGAACTACGGGATCGGGAGTCACTTCGGGCACAACGGTTGGCGAGTGATGTTCGCCGTCGGAGGATTGCCGGCGCTGCTGCTGGCCTGGGTGCGCCACGGCGTGACGGAGCCAGCGCGGTGGAAACAGAAAGAAGGTGTCGTTCGAACGTGGGAGATCTGGCGACCGTTCGCGGCGCTTTTTTCGAATGCGTGGCGGCGAAGGACAATTCTGAATTCGCTGTTCATGCTGGCTTCCATTTGCGGATTGTGGGCGGGAACGGTTTACGTTCCCGCGGCGGTGACGGCGCTGGCGGAGGCGGCCGGACGCGTGGGGCCGCAGGCAGCACAGCTTGCTTCGCGCGCGACGATGCTGGTGGCGTTTGCGACGATTCTCGGGTGCCTGGCGATGCCGTGGCTGGCTGAAAAATTTGGGAGGCGCGGAGCACTGGGATTGTATTTTTCGTTGATGACAGTTTCTATCGCGCTGACCTTCGGGAAAGTCTTTTATCTTGGACCGAATGCGCTGCCCTGGTTTTTCGTTTGCTTGTTTTTTCTCGGATTTGGCGGGGCCAACTTTGCAGTCTACACATTATGGTTGCCGGAACAGTATCCAACGGAATGCCGCGCGAGCGCGTTTGCGTTCTGCACTTCATTTGCGCGATTTGGCGGGGCGGGGATCACGTTTCTTGTCGGCGCGGGCGTGCAGCATTATGGGTCGCTGGGAATTCCGGTTGCGCTGACGTCCATCGCATTCGCGATCGGGCTGCTGCTGATTCCAATTGGAGTCGAAACGCGTGGCCAGAGCCTTCCTGCCTGAGCGCGTTTGCTATTTCAGCAGATTTCCTGGCGTGATTCCGCGGATGGAGGCGTCCAGCAATTGAATGGTGTGCAGGACGGGAGTTGGGTGACCGTTCCGTGCGAGAGAAGATTGAAGCTGGAGCACGCAGCCAGGATTGCCCGTCGCGACGACGTCGGCTTTCAGAGGTGCAATGAGATTGGCTTTGCGGTCGCCGATGGCGTTGGCTGCTTCGGGCTGAACGAGATTGTAAATTCCCGCAGAGCCGCAGCAGATGGCGGCTTCCGGGATTTCGGCGAGCTGCAGATCCGGAATTTTTGCTAGAAGTGCGCGAGGCTGCGAGCGAACTCCCTGGGCATGCTGCAGGTGGCAGGAATCGTGGAAGGCCGCGCGCAGTTTGAGCGGATGACGCTGGGCGCGCGGTTCGAAACTGGTGAGGACTTCACTGATGTCCTTGCATTTCGCGGCGAATTTTTTTGCGCGCTCGGCATAGGCAGGATCGTCGCGCAATAGGTGGCCGTATTCCTTTACGTTCGAACCGCAGCCGGCAGCGTTGGTGACGATGGCGTCGACGTTGGCGCGTTCGAACGCGTCGATGGTTTTCTTTGCCAGCTCCAACGCGGCCGCTTCTTCGCCCGCGTGGACGAGGATCGCGCCGCAGCAGGTCTGCGCCTGCGGGGCGACGACTTCGCAGCCCTCGGCGGCCAGAACGCGCGCCGTTGCCGCGTTCACCTGCGGGAAAAATTCGCGCTGGACACAGCCGAGGAGCAAACCCACGCGGCGGCGCTTTTCGCCCACTGCCGCGGTGATCTCTGCGATTGCTTCGTTTGGGCCGAGCCTGGGGAGCAGCGCCTCCATTACCTGTATTTTCTTTGGAAGGAAGTTCAGGATGCCGGAAGCGCGCACGACGGCTTGTAAACCTGATTTTTGATAGACAAGCATCGGCAGGCGGAGCCGCTTCAGTCGTTCCGGACGGGTAAAAGTCTCGAATAGAAAACGGCGGTGACGTTTTTCGCCGGGCGACCGTTGGGTGTTCCTTTCGATTTGCGCGCGCGTGGCTTCAATGAGTTTTCCGTAGTCGACGCCGGAAGGGCAGGCGGTCATGCAGGCCATGCAGCCGAGGCAGGTGTCGAAATGGCCGACCCAATTCGCATTCATGTCCGTCCCGCCTTCGGCTGCGAGTTTCATCAGATAGATCCGGCCGCGAGGTGAATCCATTTCCTGGCCCCACAAAACATAGGTGGGGCAGACGGGAAGGCAGAAGCCGCAGTGAACGCACTTCTCGATGATTTCGTTCGAGGGCGGGTGGTGCTGGTCGAAGGCGAAAGACTTGGTTGAATTTGGTGGCATGTTGGTCATCGCAAAAGCGGGAGCCTGGCTCCCGCACTCCAGGATAGTCAGATTCCTCCGACAAAGCGGCCGGGATTCAGGGTGTTTTTTGGATCAAGCTGCCGCTTTATGGATTTCATTAGGGGGAGTGCGTCTCCGGTGTTTCCCCAAGTATTGATGGAGGCCATTCCACTCGGATGATAGGCGACGAACAGGGAGCCGGTGCTGCGCTCGAACTGTTCTCTCAGGTCTTGCAATGAATCGCGCATATTCATAGCGTCACCTTGCAACCTGAGCCAGCCGATTCCTGTTGCCTGTGCCACGGCTTTCCATCGCAGTTGCCGCACTTTGGCGGATTTGGAGATCAATTCCATGAATCGATCGATTTCCGCCGGCAGAAAGCTGATTTTGGCCACAGCGGCTGACTCCGGCTTGGAGAAAGACCAAAGATCCTGACGCGCATTCCAGACTTCCGGCGAAGCCTCGGCAACGGGCGCGGTTTCTGCGAGGACCTTAATATGCGCGTGTTGGGCGCTGAGTCCCGCCTCGGTTCCCTCGAACAAAATGTCCACGACGGGGGCAGCGCCACTCTCGAATCTTGCTTGCAATGCCGTGTGCGCGAGTTTCGAATTCTGGACGGCGTGAATGAAACGGCGCGTTTCCTCGCTGGAAGTGGTGGTGACGGAAAACGAGCGCGCACTGCGCGGCAGCGGATGCAAGCGAAAGACCGCACGTGTAATGACGCCGAGCGTGCCAAAAGCGCCGGTGGCGAGCTTGGGAAGATCGTAGCCCGCGACGTTTTTGACGACCTTACCGCCGCTGCTGGCGAGGGTGCCATCGGGAAGCGCGAGGGTGACGCCAATGATGAGGTCGCGGAGGGCGCCGAAACGCAAGCGCAGCGCACCGCTGTCGTTAGTGGAGAGAACGCCCCCAACTGTGGCTTTGCCAGGCCAGAGGGGATCGAGCGCGAGCCGCTGGCCGTGCTGTGCGAGGGTTTCCTGCAATTTCTGGATGGTGCAACCCGCATCGACGCTGACTGTGAGATCGGCCCAGGCATGCTCGGTGATTTCGTTCATACGCACCGTGGACAAAACCAGTTGTGCCCGTGACGCTGGATTTCCCCAGCCGAGCTTTGTGCCGCCGCCGCGCGGGATGACCGCTACACCTGCTTGGTTCGAACGACGTAAGACCTCCACAAGTTGCTGTTCGTTTGCGGGAGCGACGATTACTTTGGGTTGGACGCCTGCTACGGCATCATCAGGGCCAGCGGCTTGGACGTAGTCGTGGCCGAGGGAGGCCATGAGATCGTAGCGGAACGAGGAGTGGACGTTCTTTGATTTGGATTTTGCCGCGGAATCCATACGTAACTCGCTAGAAGCGTTCGGCCAGGCCGGCCGATTCCGAGGGGTGCGGCGTGTATTCGCCGGGCTTTTCGCCGCAGAGGCGCGGAGTCGGAAAGATTTTTGTCGGATTGGAAAGCTGCAAAGGATCGAAGGCGTTGCGCACACGCTGCATCGTCAGCAGATCGGGTTGGGCGAACATCTTGGACATCATTTTCTTTTTGTCTTCGCCAACGCCGTGCTCGCCGGTGATGGAGCCTCCGGCAGCGATGCACAATTCAAGAATATTGCTCGAAAGGGCCTCGGCGGCTTCTTCCTGGCCGGGAATGCGGCGGTCGTAAAGAACCAGCGGGTGGAGATTGCCATCGCCTGCATGAAAGACGTTGGCGACGCGCAGGCCTGCTTCGCTGCTGAGGCGCACGATTTCGCTCATAACCTTCGGAAGAGCAGTACGCGGAATAACGCCGTCCTGCACGATGTAGTTGGGAGAAATACGTCCCATGGCGGCGAAGGCGGCTTTGCGGCCCTTCCAAACGAGCGCGCGTTCCGCGTCGGACTGCGCCAAACGAATTTCCGACGCGCCATTCGAACGGCAAATCTCGTTCACATCGGTCATCAAGCATTCGACTTCGGCGAGGGGGCCATCGAGTTCCACCAACAGCAGGCCACCGCAATTCGGATAGTTCGCATGAACGGCGGCTTCGGCGGCTTGGATGGCGAGGTTGTCCATCATCTCGATGGCAGCCGGAAGCATTCCAGCAGCGATGATGCCGCTGACGGCGGCGCCCGCTTCGTTGGTTGAAAGGAATGCCGCGAGCAACGTGCGCACGCACTCGGGCCGCTTGACGATGCGAAGAGTAATTTTCGTGGCGATGCCGAGCGTGCCTTCGGAGCCGACGAAAACTCCAGCGAGATCGTAGCCGGGCGTGTCCAGCGCTTTTCCGCCCAAGTGGACGAGCGTTCCGTCGGGAAGCACAACTTCGAGGCCGAGGACGTGCGTGGTGGTGAAGCCGTACTTCAAGCAATGCGCGCCGCCGGAATTTTCCGCGACGTTACCGCCGATGGTGCAAATGGATTGCGAAGAGGGGTCGGGCGCATAAAAGAATTCGTTGTGCAGGATGCGTGCGGTGACGTCGAGATTGATGACGCCAGGTTCAACGATCGCGCGAGCGTTCGGGAAATCGACTTCGAGGATGCGATTCATGCGCGCGAGGCTGATGACGATGCCATTTTCGACGGGCAGGGCGCCGCCGCTCAAGCCTGTGCCGGAGCCGCGCGCGACAAAGGGGATTTTTTCGCGGTGACACACGCGGACAATGGCCTGGACTTGTTCGGCGGATGTCGGCAAGAGCACGGCGCGCGGCATGACACGAAAATTGGTCAGACCATCGCACTCGTAGGTGTGAAGTTCCTCGGGTGAAGCGATCAGACCGCGGCCGTCGACGATTGCCCGGAGCTCATCAAGAATGCGCGCATCCATAAGTTCCATTCCGTGGAATGGAAGAAGCAGCTTGCCCCATCAGTGGATGAAGTTCAACCCACTGGGGATCCATTGCGGGAAGACGTAGGCGTACAACATGACGATGATGCCGACGATGGCCGCGAGCGCCACGGAGTGCCAGAAAACGAAGCGGAAGATGGAGCCCTCGTTGCCGACCTGGTTGGTGGCAGCGGTGGCGATGCAGATGGATTGCGCGTCAATCATTTTACCCATGACGCCGCCGGCGCTGTTGGTGGCGCACATCAGGATGGGACTGAGATTGAGCTGCTGTGCGGTAATTTTCTGCAAACCGCCGAAGAGGACGTTCGAAGATGTGTCGCTTCCTGTGAGGGCCACGCCGAGCCAGCCGATGAACGTGCCGAAGAACGGAAAGAACCAGCCGGTGCGCGTGAAGGCTAGACCCAGGACTGCGTCCATGCCGGAGTAACGCGTGACGTAGCCCAAGCCAAGCATGCACGTCATTGCGACAATGGCGAACCGCAATCGGACAAGAGTTTTGCCAAAGATTTGGAGGAGTTTGCCCGGTCGGAGGCCGAGAAGGAGCCCTGCAAGAATGGCTGCAATGAAACAGCCCGTTCCCGTTGCGGTGAGCCAATTGAAATCGAAACGCGCGCCTTCAGCGGCCGGCTTCTGAACGACAGGTGCCGTTCGAAACACTTTGCCGTGCAAATATGGCCAGTCCCATCCAGCAGCGCCGGGGCGAGGTTTGCCATCCGGCATCATCACTCTAAAAGCCGGCGTCGTCGCCTGATTCATGGCCAACTTGACGGTAGGCAATCCCCAGAGGAGCACGAGGATGGAGAGAATCGCGAAAGGTAGCCAAGCTTTGGCGGTCTGGCCGGCGGTGTACTGCTTGACGACTTCCTTACGAGCTAGTTTCGCGGCATCTTCCTGGCGTTCGTCCTCAAAGCGCCAGACGCGCTTGGGCTGCCACACTCGGAGGAAAAGCATGGTGGCGATCAAGGAGACGACCCCGGCGGCGATGTCCACCAGGTTGCTATCCATGTGATTGGCCCAGAACCATTGCGTGGCGGCGAAGGAGCCTCCGACGACGAGGATGGCGGGAAACACCTCAAAGGTTTCTTCCCAACTGACCATGGCACGCACGAGCCAGAAAGGCACGATGACAGCTGTGATAGGAAGAATGCGGCCGATCATCGCGCTCAAATCGCTTTCCGGAAGTCCGGTGACGCTGGCCAGCGCATGCACGGGAGTGCCGATGGCGCCCCAAGCTACCGGGGCGGTATTGGCGATCAAATTGAGAGCGGCGGCCTGGAACGGCTTGAAGCCCAAGCCAATCATGAACGCTCCGGCGATGGCCACGGGCGCGCCAAACCCAGCGCAACCTTCGATGAAGGCGCCGAAGCAGAAGGCCACGAGAAGTAATTGCAGGCGGCGATCCGGAGTGATGGCTGCGACAGAGTGCTTCATGATCTCAAACTGGCCGGTCTCGACGGAGATGTCGTAGAGAAAGACGGCAGCAATGACGATCCAGACGATCTTGAGAAGCCCAAAGGCCGAGCCGTAGAAAAAACTGCTGACAGCGAGGCTTGCGGGCATTCCAAAGACGAATATTGCGCAAAAGATGGCAGTGGCGGCGCCCGCGACGGCGCAAAGATGCGCCCGCACTTTCAATCCCGCGAGCAGGCCCAGCAAAACAAAAATGGGCAGAGCGGCCACAAGGGTAGAGAGCCACCAATGGCCCAGAGGGTCATAATTTTGATTCCAAGTCACGGCAGGTCCTCCAGGAGGCAAACTAACGCGGTTTTCCGATCCGATTGACGCTGTTGGGTGACTGCGGAATGAGAGAAGGCCTACTTTGCCACCGCTCGCATCCGTGACCCCAGCGTCCCGGCCGCTGAGATACTTCGTTGGCGCGGTCTTGTCAAGAGATAAGTCTTTGCGCCGCTGGCAGCCGCAAAGTTATCAGTCGCTTTGAGGCTGGGCGAAAAGTTGTGCGCAGAGCGCCAAGAGCGCGGGGAAACAGACCAACACGTATCGCGGCTCGCATGTCTGCAATTGTGTGAGGAATGCGGTGCGAAGGATGATGAAGATGAGAATCAAGAGGACTCCTGGGCTCGTTCGCCATGCGCGAGCTGCAGCTAACCCCATCGCGATATAGACGACGTTGAGCAGAGCGAACCCCACCGTGACCCCAAAATCAATGGGGTTCGCGCGCCAGTTTTCGCCAGGGGGCCACAGCCGGCCCGAGTAGGGCAGCAGGGTAATCCGCGGAGTGAACCACATGGCCGCGGCGCGTTCGATGGGAATCCACAAGTAAGTGCGGATCGGATGTCGCTGCGAGCGCTCGCGAGCCAAGTTGGTGAATTCGTGGTCGAGTACCAGCGTCATGCCGTGGGCGGTATTATAGCGCTCCAGCAGGGAAGCGACGCGTGCGAGTTCTTCGGGAGAATCTGTGGCGTAGTTGGGAAGATCTTTCAAATCGAACGGCTGCGAAGGCAGCTTCCACGTAAAGAGATACGCGTCTCGAAAACGAAACATCCATGTTTTTGTCCAAGCGTAGAAACCTGTTGGCAGGATGTCTCCGTAGGTTTCGGCGTAGCGTGGAGCAAGAAACTGCACGCGGCCAAGACTTACAGCGTTGCGCGCAGCCCACGGCGTCAAGGGCAGCAAGAGTCCCGCGGCCATCCAAAGAGTGGCTAGCGCGAGTTTTCGCAGATTCATACAATGATAGGAGCGAACCAAGAGTAGGAGGAGGGCGGCGACAAGAAGAAGCGGAGCTTCCGGCCTGACTAGAGTTCCCAGCCCGACAACAAGCCCGCCCACCAACCAGACTCCTACTGTGCTAAGGAGATCACTCGTTGATGGCGCGGAATCGATTCGAAAGAAGGCAGGAGACAGAAAAATTAGAATTGCTAACGTCGTGAAAAATGTTGCTAGAACTTCCGTCAGCGGGACTGCAGCGTAGTTTGCAGTGAAGGGGCAGAGCGCGGTCAACCAGAGAGTTGCAGCCGCAACACGGCCGCGGTTTGTGTCCGAGAGACCGTTCGACATACGAGCGGCAATCCCTGCAGCCAACACGCAGGTGGCAAGGTCAACGAAGGCTTGCACCAACATGACCGCTTTTCTACCAGGCCCAGCGATGTAATAAATGATCGCAAGGAATCCTGGATAGCCGGGGGCACGCAGATCAGAAGGAAACAGTTGTCCGTGGGAGTAGAAGCCATAGACGCCGTGGTAGAGCCAGTTACGAGCGAGTTCTTCGTAATAGGCAGTATCCCCGGAATAAAAGGGGAACTTCAGAATGAAAAAGAGACGCAACAGCAATCCGGCGAGGAGCGCCGGCACCAGATGTTTGTAAAAGGGCTTGGGGAACATGATGGCTGCCGCGAAGCAACTCGGCTGCCCACACATTGTAACTGGAAGTGGTCGGGGCGCCCGGATTTGAACCGGGGGCCTCCTGCGCCCAAGGCAGCGGCAAGAATGCTATCTGATTGGTCCGCCTAGCTTTGTGCTGCGTCATAGTGCATGGTTTTGGACCTAGTTTGTCAGCATTTGGACCCAAGTTGGACCCAACTTTCCGAATGCAGACTCAAGCCTGCCGAGAAACAGTTTCATGTTCAGAATCTATGGTAAGCACTGTGCCCGCAGCCATGAACGCACGCCTGGACTATTACTACCGCTGGGAAGTGGAATCATGAATTTCCCCACCGCATGCGAAGACCGCCACGTAGCGGAAACGGGGAGAATTGGTTAGAATCCGCGTCGGGGCCTCCTCGCGTGGGATTTCGTTGCCCTACGCGGCGCTGCAATCTGGCTCTCTTATTTAGTTTTATTACAACCGCCGAGAAAAGATGATGCTTGATGATTCCAGTAGCGGAGTTTTTCAGAGGAATCTAGCGCCGATCTCAGAGATTGACATCCTATGGATGACGGCTGGACTTAGTTGCGATGGAGATACGATTGCCGTCACTGCTGCGACGCAACCGAGCATCGAGGATCTCGTTCTCGGAGCTTTCCCCTGGATTCCCAAGGTCAAACTCCACAATCCTTTTCTCGCCTACGAGAATGGAGATGAATTCGTCCGCTTTTTCCGAGAAGCGGCCGAAGGGAAACGTTTTCCTTTTATCTTGGTAGTTGAAGGTTCGATTCCGAACGAGAAAAACAAGGAAGAAGGATATTGGGCGACTTTCGGCACGGATGCGAATACCGGGCAACCGATCACGACTTGTGATTGGATCGACCAGTTGGCTCCCAAGGCTTGGGCGGTAGTTGCGGCTGGAACGTGCGCGACGTATGGCGGCATTCACGCGATGGAGGGAAATCCAACTGGTTGCATGGGGTTGGCAGATTACCTCGGCTGGAATTGGAAGTCAGGAGCGGGCATTCCCATCGTTTGCGTTCCAGGATGCCCGGTGCAGCCGGACAATTTTACGGAAGTTCTCCTTTATTTACTCAATATGGCGACCGGCCGAGCCCCGATGATTCCGCTGGATGATGCGCTGCGTCCTACTTGGCTTTTTGGCTCTACAGTTCATGAGGGATGCGACCGCGGCGGATATTATGAGCAGGCGCAGTTCGCCGAGGAATATGGATCGCCGACGTGTATCGTGAAGCTCGGTTGCTGGGGACCGGTGGTGCAATGCAATGTAGGAAAGCGCGGATGGATGGGAGGAATCGGCGGATGCCCCAACGTCGGTGGGATTTGTATCGGATGCACGATGCCTGGCTTTCCGGATAAGTTCATGCCGTTTATGAACCAGCCGCCGGGTTCGCTGCTTTCTTCGGCAGCCGTGATGACGTATGGACGCGCGATTCACGCGCTGCGGCGATTCACGCAGGCGTCGCTGAATAAGGAACCGCCTTGGAGGAGCCGCGCGAATAAGTGATGGTATTGGGCGGGGCAACGCGCGCAGGAAGCAGCGGAATCTATTTTTCTTTGCAATGCTCGGGTAACGCATGAGGCGTAAAATGGAGCTGGATTATCTCACGCAAGGAAACGGGACACGCGACGACGCAAAAGCTGGTGGCAAGGACGAGCTCTCCGGCAATCTTTCGGACGCGGAAAGAGCACTAAAAGAACTTGCTGATGTTTTTTTACAACAGCAGTCGCTAATTTCCAACGCAAGTCTCGATCTCGCGGAGACAACAGAATCGAAACTGAATCCCGAAGCACCTCTGTTGAACATGGAAGCGAAATACCGCGCCCTCGTTGAGCAAATCCCCGCTGTCGTGTTCATGGCATATCTAGATAAGGGAATCGGGGAAGCTTATGTAAGCCCCCAGATCGAAACGGCACTGGGGTTTTCTCAGAGAGAGTGGCTGGAAGACCCGGTGCGGTGGTATCAGCAGATTCATCCCGACGACAAGATGCGATGGAGCGTAGAAGCTGCTGAGATGTTCCTCTCTGGCAAACCGTTGCGATCAGCATATCGGGTCATGGCGCGCGATGGAAGAGTACTCTGGTTTCAGTGCGAAGCGAAGATGATTCGCCGGGAGGATGGACGCCCCTGGTTCATCCACGGCGTGGGGTTCGACATTACTGAGCGTAAGGGTCTCGAGGAAGCAATTCTGGAAATCAGTGCGCGGGAGCAGCGGCGCATCGGTCAGGACTTGCATGACGGCCTAGGTCAGCACCTGACGGGCATCGCTTTCATGAGCAAGGTTCTTGAGGAGAAGCTTTCGGATAAGTCATTGCCCGAGGCCGTGGAAGCGGCGCAGATCGTGAAAATGCTGAACCAGGCAATCGACAATACGCGTCAACTTGCACGCGGTCTCCATCCGGTGGCCGCAGAGCCATTAGGACTGATGTCTGCGCTGAAAAAGTGGGCGAGCGAGGTGGAAGGACTGTTTCACATCGGCTGCAGTTTTCAGTGCGAGAAGCCACTTCCTATCCACGACGTGAATCTGGCTACGCATCTTTATCGTATCGCCCAAGAAGCAGTGAACAATGCGATACGCCATGGGAAATCCAGAAATATCGTCATTGGACTGTGGGGCAAAAACGGGACCGGCACGCTGACAATTCAAGATGACGGAGATGGATTCACCAAGAAACCGGCCAGTCAGCCGGGAGTTGGTCTAAACATCATGAACTATCGGGCTGACATGGTGGGCGGTTCGCTGAAAGTTCAGCCGAACGAAGGCCGAGGGATAACAGTGACTTGTATGTTTCCAATGCGAGGCGTTGAATAGAAGCAGCATCCGATGGCAAGCAAACCTCAAATCACTTCTCAGACGAAGAAATGCAGAGTGCTTCTGGTCGACGATCACCCTATCGTTCGGCAAGGACTTGCTTTATTGATTGACCGCGAACCCGATTTGTCCGTCTGCGGCGAGGCTGAGAGCGCACATTCTGCGTTCCACGCGATCGCGACGCTGCTGCCTGACCTGGTCGTCCTAGACATTTCGTTGAGTGGCCCCGACGGGCTGGACGTGCTCAAAGAAATCCGCATGAAGACGACGAACTTGCCTATTTTGATTCTCTCTATGCATGACGAGTCCATCTACGCAGAGCGCGCGATGCGCGCAGGCGCGAATGGCTACATCATGAAGCAGGAGGCAACCGAGAAAGTGTTAGTTGCCATTCGCAGAATTCTGCAGGGCGAAGTTTATCTCAGTGATCGACTAACGAACACGATGTTGCAGCAGTATGTACGCGGAGCTTCTCCGACCAAGAGTTCTCCTCTCGTGAACCTGACGGACCGGGAGCTGGAAGTCTTTCGTTTGATCGGCGAGGGACACGCAACTCGCCAGATTGCCGACGAGCTGCACCTCAGCGTGAAGACCATCGAGTCCTACCAGGCACATATCAAGGAAAAACTGGCACTGCGGAATGCTCGCGAGCTTGTGCAGCATGCGATTGAATGGACCGTGAATCTGAAGGGGGGATATTGACTTAGTATTTGCACAGAAATCCACATCGGGGATTCCCTTATCCCCCGATACGACTATCCCCTATGACGAATTCCGCTTGTACCTGATTGTAGAGGCTCTCCCACCGCTGTACTTTTCACAATCGAAATTTTGATTTGTAGTCCGTCCCGAAAGGGGTCAACTGCTTCCATCTAGAAGCCTCTGATCTGCCTGTGCTTTCGGTACGCAGAGGGAAGTTTCGGGACTGTGCACGCGCAGAGTTGTCTCTGCTGGGATTCGCAAGAGCTCGAGAGGAGAGACTTGAATGACACCTGAGGCAGTTCCTTACGGCCGAAAAACCCAAAAACCGTCACCCGTCTCTGATGTACATATCCTTTGGATTACAGCGGGACTTGGCTGCGACGGAGATTCGGTTTCGATCACGGCGGCAACACAACCGAGCATCGAGGATGTTTTGCTGGGCGCGATCCCAGGATTGCCCAAGGTGCATCTGCACAACCCCGTGCTTGCCTATGAAAATGGGGATGATTTCCTCAAATACTGGTATCAGGCCGAGCAGGGGAAGCTGGAACCGTTTGTTCTGGTCGTGGAAGGCTCGATTCCCAACGAGAAAATCAAAAAGGAAGGCTACTGGGCTGCCCTGGGAACGGACCCGAAAACTGGTCAGCCGATCACGACGAACGAATGGATCGATCGGCTGGCACCCAAAGCATTGGCTGTAGTGGCCTGTGGCACGTGCGCGACCTACGGCGGAATCCATGCCATGCAGGGCAACCCCACTGGAGCAATGGGGTTGGCTGACTATTTGGGCTGGGATTGGAAGTCCAAGGCCGGCTTGCCCATCGTAAACGTGCCTGGCTGTCCCGTGCAGCCGGACAACTTTATGGAGACAGTACTCTATCTCCTGTATCAGGTATCGGGACTGGCGCCGATGATTCCTCTCGACGAGCAATTGCGACCCACGTGGCTCTTTGGAAAGACGGTGCACGACGGGTGCGACCGCGCAGGCTATTACGAGCAAGGTGATTTTGCGGAAGTGTACGGCTCGCCGAAATGCATCGTGAAACTGGGTTGCTGGGGACCGGTCGTTAATTGCAACGTTCCAAAGCGCGGCTGGATGGCTGGCATTGGCGGTTGCCCGAACGTCGGAGGTATCTGCATCGGCTGCACGATGCCGGGCTTCCCGGACAAGTTCATGCCGTTCATGGATGAGCCGCCCGGAGCGAAAGTCTCCGCCGCCAGCATCAGCATCTACGGCAAGGCCATTCGCGCTCTGCGCGCATTTACAAATGAGACCGTGAACAAAGAACCGAGGTGGCGGCACTCTCGAGCGGAACTGACCACTGGCTATAGACCCGGGGCGTACTAAGTCATAAAGGAGCCGAAATCATGAGCACAATCACGTCAGCGGCAAAAGGAACGCCAACCGGTTCGAGAAAACTCGTGGAGATGAACTGGGATCCAATTACTCGCATCGTTGGCAGCCTGGGGATATTCACGAAGATCGATTTCGACAATCGGCAGGTCGCCGAGTGTCACAGCACGTCTTCGATTTTCCGCGGCTACAGCATCTTCATGAAGGGCAAGGACCCGCGCGACGCGCACTTCATTACCAGCCGCATTTGCGGCATCTGCGGCGACAACCATGCGACGTGCGCCACCTACGCGCAGAACATGGCGTTCGGCGTCCGCCCGCCCGCGCTTGGTGAATGGATCGTCAATCTCGGCGAAGCGGGCGAGTACATGTTCGACCACAACATTTTTCAGGACAACCTGGTTGGCGTGGACTTCTGCGAGCAGATGGTGAAGGAGACGAATCCTTCCGTCTATTCAAAGGCGGAGAAAACGGCCGCACCGCATTCGAATCTTCATGGCTTTCGAACGATTGCGGACATCATGAAAGCGCTGAATCCGTTCACAGGATCGTTCTATCGCGAAGCGTTGCAGATGAGCCGGATGACCCGCGAGATGTTCTGTCTGATGGAAGGACGGCACGTGCATCCGTCAACGCTGTATCCCGGCGGCGTTGGAACGGTACCCACGATTCAGCTCTTCACCGACTACCTCGTGCGGTTGATGAAGTATGTGGAGTTCATGAAGAAAGTTGTTCCGCTGCACGATGACCTATTTGATTTCTTCTACGATGCACTCCCAGGTTACGAGGAAGTCGGCCGAAGACGCGTATTACTGGCCTGCTGGGGTTCCTTTAACAATCCCGCGGTATGCGACTACACCTACAAGAAGATGACCGACTGGGGCCGAGGTATGTACGTTACACCCGGCGTTGTTGTCGACGGCAAGCTAGTTACAACAGACCTCGTGGACATCAACTTGAATATCCGCATTCTCCTCGGAAGCTCCTACTACGACGGCTGGGAGCACGGCGAGAAGTTCGTGCAGAAGGATCCGCTGGGGAATCCTGTGGATCAGAACCATCCCTGGAACCAGACAACGATCCCGAGACCGCAGAAGCGCGACTTTGCCGGAAAGTATACGTGGGTCATGTCGCCGCGTTGGCTCGATAAGAGGACTAATGATCATTTGGCGCTCGATACCGGCGGTGGACCGATCGCACGGCTTTGGGCGACGGCGCTGGCCGGGCTCGTCGACATCGGCTACATCAAGTCGACAGGACACAGCGTAAAGATGTACTTGCCGAAAACGACCTCGCTGCCCGAAGTTGAGTTCGAATGGAAGATTCCAAAGTGGAGCAACGCCATCGAACGCGATCGCGCCAGGACGTACTTCCAAGTTTACGCAGCGTCTGCTGCCCTTTACTTTGTCGAACAGGCGCTGGCGGAATTGCACGCCGGAAGAACCAGGACTTGGTCAGAGTTCACAGTTCCGCAGGATGCCATCGGCTGCGGTTTCCACGAAGCGGTGCGCGGTGTGCTCTCGCACCACGTAGTCATTCGAGACGGGAAGATCGCCAATTACCATCCTTATCCGCCGACGCCGTGGAACGCCAACCCGCGAGACATTTATGGAACACCCGGACCTTACGAGGATGCCGTGCAGAACACGCCAATCTTCGAGGAGAACGGTCCGGACAAGTTCAAGGGCATAGACATCATGCGCGCAGTGAGGAGTTTCGATCCCTGCCTGCCATGCGGCGTACACATGTACCTCGGAAATGGCAAGGTGCTTGAAACGCATCACTCGCCGATGTTCGGCATGCACGCTTGAGGTTTTGGGACGTTAAGACGAGGCGGGTGTTCATGCGACTGAGGGACAAGCTTGGGCGCGAACCAAGAAGTTTGTCTCCTCAAGCCTGGACGCCCGCCTTGATTTGTCTGTGCAGGAGCCTATGGCGGTAGATACGGCACTCCAGAAACAAATTCGACGGATCGGCGAGATTGTCGAGCAGCTCGAATCAACCGCCGATCCAAACGCTCGAGCCATGGCTAGGGAGCTTCTTGAATCCCTGATGGCGTTGCACGGGGCTGCCTTAGAGCGAATTCTGGAGGTTGCTTCCGAGGCCGGCGAGGCTGGAGAAACTCTAATCCGGAAATTAGGAAGGGATGAACTCGTCAGCAGCGTGCTACTTCTTTATGGTCTGCATCCAGAAGATCTGAATTCTCGCGTCTCCAGAGCGCTGGAGAAGGCTCGGACCTACCTTACATCTCATTCGGCCAGCGCAGAGTTGGTTTCGATTGCCGAGGACGGGACGGTGACGCTGCGGCTTGAGGTGAAATCCACCGGCTGTAGTTCTCCCGCCGCGTCGGTGAAAACCTATCTTGAAGCTGCGATGCAAGACGCTGCCCCGGACGCCACATCCATTGTGGTGGAAGATGCGGGTGCGTCGCTCACTCAGTCCGGATTCGTATCCGTTGCACAATTGGAAAGCGGCCATGCCATGGGTGCTTTATCCGCAACGCGCGCTCAGCGGAGCGGGGACTGAAATGCCTTCGGCGCTACCACCCGAACAGGAGCGCGCGTTTGCGGTTCTTCGCCAGTTTGCACGCAGACGGACGGCGGTAGACCACTGCGAAATGTGCAGTCGCGAACTCACCCCGGATCACGAACATTTGGTTGCGCCTGCAAATCGCAAATTAATTTGTGCTTGTGACGCTTGCGCCATTCTTTTCGAGGGGCAGGGCGGGACGAAGTTCAAGCGCGTTCCGCGCCGCGTCCTGTTCCTTAGGGACTTTCAATTAACGGAGGGCCAGTGGGATGGATTGATGGTTCCCATCGAGATGGCTTTCTTCTTCAAGAGTACGCCAAACGGGAAAGTGATCGCGCTCTATCCGAGTCCCGCGGGACCGACGGAATCCCTGCTTTCACTGGAAACATGGGGGGATATCGAGCAAGCCAATCCCGCCCTGAGCCAGATGGAGCCCGACGTGACGGCCTTATTGGTTAATCGCGTTGGACATGTCCGCGGCGCTTCCCCTGCAGAGTATTACCTGGTTCCCATCGACGAATGCTACAAGCTGGTTGGGCTGATCCGCACCCACTGGCGCGGACTTTCCGGTGGGACGGAAGTTTGGCGAGAGATTGGCGCATTTTTCACCGCACTCAAGAAGAGATCCGGCTTCGGTCGCGAGGGTGCGCATGCCTGACCTTCAAGTCGCGATCGAGAGCGCCGAAGTTGTTCAGTACGCGGCCGCGCCTTTGCTCACCTTCAAGGTGCGAATCACCAACAACCCGAGCGAAGAGACTATTCACACAGTTGCACTGCGAGCGCAAATTCAGATCGAAGTGACTCGTCGAAAGTACGATGCGAGTGAACAAGCTCGGCTCCTGGACCTTTTTGGCGAACCGGATCGTTGGGGTCAGACGCTGCGAAACATGTTGTGGACGCACGCTAGCGTGGTTGTGCCGCGTTTCACTGGCAGCGTGCTGGCAGACATCCCCGTGCCCTGCTCATTTGATTTCAACATCGCTGCAACAAAATACTTCTATGGTGTGACAAGCGGAGATTTGCCGTTGTGCTTTCAATTCAGCGGCACCGTCTTCTATCAAGGCGCGGATGAACCTCTACAGGTCGCTCCTATCTCCTGGGACAAAGAGGCGAAGTACCGGTTGCCGGTGAAGGTGTGGAAAGACCTGATGGATGTGTACTACCCGAATTCCGCTTGGCTCGCCCTGCAACGAGACACTTTCGAAAAGCTTTATCAATTCAAGATGCGCGAAGGAATCCCAACTTGGGAAGAAGCGCTGGAGAGGGCGTTGGGCGCCCTCACGGAAACGGTGCGGTCGTGAATACGGAACTGGTAGACGGCATTGTGAAGGCGGTGCTCTATGAGGGCTACATGCTCTACCCGTACCGGCCTTCAGCCGTGAAGAACCGGCAGAGATTTAATTTTGGCGTTGTCTATCCGCGTGCTTACAGTCAAACGCAAGGCGGCGCTGATGCGTGCATAATGCAAACGGAGTGCCTGGCGTTGGGTAACGAAGACACTCAGTGCACTGTGCAAGTCAGATTCCTGCGTATAGTAGCGCGGTCCCTTGGAAAACTGCTAAACCCCGCGAATGAACTCTCCTCCGTGACCGATGGAAATATCGAAAAGGTTGAACGATTGGAAGTCGGCAGCCAGATTTTCCAAATTTGGCAAGAGGCTGTAGAAGAAGCGATCGAAGTAACAGAGTTCAACCTGTCCTCCCTTATGGCGCAGCCCATGCAATGGCCCTTCCGTTTGTCTGCCAAGCATGAGACCGAAGCGGTTCGCGATGAGGGTGGTCTGATTGTTGGCATCATTTACCGTGACAAAGCAAGCGTTGCGGGAACCATCGAACTGGTAGCCGAACAGGTTAAGCCTGGCTTGTTCATGCTGACGACGCGTATTTCGAACGATTCGCGGAATGAAGGTCTCAGACCCATTGGACGTGAGGATGCCCTCACGCGATCTCTTGTTTCCGCTCACACCATTCTTGAAGTGCGCGGTGGAGAATTCGTTTCTTTGATCGATCCCCCGGAAACAATCCGAGAGTTTGCATCCGCGTGTCAAAACGTAGGGACGTGGCCCGTCCTGGTAGGAGCAGAGGGCCAACGGGATACCATGCTTTCGTCGCCGATCATTTTGTACGACTATCCGCAAATTGCTCCGGAAAGCCCGGGAGATTTGTTCGACGGCGCGGAGATCGATGAAATCCTGTCGCTGCGCATTATGACCATGACGGACGAAGAGAAGCAAGAGATGCGTCAGTCCGATGAACGCGCACGAAAGATTCTAGAACGCACCGAAGCCTTGCCTGACGAGCAATTCATGAAACTTCACGGAGCTCTGCGCGCACTACGCGCTCCGAAAGGAGAGATGCCATGAACGAATGGGAATGGCAGCTCCTGGAGGACAAGACTCCAATCGGGTCGGTCGAGATTCTGGGCGTTCAGGTGCGGCGTGGCGATCGCGTAAGGCTACGCCCAAAATCCGGCGGTGATGTGTTTGACCTCGCGCTTGACGGGAAGATCGCAGCCGTTGAATCCATTGAACAAGACTATGAAGGGAAGATGCATGTTTGCGTGGTTGTCGAAGAAGATCCTGGAAGGGACATGGGCCAGATGCGGCAGCCGGGCCATCGTTTTTTCTTCGCGTCGAGTGAAGTAGAGCCGGTCTCGGAAGACGAACAGCCGCAAGCCACGCAATCAAAAAGGATACTCGTCGCAGGAATTGGAAACATCTTCCTGGGTGACGACGGCTTTGGAGTTGAGGTAGCAAGGCGCCTTGCAAACCAATCATCTCCTCCGGGCGTCCGCGTGACGGATTTTGGGATTCGAGGCTTGGACCTTGCGTATGCACTGACGGACGGTTACGAGACGACCATTCTTGTGGATGCTTACCCCGGTGAAGGAGAGCCCGGCACTCTCTTCGTTATCGAGCCGGACTTGAACGACTTGAATCCTGTTGGAACCCAACAAGGTTTTGTTGAACCGCATGCTATGAATCCGGTCAATGTGTTGCGGATGGCCACAAGCATGGGCGGGCAACCGAAACGAATACTGCTCGTTGGCTGTGTGCCAGCAACTCTAGGGCCGGAAGAAGGACAAATGGGGTTGAGCGAGCCTGTGACGGCTGCCGTCGATGAAGCGGTGACGCTTGTCCAGTCCCTTGTGGTGCGAGTTCTTGCGGGTGAATGGCCTGCGAGGAAATGAATTGGATTCCGATTGTCAAAAGGAGGCTCTCATGGCGGTCGAAATAGTGAATCGGACGGAAGAGGCAAATGGCACCGACAAAGAAACTCTCTACATGCTCGGAGGTGTCGCGCTTGTAATCTTTGGCGCCGGACTGGTGCTTTCCAATCGAACCGTGCGCCGCTACCTAGGCCAGGTGGGCGTGGGCAATCTTGCCTCCGCGGCACTGCCGGACCTGGAGCGGTATTTCCGTCTGCGTGCAATGTAAGCGAATACGTTTGCGCAGTGAATAGCAGCGCAGCGCCAATTCTCTCGTGAGTTGCGCTGACTGCAAGACGGCGATCCAGCAGAAAATGAAGCGTGGAGGCGACGCTGGTGAAAGATGGCCTGGCCCATTTCGCGATTGATGCAAAAGCGAGCTTGTTTACGGTGCAGGCGTTTGCCTCAGGGATCGTAGCGGTGGTGGCACACAGTCCCAAATTTGCGATCCGGGATGTCGTCGGGAACATGGAGTTCGTTCCCGGCAGCATGCAGAAAGCTTCGATCCAATTGACGATAAATATCAGTTCGCTCGAAATCATGGACGAAGTGACCAGTGCCGACCGCCGCGAGATCGAGCGCATCATGTTTGATGAGGTTCTGGAGAAAACCATTTATCCGAGGGTCGAGTACAAAAGTTCGCGCGTGACTGCTTCGAAGACTAGCGAAAACATGTATCGAGTTAATGTCGCTGGCGATCTAACGCTTCACGGAATTACGCGAGGCATGGGGCTGGATGCGCAGGTGGTAGCCGGAGAAGACACACTTCGGGCGCAAGGTTCTTTCTCAGTCATCCAGTCCGATTACGGGCTGAAAGTTGCTTCCATCGCAGGCGGCACTCTGAAGCTGAAGGATGAGCTGAAGTGCGGCTATTTCATTCTCGGGCGGCGGCAAGATTGAGGAGCAAGGATTTAGGTTATGCAGACAGGAACTCAAAGAGGACTCGCGCCAGTGAAATTTGTGATCGATACAGCTGTCAGCCGATTCACCGTGCAGGCTTTTGCCACCGGGCTGCTTTCCGTGTTTGGCCACAACCCCACGATTGCCATACGCGACTATGAGGGGGAGATTCAGTTTGTTCCCGAAACCTATGAAAAGGCGCTCGTCCGGGTGACGGTGCGGACCAGCACGATGGAAGTTCTTGACGAAATGAAGAACGACGATCGCAAGAAACTCGAACAGCTTATGTATGAAGACGTGTTGGATGTGAAACAGTTCCCGACCGCAGTATATGAGAGCAAAGAAATAACGGTCCAGAAGCTGGGTGATCTGCTCCAGGCACGCGTAAGCGGAGAACTGGAGTTTCACGGCGTTACACTGACTCATTCCGTTGACACCCGCGTTACGGATATGGGAGCCATGTTGCGAATCTCCGGTGATTTCTCGCTGCGGCTGTCGGACTACGGGATTAAGCCGGTTTCGTTTGCGGCGGGAGCACTGCGGTTGAAGGATGAGCTCAAATTCAAGTTTGAACTCGTAGCCCGGAGACAGGACTGAATGGAGAGCGGGCTGGTAACTCTAGTAGAGCTTTGATCATGGGGGCTGCACCGTGTGCCTAGCGATACCCGGGAAAATCGTCGAGATGGATTCACAAAACGCGCATCTAGCTGTTGTTGATGTGGTTGGTGTGCGCCGCAAGGTGGATTTGGGACTCTTGCTGGACGAGCCGCCGGTGCCGGGAGACTGGGTCCTGATTCATGTGGGATTTGCGATGAGCAAAATCAGCGAGGCCGACGCCGCAGATCAAATGCAAACGCTCACGATGCTTGGGGAGACCGAGGCCGCGATGCAGGAAGTCCGCGGCTATGGTTTGGAGAATGAAGAGCATGACCAACGGGGTCAAAGGTCGAAGCTATGAAGTACGTGGATGAATTTCGAGCACCTGAACTCATCGCCAAGGCCGGCGAGGAGATCCGCCGGCTTGCCGACCCAAACCGACACTACCGCATCATGGAAGTCTGTGGCGGACATACGCATGCCATCTATCGCTTTGGTCTAAAGGATCTGCTCCCGCCAAACGTCGAATTGATACACGGGCCCGGCTGCCCTGTCTGCGTTCTCCCGATGGGCCGCATCGACGATGGCTTGTCACTGGCGGCACAACCCGATTTCATTTTTGCCGCCTTTGGCGACATGATGCGTGTTCCTGGAACACACGGCAGCCCGCTGGAGTACAAAGCGCGCGGCATGGACGTTCGAATCGTCTACTCTCCCGCCGACGCGCTTAAACTGGCGCGCAACAACCCCGAAAAACACGTAATGTTCTTCGCAATCGGATTTGAGACGACCGCGCCATCCACTGCACTGACAGTAGTGCGCGCGAAAGCGGAAGGCCTGCACAATTTTTCGGTTTTTTGCAATCACGTCACAATCATTCCTGCCATCCGCGCGATCCTCGATTCACCGGATATGCGTCTCGATGGATTTGTAGGCCCGGGACATGTTTCCACGGTGATTGGCTGCCGGCCTTACGACTGGATTGCAAAAGATGAAGGCAAACCAGTGGTCGTGTCCGGTTTCGAGCCGCTGGATATTCTGCAATCCATCGTCATGCTCCTGCGCCAGCTGCGGAAGGGAGAGGCGAAAGTCGAGAATCAATACAAACGCGTAGTTCCCTGGGAAGGAAATCGCGCGGCACTTCGCGCCATGGCGGAAGTATTTGAACTTCGTCCTTATTTCGAATGGCGGGGCTTGGGATTCATTTCGCAATCTGCTCTCAAGATTCGCGCGAGCTACGCGCAATGGGACGCGGAGCAACGCTTCTCCGTTCCGGGAGTGCGGGTTACCGACCCCAAGGCGGCGCAATGCGGAGAAGTGTTAAAAGGCGTGCTCAAACCGGCGCAGTGCAAGCTCTTTGGAAACGAGTGCACGCCGGAGCAGCCGGTAGGTGCTCTCATGGTTTCATCAGAAGGTTCTTGCGCGGCCTACTACAACTACGAGCATCGAAAGCCTGTGACCATCGCCAGTGCCGCGGCGAATTGAGTTAATGAGGCCTCCATGGCGACCCCGGTTACCAAGATCAGGTTCCGCGAACCGCAGATCGAAATGGCGCATGGCGCCGGCGGCAAGGCCAGCCGAAGACTAGTCGAAGGATTGTTTGCTCCTCTTCTGTTTGGTACTTCCCCGGGTCCGCTGGGAGATGCAGCGCACATTCAAATCAACGGAACACGAATCGCGATGACCACCGACAGTTTTGTGGTCAACCCGTTGCGTTTTCCTGGCGGTTCTATCGGCGAGCTGGCCATCAACGGCACGGTGAACGATCTTGCGGTATCCGGTGCAAGGGCGGAGGCGATCGTCTGCACCTACGTTCTTGAAGCCGGATTGCCCACGGATGTTCTGGAAGCGGAAGTTCGCGCCATGGCCTGCGCTGCGGAGAAGGCGGAGGTCATGATCGCGGGTGGCGACACCAAGGTTGTGGAGCACGGCAAAGCCGACCGCATGTACATCACGACGACCGGAATCGGACGCCTGCTTTCCGGAGTCGAAATTTCTCCACAGTCCGTTCGTCCGGGCGACAAAGTTTTGCTCTCTGGCCCTATCGGCGATCATGGCATCACGATATTGCTGGCCCGGGGAGAACTCGATCTGGAAGCTGACCTGCGTTCGGATACACGGTCGGTGCTTCCTCTCGTACAGGCTCTCGTCGGTAAAGCTGGCGCGGGCGTCCGCTGGATGCGCGATCCCACGCGTGGCGGCGTCGCCACTTCGCTTAACGAATTAGCGCGGGACTGCGGCCACGGGATCATTCTCTTCGAAGAAAAGCTTCCCGTCCGCGATTCCGTGCGAGGCGCCTGCGAGCTTCTAGGGCTTGACCCCCTGCATATCGCGAATGAGGGGCAATTTCTCGCCATAGTTTCGGCCGAACATGCGGAGTCTGCGCTATGGGCTTTACGAGGAACGCCAGGGGGAGAAGAGGCGGAAATGATCGGCGAAATCCGCGAACAACCCGCAGGCGCAGTACTTGTGACGACCTTGTATGGGGGGAGCCGCCTCGTGGATATGCTTGTGGGTGACCCTTTGCCCAGGATTTGCTAGGACCACCATGGCGACAGGCCTTGCACTGACGGCCCAAATCGAACAGCGATTGCTCGAGCGCAATCGAGTGCTCGAGTCGTTTTTCAGCGTAGAAGCTCTTCCATTGGCGAAAGCTTGCCGCGAAATGTCCGAACGGTTTCTTCTGGGCGGCAGGCTACTGGCATTTGGGCGAGGGCCGTATTCTACGGACGCGCAGCATGTCTCGGTCGAATTCGTGCATCCGGTCATAGTCGGAAAACGTGCGCTCCCCGCCCTTGATCTTTCCATAGCCTTTGAGCCATGGCTGAAAACTCTTGTTCAATCCGATGACATGGTCATGGGCTTCGGTCCACCCGAAGGCGACCCCGAAGTCTGGGCTGCGCTGGATATGGCAAGCCAACGCAAAGCAATGACGTTCGCACTGCCGGGTATAGAAGGCTCTTACTTTTGCAACTCTGCGACTCAAGATGCTTTCATTCACCAGGAGCTGATTGAGGTTCTCTATCACACGCTTTGGGAGACGGTACACGTCTTCTTCGAGCACCGCGAACTGGGCCATGACGTCGGTGAAGCGGGCTTTCTCTATCCATTTCTCGGCAAGGAGAAACAGCAAACATTCGATGTTGTTGCGGAGGTTGCTGCTTCCATTCAGATGAAAGTACGCGACGATGCACTTCTGCGTGTGCAGGTTGCAAAAGAAGAAGCAGAAAAAATCGGCAATGCCGCCGTGGCGATTCGCGAACGAATCGAGCGAGGGGGCAAGCTCATTCTCTTTGGCAACGGCGGATCCGCTACGGACGCAAACGACTGGGCCATCGATAGCGTTATGCCGCCGGCGGGATATGAGCCCATTCCCGCGATTTCCCTTTCCATGGAACCTGCGAATGTCTCCGCCATTGCGAATGATGTCGGCACAGAACTGATTTTCCAGCGGCAGTTGATCGCGCAGGCGCGAGCGAACGACGTCGCCATCGGAATCTCCACTAGCGGCGGATCGAAAAACATCGTGATGGCCCTGGAAGAAGCACGAAAAAGAAACCTGCTGACCGTGGCCCTGCTCGGTTACGACGGAGGCGAAGTCGTGCGCCGCGGCCTCGCGGATTTTCCTCTGATCGTTCGATCGGACTACATCCCGCGTATCCAGGAGGTGCAAGCTTCAATCTATCACCTCATTCGCGAGGCGCTGGAGGGCTTACGCAATGGCTAATTTGGAGCTCTATGGAACGGCAAGCTGTCCTTACACCAGCGAGATGCGCGAATGGCTTGAGTGGAAGGGAAGCGAGTTCACGGAGTTCGACGTCGAAACCGATACCCAAGCTCGCGAACGCATGCGGCTGCTGGCGCAAGCGCCGTTCACCGTACCTCTGCTCGTCGAAGACGGCAAGGTCATTCAAGTTGGGTGGCAGGGCAGGGGTTGCGTTGTGAACGCAAGATAGAAACCATGCCGAAGGCCTATTCCATCAAGGTGCGCGGTGTAGTGCAGGGTGTCGGCTTCCGACCGTTCGTGTACAGACTTGCGAATGCCCATGATTTAAGGGGCTGGGTATTAAACGCAGAAGAGGGCGTGGAGATCCATCTTGAGGGAGAGGAGAGACCGCTCCGATCCTTCCTTGAAGAGATGAAGACTCATCCGCCCCAGGCGGCCGCGATTGCAGAAATGTACGCCGAGACCACGGAAGCGATTGGCTTCACGGAGTTCACGATTCGGGAAAGCACTGGCGCGCACCAGCCAACTGTCCGAATCTCCCCCGATTTGCCGGTGTGCGAGAACTGCCTGCGCGAACTCTTCGATCCGCAAGATCATCGCTACCACTATCCCTATATCAATTGCACGGACTGCGGCCCTCGCTATAGCGTAATTCGTAGTTTGCCTTACGACCGCCCCAATACCACGATGGCTGCCTGGCCGTTAGATGACTACTGTGCCGGGGAATACGGCGATCCTACAAATCGGCGCTTCCACGCCCAGCCCGTTGCGTGCACCGCCTGCGGGCCGGGTTTTCATTTTCAGTCGGGCGACGAAGTCGAATACAGCGATGATGACGCCGTTCGAATGGCGATACATTACCTGCGATCAGGCAGGATTGTGGCTGTGAAAGGACTTGGCGGATATCATCTGGCCTGCGATGCGAAAAATGCGGAAGCTGTTGGCGCGATGCGAGCCAAAAAATTCCGGAAGGAAAAGCCGTTCGCCTTGATGGTAAAGGATATTGAAGCTGCTCGCAGCCTGGTTGATCTCGGACCGGAGGCGGAAACATTGATAAACTCCGTTCCTCGACCCATCGTTCTTGCCCCAGCGAAAATCGACTTACCAGGAGTTGCGCCAGACAATGACGAGTTCGGTGTGATGTTGCCCTACACACCGTTACATTTTCTGTTGTTTGCCGCTGGCGCCCCCGAAATCCTGGTTATGACCAGTGCAAATCGCTCCAGCGAGCCCATCGCCTACCGGGACGAAGATGCACTGCAGCAACTCTCCGGCATTGCGGACGGTTTTTTAGTGGGCGAACGGCCCATCGCCCGCCGCGTGGACGATTCCGTTGCCCGCGTAGGCGCTTTCGGCCCAACCATTCTTCGCCGCGCACGCGGATACGCCCCGAGCGCTGCCGCTACCATTCCGACCAGTCGTCCGATCCTTGCTCTGGGCGCAGACCTCAAGAACACAATAACTCTCGTCGTGGGTGGCCAAGCCTTCGTCAGCCAGCACATTGGAGACTTGGACCATTACGAATCGTTTTGCGCCTTCCAGGAAACCATCCAGGATTTGCTTTCGATGTATGAAATTGATTCGAACGAATTGTTGATCGTTCACGACGCGCACCCTCAATATCTTTCGACGAGGCATGCTTCAGAACTTGGCGCGACGGAAAAATGCTTCGTTCAGCATCATCGTGCTCACATTGCTTCCGTATTGGCCGAGCGAGGGGCTTGGGACAAGCGCGTGACAGGGGTCAGTTTCGATGGTACGGGCTATGGAGACGACGGAGCAATCTGGGGCGGAGAGATTTTCGTCGGCAGCGTACGTGAAGGCTTCGAACGCGTCGCGCATCTGCGCGGCGCCGTTCTGCCCGGCGGCGATGCGGCCGCATCGTATCCAATTCAAGCAGCGGCAGGCTTTCTCGCACAGTTGAATGATCTGCCTGACTTAACAGCTCTTCCGTTTTCGTTTCCCTTACGCTATTTGGACGCCTTGCGACTCGTCCATTCAAGAGTGCGTTCCTTCGGCACAACTTCCATGGGACGGCTCTTTGACACTGCGGCAGCACTACTCGGTTTCACACGCGGAGTTACTTTCGAAGGGCAGGCCGCGATGTGGCTTGAACGCCTCGCCAGTCATTCGACTGGGATCGATGCATATCCTTTTCCCTTCACTGGCGATGAATTGGATTTTCGCCCGCTGCTCGATGGCATGATTCGCGACAGGCTCTGCGGCCGGGATACATGCAAAATTGCACGCGCGTTCCAGCGGGGAATTGCTGAGGGTCTCCGTGACGCCGTTGTAACTTTATGTCGCGCGCACAGCGTCGACACAGTCGTGCTTTCCGGCGGAGTATTTCAGAATGAGCTGCTCTTGCAAGACCTCAAGAGCCTCTTGGAGCTGGGACACCTGCAGATTTGGACGAATCACGCGGTTCCATTCAACGATGGCGGAATCAGCCTCGGGCAAGCCGCGCTTGCAGCGTTCGCAAACTCCGAATCAGGAGCTTCACGGAAGGAAAGTGATTCTGCGTGGATGACTCAAGTGACGTAAGAGGGGTTTCCTGGCTGGCACTGCCCTGTTGGTTGTGCGACTTAAACTGAGGATCGCAAATGCATGAACTCTCGATTGCCATGAGCATTGTCGAGATGGCGCAAGAAGAAGCGGACAGCCGCGGACAGGTGCAAGTCCTGGCCGTGCATCTGCGGCTTGGGAAGCTGTCCGGCGTCGTAAAGGAAGCCCTGCTTTCGTCTTACGAGATGGCACGCTACGCCACGCTCCTGGAAGGCTCACAACTCTTGATCGAAGAAGTTCCAGTTGAAGTCTTCTGCCCCAAATGTGAAGTCCCGCGGCTCGTGACTTCCATTCAATGGTTTCGCTGCCCCGAATGTGGCACTCCGACCCCTACTGTCCTGCATGGGAAAGAGTTGGAAGTCGTAGCGTTGGAGATCAGAGAATGAGCGGCGAACCTCGTCTGGTGGAAGTCCGAAAGAATGTCCTCAAACAAAACGACGTGATCGCTCGTGCGCTGCGTGAACGCTTCCGCAAAGCGGGCGTGCTGGTTATTAGCCTCGTTTCCAGTCCGGGTTCGGGCAAAACGGCTTTTCTGGAGAAGATGCTGACGCTTCTGCAACCGCGCTACAGGGTTGCCGCGCTGGTGGGTGATTTAGCCACGGAAAATGATTCGGTTCGTCTGGCGCGGAGCCAAGCTCCCGTGAAACAAATTCTCACCGGGACGGTCTGCCATCTTGAGGCGGCCATGGTTGAGAATGCGCTGGAAGGCTGGAATCTGAACAACCTCGATTTCTTGTTCATCGAAAATGTTGGGAACCTAGTGTGCCCATCCTCGTATGATCTCGGCGAAGACTTGCGCTTCGTGCTGCTCTCCGTGACGGAGGGGGAAGATAAGCCGCTCAAATATCCGACGATATTCAACAGTGCTGACGTCGCCGTTATCACAAAATCGGATCTCGCCGCTGCAGTAGAATTTGACGAAGCAGCCGCAAAATGCAACATCCAAGCCGTGCGGCCAGGCATGGAAGTTTTCAAATTGTCGGCCAAAACGGGAGAAGGAATGGATGAATATCTGAATTTTCTCGAACGTCGGCGCATACCTTCTCGCGCAGCTGCCGGTGTCTGAAGACTAATGATCACTTTGGTTTCCATCGTTGCTCTCGGATTTTTTCTGGGCATGCGCCATGCCACTGATCCAGACCACGTCATCGCGGTAACGACGATTGTGAGCCGCCAGCGAAGCATCCGCGATGCAGCTTTGATTGGAGCCCTATGGGGCCTCGGGCACACGATCACGATTCTCGTTGTCGGTTCGGCAATCATCTTGTTCGGTCTAGTGATCCCGCCAAGAGTCGGTCTCACGATGGAATTGTCGGTTGGCCTGATGTTGGTTCTTTTGGGAATTCTGAATCTCTCCGGCATCGTGCGCCGGATAACGGAGACAGTTACGCCCATGCATCCGTCGCAACACTCCCATTCCCACGGACATGGAGACTACGTTCACAGCCATCCCCACGGTCACAATCCTGAGAAACACGGCCATGCTGAGAACGCGACACCGGTGGGTTGGATGGATCGTATATTCGGGCGGCTGGGTCTCTATCAAGTCATCCGCCCTTTGGCTGTGGGCATTGTTCATGGTCTTGCCGGGTCAGCCGCCGTAGCCTTGTTGGTGCTCACGACCATCCGTATTCCCTCCTGGGCAGTCGTATATCTCTTAGCATTTGGAGTTGGCACCGTCGCGGGAATGATGCTGATCACCGCGGCGATTGCTGTTCCTTTTACGATTTCCGAAAACCGCTTTGTGCGCCTCAACCGCGGACTGGGACTGTTCTCGGGAGTGCTCAGCGTGGCCTTTGGCCTTTTTATTGTCTATCAGATGGGCTTCATCAACGGGCTCTTCGCGCGAAATCCCCATTGGGTGCCTCGTTGATTCCATCCTCGGAGACAGTCCATTGAAATGAACGAATTAAGTGGTCGGGGCGCCCAGATTTCAACCGGGGCCTCCGCGCGCCCCAACGCGTCGGCCCCAAAGTTTGAATACCCTGAATAGGCTCTGTATACGCCCTTGACCAGCGCCTCGCCGAAACGGAAGTCTGAGTTAGGGCCCTTCCATCATCTTCGCCCTGTGGTTTCGATCTTTTCGAGAACTCTCAAGAAAAATGTACTAGTACCAAGATTTTTTCTCCTTTTTTGCCTTCTCGACGTTCCCTATATAAATAGGGAGATCGCGGACCGAAATACCTACCCGGCTCGGTTCGCTCAAGAAAGTTCAAGATTTTTTCTTACTTTTCCCCTTCTCGATGTTCCTTTAATAAGTAGGGGGCTGTCGCTGGCAGTTCTTATCCAGCTTGGGACCCATCCGAGAGGATGAAGTTTTTTCTCACTTTTTCCTGGCTGGATGTTCCCTAGTAAGTAGAGGGGACTCGGAGGACTCTCTATTATGAAGACACTGTGTACAGTTTCTTGTAGGTCAGGAGACAAGATTTTTTCTTACTTTTTCCGTTTTCGAAGCCTCTTTAATAATGGAGGGCCAACCATGTCAAAAAGCTTCCATCGATTTCTGCACTACGGAAAGGTGAAGGCTGCATGAAACAGACAGATCACCCGATCCGTCACCATCGCGGTCACCTTGGCGCTCGCGCAAGTACCCAACGAACAAGAGGTTGCGCCTGGCGCGGCGATCAATTTGGACGCGGGCAAAACACCCTGTTGGGCTGGAGCGACCCCACTTTTGCACACGATTCCGTGGCCAAAGTGATGCCGGGGTCGCTCCAGCCCACATAGAAATTTCTTCCGATGTTTTGCCCGTGTGCGTGGCCGGATTCAGGAGAAGTCAAGTGAAGGAAGAACGTAGATCAGGTGAAGAAGGTAAGAATAACTCTATGCACTTTCAGAACTGGCACTTCTTCACCCGACGCTCGGCCCACGGAATTCATTCTGAAGCGTTTTCCAACCACCACCTCTGCGAAAGTTACCCCGAAAAAGAGGGCAAATCGGGCGGGAGCGACCCCGCTTTTTGGCAGTCAATCCGCCCAAAAGTTTTGTCCGGGTCGCTCCCGCCCGTTGCTGCATTCCGGTGCGCATGTTTTTTCGCCAAGGGCGAAGCAGCCTCGCTCCTGGCCGTCAAACTCTCAAGTTCCGGTGAAGTGGGCTTCACCCCCCTACTTCACCGCTACCTCACCTGCTACTTCACCCTCGATCGAGCACGGCATTACGCGAATCAATCAGATGAATCGTCCCCAAGAACGAAATTGTGCGCGGCCCAGACCGCGCCTGAGGCGGGAGCGACCCCACCCTTTGACGCACGGTGCGTCACGGTTGCCGTGTGGTCGCTCCCGCCCTCACAGGAACTTCGGGGCTGCGTTTTGCGCGAGTGCATACGCAGACCTGAGAATTTGTCAGGCAAGAGGTCTGACACTTTGTATGAAAACGAAAGGAGAAGCCCGTTGTCTATATTGAAGCCACCACCAAAACAGCCCAAAGCAGTCACCATCCAAGCGCGTGTCGAAGAATCGGTAAAGACTCAGCTGGAGCTCTATGCTGAGTTCATCGATGCTTCGCCGTCTTACGTGATCACGGAAGCCCTGAAGCTACTCTTCCGCAAGGATGACGACTTCAGACGGTGGACAGACCATCACACAAACAACCACAACAGCGAAAAAGCCAGAGGAGAGGTTCTTGCAAAGGCTGTCTAACAATCATGACGTTCCGTTCAATCCAATTCGGTGTGCGAGAGAATACAGCGTCCCCAAGACAGCATGACTCGCGCCTCGCAGTAGATACTCGTTCGAGCATTGCCCATCTTGCAGAAGGAAGCCTGGAAACCCAACCGACTACGCCACGCAACACTCGTTCAGTGAAAGGCTCCGAGAAACCCTTACATGCCGCGTCACAGGACGAGGCCACAGGCAGAGGCGCGAGAGACGAACGCCATCTTCTCAATGTGCAGGAAGTAGCTGAATTATTGCATGTACCCGTGTCCTGGGCTTACGGACGCACTCGCAAACGTTCCTCAGAACGGCTGCCAGGCTACCGGCTTGGGAAATATTGGCGTTTCCGCAAAGACGAAATATTGGCGTGGGTCGATTGTCACTGCGGGGGACCGCATGCCGCTTGACATGCGGGCTACACTGAACACTGACGCAGAACAAGCTGGGCGGGCCATCGAGGTCCCTGAAAAGGGAGGAACGATGGCTCGTAGAGGTTTCCAGCAAGGCATGTTGTTCCAGCGGGGCACTCGAAGAAAACTTTGGGTAGCTCGTTGGTGGGAGGATGTAATTCAAGTAGACGGCACACTCGGACGTTTGAGGCGATCAGAAGTGATCGGAACGGTTGCCGAATTCCCGACTCGCCGTAAAGCAATGCAGGTTCTGTCTCAGAAGTTGAGGGCAATCAACCGCGGCGATGCTCGACCGCAGTCCGTCCGTACATTCGGAGATTTTGCAAAGAATGATTGGATGCCTGTGATCTTGCCAACGCTCAAGTTCGCAACCCAGAAACACTATCGCTATATGCTCGACGTGCATTTGATTCCGGCTTTCGGTAAATCACAACTTAGGGATCTGACGCGAGAACATCTGCAAGGATTTCTAAGTCGGAAGCTCAACAGCGGGCTGTCATGGGAGACCGTTCACCACCTTAAGTGTGGTCTCAGCAAGATTCTTGGAGCAGCTGAAGAATGGGGCTGTGTCACCGAGAACGTTGCTCTGAAGACGAAGCTCCCGCGACGACAATATGGAACGGAGCGAATCGTGCTCACTCCGGTCCAAGTGCAACTGCTCGCTAATGCGTTGAGAGAGCCAGTGCGTTCGTTCACATTGCTGCTAGTGTTGACGGGTGTGAGGGTCGGCGAGCTGCTTGCGCTTCGATGGTGCAATGTCGATTTGAAAGCTCGACTACTTCGAGTGGCTGAAACCGTGTACGACGGTCACTTCGACAAACCCAAGACGAAGCGAGGCATGCGCACAATCCCAATTGGAGCAGAGACGGCGGAAATTCTAGCTGTCCTGCGTCCAGCGACGGTTGATGTCAGAAGCCTGATATTTGCCAAAAGCGATCAGACGCCATTAGACCGATGGAATCTCTTGCGCAAGCACCTGAAGCCTGCCGCGAAGAAGTTAGGCCTTTCAGGTGTCACTTGGCATCTTCTGAGGCACAGCCACGCGACGATGCTTGATGGCGTAGGTACTCCAATAGGAACCATGCAGGCACTGTTGGGGCACTCTGCACCGGAGATCACGCGCGAAATTTATTTGCACGCGATACCGGAAGAACAACGTCGCGCAGTTGAAAGGGTGGAGAGGCTCGTACTTGGACCTAAGTTGGACCCAAGTTCGGTTTCTGACGCTGCAGTATCTGGGACAGTTCATTGAAAACAAAGAAGTAAGTGGTCGGGGCGCCGAGATTTGAACTCGGGACCTCCTGCGCCCAAGGCAGGCGCGCTACCAGGCTGCGCTACGCCCCGACTGTGACTGCTTTATTCATTCTAAAGCACTTCCCAACTTTACTCCTAATCCGAGTCGTCATTTTGGGGCATCAAGCCTTCGATGCAGGCCGGAATGCGAGAGGTGCGGCCCCGTCTCGAGCCGCGAAGATTCGAGATAACTTGAAGTTCGTTCAGCTCGAACTCACTGGCAGCGAATTGGCACTAGCGTCAAAAAATAGTGGGGAATTACTAGAAGAAGGTGAACGTGAGACGGCTACGCTCTTTTGATTTCAACTATTTACCGTCCGGTCCTATTGGACTTCCCCGTGCTCCCAATAGGGCGAGTGTTGTTGGTGGGGGACACTAACGACGGAAGGGGAGCAGTCCATATGACACGTCAGTCTGAAGAGTTCCATCCGCAAGCAGCCAGGCGCATGTTCCTGGCGGTGGTCAATCAGGCAATTTTTGATGTTCTGGAAAATAACGAAGAGGCGAGGGCAGCGGAGCAATGGCTGTTGAGCAAAGACTTTGACACGCTTGCAGAACTGCTCAACTGCGAAGCGGAAGCATTTGGTCTCGCTGATCAACGGGCCGTCGCGTAGATTGAGAAGTTGACTGGCACTCGCGTCTCGGCCAAGATTTCCCACGAATAAGCAAATGGTCGTCACTACCGAATACGCTGACATTGCTCTGCCGGGTTCCCCGATGCGAACCTTCGTTGCTGCGCCAATGGCCGAAGGGCAATATCCAGGCATATGGTGCTACTCGGATATTTTTCAGCTCACCCCTCCGCTGTTGCGCACTTGTGTGCGGCTGGCGGGGTACGGATTTGTTGCTGCGGCGCCGGAAGTTTATCGCCGACTCGAACCGGCAGGAACGGTGATCCCCTTCGATGACGCCGGGCGGACCCGCGGCCAGCAAGACGCCGCGAAGACTCCGGTCGCGCATTTCGATGCCGACTGCCGCGCGGGTCTGGACTGGCTTTCCACACATCCGAAAGTCGCACGAGGAAAAATCGGTGTCGTGGGTTTCTGCATCGGAGGCCACCTCGCGTTTCGTGCGGCGTTCCAGCCCGATGTGCGCGCAGCGGTCTGCTACTACGGCACGGGGATCCATGATGGCAACCTCGGTCAGGACGCCGATGCCGGATCGTTGGCCCGCGCAAGAGAAATCCGCGGTGAACTTCTGATGATCTTCGGGACCCAGGACCCGCACGTTCCTGACGCGGGAAGGGAAACGATTGACCGGGTGCTGGGGAACTCCGGCGTCCGCTACAACACGTTGCTTTATCCGGCCGAGCATGCCTTCACGCGCGATGAAGGGCCGCGTTTCGATCCCGAGGCGACGGACCTGGCATTCGCGGAGACGATTCGTCTATTTCGAAAAGTTCTCCAGGGCTGAAAAGAAGAACTGGGCTCGAAAACGAAGCCCCACGCCGTTCTCCCCGGCAATTGAATTATGAAATACCCCTTCAGGTTTCCCCAAAGGAGCTTCCATTGGGGTTTGTTCGTAGTACCCAACGACGGTATCATCAGCGCCAACAGATCGGGGTCTAAAATGCTCGCAAGGAACTACCCTCGACGTGGCAATGCGGGATGCGTGGCAAGCGTTTCGCCGAAAAAGCTGGCATGGGCGCTCATCCTTATTGGGGGCCCTGGCTTCGCAGCGCAGGGATGCCATTCCCAAAAAAGCAGCGCCGGACCTTCCATCGAGTTCACTAAGATTCCCGTAGCGGCTGTAGGAGGTCTGGACAACATGGACAACATCCAGGGAAGGGTGATTGGCGTTCGCCCTGAACAACGGATCGTCTTGTATGCCAAAAGTGGAGGCCGCTGGTGGATTCAGCCTTTTGGTCGAGACCCGTTGTTCACGAAAATCGAAGGGGATTCCAAATGGAAGAACGTGACCCATTTGGGCGAGGAGTATGCCGCTTTGTTGGTTGATCCCAGGTACTCTCCGCCACTAACTACGGAAGCGCTACCCACTACAGGCGGAGCGGTCGCTGCAGTCGCGGTCGTCAAAGGCCGAACTCCCGATGCTTCTTTGCCTCCCAAAACGCTCCATTTTAGCGGCTACGATTGGTTAGTACGCGATTTGTTAAGCTACCGAGGTGGCGCGGTAAACTCGTTTGATCCGGCCAACGCTTGGACCGATGCAAATGGGGCTCTGCATCTCCGGGTAACGAAGAGCCAGGACGGATGGAGTTGCGCAGAGATCCGCCTTTCGCGCAGTCTAGGATACGGGACGTACATGTTTGTGGTGCGCGACATTTCGCATCTTGAACCTTCTGCTGTTCTCAGCCTCTTCACCTGGGATGGCATGGTCGGCACAGACGAAAACCACCAGGAACTAGATATTGAAATGAGCCAGTGGGGGGTCCCGCACAACGAGAATGCCCAATATGTGGTGCAGCCCTATTACATCCCAACAAATATCGTTCGGTTTAATGTGCCGGCTGGTGTGCTCACTCACGCGTTGCGGTGGGAACCTGGGAAGGCCACCTTTACGACGTACGCCGGGGCGCAGGTTACCGGACGGGCTCATCCCCTGAACAAGCATGTTTTTACTGCGCATGTGCCGACGGCAGGTGACGAGGTAGCACACATAAATCTGTACGTCTTCGGATGGGGGAAAGTGCCGCTGCAACGCGAAAACGAAATTGTAGTTGAAAAGTTTAAGTACTTTCCGTGATCCGCATGCCAAGGCTGTCTCGATGGCTCCTAACCGGGCTAGCGCTAATCTGCTTGGGCGGTGAAGCTCGCGCCCTGGATCCCAATCACACCTTGTCGCAATACTTGCGAGAACAATGGACTACGGATAACAACTTTCCAGGCGGAGCCATCGACGCGATCACGCAGACGGCCGATGGCTATCTATGGATGGGCACTGAAAAGGGCTTGGTGCGTTTCGACGGGGTTAACCTTCGTCTGACCTCGTCGTTTTCGTTTTCTGAATTTTCAGGCGATCCCGTTTCAGGTTTGACCACCGATGACAAGGGCAGGCTCTGCGCGATTTTCTGGGGTGTGGGTGTGCTGTGCTATCGCGATGGAAAATTTGTGAGCTTGGCGCCTATTCTTCGAAGAACGTCGCTCGGAGTCGTAAGCACCTGGCGAGAAGAAGACGGGGCCTGGCTGATCACAAATTTAACAGATGGAATCCTCCGGATTCGAGGAGAAAATGTCCAACCGCTGGTTCCCCTCGCCGCCCTTCCCCCTTCTCTTGTCATCGCGATCACGGAGACACGCGATGGCAAAATCTGGCTAGGGACAACTGGGGGGCTCTTCTATTTCGCAGATGGGCGAACTACACGCGTTACAGGCATTTCGGATAAGAAAATCAATTGTTTGTTGCCCGTGGGAGAGAGGGAATTGTGGGTCGGTACCGGTAAAGGGTTATACCACTGGAATGGCGCCCTGTTCGGCAGGGTTAACCTGCCACCGGCGCTGGCTACTGCCGAAGTGCTCGCTCTTTTGCGAGACCACGATGGCAACGTCTGGGCCGGGACAACCCGAGGTCTCTTGCGAATCAACGCCTCCGGCGTTTCGTTCTCCGATGAAGGCGACTTCGGAAGCGGAGGTATCAACGCTCTCTTTGAGGATCGCGAGGGGAATATCTGGGCCGGAGGTGCGCGCGGCCTGGAGTGCATCCGAGATACTATATTTGTTACTTATACGCTGACCAATGGAAGCTTACCCTCCAAACAAGGCGGGCCAGTCTATGTAGACAGTGAGAATCGAATCTGGTTCGCTCCCTCCGGAGGTGGCTTATACGTTATGAAGGATGGTCGAGCTCAGGCGCTCAAATCCCCGTTGCTTCCTAAGGAAGTGATCTACTCCATCGCGGGCCGCAAGAACGAGATTTGGATCGGCACACAACACAGCGGTCTAAAACGTCTCTCATACGGAAATGAAGTGACAGGCGCCACGACGTATACACAAGCAACTGGTTTGGCAGAAAACAACGTGTTTGCGGTGTATCAAAGCCAGGATGGGGCAGTGTGGGCCGGAACCTTGACGAACGGAGTCAGTAAGTTCAAAGACGGAAAATTTGTAACGTACACGACGGCCGATGGTCTCACATCGAACACGGTCTCAGCAATACTGGAGACACGCGACGGAACGGTTTGGTTTGCTACTCCGAAAGGCCTGAGCGCATTGTCGCGCGGGCATTGGACGACCCACTCAACGGGAGATGGGCTGCCCTCCAATAGTGTGAACTGCCTTTTTGAAGACGCTGCTGGCGTCCTCTGGATTGGAACGTCGAAAGGACTGGCCTTCCTCAAATCGGGGCTTGTGCAAGTTCCTCGCGATGCTCCGAACCCACTGCGCGAAGAGGCGTTTGGAATATCTGAAGATAAGGAGGGATGGCTGTGGATCGCGACTTCAGATCACGTGTTGCGCGTGCCAAATCAGAAGCTATCTGATGGAATCTTAGGCTTGGCCGAGGTCTCTGAGTACGGAGCCGCCGATGGCCTGCCAAACGCCAAGGGAGTGAAAAGAAGCAGATCAGTGGTTGCGGATTCGCAGGGAAGAATTTGGTTTTCGACGAGCCATGGCCTGTCCGTTGTAGACCCGGCTCATATCATGAGCAACTCTACTCCAGCTCTCCCTCATGTTGAGGCCATTATGGCGGACAACGATCCCATTGCAGTGGGCGAGTTAGTTCGAATTCCTTCTTCTCGTAAACGGATCACGTTCATGTATTCAGGCTCGAGTTTTGCCGCGCCGAACCGTATTCGCTTTCGATATTTTCTTGACAGTTTCGACCGTGGTTGGAGTGAGCCAACCGCTGCCCGGGAAGCGGTCTATACAAATCTGAGCCCCGGCTCGTACAGGTTCCGTGTGATGGCAAGCAACAGCTACGGGCAGTGGAATGATTCCGAGGCTGCGATTTCGCTCCAAGTCGATCCGGCGTTTTGGCAGACATGGTGGTTCCGCATGTCGTGCGTGGCCGCTTTTCTGGCATTGCTCTGGGCTCTCTATCAACTCCGGCTCCGTCAGGTGGCGCAGCAGTTCAACATGCGTCTTGAAGAGCGCGTCAGCGAACGCACGCGCATTGCGCGGGACTTGCACGATACCCTGCTGCAAAGTTTTCACGGGCTGTTGCTGCGCTTTCAGGCAGCGACCAATTTGCTGCCGGAGCGTCCGGCCGAAGCCAGGAAAACACTCGAGACCGCTATCGATCAGGCCGCTCAAGCGATCACTGAGGGTCGGGATGCCGTACAGGGCTTGCGCTCATCCACGGTCGTGGCCAGCGATTTTGCGTTGACGATCAACACTTTGGGTCAAGAACTCGCGTCCGGTGAAACAAACCCAAATGCAACCGAGTTTCACGTGGAGGTTGAAGGGACCCCGCAGAATCTCCATCCAATCCTCCGAGATGAAGTCTACCGGATCGCAGGAGAAGCAATGCGCAATGCCTTCAAGCACGCACAGGCGGAGCGGATCGAAGTGGAAATCCGGTATGACGAACGGCAGCTTCGGGTGCGGGTACGGGATGACGGAAAGGGCATTGACGGGAAGTATCTGAATGAAGACGAGCGCCCCGGACACTACGGCTTGCGTGGCATGCGCGAACGCGCCAAGCTGATGGGAGGTAAGTTGGCGGTCTGGAGTGAACTCGATTCTGGCACGGAGGTGGAGCTGAAGATTCCCGCGTCGCGAGCTTACGCGACCGCCCCTGGGCGACGGCGTTCGTGGCTGGCGGAGAAGTTGTCAGGGAAAGACTCGGAGGCGAAGTCATGAGTGCGGAGCCCGGCCCGATTCGGATTCTCTCCGTAGACGATCATCCGGTGCTACGCCAAGGCGTCGCAGCGCTCGTGGGTGGGCAAGCGGACATGATTGTGGTCGCTGAAGCGTCAAATGGGCGCGAGGCGATCCAACATTTCCGCTCACACCATCCGGACGTCACGCTGATGGACTTGCAGATGCCGGAAATGAACGGGCTCGATGCGATGATCGCAATTCGCGGGGAATTTCCTGAGGCGCGAATCATCGTGCTGACGACTTATGCCGGGGACGCACAGGTACTGCGGGCGCTGAAAGCCGGCGCGCGCGGCTACCTGCTAAAAAACAGCTTGCACAAGGAACTGCTGGAGACAATCCGAAGCGTCCATGCCGGGAAAAGGACACTCTCCACAGAGGCCTCCATGCAACTTGCCGAGCATGCCACCGATGATGCGCTAACCCCAGCGGAAATCCGTGTCCTGCGCCTGATTGCGGAGGGGAATGCCAATAAGGAGATTGCGGCACAGCTTTCGGTCAGCGAAGAAACGGTCAAGGGACAAGTGCGGAACATTCTTTCCAAATTAGGCGCGAACGACCGCACCCATGCCGCGATGATAGGCCTGAAACGCGGAATCATAGAGTTCTAGTCGCTCAAAAGAGTAGTTTTAAGGGGACCTTTTGGGGGTGCCAGGTCGCGTCGGGAATTTTGTAACCTGAACCTCATTGAGACGGCTATTTTCGACTTTCGCCCACGGGTTGCCCGGCGTCGGCCTTCTATTAATGAGGGCCGTAGCAGGTATTGTGTTGGTTGTTCATGGGGTTACGGCACTCCGGAATGAACCTTCGCTCAAATCTTCCATATTGAATGTGGTGACGACCGGCGTAGGGTTACTTCTGCTCGCAGGCTTGTGGACGCCCATCGCGGGAGCACTTACGGCGGCCTTCGCGCTGTGGCGCGCCTTCTTGCATCCCGGCGATCCGTGGAGTTGCATCATGCTAGCTACCCTGGGTGCCGCCCTGGCATTGCTTGGACCTGGGGGCTGGTCGGTGGATGCTCACCTTTTTGGATGGAAGCGCATCGACATGGAAGATCGAAGAGGTTAGGTCTCCTACCACTTTTGAGTTAGTCCTCCCGTACTTCAAAGGGGTATTCCTCCCGTTCCGATATGGTGTATACGGTGACTCCATTGGGGGTTGTCCGCGGACGGCACCGGCTTCAAAATGCGCGCAATGAGCAAGGTGCGGCAAGGGTGCAAGTTTACTGGGTAAGGGGGAAGTGATGGCAAGCTCGGCGGTAGTTATGGTGGACCCAAGGCAGTCTGAAGAAAGACTCCAACATGAGAACGTTGCTCTGCGCGAAGAGACGGATCAGGCATCAATGTTCGAGGAGATCGTCGGAACTTCTGCGGCGCTGGAGAGAGTATTGTCACTGGTGTCAAAGGTCGCTCCCACGGATGCCAGCGTGCTGGTCACCGGCGAAACTGGGACGGGCAAAGAACTGGTGGCCCGCGCGATCCACAAGTGGTCCAAGCGATCCTCAAGACCATTTGTAAGTGTCAACTGCGCTGCCATCCCGCGCGACTTGATCGCCTCCGAATTGTTCGGGCACGAGAAGGGCTCTTTCACCGGAGCTGTACAGCGGCGAGTGGGCCGGTTCGAATTGGCGGAGGGAGGCACGATCTTCCTCGATGAAGTTGGAGAGCTCCCTAAGGAGACGCAGATCGCTCTCTTGCGTGTTCTGCAGGAATGCGAATTTGAACGTGTCGGCGGAACTCGATCCATCCCAACAAATGTTCGAGTTGTTGCTGCGACGAACCGCAACTTGCAGGCGGCCATCGCTGCTGGAATCTTTCGTAGCGACCTGTTTTACCGGCTCAATGTTTTTCCGATCGAGATAGCTCCTCTGCGAGAACGGCGGGAAGATATTCCCGTACTGGTTGAGTACTTCATTGATCGTTTCGCGAGGAATGCGAGAAAGAACATAAGGGGGATCAAGAAGAATAGCTTGGATTTGCTTCAATCGCATCCCTGGCCAGGTAACATTCGCGAATTGCAGAACGTGATCGAGCGATCTGTGATCATGTGTGAAACAGAGAATTTCTCGGTGGACGAAACCTGGCTGGCTCAGCAGTCTATTGCAAGCGAGTCCAAAGGCAAGTCCGGCCTCTCTCAATAGTTTGCCGCCCAGCGCGGACAGTGCCCCACTGCCGCTCGGACAGATATGGTCCCCAGCGCTTCCAATGCCCATTCTGTTATAAGAGTTCAGCTCCTGAGATCCACAAAGCGCGTCTCAATCAACCGTTGAATGACTGCAAAAATGATCGCGGTCGAAACGCCGAACATGAGCATCCCATCGGCCGCTTCTATCGGGCCCAGCAATTTCCACGACGAGGTCATGATCAGATCACCGTAACCAAGGGTCGTGTAGTTGACCGCCGAGTGGTAGTAAGCGGTTCCCAAATCTGAAAATTCTCCGCAGTTTCTGAACAGCACGGCCCACAACGCGATTTCCATCAGGTGCGCCACGAGCGCGATGGACATCGTCAGCCTGACGATTGTAAGGTCGCTCCAAAAGTGCGTGCCAGCGCGGCCCACTTGTCTTTCATGGCGGACGAACTTTACCGCCGCGTTCAAGGCCAGCCCGTGGATAAGCATCGTGCAGGCCACGACGCACGCGCCAACGAGCAACGGAATCAGGATTGCGATTCGATGAATTTGCGTCATCCTTCCGCTACAGCGGACGCAGGCTGGTGCAATCTGCAGACTACTTACGAAGAGACAGACTACCGAACCTATAGAATCACCTTGCTCGGCGCCATGTGCGTCCGCGAGACTTCGAACGCTTTACGCGCATCCATGGACCTTATTTGCGCCAGTTTGCGCGGACGGGTCCAAGCGCAAGCGGCGTGCCGCGGGCTGTGCCCCCGATGTCCTTTAGAAGCAAGGACCTAGAAATGGTCCGTCTTCCTCGAAATAGGATGAAGCCGAAAGTTTGACATTTCTGTCGGTGCGGGCCTCGAGCGTCGGTTCACTCTGACGTGACCCAGCGGCGCACGGGTAGCCTGATTCTGCTAAGGGAGTAGAGGCGTGACAAAAAGCTTCTGCCGCGCAATTGCACGAAAAATCGAGTCGCTGTAGTAGGGTTTGACGCCCGCGTCAACGGTATGACTTCCTCGCTTCTAACAGGTGATTGTGGGATTCGTGCAGTGTCAACAACTCGTTGAAAGTAAAGCCCTTCCGAAGGAACTTCAAAACTGAATGGGTGGCCCCTTGGGTGCAAAACTCTGCTCTGCTGGGACCTCAATCCAAAAGCAACAGGTAGGAACGTAGCCATTAGAGCCGCTATAACCTTAATGCCAAGCCAGCTTTGAAGGAGCCGTAAATGTTACAAACGCTAATCGCAAAGCTAAAGCCGTATCTCGTCCCCACTCTTATCTTTCTGATGGCGGCGGGCATTCTGGTGGCCATCATTGGGAACTGGAACAGTTGGGCGAGCGAACGAGCCGAACAAGAAACGGATGATGCCTACGTGCGCGCCGACCTGACGCCGCTCAGCACAAAAGTCTCCGGCGTCGTCGTGAAGGTTCTCGTGGACGACTATCAGACGGTAAAAGCCGGCGACCTTCTGGTCCAATTGCGGGACGATGACTTCCGTGCGCAAGTAGGACAGGCAGAAGCGGCCGTCGAGGCGGCGAAGGCGGCCATCGAGGACAATCGGCGCCAGAAGGATCTGCAAGACGCCAAGATCGATCGCGCAAAAACGGGAATCGATCTTGCCAAAGCACAGATTTCCGCGGCGCAGGCAGCGATCGAGGCCACCAAGGCCGACGTCGATCGAACTCTCGCGGAACGTGCCCGCCAAGAAGCGCTGATCGCCACGAAATCGGCCACCCAACAGCATCTTGAACAAGCTGTGGCCGACGAGCAGCGATTCCGAGGCCAGGTATTAGCGCGCCAAGCCGATCTCGAACAAGCAAAAGCAAACCTGGCCAGCAACCAAGCCGCCGTCACAGCCGAGATGCGCGCCCGCGCTGTGCTCGATTCGCGCGATGCCCAACTCCTCGCAGATCTGCATGGAAAGCAGGCTTCCCTCGATGCCGCCAAAACTAATCTGGACTATACGCGCATCTATGCTCCGGAAAACGGAGTCGTCGGCGAACGTAAGGTACGCCCGGGGCAGCTGGTCAGCCCAGGAACCCAAGTTCTTTCACTCGTTCAGACTGACGCGTGGGTTCAAGCGAACTATCGCGAGACCCAGGTGCGGCACATGCGGCCTGGCGCTCCAGCAGAAATCTCTGTGGACGCCTTTCCTGGCGTGCGTCTGAAAGGGAAGCTCGTTCAAGTTGCACCGGCCAGCGGTTCGCAATTCGCCTTACTGCCACCCGACAACGCCACCGGCAATTTCACAAAAATCGTGCAGCGTGTCCCCGTCAAGATTGTGTTCGATCCGGGACAGCCCATGGCTCAACGTCTGCGGCCCGGCCTGTCGGTAATTGCCAGAGTCCGTACGACTGCGGTTTCGGAATGATTCCGGAGCAAATCACTTGAGTACTGCAACTGCCCAAGTCGCCGCAGCGTCACCCAACGCGCCCGCTCAGTTTTCGACAAACCCGTACGTCGGAGTCCTCGGGGTCTTTCTGGGGGCTAGCATTGCGACGATGAACAGCCGGCTGCTCAGTGTTGGCCTTGCTGATTTGCGCGGCGCACTCGGACTCAGTTTCGACCAAGCCTCCTGGCTCCCCACGGCGCTGAACATGGCTATGATGTTTAGCGGCGTTTTCTGCGTGTTCCTGAGCGTAATTTACGGTCCCCGCCGCATTCTCCTTTTCGCCGCTTCCGTATTTACGATCACTGCCATTCTCCTGCCGTTTTCACCTAATTTCTGGGCCATGCTGGCGTTGGAAGTGCTGGCAGGCTTGGCCTCCGGAACTTTTTATTCCCTCACCATGACCTTCGTTCTTACCTCGCTCCCGAAGCGCCTGATCATTTTTGGCATCGCGGCCTATGCCGCGGACATTATTTTCACAAGCAACGTCGCGGCAGCGCTTCAAGGCTGGTATGCCGACCATCTTTCCTGGCGCTGGATTTTTTGGCACGCCGCCATGGTGATGCCCCTGATGATACTTTGCGTGTATTTCGGGATTCCCCGCCGCGACGCGGCCTTGCCCGGTCCAAGTTGGCGCGGATTTGCCTATTTCAGCTTGAGCCTCAGCCTGCTTTACGGAGCTCTCGATCAAGGCGAGCGTCTGGACTGGTTCCATTCCCCAGTGATCATCGCCATGACGGCTGCTGGGCTGTTCTTGCTCGCAGCCACTTGCGTCAGAAGGATACTGCAGCCGAATCCACTGGTAGATCTCTCCTTCGTGAATTCAAGGAACTTTGTCATCCTGGCCCTATCGATCTTCGTTTTCAAGTTCGTTCATCTGGCCACCATCATTCTTATTCCCGGTTTTCTCGGCAACATCCAAAGATATCGAGCTGTGGAAACCGGCCACGCTCTTGCCTGGATTGCCTTGCCCCAATTCGCCGTGGTGTGGCTGGTAGCTGCCGCCATTCTCTTCACCAACTCGAGGCTCATCCTGGCGGTGAGTCTTGCCGTGGTGGCCTCGGGTTCCTTAATCTGCGCGCATCTCGACGCGTCCTGGGCGGGCTCAAGTTTCGAAACGATAGAGCTCGTGCTGGCTATGGGCCTCGCCGGCGCCTACGTCGGGCTCGTAAGCAGCATCGTTCTCGTAGGGCTGGAAAAGGGCGCGCTGAAGAGCGCCGCCGCTGCCGCTACGCTCTCTGGATTCATGCATACCTTTCGGATCTTTGGCGGCCAAGTCGGCGTGTCCCTCATGAATCGCTTCCTCACCGTTCGGGAAGAGTTTCACTCCAACATGCTTGGGCTTCACGTCCAGGTTGGTAACTGGCTCACGGATGAACGCCTACGCATCGTTAGCCTCGGCATGTTACCCAGCTCGTCAGGATCGGACGAAGCGCAAGCGCGCGCGGGCGCACTCTTGGGTCAACAAGTGCACGCACAGGCCTATACGCTGGCAGTCGCCGACGGCTTTGTGCTTATCGCAGGGGTGGCGGCAGCCTTTTTGCTGATCATGTTGTTTATGCAACCGGTAAAACCCAGCTATCAAGACTTGAGGAAAATGCCATGACTCGCCGACACTTTCTCCGGATATTAGCAACCGCCGGAGTATTTCTTCTTTGCGCCACTTCGGCTCTGACCGATGAAGTTCGACACCTGAAACTCTCGGAAGCCGTTCGCCTCGCAATCGAACAGAACCGCGCCCTCAAGATCGCGCGCTTCAAAGTCCAGGAAAACGAACACAAAAAAGAGGGTGCCCGCTCAGACTATTTTCCCGTCATAACAAATCAATCCAACGCTCTGCATATTACCGAATTGCAGGACCTCTCGATTCCTTCGGGAGCTTTTGGGAGCGCCGCAGGCGTACCCATTCCCAACGTCAATACGGCGCTGCCCCAGGGCAAGAAGACGCTCATTTCGAGCGGTACGATGATCGCCCAGCCGCTGACGCAACTGTTGCGCATTCATCAGGAGAATCGCGTCGCGGCTGCGGAAATCGCCAGTTCGAAGGACGATTTGAAGAATGCGGAAAATGAAGTCGCGCTGCAAGTGCACGCACTCTACTATGGCATTCTAGTTGCGCAGCTTCAGAAGAAATCGGCAGAGCAGCAAACCTCCTTCTCCGCCGAAAATCTCAGTGAGAACGAAAACAACGTGCGCAATGGTAGCGCCCTCCAAGTCGCGGCATTGCAAAGCCGGGCAGAACTCCTCCAGGGCCAGCAGTCGGTTCTTACCGCCGATCTCAAGATCCAAGACTACATGGTCGAGTTGAACGATCTGCTGGGCCTGCCGCTGAACACAAAATTGGATCTAGAGTCCGAAGTCGATGCAAATTTTGAGACGCTGCCGAAAGCCGAGTACGTGAAAGAGGCCTGGGAGGGGAATCCCGAGGTCCGCGCTGCTGAGGAAGCAGTCGAGAAAGCACGCGCCGGTGTAGCTGCAGCAAAAACGGCGTACATTCCAGATATCACCGCATTTGCTCGCCACAGCTACCAGGACGGTGTGCCGTTCTTTGTTCGCAACTTTGGGACCGTCGGAGTAAACCTGAACTACACACTCTGGGACTTCGGCAAGCGCCGGGCTGCCGTGCGCGAGCGAGGGTCGCAGCTTGCCGAGGCTGAGCAAAACCTGGAGCGCATGAAAGAAGAAGTCGCCGTAGCGGTCGAGCGCAGCTACAACAAGCTTGAGCGAACCCGGAGCATGGTCGATGTTGCCACGCAGGTCGCGCAGCTACGCCAGGAGAGCGAACGCCTCGCGACCAATCAAGTGGCCCAAGGAGTTGTCCTGATCTCGGATGTAAGACACGCCACCGCGGCAAACTACGAGGCCAAAGCAGAATTGCTGCAGGCCAGGCTCGGATATCTGCTGGCCTGGGCGGAGCTCGAGCGCACGATCGGCCGGGCTCCCGGATTGACGGCTCCATAACCAGTCTCGAATTCATGTCACCATCGCGCCATAAAGCGGTCTTTTGATATATATGTTGTAACGACTATCGTTCTAACGCATCTAATCCAGTGGCAGTAGATAACAATCGAAACAGAAAGGAAAGGACAAAAATCCATGAGCACTTCAGCTGCACTTCCGGGCACTTCCACAACCACCTGGACCATTGACCCCGTTCACTCGATCGCCGAGTTCAAGGTCAAGCACATGATGATCTCCAACGTTAAGGGTCATTTTTCCAAAATCACTGGGAACTTGACGATTGATGAATCCAGCCACGCCAACTCTCGAGTCGAGGCCACCATCGACGCAGCCTCGATCGAAACACGCGACGGCCAGCGCGATGCGCACCTTAAGAGTGAGGATTTCTTGCATGCGGAAAAGTTCCCCACGCTGGTTTTCCGGTCGACTTCGATCAGCCGGGTGGGAGACGGAGAACTGTCCGTCGCAGGCGATCTCAGCATCCGCGGAGTCACGCGCAAGGTAGCCTTCGCCGTTGAAGGACCGACGTCCCCGACCAAGGATCCTTGGGGGAATACGCGGATTGGGATATCTGCGACCACAAAGATCAATCGCAAAGATTTTGGTTTAGTGTGGAACGCGGCGCTTGAGGCCGGCGGCATTTTGGTCGGCGATGAAGTGACCATCACCCTCGATGTGCAGTTTATTCAGGCTTGAGCCTCAAGCAGGCGTGGTCGCTTGCTGAGAGCCGGAACGCGACATCGCTTGGGACGGAGACCGAGGCTTCCGTCCCGGTATTAGCGTTCCCCGCTCTCTCAATAGCGGGCCGATTTTAGATGCCTGATCCTGTAATCCTGAGGTGCCGCGGACTCCGGGGCGTTTGCCGGCGAGTGGCTAACAGCCGCTGTGCCCGAGTCAGTGCGCGCAGCGCGGGAACAATGTCACCAGGACCGTCAAGTCCCACGGCGTGAAGAACCGCTGGTCGACATGAGTTTCAGCCGTTTCGGCCGAGCGCGCGATGAAGCCCAAGCGATGGCGCTTCACGAAATTGTGCAGGTGCTCGACGCAAATTCCGGTGAGATTTACGACCTCTGCGTAGGTGAATATTTTTTGGCTCGCTCTTACGGTTATCATGGACTCGCTTCTCCTTACAGTGCAAACAGCCAGTACCTCACAAACATCCATGCCAGTGGCCCTGCCAGGCAAAGGCCAGACACCATCACCAGAAGCACCTGAGTACCCGAGATATTTACTTTGCGCGTCATATGCTTGTCTCTATCGACGGAACTAGTCCTGGCTCTGTATCAGCGGGAGTTGCGATGTCAGTTGAACGTCGATCATCATGCTGATGCGTCGGTCCAGCTGAAAGAAGGTCGCCGCTTTTTTGCCGGGCAGTACCTTTCGAAATATCGGCACGTATTTCTGGCGAAGCTGCGCTGCGGCGATGTCCACGTCCAGCCAGCGGCGGACGAGACTGTCTGCCTGCTCATCGGTCTGCGTTCCGTACTGCTCAGAATACTCTTTGACCAGCGCGGCTCTGGTGTCGTTGATCTTTGCAAAATCCGCCGAATACTGCTCATAGACCGGCCAGAACTTAGTCGCTTCGCTATCCGTGAGCGTTAAATTTGCAGCGATGACCTGTTTCTTGATGGAACGGATGTCTTTGAGCAACAGCGCGAATTGCTGGTTCGTAAATGCATCGGCACTGCCGGGGGCCGCGGTTGCTGAGTGTGTGGGTGCATCTTGGGCGAAAGCGCCGGCACTTCCGAGCAAGGACACGCCAGCAAGTACGAGCATGGGTATCAAGATTCTCTTCAAAGTGGTTCCTCCTAAAATGTTGACTACGAGTCCCATAGTTCATCGAGACTTTGGTGACTCACGCGCAGAAGTAAACTACGTAAGCTGGTGTTGCACGTGGCTAGCCAAGCGATCTACCGCAGAACGCTCCAAGATATTCAGAAGAAAGGGGATGCAGGCAAGGACCGAAAGAAGGAGTGGTGATTTTCCCGACGGTGTCGAGCTCCCGGCGCTATTGCCAGACGATTGACACAGGCGCCACGCCAGCCAACAACACAGGCGAACACTGCGGGGCTACTCGTGGTAAAGCACGAGTAGTACGCCCAATACGATCATCAGTAGCGGCCAGAGCCTTGCGAACATCACTTGCCAACGAGTGGGCACCTCGGACAATCCTCTGAAAGCGCCGATACCGAATCCAGTGACTGCGAAGCTGAGGTGCTCAGACTGAATGCGTGCCATCGTGCTCATGTGCTCGGCGCCATGCATTCCGCTGTGGTGCTCGTGAAAGAGCAGCAGCACAGAACCAAAGGCCGCGAGCACCGGGAACACCCATCCAGTCCAGGCTGACTTGAATATGCCGCGGGCGCGTTGAACCTCGATGACGCCGAGGGTCAGCAGAATCACGGCAAACGTTTTGTGTTGCAAATCCTCGGGATTGTGTGTGAGCCCGTACCACCAACTCTGGGAGCCGAATGGCCAGAGCTCCGTGTCGCTGAAGACCAGCAGGAAAAGGCCGGAGAGTAGAAAACAAGCAGGCCAGGCGTAGCGAAGGAAGGGTCTGTCTGGGAACAGCGTGTCTTTGGCAAAGATGAAAAGGCCGGCGAGGATGACGAAGAATCCCGCCAAATGGTGGTTGAATTCACTTTCTTTCTTGTCGGCCAGGAGCTTGCTCTTCCGCGCAGCGTCCATCTGGGCCGGTTCGTTCATGGCCATTGACATGGCTTCGTGTCCACTATGGTCGTGATGCATGGGGGCGTCCCGCGTCCACGCCAGCTGTTTGCTCAGGACAAGCAGCAGTCCAAAGACAGCGATGGAAACGACGCAGCGTGGGCGCGCGAGAAGTTTGGGGAAAGCCATAACCTGCTCCTTTCCGGTTTCCTCTCTCACGCCTTTGATAACTTCGCAACCAATCTCGGTACAATTTTTCGGGGTATCAAGCGCTGGGCAAAAACGCTGAACTTGTTGAGAGTTCCGGGAACGGTTAAACCGCCGCCGTCGGCGAGGACTCGTAGGGCGTCATCCACGACGTCCTCCGGAGTCTGATAAATGCCTGCCCATTTTCCCCGGGCCTGCTCAGAGCTGCCGTTTTCAGTCTTGCTCAGCCTTCCCGGGCAGACCGTTACAACGGTTACACCAGCGCTGCGTAGCTCCTGCTCCAGGGCTAGAGAAAACGTGGTCAGGAAAGCCTTGGTCGCGGAATAGGCGCTCGCAAAGGGGATGGGCTGAAAGCCTGCCGTCGAAGAGATATTGATGATCCCCTTTTGCCGTCGCTCCAGCATTCCCGGAAGAAGACTGTAAGTAAGCTCGACGATGGCCTGGTTGTTGAGCCGGAGCATCTCCAATTGCCGGGGCAAGGAATTGGCGCGGAATTCACCACGCAGACCAAAGCCCGCGTTGTTAACGAGCAGCTCGATCGGGATACCGCCGCTTGAAAGTTGTTCCGCCAGGATTTGGCCCGCTCCAGCGGTAGAAAGGTCAAGTTGAATAGCGACCACGGCGACAGGGTGAGCGCGGCGCAATTCGTTGGCAAACGCTTGCAGAGGTTCCGCGGAACGAGCAACCAGCACCAGATTGCAATGCCGCTGTGCGAGCGCGCGGGCGAAGGCCATTCCCAAACCCCGCGAAGCACCAGTGATGAGAGCAAAGCCGTCGTTCTTCATTTCAGCTCTTACTCAGGGAGCGGCGAACAGATTCCGGGAATCGCGTGTCGAACACCCCGTCCCAGAAACGAGTGGTAATGCCGTAACCCTTGTCGATCCCGCGGGGGCTGTGGTGGTACAGGTGATACTTTTTTAACCGCCGGAAGAGCGGAAACCTGGAATTGGAAAAGTGCAGCGCGTAGTGCAGCCACTCTTCGAAGGCGTAGCTTTGTACTGCGCCGGCGAGCACGGCAGGCGCGGTATACACGGGAAACAGAAAGCTGACGGGCGCTGCGACAAAAAACAGAGGCAGAATGTCTTTTAGTCCGCCACTGATGTGACTTCCATCGAATGGACGCTCATGGTGATCCCAATGGAGCGGGTCAAGCCGCTCATGCAGAAACTTTCGAATTAAGCCCTTGCCGGGAGGAAAACGGCCGTGCAACACATAGCGGTGGAAGAGGTACTCGACGAGAGTCCACGTCGCGCAGCCTGCCGAGAAAAAAGATACCGCGATCCAGGGATGCTTCGTCGAAAACGCAATCGCCAGCACCAGTATCGCGTATAGAGTGTAGAAGGCGCTCAGCGGGTACAGGCGGCGGCGAGCCATAGCGGCCTGCTGCCGCTTGTATGCCGCGAAAGGGACTTCCGCGGTCCTTTGCGGCGGGAGTGAAACGACTTCATGTTCTGACATAGCTCTCGAAACCCTTCATTGGATTTCTCGGACGCACTATTCGAAGCTTCCGGTGACGCCCTGGAATCCATTCATGGCCTGCTTCCACAGCCACTTCATCACGCGCGCCGCGCTGTAGCAGTACGCAACGTTGTAACCCAGCGTCGAAAAACAATTCGGCTCGCAGCCCTTTTTCATCTCCGAAAGTTGCTTCACGTCGAACTTCTGATTGGCAACCGTGCCCCAGTCGTACGACGCGTTGTACATGGGAAAGCAGGGCGCAAGAGTTCCGTTCGTGCGGATGATCAGCCAGTTTTGGCCGGCCCGGCATCCCCAGTGTTCGCCGGCGCCGCGCATAAAGCCTTTCATGTTCTGCAAACGTGGAATTGAATCCACCATCTTCCAACCCTGGCGCTGCTTGTCAATGAGCCAGTCGAGAAGGTCGTCCACGACTGGAAAATCTTCCTGCCGGATGTAGGTGTCGTTTTCGTGAAGATGCTTGAAGTGTCCCTGTTCCATCATCGGAGCTTCGTTGATGTGGAAGGTGATAGAGATCCCGTTTTCGTGCGCGATGGTGGCGAGCTCTTTGACGTCGTCAATGTTGGTGCGGCAGATGTTGGTGTTGAAAAAAACAGTGTAGCCATAGCGGTATTGGCGCCGCACGAGGTGGTCGAAGTTCGCACGCACGTGCTCAAACGCTTTCGGAAGTCCTGGCTTTTCCTTAATCGTATCCACCGCAAAGTTGACCGTCGCGATGCCGGCGTCGGCGAGACGATCGGTAACTTCCGGGCGCAGAAGCCGCGCGTTCGTCGCCAGGTACACCCAGAAATCTTTTTTTGCCGCGTAGTAGACAACCTTGTGAACGAAGTCCGGGCGGATCAGCGGCTCACCGCCAGTGGGAGCGAGCACGCGGCACGGCGTCGATTCGAGCCAATCTATGGCGCGCCGCGCGGTGTCTTCCGTCATGCCCTTGATGCGGTTGTCATACGACCAGCAATAGTGGCAGTCCAGATTGCATTTCCACTCGGTGAAGAGGTACGCGATGATCGGCTGAAAGTCGCCGGGCAGGACGCGCGACTTGAAATAGGGAAACATCCAGCCCTTCATGGTCTTCAGAATCTTCGACGCGGGCCAATGCCGCTTGCCCGTCTGGAGAACCGCATCGTGCGCGGCGATATCCTCTTTATCCAGTTCGTGAAACAGCTCGGGATACTGCGGGAACACGGCCTGAGGTAACGTCTGGGGATTAGCCAATGTCGACGGGTCGGGCGACGGTTTGTGTGCAGGTTGTTGTAGTAATTCGTGCAAGGGCACATCTAGCCGAAATGGCTGAGTCGGTAGAGTAGGAAAGTGCTGCAATTCAGACATACCACCCCCTCATTTTTTTGACCCTCCGCGCATGGCGGCCGGCCGGCAATAGTGCATTTCCCAGGTCACTTTTCTGAATTTCGATGCTCAAAGCTGGCCGAGGGGCACAAAAAAAATTGAACGCTGCCGATTTTGTCGTGAGGTATCGGCAGGAGTCGAAGCGCAATCCGTGCGAAAAGTTGTGTCCTCCCCATCGCGTCGAACATCCAAGCGACGGGAGGAGGTTGAAGGTTGCCTGTGCCACTCGGGCGCGGAAACGTTGGAAGCCTCTGGGGGTAACGATGGAGTGCAGTTCCAGGCCGGACCGCGGCGCTGGCAGCGTGTGTGGAGGTTGGTGCGGTGTCTGTTTCGAGCTGGACATGGAGCCCCCACTGTGGACATAGGGCATTCCTCTTTCCAATGGCAAGGGTGGTGTATGCCGGAAGCATCAGGCATCGGATGTCTCACAGGGGGAAGGACTTAATCCACGCTGGCTGCTTTGGTGATCCGGAATAGATGCCTTACGGTCGGCTCGCGGACGGCAAGGCTTTGACGTTGTTGTCAACCTTCCGTCAACGTTCTTCCCGACGCGCGAAAGCTGCAGTACTAGACCCTCTTGAGAACCGTGCAATGTGCTTGCGTACAAGCAGTTACTCGGGCTCCTGCGAAATTGTCGCGCCCTGCGCGAACGCCATTAATTGGAAGTCGGAATGCAACGAACCACTCGAGTCGCTGGCCCGGAATTTCGCTGGCCGCGTGAACCTTCAGAATCAGCAGGTTGACTTGATGTCCGCGATGGCTACTTCTACGACCTTCCCTTCCGTTCAGGTGTTTCCAGTGGGGAGCGATGATCACTGGGAAACGGAAAATCGTACGGTGTGGAATGAACTCCAGCACGCGAGCGAAGAACACGAACTGGTTTACGAGATCAGCTGGATTGCGGAACTTGGGGTCTGGCGGCGTTTTCTGCGATCGCAGCGGAAGGTACCGAACTAAAAGACGTCATGGCCTGCGAAACGCCCGCATCCTTCAATTCAGCTCGTTGCGTCGCAGGAGTTGCCTTGCTTGGCGCGATGTTCTTGTGCGCCGCACGTATGCCGGCTCAGGAAACGAGCCACAAGCGCGGCACGGTCAAAGGCACCGTATCGCTGGTGAACGCATCGCAGGAACTCTCGACGTCCGAGGGTCTTCTGCTGGAATTGAAGCCGCTGGCCGAGAGTGCGGCTTCGTTGTCGGCGGTTACAGACGAAGCGGGCAACTACGAATTTAAGGATGTGGCGTACGGAGATTACTTGTTGCGGCTCGAGGCGGAAGGTTTCGAGCCATTCACGACGACACTCCACGTAGAAGATGGAACGACCAGCATCCAAAATATTTCAGTAAGGTTGGCCAGGCTCACGCAGAAAATCGAGGTGAAGGAACAGGCTGAGCCGCTCTCAGCGGGTTCTCCCAGTGATTCGAAACTCAGCGAAAAACAAATCGCGAGTCTGCCCGTTGTCGAAGAAGACTTCAAATCATTGCTGCCCCTGACCCCCGGCGTGGTCCGTACGCCGGATGGAAAACTGAATTTCCGCGGCGCAGGCGAAGATCAGTCCATGCTCCAGGTGAATAACTCGAAAATGACCGATCCGGTCACGGGTTCGTTTTCGATTCCTGTTCCTCTCGATGCGGTGCAGTCGGCTCGCGTAGTCCAGACTCCATACAGTGCTGAAAATGGCGGCTTCTCCGGTGGCCTGACGGTTGTCGAAACGGTGCCGCCACCGGAAAGTTGGAAGTTCGGCGTGCGCGACCTCAATGTCAGCTTGCGAGGCAAAAATGACCACTTTGTCGGCGTCGGGCGCGCCACGCCACGCATCGTCTTTGGCGGGCCGCTGCTCAGGGACAAAATCAGTTTTTCCGAAGTCTTCGAATACGACGTCATCCGTGATCCTGTACGAGGCTTGGCCTGGCCCCGCAACGAAATCAAGAAGCAAGGATTCAATTCCTACAGCACGCTGCAGGCGATCCTTTCGCCAAAGCAGGTCGTAACAGTAACGTTGAACGTCTTTCCGCAAAGAACCCAATTCGCGAACATCACCGCGCTGATTCCTCAAACCGCCTCTTCCGACTACGACCGGAAAGGCGCTTCTGTAAGCCTCACTGACGCCTACACCTTTTCTTCCGGTGCGCTGTTCCGTATGGCATTGAACTACACGCGGTTTGACAGCAACGCGCACGGGCAGGGCAGCGACGCGATGCTGCTCACGCCTGACGGCTGGGGAGGCAATTTCTTCAACTCTTGGGCACGGTCCTCCAGCCAGTTCCAGGCCGCCCCGGTCTTTCAGTTTGCTCCCCGAACCTTTCTTGGGCGACACGAAATCAGGATTGGCGTCGACGCGACGCACCGCTCATTTAGCGGCAGTAGTGCGTCACAGCCGGTGCGCCTGCTCCGCGAAGACGGCAGTCTCTCCGAACAGATACAATTCACCGGCACGGGATCGCTTGGCGGGTCCGTAACCGATGTGGAAGAGTTTGTCTCGGATCACTGGATGCTCAGCGATCGCTTGGCCGCGGACCTCGGTGGCAGATTCACCAGCCAGACCGTGGGCCGCAAGGCGGCCTTCGCCCCGCGCTTCGGCATCGCATATTCACCGGGCAAAGATCGCAAGACCATTCTCCGTGCGGGAACGGGCATTTTCTATGACCGCGTTCCGCTGCTCGCGGCGGATTTTGCCGGAAATCCGACACGCGTCATCAGTCAGTACGATCCAAGTGGGCAGCCTATCGGAAATACGATTGCTTTCGAGAACGAGTACATAGCCAACGGAAGTGACCCCATCGCGTCGCGAATCCGTCATTCGCCGAACACCAGCGCTCGCAGCTTTGTGACTAGCGCAGAAGTGGACCGCGCGCTTTGGACCGAGGCCGTTCTCCGCCTTCGCTATATACACAGTACGACGCGCGATCTGTTCGTCATTTCTCCGTTTGGCGGCGAGGGCGGCACGCCAGGCGTTCTTGGCCTTCTGAACACAGGTAGGGAAAACTACAGCCAAGCGGACGCAACCCTGCGGTTCCATCCCATCAAGGAAGGCGACTTGAGCGTCTCCTACATCTTGAGCCGGTCGCGTGGAGATTTGAACACGCTCGGGGACGTCTTCATTCCATTCGAGCAGCCTGTCATCCGGCCCAATGCCTACGGTGTTCGCCCGTCGGATGTTCCGAACCGCCTGGTCGCCTGGGGGACGTTCCACCTCCCGTTCGCTTTGGTTTTCGGCCCCGTCGTGGACGTGCACACGGGTTATCCCTATTCCAGGGTAGACGAGCGGCAGAATTACGTTGGGCTGCCCAACTCGCAGCGATTCCCAACATTTTTCTCAATTGACTCCCAGGTCTACCGGGACTTCCGCATGCCGCCCTGGCTTCACTTCGGCTCTCGAAAGATTCATCTCGGCTTCTATGTAATCAACCTCACCAATCACGGCAATTTCAATCAGGTCTACAACAACGTCACTTCGCCGAATTTCGGCCGCTTCACGGAATTCGAACGCCGACAGACGGCGTTTCTGCTAAGCGTAGTTAACTGAGCGCGCACGACGAAGTTGTGGACGCCGTGCAATTTCAAGGAGCCATAGGTCGATTCCGGTAAGAATGGCGCACGATGTTAGTCAGAGCTTCATCAACCGCGCGTGTGATCGGCCTGCACCGCGCGATGGAGATCCGAGAGTTTCGGGGAGGCGTTCAACCGTTCCGCGCACTACCGATAGCCACTTGGGATTGCTGTAAAGCGCTAGCTTCAACAACAGGCCTTCTCGGTATCCGGGTTTTCTCTCCGGGTCATTACTCGCGACCGGGCGTGGAAAAGTTTTCATTTGCGACATGTGCGGCCTTCTTGGCGAAGTCGTAGGTTGCCTTAAGATTGCTGCCAAAGAACCGGACCTTGCCGTTTACATCCTGCTCGAGAAGGGATGTTCCCTCCGGGCTCGTGAACTGGCAATGAATCGTGATAGACGTGGCGCCGGAAACGGTGGTTACCTGCCGGGCCCTCTCGCTGCCCGCTTTGAAGCCCCGAACCGTACTATGAAGGACGATGAGGTCGGCGACACTAGCGGCGTTGCGGTCACCGTCGCGATACACATGCGAGAATCCATTCTTCTCGAGTTGGCGAATCAGGTTTTCGTAAAGGGCAACCTGGAACTCAGCGGGCAGTTTGATTTCGTTGGATTCAATCATCTCAACCTGGAGCGCCGCCGCCTTGATCTTTGCGGGCTTGTTCTTCTGAGCGAGCAACGGAGAGGCAGGGAAGATCAGCGTGAACAGGGACAGCTTGATCCCCGCTTTGAGAGTGCGGTTCATTGTTTTTGCTCCTTGTTGGGTAAAGAACTGGAGCTAGCTGCTGGCTCCCCCGAAGCAGTCGTGCGGGCACCCTGGGCCACAAGATTTTTCTTGATCACTTCGGCTGTGCCAATCGGCATCGAGAAGATGGCGCCGTGCAGGCCCTCGACAGCATCGCGATACTGCACGGTGAGGATATCGATTTTTGTCCGGAACAAGCTCAGGACTCGGCCGCCGCCGTAGGGCGCCGCCATGCTCATCAAGCCGATCGTTCCGCCGACGGCTCTTTGCGAGTCAGCGGCGGTGACAACGTCCTGAATGGAAGAAGCGCTTACGTCTGAGCTTGCTTTACCGTGGACAAAATGCAGCTGCCCGTTCTCAACGCTGAGGGTTCCTTTTGCATTGTCTTTGACGCCTGCGAGACCCGTAAGCTGAACTACCTTGACTGGGCCTGACGCCTGTTGCGCGTCGGCAACAGGTATTACCAGCCCGGCAAAAAGCGAAGCAACTCCAACTAGCACCGTTGTGGTTCTCGATGTCATGCATTTCTCCTTGATCATCAAATCCAATCCGTATCAGCGAACGTGCACCAACATCAGGGAAACATCATCGGTTGGAGGGCCCTCGCGCCAGGCAGCCACTCCATCCAGAATGCCCTGTTTCATTTCGTGAGGAGCCAGGGACGATGTTTGGCGTACGATTTCCTGGACACCTTCGATACCGAGCATTTCTCCCCTGGAATTGAAAACTTCGGTAATCCCATCTGTGTACAGAACGATCCGGTCGTCCGGCTGGAGCTGCACTTCCAGGTTAGCGGTGGCATCCACGGCGTCAGGTAGCGCGCCGAGAATCATGCTGCGGGACTCGAGAAGCTGGGGAGTCTGACCGGGACGCGCGAGCATAGCCGGTGGATGGCCAGCTCCTGCGAAGACCATGCTGCGTCGACGAGCATCGATCCGAGCTGCAGCCAATGTGACAAACATCTCGGAGCCTGCGATGTCTTCGATAAGGAAGCGATTCAACTCTCTGAACATCTCGAGGAACGGCATACCACTGCGCAGGTGGACAGTCGTTTCGGAGTAGATGCGGTTCGCTACCAGCGCGGAACCGATGCCGTGACCGGAAACATCACAGACGAGCAAACTGAGGTGGTCTTGGTCCAGCGAATTTATCAAGGCGAAGTCCCCGCCGATGGAATGCACGGGATGATAGAAGGCGTCGACGCTCATGGTGCCCCAGACCAAGGATCTGGGTGCGAGACTGTTCTGGACTCGGGCGGCGAGCCGCAGATCTTCCTCGATTTCCATCTGGCGATTCTGGAGCTTCACGTTGGCGGAGCGGAGTTCCTCCTCGGCACGTCGCTGTTCGGAGATATCCGTGAATGTTACGATCCCAAACTTGCTTCCGGAATTCTCGACTGTCCGGGAACTGATAATGACGGGCAGACGACCGCCGCTCTTTCGCGGCAGCACAAACGCATAACGGTTGTGACCGGCTCGGAACGCAACGTCAATCTGCTGCCTCACAAAATCCATTTCCTGTGACGAATAGAAAGAAGAAGGGTCAAATCCGATCAGGTCTTGCCGGGGAATGCCGGTCATTTCCACAAACTGGGAGTTTGCAAAAAGAATCCGTTGGCGATCATCGGCAATGATGACGCCCTCGTTGAGCACCTCCAGCACGGTTTCCATCTGGGTGAGCCATTCGGGCTTTTCCATTTGGATCGAATCTCCGGTGGTCACCGACATTTGGCGTCTCGAACACAAGAGAGAGGCAATGTCGACTGGCTCATGAGAACGCCATTTCTGGAGACGAGATCTCCGCAGGCCTTGCGGAAAGAGCCTGAAAAGCAACTTTGTCGAAAGAGAATGGAGAGTGCGCAGCTCTGCGGATGGGGGCCACAAGAGAGCGCTGCGCTAGAGCCATGAGGTGCCGCCGGGCCCGGAATACGCGTGACTTAAAAGTTCCGATAGAAACGCCAAGCAAAATGCATGCCTCTCGGCTCGTCAATTCGTCGTAGTAGGTCATCGTAAATGACTGCCGAAGCACAGGGCTCATTTCTCCAAGCAGAACGTCGATCAATTGGAAGGTTTCACCCTCCGCGCAGACCATTTCCGGATCGGGTTGCGGGGCCGGAATCCTTTCGGTCCAGGGAGTTTCGTCCGACATGGAGGGATCGGGAAGAGAACTGATCCGCGAGTTCGTCCGTTTTCGCAGGATCATGAGAGCGGCGTTCAGCACGATTCGAGTGAACCAAGTCGTGAATGCAGACCGACCTTCGAAATTGCGCAGGTGGACATAGGCCGAGAGGACCGCGTCTTGAACCGCGTCTTCGGCGTCTTCCTTATTCCGCAAGATGGAGTAGGCCACTCCCACGAATTTTGGGCGCGAGGCCAGGAACATCTGCTGGAGTGTGTCCACGATCCCGTGGGACTGGTGGCTGGACGAGGAGGGCAACGCTGGGCGTGAGTTTCTGTGTCGTCCCACGGAAAAGCGCGAGCGGCTGTCCGATGCTCCTTTGCAGGGGCGCCGTCCGCAGTTGGCAGATCTTGAAGTGTCCGTCATTAGCGATCTCCGTTTTTGTCTCGGATGCATAAAGCATCTGAATGCCCAACGAAGGACCCCGGCTGGGGAGTCACCAATCCTGCCTGTTTTCAACAAAGAACAGACACGCTGGCTGCGAGCCATAAATGAAGGAACGCAGTTCCTTGGGAACTTATGGCGATGCTTTGACGCTAAAGTCGAGGTCGTGACGCGGTAACGGGTGATGAAATGGCCCGAGTCTGGCATTCACTGTATGTGGTTTCACTTTCAACGATTTGGCGTGAGCCAGACGCAGGCAGGATTGGCAGGCACGTTGCAATACAGGCTGGCGGATTGGCGTTGAGGAGCAAACGTGCGGATAGGAATTGGGTCGGACCAGAGCGGATCGGAATGCAAAGAGCGTCTCAAAGCCAGGTTAACAGGCCAGTGCCATACCGTTGAGGACGTTTCGGTGGCGGAGCGCAAACGAATCGACTACCAGAGCATAACGGGCGACCTTTCGTCGGCAATTTACACAGGGCGCGTCGAACGCGGTGTGCTGATCTGTTCCAGGGCTATTGGAGCTTGCGTGATGGCCAACAAGCATCCCGGAGTACGCGCGGCTTTGTGCGATGACTTGAATTCGGCGCGTCAAGGCGTTCAGGACGACGGAATGAATCTCCTGGTGATGAGCACTTATGGTCTTACGCCCGATTGGGCTTGCGAGGTGGCGGACGCCTTCATCTTTGCCAAGTACCTACCTGCCGAGCAGGCATTCGGCATTCCTCCGAGACGCCTGGCGCGCATTGTCGAGCACATTCGTAAAAATCTTGATACACCGCTGGCCGTCGGAGCGCTGTCCAGGATAGCGGAGATGAGCCAGTCGCATTTTTCCAAGATGTTCAAGCTCAGCACTGGCCTGGCGCCTCATCAGTTCGTCTTGCAAGAGCGCATCAATCGTTCGAAAGAACTTCTCCTTCAAGATGAAGCGAAGATTGTGGACGTCGCACTTGAAGTGGGTTTCGAAAACCAGGCGCACTTCACAACAGTATTTGGCAATTTCGTGGGCATGACGCCTCGCCAGTTTCAACGATCATCGGATTACGAACCCGCTGTGATGTATGGACCTTCACTGGAGGCGGCATAGAGCTTGTAAGAGCACAGCTGCGAGAGACGGGAACCTAGAAAAGTGATGAAAGCCGAGGGCAAGAATTGGAAATGGACGTGGTGGCTGCTATTAGCCGGCGTGGGTTTGCAATTTTACTTCGTTCAGGAATTGGTTGCTGCGTTTGCATTTTTCGCGATTGGATTTGCGGCGATCGCCTTCGTCATTGTGAGCCTATACCTGCTGCAGAAAGGCTGGGAAGCGGCGGTGGGGCGTCTTACGAAGAGTGAGGATTTGGCGGAGTCCAGCTTGCAAGCCGGAAGGCCGGCGCAGGAGATGCCATGACAGCTTGCGAAGGAATGTCGTCGCACAAGTTGAAAACCTGAAACAGGAACTCGAAAGAACGGGATAGCAAGATGGGAATAAATTGGAAACGTGAAACGAGTATGCCGGGAACGGACTTAGTGATGCGACGCAGGGAATTGAGCAGTTGCTTCAGAAAGCGAGCGGTGTGGTGATGTCAACGACTCAGGCTGTCTTAGATATCGATCAGCTTTGCGTAAACACAATGAGGACCCTGGCGATCGATGCGATCCAGCAGGCGAATTCCGGTCATCCCGGGACGCCGATGGGCATGTCACCGACGGTGTACTGCCTGTGGCAAAGGCTTTTGCGGTTCGATCCCGAAGATCCCATCTGGATGAATCGTGACCGCTTCGTGCTTTCCTCTGGACATGCGTCGACCCTGCTGTACACCGTCCTGCATCTTGCCAAGGTCAAGGCCGTTGATCCGGATTATGAAATTCTGGGCAAGCCTTCCGTCACCCTGGACGACATCAAGTCCTTTCGCCAGCTTGGGAGCCGCTGCGCGGGGCACCCGGAGTATCGCTGGACCTCCGGAGTCGAGACAACCACCGGTCCGCTAGGACAAGGTGTAGCGACAAGCGTAGGCATGGCCATCGCTGAAAAGTGGCTTGCGGCGCGATACAACAGACCGGATTTTGAACTGTTCGGGTACAGGGTTTATGCGCTCTGCGGCGACGGTTGCATGATGGAAGGTATCTCAAGCGAAGCAGCTTCTGTTGCGGGACACCTGAAACTCGACAACCTCTGCTGGATCTACGACAACAATCACATCACCATCGAAGGCAAGACCGACATTACCTTTACAGAAGACGTAGCGGGACGATTTCTGGCTTACGGATGGAACGTGGCCCGTGTGGGCGATGCCAACGATCTTGACCGGATCGAGAACGCGCTGCGGAATGCCGCGGGCACGACGGGCCGGCCGTCTCTCATCATCGTCGACAGCCATATCGGCTATGGTTCGCCGCATCGTCAGGACACCAGCGGGGTTCACGGCGAGCCGCTCGGCGAAGAAGAGATCAAGCTGACCAAGCAGGCTTATGGCTGGCCGCCAGACTCCAAGTTTTTCGTGCCAAGCGGAGTGTATGAGCATTTCGAATCCGGAGTTGGGCGCAGAGGCCGCGAAGCGCGCCAACAGTGGGAGAAAAAATTCGAGGAGTATCGGAAAAAATATCCGGAACTCGCGGCAGAGCTCGACCAAATTCAAAAGCGAGAGCTGCCCGCGAGTTGGTCGAAAGACATTCCCGTCTTTCCGGCCGATGCCAAGGGAGTTTCTGGACGTGACGCGTCCGCCAAAGTTCTGAACAGCATTGCTCCCAATATTCCGTGGCTGCTAGGAGGCTCCGCGGACCTCACTCCTTCGACCAGGACGCGACTGACGTTCGCGAGCGCCGGCGATTTTCAGGCCGACAGTCCTTCAGGGCGGAATTTGCACTTCGGGATCCGGGAACATTCGATGGGGGCCATCCTCAATGGCCTCGCGTTGTCGAAGCTCCGCCCGTTTGGATCAGGCTTCCTGATTTTCAGTGACTACGGGCGAGGCGCGATTCGACTGAGTGCCCTGATGGAGATTCCGGTTACCTATGTATTCACGCACGACTCCATTGGAGTGGGCGAAGACGGCCCAACGCACCAGCCAATCGAGCATCTCATCTCACTCCGAGCCATTCCGAACCTAGTAGTTATGCGGCCGTGCGATGCAAACGAGGTCGCGGAAGCGTGGAAGTTGATTCTGGAAATGCCCCGGCAGCCGGTGGCGCTCATCCTGACGCGCCAGGCGTTGCCAACGTATGACCGAAAACGCTTTGCTCCGGCAAGTGGTCTTGCGCAGGGGGCCTACGTACTCGCCGATGCGGAGGGCGGCAATCCGGATGTCCTGCTGATGGCCACGGGGAGCGAGGTCTCCTTGTGTGTCGAGGCCTACGAAGAGTTGAAGCGGCAAGGGATTCGCGCGCGCGTTGTGAGCATGCCTTCCTGGGAGCTGTTTGAAAGACAGAGTGAAGAGTACCGGCGAACCGTGTTGCCCCCATCTGTCAAGGCTCGTGTGGCGGTCGAACAGGCATCCACGTTCGGATGGAACCGCTATGTGGGTATCGACGGGGCGATTTTAGGAATGAAGACCTTCGGAGCTTCGGCGCCGTTGAAGGTGCTACAAAAGGAATTTGGATTTACCACGGATCACGTCGTGGAGGCTGCGAAAGCGCAGCTCGCAGGGGTGAAATAGCCATGCATGTTGCCGTTGCTTCCGACCATGCCGGATTTTCGTTGAAGAGGAGGGTCATCGAGTATCTGCGCGGCCTAGGGCACACCGTGGAAGACCTTGGCACCTGCGACACGACTCCGGTCGATTATCCGGACTTTGCGGAAGCGGCGGCTGCGGCGATTCTCAGCGAGCGGGTCGAGCGCGCCGTGCTGATCTGCGGAAGCGGAGTTGGCGCATCGGTGGCCGCGAACAAGTTTCGGGGTATTCGCGCCGGCTTGTGCCACGACACGTACTCGGCGCATCAGGGCGTGGAACACGATCACATGAATGTCCTGGTCCTCGGAGGTCGAGTAATTGGGGAAGAGCTGGCGCATGAACTGGTGGGTGCGTTTGTCGGTGCCGAGCAATCACAGGAAGATCGTCACCTGAGAAGGCTTGCGAAGATCGATGCCATTGAAGAGAGATTTGGCTTGGAAGTCTTGAACAACCGTTCGACACCCTGCTGATTTTGGAATTTAGGACACAAAGAAAGGTGAAAGCACAATGACAACGGCAGCACTGAGCATTCCGAAGGAAACAAATCCACTGAGAGGGCTCTCTCAGTTTGGGCAATCCGTCTGGCTGGATTACATTCGCCGGAGTTTGATCACCAGTGGAGAGCTAAAGCGCCTGGTAGTGGAAGACGGGCTGCGGGGTGTTACCTCGAACCCAGCTATTTTCGAAAAGGCCATTGTTGGCAGCACGGACTATGAAGCGGTAATTAACAGCAGTGAGTCGGCAGCCCTGGACGCCAAAGGACTTTACGAAAAAATCGCCGTGCAGGACGTGCAGGACGCAGCGGATATTCTGCGGCCAGTCTACGAGGAAAGCAAACAGCGCGACGGCTATGTGAGCATGGAAGTCTCCCCGTTGCTTGCTAATGACACGGCAGGAACCTTAGAAGAGGCGCGGCGGCTCTGGAAGGCGGTGAACCGGCCAAACCTCATGGTGAAAGTCCCGGCAACGGCCGAAGGAATTCCGGCGATTCGCCAATTGATCAGCGAAGGGATCAACGTCAACGTAACACTGCTCTTTTCGCGCGAGGTCTACGAGCAAGTTGCAAAAGCCTACATCGAAGGCCTGACCGCGCGCGCGGCCTCCGGCGGAGACGTTAGCCGGATCGCGAGCGTGGCCAGTTTCTTCGTGAGCCGAATCGACTCCAAGATTGACGCGCAAATCGCGAGTCAACTGAAAACCACGAGGGATCCGGCGCCGCGTGCACGCCTAAGCGGCCTGCTCGGCAAGGTCGCGATTGCCAATGCGAAGCTTGCCTACCACAGCTTTACGGAATTGTATTCAGGAGAAGACTGGAAGGCCCTGGCCGGCAAAGGTGCGCAGCCACAGCGATTGCTGTGGGCGAGCACGAGCACCAAAAATCCCAGCTATCGAGACGTGATTTATGTGGAAGAGCTCATCGGCGCTTCGACAGTAAACACGATTCCGCCCGCGACTTTCAACGCGTTCCGGGAGCACGGCCGGCTGCGCGCGAGCTTGACCGAAGACGTGGAGAACGCGGCAGACACCATGGATGCGCTGGAGCGGGCTGGCATCTCGATGAAAACCGTGACGGACACCCTCTTGGAAGAAGGTTTGAGCCAGTTCGTGGATGCTTTCGCCCAGCTGTTGAAAGCGACGGGCTCCAGTAAGAGCGGCCAATCCACGGCAAAAATTAATTCCATTTCGTACACCCTGCCGCAAAAGCTAGGTGCCGCTGTCGAAGCTGCGCTCGTGGATTGGCAGAAAAATGACAAAGTGCGCCGCCTGTGGCGAGGGGATGCCCCGCTCTGGACGGGAGCCGATGAAAATCACTGGCTCGGCTGGCTAGGAGTCACCGACGACCAGATCTCTCATATCGAGCATCTGACTTCACTCGCGGCCGAGGTCAAGCAGGCGGGATTCAAGCACGCTCTTCTCCTCGGGATGGGAGGATCGAGCCTTTGCCCGGAAGTCCTGCGGCTCACCTTCGGAAAAATCGAAGGATTCCCCGAGCTGCATGTCCTCGATTCCACCGATCCCGCGCAGATCAAGGCCATCGAGGGAAAAATTGACCTGAAGAACACTCTGTTCATCGTCTCCAGCAAATCAGGAGGGACTCTCGAGCCCAATATCTACAAGCAATATTTCTTTGCGCGCGTGAAAGAAGCCGTTGGTGAAAAGGAAGTGGGAAACCGGTTCATTGCCGTCACCGATCCGGGCTCAAAGATGCAGCACGTCGCGGAGAACGATAAGTTCAGGCACATCTACTTTGGTATGCCCAGTATTGGAGGGCGATATTCCGCATTATCGAATTTCGGCATGGTACCGGCGGCGGTGATGGGAATCGATGTGCCGAAGTTCTTGAGCCGCACGGAGGAAATGGTTCATGCCTGCGGGGCAACGGTTCCCGCGGCGGAGAATCCCGGCGTGGTATTGGGAGCGATCCTCGGAGCCGCGGCAAACCAAGGGCGCGACAAAGTAACGATCATTTCTTCTCCGGGCATTTCGGATCTTGGCGCGTGGCTTGAACAGCTTCTCGCGGAATCGACGGGAAAAATCGGGAAGGGAATCGTTCCCGTGGACCGCGAGCGGTTGGCGAAGCCGGAGAGCTACGGGAGTGACCGGGTATTTGCCTATCTGCGCCTGGAATCCTCGCCCGATCGCGCGCAGGACGCGGCGGTTGAAGCTTTGGAAAAAGCAGGCCAGCCCGTCGTGCGCATCGCGGTCCAAGAGCCGTATGCGATTGGCGAAGAATTCTTCCGTTGGGAAATTGCGACCGCCGTGGCTGGATCGATTATCGGCATCAATGCTTTCAACCAGCCGGACGTGGAAGCCAGCAAGATCGAAACGCGGAAACTCACAAGCGAGTATGAAGCCAAGGGCAAGCTGCCAGAAGAGAAGCCTTTCTTCGAAGGCGACGGCGTGAAGCTCTATGCCGACGCGAGGAACACGGAAGCTCTTAAGAACGGAAAGACGCTCGCGGCAGTCTTGAAAACTCATCTGTCGCGCGCCGGCGCAGGGGATTATTTTGCTGTGCTCGGCTACATCACGATGAACGCTGAGAATGAAGCCGCTCTGCAGGGCATCCGCCATACGGTCAGAGACACCAGGAAGTTGGCGACTGTTCTCGGGTTTGGGCCGCGGTTTCTGCACTCGACAGGCCAGGCCTATAAAGGCGGACCCAACAGCGGTGTCTTCCTGCAAATCACTTGTGACGATGCCAACGATCTTCCGGTCCCTGAACAGAAATATACGTTTGGGGTGGTCAAAGCGGCGCAAGCGCGTGGCGATTTCGCGGTACTTGCGGAGCGCGGTAGACGAGCGCTTCGTGTGCACCTCGGTAAGGATGTGAAAGCGGGACTCGCAAAGCTGCAGACAGCAATCGGTCAAGCATTAGCGTAGTGCAGCAGTGAACTAAGAAAGACACGAGCGAACAGGAGCGATATCGATGCAACTTGGAATGATCGGACTGGGAAGAATGGGCGCCAACATGGTGCGCCGGCTGCAGAGAGCCGGACATCAATGCGTAGCCTTTGACCGAAGTGCGGAGTCAGTGAAACAAGTCACGAGCGAAGGCGCTATTGCCGCTACTTCACTGGATGACCTGGTGAAGAAGCTGCAAAGGCCCCGAGCCGTATGGCTAATGGTTCCGGCTGCGGTGGTGGACGCCACGCTGCAAGAACTGGCTGGAAAGCTCGACGCCGGCGACATCGTGATCGACGGCGGAAACTCGTATTACATCGATGACATTCGCCGCGCGAATGAGCTCACGACCAAAGGTTTGCACTACGTGGATGTGGGCACCAGCGGCGGAGTATGGGGCTTGGAGCGCGGGTACTGCCAGATGATTGGCGGCGAAAAGCAGATTGTCGGGCACCTCGATCCGATCTTCAAGTCGCTCGCGCCGGGCCGCGGCGACATTCCGCGGACGCCGGGACGGGAGAAAGTGTCGGGAACGGCTGAAGAAGGCTATCTGCATTGTGGCCCTTCGGGCGCCGGGCACTTCGTGAAGATGGTGCACAACGGAATCGAATATGCATTGATGGCCGCGTACGCCGAGGGGCTCAACATCCTCAAGCACGCTAACGCGGGCAGCGGAACTCGCGAAGTGGATGCCGAGACCACCCCGCTGCGCAATCCGGAAAATTACCGCTACAACTTCGCTCTGGCCGATGTGGCCGAAGTGTGGAGGAGAGGCAGTGTAGTTGCCAGCTGGCTTCTCGACTTGACCGCGATTTCTCTGCTGGAACAGCCGTCCCTCGAGAGATTTTCCGGAAGGGTATCGGATTCCGGTGAAGGACGCTGGACGATTCTGGCGGCTATCGAATCGACTGCGCCGGCGCCGGTGCTCACGGCATCGCTTTTCCAGCGCTTTGTTTCGCGTGGGGAAGACGAATTCGCGGCCAAACTCCTATCCGCCATGCGATTTCAGTTTGGCGGGCACTTGGAGAAGGCCGCGAGCGCCAAATAGATAAGCCGGGATTGGAAATCGAATGCCAGATAGGACGAATATGACTGAGAGTTTCACCGAACACGGACACCAAGCGAGCCCCTGCGTGATGGTGATTTTTGGGGCAAGCGGAGATCTGACCAAGCGCAAGCTGATTCCCGCGCTATGCAATTTGGCGAAAGACAAACTGCTCTCGCCGCAATTCGCGATCATCGGCTTCTCCTACAATTCGATGACAACGGAGGACTTTCGAGCGCAGCTCACCAAGGACATCAAGGAGTTCGCGCCCGAGCCGATCGATAGCCGTCTCTGGGATTGGTTTCTCGAACGAACCTATTACGTGCAGGGAGATTTCCAGGATTCGGCGGCGTATGGAAGACTTCAGGCTCAAATTGCAGCGGCGGAAAAAGCCCACTCCACGCAAGGCAACCGCTTCTTCTACCTGGCGGTGTCTCCGAAGTTTTTCGCTCCCGTGGTGAAGCAACTGGGCCAGGCGGGACTCACGCAGGAAGAGGACGGCAAATGGGCCCGCGTCATCGTGGAAAAACCCTTCGGAAGAGATTTGCCTTCGGCGAAACAGTTGAACCGCGACCTCAAGCAGATTCTCGATGAACAACAGATCTACCGCATCGATCACTATCTGGGCAAAGAGACCGTGCAGAACCTCATGGTCTTCCGATTCGCGAACAGCATCGCGGAACCTTTGTGGAACCGGAACTTCATCGATAGCGTGCAGATTACGGCTGCCGAGACGGTCGGAGTCGAGCAGCGCGGCGGCTATTACGAAACCTCAGGGGCCCTGCGCGACATGGTTCCTAATCATCTCTTCCAGTTGCTCTCGCTGACGGCTATGGAGCCACCCATTTCGTTTGACGCGGACGCCGTGCGTGACAAGCAAGCGGAGATCCTCCATGCCGTTCAAGTTCCTAAACCGGAAGATGTGATGAGCATGGCGGTTCGCGGTCAATACGGCCAGGGAGCGGCAGGAGCGGAACGGCTGCCCGCTTATCGCACCGAGCCCATGGTTTCCGCCACTTCGAATACCGAGACCTATGCTGCATTGCGACTCGAAATCGACAACTGGCGGTGGGCCGGCGTGCCGTTCTATCTCCGTACGGGGAAGCGCCTGTCGCGCCGCACGACGGAAATCGCCATTCAGTTTCGCCGTTCTCCCTTCGTTTTGTTTCGAAATACCAAGATCGCGGATCTGCAAACCAACCGGCTGGTCATTCACATTCAACCCGATGAAGGAATCTCACTGCGATTTGGAGCTAAGGTTCCGGGCCCAGTGATGCAGCTTGGCCTTGTGAACATGGAGTTTGATTACGCACGTGACTTCGGGCGTTCGCATAGCACCGGGTACGAACGGCTCATGTACGACTGCATGATGGGCGACGCGACCCTGTTCCAGCGCGCGGACATGGTGGAGGCGGGCTGGAGAGTGATTCAACCCGTTCTGGATGCGTGGTCTTCCACTCCGGCCAAGAGTTTTCCGAACTATGCGGCGGGAAGCTGGGGGCCCGCAGAATCCGACGAATTGCTGGGGCACGATGGCCGTGCTTGGCGAACGATCGGGGAAGACCATCCGGCGTCGGAGCCGAGTGCGGTTCCGGCGGCGGTAGGGCGAGCGACAGCAGGGGTGAGCTGAGGCTATGACGACTGAGACTGTAACAACCGATCGTGAGATTAGAATTTTGGCGGATGCCAATGGCATTGCGCAAACAGCCGCCGCGGAATTCCTGGAGGCAGCCAAGCAGGCGGTTCGAGAAAAGGGGTCTTTCAGCGTCGCGCTTTCAGGTGGTTCCACGCCGAAAGCGCTATACAGGCTGTTGATAAACAACCCGGTCCTTCAGGCAATGGTGCCTTGGGGAAAGATCCAGTTTTACTTCGGCGACGAACGGCAGGTCTCCCCGGATGACGCGGAAAGTAACTTTCGGATGGCCACAGAAGCTATGCTCTCCAAAGCCCCGATCGATCCGAACCAGGTGCATCGCATCAAGGGTGAAAAACGAAATGCGGCGCAAGCGGCCGAGGAGTACGAGGAAGATTTGCGAGCGAGTTTCAGGCTGGCTGAAGGGCAGCTGCCGCGCTTCGACTTGGTGTTGCTCGGGATGGGGCCTGAAGGGCATACGGCTTCTTTGTTTCCGGGTACCAAAGGCTTGAAGGAAGAACGCCGTCTGGTCGTCAGTAATTGGGTGGGCAAGCTCTATACGGATCGCATCACACTGACGCCTCCGGTGTTGAACAATGCCGCCTGCGTACTTTTCATGGTGCACGGCGCGGAAAAGGCGCCTGCACTAAAGGCCGTGCTCGAAGGGCCGTACGAGCCGGACCAACTTCCTGCGCAGATCATCAAGCCAAAAGCGGGGAAAGTTCTGTGGCTCGTGGATCCCTCAGCCGCCGCCATGCTTGCCCCGCAAGCGAAGAGAGCATTCTAGGAGAAAACGATGGCTACAAGTCCGCGTACGACAATTCAATCCCTTCTTGGAGCGAAGACGGAGTCCTTGCTTGGGTTCCATTCACCAAAGATTGCCAAGGAGCGCCTCCATCTTCCCGGCCCCGATTTCATCGATCGCGTTTGGGCCGGGTCCGACAGAAACATTCGCGTTCTGTCCAATTTGCAGAGGATTTACGATCATGGCCGCCTCGGAAAGACCGGGTATCTCTCGATATTTCCCGTCGACCAGGGTATCGAGCACTCCGCCGGGGCCAGCTTCGCGAAAAACCCTGATTACTTCGACGCGGAAAACATCGTAAAGCTGGCTGTCGAAGGTGGATGCAACGCAGTGGCTTCGACGTGTGGCGTGCTGGGAGCGGTCGCGCGCAAGTACGCACACAAAATCCCCTTCATCATGAAGTTGAATCACAACGAATTGCTGACCTACCCCAACAAGTTCGACCAGGTGTTTTTCTCGACGGTAAAGCTAGCGTACGACATGGGCGCAGCGGCGGTGGGGGCGACGATCTATTTCGGTTCGGACCAGAGTGACCGGCAGATCGTGGAGGTGAGCCGGGCCTTTGCGCACGCGCACGAGCTAGGGATGGGCACCATTCTGTGGTGCTACCTGCGCAACAATGCATTCAAGAAAGACAAGGACTACCACCTCTCTGCGGATTTGACCGGACAGGCCAATCATCTGGGAGTGACCATCGAGGCCGACATCATCAAGCAAAAGCTTCCGGAGAACAACGGTGGCTACCAGGCGCTCAACATGGGCGATTCGAGCTACGGCAGGTTCGACAAGCGCATCTACACGGATCTCGCGAGCGATCATCCGATCGATCTTTGCCGCTACCAGGTAGCAAATTGTTTTATGGGACGAGCCGGTTTGATCAACAGCGGCGGTGCGTCCGGCGCGAACGATTTCGAGGAGGCAGTAGCCACGGCGGTGATCAACAAGAGAGCAGGCGGAACCGGACTGATCTCGGGCCGCAAGGCATTTCAACGGCCGCTTGCAGAAGGGATTCAATTGCTGAACACCATTCAGGACGTCTATTTGAGTTCTGAAGTCACCGTGGCCTGAGGATTGAAAAAGTTACAACGAGAGTGAGCTGGTTCTTTTTCGAGAGCAAGAGAACCGCGAGGAGGAGTGTTGTCAAATCGGCTAGCAGGCAAGGTAGCGGTTGTAACTGGCGGCGACCAGGGGATTGGACGGGCGATCGCGGAACGCTTGGCGCAAGAAGGCGCTGACGTTGCCATCTGCTATCGCAAGAACAAGGACGGCGCAGACGAAGTAGTGGGCCGGATTACAGCTACGAAGCGGCGAGCTGCTGCGTTTCAAGCCGATGTCGGAAGGGTTTCTGACGGGCAGCGATTCATCGAAGAGGCCGTCGCGGCCCTCGGAAAGATAGACATTCTGGTCAACAACGCGGGTTTGGAGAAACGAGCGGACTTCTGGGACGTGAAGGAAGAAGATTTTGACGCCGTTTTGAACGTCAACCTGAAGGGAATGTTTTTCATCACGCAAGCGGTGGTGCGGCATCTTCAGAAGACCAAGCGTCCCGGGAAAATCATCAACATCAGCTCCGTGCACGAAGAATTGCCGTTCCCGCATTTTGCTTCCTATTGTGCCAGCAAAGGGGGAATCAAGATGCTGACGCGAAACCTGGCGATCGAACTTGCCCCGAGCAAGATCACGATCAACTCGATTGCGCCCGGCGCCATCGAAACGCCTATCAACACCAAACTCTTGAACGATCCGGTCAAGCTCAAAGAGCTGCTTGAAAATATTCCGCTTGGCAGGTTGGGGAAACCGGAAGACGTTGCCGGGATAGCCAGCTTCCTGGCATCGGAGGAATCCAATTACGTCACGGGAACGACGTTCTTTGTTGACGGCGGCTTGTTGTGGAACTACCAGGAGCAATGACACCATTTCCGGTTCGGATGGAAAACCAAGAAAGAGGTTCGAGATGGCATCGAGAAATGGAAATGCAGCAAAGCCCATCCGCATGGTGATTGCGGACGTTGATGGAACGCTGGTCACACAGGAGAAGGTGCTGACGAAGCGAGCCGCCGAGGCTGTTTTGCGGCTGCACGATGCAGGGATTCAATTCAGCGTCACGAGTGGACGGCCTCCCCGCGGGATGGCCATGTTAATCGATCCACTAAAGCTGACCCAGCCGTTGGCGGCATTCAATGGCGGCGTGCTGATTCAGCCCGATCTTACGACGGTTGTTGACCAGAGGTTTCTGCCTGCGGGAGTGCCGGAGAAGGTAATCGAGGCCATCGAGAGCCATAGTCTCGATGTGTGGGTATACACGGACACTGGATGGTTTGTGCGCGACCCGAACGCAGCTCACGTCGCACGCGAGCAGTGGACCGTGAAGTTTCCTCCAACGGTGGTCAAGACGTTTGTGGGACTGCTCGGCCGCGTCGCGAAGATTGTCGGCGTCAGCGATGACTACGATCGCGTTGCGAAATGCGAGAAAGATGTTCAGCAAGCCGGCGGGACGCACATTTCCGCGGCGCGCTCGCAGCCTTATTACCTCGATGTGACCCATCCCCAGGCCAACAAGGGCGGGGTAGTGCTGGCAATGTCAAAACTGCTGAACATCCCGGCGGAAGAGATCGCGACCATCGGAGACATGCCAAATGACGTTCTGATGTTTGAGAAGAGCGGCGTGAGCATTGCGATGGGCAACGCGAGCGCGGAAGTTCAGGCATCGGCTACCTATGTCACTACCACAAACGAGCAGGAAGGATTTGCGAGGGCCATCGAGGAAGTCGTTCTGAACCGTCGTTCCGCTAGCGCTTGAGAGCATAAGGAAACCAGCCATGCTTCGTGCGAGTGAAATGAAAGTGTGGAACTCACTTCAGCTTAAGCGCGTGCCACGAATTATCGCGCTGATTGTTGCGAGCGCCTTGCCATCTCTGGCGCAGCAACCCCCTACCCCAAAACCGGATGATTTGCAGAAGCAGCTGGAGGAACTCAAGCGGCAGTATGACGCGACCACTCATGACCTTGAACAACGCATCGCTGCCCTGGAGCAACAAATCCAAAAACAGAAAGAAGCCAGCGAAAAAACAAAGGAAGGGACCATCTCTGCAGTAGAGCTGGCCGCCCAGCAAGCAGCCGAAAAAGCCGTGCTCGGGCAGTCGGATCAGGTCGGAGCAAAGTATCAGGGCCAACTGCCTTCGGAACCGACGTATGACCTGCTGAGAGAGGCAGACCAAAAGATTGCAAATCTGGAGCAGCAGGCGCAGAGCTTCGAGTTTCACGGCTATTTTCGCTCGGGTTATGGCGGCAATAGTGAAGGTGGGCAGCAAGTTGCATTCCAAGCGCCCGGCGCAGATGCGAAGTATCGCCTGGGCAACGAAGCAGAAACGTACGGTGAATTCATTTTCGTAAACAACTGGCTGAACCCTGAACACAACAGTGATAAGGCTTGGCTGAAAACGGAAGTCATGATCGAGGCGAACACCACGAATTCGGGAAGCTACGCAAACTTTCCCGGCAACACCGGGAATGACCAGTTCCGTCTACGGGAAGCCTTTGTCCGCGCCGGCAACATTCTGGATTTCCAGCCGAACGCGAAATTCTGGGCCGGTGAGCGCTATTACCGCCGCCAGCATATTGAAATTAATGACTTCTATCCTCTGGACATGAGCGGCTACGGCGCCGGAGTCGAGGACTGGGATCTCCGCATCGGCAAGATGTCCGTGGCCTATCTGGCGGGTGCCAGGCCCGATGTCGTGACGCAAAACGGGAACTACACGAAAAACAATATCGACGTCCGTATCTACGATCTCAAAGGACCCTTCGGGCTGTGGGGCGCCTGGTTTGATTTTGCGACGGCCAAAGGCGGCACAACGCAAACCGGGACGGTGATTCCCAGCGCCAACGGCTACGCGTTCGGGATACGCCACCAGCGCCTGGAATGGCACGGGGGCTACCACACGTTCTCCATCCAGTACGGGAAGGGCGCGGCCAGCAATTTCAGCACGTCGATCGACGATCCGAATCCGTTCGTGAAGAGTTCCGAGAGACTGTTGATCACGGAGCATCTTCTGATTCAACCGAATGACCGATTCGCCGTAATGCCAATTTTCATCTTCCAGCGGAAGCGGGACGGCCAGCCTGGCCATGGGTTCAATGACTGGGCCTCGTTCGGACTGAGACCCGAAGTGTTTTTCACTAAGTACCTCTCCCTGGCATTTGAGGGCGGGTTTGACCACACGGAAGGATTTGTCACGACGCAAAACGGCACTACTCCGTTCGACGGCTGGCTCCGCAAATTCACGATCGCGCCGCAAATCGGCGCGGGCCGCAAGTTCTTCAGCCGGCCGGTGCTGCGTGTGTTTCTGACTTATGCGAATTGGTCGAACGGGTTCCGTGGTTTGGTGGGCGGAGTTCCGTTCGAGGACAGAACCAGCGGGCTCACGTATGGAGTGCAAGCGGAAACGTGGTGGTAGTTGGTGGCACCAGTGAAGATCAGCTGTCGGGGAAAGCACCGGGCACAGTAACGAACGACGTCTTGATTCCGAGGTGAAGAAAGATGGCAACAACAGGAGCACCTACGAGTTCTAGCACGGCGCAAAGTGTTGCGGCCGCTGCGGTGACCCAGGATTACACGCGGCCGCTGGCCATCGTCACGACGCTGTTCTTCATGTGGGGGTTTCTGACCTGCCTGAACGATATTCTGGTGCCGCATCTGAAAGCAATTTTCGATCTGAACTTCGCGCAAGTCATGCTGGTGCAGTTTGCGTTCTTTTCGGCCTACTTTTTGTTTTCCGTGCCATGGTCGAAGGTCGTGAACAGGATCGGCTACCAGAGGACCATGGTGGCCGGCCTGCTGACTATGGCTGTGGGAGCGTTACTCTTCGTACCGGCGGCAACGGTGGTTTCATATCCGTTGTTCCTGACCGCGCTGCTCGTTCTCGCCGCGGGGATTACCGGTCTTCAGGTGTCGGCCAATCCTTACGTGGACTTGTTGGGGAAACCCGAGACAGCTTCGAGCCGCTTGGATATGACTCAGGCTTTCAACTCTCTGGGCACGACGATCGCCCCGAAAATAGGAGGTCTGCTGATCCTGAGCGCCGCGCCATTGGCGGTTGAACAGATAAGGCAGCTCGCGCCACAAGCGCTGCATGCGTACCGCGTGCAGGAAGCGGCCTCGGTCAAGATGCCATACACAGTGATTAGCGTCGCTCTTGTGCTGTTAGCGATTGTGATCGGCACTTTCAAGCTTCCCAAAATCGAGACGGAGGCGGACCGTCCCGGAGAGAAGGTCAAGGATTCGATTTGGAAGCATCGCAATCTCGTCTTGGGCGCCCTTGGAATTTTTGCATATGTGGGAGCAGAGGTTTCGATCGGGAGTTTTCTGGTGAATTATTTCGGCTTGCCGGAGATCGCGGGCTTCTCCGCCAAGACTGCCGCGGGCTTTGTTTCGTTCTACTGGGCCGGCTCGATGATCGGGCGCTTTCTTGGCGCACCCCTTCTGAGGCGATTCAAGGCTGGATATCTGCTGGCGCTGTGCGCGCTTTTTGCCACGGCGCTGATCACTGCTTCCATGATTTTGGGTGGACATACAGCGATGTGGACGATTCTTGCAGTTGGCCTCTTCAATTCAATCATGTTCCCAACCATCTTTAGTCTGGGAGTAGCAGAACTCGGGCCTCTGACGGGAAACGCATCGGGCATCATGAATATGGCCATCGTGGGCGGGGCCATTCTTCCCGTCATACAGGGGGTCATTGCCGATCGCGTAGGATTGCACCACGCCTTCATCCTTCCCGTGATTTGTTACCTGTACATTTTGTACTTTGCGCTGATCGGATCGAAGCCTAACAGCGAGCGGTACGCTCGGGCTTAAGGCGTGCCCAGAGATTGGTAAGCCATCAGTACAAGATAAATGATAGGCAAGAAGGTACGGCGACCCACCCCCTACCCTTTTTCTGTAAGTGTTGATTCTAAACGGCTTATCTTCCTCGTAACTCTTTTAGAATCAACACTTGCAGAGGGCTTTGTATGTGTTGATTCTAAATAACTTATTTGGGCCAGAATTCTGTGACTCGGGACTCGCCTCGTGCGCTGTGCGAGGAGATCCTTAGCCTGAACTTGTGGCCTCAAGAAAGCAAAAGCGCCAGCAAGATGCTGGCGCTACGGGAACAAGGCATTATATTACCCAGACGATATGGTACGCGTTGGATAAAGATTTGTCCAGAAGAAAGCATTGCTTTTGCGTGGCCCGATAACCTGATTCTTTGCGCGCTAGCTGGTCCGAGTAAATGCACGTGGGTCAGTGCATGACGTGACTCTTGGGGGATGTTGGAGGAAGAAGATGGCAGGGGAGAGGCAGGGACCGGCGGAGTGGCGAGGCTGGATAATACTTGTGCATTCCGCTCGGACGGCTGTGGCAGCGGTTGTTTCGGTGCTGGTCGCACGCCTGTTCCGGCTGCCCGAGGCGTACTGGGCACCAATCACAACCATTGTGATTACACAATCGTCTCTGGGGGCAGCGCTGAAGGTGTCCTGGCAGCGTTTCCTCGGAACTGGGCTTGGAGCGGTACTTGGCGCGATTGTCGCGAGTTACTTCGGGCCGCACGTTCTGGTGTTTGGCGCTAGCGTGTTCTTCCTGGGATTGCTTTGCCCTTTTGCCCTGGCGGATCGAAGCGCCTACAGATTTGGGGGCATTACGCTGGCCATAGTGCTGTTGATCCCGCGGGCCGGTTCAGCCTGGGAGACTGCTATTCACCGGTTCGCCGAAGTGTCCATCGGAATTGGCGTGGCGCTCATTTTGACGGTGGTCTGGCCGGAGAGGGAGGAAACACCTTTGCCGGAGAACGTAAACGATTCACCGCGGAAGACGAACGGCGATCAGGGCAAACTTAACGAGCTCCCACCATCACCCGCCGCCCCTCCCGCCACTGCAGACGAGAGACCTTGAACGGGTTGCTTTGCGGCGTCGAGAGCGGAGTTCAGGAGCTGCCTGGCATTTCCACGGGGATCTCCCTGCTCGAATATAGCGCTGCCCGCGACCAATATCTCCGCACCGGCACGCACTACGTCGCCGACCGTCTCGTGATGGATGCCGCCGTCGACTTCAATGCGGAAGCCGAGTTGGCGAGACTCCCGGATTTTCGAGAGCAACTCAATTTTCTTGAGGGACGAGTGGATAAAGGTTTGACCGCCGAAGCCGGGGTTCACGCTCATGACAAGAACATGATGAACCAGGGGAAGAACTTCATCGAGGGCGTGGACAGGTGTGGCAGGGTTTATGACCACTCCGGGCTTGGATCCGTGCGCTGCGATCAAATGAAGCGTGCGATCGAGATGGACGCAGGCTTCCTGGTGGACAGAGATCCAAGCAGCGCCGGCTTCCGCGAAAGCGGGGATGAACTCGTCCGGCCGTTCAATCATGAGATGACAATCGAGCGGGACTTTCGAGACTTTGCGAAGGGAGGCTACGACCGGAGGCCCGATCGTGATATTCGGGACGAAGTGGCCATCCATCACGTCCACGTGGAGGACGGTAGCTCCCCCTTCGACGACGGCTTGCGCCTCTGAGCCGAGGCGGGCGAAGTTAGCCGACAGGATGGAAGGAGCGAGCTCGATCATAGGAGTCTTCAGCTTGCAGCCCGGGCATGCTCCCCTTGCGGCTGCTCGATTCTTTCGATCATGCGGTCGAGGATTTTTTCTCTTCTTAGATAACCGACGGGCCGGGGATTGTCCTTGCTCTGGACAACCGGCAACCACGAGATGCCACGATCAAGCATGGTGGCGACTGCCACCAGCGTCGAATCGTCGAGAGCTACATAAACTGGATTCATCACGAGGAATTCACTTAGCTTGGCACGGATGGTACCACCGTGCTGATCCGACGGAAGGACGGCGATGCGAGCGATAATTTGATCGAGGTCGTTGCGGTCGAAAGTTCCCCATAAACGCTGGGCTTCGTCGAGGATGACGAGTACGCCGGTGGAGCTTTCCTTCAGGGCGCGAATGGCATCAGGCAGGCTAGTGTCTTTATGGAGAAGTTCTGCCGGAAGCGGGTCGAGGAGGGATGCAAGGGGCTCACGCTCAAGAATTGACTTGGTCAAGGGGAGGCGGTTCCAAAGTTCGCCGGAGCGGCGCATGACGGCCTGCGACAGCACTTGACGAAGAGGTGCAAAGGTTCCTGCGATTTGCGAGAACAAGGCGCTGCCGGCTTGGCGAAGGCGAACAACGCTGCGGGCACGAATGCTTGTTTCGTGTGGGCGGTTTCCCAACAAAGCGGCCTCGCCAAAAAAGTCACCCTTGCCCAGGACGGCGACGATCTTTGGCTCGGTGTTCGGATCTTCCGCTTTCAGGATCTCTACTTCGCCTTCTTCGATAACACTAAAGAATCGTGCCGGCTCGCCTTGTCGCTGGATGAAATCGCCTGGACGATAGTAGGCGTGGTAGACCTGCTGCGCCGAATCGGTATTAAGGAAGCTGAGATCGCGCGGAAAGAGCAAGTCCCAGGCCCAGTCCAGGGCCACCTTGATTCTGCGAGACCACGTAGGCAGCTTGAAGAGATATACGCCGCGCCACAGGAACCAGGCGAGGAAACCCGAGACGCGCATACCAAACATTTCCGCGACGGCTGAATATCCGCCGATAGAGCAGAGCTGCCCGAGGGCTTTGAAGCGGAACGGCTTAGTGGGTTCGCCTTTCAGGATTCGAACGAGGTTGAGGGCCGCCTGGCGACCTTGGCGTTCCGCGAACTGACCTGTGGGAGCTGAGGGTTTATTGTCAAAGGCATTTATGATAAGAGCGCAATCGCCGATGGCCCATGCGTTAGTCTGGCCTTCGATTCGCATTTCCGGAGCGGTGCGAATGCGACCCCGCTCTTTGGGAACGTCGAGCTGTTGGACAAGGGGAGAGATCGAGGTTCCGATAGTGCAGACCACGGTGGCCCCCGTCACCATCTTTCCATTGTTCAGTTCGATGCCCTCGTGGGTTGCGGCGACGGCACGCGTATTGAGCAGGATGCTGATGCCGGCTTTCTCCATCTTCTTTCTGGCGAACTCGCCCAGCGTCGGCGCCACTTCGGGCAGGATATGGTCCTGGGAATGGACCAGCGTGACAACAACGTCTTCCTTTTTGAAGTTGCGGTAAAAGCGGGTGCTGCTGCGAACCAGTTCGTTGATTTCTCCAGCGACCTCGACGCCGCTGAAGCCTGCTCCCACGATAATAAAGCTGAGATGCCAGCGCCGGCGATCGGCGTCGCCGGAGGCCTCGGCTTGCTCCATCTGACGCACGACGTGCTGGCGAAGGTCAATGGCGTCGCGCATGACCTTGAAGGCAAAAGCATGCTCGCTCATGCCAGGGATGATACCCAGGTTGCTTTCCGCGCCGCAGGCGATTACGACATGATCGTAATGCAAGCGTCTGAGCACTCCGGTCCCATCGTCAAATTCGATTTCTGAAGAGGGAAGATCGATCCTCTGAACGCGTTCGGTACGGCAACCAACACCAGGGAGCATCTGGCGCAAAGGTGTTGCGGCCGCGTCCCCATTGATGGAAGCTCCCGCGACATCCGCTAGAAGTGGATGAAACACCATGTGATTCTCTCGGTTGAACAGAAGAATCTCGCACTCCGAAGAGCTCAGCTTACTGCGAAGTGTTCTCGCGAATTGGACAGCGGCAAATCCTCCGCCCACAATGACCACTCTGATTGGCTTCAATTCTTTGCTCCCTATGGCCGGGTGCGATTTTAATCCTGCATTCCTTCCGGCAACTGCTAACCCACAGAAAACCGGCGACATTCCGGCCTTCTACTTCAGGATAGCGAGCAGGGAATGGTGCGTATTTCGGAAACGTGTACATTCTGTTCGAAATGACTGACGGAATGGTGTTGGGCGAGCGCCAGAGGCGGCCAGACAGGAGGATCGCAAGTCACTGCCAACCGTCAAAGCATTGACGTGTTTGTCGAGGCCCCGTCTGGAAAGGATTTTGGCGTTTCGACGGAGGTCATAGTTCTGTGGCCTAAGTGTTTGTTCCATTAACCAGTTACGGGAGCTTGGTCCAGTATCCGGGACTGGCAATTCGAGTGCGATCTGGACGTAGCTTGATCGAAGGAGCCGAGGGGATGAAACGCAAAGCGAGCGCGGTTTGGCGAGGCGACGTGAAAACAGGCAAGGGATCGCTATCGACAGAGAGCACTGTCTTAAAGGACGCGCAGTATTCGTTCAGTACGCGATTTGAAAATGGCATCGGTACCAACCCCGAAGAACTGCTGGCTGCCGCACATGCGGCATGCTTTGCGATGGCGGTCTCCTCGCAATTGGGTAAGGTAGGTTTGAGACCCGAGAAGCTGGCAGCCACAGCGACCATCACTTTCGAGAAGGTCGGCGAGCATTTCACGATCACGAAAAGCCATCTTGATTTGACAGCTCAGGTACCGGGCGCGATCCAAGCGACATTCGAGGCCGCCGTCAAGGCGGCGGAGATTGGTTGTCCAGTGTCGAAACTCTTCAAGGCTGAAATTTCCGTCGACGCACGCCTTGAAGTGACGGTCTGAATGCCGGGAGCGCAGCCATTGAATCCGGGACTCATCGCCGGCCTGGCCGCTATTTCGGGATCGATTGTCGGAGCATTAGGCTCCGTCGTGGGTACGTGGATCACGCAGAGGCACCAGGATCGGCGTGACCTACTGGCAAAAATGATTGTTCGTCGCGAGGCACTGTATTCCGATTTCATCGTGGAGTGCGCACGCCTGTCGGTGGACGCGCAGCAGCACAATAGCAGCGAACCTCAGAAACTGATACCTGCCTATGCGCTGCTGAGCCGTATTCGACTCAGTTCGTCTTCCCGCGTTCTGGAAACCGCTGAAGAGGTCATAAGAAACATCCTGAACAGCTATCCCAAACCGAATCTAACACCCGAGCAGATTGAGTCTCGAGCCCTGAGTGCCGAAGATCCCTTGAGACGGTTCAGCGATACGTGCCGCACCGAGCTGGAGGCGCTGCAGAGACAGCTGTGATGAATGCAGGAAAGTACGGAGCGCTGGCGACTACCAAGAAATGATTGAGAATATTCTATTCCCGGTCGATTTTTCTCCTTCGTGCGTCGGCATGGCCGCCTATGTTAAACGAGCTGCGGCGATTTTCGGGGCCGAAGTGACGCTCGTCCATGTATGCGATCTCTCCAGCCACAACGGCTTCGAGCTCTTGGCTCGAACGCCCGACACGATAGCAGAAGAACACTGGAATCTTGCGAAGAGCAAACTTGAACTCTTTCTCAACTCCCAGTTTCCTTCAACGAAGTCTCGCAGAGTCCTCTTGGCCGGCGACCCAGCAGCCTTGATCATGGTGGAAGCAAAGAAGGGTAGATTCGACTTGATCATGATGCCCACGCATGCTGGTCAATTCCGGCAGATGCTTCTCGGCTCGACGACAGCGAAGGTACTAAGTGACGCGGACTGTCCCGTGCTAACAACGCAGCACGCTGCAACAATCGCTCCGCAGCCCCTGGAGCACCGGACGTGGATTTGCGCCGTCGACTTGTCATCGGATTCGGAGAGGCTACTCCTCTACGCGAGTGAGGCCGCGTCGGCGGCGGGCGCAAAGCTGTCGGTGGTTCATGCAATTCAGACAGGCGAGGCGGGCTCAAACATTGAAGAGCCATCCGAAGAAAAGGTACGCGCTGTGCAGCAGCGCATTGTCGATCTGCTGCGCACGGTAGGTTCGGACGCTTCTGTGTCCATTGCGATCGGCCCGGTCAAACAGGCATTGCTTGATGCGGTCCGGAAGTCATCCGCTGATGTTCTCGTGCTTGGAAGGAGTACTCGTTCCGGTGCTCTTGGGCGCATGCGGGATCTGACCTATTCCCTGATTCGGGACTCACCCTGTCCAGTCGTGAGTATCTGAAAGGTCTTATCCACGGGCATGGAGCGAAGTGCTCCGAAATGAAGTGCAATCCGCACAATCCGCATTTCAATCTGCGATCGCGAATCTTGGACTTGCCAGGCGTCTCGAACGAGTTCCGTGAGCTACGCGAAATCCAGCTTGATCGAGAGAGGGTAGTGGTCGGAAGCGGACACGGAGCGGCCGACCTGGGGTTGGCTGGCGCGAATAGGTCCCCGCGTAAAGATCCAATCGATGGTGCGTCCGGGCTCCAGGAAAGAGCCGGGCGTTGTTGGCAGGTGCTGGTTCGCAAATGCGTCGAGAAACTGCGTCTGACTGATCGCGGTGGAAGCAGGTTCGCGGGAGACATCGAGATTGAGGTCGCCAGCGAGCACGATCGGCGTGCTTATGTCGTATCTCCGGGCATCCCGCAGGGTCTCCTCAATCTGGGAACAGCGCAACGCATCATCGCCCTTACTCTCCAGGTGCAAGTTATAAGTGACAAGCCTTTTCCCCGCGATGGCCGTTTCGCATACCAGCGCCAGGCGTCCTCCGATTCGTTCCTGAAACGGTTCGACCTCGGGCAGGAACCAGTGCGGACGCCAGAAATTCGATTGCTTCTGAAATCGCAAGATCCGAGAATTCGATAATGGCCAGCGGGAGAGCGTCGTCTGGCCATGATAGGCGGGTGAAGCGCGCGAACCCTGCGTTAATTCCTGGAACTCACGCCCGAACACATAGTTCATCTGCAGCTTCTGCGCGATTTCCTTCGCAACATTGAGGCGATGCGTCCGCCGGGCATTCAGGTCGGATTCCTGCAAGAGAAAAACGTCGGCCTTGGCGCTAGCCAGGAAATCGATGACCTTCTGCAGTCGCAGTCCCCGATTGATATTCCAATTCACAACACGTATGGAATCCGGTGGAATGAGGACCAACCGAAGAGGTGAAAAATTGCCTGTTTCGATCTCCTGCATCGAAATTACCGCCTGCCACAGGCTTTCAGTGTACACACCTGGATGGTCTCCAACCGCGAAACAGATGGCCTCATCACGAGAGGATCAAAGCAAACCAGCGGCGTATTCACGCGATGGTTCTGCATTCTGAGACAAATCTGCGCGATTGGTCGCCACCTGGCGCTTGGGCCTGACAAAAGTAAGAGAGGAGTACAGCGCGATAGGCCAAACCAGATTTGCTCCAATCACGCTCAAAACGAACGCCACGCTCATGAGATTAAAGAGCGCAAAGACGAGCAGGGCATAAGGGAAAAAACATCGCCGGACGATGAACTCCAGACGTCGCCCAAAATATAAAAAAGGATTCGACGGCCGGCTCTCCGCATGCGTCTGCCAGATTTTCAATAATTGCTCGGGGCGTTCCGAGGCAAGGCGACACCGCTCCCATCCCAAGGCGAGGAAGCTTGCCAAGGCTCCAAAAAGGAGCAGCCCGCCGTATACCAGGTACGTTCTTGTTCCTGAGCTTCTCCACTGCCCGATAGTGAGGCCCACAAGAAGAAACAGATAGAACGCATAGTCGCAGATTGTCTCCAGCCAGCAACCGAAATCGGATTCCTGGAGTTTCAAGCGAGCGACCTCCCCGTCAGACCCATCCAGGATGCTTGCCCACAGGCACAAGAACGCGCCGAGCAGCGTGCTCCAGTAACCGCCGTAAGCAAAGAACCCAGCGGAAGCAATCCCAACTCCCAATGTGAATATGCTTACCATATTCGGAGTGATGGGAAATTTAATGAGCTGCCGGCTGATCGGAATGGAGATCCGGCGATTCAACCGCGCGTAGAAGCCGTCGGTAGGTTTGACCAGCCAGCGGTCCAGTTTTCGTTCGGCAGCCTCGCGGTCCTCTGGGGTATTGACGCGCTGCCATTGGTCTGCCGCGATTGGCATGGAAACGACCGAGTGCATCTCGGTGAGTGACGCGTGCAGTTCCTTGAGCGTTCCGGCTTGCATTGGACAACGTTCCACGAAATCGCGAATCATATCAACGGGGAGCGCAAAAATTCCGGCAAGTTCGTCATCAGTCGCCAGCGCCAACGCCGACCTCTCATTGTTCCAGTCAGCAGCCTTCTGGAGTAGTGAAGGATGATACGTTCTATTTCCATCGATCAAGACCAATCGCTCGCTGGGCGGCTTATTGGCAATGAGAAGTAGTCGTTGAGAATGAGAGGCGCCAACGGCTGCTTCGATCCACTCGACAGATTCGGGAAGCCGCCCGGTAAAGAACAGTGCGCGCCGCACTTTTCGCCTGGTGGCGGGATCGGCCACTACCACGATGCGCGTAGCCCCAGCCTTTTGCGCTGCGAGTATCGTTCGAAGAAGGATTGGTAGCGTGCCGGCACGAGAGAGTGAACCGCTGAATTGGCTGCCCGTGGCCTCTGCTTCGGCGATGAAAATGGCGAACACGATTCCGTTTTCCGGTAAACGGTTGCTGGAAGAATTCGCGCTGGGAGATGTCGCGACCGTTGCGGATGTGCTCGCAAGGATTTTGGATCCACCTTGCTTTCTTGACTGCGTCAGCAAGACAAAGCAAACGGCGCCAACGGCGGCCCAGAAAAGTGACCGCAACCGCCTTGACAATCCCAAAGCCAATCCAGTCGCGCTGCTCAGACCAAACATCTTGCCAATCAGCATGGTTCCACCTTCGTAGGTCCCAATGTTGCCTGGGTTGAAATTGCCCAGGACGTTCACGAGCTTGGTCAATGCTTCGATGACCAGGGCACTGAAGAAGCCCATCTTCACGCCCATCAGCCAGAGGACTAGACACACCTCCGACACAGCCAGGCACTGAGCGGCCAGATTTAGAGAAAAACTCGCCCAAAATGCTCCGGGGGTTTTGTGGTGGAAATCGAAGAGCGCACTCTCAACGGATTGGACTAACAAGTATCTCTTTTCCATCCAATTCTTGAGGAAGGGAACACGGCTTATGATGCGGGCGCTCCACGAAAGCACAGGCCAACGCTTACGCACCGCGAACAACGTCACCATCAGAAAGGCGATCAATGCGAAAGCAAACAAACTCGCGTACAGGCGCAGAGCATGGGAAAGCGCTACGAGAGGTAGAGCGGCCAAAATCCCCGCGATAGTGGTCACAATCCCTGTTACGACATAGAGGCCGCGATCAAGAGTCACCGAGGCGAGACCACTGGCAACGGGTATTTCTGTGCTCATGCGCGACACTCGAAGAGAATCTCCAAGCGTCTGTCCCAGGATCCCCAGTTGTCCGGCGGCTTCCGCTCCCAGTCTAAGTCCTACCAAACGCGAAAATGAGATCTTCTGCTGGCCGTCACCGAGTGTAAGCCGCCAGCCCCAGGTCCTCGCAAGGTGCGAGACTCCTGCCAGGGCAATCACTAAAATGATCCCCCAACCGAGTTCGGAGAGGCTATTCCAAAGCTTGCTGGGACCAGTTCGCCAGATAAGGTAAAAAAAGAAGCCTGCGCTCATGGCGATCGCGATGAGACGAAGGGGAAGTTGTGCTTTTGATGGGATTTTAAGCATCGACCAAACTCTCCGCGAACGGGTTTTCAGGGAAGTCCGCATCAAAGATGCTTTCGGCGTGAGCCAATGCTTCGGGGCTGTCGACGTCCTGCCAGTGTGCGTCGCCGATATCAAAGGCTCTCAGTTTTTGCTCACGCGCAAGTTGGCGCATACCATCCGAGAGCGAACAGTTTCCGTCTCTCTTTGCTGATTCGAGCCGGCGGAAGAGAGCCGGGCTGCACAAAAACATCCCAGTGTCGAGGGCGTCATAACGGGCAAGATCTTTGCCGATATCGACGATATGATCCGCTTCGCATTTGACCTTCGTTGCGTCGTCAAGGTCAAAGACTGAGTGCACATTATGGTCGACTGCAAGAATGACCTCGTCGTTTACGAGCGGCTGCCGCACAAGCGCCATGGCTGTTTTTGGCTCGAAAATGTGGTCTGACATAAGAAGTAAGAATGGATTGTGAAGTTCGTCTTTAGCAGCCAAAGCAGAGACACCGTTGGCTTTGTGGTATTCCGGGTTTTCTATCAAGGTGACAGAAATGCCGTCAAACGACCGCTCGGCAAACCAGAGGCGGATCAGGTCGGCGCGGTAACCGACGACAATCACAAATCTCGTAATTCCAGCTTCCTGACACGAGGTCATGACGTGCTCGAGAAGTGGTATGCCGCGCAGGGGCACAAGAGGTTTGGGAACGCCGCTGGATACCGATGCAATCCGGCTCCCGTTGCCCGCTGCGAGAATCAAGCACTCGTTGACAGTTGTCATTGTGTTTTTCATCGCTTCAACGTCTCCTTTGCGGACATTACGGAGTTGTCGGCAGCGGGCGATGTCTTGGGCGCGTAATCGAAATACTCGATGTTCACGTCCGTCGTGCCAAAAATGTGGGCTTCGGTGACGCTTTGCGTCGAACGGGGAAACCAGAGAGGGCCATTTTTCTGGTAGATTTGGACGAAGTGCGTGCTCTTCGTCCAGAACGAAGGGTTCTTTGCCGGCTGGCCCTCTGCGCGAGCCAACGCGTAATCCTCCGCGTCCACCCAGATGCGGCCGCGAAACAGGTATTTCTCTTTTCGTTTGGGGCTGACTTCTAAAACGTAAGCTGTGCGGCCGTCAATTACTTCCGTTCCAGCCATTTTGAAATCGTAGTTTTCGGGATTGATTCTAGCTTTGGCGCGAGCTTCGGGATGCGACGTCTCCGATTCCGATTCCAGCATCTTTCGCAAAACGTGCTTGTGGGCTGCTTTCCAGCCTTCTTCCGACACGACCTCGAAATGTTTTGTGCCGTCCGGGTCGCCTTGCACCTGCACGAGCATCTCGGCGCGTTTGTGGAGATGCTGATTATCGAGGACGTAGCGCCGCATGCCGGCGTATCCCTCAATGGAGACTTGCCTTTGGAGATCGCGTGAACCCATGCGGGTCACGATTTCCGTGGCAGTCGGGAGCGACTGGGATTCGTCTGCCGCTACGGCAGACGCCAGAAGCAACAACAAAGCAGCAAGCAAGAAATGATTTTTCATTGTTAAAACTCCAAAACAAATTTTCCGCGGTATTCACGCCATGATGAGTTGAAGAACCCCCCGAACCTGGCGCTGGTCAGGTTGTTCTGTACGTCCCGTGGATCGAAGTGATTGAAGAGATTGAAGACGCCGCCTCCGGCGCGCGCGTGAATGCGCTTCTCTCCAAAATGGAGTGTGATCGGTCGCGTAACCTGCAGATCAAACGAAGAGAAGCGCGGGAAGCGATCGACGTTTCGCGGTCCAATGTATTCGCGGAGTTGGTTTTCGATGGAGTAGGGAAATCCGGTGTGCAGGTCGTAAACCGGAACGAGTGTCAGCTTTAAGGGGCCGGCGAACGTGCCCCAGAACAGGAAACGGTTGGGTGCGTCAAAGGCCAGCCGCCCTCGGGCATCCGGCTGGATGACCGGCTGCGCGAGATTCCCGAAGAACTGATTGAGATCGTTAAGATCGCCAAAAGCACGGGAGTGAACGTACGAAGCGTTCAGCAAATGGTGAGCTAGCTGGTAGCGGGCCGTCACTTGGAACTCCCGGTAGGAATCGCTGCCACCGTTTGAGAGTTCAAGGGCGCCGGTCGTCCCGGAGGAGACCGGCGAAACGACAAAGTCGTCGGTGGTGCTGCGTTGTTCGTAGGCGATTCGCAGCAACAAACCCGCAAGAATCTGGCGATCGAATTCCAGATTCCACGACGTGCTGCGCGGGCTTCGAAGCTCGCCAATTATTTTGTTCTGATAGGACACAGAACTAAGCGCCACGCCGTTCTGGTCGAGCAGAGTGACGGTACGATTTGGAAGATCCGTGAACGTGGGAGCCATAAGCGGGACGCGGTCATAAAACCGGCCAACGCCGCCCTTCAGCAGCGTTTTTCCGTCCCCGGTCAGTGACAGGAGAAATCCGGCGCGAGGAGCGGCATGGGTGGAGCTCGTGATCGTGTCGTTGTCGAAGCGCAAGCCGAAGCTCAAGGTCAAACGTGGGTTGATTGCCCACTGATCGCCGGCGAACCAGGCCGTCTCGTTTTGGCCAATGCGGAATGAGGTTGGGGAAGTGAAGGAGATGCGTTCCACAGGTTCGTTCGACGCCCCATCAATCTCCACGGGAAGAAACGTTTGGCGGCCTCTGTATGCGGAGTGTTCGAAGCTCAGGCCCACTGTGAATTGGTGGGAACCTGCGAACTGCCAAGGCGCTAACTGATAGGTTTCCTGCAAGCTGGTGCGGGAAGTTCGACGAGCCTGGCGATTGAAGAAACCGCCTTCGGTGGTCTCCAGCAGCAGACGATACGGATCGTTGCTCTGCGCGGTGACGTCGGCATCAAAGCGTTTGTAACTGAACTGTGAATTCAGCAGGCCTGCCTGGCCGATGACGTAATGATCCTGCGCGTTGATTTGCTCCCCGCGCTGATGAAAATCCGGCGTCGACGGCTGGGGTGTAAAGGTGCTAAGTCCGAGGTAGTCCAACTTTTGCGGATACACCGCAACCGAAACCGCGGCTGTCTGCTTCGGGCTGAGAACAAAGTCGATTTGCGTATAGGAATCGAAACTCTCGAGTTTCGTATCTCGTTGTGAAGGTGGAAGGCTATTTACCGGCGTGCGAACGTATCGGTATTCGAAGGACTGCGTGATGGCGACGCGATCTCTCAACAGTGGGCCGGTGATGGTGGCTCTTGGGGTCGCGGCGCCAAGGCCCATAATGCTGCCGTCGCGATCTCGCAGTCGTGGCAGGAAGTTCTGGACGGAGAAGTGAAACTTCTCGTAGTTGCTGGTCTTGGTAGAGACGGTGGAAACGGCTCCGGTGAACTTGCCGTACTGGGGATCATAGGGATTCGAAATGACTTGCACCGACGCCACTACATCAATCGGAAGATTTAGAGCAGGACTGCCGGTCACGGGGTCGGTAACGTTGGCGCTGTTTACCAGCGCACCGCTCTGAGTGTTGCGAGTGCCTTTGAGATTGACGTGTCCATCAGGCCCGCGAACAACTCCAGGAATGAGTGGCAGTGAGCTTTCAAACCGCTCGTTGACATTGGGTGCATCGCGCAGTGTTTTCTCGGAAATGGTCTCGGATGCCGAGGGGTCTTTGGTCTCACCTTGATCGGCTTTTACCTCCACGGACGAGGTGACTTCAGCCGGTATTAATTCGAGAGGAACGCGGACTTCACTCGCTTCGACATGTACTTCCTGGACGGCCTTCAGACCGGGGAACACGACTTCCACGGTGTAGGTCCCAAAGGGCACAGTCGCAATCACGTACCTGCCGTTTTCGTCGGATTCCGTTTCGAATGTGGCGGGGCCGCTGAATTTCACGGAAGCGCCAGCCACAAAGGACTGGTTCCCTGCGGCGTCTTGAACGAACACTGTTCCTTCGACCCTGGCGCTGTCGGGGCTTGGCTGTTTCCCCCAAGACGCTAGCGCGAACAAGCACATGGCCAGGAACGGGAAAAGCAGCAGGAAGACGACTCTTCCAGTCGAAGTTCGTAGTTTTCGCACTCGATTCCGTCCCTGCACGAGACTGCATGAAGCAGGCACAATTCCAATGAGTCGCTGGCTCGTAGCACCTTGGATCCCATTGCTTATCAATGATTTGAAGAGTGGGAGGAAGTTCCAGAGCGGCTAGGCCCTGCGAACATTCGGCGGGGCTTCGACTGTTTGGGCGAGTTCTTGACAACTTGCTGCAGATGACAATGAGTTTCAGCAGATTCAGCTCGGAGACCGAACACCCACGCTATGTCCTTCACGATTTCGCAAATTCAGACATTAGCCTGCCGCTTGCCATCACAACTGAATCTGGAGTTGGAGATTGGTTTACGATGGTCACTCCCGATGATGCCCACTCGAGCCGCCCATTGCTATTTGTAACTTCCTGCACGATTTTCGTGAACAACCGATCCCTCATGACCGTGTGCTGCGTGTAATCCACTACGTAGTCGACGGTGAACTCCAACGATCCGGCATTTACGACCATTGAGACCGTAGGTTCCAACGAAGGGCTCGCGCTTGGATAGTTGTCAGTTATCGTCTTCCATGAAAGCTGGGCCTCGGCCACATACTCGCCAATCGCCTCTCTGGCAACCCGCAGAAGCATCTCCCTGGCGATCTGGCAATCGCTGGTGGTTGTAAATACCACTTTGATCTCGTCCCAGATAAACCGAAATTCCTGTGAGCAGTTGAAAATAGTCCCCTTTAACACCGTGCTGTTGGGGATGTGAACGATCCGGCCGTTGTACATATCCCTGCTGACCAAGTTCCCCGTTTCCAGCAAAGTGGTACGCAAGAGCCCGATGTCTATCACGTCGCCCCGAGTTTCTCCGACCTGAATTCTGTCTCCCACGGCAAATAGCCTTGAAAAACTAATGGCGAATGCGCCCGCAATGCTGGCCAGCAGGTCTTGTAGGGCCACTGCTACACCTGCGCCAACCACGCCAAGCGCAAAACTCAGCCGCCCCAAGCGATCTTCAAAGAGAACGGCGACGAAAAGGAGAATCGCGACGTACCCTGAAAATGCCAAGAACTTGCGTACCCTATATCGCGCATCTGTCCGGCCGAGCCGCCGGGGTAGCGTTTTTTCCAGAACGCGAAAGGCAGCGTGAATAGCGAGGATTCCCACAACTGCGGCAACATACTTCTCCAGGAGCGAAAGCGAAAGAATCTGATTCGAAAGATAATCCATCCAATTCACCATCGCACTTCGCGCCGCGAACTGCGCACGTTGATGCAGGAGTTGCCCCACCACAGATAGCTAAAGCTGGCTGCGCTAGTCAGACGGCACACAGGTTGGACAGTTCGTAGGAAAGGAGGTCGCCAATGTGCTCGACGGTCACGTCCGCTGGGGGATAGGCGGCGAGCGCCTCCGGGTCGTTCGCGAACTTACCTTGGCGCGGAAACACCGTCGTCACACGGTCGCCCCACACCTTCTTCGTAGCGGCAAGGATGCGTAGCTTGTCATCCACCATTACGTAGTGCTCCGCCGGGTAGCGTCGCTCGACATCGGCCAATGCCTGCTCCTTGTGAATGTAGATGAGCACATGTCCGCTGACGGCTCCGCTGATTCCCGAGTGCTCGACCTTACGCGGTTGAAAAACCACATCGCCATCCGAAAGGATCACGGTCTGCCCCCAACTCCGCAGCCGATTCAGTACCTCGAGAGCACCGGGATAGAGTCGGTCGGCGAAGGGATAATCCACCAGGTAGGAGGACATACCCAGCAAACGAATGTCCGTCGGATGCTCAATCCGATAACGTTGTAAAGCGCCGAGGTAATCGCGATAGCCCAGCTCTTCAAAGAGGGCCTCGAGGATCTTCCAGTAACGGTCCCGACAAGCTCCGCCAAACTCGCGTTCGAGATGCTCCCGAAGGTCGTTTTGAATACGGTCGTTCTCGAGCAATGTATCGTCCACATCCACTAGAAAGACGACAGGTAACCGTTCGCTCATGCCTTCTTACCCCCAACGTTAAATGACTGCCGATGCCGCAAGGACAACCGCAGTACGAGAATTCCAGTCGTGGAGGGTCCTTTCCCTTCCCGATGTCGAATGGGAATCTCTTCTGCCTTCAGCGCGGTTTGCGCTCGAAGTATCAATGTCTCCCCCCGTCCCAATTGACATTGCAAGGGGCAGTGTCTGACTGAGACACGCAAAAACCGGAGCGCACCATCTCCAGATGTTTGTAGTTCCGCACTCGATTCCATCCCTGCACGAGACTGTATGAAGCAGGCACAATTCCAATGAGTCGATGGCTCGCAGTGCCTTGGATCCCCTTGCTTATCAATGGCTTGAAAAGTGGGAGGAAGCTCCGCAGCGGCTTGGCCACCGCGAACAGTTGACGAGGCTTCGACTGTTTGGCCGGGTTCTTGACAACTTGCTACAGGTGACATGAATTGCCAGCAGATTCAGCTCGGAGGTGGACGCCGCCTCACACGGGACTTTCCGCAGGGCGTTTCAAAGCTTGCAAAAATCGTGGTCTTTTGGAGGGACCGGTATCTAGACAGGCGAGGCTTTGACGAGACCGTCAAGCCCATGACGGTAGCTTTGCTCCATTCCCAGTTTCGTAGCCTGCCAACCTGCCGGAAGCGCTTCCAATTAAAGAAGATAAGGATGGTGCAAGGAAAACATCGATTGGAGAGCAAGGTGCACCAGCAGGAATGCTGTAGGGGCGAGGTCGAGATGTGGCTAGTGCGCGACAACTCGCAGAATTTCAAACAGCCATGATTGTTCAGGGGCTTGTAGGTGACGGCGCGAGCGAGGAAAAAATTAGACGATCATGACGAACAAGCACAAGACGGAATGGAAAGCTGTCGCCGCCCGAGTCACTGGAATTCTCGTCATCTTGACCGGCGTCCTTCTTGCTGCGCGGGCGTGCGTCGCGAGTCCGCCGGGTGACCATCCGATTCCGAGCATCTTTGATCCGCACTCAGCGAATGCGGAATCGCTCTATCATCTTTCGAATTTTGTACTCGCCATTACCGCCGTGATCTTTGTGGTTGTCTTCGCTCTACTGGCGTACGTGACAGTGAAATTCCGCAACCGAGCGGCGGATGCCAGGCGCGAGCCTACCCAGGTGTATGGGAGCACGCAGATTGAGCTGGCCTGGACGGTCATTCCCATCCTCATAGTGGTGGTTCTCTTCCTGTCCACCGCACGCGTGATCCACGCCGTACAGGATGCCGCAAAACCTGCGAAGGCCGTGGCGGTGACCGCCATCGGGCATCAGTTCTGGTGGGAGTTTCGCTACCCGGAGCTCGGGATTGCCACTGCGAACGAACTGCATATTCCGGTGAGTACGCCTACTTACTTGAAGCTGCTTTCCGCCGACACCGACCACAGTTTCTGGATTCCTCAGCTTGGCGGAAAGACGGACTTGATTCCGAATCGCATAAACGAGATGTGGGTGCAGCCCCAACAGACTGGCGTCTTTCTCGGCCAGTGCGCGCAATACTGCGGCACGCAACACGCGAAGATGCTCTTGCGAGTATCAGTGGAGAGCCCCGAAGATTTTGACGCGTGGGTTCACGCGCAAAAACAGCCTGCCATTCAAGATGAAAAAGAAGCCGCAGGAAGTCGCGTCTTCGAGAGCACCTCATGCGTGAATTGTCACGCGGTCGGGGGCACAAACGGCACTGGGCGTTTCGGTCCGGATCTGACGCACCTGATGAGCCGTCGTACGATCGCCGCTGGTGCGGCCGAAAATACCAGCGAAAATCTTCGCTTATGGATTCAGAACCCGGATGCCATCAAACCTGGCTCGCTGATGCCGGCCATGAAGTTGAACGACGCCGATCTGGACGCGCTCGTGCGTTATCTCGAGACGCTCCGATAGTCGAAGGATTGGGGAGACCAGCTATGTCATCGGATGTGATGCCCATTCAAGCCGTGCAGGCTTCGGGCCAGCCGTGGGTGGAAACGCTGCATGAATGGGTGACCACGGTTGATCACAAGCGACTCGGTATTCTGTACCTCCTCTATGCCCTGTTTTTTCTCGTCGTCGCCGGGTCTGAAGCGATGATCATGCGCATCCAGTTGATGTATCCACATAACAATTTTGTTTCACCACAGGTCTTCAACCGTATGTTCACCATGCATGGGACGACGATGGTTTTCTTCGTAGGCATACCCGTGCTGTTCGGCTTTGCAAACTACCTCGTGCCGTTGATGATCGGCGCCAGAGATATGGCATTTCCCCGCCTGAATGCCTTCAGTTTCTGGCTGACGGCTTTCGGAGGACTTCTTCTCTACTTCAGCTTTCTCGGCGGGAGTGGCCTCTATGGCGCCGGAAATGCACCTGATGTGGGCTGGTGGGCGTATGCTCCGCTGACCTCGCGCGCATTTTCTCCCGGCCACAGCACTGACTACTGGACCATCGCGCTACTCGTCTCCGGCTTCGGCAGCATCGGGACCGCCATCAATATCATCGCAACGATTATTTCGATGCGTTGCCCAGGCGTGAAGCTGAGCCGCATGCCCTTGCTTGTGTGGATGAACCTCGTGATGTCCGGCATGGTGCTCATCGCGATCACGCCATTGTCGGCGGCGCAAATCATGCTCTGCGTGGATCGTTATCTCGGCGGACACTTCTTTGACACACAAGCCGGCGGATCCGCAACGCTGTGGATGCATTTCTTCTGGATTTTCGGACATCCGGAAGTGTACATCCTTATCATTCCTGCTTTTGCCTTCATGTCTGAAATCGTTCCGGTATTTTCCCGCAAACCCATCTTCGGGTATCCGGTCATGGTCGGAGCCACGGTGTGCATCGGGTTCCTCAGCATGAGCGTTTGGGCACATCACATGTTCAGCATAGGGATGAGCTCTTACTCCAACACTTTTTTTACGCTCACCACGCTTGCAGTCGGTATTCCAACGGGAATCAAGATCTTCAACTGGCTCGGCACTATGTGGGGAGGGAGGATCTTACTCAAGACGCCAATGCTGTTTTGTATTGGATTTTTGTTTCAGTTTTTGATCGCCGGTCTCACCGGCATCATGCTGGGAAGTGCAGCATTTAATTGGCAGCTTACTGGTTCGTACTTTGTAGTGGCGCACTTTCACTACACCCTCGTGGGCGGACTTCTGTTTGCGCTGTTTGGCGCGTTTTATTACTGGTATCCGAAAATCACAGGAAGAATGATGAGTGAAGGCCTCGGCAAACTACACTTCTGGCTCTTTTTTATCGGATTTCACTTGACGTTTGATCTGATGCACATCCCCGGATTGCTTGGAATGCCGCGTCGGATCTACACCTACGAGCCCGGCCGCGGTTGGGACACGATGAACTTTCTCGTCACCATTGGCGCATTCGTCCAGGCCATCGCCACCCTGGTGTTTGTGGCGAACCTGATTGTCTCTTACTTCAAAGGAGCGAAAGCGGGGAACGATCCCTGGGATGCCTGGACTCTTGAATGGTCTACAAGTTCGCCGCCGCCTGCCTACAACTTTGCTTCGATCCCCAGAGTTGCCAGCCGTCGGCCGTTGTGGGATTTGAAACACCCGGAAGATCCGGACAGCCGCTATGAGTAAAGGAATTGATCAATGAGCGCAATTACGACTTCGCTCGAGGGAACCCCTGTAGCTTGGAAGCTCCCGTACCGTGGGAGGGTCGGCATGGCGTGTCTCATCATCGCCGAGTCGGCCATCTTCACGATTTTCGTCGTGGCGTATCTCTTCTACGTAGGAAAGAGCCTCACCGGACCAACTCCGCGCGAAGTGCTGGAGACTCCTATCTTCTACACGATCTGTCTGCTGTCCAGCAGCCTCACGATCCACTTCGCGGGAAAGTTCCTTGAACGCGGTAAGCGAGGCGTATTCCTAGGCTTGTGGTTGCTCACGATTGTTTTAGGAGGCCTTTTTATGTATGGCACCGGCCAGGAGTGGCACAGGCTGATCTACGAACACGGGCTGACAATCTCCACAAACCTCTTTGGAACGACATACTACTCGCTGGTCGGCCTGCACGCTTTTCACGTTACGGCAGGGCTGGTGATGCTAAGCATCGTGCTCCTTTTCGGTCTGGCAAATCGTGTCGGGACAGAACAGTTCGCCCGTGTAGATGTGCTTTCGCTTTATTGGCACTTTGTGGATGTCGTGTGGGTCATTGTTTTTACCGTCGTTTACGTTCTCGGGCGCTGAGGAGAAGAAATGGCAACACCGCTAACCGAAGAACAATTCGAACAAAGCTCGCGTGGCCCGGGCGAGCTCGAAGCTCCCGCGCCAACGGCTTGGCCTCTTGTCTTGGCCTTTGGATTTACCTTACTGTTTGCGGGCCTCCTGACGCACGTGTCGGTCAGCGTCCTCGGTGTCGTGCTGGCTGTTGCCGGTTGCGTCGGATGGTTCAGGGAAGTCTTCCCTCGTGAGCATGAAGTAGCTGTGCCCGTCATTTTCGAGGATGTTCGCGTCACGACCGAGCGCCCGGTTGTAGAAAGGCACCCTGACGCGCCGCATCTTGTGCGCGCATGGCTTCCTCTCGAGACGTATCCGATATCGGCCGGCGTCAAGGGAGGATTGGCAGGAGGCGTAGCCATGGCCGTGTTGGCCTGCGCTTATGGATTGCTAAAGGCCGGGAGCATTTGGTATCCCATCAACCTTCTTGCCGCGACGGTCTACGCGCAATCGATGAAATTCGGCTCTGCACAACTGAATTCCTTTCATGCGGATAGCTTCGCGGTTGCTCTGGTCTTACATGGTCTCGGGTCCATACTCGTGGGGTTGCTCTATGGTGCGATGCTGCCGATGTTCGCGCAACGGCCGATCGTTCTGGGTGGGCTCATAGGTCCGGTGCTTTGGTCGGGACTGCTCTACTCGACTCTGACCCTTCTCAATCCGTTGCTCGCGAGTCACATCGACTGGTGGTGGTTCATAGCTTCGCAGATCGCCTTCGGTGTCGTCGCGGGCCTCGTCGTCGTGCGCCAGGAGCGCATTTCGACGCGCGAAAACATGCCCTTCGCAATGCGCGCAGGAATTGAAGCTCCGGGAATAATTCCACCAAAAGAAAGCGGAGAGAAACGCCCGTGAACCCAGTTCGATATTTATGCGCATCCGCGGTGATGGGCCTGATGTTGTTCTCGGGCTGCAGCTCACCCCACGGCCAGCCGCGGCAAGGTTCCGAGTCTCTGGCCCCGAATGAAGTTTTGGAATTCCGGACGCTGTACTCGGAAAACTGCGCAGGTTGTCATGGTGCGGAAGGACGGGGAGGAGCCGCCATCGCGCTTGCCGATCCAGTCTATCTGGCCATCGCGGATGACGCAGTGATTCGTAAAGTCATTGCGAACGGCGCGCGCGGAACGGCAATGCCAGCGTTTGCCGAAAGCGCCGGCGGAATGCTGACCGAAAAGCAGATTGACGTCATTACCAGCGAAATGCGGTCGCGCTGGAGCCGTCAGGGAATTCTCAACGGAGTCAATCCGCCTTCCTATGCACCTAAATCGGCAGGCGATGCCCAGCGAGGTGAAGTAGCGTACAAAACCTACTGCGAATCCTGCCATGGGCCCGGCGGCCACGGAGGACCAAAGGGCAGCTCCATCGCCGACGATTCCTATCTCGCGCTGGTGAGCGATCAGGGCCTGCGAACGATCGTGATTGCCGGTCGTCCTGAATTGGGGGCACCCGACTGGCGCGGAAATATGTCTGGCAAGCCTCTGTCGGACGAGGAAGTGACCGACGTGGTTGCGTGGCTCGGCTCGCGGCGATCTCAAAATCCCGGGCAACCCTATCCCGCTTCGAATTACGCGCAGCATTAGGAGCTTGACGATGTCGAATGAAAATGTGGTGTCCCGTCGAGGATTTTTCATGAAGATGGGAATTCTCTTCAACGGCTTGGTGGCGGCTGCGCTGACTGTGCCGATTGTCGGATATCTTCTGTCTTGTATCACGCGAGGGCGCGCGAACGCCTACCTTTCCTGGGTGCCACTCGGGCCGCTGAGCCAATTCCCAGAAGGCGAGACGCGTCTGGCTACCTTCCGGAATCCTTACGTTACCCCCACCGACGGCCAGACAGCGGACACGGCATGCTGGGTGCGGCGCATCGAAGGCGAGCAGTTCCAAGTTTTTGCGGTTAACTGCGCGCACCTCGGTTGTCCCGTTCGATGGTTTCAGCAATCCAACCTGTTTATGTGCCCTTGCCATGGTGGGGCTTATTATCAGGATGGATCGCGTGCTTCAGGGCCACCCGAGCGCGGCCTGTTCCAGTATCCGTACAAGGTGCAGGGCGGTCTCGTCACTATTCAGGCGGGTGAACTGCCCACACCGGGAGCGAGCGCCTCTCTCACGGGAAAGAAACCGTCATGCGCCTGATAGCGCAGATCGGGGAATGGTTCGACCGGCGCCTGCAGCTTGCGGCTCCTATCCGCGAGATTTCCGAACATCCCGTCCCGCGCAACACGGCAAGTTGGTGGTACGTATTCGGCAGCGCCGCGCTTGTCGTGTTCGTTCTCCAACTCATCACAGGGATTCTGCTTGCCCTGATTTACGTTCCTTCGGGAGGCGAGGCATGGAGCAGCCTTCAAGCTCTCAACCACGACGTGACTCTTGGCTGGTTCATCCGCGCGTTGCACGGGTGGGGCTCGAACTTCATGGTGGCGATTGTTCTCATTCATATGGTGCAGGTTTTCCTTTTTGGGGCCTACAAGTTTCCCCGAGAGCTCACCTGGATCGTCGGCGTTTTTCTTTTGCTGATGACTCTTGGCATGGCGTTCAGCGGGCAAGTGCTGCGCTTTGATCAAGACGCCTATTGGGGGCTTGGGATCGGAGCCTCGATCGCCAGCCGCGTCCCGATTGCAGGTCCGGCGATTGTCAAATTGATGCTGGGCGGGCCGATCATCGCCGGCGCGACGTTGTCTCGATTTTTTGCGCTGCACGTCTTCGTGATTCCCGGGATGCTCATCGGGTTTGTGTGCCTTCATCTCCTGATGGTGCTGAAGCTCGGAATCAATGAATGGCCGACGCCCGGCCGCCTCGTGAAAAAAGCCACCTACACCGCTGAGTATCACGAATTGACGAAAAAAGATGGGGCGCCGTTTGTTCCCTATGCGATCTGGAAAGATATGTTCTTTGCCGCGTTCATCCTCTTGGCGGTGGCTGCATGCGCTTTGTACTTCGGCCCATTCGGTCCAACGGGCCGCCCGGACCCGACAATCATTCAGACGGTGCCGAAACCTGATTACTTCTTCCTTTGGCTTTACGCATTGCTCTCACTCTTGCCACCTTCGATGGAGACGCCGGCGCTTCTCATCGGTCCTGTAATCGCAATCGTTGCGCTGCTTCTTCTTCCATTTCTTTCAGGTGAAGGCGAAAAAAGTTGGCGACGACGGCCAATCGCAGTCCTCACGATGCTGCTGATCGCGATATCGCTGGGGACACTGACGCATCTTTCCGGATTCACCCCCTGGAGTCCGCACATGAACGCTTGGAGCGGTGATCCGGTGCCAGAGAGATTTCTTCACGGCACAACGGCCCTGCAGCGGCAAGGCGCGCTTGTCTTTCAGGTCAAGCAATGCCGCAACTGCCATTCCCTCGGGGAGTTGGGCGGGCAAAGAGGCCCGTCTCTGGATAGCGTCGCCGTGCGGCTCACGCAGGACCAGCTCATCCGCCAGGTGATCCAAGGAGGCGGCAACATGCCGGCGTACGGTAAGAACTTGAGTCCGGCACAGACCACGGCGCTCGTCGCATTTCTCGAAACCCTGCATCCGGCTGGGCAAGCTCCCGCGCGCGACGCGTCGCGCGACGTGGCGCTCGGCGACGCCCAGGAAAAACGCCCTGGCACGCAACCATAAAGATTGATCGATGTCATCTCACGTTCATGCCGCATCGGGATCCGGGTGGTTTCCGATTTCGCTACTCTTAGCCCTGCTCCTCACTGAATGTTTGTATTTGCGTGGATGGCTTCGTCTTCGTTCAGCCTCCGTGAAGCTCATTCCAGCCTGGCGCGTCACTAGTTTCTCCCTCGGGCTATTCTTAATCTGGATGGCTGTGGGCTCACCCCTGGCCGCGTTCGACGAGCAGATGCTGACGGTCCACATGATTCAACACCTTCTGCTCATGACCTTTGCTGCTCCATTGATACTTCTTGGTTTGCCCGTGACGCCTTTCTTGCAGGGTCTCCCCCATCAATTTGTGCAGGCAGTTGTTGGTCCACTGTTCCGCTGGCCGCCGGTACAACGTTTGGGGCGGATGCTCGTGCGACCTACATTTACCTGGCTGGCGGCAACCGCGACCTTGGTGGTATGGCATGTTCCGGCGATCTTTGCGCTCGCGTTGCAATCGGGAGCGTGTCATTTGTTCGAGCAGGCAACCTTCCTTTTGGCAGGCCTTCTTTTCTGGTGGCCCGTTGTTCAGCCCTGGCCAACTGCCCCAGCGGAGTCGCGATGGTCGATTCTCTTTTATCTCTTTTTGGCCACGTTGCCTTGCGACATTCTTTCGGCATTTCTTGTCTTCTCCGAGCGTGTCGCCTATCCGGTGTACCTTTCGGCCTCGCGGCAGTCTGGCCTTTCTGTTCTCGCGGATCAGCAGTGTGCCGGTGCATTGATGTGGACCTGCATTACCATCGTCTATCTCGTTCCGGCGGCGATTCTCTCTACGCGTCTGCTCGCGCCCCGGGACTCCCGAGCCGAGTTGGCACAATCGGAATTTCTTGACGTCGAGGCTCTAGGCAGCAATCCGAAGAGAGTGGAGGTTCGCTGAGGATGGCAACTGAGCCTGTTCTCGCTGCTTTCCAACTGACGGCCCTTCAGCGGCGTCATTCAGTACGTTCGCGCGCTCTGTCCGACTACTGGGAGCTAACGAAGCCCGAAGTGAACTTTTTGATTGCCATGACCACTGTGGCCGCTTTTTGCCTCGGCTCTCCTAAGCCTTTCGTGCATTTCCCGTGGTTCCTTCTTCTAAACACTCTGCTCGGCACAGTTCTGGTTGCCAGCGGCGCAGGTACTCTGAATCAGCTGATCGAGCGGCGGTTCGACGCGCAAATGCGGCGCACAGCTCGGCGTCCGATCGCAGCCGGCCGAGTCGAACCAGTCCATGCCCTTGTATTCGGAGCCCTGTTGTCGCTTACTGGCGTCCTCTACCTGGCCTTGGCCGTGCGTCCAGCTGCCAGCCTGCTTGCCCTGCTCACGCTCGGTGCTTATTTGTTTTTCTATACTCCTATCAAACGTAAGACACCCTGGTGCACGCTGGTCGGCGCATTTCCGGGCGCCATGCCTGTATTGATTGGGTATGTCGCCGCGACCGGGAAGCTCGACTCTCAGGCATGTCTGCTCTACTCCATTCTGTTCCTCTGGCAATTCCCGCATTTCATGGCGATTGCATGGATGTATCGCGAGGACTACGCGCGAGCGGGATACCGGGTTCTTCCAATCGGAACAGGGGAGATACGATTCATGGGATGGCAGAGCGTGCTCCCCGCGCTCGCCTTAGTGCCGGTCGCATTTGCGCCGATGGCTTTTCGGCACGCCAATCCGGTGTTCGTGACGGGAACACTGTTGCTCAGTTTAAGCTTCCTTTATTTTGCCGCGCGGCTCGCCTTAATTCGCTCAAGCCAGTCTGCGCGCCGTCTGCTTCTGGTCTCGATCCTCTATCTCCCATTGGTGTTTTTACTTGTGGTGCTGGCAAAAGCTTAAGGAAAGGAATATTTCGCCTCCCACGAATGTTCCGTACGATCGAGAACCGTGATTACTGGAGCTGACCGGACGCGCGCAACGAGCGAAACAACGCCGCGCTGCACAAGGCGGAGATCGCTGTCCCAAGCCACAAAGCCGCTGAGATTGAGTAATGTATGATGACCGCACCCAACGCCGCACCCAAAAACATTGCGACGACCGCCGCAACCCTTCTTGCCAATCTCGGGTTGTTGCCGTTCGCGAGCGAAGAGTCCGCGCCGATGCCCGTGATCGTCAGTGTCAGGACCGTGGTCGTCAGATCCGGGATTGCGAGCTTCCGAACAGCGGCATTCCGCGCGCCCATGGCAATCGCCGTCAACGCGATCAAAGCAAACGGTTGAAAAGAATACTCCAGCAAATCGCTTCTGTATCCTACGCTGCAAAACGACGCCGCCAGGAGAAAGACCACCTCCAGCACGAATGCTTGGGCCGCCAATCGAATCTGTGAATCGGCACTCGTCCGCGCCATGACCCGTCCGCCGAGTATCGCCCCTACAAGAAAAGCCAAGAGCGCCGTCAACGAGCGTGCGATGGACAGTCCGGGTACGCGCGCTGTCGCGAACGCCAGAATCACGACATTCCCCGTCATGTTCGCAGTGAAGACACGCCCGAGTGATAGGAAACTGACGGCGTCAACGAGGCCAGTGACCGCCGTCATTCCGAGCAGGGCGTAGGGTATAACCTTTTCAGTGGTTGGACTGTTCGCCATGGACGACTAGCCGACCCGACCGAGTATATTAGGCGTCGAGCCGCCACCGAAGCGATCAAAGATCATCTTCGGTACAACGACGCCGAAGCTCATGGCGAGAATAATGGCAACCGCCGTCATGGCGTCGGCGATGGTTGCACCCAGGAGGTCGAAGTTTGCATTCGAGTAGTTAGCGAGTTGCACGAGTCCGCTTGCCATTCTAAACAGGTAGACGCCGGGCATCATCGATACTACCGAGGCAAAGCCAATCGCGGCGAATGGCATCCGCCAGCGACGCGCGACTGGCGCAAGGATCCCGCCGACCAACAGACAGGCGACCAAGGCGCCCGTCGCTACTCCGGCACCAGCCTTCAGAGCGCCCCATCTCACGGCATGAGCCAGCATGCCGATCGCGACTGGCCAGCCTAACATACGCAATGGTGTCGAGAAGAAAACACTGAACGCGGCGACCGCCACGCCCGCAGCAATCACGTCCAGCCATAAGGGCACTGCTCTGCCAGGTTCTCCGACTGGCAAGGAGACGGAAAAAATGCCCATTCCCAGGAGTAATCCTACGGAGATTGCCAAAATTATGAGACCAGCGTAGACCAGCCGGGAGGCGCCCAGATTGATCCGTGCCGCGATAAGATCCATCGCTCCGTTGAGCACGTGTGGACCCGGAACCAGAATCATGCAGGGGCAAACCGCTACCAGCCGCAGTGACGAGCTTAGGTTGTAGCGCACCGCAAGCGCACCAAACATGCCGGCGAGCAAAGCTGCACAAAGCGGCTGCAGAAGAGTGTTCGTGCTGTACCGCGCCAGTGTGCGACGAAGAACCGCTCCGGCTGCTGCGCTGACCATGATGAGCACCACTGCTTTCAGGTGGTGCACTCCGAAGATCGCCGCCATCGCAGCAGCACCCGCGGCTGCAGGGAGCGTAAACAACCAGGTTGGAGCCGGGGGTGCGTGCGCAATCGCCTTGATGTTTTCAAGTGCGGCGCCGACCGGCGGCCGGCCGACAGCACAATTCTCGATCGCAGACATTGCCGAGGCAACACGGTCCATGTTCATACCAATAGGACTGCCGCGCTGGAATGAAACTTGACTGCCAGTGCCATCTGCGGCCCGCAGCTCGAGCTCTTCCCAGTGCGCAATCATCGTGGCTCGTAGACCAAGCTGAGTGCCAAGCCGCTCGGCTGCTTGCACCGTTTCGTGAGTCGACTGCCCGTTGGTATGCAACACATGTGCGCAGGCGAGCACGAGATCACTTCGTTCAAGGATGGAGCGATGCGCAGCCATATCGGCTGTCGAACGCTCGAATCTCGCGGCGGCGGCGTACTTAGGCAGGGGCTGCGACATAGGGTTTCACCAACACGATCGCCTCCTAGAATTTATAGCCGGCCCATAGTGCCCAGTAATTCAGGTTGCGGCCTGGCTGGCTTTCCTTCACGAACTTGCCCGCATAAAAAATTCCGTAGTCGGCTTGAAACCACAGGTGGCGATTCACCTGCCAGCGCACTTCCGTGCCCGGACGGTGTCCGACGAAGCGTGCATTGCTCTTTCCTGCCGGAATAATCAGAAATCCGGGGACGGAGTACACTCCGTCTCGCAAACTCTCCCTCCACTGAAAGATGCAATCGACAGAGACAGTCACGCCCTGCGGCAGCGTTGTTTCAGCGCGAGGGTGTACGTCAATAAAGTTGATGGGGCCGGGGCCGGCCGTGGCGAGAACGCCAAAATAATTGCCCTTGGGAAATAGCGGATTGAACGTGCCGAGGGTGTTCGTCCTGGGGTCGTCACCGCTCGAGATATCCGCCTTAGCACTGAATCGCGGTTTCAGCGGAATGTTCGGAAAACGGTAACCGGTTTCCGAAGCCACTGTCCAGGCACTTATGTTTGCGGAACCGAATGTTCCGAATTGCCAAAGAGCTTCATAGTCGAAATCCCAGCCGGGCTTCCTCTCGGCGACGGGACGAGAAAGACGGGCACCGATAGTGTGCCGCACTTCATGGCCTACACCCCGGTCAAATATGGCTGTTTTTCGATCGAGGCCAAGGTAGTAAGCGTCCAGTGTGATGGTCTTCGTCAAAGGCCGGACGCCGTATACGCCCCAAAATCCGACAGCGTGGTTTGGAACGTTATCGAAAAAGCCCGGCTTGTCCAGGTCCGGCCGCATGGCGAAGCCGTCAATCTGCCAAGAACCGACACCGGCTTTCACCTTGAACCCGTCAAAGCTCAAGCGCACGTTGGGGCCCTCTCGAACATCGATCAGCCGCCCGGAGCCATACTCCATCTCATGTCTCCCGGCTCTGACCTTGATCCAGTTACGTTCAACCCCCGTTCCGACTTCGAGGAATGCTGCTTGGAAATCGAGCTTTTTTTCGTCGATCGGTCTCGGACCACCGATGCGGTAAGAATTCAAACCGCTTTTGAATTCGACGAACGAGCGAACGTGCTTGCCGTAACGAACGTCGAAATAAAGCATGTACCGTTCATTGAGATAGGCGTTCATGAAAGGCTGCTGGCCCCAGTTGTCGTTTCCGATCTGTTCCCAAACTTCGCGAGCTTCTCCACCCATGGACAGGAACCAATCATTCCGACCGGGCCGCAGACGAATGTATTTAAAGGGGTCCCAAAACTCCTGCCGCCCAGCCGGATCAGCGAGAAAACTCCAGTCATCGTCCTCGCGAAGTAAGTGATAGATACGTGCCGGCGCCGGGGATTCAGCGGTGGGAACTGATTGCCCTCGCGAGAGTGGCGGCGTCGCAAGAGAAACGACCATTAAAATCGTCAACGTTCGCATGTATCTCTTCGTTTTGATCTAAAGCGCGGCCCTGCGTTTCATCCACCATCGTTGCAAGTTGTTTGCGCGTGCTATTTCTTCGTTACCGAGTGGATTTCCGCGATGTATCCTCCCGGGAACTGTACGACAACGGCCTCTCGTTCGTCGGTCTTATACGGAGGTACGAGCACGTCGACGCCGCTGGCTTTTGCTTTAGTGAGCGTGTCCGCTAGATTCGTCACCTTATAACCGGTCATCTCCCGGCCGTACGGATACGGAAGGTGACCGTCGGTAACGAGGGCTGTCAGCTTCCCGAACTTCGATTCGATCCTTACTCGCCGATAGGTTTCCGTGGGCCTTCCGATTTCGACACCCGGTGCGCGCGGTTCATCAGAGACGATGCTTCCGTTGGAGAAGGCGAGAAAACTGCGAACGAAGGCATCAACTCTGTCGACTGACACATAAACTCGATTCTCCGGAATAGTTTGGAGCGGGGCATAGGATGGCGCGGTGGTGTGCCAGTACAGTTGTGTGTTCACGCCACCGGGCCATTGAATGATTGCGTCCCGACCGATCGGATCATCGAATGGAGCGACTGACACGTCTGCACCGGTTGCCTTGGCGGCGCGAATCGCTTCGTCCATGTCGGTAACTAGATAGCCCGTTCGCTCGCCCCCGAACGGATAGGGAATCGGAGTTTTGAATCCGAACACCGATACACTCCCCGCGGGGGTCAGAACCAACTGCGACATGGTGCTGCTTGGAGTAGGGGTTACCGTGAAGACTCCCTGCTTCGTCTTTGTGCCGCCGAAGGTCGCAATCAGGCTCGCAACAAAACGGTCAAAGTCCTGTGGGGCAACGTAAACATGCGTTGTGTCGTACTGCGGGCCGACAGCTACGCCCGGCGTTTTGGCTATCTGGAGGCCTTGGGCGAATGTACTGAAGTATCGCGATTCGCACGCGAAGCCAATCGTCAGGATGACAGCAACAGACGTTCCAACAAGAATCTTTTTCAAGCGCATTCTATTACTCCAAAGCCGCCAACTACCTCATCGCTATGAAACTGGTTCCTGTGTCTAGCCAGCTCTCAAAGAAGATCACCTGCTATGTACGTCGGTCGTATCTACTTCGTCGGTCATGGCGATGTGTTCTGCAAACGCGGAGCCTGATTCGTAACGCGTCTTATGTGATGGAGAATTGTAAAGCTGGCGGTCGTAGCGCTCCCCGACAAGGCAAACGGATGCGGCGTGCGAAACGTCGAGCTTCTTCGTATGAATCCAAACACCGAACTGTTCGCCAAGCACCATTCCCAATAGGCCGAGTGAAGCGACGATCGGCGGTGCCGGACTCTTCACCCGGATGAGTCCGTAGAGGACACCGACTCCGAGACCAACGATGAAAGATAAAAACAGTATCTTCATTTCGATCCCTCTAGCGAAGCCTTAATCAGAACGCAAAGCAGTCGCAACCTAGCCCCCATAAGCCAAATTCACCCAGCACTTGAAGGTGCGATCGCGTGCGGCCATCTGACGGCGCCTCAACATGCAAACAGGCAGCGGAGTGAGATGCCCCAAGAGTTTGGTTCTGCGCCTTCGTGTAACCTCCATATTCTTTGACCGGAGACCAGTCTGGGCTCACTGGCAACGGAGGCGGCGCGAGTTTTGAGAATTCATCGCTGGCATAGGCGATCTTCCCACCCACAATTGTAAGTACCGATTCGAGACGCTTGATCTCCTCCTCGGGAATGGAAAAGTAATCAGCAGAGAGAACCGCCAGGTCGGCCAGCTGGCCAGGAGCAAGCGCTCCCTTCTTGCCGTCTTCGGTTGAAAACCAGCTGCTCCCCATCGTGTAGAGTTTGAGTGCTTCCTCGCGGTCCAATCGGTTCTCTTGCGGATAGAGGCTGAGACCCCCGACTGTCTTGCCGGTGATAAGCCAGTAGAGGGAAAGGTACGGGTTATAACTCGAAACGCGGGTTGCGTCGGTGCCTGCTCCCACGGGAACGCCCATCTCCAGCATGCTGCGGATCGGTGGAGTGCGCTTGGCTTGTTGTGTGCCGTAACGCGCGACGAAATATTCTCCCTGGAAGGCCATACGGTTCTGCACAGCGATGCCGCCGCCGAGCGCTTTCACGCGCTCGATGTTGCGGTCAGAGATTGTTTCGCAGTGATCGAAGAACCAATGCAGGCCGTCGAAGGGAATCTCGCGGTTCACGTCTTCATAGACATTCAGTGCCCGCTCGATGGTTTCGTTGTAAGTAGCGTGCAAGCGAAACGGCCAGCGATTCTCCACGAGATGGCGAATCACCGCTTTCAGCTCACTTTCCATAACGGGGAGGACGTCCGGACGCGGCACGAGAAAGTCTTCGAAGTCCGCGGCGGAGAAAACCAACATTTCTCCCGCGCCGTTGACTCGATAGAAGTCGTCGCCCTCGCCAGGTTTCGTCATTTTGGTCCAGCTCTGAAAGTCAGCCAGTTCCTGCTTCGGCCTCTGCGTAAAGAGGTTGTAGGCGAGGCGAATCGACAGCTCGCCATTGCGATGCAGTTCGTTCACTACGTTATAGTCGTCGGGATAGTTCTGAAATCCGCCTCCGGCGTCGATCGCACTGGTGATGCCGAAGCGGTTTAGTTCTCGAAAAAACAGCCGTGAAGAATTGAGTTGATCTTCGCGGGAGAGCTTTGGTCCCTTGGCAAGCGTGGAATAGAGAATGTTAGCGTTGGGCTTGGCGATGAGAAGACCCGTGGGATTTCCGTGGCGATCACGCTGAACCTCACCAGCCGGGAAATCTGGAGCGTTCTTGTCATAGCCCACTGCACGCAACACCGCTGCGTTCAATAGTGCCCGGTCATACAAATGCATCACGAACACGGGTGTGTCTGGAGCAGCTGCGTTGATCTCATCGAGCGTAGGCATGCGGCGTTCGGCGAATTGGAATTCGGTCCAGCCTCCGATCACCCGTACCCACTGAGGCGCGGGCGTCCGCTCGGCTTGCTCCTTCAACATCCGCAGGGCATCAGCGAGTGAACGCACACCGTCCCAACGCAACTCCAAGTTGTAGTTGAGCCCGCCCCGGATCGGATGCATGTGTGAATCGTTGAGACCAGGGATAACGGTTCGTCGGCGCCCGTCAATCACGCGCGTTTGCGGGCCCCGCAGACGCAGAATTTCTTCATTCTTGCCGACAGCGGCTATCCTTCCGGCCGTTATGGCGATCGCTTCGACAAACGAGGGGACCCCGTTCGTGGCGATCTTGGCATTGTGCAAAATGAGCTCAGCAGACACGGCAGTCTCCGTTTCGAGTTTTTCCAATGGATTGAAAAGGGCGGAGGAGGCTCCGCCCTTCGGAGTTTTACTGGTGAGCCGCAATGGCAATGGGAACCGAGTACTCAGGGAATTTCGTTGCGGGCGCCCCGTGTACCATTGTGTACGCGTACTCGACGCCGATTCCGTACGCTCCGTAGTGGTTCTTCACGATGTCCATCACCGCATCGTAGGTTCCCCTGTGAGCCCAGTCGCGCTGCCATTCGAGCATGACCTGTAGGGAGGTGACCGGCTTGGCGCCGGCTTGAACGACGCGCTTCATCGCGTTTTCGTGAGCAAGCTGGGTGACGTCGCCGCAGCAATCCTCCACGACGTAGACCTCGTAGCCGTCATGAATCGCCTGCACCGTCGGAAACGCAACACAGACTTCTGTCCAAAGGCCGGCAATGAGAATCTTCTTGCGTCCGCTTTTTTCGATCGCGGCGACGAAGTTTTTGTCATCCCACGAGTTCATGGAAGAACGCTCGATGGGTTCCTGCCCCGGGAATACGGCTCGCAGCTGCGGCCACATATTCCCACTGAAGGACTTCGTCTCGACCGTGGTCAAAACCACAGGCACATCGAACACTCTCGCAGCTTTTCCGACTGCCACGGTGTTGTTGATGATTCCCTGTCGGTCGAAATTGCTAGTTCCAAACAGCATTTGGCCCTGATGGTCGATCAGCGCCAAAACGCAATTATCCGGAGTCAAGAGTCCCTTCTCACTCAGCTTTGGACGATTGCCGTTTGATGATTGTTGAGCCATACGATTCAGATTCTCCTTTCAAGTGTCGACATCGAAATTGGCGTTATGAGGGAAAGCAACTGCGTGTCCAACGCCGAACATTTGCGTGTGGGTGGGCAATCTGCTTTGTTTTCAACACAAACGGGTACACGCGGTGCTAGGTTCAGAATTGAGAGACTCCTCTCGCAGCTGCGTCACGCCAGAGATTTGACGATAATGTCGAGGTCGTGACTGAGTCTTGAGTTCTCGCAGGGTGCGTGAACGTAGTGTGCGCGTTCGCCCACTTGAAGCTGCGAAGACTCGCGCAGGACCGAGGTGCCCTTCTGGTTTTCGACTCAGTCCTGTGAATGGTCTGCTGGTGGCGCAATACCAAGGCGCTTCATCTTGTAAAACAGGGTGGTGCGCTTCAAGCCAAGTCTGGCAGCTGCGCCTCGTGGACCTCCGAGTTTCCAATTGGCGCGCTGGCAAGCGGCGAGAATTTCTCTACGCACCTTGTCTTCAAGGGTGGGGTTTGAAATCTCGGGCTCCAATGGCTGATAGCTTTCGAGAGGCGCTGGTTCAAAGATGCCATCATTGGAGAGAATGACGCCACGCGCGATGTAGTTTTGGAGCTCTCGAATGTTGCCGGGCCAGTGGTGACGCACCAGGGAACGCATGGTTTCCTGAGGAATCGATTCGATCGATTTGTCCATCGAGGAGGCGAACTGTTGAACGAAATACTCCACGAGTTCGGGAATGTCAGCTTTCCTTTCGCGCAGGGGCGGCAGATAGATCGGGAAAACATTCAACCGGTAGTACAAATCTTCGCGGAATTCACGATCCTGAGCCATTCGCTTCAAGTCCTGGTTGGTCGCAGCAACAACGCGAACATCGACTCGCGTCGTGCGCGCGCTGCCGACGGCCTCAAACTCGCGCTCCTGCAAGACGCGGAGCAGCTTGGGCTGAAGCTCTAGTGGCATGTCTCCAATCTCATCGAGGAACAGAGTGCCGCGATCCGCCAGCGCGAAGCGGCCGACATGAGAGTTGACGGCGCCCGTAAAAGCTCCGCGTTCGTGACCGAAGAGCTCGCTTTCCAGAAGGCCGGCGGGGATTGCCGCGCAATTCACCTTCACCAGATTTCGGTTCCGACGTGGGCTGAGCTCGTGAATCGCGCGAGCGATGACTTCCTTGCCGGTGCCGGTTTCGCCCGCGATCAGAACTGTCGTATTTGTGGGCGCAACCGCTTCGACTTGGGAGAGGATCCCACGGAGACTCCCGCGTCGGCCCACGATTGTCTCCACAAACGGAAGTCCCTCGCGGACTTCCTTGCGAGAGCATAGCTCGTCACTACGATACACAAGCGCCTTCATTGGCATGTTTCCTACATTTTCGTTAATTTGAATCACGGAATTCGAAGCCGAACTCATTTTTCCCTCCTATGTTCGCGCTACCGCTTCCTGCGTAAGTTGCCCCGCATATCTGCCCGCCAACACGATGCTTGGATCTGGAACTCCTCTTTCCGGCTCTCGTACGAAAGCCAAAGCTTTATCGGCAGGGTGCCGATCAATGACGAGCACATCGCCTTCGTGGACCTGTGCCGTGGCCAGCAATCTGGCAATTGGATAGACCACGTGCCGTTCAATGGCTCGTTTCAGGTGGCGCGCTCCGTAGCGTTGGTCAGTACCTTCTTGCAGAAGAAACGCGCGCCCCTCTTCGGTGATTCGAAATAGGAACGGTCGCGTCGTTGCATCCAACACGCGCTTCTGCACATTGTTCAACTCGATCTCCAGCACTTCGTCAAGTTCCTCGCGCTTCAGGGGATGGAACACGACGACTTTGTCCAAGCGATTCATAAACTCAGGTGAGAAGTTTCGCCTGGCCGCCTCGACCGCTGTCTTCTCCACCTTTTCGTGCAATCCAATTGTCGGCTTATCATTCGGCTGGACGAATCCCATTCCTCCTTGCACGAGATCCGCGATCTGTCCGCTGCCGAGGTTCGAGGTCAGAAAAATCATTGTTTGCGACAAATCCACTCGCCGGTTGTCGCCCAGTGTCAGCGTCGCTTTGTCCAGCATCCCTAACAGCAACTGCCATAGCGCGTCACTCGCCTTCTCAATCTCGTCGAACAGCAGAAAACTCAGTTTCATGTGATCGCGGTGGCTTGCAGCCAACGCTTCTTGGGTTATGAGCGGGTGTGTTTCGCGGTGCCCCAGATATCCTGGCGGCGAACCAATCAATTTAGAGATTTCGTGCGAGTGTTGGAATTCCGCACAGTCCACCTTGATAACTGCGCGACTGTCTCCAAACAGAATCTCGGCCGCCGCTTCGACGATGCGCGTTTTCCCAGACCCTGTCGGCCCCAAAAACAGCAGGTTTCCGATCGGGCGGGAAGGAGACTGCAACCCAGCGCAAAACATTTGGTACAAGTCGACCATGGCCTCCACGGCCTGATCTTGCCCCACAACTTTTTCCTGTAGTGCACGCTCAAACTGGCAAGCTGTAGTACTGCGTTTTTCCGAGTCCAGAAACCTGGAGAGCCCCTGCTCCGTCCCTTTTCCCAGGTGCGGACCGCGTTCTTTTTTATGGGCCGATTGTATTGCTGTCATCATAACTGCTCCTTCTGCTGCAAACGCTCAAATCACACGGAACGCGTTCACTACCTATGCCTTCTGACTCTGGGCAGATTTTCGTTCCAGCCGCTCTCTCCTGATCCACTCTCGGATGTAAAGGCCACAGTTCGTCAGCTTGATCGAGTCGGCTTCCCACTTCTCCAGAAACTTAACGGCCTCGCCGTCCACCGACCGCAAATCTGTACAGTCCAAGACGATTGGTCTGCCTTTTGTTTCTGCCGCAAGGAGCGTCTCCATCTCTGTTACGTTTTCCGCGGTTAGTTGACCGCTAACCTTAAAGACCACTTGTCCGTTTGCCTTTCTGGTGATCCTCAGCATCTGGTTCCTCGTCGCAATCACAACTTGCTTCGCTCAAAATGGCAATTAGGGCGCCACTCGTAAGTCATTGAAAAGACGGCTCCTCTATTGCCGAAGTCACGCTGAGATTTCGACAATTGGCGGACGGCTGAACAAACTAACAAGGATGGGTAGTGCTCTAGTTTTGGAATTAGAGCACTACCACGAGGATGAGAATCCTCGACTTGGGCGGTTTCTTGGCTTAAGATGTGGCGCTCGGCGGCCGCCAAATCAGTGGCCATATAGGCGAAAAGAACCCTTGAGGTGCCGCCTGCTTTCGTTGGAAGGCGTCGGTGCCCGCAGCAGATCTTCATAGGGTCGATCCCCTAGTGGCGCGGTCGCGCCATGCGGATCTCGTCGAGTCGGCCATCGCCGACGAAAACCCCGTTCCGACGGACAGTGAAATCATCCTTTCGTGGCGCCGTTGCAGCGGCGACTATCATGTCGATCCCAGAAGCAGGGCGACACCACACATCATCACCCAGAGCGAGCTCACCCTCTTCAAGGAGCCTGTGGGCGACGTGCTTCTCCACGCGCGGGAAGAGATCGACCGCCTTTATGCCATTGTCCGGCAAGAAGATTACGTCGTTTTGCTGTGCAATCGCGATGGAGTCGCCATTCAGCATCGTGGCGACGAGGCGAAAGCGGAGGAGTTCAAACACTGGGGCATCTGGCTGGGCGGAGTTTGGTCCGAGCAAGTCGAAGGGACCAACGGAATCGGAACTGCGATCGTTGAACAACGTCCAGTTTTCGTTCACTGCGGACAGCACTTTCGCACGCGCCATGCCAACCTGACTTGTGCTGGGGCCCCTATCTTCGACGCGGACAACAAACTCATCGCGGTTTTGGATGCTTCAAGAATCGATCTGGGACGGTCCGACCGCGCTCATGGACTGGTGCTGGCCGCCGTAACCGCTTCTGTGCGTGCCATTGAAGAGCGGCTTTTCCGGCACTCCTTTCGTCGTGCTTGGACGATTGCTGCCGCTCCCCCACAGACCAGCGGTGCGGGACTACTCCTGGCCATCGACGACGATCAGCGCGTTATTGGCGCGGATCACGTAGCCCGTGAGGCACTCGGTCTCGACGAGAAGGATCCGTTAAGTGGCAAATCTCTATCGACGTTTTTTCACTACGACCGCTCCCTCTTTCGACGTGGTGATGAACGGGACTCTCCGGCGCAATGGATACGGCTCGACTCGGAAAGCGCGTGGAACGTCTCAATCACGCCGCCCCTCCGAACGTCCAAGGAACTGCGTAACTCGGAATATGCCGTGATCCACTCGCGCCCTCGGCTGAGCACGCTCGAAAACCTATCGGCGGAAACCATTCCAACTCCGAGCCGTGGAGGGTTGTCGCCAGCCGTGGCACGCCGCGTCTGCGACTATATTGAAGGGCATCTCGATGAAAAGATCCGGCTCGATGGACTCGCCGCCCTGGCCGGGCTTTCCAGCGACCATTTTGCTCGGGCATTCCACCAGTCAGTGGGGCTGCCGCCGCACACGTATCTTTTGCGGCGGCGCTTGGAACAAGTGGAACACATGCTGAGGGACACACATGCTCCGTTGTCGGAAATAGCCCTGGCGACTGGTTTTTCTGACCAAAGCCATCTCGCCCGGCACTTCCGGAGGTGGGCTGGGGTATCTCCTCGTCAGGTTCGGTGGTCGGAAGAGACCCCTTCCACACAACGCAACGCTATAATAATAAAAGACTTAGCAACGTAGGGTCAGTAGCCAAGGCAGAAACGTCAGCCTCCCCGGAACCTCCTCAGCCCCGGCGCCCTGAGACGAAGCCAAATTGTGATCCTGACCACAAGTTAATTGTGACCCAGATCACAATTCATCGGAAACATTCCAAACACGCCAAGTTTGTTCAAGACGCCAGGATTCCGGCCGCGCCACAATCCGCCCCCAGATCATCGAAAGGAGGGCAAACCGATGCAGAAAAGCGAGCCCAATCACGTGCAACCAAACTCACGTACAACAATGGGGTCGGCCGCCGCATACTGCTTCTCCGGGTGTATCATGCCCGCCATGGCCTCCCCAGGACAGGGATCCGAGCGTTTGGATGCCCAACTCCTTGTTGACTCGATTCCTGCGCTGATTCACACGGCCAGGCCCGACGGTTACATCGATTACTTCAATAAGCCTTGGCTGGAGTACCTGGGCGTCACTTTGGACAAAGTGACTGGCTGGAATTGGACCGCTTACATTCACCCCGACGACGTTGAGGGGATTGTGACCAAGTGGCGAGGCTGCCTGGCTTCTGGGGACATCTTCGAGTACGAAACTCGCGTCCGCAGCGCGAATGGAGAATACCGCTGGATGTTCCACCGGAAAGTGCCACTTCGCGATGCAAACGGCAACATCGTCAAGTGGTATGGATCGAGCCTGGATATTGAGGAACGGAGGACGGCGGAGGAAGCCCTACGAAACAGTGAAGCGTATTTGGCGGAAGCGCAGAAGTTAAGCCACACCGGTAGTTGGGCAAACGCTGCGACCGGTGCCCCCCGATACTGGTCGGAGGAGTGCTATCGCGTGCTGGGTTTCGACCCCACTGAGCCACTACCGTCACTCGAAACAATTTTTCAGCGGATCCATCCGGACGATCGGCTCGCGATGCAAGAGCAACTCGACAGAGGCATCCGCGAAAAGGCGGATTTCGAAGTGGAATTGCGGATCCTTCATCCCATCACAGGAATCAGGAACATCTGGTCCATATGTCATGCGGTCGTCGACACACGCGGAGACCTTCGTGAATTGGTGGGGACCGTGCTCGATATTACTGAACGTAAGCGTGCGGAAGAAGCCGTCCGGCGAAGCGAAGCATATCTTGCCGAAGCCCAAAGACTAAGTCATACAGGTAGCTTCGGGTGGAGACCTGACACTGGCCAGATTGTTTGGTCAGATGAAACCTATCGTATTTTCGAGTACGACGGCTCCGTCAAGCCAACAATAGATTCAGTGATCCAGCGCGTCCATCCGCAGGACCGGGCCGACTTTCAGAAGGTCATCGATGGTGCCTCTCGCGGGACGACGGGTTTCGAGCATACCTATCGTTTGCTGCTGCCTGACGGGCGAGTCAAGCACGTTCACGCGATCGCTCATGCGACACGAGACAAGGCTGATCGGCTGGAGTACGTCGGCGCGGCTCAGGACGTGACCCGGCACCGGCTAGCGGAAGACCAACGCAAGGAGGCTGCAGAAGCGCTACAGGCGAGTGAACGCGATCTGCGCTCGATCGTCGGCACGATCCCAACGATGGTATGGTCGACTGCTCCGGACGGCTCTGTCGACTTCTTCAACCCGCGCTGGCTCGATTATACGGGCCTCTCTCCGGATCAGTCGCGGGATTGGGGATGGACTGCAGCAATTCACCCGGATGACTTGAGCCGGCTCACAGATGCCTGGCAATCAATTCTCGTTAGTGGAGAACCGGGAGAGACTGAAGCACGCCTTCGTCGTTTTGACGGCACATATCGCTGGTTCCTGTTTCGTGCCAACCCGTTGCGAGACGAATCCGGGAGCATCGTCAAGTGGTACGGAATCAATTTCGACATCGAGGACCGAAAGCGGGCGGAGGAGGCCCTCAGGAGCAGTGAAGCGTACCTGGCGGAAGCGCAGAGGCTGAGCCATACCGGCAGTTGGGCCTCGAATCTCGGTACCGACGTCAGATATTGGTCGGAGGAATGCTACCGCGTTCTGGGATTTGATCCACGGGATGGTGCGCCCCAAATCGAAGAAATCATCCAGCGGATTCATCCCGACGATCAACCGGCGTTCCGGGAATCTATCAAGAGGGCCAGGTATAACAATTTGGACGAAGAAGTGAATTATCGCATTGTGCATCCGAGTGGCGCCGTCAGGGACATTCATAGCATTGGTCATCCTGTTTTCAGCCCGTCCGGCGATCTCATTGAGTACACCGGTACTGTGATCGACGTCACTGAGCGTAAACGAGTAGAGGAGGAACTGCGCAGAAGTGAAATGGAGCTCCGTCAAATAGTCGATTTCTCGCCACAACTTGTTGCTGTATTCGGACCGGATGGCGAACGTCTTTATGCCAACCGCGTCGCGCTCGATCACGTCGGCCTCAGTCTGGAAGAGTGGCGGCAAACCGCCGGAGGGTTTTTTCGCCCCGGTTGGTTCATTCATCCTGACGACCGAGAACGGGCGGCGCGCACTTATTCCGATAGTGCTCACTCCGGTGGCTCCGCCTACGAGTTGGAGATGCAGGTGCAGGCAGCGGATGGGAGTTATCGCTGGTTTCTGGCTCGTTTTAATCCAGTGCGCGACGAACATGGACAGATTGTGCGCTGGTACGTTGCGGCTACGGATATTGATGAACGCAAAAGAGCTGAGGAAAGACTGCAGCATGAAAACGTCGCTCTGCGAGAAGAAATCGACAAAGCCTCGATGTTTGAAGAGATCGTTGGAACGTCTCCGGCTTTGAAAAGCGTACTCTCGCGCATCTCCAAAGTCGCACCGACTGATTCTACGGTCCTCATTGCGGGTGAAACAGGAACCGGCAAAGAGCTAGTTGCACGCGCAATCCACCGACGGTCAAATCGAGCCTCGCGTCCGTTCGTTAGTGTGAACTGTGCGGCAATCCCCCGTGATCTTATCGCTTCTGAGTTGTTCGGCCATGAGAAGGGCGCCTTCACGGGCGCGATTCAGCAGCGCTTGGGTAGGTTTGAATTAGCAAATGGCGGTACGCTCTTCCTCGACGAAGTAGGGGAACTTCCAACCGAGACTCAGGTTGCTCTGCTTCGAGTTTTGCAGGAGCACGAGTTTGAGCGTGTTGGCGGCACTCGTCGAATCCGCGCTGACGTTCGAGTGATCGCAGCCACAAATCGTGACTTGCAGGCCGCCATCAGCACGGGGTCTTTCCGTAGTGATTTGTTTTACCGGCTGAATGTCTTCCCGATCGAGATACCTTCTCTTCGAGAACGAAGAGAGGACATCCCTCTGCTGGTGGAATACTTTATCGATCGCTATGCGCGAAAAGCCGGCAAGAACATAAAACGTGTCAACAAGAAGACGCTGGAATTGCTTGAGTCCTATCCTTGGCCGGGAAACATTCGCGAACTGCAGAACGTCATTGAGCGTTCGGTGATACTTTGCGAAACAGAGATTTTCTCGATCGAAGAAAACTGGTTGCTGCAACCGCCACCTCTGACACCAGAGTCGAAACAGCAAGTTGATGAGCTCCCTCGGAGACTCCTCGTGCAGGAGAAGGACATGATTGAGGCCGCCCTGAAAGAATGTCGCGGCCGGATATTCGGACCCAAGGGGGCTGCGGCCAAGTTGGGCATCCCGCGGTCCACGCTGGAATCGAAGATTCGGTCATTGAAAATCGACAAGAATCGCTTCAGGGCTGTGTCGGAAATTTGAGGGCTGGCGCTCACGTCTCGTATTCCGGTCAGCAGGTGAATTGGAGCGAAGTACTTCCCCGGACGCGCTGCTACCTCAACCTGTCCTGGATTTCGATTCCTCCTCGGAGGCTTTTCCGCGCGAGCCGCGTTTAGCGCAGAGATGCGAACAAGGACTCCGCGGGAGTAAGATTAACGTCGGCGCTGGTTAACAAGGGAAGCAGGAGGGACCATGGCCAAGTCGATCGAACTTGAAGTGAACGGCAAGCGCTATCCCATCAGCTATCCCGCCGACACATCACTTCTTTCGGTCCTCCGCGATGAACTTGGTCTGACCGGCAGCAAGTACGGTTGCGGGGAAGGGCAGTGCGGGGCTTGTACGGTCCTCATCGGCGGAGTGCCTCGGCGTTCGTGCACTATTCCTGTAAGTGCGGGCGTGGGAAAACCAATCATCACCATCGAAGGATTGGAAAAAGAGGGTCGCCTGCATCCTGTGCAACAGGCCTTTCTCGATGCGGGTGCTTTCCAATGCGCCTACTGCACTTCGGGAATGATCATGAGCAGCGTCGGACTCCTTGATGCAAACGCCAAACCCAGCGATGCGGAGATTGTTCAATCCTTGCAAGGAAACATTTGCCGCTGCGGTACGCATCCGCGCGTTCTCGATGCTGTCCGCCACGCGGCCCGCATGATGCAGGAGCATCGGCAATGAGCGAGCGTACGCAAGCTTTGTTGCCTGAGCCGGAGCGTTACGAGTTTCGTGCCGCTCCCATTCATCACTTCGATTTGGCGCGTCGCGATTTTTTCAAAATCCTCGGCGCAGGCATCGCGGTGTTTACCGTGGCGAAAGATTCGTCCGGGATGCAAGAAACGGCTCCCGGGCCGCGATCGTTCCGCAATGAAGAGCTTCCCAAAGAGATTACCTCCTGGCTGCACGTGGGGGAAGACGGCATGGTGACTGGATTTACCGGGAAAGCCGAAATCGGCCAGAACATTCGCACCTCCCTTGCACAGACCATCGCCGATGAGCTGCATATTCCCTTTGAGAGTGTGCGCATGGTGACGGCAGACACGGCTTTAACCCCGTTTGATGCTGGTACGTTTGGCAGCCGCACAACGCCGACGATGACTCCGCAATTCCGGCGTGTCGCCTCAGCAGCCCGCGATTTGCTGATTGGAGTTGCTGCCAAGGAATGGAATGTTGCGCCAGAGGGATTGGTTGCTGCCGATGCCAAAGTGACCGAACCTGCTTCTGGACGCTCGCTCCGCTATGCCGAGCTCGCGCGTGGAAAAACGCTGGCGCAGAATCTTCCCGCAGAAGATCCCGTCACGCCTGCTGCGGAATGGAACATAGCGGGCAAGGCCCTCCCGAAAGTAGACGGCCGGGCCTTTGTCACCGGCAAACATCAATATACTCCAGACCTGCGTCCGGCAGGTTTGCTCTATGGCAAAGTTCTCCGCCCACCGTCGTTCGGCGCGACCCTCAATTCTTGTGATGACAGCGCCGCAAAAGCTATGCCCGGCGTATTCGTAGTTCGCGATGGAGATTTCGTCGGCGTCGCTGCTCCCAGTGAACATCAAGCCCAAAACGCTCTCAATTCCATTCGCGCGCAATGGAAGGAAGTACCCCAGATTTCGAACAGGGAACTCTTCACGTTTCTTAAAGAAAAAGCCTCGGCCAATCCTAACGACCGCCGTCGCGGTCAGAAAGGTTCCGTGGAAGACGGTCTGGCGAACGCTGCGCATCGTTTGGACGCCACCTATACTGTTGCGTTCATCGCGCATGCTCCGCTCGAGCCGCGCGCAGCCGTGGCCCAATGGACAAATGGAAAGCTAACAGTGTGGACCGGTACACAGCGGCCGTTTGCCAACCGTAACGAGCTCGCCGCACAATTTCACATTCCGGAAAGCAGTGTTCGCGTGATCGTGCCGGACACTGGTTCCGCCTACGGAGGCAAGCACACCAGCGATGCGGCACTCGAAGCTGCGCGGCTGGCGCGCGCCGCCGGGCGGCCGGTCAAAGTGGTATGGACGCGCGAGGAAGAATTCACGTGGGCCTATTTCCGTCCCGCGGGCGTCATCGAGATCAAAAGCGGCATCGCTGTTGACGGTACGCTCACCGCGTGGGAATTCCACAATTACAATTCCGGCTCGTCGGGAATCGAAACTCCCTACGTCGTTTCGAATCAGCGCATCGAATTTCATTCCGTTCCTCAAATCCTAAGGAGCGGCTCCTATCGCGGGCTTGCGGCGACGGCAAATCATTTCGCTCGCGAAACGCATATGGACGCCCTGGCCCGCACGGCGCAAATGGACTCGCTCGATTTTCGTCTGAAGAATCTTGCCGATCCGCGGATGCGCGCTGTGCTCGAAGCAGCGGCAAAATCTTTCGGCTGGCCGCGCAAAAAATCACAAGAAGGACAAGGCTTTGGTCTCGCCGTAGGGTCCGAGAAAGGCAGCTACGTTGCCACCTGCGCTGAAGTGGCCGTCGATCGCGCCTCGGGTGCGGTGCGCGTCGTGCGATTGGTCGAAGCGTTCGAATGCGGCGCTATCGTCAATCCCGATGGTCTGCGCAACCAAGTAGTCGGCGCAATGATCCAGGGATTAGGCGGCGCGCTTTTTGAAGCCATCGAATTCGAGAACGGCCGTATCAAGAATCCGCATTTCGCAAGCTATCGCGTTCCGCGATTCCGCGACGTTCCGGAAATCGAAGCCATCCTTCTGGATCGCAAGGATATTCCGTCTGCCGGCGCCGGCGAAACGCCTATCATGACCGTGGCCCCGACCATCGGCAACGCTATCTTCGACGCCACCGGCGTCCGCCTCAACAGCTTGCCGCTCGTTCCAAACGGATTGCAGCGGGCATAAGAGCCTCATAAGAACAGCCGCGGGCCATCAAACCGTCTTGTCCTTGGCGTAGCACAGCGATTCCATATTGCACTCAATGCATTTTGGTTTGCGCGCATGGCAGACTCTTCGGCCATGCCAAATCAATTGGTGAGAAAACTGGATCCACTTCTCCTGCGAAATAATTTTCATCAAATCCCGCTCGACCTTCTTCGGATCTTCCTCGCGTGTCAAATCCAAACGGTTCGAAAGTCTTAGCACATGCGTATCCACAACCACGCCGCTGGCTATCCCATAGGCTGTCCCAAGCACCACGTTTCCCGTCTTTCGCGCGACTCCTGGTAGCGTAAGGATCTCTTCCATCGTCCGCGGCACCTGTCCGTCAAACTTTTCGAGTATTGCCTTGCTTGCACCCATCACCGACTTCGTCTTGTTCCGGAAGAATCCTGTCGGCCGGATTTCCATCTCCAACTCGCTCGGTGTGGCATATGCAAACGCCTTCGCATCTGGATACTTTTTGTAGAGCGTTTCCGCAACCTGATTCACGCGCACGTCCGTGCACTGCGCCGAGAGAATCGTGGAGATCAGCAATTGGAAGGGATTCTCGTGCTTCAGCTCGCAAGTCGCATTCGGATACGCCTCGTCGAGTTTTGTGAGGATCGCAGCGACGCGCTTTGGATCAGTCCCGCCTGCGCGAGCTTTCTTAACGGTTGATGACTTTTTCCCCGTCTTCACCGGTCGCGGTTTTGCCGCGTCCCTCTTTTTTCGCGCAGACGCTTTTTTCTTCGATTTGGTGGCCATAAGAGCCAAAACTATAGCATGGAGGAAAGTGCGCTCAACAAACGTCGGAAGGCTTTCCCACGATGGCTGTGCTGATTCTTTTCTTCGGCAGAGAGTTCAGCGAAAGTTTTCTTCAGGGCAGGGAAGTAGAAAACCGGGTCATAGCCGAACCCTCCTGCACCCCGCGGCGCATCCAAAATCCTACCATCGACGCGATCGGTCACCACGGCGATAGCCCGGCTCTGCCTTGCCAGCGCAATCGCGCATACGAAATAGGCGGCCCGCTCGCCCTCGCGCTTCTCTCGCATCTCTACTAGCAGCTTTTCGATGCGTTGCGGATTTGTCGCTCCCGGCCCCGCATATCTCGCAGATTGAACGCCAGGCGCGCCGTCCAGTGCAGGCACCACCAGCCCCGAGTCGTCAGCAAAGACGAGCCCTTCCCGAAGCCACGAATAGTGCAGGGCCTTTCCCGCAGCGTTCTCTGCAAAAGTGGGAGCGTTCTCCTCAAACGGAGGTAGGGCTTCGAAACCTGCCAACAATTCCAATTCAAACGGAAGCGACGATGCTGTCGCTGCGAGCACACGAAACTCCGCAAGTTTTCCCGGATTCGACGAAGCGAGAAACAGCTTAACGGGCGCGCGCACTAAATTTCGCCGGCAGGATCGCGCGTTGCTCTTCCGTCAACCGGCGGATTCCCGCGGCCGCCAGTGCCAGCAAATCTTGCATCTCGCCGCCGGAGAAGGCGCGCCCTTCCGCCGTGGCCTGCACTTCAACAAAGTGTCCGCTGCCCGTCATCACCACATTCATATCCACTTCGGCGCGGGCATCTTCTTCGTATGCCAGGTCCAGCAGCGCGCGGTCGTCCACAATCCCCACGCTCGTCGCCGCCACTGTATCGATCAGAGGCGAGCGCTTTAAGATTCCCGCCGCTACCAGCCGTTCGAACGCCAGCGCCATCGCCACAAACGCCCCGGTGATCGACGCCGTCCTCGTCCCGCCATCCGCCTGAATCACGTCGCAATCCAACCACACCGTTCGGTCGCCTAGAGCCTCTTGATCCGTCACCGCGCGCAGCGAGCGCCCGATCAATCTCTGAATCTCTTGCGTGCGCCCGGATTGTTTGCCCTTTGCCGCTTCGCGTGGCGTGCGCTCTTCTGTCGACCGCGGCAGCATCCCGTATTCGCCGGTCACCCATCCCTTGCCGCTTCCCTTCAGAAAACTCGGCACGCCGTCATCGACCGTCGCTGTGCAAATCACGCGCGTGCTCCCCAGCTCGATCAGCACGCTGCCCTCCGCCGTGGAAATAAAATCCGGCGTGATCTTCAAGGGCCGCATCTGATCCGCGGTCCGCCCGTCGGCTCTCACTTTTCCTCCTACTGTCATCTTTTTTGCACTCGAACTTACTTCGGTTTCTGCTCGGGCTGCGCCAGTTTGCTGGGCGCTTTGTCCGGTGTCAACGCTGCCGGCGCCGTGCTTGGGGGATTTACCGCGGGCGTCGCTGGAGGCTGCCCCAACTTGGTGTTCACCACGAATGCATCGGTCAGGTCCAGGTGCCCCGCCAACGTTTCCACTTCCTGCCCATGAATCAAAATCTTCAATCGCTGCACTTTTGGCACATTAGCTTCCAGTGTGCGCGTGATGGAATCCACCGCCAGCTGTTCGCTCGCGACCCCTGATGGAATCGACGTCGCCAGCGCTTCGGAAAAATCCGCGATCCCCGTGCCATCCGGCAGCAAATAAAACGCCAGCAGCACCGCGTCCGGAGGCAGCGTGCGCAGCTCCGCATCCACGGGCCCTGCCAGCAGAACATTCAGCACTTGTTTCGAGCGCAGCACCGGATCATTCGAAAGCGGCAGCTCGACAACCACCGGTGCCAGCGTGGAAGTCTCCGCGTCCGCAGCCCAAAACAGCTTGGTCTTCACACGGGGATCACCCGGATTGATGGCTATCGGTTGCGTCAATTCGCGCCGCGCTTGCTCTTCGCTTTGCTGCTGCAATCGCGCCGCACGCTTTACGCGACGCCGCAGAATCGGCAGGAAGATCGCCGCCGCGACCAGCACAAAAACCAGTCCGCCTATCACCCAGAATTTCCAGCGTGAGCTCACGGCAAAGCTCCCGGCGCGCTCGGAACGATGTAGGAAGGCTTGAACGCGGCTGCTCCTCGGGCGATCGCATCAGCAATCCCCGGCCCCATGCGATCCAATTCGGCGCGGTCCTCAACGATGATGCTGGAAATCTCCACCGCAATCGCCGGTGCCGCCGTCGTTCGCAACTGCCGCACCGATGCCCCTTGTGCGGCGTCCGGCGATCCTTTGAAGCGCTGACTCAGTTGTCCCTGAACGAGATCGCCGAATCTTTTGCTCAATCCAAGAAACGGCGCCTGCGCGCGCTCCCACGGAATCAGTCCATTCGCATTCGTCACGGGCGGCAAATCCGAATTCACATACACGTGCACCGTGCCGGGCATTCCCGTCGAGGAAATGTGCAGCGTCACGAACACCGCGCCGCGCTGGGCATTCGCAGTTGCCGAGCGGTCGTCGAACGACGGGTTCTCATTCCCTTGCCGCGTCTGCACCACTTGAAATCCCTGCAGCTCCAGCGACCGTCGCACCTGCACCGCCATGTCCAGCACGATCTCGCTCTCGCGAATCCCGCCCGTGCCTCGCGCGCCCGGGTCCGTACCGCCATGCGCGGGGTCCAACACAACAACGCTAAGCCCATTGCGCTGCGTCTGCATCCCGAAAGGAGCAGGCACCGAGCCCGGTGCAACGCTCTGCGGACTTGCGGTAGGCGTAGTAACAGGCGCCTGCGCCCCCGGCGGCGATGACGGAACGGGAGTCTGCGATGAGACGATCGCGGCCCCCGCCAGAGTCACGGAGAGCGCGGCAAAAAGAAAAAATTTCCTGATTCGAAAGATGTTTCGCACCTCGATCAGCATATCAAATCCGCGCGCCAATCCACGCTCCTCGCAACCCTCTCGTGCGGCGAAAAAGAGACGTCGGCACGAGCGCTCCTGGGGTCCCAGTTCGTTTTCTAAACGAGCTAGTGTGCCGTTGAGGGCTCGTCCATGGTCAGCAGCTTCAGCTTCGCCTTTTGGAGCAGTGCACTTACGCACGCCAGTTCCTTATTTTTCAGTGTCGTCCACCGCGCCAGCGTCTCTTGTGCACTGACGTCCCACTTCTCGCTGCTCATGGCTGTATCTGCGGTAGGCGCTGTGTCCGCGCTCTCGACGATTATCAGCAAGGCCGTAAGCGCTGCCGCAGCCTTGGGAAGCGGTTCATGCTCCTTGCTTGGCACACCGAGTCCAAACAACATGAAATCGTCGTCGCTATCGGGTTCCACAGCCACCTCGATCTTTTTCTCCAGTGCCTCCAGCGCCTGCTGCAACTCAGCGTTTCCACTCGCCTCCTTCTTGCGCGCATCCATCTGCTTCCGCAGCTCCCTCGTCTGTTGTATCGCCGCGGATACTTCACTCAATCTCCCTGCGAGCCGCGACGACAGCTGGAACTGCCGCACCAGCTCCTCTTGAGAACTCTTCACCCGCGGATCCATCTTCACCGTCAGCGATTGAGTGCTGCTTTTGCCGTTGGCTGTCAGTTTCACAATGTAGTTTCCCGGCAGCGCCCATGGTGCAGAAGATCCACGGAACGTTGCGCGAGCGCCCTTCGGCGGCGAATATCGCAAGTCCCAGACAAATCGGTGCATCCCAGCCTCCGCCGAAAGCGGTTGCGGCTCGCGCAACCAATGGATTGGAAACGCCACTTCGCGAGGGTCAGTTTTGTGCAATTCATCATTGCTCGCAAACCGCCGCACCAGCTTTCCCTCACTGTCCAGGATTTCAAGCTGCACCGGACCCGCTGCTTTTTCCTTCAAATAGTAATCCAGCGAAGCACCGTCCGCGGGATTCGCGCCCATCGGTTCATCGGTCTGCAGCGGGGTGCCCTGGTCATATCCCGGCCGCACGCGATAGGCCACGCCTGGCCGAAACAGCCAGCTGCTCGCCGTCGTCATTTGCGATTCGACCTGCCGCAGGGGCGTCACATCATCCAACACCCAGAAAGAACGCCCGAACGTAGCAACCACTAAGTCATCCTCATGTACAACCAAGTCGCGCACCGACGTCGTCGGCAGATTCAGTTGCAGTGGCTGCCAGTCGTCTCCGTCATCAAACGAAACGTACACGCCCTTCTCCGTGCACGCATACAGCAATCCCTTTCGAACGGGATCTTCCCGCACACAATTCAGAAAACTTCCTCCTGGAATCCCATTCGAAATGCGTTGCCAGCTTTTCCCAAAATCCCGCGTCCTGTAAAGGTACGCCTGATAGTCGTCCAGCCGGTGCCGGTCCACCGCTGCATACGCCGTCGCCGCATCGGAGTGCGACGCTTCGATGTGCGTCACCTTGCTCCACGCCGTCAACTCCGGCGGCGTTACGTTAGTCCACGTCTTCCCTTCGTCTTGCGTCAACTGAATCTGCCCATCGTCGGTTCCTGCCCAAATCTCTCTCGCTCGCACGGACGACGGCCCAATCGCGTAAATCACCCCGCGTCGTTTGCCCGCCGGCGCGTCCGCCGCGGTCGTTGTGTCCAGGTTTGGGGGCACACCCGGATCTTCTCGCGTCAAATCGGGGCTGATGGTCTGCCAGGAATTCCCCCCGTCCGCCGTTCGAAACAAAACCTGTGACCCAAAATACAAGACGTGCGCCTCCAGTGGCGAAAACACCAGCGGCAGCGTCCACGTCCGCCGGAACTCTCCGGAATGCGCAATCGTTGGCGGCATCTGCTGGATCTGCTCGTCGCCAAGATCTTGCCGTGCCACGAACCCGCCGAACACTACTCCCGGATTCAACGGGTCCGCCGCGATGTATCCGTTCTCGTCGCCTGCTTCCATCGGCCGCCAGTCATGGAAATTGGGAGAACGATACTTGCCCCGGCTCGGCGTCGCCAACGCCCCGCTATCCTGTTGCGCGCCATACACCCAGTAGGGAAATCGGTTGTCTGTTGCCACGTGATAAAACTGCGAGGTCGGCTGGTTGTACCAGGAGCTCCAAGTCTCCCCGCCATTGCGCGTTACCACTGTCCCTTGGTCGCTGCTGAGAACCATTCGTAATGGCTCGTCGGGATCGATCCACAATTCGTGGTAATCCGGCCCAGTCGGATCGCCTCGGAATACATTGAAGGTCTTGCCTCCGTCCTGCGACCGATAAATTGAAGTATTCGGCAAATAAACAATGTCCGGATTTTTCGGATCGACGGTCACCTCTCCGAAATACCACCCGCGCTGCCATGTCCGCCGCTCGTGCGAAACCCGCTCCCAGTTCTGCCCGCCGTCATCCGAGCGGTACAGCCCGCCCTCCTTTGCGTCCACAATCAAATAAACCCGCCGTGGATTGCTTGGTGCAAACGCAATCCCCATCCGTCCGAGTCCTTCCGACGGCAACCCATGCCCCGTCACCTGCTCCCAATGGTCGCCGCCATCTTTCGAACGATAGAGCCCGCTCCCCGGCCCGTTCGAAGGCGGATAAATACTCCATGGCGGCCGCCGCGTCTGCCACAGAGCCGCATAAACCGTTTTCGTGTTGCCCGGTTCGAACGCCAGATCAATCGCCCCGGTGTTTTCATCGTGGAACAAAATCCTTTGCCAGCTTTTTCCTCCGTCTTTCGAACGAAACACGCCGCGTTCCGCGTTCGGCCCGTAAGGATGTCCCAGCGCCGCCACAAAAACTCTGTTCGGGTCCTGCGGATCCACCAGGATCCGCCCAATCTGTCTCGAATCGCGCAATCCCGCCCGCGCCCACGTTTTCCCTCCATCAGTGGACTTAAACATCCCGTCCCCATACGAAATCGATGAGCGCATGTCTGCTTCGCCCGATCCCACGTAAATCACGTTCGAATCCGACGGTGCCACCGCAATCGCACCAATCGATGCGATCGGCTGCGAATCAAAAATCGCCTTCCACGTCCTCCCCGCGTCATTTGTTTTCCAGACACCGCCGCCCACGCTCCCAAAGTAATAGACCTCCGGCTGCCCGCGTACGCCCGTCACCGCCAGCGTTCGCCCGCCACGAAATGGGCCAATTAGTCTCCACCGCAGCTCTTGAAACAGCTTAGGATCCACCGTCTTGACCGAGTCCGGCGACGCCATCGTTCGGCCGGCCCCAGCCAGCAGCACAAAAAACAAAACCAATACAGCGCGCAGTCGCAGAAATCTCACAGTGTCCATCCCTCCGCCGAACTTCCAATTCTCAACACGCGCAGAGTATATATCACCCCAAAAACAAAACCGCCCGGCTCTTCGAACCGGGCGGCACTCATTCTCAGTTCGCGGAATCGTTCTACGCCGCGTCGAAATCTTCGATCTCACCGCCAACCACCACTGGCTTCGTTTTCCGAATCTTCAGCTTGCCGGTCACGAAATAAACCAGGAAGCCCGAGAGTATGATCAATAAGCCGAACAACAACCCGTTCATCCCCAGAACCGTTTCGTTCCCACTTTCCACGATCGCCAGGCTGAGCAGCAGCAGCGGAAAAATTCCGCAACTGATCGCGCCCGCCATTCCTCCCGGTACGCGGAACTCGCGCCTCAATCCCGGCTCGCGTATGCGCAGCGCCACCAGCGTCACAAACTCCAGCATCAGGCTCGCGCCGTACAACATAATATCCAGCGTGATCAGCCGCTTGAACCCTAGCCCGAGGCACAGCGCCCAGCATGCCGCGCACACAAGGATCGCCACCCATGGCGCCTGCGTTCTCGAGCTCAGCTTCCCAAAAACTTTCGGCAGCATCCCGTCCCGCGCCATTGCCAGCGGCAACCGCGAGTAACTCATCACCAGCGCGTTGAACATCCCAAACGCGCTCATCATCCCGCCAAGCACGATGAAGAACCGCAGCCATTCGAATCCTAGAATCTTTCCGCCCAGCACTCCCGCCACCGTCGCCCACGAGCCGTCTTCGCGGAACATCGAAGACGGAATCCCCGTAAGGTACACCATCACAAACGGCAAAACGTAGGTGAGCGAAACCAGCACCACCGCCGCAATCATCGCCCGCGGATACGTCCTCTGCGGCCGCTCCACTTCCTGCGCGATAGTCGAAGCGTTGTCCCAGCCCATATAATTCCACATGGCCACCAGCACACCGCCGAGCAGTCCCAGCCCCGTGGCGGCCGGAGCAGCATGCGATTCCGCGAACGCCCCCACCTTGAACGGCGCCATCACCACCATCGCCGCAAATGGCGCTGATAGCAAAAAGAAAAGCCACAGCGAAGTAATCCCAACCACGCGGATTCCCGCGATGTTCAGCGCTGCGCAGGTAATCACTACAAACAGCCCCGCGTAAATTGCATGGCTCCCCGCGCCGAACCACGGCGACATCTGCTTCAAATAAAATACGAACAGCGTTGGGTAAATCGCCATGTCAAAAATACTGGCCGCCAGCGAGAGCCACGCTTCCTGAAATCCCCAGAAATTCCCAAGGCCCCGCCGCACCCACGCGTAGTATCCGCCCTCTTGCGGCAGCGCGCTCGACAGCTCCCCGATCATGAACGCGGTCGGCAAACACCACAGCACCGGCAAGAAAAGCAAAATCAAAATCCCGCGCCCGTAACCCGCGCCGTGAACGATCTCTTCCGTCCCATACGTGCCGCCGGACACCATGAAAAATGTCGCAGCCACTAGCGGCCAGAGCGTGAGCTTGGCTACTCTTTTTTTTGTGCTGGAGATGGAGCGGGAAGGCAGTTGGGCCGGAAGGGGTAAAGAACTCAATTTATACTCTCGTCCTCCTAAACGATCTTCGCTCTCGTCGTTGCGGTGAAGCGAACTCGCATTCGAAGAATACAAGACTCACTCCTGCATGCAACAAGAAAATGCGCTCCATCAAAAATATCTTTGATGCCGCTTGCGGCTCTCCCTCCGCGCTCGCTGAGCTATTCGTTCTGGCGCCCGCTGCTGCTCCCCGTTTCTCCCCCGCGCCGTCTATCCTCAGAGCCTGTGCTAAACTTCGCCGTTTGCTCGTCGCACTCATACTTAAGTTGAGAGGTCCTTCTGCATGAAGCTCGCCTGGCGTCTTGCGCTTTTGTCTGCGGTTCTGGTACTCACGCCCGCCGCCTTCCCTCAGCAGCCCGCTCCTCGCCCCATCACCATCGACGACTATTTTCAAATCCACACCGTCCACGACCCCCAGCTCAGCCCTGACGCGAAGTTGCTCCTCTATACCGTCACCACCGCTCAGCTCAAGGAAGACAAAAACGAAGACCGTATCTGGATGATTTCCACCGCCGGCGGCGATTCGACGCCTCTCACCGCCGAAGGCGTCTCCTCCACCCATCCCCGCTGGAGCCCCGACAGCAAATTCATCGCCTTCCTCTCCGAACGCGCCGAATTCAAGACCCAGGTCTGGCTCCTCAACCGCCAGGGCGGAGAAGCCCAGCGCCTGACCGACCTACCCCAGGACGTCGACGACTTCGCATGGTCACCCGACGCCCGCCGCCTCGTTCTCGTGTTGCGCGACGCCAGCGCCGAGGAACTCGAAGCCGCTAAGGAAGCTAAGCTCAAGGACCACGCGGCCGAAGCCAAGGAAATGAAAAAGACCGCCAAACCCTGGGTCATCGATCGGCTTCAATTCAAATTCGACGAAATCGGCTACCTCGATCGCCGCCGTACTCACCTCTACCTATTCGACTTAGCAGCCAAGTCCATGACTCAAATCACTTCCGGCGACTTCGACGACTCCGAACCCGTCTGGTCGCCGGACGGCAAGCTCCTCGCTTTCACCAGCAATCGCTCCAAGCCAGATCCCGACCTCAATTACAACTCCGACATCTGGGTGGTCGCCGCGGACAACTCCGACAAAGGCGCGCACCTCAC